>Ga0272441_10000080_pt1 | contig 200677 bp, 174 predicted proteins | sample SSMProp6N_FD_193582 | JGI IMG/M metagenome (GOLD analysis project Ga0272441, IMG submission 193582) | Marine sediment archaeal communities from Little Sippewissett salt marsh, Falmouth, MA, United States - SSM-Prop-6N | ecosystem: Environmental > Aquatic > Marine > Wetlands > Sediment ...
CATAAGATTTCCTCCTTCGTTCAGTAGAATGTTTTCTTCGGCGTTAACATCATGAAAACTTTATATATTTTTCTAGATAGAAAAGCAATTACTATCTTTACCAAGTCAAACTAAAAGACGTGTTACAATACGTCTTTATTGCAATCTATTTACATTAATAAGCAGAATAGCAATTAAGTACTCTCCAGGAAGCGTGTTTAATTACAAATCTGCAATTAACCTGCTTTTTCTATTACACGATTAAAATACTGCCAGTTTTTAGTCATTCCTAAACATTTTTGACAAAGACAATTTTATTTCATTAATCTCTACATGGACAAGTCGAAAACATTTCCCAAAATTGCGAGAACTTTTCCCTTGACAAGACTGTAACCAATACTGTAAGTTTACTCAATCCCATTATATCATTTGCAAAGGATCATAGATTTTCCCACTGGATAGAATAGCTTTAATCAAATTCAGGAACTTTACTTCCATTTTTTACCGTTTTTCATCTATTTACACGAAGGAGGTCAAAATGGTCAAGGTAAAACTTCTGGATCAAGTTCGTTACGCTATTCGGACCAGGCACATGAGCATTCGAACAGAACAGGCCTACTTGCACTGGATTAAGCGTTTCATCTTTTACCATGACAAACGGCATCCCAAAGAACTCGATGAGTCACAAATCAGCTCTTTTCTGACAAATCTTGCTGTTGAAAGGAAAGTGTCGGCTTCCACGCAGAATCAGGCCATGAGTGCCATACTTTTTTTGTATCGCCATGTACTAAAAATGGAAATCGGATGGCTTGATGGTGTGGAGAGAGCAAAAAGAACTGCCAGACTACCCGTCGTGTTTACAAGGCGGGAAGTTGCTGATATTCTTCTACATCTCGGCGGAGTGAAATGGATCATGGCTAGCTTGCTTCATGGCGCAGGATTAACCCCAAAGTTGCATAAACAACAGGCTGAAAGAGGTGTTAAGAGAAAGAGTAGCAAAGTGATCCGGTGTTTTCAGCTTATGGCACTGGATTACCCTCAGAGCGGGTTCCGGCTTTTGGGAGAAAATCGACCTGTTGTTGACCCTTCGGGAAAGCCGAGGATACCGCATCTCTTTCGTTGCTAATGATTCGCGGTAGTCTACTACAGCTTCACCCTTAGCGCCTTAGATCTGCAGCATCCTCGACTTTTGCAACATTGTGGTAAAGACCTTTGGAGTGTCTTCGCCTCCGCGTGAAAGATATAGATTTTGAATATGATCAAATTGTCATCCGCGACGGAAAGGGACAAAAAGACCGTGTTACGATACTTCCGCAATCTGTCAAAGAGCCTCTGAAGGAACACCTGAAGAGAGTAAAAATCATCCATGAAGCAGATATAAAGCGAGGATTCGGAAGAGTTACACTGCCTTTTGCTTTGAAGAGAAAGTATCCGAATGCAGACCGGGAATGGGGTTGGCAATTTGTTTTCCCCTCCTCAAAATTATGTTGAGATCCGGAAACGGGTGCAATGACGAGGTTTCATACGCATGAATCCGTTTTGCAGAGAGCTGTCAAGGCGGCCATTAGGGCAGCGGGAATTGCCAAGCCCGGGCATTGCCATTCGCTGAGACACAGCTTCGCCACCCATCTACTTGAAGACGGCTATGACATCCGGACCGTGCAGGAACTATTGGGGCATAAAGATGTTCGGACGACCATGATTTACACCCATGTTTTAAATAAAGGTGGTAAGGCCGTGAGAAGTCCCTTGGATGGCCCGGGGATAACGTCCCCAAAACATGAGGATAATTTACCTCTTCAAGCTAATGGGTACTGAGTGCCTCTGTGGTAAATCGGTAAAGCCTATACAGCGATACTATTCAAAGCCTTGTTCCTATATGTTGCTCTTCAACGTATTATTTTAATGGAGAATATCAGACGGTGTATATCCGGAAAAGTCCCGGTAGGTGAGCACGCCGGGCGGGAAACCTTCCTTTTCCTTTCGTGTTTTTCGTGATTTTCGAGGTTAAAAATATGTTGCAGACGTAAAAAGGTCCGCGGATATTTGCGGATGTCTGGGGGAAATTCAGTTACAAGTCCGACGGGTTAGATTCGTTACGAACAAATACCATATCGCCGGGAGTAATCGCCCGGTGGCCGAAATGGTTCTTGACCGTTTAATAAATGAAGGCTATACTTGGGATATACATTGGGAGGTGGAAACATGCCTGCAAAAATTCAAAAATGGGGAAATAGCCAGGGACTTCGTTTTGCAAAACATGTGCTTGCAGATGCAAACATGGAAGTCGGTGATGAGGTGGTTATTGAGGTAAAAGACGGCGCTATTATCATCTCACCGTCAAAAAAGAGACGCGGGCGGCATAATCTTAAGGATCTCGTGGCACTCATACCTGAAAACTACCAAGCCGACGAAGTTGACTGGGGTGAACCGGTCGGCAAGGAGGTTTGGTAGATGCCTGCTTATATTCCCAGGCAAGGCGAAATTATCGCAATCACTTTCGATCCACAATCCGGGCATGAACAAAAAGGCCGCCGTCCTGCTTTTGTTGTGAGCAAGGACTTGTTCAACCGCAGCACCGGCCTGGCTATTTTGTGTCCGGTTACAAACACGGATCGTGGTTTTCCTTTTCACGTGCCGATTCCCAAAGACGGCAAGGTGACGGGCTTCATCATGGTTGAGCAAGTCAAATCGGTCGACTTCCGTTCTCGTCGCGCCAAACGTATCGAACACTGCAATGATGAATTGCTGTCAGAAGTGCTTTCAATACTGGATGCCTGTATCTATTAGCCATAGACTGGCAAGGACTGACACGGGCAGAAGGAAAATATCTCACCACAGAGGCGCGCAGGGCCGCAGAGGGTTGCAAAAAAAGTGTTTTCCTCTGCGCCACAGCGTCACTGCGGGAGAAAAGAATAAGGATTATTTTGCTAATACCCAACGCCTAATCGGCATTGATTTCATCGATCAAATATCTCAGTCTTCCGAGGTCCTTGCGGTTGAAGTCAATGACGAGCCGTGGCAGGTGATCCAGTTCGGGTTCATTTATTTCCTCCGGAAGAGGCCCTGAGAGAACCATGTCGCCCTGAGGCATCAGGCTATCCGAAAAGCGAGCTTTGAGACCCTTTAGCTTTTCCTCGTCAAGGGTCGACCTGAGACGCAAGACCAGTTGGTCACGGACATATCGCAGGCTATGATAGCGGTGATAGAACCGATTGATGAGTCCTACGGCGTCATCCGCTGAATCCACCCTTTCAAATAAATGAAAATCCGCTTCGTCGACGTACCCCATGGCCCGCAGTTCCTGTTCAATGAATTTAATCCATCTCACCCAATAGGTGCCTCCCGGTTCATCGATCAAAACGAGCGGAACAGGGTTGCGTTTTCCCGTTTGAACGAGGGTCAGCGTTTCCATGGCTTCGTCGAGCGTCCCGAACCCTCCGGGAAAAAGGGCCACGGCGTCGGCTTCTTTGACAAAGGCGAGTTTTCGGGTGAAAAAATATTTATAGTTGATGTTGCGGGAGTTCCCATCCACGACATGATTGGATCTCTGTTCAAACGGAAGCCGAATACTGATTCCGAATGAGTGTTCCGGGCCGGCGCCCTCATTGGCAGCCTGCATGATCCCGGGACCTCCTCCCGTAATTACCATATATCCCGCCTCGGCCAGTTTTTGCCCGAAAAGGCGCGCGGCCTGATAAGCGGGTTCATGGGGCTGGGTCCTGGCGGAACCGAAGACCGTGATTTTTTTCACATCACGATAAGGGCCGAAGACCTTGGACGTAAATCGCATCTCCTTTAAGGCGGTGTTCATGAGTTTCAGGTCGGCTTTTAGATCATCTTCCTGACCGGCCTTGAGGGCCGCCAGGAGCATTTCCCGGACAATCCCGGGACGGCGAATATCCCCAACCATGTCCATTAACCGGTCGATGGCTTCATCCGCAGGACCGTTCGTTCTTGTAAAATGGAGTTCCATGGGCTCGTGAGATTCAGCATCTGGTTTTTTTTGCATTGATTTCCTACCTCTAAAAAGTATTTATTGAGTTTTGAAAAGTCTAAATCATTATAGAATATCGTTTCATATTGTTATAGGAATATTAGTGGGCCGTGAGAAACATGTTTGTTTTTGTCTCTACCAGACTGGACGAATTCGTAAAAAGGTTAATTTTTACCACGAAGTACACGAAGAGCACGAAGGGTAAGAGAAGAGAAATACATAATATGAATTTTTTTTATTTAAACGCTCTGCGCCACAGCGCCTCTGCGGGAGATAATATTTTTGGCTTTTAGCCTCGCTTTAACCATGACAAGGACTCGAAGCACGAAGGATTATAAGAATCTACAATCCTTCGTAATGTTCCTTGACCCGCCTGACCGGCATGACATATCCTTTTAAAACTATTCATAATCCCCGCTTGACCGGGTTTGGAGGATAACCCATGAAACTGAGCCTTAAAAAACTGAAGAGCTTTCACGGGCCCAAAGGGCCTTTGCTTCTGATCATCATGGACGGTATCGGCATAGGCCCGGAAGACGAAACCAATGCCGTGTATCTGGCCCAAACGCCCAACCTGGATCGCTTGTTCCAATCCAGGCTCTATACTCAAATCCGTGCCCATGGAACCGCCGTGGGCCTGCCTTCGGACAAGGATATGGGGAACAGCGAAGTGGGGCATAACGCCCTGGGGGCGGGGCGGGTCTTCGACCAGGGTGCGAGGCTCGTCAATAGAGCCATCAAAACAGGCAGGATCTTCGAGACGGAACTCTGGCAAACCATCTTGGATTGCGGAACAAGGGGAGGGGCCCTGCATTTTATTGGTCTGCTTTCGGACGGAAACGTGCATTCCCACATCGACCAACTCTTTGCCCTGATCGATCGATGCGCAGAACAGGGGCTCCCAAGGGTTCGTGTCCACCCCCTGCTCGACGGGAGGGACGTGGGGGAACGATCCGCTCTTGATTATGTCGTTCCCACGCGGGAGAAACTCGAGGCCATTTCCGAAACCCGGGACCTGGACTACTGCATCGCCTCCGGGGGCGGACGCATGAAGGTGACCATGGATCGCTACAATGCGGACTGGGACATCGTCAAGCGCGGATGGGAAGCCCATGTCCAGGGGAAGGGCAGGCCCTTCAAGTCGGCGGAAGAGGCCGTTCAGACTTACTATGCAAAAGACCCTGAGATCACGGATCAATACATGGAAGCCTTTGTCATCGTGGATGGGGACGGTGAGCCGGTCGGTCGGATTCAGGACGGCGATGCGGTTATCTTCTTTAATTTTCGGGGCGACCGGGCGATAGAGATCTCCCGGGCCTTTACGGAAAAGGATTTTTCTGAATTCGACAGGGGTCCGCTTCCGGATGTCATCTATGCGGGCATGATGGAATATGACGGGGACACGCATATCCCACCCCATTACCTGGTCACGCCTCCGGACATCGATCGCACGGTAAGTGAGTATCTCTGCGCGGCGGGGGTTTCGAGTTTTGCTGTCTCCGAAACCCAGAAGTTCGGACATGTCACCTATTTTTGGAATGGCAACCGCTCCGGGTATATCGATCCGACCCTCGAGACCTATATCGAGATGCCGTCGGACAAGATCGAGTTTGACAAGGCCCCGAAGATGAAGGCCCTGGAGATCAGGGACAAGACCATCGAACTACTGAGATCGGGGAAGTATCGGTTCGGGCGCCTCAACTTCGCCAACGGGGATATGGTGGGGCATACGGGTGTCATGGAGGCCGCGATTATCGCTGTGGAGACGGTGGACCGGTGTGTCGGAGAGTTGCTGGACGTGATCGAGGATTTGGATGGTCTCGCCGTGGTGACCGCGGATCACGGGAATGCCGATGTCATGTTCAGCCTGGACAAGAACGGAAACAAGAACATCCGCACGGCCCATTCCCTGAATCCCGTCCCCTTTGTGATCTTCGATCCCGGATACCATGGCGCCTATGAGATGGCGGGCATTGAAAATCCGGGGCTGTCAAATGTGGCGGCCACTCTGCTGAATCTGCTGGGATTCGAAAAAGTCGAGGACTACGATCCTTCCCTGATTCGTTTTACGGCATAGCCAACGACCTTGATTTGATAAAAAACAAAACGATCTCACCACAGAGTCACGGAGGACACGGAGAGGATAAGATTTTCCCCATTGGCGTTGAGAGGACGCCAATAGGAAACCTATCGGCTTTGTAGGTGAATTCTTTTAGTTCCGAAAATAATTATAATATTAAAGAAATGTCCAATTAATTTAATGTTATGATTTAAGCTAGTTCAGGCCGATGTCTAATCCTGTGATTGCCTTCGCATAGGCCTTTGCAACCGCAGGTTCATTTGACGAGTGTTTTTTCATCGCCGTCCTTTCAGCTGCGATGAAAAAAATCTTCCTCAGTGTTCTCTGTGGCTCTAGTCACGCCAAGCGTGACCGGTGGTGAAATCTTATTCGATCCTTATTTTGATGCAAAAAAGGCGGCCGGGGAATTCATGTTTACACTCCTTGAAGGTCTGGCTGCTAAACCCATTCAAGGAGATCCTGAATTATGGGGAGAGAAATGAAAAACCGAAAGACCCTGTGTATGGGATGGCTTTGTCTGATCCTCTGGTTCGTTGCGGTGAGTCCGGGGGTTTGCCTTGTTGAAAACCTTGAACACCTGACGGCCAAACAAATACTGGACAAGGTGGATGACCTCTTCCGGGGAAAGTCCAGTTACGGTCAAATGACCATGACCATCGTCACGGCCCACTGGTCGAGGACCCTGTCTCTGGAGTTCTGGAGCGAGGGAAAGGATAAGTCTCTTATCAGGATTCTGAAACCGAAAAAGGAGAAAGGGACGTCGACCCTGCGGGTTAAAAACGATATCTGGAACTATCTGCCCAAGGTCAAGAGGGTCATCAAGCTGCCCTCGTCCATGATGTCCGCCTCCTGGATGGGATCACATTTTACCAATGATGACCTGGTCAAGGAAAGTCGGATGGCCGATGATTACACCTTTGAGGTGACCTTCAACGGAGAAAAAGACGGTCAGGACATCGTGGAATTGACCTGTCACCCCAAACGGGAAGCCGCCATTGTCTGGGGCAAGGTGATCGTCACGGTCCGCAAAAAGGACTACCTTCCCCTTGATACCAGGTATTACGACGAGGACATGAAACTCGCGCGGACCATGTTTTTTTCTGAGATCGGCCCCCTGGGAGATCGGATCATCCCCAAACGCATGGTTGTCATACCCGAGGACAAGCCCGATGAAAAGACCGAAATCGTATACCGCGAGATGACTTTTGATGCGGACCTGCCCGAAAAGACCTTTTCCCTCCGTAATCTGCAGAAGTGAAAAATTTGGTTCCCGAGGACCCTGCTCTGTCTTAACATTAAAGGGGAGAATGGTTACAAGTGACTAAAGTGTCGAGTGACTAAAGCTGCGGTGTCGCTCCGCGACCTTCATCATAAAAGGCTTATTCTATGATCATCCTTCGTTTTGCCTGGAGAAATCTCTGGAGGAACAAACGCCGAACAGCGGTCACCATGGCGGCTGTCAGCCTCAATGTGGCCATTCTTATTGCCAGCACGGGGCTGATGGAAGGCATGATGGTGAATTTTTTGTCCAATGCGACGAATCTGATCGTCGGTGAGGGACAGATCCATGTCCCCAAATTCCTGGTGGACCGTTCCATGTACAAATCCTTGATCGATCCGGAGGAAATCCTCGACCGGCTAAAACGAGAAGGGATTCCTGCATCGGCCAGGAGTTATGGCTTCGGCCTCGTCGCCCATGAGACCAAGTCGGCGGGGGCATTGTTCTGGGGGATCGATCCGGAGGTCGAACGCAATGTATTCGATCTGGCAAAAAATGTGCTTCACGGTGAGTTTATTTCTTCAAGGGCGGAGGGAGGGATCGTGCTTGGAAAAAAGCTGGCGCGTTCCCTGAGTGTTTCGGTCGGGGACGAGATCGTGGTGGTGGTTCAGGCCGCGGACGGATCCCTGGGAAATGAACTTTACACCGTTACCGGGATTCTCAAGTCTGCCGGTGACAGCATCGACCGGGATACGGCAATTTTGCACCGGGCCGATTTCGAGGCCCTGTTCGTATCAGGAGGGCGCATTCATGAAATCGCGATCAATTCGAGAGGGGCGATACCCCTCGAGACCCTGAACACGATTGCCTCCCGGGCGGCGCCTGAAGCGGAAGTCAAAACCTGGCGTCAACTCATGCCGTCCCTCTCGGATATGGTCAATCTGTTTGATGTCTCCATGTGGTTTTTCTGGATGATCTTCTTTTTGGCCGCCGCGATGGGCGTTATGAACACCATGCTCATGGCCACCTTTGAGCGGATCAAGGAATTCGGCGTGCTCAAGGCCCTGGGCACCACGCCCTGGCGAATCATAGGGGACGTGACCGCCGAGGCCTTTGTCCTGGCCTTTGTGTCCACCTTGACCGGCATCCTCATAGGGGTGCCCATGGCCTTCTATCTTCAGGAAGTGGGGTTGGATTTGAGTGTGTTTGCATCCGGTGACGTGACCATAGCCGGCGTTGCCTTTGATCCGGTGTGGAGGGCTGCAGTCACCCCGAAGAGTATCTACATGCCCGTAGTGGTCATGTGGCTCATCTGCCTGCTCGCATCCCTTTATCCTGCGGCCATTGCCGCGCGACTAGATCCGGTGAAGGCCATGGTGCATGTGTGAGAGGGAAGGGGGAGACAATGTTGAATGGTTCATTGTTAATGGTGAATTGGTGAAGACAGAATTCGAGTAACTACTCAGCTAAACAACCTGAACAGTCACCTTTTATTTTGCTTTTCGCTGAAGGGCCGAAAAGCAAAATCCATTCACCTGTTGCGTGTAATTATTAAATCAATATTCTATTTCATAATTGCCTTAGCATAGTCTTTTGTTTTCGCAGCGATAGATGCCGAGTGGTTTTTAATCGCCGCCCTCTCAGCGGCGATTAAAATAAGTCTTCCTCAGTGTTCTCTGTGACTCTAGCGGAGTGGGTGGTGAAATCTTACTCACTCACTTACCCTCATATCAAAAGGAGGCATTCGTGATTATACGACTGGCCTGGCGAAGCATCTGGAGAAGTCGCCGGCGCACGGCGATTACCGTGTGTTCCATAGGCATGGGGCTGACCTTTGCCATCTTCTTCATCTCTCTGGGCGAAGGCATGTATGCCCAGATGGTGGATCAGGTGGTTCGGATGCAGGCCGGGTATATTACCCTGCAGCACCCGGAGTATCGCGAGGCTCCTGCGGTTGATCTCTGGATACAGGTTCCGGAAGGACTTCGCAGGAAAGTCGAGCGATGGCCCCAGGTGGAAAAGACAAAAATGCTTATCCTGGGGCAGGGCATCGCCAAGTCGGGAGCCGGGAGTCTGGCCGCGGCGATCATGGGCGTCGAACCGAGCGTGGAGTTTGAGAGCTCTCCCCTGGCCAGGAATATCGTCGAGGGAAAATATATCGATGAACAGGACAACCCCCTGGTGGTAGTGGGGTTTGAAATGGCCGAGAGACTGAACCTGAAAGTCGGGAAGAAGATGGTCATTGCCACCAATGACGTCCATGGGGACTTGGTGGAGCAGTTGTGCCGGGTCAAGGGCATCTTCAGGACAGGATCGGAAGAAATGGACGCTTACGTCATTCAGATGCCCATTAAATTTTCCCGTCGTCTGTTCGGCATGCCCGAACGAAGCGCCACCCAGATGGGGGTGGTCCTGCGGGATCCCGACAACCAGAAGAGGGTGCTTCAGAAGGTGAGGGAGGAGGCTGGAAATATCCATGCGGAAATCCTGCCCTGGCAGGAAGTGCTTCCGGATGTGGCCTCCTATATCAAGATGGACAAGGGCTCCAACTTCGTTTTTCAGGGGATTCTGATCTTTCTGATCCTCTTCACCATCTTCAATACCATTCTCATGTCCGTGCTCGAACGCAAGCGTGAGTTCGCCATGCTTCTGGCTTTGGGAACGCAGCCGGGAAAACTCCGCCTTCAGATATTGATAGAGTCGGCTTTTCTGGGACTCATCGGATGCTGCCTGGGGGTGTTTCTGGGGGGATTGGCCGCCTACCTGGTCAATCGATACGGCATCGACATGAGTTCCTTTATGAGCGAATCCTTCAGCATCTCCGGGTTTGCCATGACCACGAAGCTTCACACCAAGATGTCGGCAGGGATTATCTTGACAACGGCCGGCATTGTTTTTTTAGCGACTGTGTTCCTTAGCCTTATTCCCATGCGGCATACGACGAAGTTTTCGATAGTGGATACGCTGAGATAAGAGTTATTAACCGCAGACGGAGGAGGAAAAAGAAATTGTGATTTTTGAATTTTTAATGATGAATGAAAAAGAGGGAGATTAGAACGTGACCGAAATCGTGAAAACTGAAGGACTCACCAAGGATTACGGTGAAGGAGAAGTCGTTACGCGTGCCCTTCGTGGTGTCGACCTGACCCTTGAGGCCGGTGAATTTACAGCTATGGCCGGACCCTCGGGTTCGGGGAAGAGCACCCTGTTGAATATCATCGGCGGGCTGGACCGTCCGACATCGGGGATTGTGACCGTGGAGGGAAAGGACCTGGGTAAACTGTCCGGAACAGCTTTGAGCCGAATGAGGAAGGATCGCATCGGCTTTATCTTCCAGGCCTATAATCTCATTCCGGTTCTGACGGTCATGGAAAATGCGGAATATGTCTTGATGCTTCAAGGAGTCGTTCCGCAGAAGAGAACCGAAAAGGTGCGAAGCATACTGAAAGAGGTCGGGCTGGAAGGGATGGATCATCGATTTCCCCGAGAACTTTCCGGCGGTCAGCAGCAACGGGTGGCCATTGCCCGGGCCATTGCTTCCGAACCGGCATTGATTCTGGCGGATGAACCTACGGCAAATGTGGATTCCAAAACCGCTGCCGGGCTTCTTGACCTGATGCGAGGTTTGAATGAGGAAAAAGGCGTCACCTTTCTTTTTTCCACCCACGACCATGCCGTCATGAAGCAGGCGAGGCGTCTCCTGATCTTGAAGGACGGGCAGATAGAACATGATGGGGGCATGGTGGAGGATATCGAGGCGGCGTAAAAAAAGGTGAAAGGATAAAGGTAAAAGGTCAAAGGGATAGCGGTCTGAACCGGATTTTTCAGTGTAAAGGAGAGAATATATATGTGGGATGTTTTGATATTGATCTATTTGATCAATGCAACGCTTCTCATCAATCATGAGATCGATTCCGCATATTGGCGGGAATGGGACCTCTTCGGCCTGCCCGGAGGCATCACGGGGTTTATTCTGCTCCATCTTCCTCTTATATTTATTTTGCTGTGGGGTCTGCTTCTCATTAAGGATCGCTCTTTGTGGGGACTGGTCATTTCCATCGTTACAGGTCTTGGAGGCTTTTTCGGCTTTGTAATTCATGTCTATTTCCTCAAAAAGGGCTACCCTGAATTCCGCACTTTTGTTAGCATCGGTTTGCTCGCAGGCATCCTGATCCTGTCCCTGGCCCAAGTGGGAGTGAGTCTCTATGTGGCCTGGGGCGTATGAGATGAAAAGCCCTTCCGGCAGGAAAATGTATCGACAGCGTTTCATGCAGGGATTTACGATCCTGTTCTTCTTATTATTCGGAGTGTCGTCAGCGTGGGCCCTCGTCGGGGACAGTGATGGTGCTTTCGGCATAGACGGCAGTCTGCGGACTATCGGCGCCCTGTTTTTGAATTATGATTTCCCCGCATTTTATGGGGACCAAAGGACCGACGGTTACCTCCAGACCCTTATCCGCATCACGGGAGCGGGGAGACCGCGTGATGATCTTTCCTATGACATGCATCTGGTCCAGGCCCTGACCTATTTTTCCGGTGCCGGACAAGGGCGGGGAAGCGGAAGCATCAATCTCGCAGGGGATAAATTGCGGTACCGGGCCCTGGATGAGGCCTCAGCATGGTGGACGGATGACGATGCTCAGGCCTTGTTGTGGCTGGACCGGTGCAATGTCAAGATAGCCCTGGACGCGATGGATCTGACCATAGGGCGGCAGGCCGTGACCTTTGGAAAGGCACACTTCTGGAATCCTCTGGATGTCTATCTCCCCTTTGATCCCAATCAGTTTGACAGGGATTATAAGCCCGGCGTGGACGCCCTGAGGGCGGACTTCCCCCTGGGTGATTTTTCAGGGATTACTCTGGTGGGGGTTCTGGGTCGCGAAGTGGACGATGCCGGGAGCTATGTGAACGAGGACCGAACGTTTGATGCGAGCTGGTATGGGTCGTCGATTCTCGGACGCCTTTTCACGAATCATGGCGGCTGGGACCTTGCCCTTCAGGGAGGTAAAATCTACGGCGGATACCAGGTTGGCGGGGGTCTGGTCGGAGAAATCCGGGGAGTGGAGGTGCGGGCGGAGGCCGCCTGGTTTCTGGCCCAGGACAGCCCGTCCCTCGATCCGCCGCTCACAGGGGACCTGTTTGAAGACCACCTTACGGCCGTCATCGGACTGGGAAGACGCTTTGAGAACAGCCTGATCCTGGAGATAGAATACCTCTACAACGGCGGTGGCGAGTCCGAAGACTTCAATACGGCCGCCGTACGCCTGGAGCGGGGGGGCATTCGGCATATGGGACGCCATCTTGCGGGTCTCCTGGCCTCCTATGAAGTGACTCCGCTTGTCGTGGGGCAGCTTACGGCGCTTTATGCTCTATCCGACGGTTCCCTGGTGTTACAACCGAGCACGACGTTTTCCGTGTCGAATAATTCGGAACTACTCGCCGGTGCCGGTCTGTATTTCGGAAGGAGGCCGGAAACGAATGCGGCGGGGTGGACGGATATCAGGAGTGAGTTCGGTTCCTATCCAAACTTCTTTTTTGCCGAGTTTAAGGTTTATTTTTAAAAACTGTGGATCGATGCAGACTTGAAAGCGATGGGGATATTGTCCCCTTCCTGAATCCCCATCTTATAAAGACCCTTCTTGGTGATCAGGGATTTGAATACCACCCCCCTGACCCCGACGTGGACCTCATAGGTGAAGCCCTGGTCGATAATGTTTTTAACCCTGCCTTCAAATGTGTTTCGCGTATTGGACCGCATGACCTTGGGTCCGATAAGGATGTCCTCTGGACGGATGGCGATATGGCCTTTGCTGGTATCCAGTTTCCGGTCGATCATGATTTCGACGTCCTGAACCAGGAACCGGTTATCCCTGAATTGACCTTCAAAGATATTTTTCATGCCCACAAAATCGGCCGTAAAAACGGATCGGGGTCTCAGGAAGATGTCATCGATGGATCCGCTTTGTTCTATCGTCCCGTTGTTGATGACGGCGGCGCGGTCGGCCAGGGCCAGGGCCTCCGCAAAGTCGTGGGTCACCATCATGAAGGTGGTGTCGGAGGAACTCTGGAGGTTTTTGAGGGTATTTCGAATCTCTTCCCTGAATACCGGGTCCAGGGCGGACAGGGGTTCATCCAGAAGGATGACCTGGGGGGATACGATGAGGGCTCGAGCCAGGGCAACGCGTTGCTTTTCGCCGCCGCTCAGGTTTAGAGGCAGGCGTTTAAGGATGTGCTTTATGTCCAGCTTCTCCACGAGGAGACGGAGGCGCCTTCGCCCTTCTTTTTTGTCGATGGGGTGGTATCGGAGGCCGTAGCGGATGTTGTCTTTGACCGTGAGATGGGGAAACAGGGCATGGTCCTGGTAAACGAGGCTGACCCCCCTCTTTTCAGGGGGCATGGCAGTCACTTCCCGGCCGCCGATAAGTATTTTTCCCTGCCTTATGGGTACCAGTCCTGAAATACCTTCCAGCAGGACCGTTTTTCCGGAACCGGTAGGCCCCATGAGAATAAAAAACTCATTCTCCTTTACGTGCAAAGAAATATCACGAAGGCTGAAACCCGGAAGATTGATATGAAGATTTTCAATGAAAATCATGTCTCCGTCTTCCTGTGCAGAGTCAAGATTCGAAGGGCCAGAAAAAGCGACAAACAAACAAAAACGAGCCAGACCGCCACGGGCTGAGAATACTTCAACCCATAGGCCTCGAAGCGTTCATAGATCATGACAGGAGCGATCATCGGGTGGTAGGCGACGATGACGACCGCACCGAATTCGCTGATGGCACGGGCGCTGCACATGATGATGCCGATGAGCATGCTTCGCCAGGCCAGCGGAAAGGTGATACGGAAAAAGGTGCTCGTCATGGAGGCCCCCAGGCTGCGGGACACATTTTCAAGTCTGGGGGAGATTCCTTCAAATCCGTCTTTCACGGCATTGATATAAAACGGGAGCCCAACAAAGGTCAATACAACGATGATTCCCGTCACGCTCCCCATGATTCGGACCCCTATGTCGAACAAAAAGCGACCGATCCAATGATTCTTTCCTGCCACGCTCAGGATAGCGATGCCTACCACGGGATGTGGAATGACGATGGGCAGATCGATGATGCTTTCCACGAGCCGTTTTCCCCTGAAATCGATTCGGGCCAGGATATAGGCCAGGGGGGTGCCCAAAAGGAATGAAATGAGAGCGGCCGATCCGGCCGTGTAGAGACTCAGCCAGATCGACCGCAAAACTTCCTTGTCTTTGATGCTTTCTTCGAGCGCGGAAAAAGAGGGAGAGGTCATCATCTCGACCAATGGGACCAAAATAAAGGCCAGGATCACGACCCCGCAAGAGATGGTGAACCAAAAAAATGGCTCCCTTTTTTTCATTGAAACGCTCTCGTTCAGTTCTTCACTTCAGCCAATCCCTTGATTTCCCCGGGGAGCTTGTTCAGCATCTCCGCGCTCGGGACGCGGCAGGGGACAAAGGGAGGCTGACCCATATCCTTGAGGATCTTCAGGCCACCCTCAGGATCGAGCATATATTTCAGGAAGGCAAGGGCGGCTTCTTTGTTGGGGGCATCCTTGATGAGGGTCACCCCGTAAGTGCAGGACTTGCCTTTCATGTTCATAAAGGTCCCGGGTTTTTTGCCGGTGACCTTGACGACCGCTTGTTTGTAAAAATCATCGAACTTGTAATTGCCAAGATTGATTTCATCGGGAAGCACGACGTATTTCAGACCATGCTGAACGGCGACTGAAAGATATTCCCAGGCATAGTCCATATTCCCCGTCTGGAGGAGGGAAATCAACTCAACAGATTTGGGCCGAATGTTCTCCTTAGGCCGGTTGGCAATGAGATTGTCATAGAGCCCGGGGATTTTGTAATGTTTCTCGGCTAACTGGAGGACCATGAGGGAGCGGTACCCACAGGGATCCAGATTGGGGTCGGAATGTCCCCAGATCACGCCCTTGCGCTGCAGGATTTCATACCAGTTTTTTGCGTTGACGTCACCCGCAAATTTGCTCTTGTCCGTATAACAGAGGACGAGCTGATTAATGGCAAAACGGACGTTCCAATCGGCATAGTCGGGAATGAGCAGCTTGTCAATCACTTTGTAATCGGCCGAGGCCATGATATCACAGGGTTTTTTCAGGTCCGAGACCTTGCGGGCGGCCTTCTGGCTCCCGCTGGCCTCGCGGAGCAGGTCCACTTTGGGATACTTGCTCTCAAAGGCCTTTTCCATCGCTTTGAATGGAACGGAAAGGCTGCCCGCGTGGAACATCACCAGTTTTCCCTTGGGTTCTGCAAGTACGGCGGCAGGACCGAAAAGTAATGCGGCTGAAAAGACGAAAATCAGCAAAGATGTGAATAAGGCTTTGACTTTCATGATTCTTTACCTCCTTTTAAGTCAGTTTTTTGTGGAATAGGCGTTTTAAAAACAAAAAAATCCAGGCGGCCTCGTCTCCGCCGTGCCAGGGATCATGCTATACTCTACTAAAAAAATAGAGCTGTTAGGGCAATGATGACATAACCAGGCACATGCTTAAAACATGCTTTCTGAATTGTCAATACAAGATTCCTGAAAAATTTGAAAAGAATTCACAAGTATCCGTTTTCCCTATTCCATACCTTGTCTTGATTTGTTAGATTGGGTATGCAGATTTCAAACGTTTCAGCCGGTTACCGGGAAAAAAATGGCATCGAGATTCGGCAGGGTGGATAATCCATGAAAACATCCCATGGTTCGTGGCGCTGGTTCGTCTTCGTTATCGCCACATCCAATTTCTTTCTCTCCCAGTTTTACAGGGCATCCAATGCCGTGATGGCACCGCAACTCATCCGGGACCTTTCTCTCACGACAGAGGACTTGGGCCTGTTATCCGCGTCTTTTTTTTATGCCTTTGCCCTGACCCAGATCCCCATCAGCTTGTTCCTGGACCGCATGGGCCCGAGGAAGCTGATGACGGGGCTGTCGATAGTTGGGATCATCGGAGCAGTGATTTTTTCATATGCAGATTCCCTGAGTCTCGGGTTGATCGGTCGGATTCTCCTGGGCATGGGCATGGCCTGTAACCTGATGGGGACCTTCAAACTGCTTACGACCTGGTTTGGGCCTGCAAGTTTTGCCACCCTATCGGGAGTGGCTTTTTCCATCGGCACGGCAGGTAACATGTCTGCCACCACACCGCTGGTCTTTCTTGTGGAGTGGCTCGGGTGGCGCGGTGGGTACCGTTTGATTGCAGGAATCAATCTTCTGATCATTGTTCTCTTTTATTTGTTGGTGCGCGACAGACCCGCCGGTGAGGAACTTCCGGCGTCAAACGAACGGGCATCAGGCGGTTCCGCCAAGCTTATCGGTGATCTTGCCATGCTTTTGAGACGACGGGAGTACTGGGTCATCTCATTTGCGACTTTTGTCAGTTACGGCGTTTTTTCGGCCTTCCAAAATCTCTGGGCGGGTCCCTTCCTCATGGAGGTGATGGAGTTTTCGGCGGTGAGTACCGGGAACATGATCTTTCTTTTGAATTTGGGCATGCTCCTCGGAGGGCCGGTCATGGGCGCGTTATCGGATAATGTGTTTCATGGGAGAAAGTGGGTCATATTCTATGGACATGTCTTGCTGGCCCTGATCGTTTTGTCCCTCGCGTGGCTGTCCCCGCAGAGTGGTCTGATCCTGGTTGCTTCCCTTTTCCTGGGTTTCGGACTTTTCAGGGCCACGGGCCTTTTGATGTACCCCCACATCAAGGATCTCATGCCCATCGAGATGGCCGGTACGGCCATGACCGGGATCAACTTTTTCACCATGATCGGCTCCGCTGCTTTTTTGCACGGCCTGGGAAGCCTCATGCAGGCGCTGTACCCCCAGGCCTCACGGGGCCCCGAGGCCTTCCATGCGGCCTTTATCCTGTGCGGGCTATGCCTGGGCACGGTTGTGTTCTTCTATGCTTTCACTCGGGACAGTGACCGCCCCATTCGTTGATGGAGCGTTGATGAATAAGCCTTATGCAACTTTAGGGTAAGTGCTTTCATTCACCGGGAATCATCATTCGCGCATTTTTAGAATAGCAAGAAAAGCCGGCGGCACTAAAGCTGCGAACCCTGTAATAGTAAGTGCAGTTGGAGATGATATCCCCGTCGGTATAGGAGGTGATATTGGGGCCGACCGTTGCTATCTCATTAAAAATACCGATCGATCCTTTTTTCCTCTCTATGATAAAGCCCAATTCATCCGGCGAGTTGTCCTTCCAACTCAAAATCACCTTGGTATTCGACAGTGTAGCTTTTAGAGGGTAAGGGAAGAGTTTGAATCGGACCTTGCGATCATTGGGTTGTCGTGGCAAAAATGCAATTTCCGAATCAACATACCCGTCTTTCTTGACTTGGAAATAACAGGACTTCCAGTTCGGACCGCCTGAGTCATCACTCAAGGTGACAGGGGTCCGGTGGTATGTTTGTTTGATCTCTTCCATGGACGGCCCCCAGCACAGGACTGCACCCGGTGGTTCACTGGTAATCGTCGTTTTGATGGGGATGAGCTTAAATTCGAGAAGGCGGTACCCTTCTTCTTCCCGGCAAATGGCGCTTGAATCGTGATATCCTTCTTTTTTGACCTGATAACAATAAGGCTCCCACTTTGATGCGGATATGACCCTTGAAAGAGGAGTTTCCAGTTCGCTTTTTTCTAGAGAAGACGGCGTCTTTCCCCAATAAATATCCGCCTGAGCCGGTTTGCATGTAATGATTTCCTGGATGATCGTCTCGGAACATGCCGAGAGAAAAGAGACGATGCCAATAAACATGATGCAAAAAATTTTAAGTGCCATTGGTTCCTCCCGGGTTAAAGTATGAATTTCCCCTGGTGATCTGCTCGGAACTGAAGAAGAACCTGCACCCAACGCTATTGATATGAATGTGTTTTAATCCTAAAAAAGATCCATTTCGGCATGTCCTGTAGAGTACAGAATTTTTGTACTCCAAGTCGAAAAAACTGTTATCGTAAACGACACTTCGCAGGCATAGCCCATAGAGGAAGGACTTCAGGTTGAATGACGGGATGATCACTTCGCTTTTATCATGGCGTTTTCCGGCACTGGAGGAACACGAAGTATTTAGGAAAATGATCGAGGCTGGAATCAACGGAAATATCGGAGAAACACCTGTCGGAGCCGAAGGTGACTTTCAGAAGACTGAGGCGGTCGCGAACGGTGACGCGTGAATATCCACTCCCGGCAGGACGGTCTATCTCCCGTCAGGAGGTGGACAAAATCATTTTGTGATGCCTTTCCATTTGGGTTATCCTCTAGTGAAGGTGAAACAAACGGTAAAAACACTTTATTTCATGAAAAGACAACCTAATGACAAAGTCAAGAGAAAATTTCAATCGCACGGTCCCGAGGCCTTCCATGCGGCTTTTGTCCTGTGCGTGGCATGTCTGGCCGGGGTGGTGATCTGCTATGCCTTCACCCGGGATCGATGAGGGCGCATTCCGGATTCACAGGATGATTTGGGTAAGGTTGAGAGAGGTCTTATGCGGGAGAGATCTCTGCGGACTTATGCTGTCTCTGCTTTAACCATTGCATGCTGAGCATGATCAGAAACACGAGAAGTCCGAGTATGCTCAACCAGTAGATGGGCCAGAACATGGCCAGGGCCGCGGCACCCATCAGAAGCGTTTCGAAGTGATTCAGGCGCTTCAGCAGGAACTGCTCCATCGAAGAGGTAAAGGCGATCAGACCAAGGGCCGTGAGAACCATAGTGAGAACCACGAGGTGGACGGGGCCGTTTCCCAGAAGGGGGCGATAGGCCATCACAATGGGGATGATATAGAGCCCCTTGGCTACCTTCCAGGACACGAACCCTGTCTTCATGGGGGAGGCGCCCGCCACTCCGGCACCCGCGAAGGAGGCCAGGGCTACGGGCGGGGTGACATTGGCGTCTTGGCTGTACCAGAAGACTACCATGTGGGCCACAAGAATGGGAAGCCCGAGTTCCATGAGGGCAGGGCCTGCAAGAATGACCAGGACGATATAGGAGGCCGTCACGGGAAGGCCCATCCCGAGTACCAGAGAAGCCAGTCCGATGAGCATGATTGCGAGGAACGGGCTCCCTGCGGAAAGCGAGACAACCATACTGGAAAACTTCAATCCCAGGCCGGTGAGGCTCACGCACCCTACGATAATGCCTGCGCATCCGCATGCCACCGAGACCATCACCGCCTTCTTGGCACCGGATTCAAGTGCCCCGAAAATATCTTTTATCGAAAGGCGCGTGGCCTTGCGCACCATGGCGGCTGCAAATGTCGAAACCACTGCAACAAATCCCGCCATCATGGGGCTGAAATTCTGGACGAGGACATAGATCAGGATAGCCACCGGTATGAGAAAGTGAAGCCCGTCCTTCAGGGTCTTCCAGAGTTGCGGAAGATCTTCTTTTGCCGATGGGTTGAACCCCTCTTTCTTGGCCTCGAAATGGACGAAAAAAAGGACCGTGAGATAGTAGAGCAGGGCCGGGATGACGGCAATTTTGATGATGTGGAGGTAGGAGGTGTTGGTAAATTCGGCCATAAGGAAGGCCCCGGCCCCCATGATAGGGGGCATGAGTTGTCCACCCGTTGATGCCGCAGCTTCAATAGCTCCGGCCACATGGGGTCTATAACCCACTCGTTTCATCATGGGGATGGTAAAGCACCCGGTGGTGACCACGTTCGCCACGGCGGAACCCGAAACCGAACCCATGAAGCCGCTCGCCACGACCGAGGTCTTTGCAGGCCCCCCGGTCATCCGACCCGTAAGACTGTAGGCAAGATCAATAAAGAAATCACCGCCCCCCGATTTTTCGAGGAAGGCCCCGAAAAGGACAAAGACGAAGACAAAGGTGGCCGCCACGCCTGTCGGCAATCCCCAGATACCCTCGGTCGTCAGGTAGAGGGTCGTGGCGATGCGTTCAACCGAGTATCCCTTATGGGCCAGGAGATCGGGCATATAGGGCCCCAGATAGGCGTAGGCCAGGAAGACCAACGCAATGACGGACATGAACAGACCGATGGCCCGGCGTGTGGCCTCCATGACCAGGATCACGGCCACGACGCCCAGAAAGACGTCCATTTGTGTCCAATCTCCCTGTCGCTCGATGATGGCGTCGAATTCCACCCAGATGTAGGTGCCGATCGCGAAGGCGACGAGAATCAGGAACCAGTCAAAGGCCAGATAGACGTCGAAACGGTTCTGGGAGGCCCTGTTTGTGGGCGGATACAGCGCAAAAGCAAGGACCATGATCAGCACCAGATGGACGGAGCGTTGATACATGGCCGTCAGGGGTGAGATTCCGGCTGTATATAATTGGAAAAGTGAGAGCACGATAGCGGCCGTTGTGATAAAAATGGCCGTGAATCCTCTCAGGCGGCGTTTGGGGTCTGCCGTGATCGCGTCAGGGTCTGTGGGATGCTCTTTTGTATCGGTCATAGCGCGGTCTCTCCATATAAATCAGGTGATCGAGTCATTTGGCGTCCTGTGCCGTTCCATAGTCCCTTTCCGCAATCATCACCTCGACCAGACGACCTGCGGCTTTCTCGGAAAGATTCCATTCTTCTCCGTGATAAAGGATGGTGTGATCGACTCCCGGCGTTCCGACTCGCAGGAGAAAACAACCCAGGGGCTGATTGATGTCCTTGATTTTTATCCATCTTCCATCCTGAACGATTTTACCGTGACCTTCCCAATGCCCCATTCCGGCCCCGAACATCTGAAAATAGGTCTCCACCAGGACCAGACCCTTCCCCCTTACGGCCCGAAAGACCTCGAAGACGGGAGCGTGATCCACCGAGTGGATGTAACGGAGGGTAAAAGTATCCCCATAGGGCAAGTTCATTTGAAAAAGGATGTGTCGATTGTCATGTGCTCGGATGAGGAGCATGGAGCGGGCCATGACCCATGAGGAGGAAAGGGAAGATAGCGTAATGACGAAAATGGCAAAGAAGATGGGTTTAATCTTCATCGGCCTCCCGGAAATGTGAGCCCGAGTCCTTGAAGGGGGATCGGGCCCACTTTGGAAAAACAAAGATATCTTCTGTAACTATTTTGCGATCAGACGATCGGGAATGTTCACGCCCTTCTCCTTAAGGTATCTGATAGCCCCGGGATGCAGGGGAATGACCGCATGTTTTGCTGCGTTTTCCGGGGTGGTGAATTTTGCAAACGGATGGATCTTGACCATGTAGTCCTGATGTTCGAACACGGCCTTTGTCAATTGGTAGACCAGTTCTTCATCTATGTCCGCATTGCAGATAAAGGTATTCCAGACCGAAGGATTATGGACATCATAGTCCTGTCCCCTATAGGTGTTTGCCGAGAGGATAAATTCCGAATAAAAGGGAAATTTACCGATGATCTTTTTGATGTCTTTCGGTGCGAATGAGATCATCTTGATGTCGTGGGTCGTGGAAAGGTCCATCACCGAGGAGGTCGGCGCGGCCACGTCCCAGATGCCTACCTCGATGGTGCCGTCCTTGAGGGCATTGGCGGTCTCCGTGAAAGAAAGCCTGAATACATTGAAGCTGGAATAGGGGATACCCAGGGCCTCCTGAAGGATGAGATTGGTCTTGTATTCCGTGCCGCTTGCCGGGGCGCCGACCGAGACCTTTTTCCCCTTAATGTCATAGATGGTCTTGACATCCGATTTTTTCAGGGCGACCACATGATAGTGATGGGGGTACATCTCGAACATGCCGCGTATATTCTGGGGTTTTCCTTTGAATTTTCCTATGCCGTTGTAGGCCTGATAGGCCACATCGTTCATGATTTCGCCGAAAAGCGTCTCTGCACGATGACAGAGCTTGGTATTTTCCACGGAGGCCCCGGTGACCTCGGCAACGGCCCGAACACCCTTGACATATTTTGTCCAGATCTCCGCAATACCACCCCCGTAAGGATAATAAACGCCCCCGGTGCCCCCCGTTCCAATGGAGATGAATTGGGTCTTTGCTAAGGCGGATCCGGAAAACATTATGGTGAAAAGGATGGAAAGGACTGCAACGGATCCGAACAAGACGGATCTTCTTCCGACATGTTTCATCTTGATTTCCTCCTCTAGTGTTGTGGGGTTATCTTAAGGATATTGTCCTTTTCCCGCGGTCGAAAGAGGGCTAATAGCCCACTGTCTTCACAACAACGAGAAGATTTTTCGGTAGCTCCACGGTTTTGATAAAGGGAATCTTGACGGTGGCTGATTTTCCCGGTGCCAGCACAGGGGGTTTGCCCTTTCGAGGCACGAGGTAACCTGAAGCCTTATCCGAGTCCAGGAGAAAAATGTTAAGACGGTAACGTTGAGGTTTGTCGCACTGGTTCTCAATGCCTACGGTAAAGATAAGGGATGGTTGCTTCTTGTGCTCTCCTACTTTCCAATTGAATTGGGTTATTCGGGCCTCAGGGGTAATCTGCCATTCGGTTTCCATTTCAACAGGGCTTTGAACCGGTTTGCAAGGACCGGCACAGCCGGTTGGCCACATAGTTAATGCCAGAAAAACAACAAGGGTTAAATACAGGATTCCGGTTTCCTTTCGAAACATGGAAGAACCTCCTTTTTTTTAAGGTTTAATCCTTATTACCCTAGTCAACAAAAACAATAGCCAAAGAGCGAAAGTTGAGCACGAAGAAAGGCTATCAAAGCCCATGATTCAGTGTCAATGAAAATGATATAAAAATATCAATAATAAATCATCCTTATATGGCCGTCTGAAACGGTAAAACCTTTACATTTCTCATCCCGAAACGTCGGGGTGGATTAATGACGATTTAGGTGAAAGCCCCTTTGATTATTGGAATCCTGCGGGATATATTGTATGCTCTTGGTTCGTTGGTCAAGAGCATCCTCCACGCTCCGTTGTCTTCATGCTCGCGCCCTGGATTTCTTATGGTGGGTATGGAAAGGAACGGATCGAGCGGGATCCGCAAATTTTGCAACGCCAGCGTTCGATGTGCGCAAGACATGCAGCCCTGGAAAAAAGGAAGAGATTACCGGAGGAAAATGGAATTTCAAAAAACAGCTCGAAAAATTGTCACTGATCCGGATATCGTGGCGGCCTATAACGAAGACGCCCTGGGCATTCAGGGTCGTTTTGAAGGGGTCTTTCGGCCCTCCGGTGAGAAGGAGATCACGGACTTCATCTTTCAGTGCTTAGGGGATCGGAAGGCCGTTACGGCCCAGGGTCTTCGCTCGTCCCTAACCGGCGCCTCCATGTGCGAGGAAGGATTTGCCCTTTCTTTGGAAAAGATGAATCGCATCCTGGACATTGACGTGAAAAACCGCCGGGCAGTCGTCCAGCCGGGAGTGATCACCTCCGATCTGCGAAATGCCGCCGCGGACGCAGGCCTCTTTTACCCACCGGATCCGACGAGCGCCGATGAATGTACCCTGGGAGGCAATGTAGCGACTAATGCGTCCGGGTCGTGCATGCTGAAATACGGCAGTACAATAGATTGGGTAAAAAGACTGCGGGTCGTGACCGGGACGGGAGAGTGCATTGAAGTAAAAAACAAAACATCTGAAAAATACTGTGCAGGATACGGAGGTTTTTATCATCCGACCCATCTTTTCCACGGCTCGGAAGGGACCCTGGGCATTATTACCGAAATCGAGGTTTCATTGACCTTCATGCCTCCGGACTTTTTTCTGGCCATGGTCTTCTTCGAGGATATGGACAGCGCCTTGGCCTTTACCATCGATGCCCGCGACAATCCCGCCTATTTTCCCCGGAGTATAGAGTTTTTTGACGATGTCAGCCTGGGTATTATCCGGCCTCAATCAGAGGGGATCTCTATTCCTCGAGAGGCGCGCGTAATGATCTACTTTGAGCAGGAATATGATTCTGCAAAGGAAAAAGAACAGTACCTGGAACAGTGGTTGCGTCTCATTGAAAAGCATACACTGCTTTCACAGGATACCCAGGTCGCCTTCACGGACAAGCAGAAAGCCCATTTACTGGGATTGCGGCATCATGTGCCCCAAAAAATGAACGAAGAAAGCTCTCAAGCCGTGAAGCGGGGCGGATGCAAAATCTCAACGGATTGGGCGGTACCCTATAAAAAATTGCCGGAACTGTTTGCCTATTTCGAAAAAATAAGGCCTCAACTGGGGAATATGCGGGTCGTGCGCTTTGCCCACATCGGCGCAGGGCACCCCCACTTCAATTTTATCGCGCGGGATGCGGATGAAAAGCGTATCGCCGAAGGCGTCGACATGCTTATGGCCGAGAAGGCCGTTGAGCTTGGCGGAACCATTGCGGCTGAACATGGTATCGGCAAGATGAAGCGAAATCAACTGGTCATCGAATACCCTAAAGCCGTGATCGAAGCCATGCGGGCCACAAAAAGAGTGTTCGATCCCGGCGGAATCATGGCTCCCGGGAATGTCCTGCCCTGAGTTACCCCTCAGTAAGGAACACTGCCCCATCCTAAATACCCGCCCAATTGGAGGGAAGCGCGCCAGGGTTTCTATTCTAAAACAAACCAATCCCATTGACACGCCCTCACTCTCGTTCTAGAATTCGTAAACGGAACAGAAAACCGAAATGCGGAACACCTGCTGTCTGTGTTCGGCAGAGTTCGTCCTCGTGATAGGGACCGGTTGACAGCGCCATGGGCGTATATTTGATCCTGGATTTATCCTATCGTTGCAGCAACAGGGTTTAATGATTGCGATGGAAAGGGAAGAGGGGCGATGGAAAAAAGGGAAACGAAAAGGGATTTGGTACAGTCCGTCATCAGGGCCTTCAATCTACTGGAACTGATAAGCAAGGAACAACCCGTTCATTTGAGTGAGCTCGCGCGCAAGGCGGGACTCAAGAAGACCACCGTGGCACGATTAACCGGCACTTTAGTGGTGACCGGCATGATAGACCAGGATCCTCAGGACAAGACTTTTGCCTTGACAATCCGTGCAGTGGAATTAGGAAGCAGGGTACTTAACAAGCTGAATGTCAGGCGACTGGGAAGGCCGCTTGTCGAGAACTTTGTTTCGAAATATGGCGTTTCGGTTCTGGTCGGTGTCCTGGATCGTAATGAAGTCATCTATATCGATAAACTGACGGCTCACGAGGTCTTTAGAATCAGTATGACCGTGGGTGAACGGGTGCCGGCCTATTGTTCTGCAAGTGGGAAAGCCATGTTGGCCTTTCTGGATCCCGTGGCGCGGGGGGATATCCTCACGAAGGTCCCCCTGGCCCGGATCACGAACCACACCATCACGGATATTGCGGACTTGGAGGAGAACCTCGCTAAGACGCGAAAATGCGGATATGCCCTGGACATCGAAGAGAGAATAGATGGTGTGGTTTCGGTGGGCGCTCCGATTTTTGGTCCCAGTAAAAAAGTTCTGGCCGCTATCAGCGTTCCCCGAATGAAGGCGGCCATATCCGATACCGAGCTTAAAAACCTCGGAAGTAAAGTGGCGGATCTGGCTCAAAAGATCAGCCGTCTGACAGGTTGGGGCGATGAGAGTACCTATCCGATCCCAGAAGGGAAGTAGAGTTTTCGGGCCCTGAGTACCCGGCTTCGGGGTGGGGCTCCGCCCTTTCGGCCCTGAACATTTTCCCATCTCCTTGAGCCACCCGACAAACCCTAAAGGTTCTATTCAAGACCTCTTCCGTATTTTCCTTGGCTACACCAAAAACGCCGGCCATCTTTTGGGGTTTGCGTGTTTCGCCACAGGCTCTCGTGTTATCCTCATCACAGATGATGACGCAGACCGGTAAAATCTCGGAGCGCCTATCTCCTTATCCGTATCAGATCCCCTGCCTCCCTTCCTGAGGCGCCTGAAAAGAACCGCCTCTCCGAACTCTCCCCCGCCTCAAGCCGGTTTTCTGACGATTAAAATTTTGTTGACAGAAGGGTTCGCAAAAAATTAAGATTAAAACGGTACATAGAACCGCATTGCGGAACACTGATGACGCATTGTTGCGCGTAAATGAAGGAGGTTGTCTTCAAAAACGAGCGGCTGATCTGTTTGCTTTTTTCCCTGCCGCTTGAATGAACCTCCTAAGGTCAAGTCCGGTAAATGGGTATGAAACTCAGGAATAAAGACATTGTAACGAGTGTTTGTATCATCATCGGTGCTCTTGCCGTCCAATTTTTTATTCTTCCAAATTTCATTGAAATGGAAGAATCCTATGATCTTGCGAGTCTATCGCCCGCCTTTTTCCCAAAACTTGCAACTTGGATCGTCGCCGCATTGGGTGTGCTTCTTTTATGTTTTACTCTCCTTCAGCTCAAAAAGGGAAATATTCAAGAAAAAGGCCAGCTGAATCATCGGGAACTGCGAAGGGTCTATGTGGCGTTCGCATTCGTCGTAGGCTACATTTTTTTAATGAAATTGATGGGATTTCTGGTCGCAACTATTTTTTTCCTTGGAGCCCTCTTTTTCCTTCAGGGGATAAGACAGCCCATTAAGATCGCAACGGCGTCACTGATCGTGACTTTCGGCGTTTATTTTCTTTTCCTGTATGTGATGCAGGTTCATTTTCCTAAGGGCCTTTTTTTTGAATAATCGGATGTAAACATGATTGAAAACCTCCTTGGTGGACTCGCCATTATCTTCACGTGGCAACACCTTCTGGCTATCGTTGTGGGTTCTTTTCTCGGGCTCGTTGTCGGCACGATTCCCGGGCTAACCGCCACCATGGCCGTCGCCCTTATTCTTCCCATGACCTTCGACATGGACTTCGTAACCTCTATCATGCTTCTTGTCGGGGCTTACAAGGGAGGGATCTTTGGCGGTTCCATCACGGCAATACTGCTGAATACGCCCGGAACCCCCGCCTCCGCCTGTACCGTACTGGACGGATACACCATGACCCAGCGCGGCAAGGGCGTCAAGGCACTCAAAATGGCCAAGTATGCGTCGACACTTGCAGATTTCGGATCTGACATCGTATTGATTGCCGTTGCCGCCCCTCTGGCTTCCATTGCTCTTCGATTCGGCCCTCCCGAAATTTCCGCTCTGATCATTTTTTCTCTGACCGTAGTGGCAGGCGTTGCCGGGAAGTCCGTCCTCAAGGGACTTATATCCGGGGCGGTAGGATTGCTGCTCGCCACAGTCGGGCTGGACCCGATTATGACTACCCGGAGGCTTGTATTCAGTATGGTGGAGCTGGACAGCGGAATTTCGCTCATTCCCCTTCTGATAGGGCTTTTTGCACTTTCAGAGGTCTTTTTGCAACTGGGTAAGATATCGAAAACCAAGGCCGATCAATTCGTCATCAAACACTCTTCCAACCCGGAGGATAACCGCGTGTCTTGGTCGGAGTTCAAAGGGTGCCTTCGAACTATTTTTCGGGGCACCGTGATCGGGACCGGGATCGGTATTATTCCCGGTATTGGAACAGGTATTGCCTCTTTTATAAGCTATGGGCAGGCGAAGCGTGCCTCAAAGAAGCCTCAAGAATTCGGAGAGGGCTCCATTGAAGGGATAGCCGCATCTGAATCGGGAAACAGCGCAGTGGTTGGGGCCACGTTCATCCCGTTGATGACCATGGGGATACCGGGAGACATTATTACGGCCGTCATAATGGGGGCCTTTCTGATGCAGGGTTTTATTCCCGGGCCTCTTCTTTTCGAAGAGCACGCTCATATGATTTATGCGATATTTATGGGTTTTATCATTTGCGATATCGTCTATTTTGTTATCGGCAGTTTTTTTATGAAATATGCTGCTTATCTAAGTAAGGTGCCGCGAAGTTTTCTTTTCCCCATAGTCCTTATATTCTGTGTAGTCGGCTCCTATGCCATAGGCCATTCCATATTTGATGTAGGGATCATGGTTTTTTTCGGGATTGTCGGATTTTTTATGTTGAGATACGGTTTCGCTACAGCGCCGTTTCTGATTGCTTTTATCCTGAGCCCTATCGGTGAGACGGCCGTGCGTCAATCACTCCTGATGTCCGGCGGTTCATTGAGTATTTTTGTCACCAGGCCCATTGCGCTGGCGTTTCTTATACTGACCTTGTTGTCCGTTCTTGGTCTTATTCGAAGCCACCTGAAGGGAACAGCAGGTGGGGAAAAAAATAACAAGTAAAAGGAGGAGGTTCAATGTTTACAAAAACGAAGCGATTTTCCGTTCTTTGTTTCACCATGTGTTGTTTTTGTATTTGCCTGTTCGGGCAGATACAGGAAGCGTCCGCGGGATACCCGGGCAAACCGATAACGATACTGGTTGCATTTGCCGCCGGTGGGTCCGTGGACACAACCGTGAGAGCGCTGGCGGCCGGTGCGGAAGAAATACTCGGCCAACCTCTGGTGATTGAAAACAAGACCGGAGGCGGGGGAAGCGTGGCGCTCGCCGTATTGAAGGGAAGTAAGCCCGACGGTTATACCCTGGCCGGGGCTACAAGCACTGCAATCGTGCGAATCCCGCAAAGGCGAAAGGTCCCCTATGCGCCTCTAAAGAGTTTTACCCCTATATTCGCCTATGCCAGTCCCCCCACCGCTGTCGTTGTCAAGAAAGACTCCCCCTGGAAAACTTTTGAAGAACTCATTGAATATGCTCGAAAGAATCCGGGAAAGGTCAAATACAGTACGGCCGGATCCGGGTCCTTCATGCATCTGGCCATGGAAATGGTCAAATTGCAAGAGAAGATCAAGTGGATTCATATCCCTTATAAAGGAACAATGCCCGCTATGACGGCACTGTTGGGCGGACACGTGGACGTTTGTTCCGCCGGCCCTGAGTTTGTCAGTATGTCCAAGTCATCCCCGATCCGGGTGCTTGCCACCCAGACAAAGGAGAGGATGGACGAATTCCCTGAGGTGCCCAGTTTTCCCGAACTCGGATATGATTATTACAATAATACCCTTTTTTCAGTATTTGCTCCCGCGGGTGTTGAACCGGAGATTGTCAAAAAACTCGAGGATGCCTTCCTGAGAGTAGCCCAGACAGAAAAATTCAAAAAGGTGCTCAAACAGTACGGCATGGTCATTTTTAAAATCGGTAGCAAAGAATATAAAGCATTTCTTGAGGAAGCCTGGCCCAAAGAGACCGAAGTTCTTAAAAAGCTCGGACTTATCAAAAAAGCGGCCACCAACCCCAATTAATATGAGTACCCCTTTCTATACAACGATTATCGGGGTGGGTGGGAAAATGACTCCCACCCGATAATTTTTTTTGTATGAGAATTTTATGGCGCTTCAACCCTGTGAAAACCACCTCCGTTTCCATGGCCCTTTTTTTAAAAAAGAGGCTCCCTTTGTCCTAAATTGCAGGGCTTTTTCAACCAGGTAAACTCATACAGAGTTTTTTATTGAACAGGAATCGCGGTGGCAAGTTATAGACTGAAATGGGGGAAAGAAACACTGAATTTCGACCTTCCCCCTTCGTGGCACATTGAAACGCTGCTTTCGAAAGAAGCACGAGATGGGGAGAACGGCACAGATCCGGTTCAATTTGCCCTGGATCACCCCATAAAGAGTAAGCGGCTCGAAGAAATAGTGCGCCCCGGCGAACGAATCGCCGTGCTTGTCAACGATATGACCAGGCTTTGGAATCGACCATCCCAATATCTGAGGGCGATTTTTGAAAGATTTGATGTCGCCGGGATAAGGGATCGGGATGTTTTCATAGTCATTGCAACGGGAATGCACAGACAAAACTCCCCGGAAGAGCACAGAATGCTCGTCGGAGAGGAAATCTACGATCGCGTGCCCGTTTTCAACCACGATTGTCGTGACAACGATTGGCTGGTCAAGGTGGAGGAAAAAAATGCCGGGAATTCTTTTTTGATCAACCGAAGGGTGTTCAAGGCAGACCGGGTGATAGCCACGGGGGGCATTGTCCTTCATGGTCTTGCCGGTTTTTCCGGAGGTCCGAAATCAATACTCCCAGGGGTCTCCGGAATCGAGACGATTCAGCGCAATCATGCACTTGCTCTGGATAAAAATTTCAAGCTGAAGAAGGGGATTCAAAAAGGCGTTCTTCGTGGTAATCCGCTGGCAGCGGAGATGCAAAGGGCCGCCCGACTGGTGGGCGTTGATTTTTTGTTGAATGTCGTGGTGGACGGAAACGGACATTATGCCGCCGCTTTTGCCGGGGATATTATCGAGGCCCATAAGGCCGGGTGCGTATCGGCCAAACAGCTTTTTCAAATTCCTTTCCCCAAAAAGGCTCCAGTGGTCATTGCCGGCGTCGGTGGTTACCCTCGAGATATTGAGTTATATCAGGCGGTCAAGGCCCTGGAAAACGCCACTGTAGTGACCCGGGAAGGCGGTACGATCCTTTTCATGTGCCACTGTCAGGACGGTTTGGGCCCGGATGATTGGTTATCCTGGTTTGAATTGGGCGGGACGAGAGACATTGCGATAAAATTAGCTGAAGAATTCAGGTTTCCGGGTTTTGCTGCCTTGAAACTGGCCACTTTTGCCAAAAAGTACAGAATTCTTCTGGTAAGCACGCTCCCGCCGGATGTGGTCCGAAAACTTCACATGACCCCTTTTTCAAATGCTGAAAATGCCTTGGAGAAATTACAAAATGACCATACCGGATCTTGTTCGGTCATTTTTATGCCCTCTGCCGCATCCACGGTTCCGGTACGTCACAGGCTCGAGCTGTAAACGATTAGCAGACTAAACGGGCGGAGAGAAGGAAACCTCCGGCCGGTCAGTGTTCTAAAAAGCTGGTAACCATACCTGGTTCACCTTGAGATATTTGATTTGCAAAAGCAATATCTATTTGACCGGGCTGGGCAGGCGGATTATTGTGAAAAATAAATTTCGGAACAGTGGTCCGCAATGCGGGCTAATACTTTACATGAAACTATTAGAGAATCCAACAAAAGTTCATAAGAAAATTGGAGTGAAACTATGAAGGACGAATACCTGAAAACAGATGTCTTGATCATCGGAGGAGGTGTTGCCGGGCTGAATGCCGCTCTTTCAGCGCGCGAGTCCGGCCGGGACGTTGTGATTATGGACAAGGCCGTTATTAAAAGAAGCGGACATAGTGCCGGAGGGATCGATCATTTTTGCGCTTATTTAAACACAGGCCCGGAATGGGATACGCGAAAAGCATACCTTGATTTTACGGCAAGCAGTGCCAGGGGCGCCACCGACCTTTCCGTCGTGGAAGAGGTCTACTGTGATGAGCTCGATTCTGCGATCAAGCGTTTTGATGAGATCGGTTGTACACTCCGCCGGTCGGATGGGGATTTTTTTCGAACCCAATCCTTTGGGCAGCCCGGACCCTGGTGGATAAACTTTAACGGTAAAAAGCTAAAACCCCTTTTGACCAAGGCGGTTCGTAAGGCCGGCTGCACCGTATTGGACCGTGTGGTAACCGGAGATCTGCTTGTTCAAGACGGGCAGGTGTGCGGCGCAGCAGGTTTTAATATTCGCAATGGCACATTCCATGTCGTCCAGGCCAAGGCCGTGGTGATGGTGACGGGCGGAACCAACAGGCTGTTTCAGAACCCGAGCGGATTGAGTTTCAATTGCTGGATGTGTCCGGCCAATACAGGGGACGGGGAGGCTATGGCCTTTCGCGCCGGCGCAAAATTGGCCAACGTTGAATATTTGAGGATGACCGTAGTGCCCAGGGGTTTCAGCGCTCCCGGACTGAACGCTTTGGTTGGCATGGGCGGAAAACTGGTCAACGGTTCCGGTGAAGATTTTATGAAGCGCTATCATCCGCTCGGGATGAAAGGCCCCAGGTACAAGCTGGCCGAAGGCGTTCTCTCTGAGTTGAAGGCCCATCGAGGTCCGGTATACATCGATTGCCGCCATCTGGATCCGCAAGCCCTTGAACACCTCGTTACAACACTGTCCTACGACAAGGACACGTTCCCGGATTATCTGGATCAGAAAGGCATTGATTTGAGGACGGATCTCATGGAGATCGGGACATCCGAAGGCATGCAGGGCGGTCCTAACGAGGTCTGTGGGAGCGGATTGAAGATCAATCAGGATTGCGCAACCAATGTGCCGGGACTGTTTGCCGGGGGGAATTCCGCCGACCAGTGTCGAAGTCTGCACATGGCTGTAACAAGCGGTATTCACGCAGGAAAGGCTGCTTCGGCTTATGCGGGGGAGGTTGGGAAAAGGAATCTGCCCCTGCCGGAAAAACAGGTGAAAGAGATTCGTGAACACCTCTTTTCCCCCATGAAAGAATCCCGTTCTGTTTCCTGGCAGGAGTTTCAAGGTGTCCTGCAACGAACACTCGCGGAAGGTATGGGCCCCGCGCGTTCAGGGTGGGGTATGAAAAAGGCGTGGGAAAACTTGGATCGTCTGGAAAAATGGAAGGACAAAGTCAAGGCGGAGACCTACCACGACCTGTGCCGAACCCAGGAAGTTTGCAACATGCTTTCCGTTGCCCGATGTATGATTACGGCCGCAACGTATCGTCAGGAAAGCCGGTTCGGGCAATGCCATAACCGCTTAGATTTCCCGGATACGGATGACAATCAATGGCTGGGGCAGGTCACCATAGAAAAAAGTGAATCGGGGACGGCGAAACCCGGTTTTGTTCCCCTAAAATACGCATGAAAGGATTGAAAATATTATGCCTCCGATTATCGATAAGAATCTCTGTGTCGGGTGTGGGACATGCGAGGACTCCTGCCCCCTGGATGTCATTTATATGGACGGTGAAGAAGGTCAGCCCTTTGTAAAGTATCCGGAAGAGTGCTGGCATTGCGGGTCCTGCCGTCAGGATTGCCCGGAGGGAGCCATTGAGATCATCTTTCCCTTGAGGATGATGGTGAGTTCCGGCCTGCCGCCCTACTAATTTTTTTAAGGAGAAGAGGAAAATGATTATTGATGCCTATACACACATCCTGCCCAAGAAATACCAGGAAGGACTTGAAAAAAGGGTTACCGGAAGAGATGTTAAGCTCAATACCGCAAGGTACGCTCAGACCGTACCCACCCTGGTGGATCTTGACGCACGGTTTCGCGTCATGGATGCCTTTGAAGGATATATACAGGTTATATCCATAGCGTCTCCCGCTGTGTACTCCATTGCGCCGCCCGACGTCTCCAGGGACCTGTGCCGAATCGCGAACGATGAACTTGCGGAGCTCGTGTACAAATATCCTGATCGGTTCGCTGCCGGTATTGCCTGCTTGCCCCTGACGGATGTCGAGGCCTCCCTGGAAGAAGCGGAAAGGGCCGTCAAAGAGCTAAGACTCAGGGCCGTTGAAATCACTACGGACATCGTCGGAAGGCCCCTCGACTCACCGGAGTTTATGCCCCTTTTTGAAAAGATGGTCGAACTGGATCGTCCGATCTTCATGCATCCCATAAAAGAAATGACCATCCCGGACTATGAGGGCGAGGAATTCTCCAAATATCGTGTCTGGACAAAACTGGGGTGGCCCTATGCCACGGCCCTGGCCATGACTCGTATGGTTTACGGCGGGGTCATGGAACGATTACCGGAATTGAAGCTCGTGACCCATCACTGCGGTGGGCTCATCCCCTACCTTGCGGGTCGGATCGACTGGAACGATGATTTCAATGAAATGAGAATGGGACACAGGGACATCTACCTGAAAGACAAGGCCGTCAATTACTATCGGCGTTTTTTCTACGACACGGCCGTAAACGGAAACACGGCCGCTTTGATGTGTGGCAAGGCATTTGCCGGAATCGATCAGATGGTTTTCGGAACAGATCTTCCATTTGACAATCAGAACGGACTCAGGTTGATCCGGGATACCATCGATTCGGTGGAGGCCATGGAACTGAGCGATGAAGAAAAAAAGAGAATCTACCGGGACAATGTCATCAAACTGATGCGCCTGCCGCTTTGCGACCTTTAACCCATTGGTAAATCGGGAGTATGATGGGTTGTTTTGATGTCAAAAGGGCTCCTTACAGGAAATAGGTCCACAAAAAATCGAAAGAAAAGGGGCGCACTCAAAGAAAAAATTAGAATGTATTTTTTTTGGGAAAGTGATGATGAGTAAATTCTCAGAGGAAGTCAGCGTCCTAAACCGATTTCAAAAAAAGGAATTGCCATGAAAGAAGAACGAATTCGTGCAGATGTTCTGTGCATTGGAAGGGTATTGCAGGTCTTATGGCTGCGATCCGGAGCGCTGAGCTAGCCTAGCCTAACTTTACGTTTTAAGGATAGTCGTTAGTCAACTCCCCTGACAACATTCTGTTTTCGGGGGATTTTTTACGACTGAATGCGTATTACCCAACGCCTTGGGCTTTTGGACCTCATCAACGATGTCGTCCCCAGGCGAGATCAAGGGCCTTCAGTGGGCCACTACATCCTTTTGGCTGCACTGAACCGAGCCTTGGATCTTTGCAGTAAGTTGGCTATCGGTGACTGGTACGAGAAAACCATTCTCAAACGGCTGTGGCGACTTCCAAAGTTTGCGTTCTCCTCCCAACGATTCTGGGCTCACATGGATCGAATCAGTTCGGATGCCATCACACAGATAGAAAAAAACCTTATTCCACGGATACGGCAACAGTTCGGAGTAGCTTCTGAGGTTTTACTTTACGACACCACAAATTTTTTCACTTTCCTGTCCACATCCAACGACAGGGCCAACCTTCCAAAGAGAGGGCACTCCAAAGCCAAACGACACGATTTGCGACAGGTCGGATTGGCCCTGTTAGTGACCAGGGATTTCCAGATACCCCTGCTTCACCGAACCTATGAGGGCAACATTCCCGACGCAAAGCTGTTTCCCCAAATCTCAGCAGAACTGATTGCTCATTATTATCAGATCACCAGGAACACGCCACAGGCCACTCTGGTATTTGACAAAGGCAACGTCTCGGAAGATGCCATGGAACATCTGGCTGTAGCCGACGCACATTTTGTCGCAGCCCTATCTGCCAACCGACTTTCGGAAGTGCTCGAAGCACCTCAGGATAAATACAAAAGCATCCCTTCTATGCCCGGGACCAAGGCTTTTTCTACGGTTGTGCCTCTGTGGGGAAAAAACTGTCAGGTCGTGGTGGCCTATACCGAAAGCTTCTTTACACAGCAGCTTTCAGGCATCGCACAACACATGATCAAGTGCCGGACTAAACTCTTCGATCTTCAACAACGCCTTGCAAAGTGGCACAACGGCAAAGCCAAGGGAAAACGGCCGACCCTGAAAAGCATCCAAAGTGAGCTCAAAAAAATTCTTGCTCCGCAGTTTATGAGTGCCATCTTCAACACTTGCAGAGGGGTAATACACCTTAGAAACCGTTTATGGCTTTATTTCTAATGGTTATTCCTATGTGTTTTCCTTAAGTCGGAAACTCAGATTAGGACAAGACCTTTGCATTGACAATCCGTGCCGTGGAATTAGGAAGCAGGGCACTTAACAGGCTAATGTGAGGCGTCTGGGAAGGCCGCTTGTCGAGGACTTTGTTTTGAAACATGGCGTATCGGTTGATCGGGCCGGGCCGGGGTTTCAAGTGGATAGAGTTAAGGCTTTTCGTCCTTTTGTTATGAAACTGTTAGATTTGCACGCTTTGACTTCGACCCGTAATATCCCGCGGTACGAAATATCCTGTTCTCATTTTTTTAATCATCTTACGACGACTCCTTTTCCATATCAAAAATAAATTTGGTTGATCCCCAAAAAAAAATTCGTTATCGTTATTCAAAACAGGAAGACTGTGCCGTCATGCGGAACGCTGCTCTTCTGTCTGAATTCGAAATTCCCTTTCTTGATGCGAATACCAGCAATACTTCATGGTGAAGCGGTACAAGTTTTCTCCGGAACCCGACATGAATACAGGCCCGCTATGCAGGAAATTAGAGGGGGCGAACTCTCATAACATCAAAGAAGGAGGAATAAGATGATCATTGATGCCTACACGCACATCCTGCCCAAGAAATACCAGGAAGGACTTGAAAAAAGGGTTACCGGAAGAGATGTTAAGCTCAATACCGCAAGGTACGCTCAGACCGTACCCACCTTGGTGGATCTTGACGCACGGTTTCGCGTCATGGATGCCTTTGAAGGATATATACAGGTTATATCCATAGCGTCTCCCGCTGTGTACTCCATTGCGCCGCCCGACGTCTCCAGGGACCTGTGCCGAATCGCGAACGATGAACTTGCGGAACTCGTGTACAAATATCCTGATCGATTCGCTGCCGGTATTGCCTGCTTACCCCTGACGGATGTCGATGCCTCTGTGGAGGAGGCGGAAAGGGCCGTCAAGGAACTCAGGCTCAGGGCCGTGGAAATCAGTACGGATATCGCCGGAAAGCCTATCGACTCTTCGGAGTTCATACCCCTCTACGAAAAAATGGTCGAACTGGATCGTCCCATATTCATGCATCCCATGAAGGAGATGAACATCCCGGACTATGAGGGTGAGGAATTCTCCAAATATCGTGTCTGGACAAAACTGGGCTGGCCTTATGCCACGGCCCTGGCTATGACCCGTCTGGTATACGGCGGTATCATGGAGAGATTTCCCGAAATCAAGATTGTCACTCATCACTGCGGCGGACTCATTCCCTACCTTGCGGGGCGTATCGACTGGAACGACGATTTCAATGAAATGAGAATGGGTCACAGAGACATCTACCTCAAGGACAAAGCCATCAACTATTACCGGCGTTTTTTTTATGACACGGCCGTAAACGGTCATACGCCCGCCCTTGTTTGCGGTAAGGCCTTTGCGGGAGTCGATCAGATGGTTTTTGGAACGGATCTTCCCTTTGACAATCAGAACGGACTCAGGCTGATCAGAGATACCATCGAATCGGTGGAAGCCATGGAACTTAGCGATGAAGAAAAAAAGAAAATTTATCGGGATAATGTCATTAGATTGATGCGGCTACCCCTTTGCGCGCTTTAATGGCTTTGCATAAGACGGAAATCTTATGAGAGGGGGATCGATCTCAACAGATTGAAAAGAAAGGGGGTGTTTAGACAAAGAGCAGTTGTTCGATTTTAAAATGGTGGATCCATATCTAACTTTTAGAGAACCGGATAGGAGGAGCATTCAATGAAGAAGACAGCAATCATTGTCGCCTTGTCTATGGTGTTAATCGCCTTGCCTCTCACGACATTCTCCGCTCAACAGCATGAGAAGGTCACCTTGACACTTTACACCATGCCTTCCGGCGGAGTCGTCTACACCCTCGGTTTCGCTTTGAGTGAACTGATCAACAAAAATTCGGAATGGCTGAAGGTCAATGCGGTGGAGACGGCGAGCACCTTTGAGAACCTCAGATATATTATCGGGCACGACGAGAGAAAGAATACCTATTTTGGTTCGGCCGTGACCATTGGTGTGGACCAGTGCGCCTTGGCCATGAAGCCCTATAACAAAGTCGGTCCGTGGAAAAAGGTCAAATGGATCAGTCTCATGGCGAACATCGCCTCCCCTCAGATCACCCTGGATCCCAAAATCAAGACATGGAAAGATCTCAAAGGCAAGACCTGGGGTCTGGACACCATGGGATCCACAAACCAGTTTATGCAGGAATGGCTCATGGACCATGCCTGGAAGAACCGCGGTCAGGTCAGGTTGGTCTATGGAAATACCGCAAACATTGCCGTTGACAGGCTTCTTGACGGGACCATCGATATTACCTGGACCGGCGCCGTGGCCCTTGGTCCGGACGAGTACAAAGAATGGAAGCCCATGCCTCCCTTTGAGAGGCTTCTGGCTGCACGAAAAGTATACATCATGGATCTCGACGACAAGGATATCGAAATAGCACGCGAGAAGACCGGCGCTACGTCACTGTCGCTGATCGGCTGCAAGGCAAAGAAAATCGGAAAATCCGATATCCCCAATTTCAAGGGCCTCCTCAATTCCCTGGGTTGGTTCGTCCATGAAGACATGGACGATGATATTGTGACGGAAATCATCCGCGTCATGTATGAGAACGCCGAAGACTTCGGGAACTACCATGCCATCGGAAAAGGTATTACAAAAGAAACCCTCGGAGGTCTCCCGGTTCCAAAGGAAGATTATCACCCGGCCGTTGTCAAGTTTCTTGAATCCAAGGGACACAAAGTCGGACGGTAGAAGAGGTTTTGGCGCGAGTGACTGCTTCCCGGCATAAAGGAGGCAGTCACTTTTCCATGTTTTTTCGGCATCAATCAGTTTTATGGGTTCTCCTTCTGGAACGAAGAACAAGAAACATCTCACTGAGTGATTTCACCCAATCGGCGTATAGGTTTAAGAGAAACAACGGAAAAATCAATCGTTTTGTAGAGTGTATCCGTAAGCCCTATAGGGTCATGACGATCCTTGTCAGCGTCTGATGTGTGGAATGGGAGTTTTCCTGGTCCAATGAAAGGAGAGTAATGCATGAACGCCTCTTCAACGATCTCGAACGGGGACGAGATAACCCAAATGGATAAACCCATGGGAGAAAAAATTTTGAACTGGACCATCCTGATCCTCTCCGTGATGATGGTGCTATACCATTTCATCTATGTGCGAGTCCTCATCCAGGCCCCGGATCTCCATGCCAACACCCATCTGGGATTTGCGTTGGTGCTCACCTATTTGTTTATGATTCGAAAGAATCACAAATGGTGGTACGTGAAGCTCGGATTGGCTGTCCTATCTCTAGTCTGCATTCTCTATGTTCAGTTCTTTTATGAAGACCTTTTGTACCGCCTTTCCTTCAACACCACGCCGGACCTTATCATCGGCGCCATCCTGGTCGTTATCTGCCTCATCGCCTGCTATGAAGCAGCCGGACCGGTTCTGCCCATTCTGGCTGCCGTTTTCATCCTATACGCTTTCTTTGGCTATTTGTTGCCGGGTCCCATTCAGGCTATGAAAATGGATACCAGCCTGATCATATCCCGGTTGTCACTCTCCTTTGGTATTTCGGGAATCTACGGATACCTGTTGACCATCTCTGCAACGCTTATCTTTATGTTTATGGTGTTTGCCATGCTGGTGAGCGCCACGGGAGCCGTGGACTTTTTCAGCATGATCGGCGACTGGGTCTCTTATCGCTTTCGAGCCGGACCGGCCATGGCTGCTGTGTTTACAAGTGCTCTGGTGGGATCGGTGAGCGGACTTCCGGGTCCCAATGTCATGATCACCGGGTCTTTTACGATTCCTGCCATGAAACGGGCGGGGTACCCGCCCGAACATGCCGGAGGTATTGAGACGGCGGCCTCTACGTGCGGCCCGATCGTTCCGCCGGTGATGGGAATCGTGGCCTTTGTCATGGTCGGATTTACGGGCATTCCTTATAAAAACATTGTGGCCGTGGCGATTCTACCGGCCCTGCTTTACGTTTTTTCAGCCGCCATGTACGTCACCTTTCAGGCCGGCAGACTGGGCATACAGAAGGCGGAAACGGTCAATATAGACAAAAAGGAATTGTTTATCCGTTCTCCGGTTTTTTTTGGTCCCCTCATCATCTTGACCATCCTTCTTCTGCTAGAATTCACCCCCACGCTGGCTGCCTTCTGGGGAACCATTATTTTGCTTGTGGTCAGCATGATTCGGAAAGAAACGAGGCCGTCCTTTTCGACCATTATCGAAGGGCTGATCAAAGGCGCGGAGATAGGGAGCAAGGTCGGCTGCATCTGTGCGGTCCTTGGACTGACTATCATTACCATTACCATGACGGGAATGGGCATCAAACTACCCTCCATCATTGTGTCCCTTTGCGGAAACAGCATGGTCCTTTTGCTCATCTTCACGTTTGTGATTTGTATTATCCTGGGGTGCGGAATTCCGACATCCGCGGCGTATTTGCTGGTTGCCATTACGTGTGCTCCCATACTGATAAAAATGGGAATCCCCAGGCTTCAGGCCCATTTCTTTGTCCTCTATGCAGCGGTTTTTGCAAACATCACGCCGCCGATCGCCATACCGGCCATTTTTGCCTCTCAGATTTCGGGAGGGAAATACATGCGGACGTCTGTCGAAGCCGCTATTGCGGGTCTGGCGGGTTTTCTGCTTCCCTTTATGATCGTATTTGTACCGGGTTTGACCTTCAGCTTTTCCGATCCCGTGTTTTCGGTGCTCTCACTGACCGCCTGCCCCCTTATCTTCATCGGTCTACAGCCGGCCATTGTGGGCTTTTTCCTGAAGCGTCTTGATCTGAAAGAGCGCGTGGTCGTGTTTCTTTCCCCTATCGCTTTTCTCCTGTTTATTTACAATAGGCATCCTTTGTGGTTCGTGGTCGGTTTCGTGGTTTTGTGTGCTTTTGTCATGTGGCAGGTCAAGATCAGGAAAGCAGAGAAAGTGGTCCTGGCCTAGGATCTGGGCGAGGAAATGAGGTTTTTTTCACTCAATGGCAACCCTGTGACGAATGAGATTCGAGGAGTCAATCTATGAAAGAAGAAATTATAAAGACGGACGTACTTTGCGTCGGCGGTGGCATTGCCGGGCTCATGGCCGCTATCCGGGCCGGTGAACTCGGGGCGAAAGTCGTCGTCGCCGAGAAAGGGAACCCTCTTTACAGCGGCTGCGGCCGCATGGGAAACGACCATTTCGAGACCTGGATTCCCGATGTTCACGGGCAGGACCGCGACGCCTGGATCGAAGAACTTCTTCGAACGGCCAAGGGCGAAATTATGATCGGCAAGGATCTCCTGCGGGCACAATTCACGAAGGCCTATGATGTGGTGAAACTCTGGGACAGTTATGGCATCCCTATGAAATACAAGGGGAGATGGGAATTCGCAGGCCACTCCTTTCCGGGGCGTCCCTTTACCCATATCAAATATGAGGGAAGATTCCAAAAGAAAGCCCTGCTGAAACAGGCCAAGGACCGGGGGGCTGAAATCATGAAGCGTGTCATGATTTTCGATCTCCTGCGTGACGGTGATGCCGTTATCGGTGCTCTGGGTACCGATACCCGGGAGGACAAGGTCTATATTTTTCAGGCCAGGGCCGTATTGCTGGGTACCGGAAAATGTTCGAGACTGTATCCCTGTCTGACGCCGGGATGGATGTTCAACGATCCCCACGGCAACGTGCAGAGCGGTGACGGAAGGGCTATGGCTTACAGGGCTGGCGCCGAACTCCAGAATCTCGAAATGCCCCAGCGGCATATCGGCCCGAAATATTTTGCTAAATTCGGCCAGGCGACCTGGGTCGGCGTGATGAGGGACTGGGACGGAAAGCCCGCGGGCACCTTTGTAGACAAGCCCGACCGGAGATATGGGGACATGATTTGTGAAGTCAACAAACTCGTACCCGAGCAGTATAACAAAGGAGGTAAGGGACCTCTGTATATGGACTGCACCGGGATCGAGGAAGAAGACCTGGAATATATGCTCCACTGGTTCGTTCACGAGGGAAACGTTTCCCTTCTCGATCATATGAAGGAAGAAGGCATCGATCTTCGGAAACATCCTGTCGAGTTTGCGACCTATCCGCTTCGGGGAGGCGGGCTGATCGTCGCAAACGAGAAGGCTGAAACCACCCTGAAAGGCTTGTATGCGGCCGGAGACGAGGCCTTCGGAGATATTTCCGCCGCCGCAACCTTCGGATACATCGGCGGAGAGAATGCCGCCACGTATGCGGAAAACGTTTCAGATCCGATTGTGGAAAGCCATCGTGTCATGATCGATGAGAAGAAGGCCATGATCGATCAGGTCCGGGGACGGGAGAATGGACCCGACTGGGAAGAGACCAATGTCGCGCTTCAGCAGACCATGTTCGACTATGTTGGTCATGTCCGAAATGAAAGTCTCCTCCTCCAGGGACTACAACATTTACGCCGGATCAAAGAAAAAGCGCAGAATACCATGCTGGCCAGGAATCCCCATGAATTGGGGCGGTGCCTGGAGGTCTTCAATATGCTTGACATCGGAGAGCTGACCTTTGCGATGGCCCTGGACCGAAAAGAAACCCGAGGGCTGCATGTCAGACCTGATTATCCCTTTACCAATCCGACCTTGAATCTGGCCCATATTATCAGTCAGGAAAATGGTCGAAAAAAGATTCAATGGAGACATTATTAAGGAGGAAAATTATGCCACCTGTCATTGATCCAGAAAAATGCAATAAATGCGGTGAGTGCGTTGATTTGTGTACCGAGGACGTTTACTACGGATCGAAAAAGGGTGAAATCCCGGTTGTAACCTACCCAAAGGAATGCAGCCACTTTGCGGGATGCGTCCATATTTGTCCCACCAAGGCCATCACATTGAGGATTCCGCTGCCCATGATGCTGGTCTACAAACCCTCTGAGAAGGTCCAGGTCCTCTAGCGTGTGAAGAAAGGAGTAATAAAGATGGCCCTATCGATGGTTGCCGGACGGATGGAAGAGATCCCTGTCTCAGGGATTCGTAAGGTTTTCTTCAAAGCGCTAAAGCTGGAGGCCGAAGGGACCAAGGTGATTCACTTCGAAATCGGAAGACCGGATTTTGATACCCCCCGACATATCAAAGAGGCCGCAATAGAGGCCATGAACAGGGGGATGGTCCACTATACCCCCAATGCAGGGGCCCCGATGCTCCTGGATGCCATGGCCGAATATCTGGAAAAGTACAAGGGGCTTGAATACGATCCCAAGACGGAACTTATGGCCACGGGCGGCGGACAGGAGGCTATGTATTTGAGCCTTCAGGCCTTCCTTGACCCGGGAGACGAAGTGCTCGTGCCGGATCCGGGATACAGCCAGTTTTATTCCTGCATCAAGCTTGTGGGTGGGAAACCGGTCCCGCTCCCCCTTCTGGATGAAGAAAACTTCGCGCCGGACCTTGAAGCGGCGCGCAAGCTGATGACGCCAAGGACCCGCGGCATCATCGTGAACTCTCCTCAGAATCCGACAGGTGGCGTGATGAGCCCCGAACAGATCCGGGAGGTTTGCACCTTCGCCATTGAACACGATCTGGTCCTGTTTTCCGATGAGGCCTATGATCGTATCCTCTATGACGGAGCGGAGTTCGTCAGCCCCGCGACCCTGGAGGGCATGAAAGAAAGGACCGTGATCTGGGGTTCGCTTTCCAAAACCTACGCCATGACGGGATGGCGTATCGGGTACATCGCGGCTCCGGCAGATATGGTGTCCGCCGCGGTCAGGGTGCAGCAAAATGTACTCCTCTCCGTGTGTTCCTTTGCACAAGCGGGAGCCGCCGCGGCCCTGAAGGGGTCCCAGGACTGCGTGGATGAGATGGTTGAAAAATTTGATGAGAGAAGAAAATTTCTTCTCAATGCTATTTCCGACTGCCCGGGCCTTGGCTGTCCGACGATTCCCAGGGGCGCCTTTTATGTGTTTACGCGGTTTCGGGTCCCGGGGATGAGTGCTGAAGACCTGTCCGACCGGATACTGGAAAAGGGCCGGGTGGCCCTGGTCCCGGGCCTGCCCTTCGGGAGCAGAGGAGAAGGGTATTTGAGGATTTCCTACGCCACGTCTTTAGAGGAATGCAAAGAGGGCATGGAACGTATCGTCGGTGTCATGAAAGATGTGGTCTAACCGGCCGACCCTTAACAAAGTATAACCTGGACAGGAGGTCATGGGATCATGGCAAAGGTTTTGAGCATTCTACCTTTGAAACGTTTTGAAGACAGCGGCGTTGTCTTTCCCGATACCTTGGAGATGCACTTTGCGCATGCCATGAGCGAAGAAGAGGTGATCAAGGCCTGCAAGGGCATGGAATATTTATTCGTGCCCGCCGCCTTCCCTCCCATCACACCGATGATTATCGAGAACATCCCCACCATACGCATGATCCAGAGTGCCGGCGTGGGATATGACAAGGTGGACGTGAAGCGTGCGGCACACTTCGGTATCCCGGTGGCAAATGCGCCGGGACATAATACCACGACCGTCGCCGAGTATACCCTTGCCCTGCTTATTGCCTTTCAACGGCATATCGCCGTCTGCGACCGCGAAATCAAGGGCGGCAACTATGCCGCCATCAGAGAAAAATACTGGAGAGAGGGCATCGGAGAGGTGAGAGGGACTCGTTTGGGCCTGTTGGGGCTGGGCGGCATCGGGCGCGAAGTGGTCAAGCTGGTCAATGTGCTCGGTGCGACCGTCAGTTATTTCGATGTCACACGGGCCTCCGCCGAGGCGGAAGATTCCTTGAAGGTATCTTTTAAGCCTTTCGACGAACTTATTGCAACAAGTGATGTCATCAGTCTGCACGTTCCTCTGAGTGAACAGACGCGTTCGCTGATCGGTGCACGAGAACTGGATCTTATGCGTCCCGGCGCGTTTTTGATCAACACTGCCCGCGGAGAAATCGTGGACCAAAAGGCCCTCGCGGCGGCACTGGAAAAAGGTCACATCGGCGGAGCGGCTATTGACACGGTGTCGCCCGAACCGCCTCCGTCGGATCATCCGCTCCTCAATCTTTCAAAAGAAGCCGGAGACAGGCTTCTGATCACGCCTCACATCGCCGGTATCACCAAAGGGGCATTCAACCGGATGTTAAGTGCCAGCCTGGCCAATATCGTCAACGTGGTTCAGGGCGGCTTGCCGGGGAATGTAGTCAACGGTGTTTTGGAGGCACGGGACCCTGCATAGCCCGCTATGGCCTTCAACTTTCATGATTAAATTGCCTGAAGTATAGCCGATATGATTTTCTATTTGATAATGGTTCAAAAATTCTATAGTACTGATAAGATAATCTAAAGAATAGGAAATCAATGCGAATGATTTTTGACAAAGTTTGGAGTAAATTTTCTCATGACCTTGCTATTGATCTTGGGACATCTAACACCATTATCTATGCAAGGGGTAGGGGGGTCGTCCTGGACGAACCCTCTGTCGTGGCCATCAAAAAGGATGACAAGGGTGCGGATCAAGTCTTGCGAGTGGGACGGGAAGCCAAAATGATGTTGGGAAGGACCCCGGAAAGAGTAGAGGCTATCCGCCCCATGAACGACGGGGTCATCGCGCATTTTGAAATTGCCGAAACCATGCTTCGCCATTTTATCGGTAAAGTTCACCGAAGGAGGGCATTCATACGACCCCGAATCGTCATTGCCGTGCCCGTGGGCATTACGCCCGTCGAAAAAAAAGCAGTTCGTGAATGCGCACGTTCCGCCGGTGCAAGTGAAGTGTATCTTGTGGAGGAACCCATGGCCGCAGCCATTGGGGCCGGACTTCCCATTACAGAGCCTTGCGGGAACATGGTTGTCGATATCGGTGGCGGGACGACGGAAGTGGCCGTCATTTCCTTGGGTGGGATCGTTTACAGCAAGTCTGTGAGAATCGCCGGGGACAAGATGGATGAAGCCATCGAGCAATACATCAACCGGAACTATAACTTCCTTATTGGGATGGGAACGGCGGAAAATCTTAAAATCAGCATCGGCAGTGCGTATCCGGATGAAAATACCAAGACGATTGAAATCCGGGGGCGAGATTTAGTCAGCGGAATTCCCAAGATCCTGACGGTTGATTCCGACGAGGTCCGGGGAATGATCTCGGAAGAAGTGAATGCCATCGTGCATACGGTCCGTAGCGCCCTCGAACAGATGCCGCCGGAGTTGTCTGCCGATATCCTGGATAAGGGGATCATCCTGACAGGAGGGGGCTCTTTGTTGGGAAACCTCGAAATGCTTTTAAGGGAAGAGACCAAACTTCCCGTTACAGTTACCGAGGATCCCCAACTCTGTATCGCGCTCGGTGCGGGCCAGGTCCTGGAAAATCTCTCGGAACTTAGAGAGGTGATGATTGATTAGGTCCAGTTTGGATCCCTCAGAAAAGGATTATATCGCTTCTCCTGTCCTACGGTCGTGACCGGTCCATGGCCTGAAAGAACAAGCGTATCATCAGGGAGGGTAAATATTTTTGTACGGATGTTTTCCAGGATGACCTCCAGGTTGCCTCCAGGGAAATCCGTGCGCCCAATGCTGCCGGCAAAAAGAATGTCTCCGCTTATAAGAACTTGCCGTTTTTCCCGGACTCCGTCTAATTCGATTTCTCCCTCGAAAAGGTAGCCCAGGCCGGTATGGGAATGCCCGCGCAATTCCATAATCTCGAAGTGTATCGAGCCGATTTCCAGGGTGTCCCCCTCCTTGATGAATCGATCCGCTTTGGAGGGCATTCCCGTCAACCCATACAGGGCCGCCCGCTCACCCGCTGCAAGGAGCCCCGGACCTTCATCTCTGTGGATCAGAATGGGTGCCCCGGTCTTGTCCCGAAGTTCCTGATTGCCTCCTACATGATCAAAGTGGGCGTGAGTATTGATAATGTATCTTGTTTTCAGATCATCCTCAGCGAGGATCTCCAGAATGCGAGGCACATGCCCGCCTGGATCGAAAACCGCTGCTTCCTTGGTCTCTTCATCGGCAACGATGTAGCAGTTGACCGCGATGGGTCCGACTTCCATCATTTTCAAAATCATGGTGTGGCCTCTCCTTAAAATCAAACATTTCCGCGCATGTCAGATCCCCATCCCACTTATAAATCGCCAGAGTGTACCCCGCGGCCCTCTTAAAAAAGTGTGGTGATTTCTGCCTGTCAGGGGGAAGGATGAGAATGTTAAAAGGTTTTTTACTATAGGGTACCTGAAAGGGCGTGTCAAATCATGATCCGCAGTTGAATTTTGAAGAAGCTGTGAATAAAATAAACAGCTTCCCGGCCTTTGAGATCGATCTCATGAAAAAGGCGGGAGAGATGGGTCGCAGGGTCTACCTCAAGGGTCGGGAAATCCTTCGAGAGGGCATGACGGAAATCGAATTTGGCGGGAGGCTGGAGGCCGTTGCCAAAAGTTATGGACACGAAGGCCTGCTCAGGGTAAGGGGCATGAACTACGAAGCTTACACCTGGCATGTCCTGAGCGGCCCCACCGGGGGAATCGTGAGTCAGTCCGATTCGCCCATGGGAGGGTTGGGGCTTTCTCCCGCCTTTCCGGTCGGGGCGAGTTTCAGTGCGATGAAGGCCCATGAGCCGATACTCGTGGATTTCGGGACTTGTTACCACGGTTATATGGCGGATAAAACGCGTATGTTTTCCATTGGGGAGATGCCGAGAAAATTTATGGATGCCTACAAAGCTTGCGTTGAAATCCACGACAGCGTACTGTCAGCGACCCGGCCGGGATCGGACTGTGAGACCCTTTTTCTGAAGACCCTAAAACTCGCCGAAAAATTGGGATATAAAGACAGTTATCTTGGACCCCCGGGTTTACAGACGCGATTTATCGGTCACGGTATCGGTCTGGAACTGGCGGAATTCCCGTATCTGGCCGAAAGACATTCCTATCCTTTGGAGGAGGGGATGACCTTCGCCCTTGAACCGAAGATCGTTTTTCCCGGGGAAGGGGCGGTAGGCATTGAAAATACTGTGGTCGTGACCTCGAATGGGTATGAGTATCTCACACCCCTTGCACCCGATATCCTTCAAAGGTAAACTCAGGAATTTTCAGGGTTGTCGTCTTTGGAGTTCAGGGCCTGTTGGAGCTTGTCGCCAAGGGATCCGAAGGGACTTCCCTGAGTCTTTGAGAATTTCTTCCAGTCTCCTTCCTCTTTGAGGCTGCTTGTTCCCAGGGTCATCTTGTGCTCCGGGACATTGATTTCTTCGACGATAACTTTGATGGGATCCCCGGGTTTCAACTTTTCAATGGAAGCCCTTTCCTGGGAACCCTTTATCTTGGAATTTGGAAGCAGGCCTGTAATTCCCGGTTGCAGATTCACAAAATATCCAAACCTCTCTGATTTTTCGAGAGTCCCCTCAACGGCATCACCGATTTTTATTTTTTCTTCGATATCCTCCCAGGGATTTCCGTCGGCATCTTTCATGCTTAATGATATTCTTCTTTTATCGGCATCAATTTCCTTGATCATGACGGTGACGGTTTCCCCAACCTCAACGACGTCTTCCGGTTTCATTATCCTTTTGGCGTAACTCATCTCACTGATATGGACCAGTCCCTCGATGCCGGGTGTGATTTCCACGAATGCGCCGAATCCAGCGCATCGTTTTACCTTTCCCTGGATCTTTTCTCCCTCTTGAAATGTCTCCGACACGCGATCCCAGGGGTCTTCCGTAACCTGCTTGAGGGACAGGGAAATTTTGGGCGAGGCGTTTTCTCGGGCCGGTTCCATTTCGATCACCTTGACTTCAACGGGATCATTGACCGTGACCACCTCATCGGGTTTTTCCACTCTTGACCAACTGAGTTCCGAAATATGCACCATGCCGTCAAGACCGGGAAGAAGCTCTACGAAAATACCATAAGGCATGAGCTTGGTCACCCTGCCATGGAGATTGGAACCTACCTGAATCTCACTGAGGAACCGTTTCTGACTTTCCCGCTGCTCTTTCTCCAGGATTTCGCGTCTGGAAACAACAATATTCCTGCCGTTTTCCTCGTAGCGGGTGATCATGAAAGTGTAGTTGCTCCCAACGTAGTCATCCGGATTCTCGACATATCTCAAATCCATTTGGCTGATGGGGCAAAAGGCTCTCCTCTGACTGATCTCCACCTGAAATCCGCCTTTGACCGTATTCTTCACTTTTCCCTCCACGGGGACGCTGCTTTGAAAGGCCTCCTCAAGAAGTCGGAGGTTGCCGACACCCGTGAGGGCTTTGGAAAGTCGAATTTCATTGCCATCAAAGGAAACAACATAGAGTTCCAGGATATCGCCGGTTTTGAGAGAAAATTCTCCGTTTTTGTCGATGAGTTCATTTTTTTCGATGACCCCGTCGATTTTGGTGCCTGTATCGACATAGACCGTATCCTTCCCGACGGAGATGATCTCTCCCTTGATTTGGTCACCGACTCTTATGTCTTCATTCATGCCGTCACTATAAGAATCCAGAAGATCGGCAAAACTCTGCTCTTCGTCATTGCCTTGATTTGAGTTTTCATTTGTCATGTTTGACTCCTTAAAACATAATAAAATTTAATACATATAAGATATTGTTAAAGTTTTGAAATGAATCTTTTGACGGGGTCATGTCCGTTTAAAAAAAGGTCGTTTTCGCATCATTGCGGCATTTTGACCTGTTGGTCGCAGGCCGCCTGCTGTTTCATGGGATTAGGGAAATAGATGGAAAATATAGTTTCACCGGAATGATGACAATCATCGATCGTGTCGCAATCATTACACATACTGATTTTACCGGGGCAAATGTCTGTGTCCTCGGGAATGAATCGACACCTGGTTGAATGCATGCTGATGTGAAATCCATAGCGCTCGGAAAATATTTTTATCCTCAGTAGATCTGTGCCTTTGCCCCCTGCACTGAAATCAAAGGGGTTTTTGGATGAGTAGTCTAATGTGGCCTGAGTCATGAAAAAACCTTCAAAAATCCGCTTTTGAGATTCTTCGGTAATGCCCACGCCGAAATCATGGACGGAGAACATCGTTTGCTGTTCTTCGTCTCTCGTCAGAATTTCAATCTTTCCCTGGTCGGGTGTATTCTCAACCGCGTTTTTGATCAGACCGTCGATCACCTTTTCAAGAATCTCAGGAGGTATGCGAATCTGAGAGTTGCATTCGAAACGGAGCCCGATTTCGACCTGACGATGGGAGAATAGGGGTTTGAGTTGCTCAAGTCGCACCTTGAGAAACTCGGACAGGCAAATTTCCTCCGGAATCAATTCTTCGGAACCGAAAATCTCTTCTATGCGTCCTCGGATCCGCTCGATGACAGGTCCGTCTCCAACCTGCTCTGCAACAAGGGTTTCCAATTCATCTGCGCACTGGTCGACCAGATGGCTCAGCAGGTCACGCGCTTCATAACGTTTGTCCTGCATAATGTCATGTGCCTTATACTGAATTTCAAGGATCCTGTCGAGATTCCTTTGAGCCCGATCCATGGCACGTCTCCAGGTGTCCTCCTTGAGTTCCTCAAGCTTTTTCTCCAGTATGATGAGGTTCGTAGTAAGTATGGATACCGGGGTCTTCAGTTCATGGGACAAGTGGTTGATGACTTTGTCCTTTGCACGGTTCAAGCCTGATACTTCCCTGTAAGCCCTTTTTATTTCTTCGGAAAACCGGGCATTTTCAATGGAAAGGGCAACGGTTCCCGCAATCATGCTCAAGAGATCCCTGTCAGCCTCTTCGAAGTCTCCCCCTTTCTTGTTGATCGCACACAACACGCCGATGACCCGGTCGATACTTTTTAAAGGGATCAGAAGAAGGTTGCGGGTCGTGTATCCCAGTTTTTTGTCGCGCTCGCGGTGAAGGTCCGGTTTTTCAGGGATATCATTGATGATGAGGGGGGTTCCGTTCCTTATGACTTTTCCTGCAACAAGTTCATCCATGGAGAAACGAATGCCTTTCACTCTGGCCTGAATCACGGGGTCATCGTAGGATACGCCGGGAAAGTACAATTCGTCCGTCACCGCATCGAGGAGTATGACGAGAGCTCCTTCAGCGACGATAAGCCTTTTGACTTCGTTACTCACATAATCCAGAAGTTCTTCGAGATCGGGATATTCCGGAAGGGCCATGCTCATTCTGAGAAGGGCCTCATTGATCCTGTAAGCTCTCTTGATCTCTTCGGAAAAACGCGCATTTTCAATAGAGAGAACAACGGTTCCCGCGATCATATTCAGGAGGTCTCTGTCCGTTTCCTCGAAGTCTCCCCCCTTCTTGTTGATCGCACACAACACGCCGATGATCCGCTCAATACTCTTCAAGGGGACCAGAAGGAGGTTGCGGGTCGTGTATCCCAGTTTTTTGTCGCGCTCGCGGTGAAGGTCCGGCTCGTCGGAAATATCATTGATGATGAGGGGTTCCCCGCTTCTGATAACCTTTCCCGCCACCAGCTTATCCGGAGGAAACCGGCTTTGTTTTACCCGCGTCTGTGTATCGGTGGCATCGTAGGCCGCTCCGAGCACGTAAAGATCGTGGCCATCCTCGTCCCTTAAAACGACGACGGCACCTTCCGAGTCCAGAAGTCTCTTGACCTCCAGGTTGATATAGCCAAGAAGTTCTTCAAGGTCGGGATATTCCGGTAGCGCCCGGCTTATCCGAAGAATGGCCTCGTTATGGCGGGCAATCCTCTTTTCACGAGTGATATCCTGGAGGATCACCAATTCCCCTGTGGGGCCGTCCTCTGTTTCAGAGTAAACGGTCGCCCTAATGGAAACGTCTAACGTCCTGCCGTCTTTTGTCAAGCGCTTCGACTCGTGTTGAAGGACAATATTTTCACGAAAAAGGCGTCTGGTATTGAACTCGCACTCCTCTACCAGATTCGGAGGGACATAGGATATCTTTTTTCCCCGGATTTCTTCCAGAGCCCAGCCAAAAGTTTCGGTAAAGGCCACGTTGAGGTAGGAGACGTTGCCTTCAATCGTGAAAAGGACAACGGGTGAAGGGAGGAAATCCAGCAGGGTCCTGTGCCGTTGTTCAGACTGACGCAAAGCCTCTTCGGCATGCTTTTGCTCGGTGATGTCCTGGAGGGTCTCAATCGCACCGATAATTCGGGCGTCGTCATCCTTTAAAGGGGCAGCGGTGAAAAAGAGCCATTTACCCTTTTCCCAAAGATTGGAAAAGAAGGCCTCGGCCTCATAGGCACCTTCTATGGTCTTGGAATTCCTGTACCCTCTCCCGTAATAACCGGTGATCTCTTCTTCCGTGGCACCGTCCACGATGAGATCGGCCAGAACCGGCCTTTTCGCGGGATAGAAAGCCAACCATTGTTGTTTTGTCCCGATAATGTCTCCTGCGGAGATCCCCGTGAGGTTTTCAAAAGCCTTATTGCAGTGGACGAAGACGTGTTTATGATCAATGACAAAAGTGGGAATCGGGCTCCCCTGAACGATTTGGGAAAGGCGCTTATGACCCACTTCAAGGCCTTCTTCGATCCCCGGGTGTTGGGTACTCTTCGGACCAGGATCAGAGACCCTCTTCTCAGGAGTTTTTTTAAAATGAGGCCTATCGGTCATCAAAGTATCTCTCAGGTAAATAAACGATAAGATATTAGGATAGGCGATGAATAGAGAAATCTCAACACCATTTTATAAATATAAAAAACTGGGCTATACGGGCTTGTATCATCGCGGTATCCCTGGTAGGATAGGCGGCATCATTCGGTTCTGAAGGATTTTTTAATAGTGCCCCATGATTTTAATATCGATGATCATCTCATTTACCCTGATTCTCTTATCGTTTGTTTCCCATTTGCAGCATGGGACAAATGAAGTATGTTCAATCACAGAAATGCGGGGATATCTAAAACGATAATGTTGTCCCCTTTCGAACCGGCCTTTTTGACAGTTACCGTTAGGAACTGATCTTCAATATACATAAAATTGAAACGCATGGTTGAATCAATGTGGGCATTCTGGTGAGGATGTTTATTTTTGACCTGTGAACTTTGCGCCCACCTGTAGCGCTTTGACAGGTATTAGGCGTTTGCGGAAGGAACACGGGTAAACGTCATTTATGAACACCCACTAAGCGTGCCGATTGAATCATGGATGAATATGAGGGAATACCTTTATCGAAACCAGCCGGATTCCAGAAAAAAAAGGAGATGGAAATAAAAAGTGCCCGAAGACAAAAAAAAAACGAAAATTCTGCCGATATAATCACAGGAAGCGTCAAGTTTGAGGTGTACGGTAATGCCATGCTTGAAAAGAAGGTCAGGGTGAGCGGAAACAGCGGCCGGATATACCTTCCCCCTGATTGGGTTGGACACCACGTAAAAATTATCAGATTAGATTAAATTAATTCGGAGGGTTTGGGCTTGTGGATGAGATCCTAATTAGAAGATTGAGGGAAGACGATGCCGATGAGATTATTCGAATTGAAGCAGCTATCACCCAGACACCGGATGGGCTTGACCTGAAACGAATCGTGGAAGATCAAGTGCATAGAAAAGGGGATGCCAGTTATGCCGCGGTGATTGGGGACAAAATCGTGGGATATATAATCAGTTATATCACCTCCGGAAACTTTGGAGTCAATAAATGCGCGTGGATTAGCGTGCTGGGAGTCGATCCCAAATATATGGACCAGGGGATCGGCAAAAGACTGGGCGAAAAGACATTTGAACACTATAAGGAACAGGGCATTTGCGATGTGTTCACGACTGTAAGGTGGGATCACACGGACCTGCTCTCATTTTTTAAAACCCTGGGTTTTGACAGAAGTAATTTTCTTCATCTCAGGAAACGACTCGATTGACATGGTTTCTGTCAGAAAAAGCCACTTTCCAAGGCCTTTTTTGGGAAGGCGCGTCTGACCCGATAGTGGGGGACTCCGCCTTTTACGATTTCAAGCAAAATGGTTGATCGCCATAATGACTTGGTACATCCCGATATTGGCTTAAAATGAGACCGGTGTATTCTGGTGGCTCGATGAAGGTCGTCTCGTACTTTTACAATCGTCACTCGGAAAGAGCAATCTCATATTATTCGTTTCTGGGGAGTTTTTAGAGGAACTGAGAATTGGCACCTGAAGAACTGAACAATAAGGCGGTTAAAAGTGGACCAGGAAAAAGAGGGGAAAAATCTGTCTATTGAGATCTCCAAGGGCAGCGTAAAGTTCGAAGTTTTTGGTGAAGAAATCATTGAAAAGAAGGTAAAAAGGAGCGGAAACAGCGGGCGAATCTACCTGCCCCCGGAATGGGTAGGGCACCAGGTCAAGATTATCAGAATGAATTGAGGGACCTTTGACAATCTCAGTCATGCCGTAAACGCAACACGTCGCAGATTCCCGTGTACCGGAAGGCTGATGTGAAAAGCGGGTCAGTGCCCTCCGTGCGCTTGATGCAACCCGATGTCGCAATTTGGGGATTTATTAGCTGTTAAAAACCTGGTCCTTAGGGGCCAGTCGAAGATCCCGGAGCGCGGGGGTCAGCGACAGTTGGCTATGCCGGTATAAAAGGATCAGGAATATTGGAATGTTGGGGTATTGGAATATCGGGACAATGACAGGCAGCCGTGGGATGCTTAAAATGGTGGTCATGTCATTCTGCCTTAGCCGTTAGGTGTGTTTTTCCATCACTCCATCATTCCAGTACCTCAACACTCCGGGAGTCTTGAAATTCGAATAATATAAAACCCCTTAGGGGTTAGCCCAAAGCCGGACCTTCTGGACCCGGATTCTTTACTCAATCTGAGGTCAGTTGACCAGACTTTGTGTCGGGGCGGGTATCCGTCCACCGAGGCGAATGAAATCGTTTGACCCCTTTTCTTCCCTGACGTCAATGATGGTGGCGGCCCCAAGCAACCCTCCGAAATGTGCCATATCCCCCGCCTTCTTCCCGGGCACCGGAATAAGGCGTGCAGCCGTGGTTTTCCTGTTGATCACCCCGATCGCCATTTCATCCGCGATGATGGCTGCAATCGTCTCGGCCGATAAATTACCGGGTAGCGCGACCATATCCAGCCCCACGGAACAAACGCTGGTCAAGGCCTCCAACTTTTCAAGGGAAAGGTAACCCTTGCGGGCGGCCTCCGAGATGTTGATATCTTCACTTACGGGGATGAAGGCACCGCTCAATCCCCCCACATATGAACTTGCAAAGGCTCCCCCCTTTTTGACCGCGTCATTGAGAAGCGCCAGAATCGCAGTAGAACCCGGAACTCCGATGCTGAGAAGCCCCATGCTTTGAAATATCTCCCCAACACTGTCGCCGACATTCGGTGTCGGGGCGAGAGAGAGATCTACCACGCCGAATGGTACACCGAGTCTCTGGGCAACGTCCCTGCCGATCAATTCCCCCACGCGCGTCACCTTGAAGGCCGTCCTTTTGATGATTTCGGAAAGCTGTCCGAGATCCATTTTAGGATTGTCGGATCGCGCACGATCGATGGCCTTCTTCACCACGCCCGGTCCGCTGACCCCCACATTGATGACCGCGTCCGGTTCTCCGATTCCGAGATAGGCACCGGCCATGAAGGGAATATCCTGGGGAATGTTCGCAAATACACACAGTTTGGCGCAGGCAAGACCGTCGGATTTGGATGTGTATTTCGCTGCAGTCTTAATGGTTTGTCCCATCAGGCTTACGGCATCCATGTTGATTCCCGCCCGGGTCGAAGCCACATTGATCGAGGCGCAGACCCTCTCGGTGACGGATAAGGCTTCAGGGAGCGATTCGATGAGTGACAGATCCCCCTTTGCGAACCCTTTTTCGACGAGTGCACTGAACCCCCCGATGAAATCTACACCGACTTCTTTTGCTGCGTCGTCGAGTGCCTTGGCTACCTCAACCATTTGGGTCGAAGAAAATGCCGCTCCAGGCACGGCAATGGGGCTCACTGCGATCCGCTTATTGACGACCGGTATGCCGTATTTATCTCCCACCTCATCACATATCCTTACCAGTTCCCTGGCCAGTCGACCGATCTTCCTGCGAATCTGAACGGTAAAGTGGGAGATGTCATGACTGGTGCAGTCCAGCAGACTGATTCCCAGCGTTACGGTTCGGACATCAAGGTGTTCGTTTTTAAGCATCTCCAGGGTGGAGAGGACGTCTCGGTCGCTAAGCATACTGTCTCCAATTCAGAAAAGGCCGTTGTTGGTAATGGAACAGGGCTTTGCGGCGGCTTGAAGGTTCCCTAATGTTGTATAGAAAACATGACAAGGTGCAACAATAGTCTGTTTTCAGGCCCTGTGAATCGCTTCAAAAATGTCTCTGTGTTGAATGCTGAGATCCAGTCTCAGTTCTTTCGCTCTTTCTCTCAAAGCCTGCCGGAACGCCTTCTGGTCGATGCCTATGGGGACATCCACTTCATAGATAACGACCGAATCATTTCCGGGATCCTCTGCGCCTTCGCGTGCCAGGGCTTTAAGGTTAGTAATGTTAGCTCTGAACCTGGCCATGATTCCGGTGAAAGTGGCGATCAATCCCGGGCTGTCGGGTCCCGTGGTTGTAATCACAAAGGGTTCGCTGAGCGGGGGAGTTCCAGGCGTTTCCGCGGACTCCATCGGTTTGAGAAAGGCATAGAGGCCGAGAGGTTTCAGACCACTACGCAATCTTAGAAGAAGATCGTCGTTCTGAAGTTCCTTGGGCGACGAAACGATGAAAATGGCCGCAAACTCAGTCTGCAATATGGTCTGGCTTGCGTTTTCGATATTGCAGTGGTTTTCGGATAGGATTCTGGAAACCGCCGCGACGATACCCGGACAGTCGGTGCCCAAAATGGATATGACGACCTTTATCATCTTTTTATTTTCTCCTGCGGTTTGAAGGAATACAGAGCAAGGTAGCGTCCTCCTGTGAAAAAGTCAACACACCGGCGATTTTGGGGGCTTGACAAGGGTGTCTCCTCAATGATCATATACCTGAATCTTGAAAAATCGTGGAGTTCACTCATCCATTGATTCATTCCGCAAAGAAAGGAACCACTACTGTTTCAGGAGGCATACATGTCAGGCATCGGAATGCTGCACGTATTGACGGACATCACGCTCCAATCCCGTTTTACCCACGTGGAGCTTACACGACAGGCCATCGCAGGGGGTGCCGATACCATTCAGTTTCGCCAGAAGAGCGGTTCCACGCGAGAGATGATAGATATCGCCCGTCGGATGAAAAGCTTGTGCGAGAAGGCCGATGTAAGCTTCATCGTCAATGATCGGTTGGACGTCGCCCTTGCCGCTGAAGCAGACGGCGTGCATCTTGGGCAGGACGATTTCCCCCTCCCTTTGGCCCGAAAGTTGATGGGTCCCGACAAGATCATTGGCGGCTCTGCTTCAGACATGGAAGAGGCCAGGATCTGTCTCTCCGAAGGGGCCGACTATGTGGGATTCGGCCCGGTGTTTCCCACCACCTCCAAGGATGATGCCGGCCCTGTCAGCGGAATTGATAGATTAAAGGAAATCGTTGAAAATATACCTCTTCCGATCATTGTCATAGGAGGTGTTTCAGCGGAAAATACTCCGGCCGTCATGAGGGCCGGTGCGGCGGGCATTGCGGTGATATCCGCCGTCTGCTGTCAGGAGGACCCCCTCAAGGCCACGAAGGCCCTTTATAACGCGATATTGAAGGGCAAAGGGGAAGGTGACTATGCCTGAGACACTTTCAAGCATCGGAGAATTCGGCCTCATTGATCGAATCCACAGGATTATCGAACAGGAAGGAGTTCGCCATTCCGGGGTGAGACTGGGTATTGGGGACGACGCCGCTTCATTTCGACCCCAACAGGGGTATGAACTCCTGGTAACCTGTGATTGCATTGTTGAAGGGCGTCACTACCTTTCAGACGCTATAACGCCCCATGACCTCGGCCGGCGTGCCATGACTTTGAACATTAGCGATATCGGGGCCATGGGCGGGTGCTCCCTTCATGCTCTCGTATCCCTGGGCCTGAAGGGGGAAACAGAGGTCGCGGATATCGAGGCTATGTATCGCGGGTTCCTTGCCGAACTGAATCCCCTGGGTGCGGATATCATCGGGGGGAATCTGACCAAGGCCGTAGGAGCCATGTTCATCGACATCACCCTGATCGGAGAAGTGGAAGAGGGCCTTATCGTAAGAAGATCGACGGCCGGGGTAGGGGATGCCATCCTGGTGACGGGATATCCGGGACAGTCTGCGGCCGGGTTACATCTCCTTTTGAAAGAAAAGCCTTCGCGGGATCTTTTGAACCATCCCCTGGTGCGGCAATACAATACCCCCTCCCATCGCGCCCGCGAGGGACGGGCAGTCGGGCTGTCGGGCCTCGCCAGCGCGATGATCGACACCAGCGACGGCTTTATGGGAGATCTGGGACATATCTGTGACGAGAGCGGTGTGGGAGCTGTATTGTCTCAAGGCGCACTGCCTCTCAGCGATGCCTTGAAATCGGCCGCCCGGCAATTGGGAAAAAATTCGATGGACCTTTTTCTCGGTGAAAGTGACGATTATGAGCTTATTCTGACCTGTCCCCCTGAAAACGTGACGTCCCTCCAGGCTGCCATTGCTTCGGTCAGCGATGTCCCCGTCCACGCCGTCGGCCGAATCGCGAAGCGGTCGGAAGGCATTCAAATCGAGCTTCCAGACGGGACCCGCAGGCCTATGCGAACCGGAGGATGGGACCATTTCATAGATGGCGGAGAATGAACCCCAATAATACGACTTTGCGCTAAACCGGCCGCCGAAACGAACCAGGACTTGGCCACTGTATCAGGCATCAAATTTTTCCAACACGTATCGAAAAAAAATGACTGAAGTTTGTCGCCCCCTTAGTTCATTACAAAGATGGAGGATGTAATGTTTGATCAAGAAATGGCCCAAAAGGCCGCCCGAAATCTTTCAAGGCTCAGAGAAAAGAAACCCTTGATCCATAATATTACCAACTTCGTGGTCATGAATTCCACCGCGAATACCCTCCTGGCCGGCGGGGCATCTCCGGTGATGGCCCACGCGCCGGAGGAAGTGGAAGAAATGGTCTCATTTGCCGGTGCCCTGGTGCTCAATATCGGGACTCTGACGCCCTACTGGATAGAATCTATGTTAATGGCAGGAAAACGAGCGAATGAGCTTGATGTCCCGATTATTCTGGACCCTGTGGGTTCAGGGGCCACGAGTCTTCGCACCCGGTCGGCAAAGCGTCTTATGGATGAGATTGATATTCGCGTGGTTCGCGGGAACGCATCCGAGGTTTTGTCCCTTGCCGATGATCATTCGAAAACAAAAGGGGTGGATGCCGTGCACAGCGTAGAGGATGCGGCCAAGGCAGCCGTACAATTGTCAAAGGAAATGCAGTGCACCCTCGCCATTACGGGAGCAGTCGATCTTGTGACCGACGGGGAAAAGATCTATCGCGTCTCAAACGGTCATGAATTGATGGGCTATGTAACCGGGACCGGGTGTGCGGCTTCAGCGCTAATCGGTGCCTTTCTTGCAATCGATGATAGCGCTCTCGAAGCCACAACTACGGCTTTATCCTACTTTGGTTTGGCCGGTGAAAAGGCCGCTGAAAAGGCAAAGGCACCGGGGAGTTTTCAGGTTGCCATACTTGATGCGCTTTTTTCCATAAACGAAAATTCAATGCGTGAAGGGGCAAAGATCCGATAAAAAAGCCTGACGCATCATAGATCCCCGCCCCATTGGGCGGGAAGAAGAGCAGGCTTGGTTATCCCCAGACGGGATCTTCGATTCTCCAGGATATTTTTCTGTCATAGCCGTCAGGTCTGAATACATTACAGAGGTGCACAAAGGTAACCACTGAAGATGGACTCCAAGCGAAAGAAAATATTCTTTGTTTTTGGATGGCTGGGGATGGTATTCTATTTTACCCAGCGCTGGATATTGGGACCGGTTATCCCGGCCATGATGGACTATTTTCAGGTCGACAAGACCGCGATGGGGTTGATAGGCTCCGCCTCGTTATGGGGGTACATGCTGAGCCCGATCATTGCAGGGATACTCTCAGATCGCTTTGGTCGAAAAAATACCACGCTTGCCGGGATCTTCGGTTTTTCTATCCTTACTGCGGTTTCAGGGCTCATGAACAGCACCGGCCAACTCTTCGCGGCCCGATTTGTCACAGGGGTGGCTGAAGCCTTCTTTTTCATTCCGCTCATGGCCTTCACCCTCGAACTTTTTCCCTCCAGACCCGGTTTCTATCTTACGCTCATGTCTTCCGGTTCCTCTCTGGGTTGGTTTACGGGACCGACACTGGCAGGCTGGCTTTTGAGTCTTACGGGATCCTGGCGTGCCCCTTTTTTAGTGACGGGTGTAGCCGGCATCGTCGTGGCCGTCCTCATGCTCGTCTATTGGCCCGAACAGGAGAGACCGGTTCAATCGGGCTCTTTCTATGACCGAAGCATCCTCAAGACAAAAAATCTGATGATGCTTGCACTCCTCAGCCTGGTCGCGGCCTTTCAAATCTCCGCCGAATTCGGCTTTACCATGTGGCTGCCTGCATATCTCCAATTGGAAGTAAAAACTACTGTGGCCGCCGCGGGCATGATCGCCGGATTTTATGGTGTGGGGCAATTTATAGGCCGCCCTGTCCTCGGTTGGGTTTCAGACAGGATGGCTTACAGACCGGTAGGAATTACTGCAGCCGTGATATTCGGGTTCACCCTTATGCTCGTGTTGAGTGTCGACAGTACGCCTCTTCGGGCCTTTTTCACCTTTCAGGCGGGGTTTATCGGAGCTGCGGTCATGGGTGTGCTCTGGACCTTCACCGGTTTGCTGTTCACTTCTTCCAAAGGCCTCGCGCTCGGAATCATAACGACTATCGGGTATGTTGTGGCATCCCTTTCGCCGATTCTGATCGGATATATGGGGGATCACTATTCTGTTGCCAGGGGGCTTTGGAGCGTAAGTGTCCCGGCGTCTTTTATGGCGGGGTTGATCTTGCTGGCCACTTTTCTCATAAGACCGTCGCGTTTGAAAAGGGCCTGAGCATCATGCGAACATACGTCTATTGTCTTTATGAAGTCACTGGGGACAAGATGAAATAACGACATACAAGGGGAGCCAATGATCGGCAATGATGATTGGGGAAGAGATCCGACGGTTCTGATGATGAGGCGAGTCTTTCGCGAAATGGAAAAGGCACAATGGGCGTTCTTAGGCCGGCTGGGCATTTCCGCTTTGGATCAAAGACTTGGCAACTGGCGTCGGCCGGCACGGATCCTGTTTGAAAAGGCATGGGCTGAGGCGGACAGAATGGGGATGAGTATCACGGATGAAAGGGCAGGGTCGATATATCTTCACTGCCTTGCCAACCGGATGGTAAGAGATGGTGTCGACATTCCCGATGGCGCGCTGCCTAATGATCCGGAAATCGAAAAGGCCGTTAGAAAGGTTATGCCATGATTCGATTGCGTCTATTCGGGCGTTGCCGCATTTATCACGACCCTGTCAGCCCCGTGCTTCGCGGCCCTGCTCAAATCGGTTGGGAGGCCTGGTTTCGTGATATCGATCTTGTGACCCCCCGCAAGCTGAAAGGTCAGGAACTGCTCATGCGAACCCGCGGCTGGTGGACGGTGGAACCGGACGAAGTCGCGGAGGTCGTTGAACCTCACGGACAACTTGTCGTGGGTGAAAACGGAGAACTCATGGTGGAATTTAAAGAGCAGAAAGATGTCGATTCTCTGCGCAAGGCAATTTCTGACGCATTTGGAGATCAAGTGCTTCTTTCGCCCTGATGAATTCGATTTCACGGAAGACGGCGAGAATAAACCACTCCCGAAATCGTAACCTGGTGATGTTATTTTTTAGTTCCGATATTAAAACGCCCTACTTCAAAATTAAATTCAAGAAAATGGACAAAATTTTAGTTCAAGGTATGTGCGAAAAAAATATTCCCATAAATTTCGCTCAACGAAAAATAAGCTTGACAAATTTTTCCACTATGAAATACTGCGAGACATAGAGATTACCTTTCCGAAAAACCGCATTCTTTAAAGTGTAACTCAAGATATCTATACATTGCGTTATTGAACCTACGGCCGAGTGGACGGATCACGCAAAACCGCACAAACATAATCTGATCAGACGGATATTTGAGGATAATCCTTCATTGAAACCTTCAAGAATAACGGCGTTGTAGAAAGGGCGACTGTCCACCCTGAGTAGGATTGCGCTTTATTTTTCGTCGCCTTTTTCCTGTCCCGTTCTTAACTTTTCACATCCACCATCAAGAATACGTTGACTAAGGGTTTTCAATGGGCGGAGCCCATCCGGCTTGCCCTGTGGATGGTGACCTCTGTCGATAGTCCGGATCGAGGGAGAACCGATTCGCGAAGAGACGGTGGGAAATTCAAAAAGACCATTATTTGACAAGGAGGTGCGGAATGTTTGTCACACGAAGGTTTGCCAAAGCATTGGTTATAACTGTTGCACTGAGCCTGTTTTTGGTGGCAGGTGTCTTGAACGCAGGCCCGGTTTTCGCCAAAGAGGTCCGATGGCGGATGCAGTGTCTTTTTCCCGGTGGGGATTATTCCTATGAAATCCAGGCCAAAGGTCTTGTGAAGGCCCTCAACGAAGGCCTTAAGGGAAAGCTGAAGATCACCCTTTTCCAACCCGGACAAATCATTCCTGCCGAGGAGATGTTTAACGGTCTCTCCATGGGGGTCTACGATGCCGCATACACGGCACCGGCCTGGGCCGCTCAGACAATTCCCGAGGCCATCGTTGCCTTCGGACTGCCCATGAGCTGGCAGAATGCCGAGCAGGATCTGGAATTCTTCGATAAATACGGTGGACTTGATTTTATTCGAAAGGCCTACGCAAAGCACAATATCTTTTTTGCCTATCCTATGCCAACCTCTCTCCTTCCCATCATGGGGAACTTTTCCATAAAAAAAATTGCCGATCTAAAAGGGAAAAAGGTTTGGTCCGAGGGGCCGACGGCGCTTTACGTGAAAGCTGCGGGTGGAAAACCCATGTCCTTTCCACCGGAGGACCTTTACATGGGTCTCAAACTGGGGACCGTTGACGGATTTATATATTCTACGGCCGAACTGAAAACCGCAAAATACGCTGAAGTCGTCAAGTATGTAAATCTTCCCCCTGTGATTTTTCCACTCAATACCGATTTCATTTGCAATATGGATTCCTGGAAAAAATTACCCGATGATGTTCAGCGTAAATTCATGGAGATCGTGAAAAAGGTGACCCCTGATCTCTATACGAGATATGCCAAGGCAAACCAGGAGGGCATTGATTACGCCGTCTCCAAGGGTGTAAAAATTGTCCATCTCGATGAGGCTGAAATGCCCAATATGGTCGCCGCTGCCAAACAGGTGTGGGATGAAACCGCCGCAGAATCCACCGAGACGGCCCAATACGTGGATATGCTCAAGAAATTCCTTATAGAAAAAGGTGTAGAGATACCCAAATAGGCCCGGAGAGAAGGGGAGGGTTTATGTCATTTAGAAAACTAACGGCGGGCATTGACCGGCTTAACGAAGGTGTGGGTCATGTCGTATGCTGGGGGATCTTTATCATCATGATCTTCCAGGTTGCGGACGTTATCCTGAGGAAGGTCTTCAACAGCCCCCAGATCTGGGTGTGGGATGTCAATGGACAACTGACCCTCGCCTTTTCCATCCTGGCTGGCGGATACGTTTTTCTTCACGAGGGGCACGTAAGGATGGATTTATTTTATGCGAAGTTCAGTCCCAGAAAACGGCTCATCGTTGAAATCATCAGCCTTCCCTTTTTTCTTTTCCTTCTTGTTCTGATCGTCTGGCAGGGGGGTAAAATGGCTTGGCATTCCTGGAGCATTCTGGAAAAAGGAAGAAACCTGATATGGAAGCCCCCGCTTTACTTTGTCAAAAGCACATTGTTTGTTGGAGGGATATTGCTTTTGCTTCAGGGCATCTCGAATTTTTGTAAAAGAGTGGATGAAACCGTTCACGCCATACGAAACGAAAACAATAGGACTAATACCTGATGCAATAAGGGGATATGTCATGGACGTTGGACTGATCACAATCTTACTGCTCGGAATGGTCTTCTTCCTCTTTGTGTTGGGCTTCCCCATTTCCTTTACCCTCGCCACCACAGGGGCCCTTTTTGCAGCGGTTTTTCTGGGGCCGCGAGCCCTATACATGGTCGCAACGTCCATGTACGGCGGTATAACCAGTTTGACTCTCATGGCAATTCCCTTGTTCATCTTTATGGGGACGCTCCTGAGTTTTACCGGCATCGCAGATGATATGTTCAAGGCCATTTATATGTGGGCCGGCGGCATCGGAGGTGCCCTGGCCATGGGAGCGGTCGCGATCTCCGCTATTTTTGCGGCCATGTGCGGGGAAAGCGGCGCAGCCACCGTCACCATGGGGACCATCGCGCTGCCGGCTATGCTGGAGCATAAATACGACAAAAACATTGCAGTGGGGTCCGTGGGCGCCGGGGCTTTACTCGGGATCATGATCCCGCCGAGTGTGCTCGCCATTATTTACGCTAGTGTCGCCGGCATGTCCGTGGGGCGTCTCTACCTCGGGATGATGATACCGGGTGTTCTACTGTCAGTATTGTACATCCTCTATATCTATATTCGATGTCTCTTCCAACCGCACATAGGACCCAAGATTCCTAAAGAAGAGCGACCCTCCATGCGGGAGAAACTCATCGCTTTGAAGGGGATGAGCCTCCCGATCTTCATCCTTTTTCTTGTTTTGGGCGGGATGTACACGGGCACGGCCACACCGACGGAAGCGGCAGGCGTTGGTGCCGCAGGTGTCATGCTTTCAGGGCTTTTGAAAGGTTCCCTGAATTACAAAGTGATCAAGAATTCTCTTCTGGATGCCCTGAAGCTTTCTTCGATGATTATGTGGCTCATTATGTCCATTACGCTTTTTTCCCAAGTCTATAGCGCCATTGGTGCCGCGGAGCTGATTCAGGAGATTGTCAAGCGGTTACCGGTTCAGGGGATGTTCGTCATTGTGATGATGCAATTGAGCATTTTTATCATGGGCATGTTCATGGATGATGTGGCCATTATACTCCTTGTCACCCCGCTCTATTTGCCCATCGTGAGGATGCTGGGTTTCAGCGATCTCTGGTTCGCCGTGATGTTTATGGTCCAGGTCAATATCGCGTGGCTCACGCCGCCCTATGGATTCAACCTTTTCTATATGCGAGCGGTCACCCCACCGTCCGTGACCATGGGGGATATCTATAAATCAGTCTTCCCGTTCATTGGGCTTCAACTCATCGTGCTGTTGCTCGTGATGTTCGTTCCGGAAGTCTCTATGTGGCTCCCCACTCTCTTGCTCGGCGGTGAATAGAAGCTGCGGTATAGTTGGTTGATCTTTTCGAATTGAGGCCTTAAGATACTATGCACGGAGGCGCCCGCCGGATAACGGGAGGAGGATATCTCGGATTTCCCGAAGACAACAAAATATGGCAGAATGAATGGGTCACATGGAATTTACTTGCGGTTATGATTTCTTTTAACCACATTATCCATGAAGTTCATTCGGTGGGTTAATAAAGTGGAGAGAGGTCGGTAATGACAAAAAAGGATCGGCTAGAAGGAAAAAGAATACTCATTGTAGATGATGAGCCGGATGTTCTCGATACCTTGGAGCAGTTACTGCCGATGTGCATTGTCACCAAAGCCTTGAGCTTCGAGGAAGCTGAAAGGCTGCTGGAAGACCGCAGTTACGACATGGCTATCCTGGATATCATGGGCGTTGACGGGTATCGGCTTCTGGATATCGCAAGGAAACGAAAAATCGTGACCGTCATGCTGACGGCTCACGCGCTAAGCGTCGAGGACACGGAGAAGTCTTTCGATATGGGAGCCGCTTCCTATATCCCCAAGGATCAGATGGCTGATATCACCACCTACCTGAACGATGTCCTGGAGGCGGAGCAGAAAGGCAAGAGTTTCTGGTGGCGCTGGCTCGAAAGGTTCTCTCCCTATTATGAAAAAAAATTCGGGCCCGAATGGGAAAAGATGCACGCTTTGTCAAATAAAATCAGGAAGGAAAAATAGACCATCGGCTCGGAGGGGCATCTGACCCCCAATTTTTCTGATTTTTATGAACAAAAGAAACCCACGCCTTGGCGCGGGTTTCTTTTTTGGGTGGTGCCTGTAAAGGGCCGCGACGTCCTTCTAAGTCACTTCCGGATATTCTCCATAGACTCGATCCAGATCCTGATCCTCCACGTCAAAGACCTCTCCACTGGGCGAAAGTGTTTCCCATTTCATAAATTCGGGAAGACGGTCCTGACCCGGGCTGATGCCCGCCCGTGTGTTGAAGGTCTTCTCGCGACGGAGAGCCTTCGAGCCGATGGAGCGTACGTCCTCTTTTCCGGGTGTCTTCCCGGTCAACGGACCGATGAGCCTCGCAAAAAGATCATACTCGGAGCGAAGGCCCGTAAACTGGCATAAACCGAGACTATCCGCGAGCGCCACATTGATCTGTGAATCCCTTGAACGAATTGTGTGCCCTTCTTTTGAAAAGGGCTCTTCGGAAACAAATCCGGCGGTGTGGTCCGCACCCTGAGGGCTGGTGGCATAGGTGACTCCCAGCCCTTTGAGTGCACGGGCACTATGGCCCGGGATGGCTTGACCCTTGACCGCAGGGATTCGGACGATGCCGAAAACCTTCCCCGTGACGGTGGCGCCCTGGCCGAGGATTCGTCCAAGGACGGTTCCCCGGCCGATCTCGTCAATGAGATCCAAAGCGCGTCGTCGATCCCCGAAGGAGAAAAGGTCCGTATCGGTCAAGACACCCAGGGTTGCCCCGGTCTCAATGGTATCGATGCCGTAATCGTCACAGCGATAGTCCAGATTCGCAATGGTATCCAAATCATCGATATCCAGATTGGCTCCCAATAGCACAATAGTTTCGTATTCGAGTCCCGAGGTCAGGTAAGCGCCCTTTTCATCGTGGTAAATATTCGAGCACCGGACAATACATCCCCGCATACAGGGATGGCCCATGACCCCCCCTCGTTCGGAGATGTTTTCTTTGAGACGCCGGGCATTGATGGCGTCTTTTTTCTCGTAGGACCCCATGGTGAAATTGCGGGTAGGAAGACTTCCTCTCATATGACTCACATCGATCAGGCCCGCTGTGCCGTTTTCCTTCCAAAAGGCCGTTCTTTTGCTGGACTCGATCGTTGCTATGTATTCCTTGAGGGGCCCGGAAAAGAGATCGGCATCTTTTGGCTTTCTCACCTTGATTCCCGCGGGATCGAGCACAACGGCCTTTAGCCCCTTGGACCCCATAACCGCTCCGAGACCGCCCCTGCCGGCATGACGACAGGGATGTCCGTTGGTGTCTGTCACCGCTATGGTGGCCGCTGCCATTTTTATTTCGCCACAGGGACCGATGGAGATGAAAACCTTTTCTTTGCCAAAACGCTCTTCGAGAATTCCCACCGCGTCATAATTGCCCTTACCTTTCAATTCCGGCGCTTCAACCAGTTCAGCCGAATCAACACCGATGACCAGGACCTGAGGGGAGGGCGCGGAAGATATCCCACTTATAACCAAGGCCCCAATCCCGAGCCGGCTCAGAACAATGCCGGCCATGCCCCCCACATTGGATTCCTTGATACCTCCGGTAAGGGGGCTCTTACCCCCGATGGAAAGACGGCTTGCCGTCGGTATGACCGTACCGGCGAACAGTCCCGGAGCAAAAATAAGCTTGCTGCGAGGCCCAAGAGGATGGCATGTCGGGGGGACCTCCTTGGTCATGATCCAGTCGATCATTGATCGACCCCCCAGCCAGATCGCTTCTTGAGGAATCTTCTCTTTCGAGATTTCATTTTTTTCCAGATCAATATCCAGTCTGTATTTCATGAAGAAAAAACCTCCGTTGAAAAGGTTAGATACGTGGGAAAGGCATACGGTCCTGTTTCAGAGCCGGCGAGGAGGACATCCCGGCCCTACCCAAAGAGCCTGTCCACCATGAGTTCCGCAATATGATCCGGGTCGCTCATGCCCTCCGGTTTCTCGATGCCTTTTGCCACTTGCTTCACCCCCACGATAGGTCGGGACTGGAGCAGGAAGATATTATCGGGAAAAGAGTAGTCCTGTGACACGGCCCATTCGATGTCTTGGGGAGTTCCCCCGAAAAAGGTCTCCACCTTTTCCGCCAGGCCTATAAGAAAGACAATTTCATCATCCGACAGCGACGGAAATTCCTGGAGGGATTCCGGGATGGATACCACCTCGGTGCCGTCTCCTTTGGCAATCATCTGATTGAGCTTGGTCTGGACGTTCCGTTTCTCGATCTCAAGGGTAGTCCGGTTTACGGTAAAGCGGTCCGGAGTGACACTGGCCTGAACGACACTCTCACCAAGACCCCAGCTGGCCTCGATGACGCATCTATTCGGATTACCGGTCATGGGATGCGCGGTAAAGAGCACACCCGCTGAACGGGCAGGGATGAATTGGCAGATCACAACACCGATCGGCTCAAAAGCCAAAGAGAGTCTTTCCCTGGACCTCATGGCAAGGGCCCGCGGAGAATAGGCGCTTGCCCAACAGGCCATGAGCCTTTTTTCCAACGCGTCCTTACCCGATACGTTCAAAAAAGAAGAGAAAAGTCCCGGTCTGCTGATCGTACCGCTCGATCGGACGGCTACCGGCACCGCAGTGATCCGCGCAATATCGGAGAGACGTTCATAGTCTTCCCAAAGTTGCGTGCGAAGCATCCCGGGAAGGGAGGTGGCGTCGAAAAGTTTTCTAACGTGGTTTCCGGCCTCCTCGGCATAATGCAGGTCTTTGAGATTCTCCTCTCCGAAGCTTCCCAGATAGGTCCTGATCCGACCGCCCAAACCCGTCTCGGACATAAGGTATTCCCAGGCCTCGACGGTTACGGCAAATCCCGGCGGGACCCTCAGACCTGTCCTCCTCATTCCGGCCATGCTCAAGGCCTTTTTTCCGGTTTGGCTGACATGAGCCGGAAGGAGTTCTTCGAACCACAAGGTGAAAGGAAGACCGCTCTTCATGGTTTATCCCTCAATGATCCAGACAGCACCACGGCTTCCGTCAAGCCGGATCTGCTGTCCGTCGGTCAGTTTTTTAGTGGCCTCTCTGGTTTGGACGACGACCGGAATATTGTATTCGCGACCTACAATGGCGGCATGCGAGAGGCTGGCACCGCTGTCAAGAACAACACCGTTGATCAGGGGAAAGACCGGGGTCCAACTGGAATAGGTCGTGACGGCGACCAGAATGTCGCCGGACCTGATCTTCGAAATATCCTTCTCATTGTGTATGATGCAGACCCTTCCCTGACCCAACCCGGGTGCGGCAGGATTGCCCTGCAGGTCAGCCTCCAAATCATAGGAAAGACCGGATTGAGATCCGACCGTCAGTTTCATCATGACATAATCCCGTGCAGCCATGACATGATCCATGGCCTTCCGGGGATCATCTGCCAGGCTCCCGATAAGTTGCGGTCTTTCAAGCCTTTGGGAGTATCTTTTATAATAGGCCTTTCTTTCCTCTATAAGGGGGTTATAATCAATGCACATGGACAGGATATTGCGTTTGAAATCCTCTGGGAGAAGAAAGACGAAATCCTCCGGATCTTCCATGAGTCCTTCACGTACCAGGCACTTCGCACAGGCAAGGGCCGCCCGGCGCATCAGGGCATGGGATGTGTGCTCGAAGTAGTAGTTGTGTCCCTCTGCAAAAACACCGGCCCTCTGGGTGAGCCCCATCAATTTTGAGACCCAGGAACGTTCCGATCCGGGAAATTTGGCGAGAATCTCCTCTTCGGCGGTCAGTCGGTCCTTCATGATTTCCTTTCGGGAATTCTGATCGCCGATGCCCTGGGGTTTCTCGAAACACTGTCTGATGAAAGAAAACATCTGCTTGGGGTCCTCAACAAAGCTCGCGCAGTTGAATTCCATCATACGCGGCATACGCCACCCATGGGCCTGGATAAAATCGTAAAAACCGTCCTTCTCGTGAAGCCACTGCCACCCCGTCTCACATTCTTGAAGGGCATCGAGCATTTTTTCGTCCGGCGTTGTCCGGATCAAGGTATCCAGGCCTCGATCGACTGCTTTCATGGAGAGCTGCCAAAGAAGTCTGTCTACTTCCAGCATTTTATTGTCGAATCCTCGAATGAGGCGATGCCAAAGCGTACTCGTATCGTTAATACCCATGACTTCCTGGCAGAGATCCTCGAATAGGGAATAGAAGGCGAAGAGGGTGTACATCATCCAGGAGTGACGTCCCCAGACACGGTAGTTGAACCGGAAAACCTCTTCAAAATGATCGTAGAGTTCGGCGAGGGTGGCCCGTTCCGGGTCAAAGGCTTTGAAGCGGTCGTAATGCCGAGTCAATTCGCGGACCACTGTTTCGCGAACCTGGTTATAATCGGTGATGAAGGGTTGAAGATGCTTTTTGAAACGTTCTCGGCGGACTTTCTTTTCACCCGGGTCGGTCACCAGGATGGGGCACATGTAGGCGCACCCGTCAACCTCACGCCAGTCGGTTCCCCTGCAGGTCGGAAGGCCCATGGTCTCAGCAGCCCAGAGGTCCCCGTATCGCTGGTGATGGGTCCAGCTCCAGATAAAAAGGGGCGTCCACGGGGGGATGGAATGGGCGGCATCCAGATACCAGCAGGGATACGCCTTCAGATCCTCCTCGCTCAAAACGAAGGCGTGGTATCGCTTTTCAGGCATCCACTCATGCTTCCATACGGACATCAATGACCCTCCCAGGATATTTAAAGGGCAAAATCCTGCTCGGCGGGCGGGGGGAATGGTCGAAACCATTTCCCGCGCCCCTCATAACCGGGTTCAGGTCCGCTAATCCATTTTAAAGACTAGACCTTCTTTTGATTCTACTCGAATTCTGTCCCCTGTTTGGATCTTGTAGGTTGCATCGCCCGTGTTGGACACTACAGGCACATCGTATTCTCTGCCGACGATACAGGCGTGACTGACGCTGCCGCCGCCGTCCGTGACCACGGCTTTGAGAAGCGGCCAAATAGGACTCCAGCTCCCATGGGTGGCCGGGCCGACCAGGATTTCGCCGGGCTTGACATCGTTTATGTCTGAAGTATGGATAACCCTGCGGGCAATCCCCTCGGCAGTGCCCACGTTTCCGCAGTTTCCGAACACGACGGCGCCGGTCTCTGGCCTGGGCTTGACAAAGGAGCCCACGGTGATCTTTGTCACGATGGGATCCCTCGGGCCGAGAACGAAGGGTAAAGTGTCTTCGGGTTTCAAATTGGGATCGGCCGATTCGATGGGCGGACGGTTTTCGTACTCTGTCTGCTTGATCCATTCCCGTCTTCTTTCTTTGGCCAGATCGCCCACTTCATAGTTTTCAGGATAGGCAATAAACATCCCCAGTTCATCGGGAACGAAGTAGAAGATGTCATCCGGATCATCAAAGGTGCCATACTCGGCCAACCTTTCCCCGATTTGCCTGAAGACATAACGGTTGACCGCGTGGCACTGGATCTCATCGATCCAGTCATGGGATTCACTGTAAAAACTGGTTCGTTGGACCAGTCTCATCATGAGTTCAAAATATTCCATGTCCGGATATCCGTTGGCCTTGGCTTTTCTCAGGACTTCCTGCTCCGCATCTTTTCGTTGCACTTCCAAGCGGGGCCTTATTTCATCCAGAGGAAAGGTCATGTCCTCCCCGCCGTCAAAAAGGAGGTATTGCTTCAGCCATTTAAATAGCGGCGCCGGATCTTCCCACCAAAGAGGATTAATGAATTCCATCATTCGGGGCTGACGCCAGCCATAACCTTTCACAAACATATAATCATGAAAATCCTCATCCATCCATTTTTTGCCCGCTGCGGTTTCTTTGAGGGCATCCACGGCCTCTTCGGCGGGGACCTTCCGGATGATGTCGTCGACCTTCAGTGCGATGGCCTGGTTTCGGAGATCCCACATGGCGCGGTCCATTACGAAAAGGTAATTGTCGTAGCCCCTGAGCATATCATGCCAAAGCCCATCGGTTTCCAGGATGCCGACGTACTCCTTGCACATGTCCTCGAATTCCCAATAGGCCCCGAACTGTCCGTACATGTAATAAAAATGCCACTCCCACATCCTTTTGTTGACATCTAGACTCTCATAGAAAACTTTATAGAGGTCGTAGACCGAGGCATTCTTGAAATCGAAGGCTTGTTCTTTTCGGTAGATGGTTTCAAGTTCTCGCTGATGCTGCGCCCACAACTCGTCCCATTTAGGCGCAAAGGTGTTGACGATCCATTCCGTGTTTTGTTTTTTGCGCCGTTCTATTTCGTTTTTGTCCGGGATCGGCAGTCCGTTCTCCAGGGCACATCCGTCAATATCGATCATAATATGTCCCCGGGTACCCGGGGTAAATGTTTCGTTGCACCCGTAATAAACCCCGTGAGCTTCATTGAATATCCAGCTCCACATGAAAAGAGGGGCAAAGGGCGGATAGCTGTGGGATTTATTGAGAAACATGACGGGATATTTTTTCAAATCCCTTTGCGGATAAAATTCCCTTGTGTGTAAGCGCCACATCCATGACATGGTTTTTTCCCTCCGAATAAAAGTTGATAATAAAGGATGCGCCTCCGGAACGCGTCTTAGGGTTTAAAACCGGCTACAGCCTTTTTAATCCCGGACATGATTTCATCAACTTCGTCCTTGGTCACAATGAGGGGTGGACCAATCTGGATTCTACTTCCGCCCGGACGGACAATGATGCCCTCATCCAATATGGCTTTGGCTAACTTTTTCTCCGCCTTATTAGTAAATGCCTCTCTGGTCTTTTGGTTCTGGACAACCTCAAATCCAAGGAACAGGCCCATGCCCTGCACCTGGCCGATGAAGGGATACTCCTGGAGCTTGGACAACTCATCGAGCATGTACCGGCCCATGTTGGCGGAATTTTCGACAAGGTTTTCCTCGATCATTATTTCAAGATTTCTTTTGGCCACGGCGCAGGAGACCGGATGGGCCCCGCAGGTATGGAGATGGGGAAAGGAATCCGAGCAGAGCATGCCCTGGAATATCTTCTCTGTGAAGGCCACAGCGGCGATAGGAAGGGCCGAACTGATCATGCCTTTGGACATGCAGATCATGTCCGGTGTCAGGTTCCAATGCTGGTTGGCAAAATTTTTTCCTGTCCTGCCGAACCCCGTCATCACCTCGTCAAGTATCAGAAAAACATCATAACTGTCGCATATTTCTCTGATCTTCGGGAAGTATTCAGGAGGGGGGCAGATCGTTCCCGAGACGCCATAGATGGGTTCAGCGACAAATGCGGCCACGTTGTCCTTTCCCGCCTTCTCGATGGCTTTCGCAAGGGCTTCGGCACATTCCAGATTGCAACCGGGGTAGTCCTTACCAAAGGGACAGCGATAACAATAGCATTCCGGAATATAAAGGACATCCGGATGAGGAGGACCGATTTTGCTGTGAAATCTTGAGATCCCCGTAGCCCACATGGAAAACATATTCAGGCCGTGATAGCTGAGATTTCGGCTGATGATTTTGGTCTTTTCGTTGTATCCTTTGGTCGCCCAGTAGTACCGGGCAATCTTGTATGCAGCCTCATTGGACTCGGCCCCGCTGTTGACAAAAAAGAATCTGTCGAGACCCTCGGGGGTGAATTCTGCCAGGGCATGGGCATAATCAATAGCCGCCGTGCTGGTCAGGCCCGACCATGATTCCGCGTAGCTGAGCTTTTTCATTTGTTCCATGGCTGCTTCGGCCAGTTCAGGTCTGCTGTACCCGCAGTTGGTGCAAACGGCGCCCCCCAGGGCATCGATATATTCTCTTCCATGAATATCTTTGATGCGAATCCCGGATGCGGACTCCAATATGAGGGGTGTTCCGTTTTCGGCAAAACCATCCAAAGGTACGCCGCCGTGGAGCATGTGTGATTTGTCCTCCTCAACCCATCCCTTTTTGAGCGCAAAGTCGTTCATGAGACCCTCCTGTCCTTCGAATTTTTTTCATATATTACGGTCTTGGATTCCATACTTGAAAAAAGGGGATAATTCGCCTGATGCTTGCGACATCCAGGCATCATCCCTCGAAAGGCGTATACTCCAGATCAAGATCATCCGCGACTGCCTTGTAATGCAGTTTTCCCCGACAAACGTTGATCCCTTTTCTCAGGGGTTCGTCGGCGCTTACGGCGGCCAAAAAGCCTTTATTCGCAAGCTTCAGAACATAGGGAATCGTTGCATTGGTCAGCGCAAAGGTGGACGTTCTTGCAACCGCTCCGGGCATATTGGCCACACCATAGTGGCAGATCCCGTCTATTTCGTACACCGGATCGTCATGGTATGTGGGTTTAATGGTTTCCACGCATCCCCCCTGGTCAACGGCGACGTCCACGATGACGGCCCCCGGTTTCATTTTTGATAGCATATCCCTTGTGATGAGATGGGGGGCCTTTGCACCGGGAATCAATACCGCTCCTATGACGAGGTCCGCTTCCTGAACCTGCACTTCGATGTTCTGTCGGTTGGACATGAGCGTATTTAGACGATTTCCAAATACATCATCGAGATACCTCATGCGTTCCAAATCTACGTCTATGATTGTCACCCGGGCGCCAAGTCCGACCGCCATCTTTGCAGCGTTGATTCCTACTGTCCCTCCGCCTATGATGACGACTTTACCGGGGCGAACACCAGGGACGCCACCCAGCAGTACGCCTCTGCCACCGCTTTCTTTCTGGAGAAAATAAGCCCCGACCTGGACGGCGACTCTTCCGGCAACTTCACTCATGGGTGTCAGAAGGGGTAAAGATCCATCGGGCATTTGCACCGTCTCATAGGCGATACCGATGCATTTGCTTTTGAGGAGTGCCAAGGTCAAATCTTTTGCCGGCGCAAGGTGGAGATAGGTGAAAAGCAGTTGACCTACCCGAAGGAGGGGCCATTCCTGCTCCAGCGGTTCTTTGACTTTGACGATCATTTCTGAAATACCGTAAATATCTTCTATCGTTTCTTTTATATCGGCCCCTGCATTGACATATTCTTCATCCGTGAATCCGCTGCCGATGCCGGCTGTCTTCTGTACATATACCTTGTGACCTGCTTCGGTCAGCGCCCGCACACCGCCGGGAATCATCCCGACCCTATACTCTGCCTTTTTAATTTCCTTTGGTACTCCTATGATCATGCCAAACCTCCCTTTTTCTGAAGATTAAAAGCCGTTTTCACTTAAAAAGAAATCATTTCGGTATTGACGACAGAATAACGATTCACTTTTACAGAAAAAAAGTTTTCACCTCCCTCCTGTGATTATTGAAATTACCGTGTTATCGTTTCACAAAATAATCCCAGGATGCACATTCAGCTTAGCATTTATTTTGCAATGATCTCGTTTTCTTCGGGCAAAAGGACCCATTTTCGTTTTCCCTTCATAATCATGAAGGATTCACTGGAGCGAATACCTCCCAAACGAGGAAGTTCCTCAACCAAAAAGCTATAGAGATCTCTCATTCCTTTGCTTAGAATGACCTCAAAGATAATGTCATACTGACCGGTCACCGCAGCCGCCCAGTGCACCTGGGGAAGTTCTGAAATTTGTTCGATCTTCTTATCAAGTTCCTGGTGTCTTTCCAGACTGATGCAGACCAGAGCCATATTGACGCCCTTGAGTTTAAATGGATCCACCAGGCCTGCCACCCTCAGAATACCTGAGGTTACAAGGCTCTCGATGCGACTTCGTACAGTGGGAGGTGTGATGTCCAGTCGTTCAGCGATGTTCCCTGATGGTAAGCGGCCTTCCTTGGTGAGTACCCTGACCAGTTTTTTATCGAGGGCGTCAAGTTCGTTTTCTTTCATGTTTCACCTCCGAATTTTTCTGCGACGATTGGAAGGGGGGGGCGGATGATCAATGGAACAATCACAATGTCAAAAATTCGATCTGAAATCCTCAATTATCTGGAATTTGGTAGGAATCATCTGAGAATGGGACGATATCAACATGATTATTCATCTTCATGACCGTCTGCCGGGTCAGGTTTTTCACAGGATGGTTAACAGCTAAAATGCTCTGAGCTCTAACGTCTTTTAAAAACGCATTAAATTTTCAAAAAAGAAAGTAATTTATTTCAAAGTATTTCGTATCGAAAATGTTGTCAAGCTAATTTTTGTATTTGAGTGGTCATTTCTGGGTTTTTGGTTTCCAGCCCGTTTCGCGAACACTCAATTAATCCTAGACCGGATTTCATTTCTGGATGGGAACTGGAAAGGAACGGGTATTTGGGGATTTGTGAGAAGAGAAATAAAAGAAGTCAACTCCGCCGACTTCGCACCGGAGTTGACTTCTTCTTATAATTAAGACTTAACCTTTGATGATTCTTGGGATCATCATGTGGTGATGCGGACATATGGATGTGGGGTTCTGATAGGCGCATCCGGCGAAGGCTTGGATATACTTCCTCATGTCTGCATAGGACACGATCTCATCGACAAAGCCCCTGTTTGCGCAGTAAATGGGCCTGGATTTTCTTTGATATTCCTGCGCCAACTCATTCATCTTCTCGATGGTGGGGTCGATGGAACGTCCCGCGTCTTTTTCCTTGACCAGCCTTCTGGAGAAGGAAGCCGCGGCAGCCGTTTCCCCGTGCATGACATAGATCTCAGTGGTAGGTGTCCCCAGTGTGAAGGCGTTGTGATTATTCGCCGTGGGTCCGCCCATGATGTAGTGGGCAGCCGCGGTCCCTTTCCTGAGGCAAATCATAATCATCGGGACATCGGTCTGTTCAATGGAGTAGATCAATGACTGCCCGAGACCCAGGAGTTCCGCTTTCTCTGCAATATCACCCACGTCGATTCCGCTGGTATCCTGAAACCATACGATAGGAACTCGATCACGACCGCAGAGGGTCACAAACTCATTCATTTTTATGAGGCCCTGACGATAGAGTTTGCCACCGATGCCGGGGTAGGGCGCATACTCGGGATATTTTGCTCCAAGGAACCCCTGATTGTTTCCTATAAAACCGACCAGCAACCCGTCGATCTTGGCAAGACCCGTATAGACCTCCGGTCCGTATCCTGGTCTGAACTCCATGTGTTCGCTGTTATCGAAGATACGGGCCAGAATTTCATCAAACTTATAACTTCGTTTTTGGTTGAAGGCGATGATGGAATTGATATCATCCCCGGCATATTTGGGTTCTTGGGGATCATCTACACGGAAAAAATCAGGATCATATGCCGGGGCCATGGCCACATGCTTCTTTACGGCGTCAAGGACCTCGAATTCCGTGTCGTAAACCTCTTTGAAAAAACCGGTCTCATTATAATGAACGGGGACGCTGCCCGGGGGGACCTGTTTGAAATGTCTGGTCGCGTCGATAAGGGCCTCAGCGTTTTCCTGGTCAAAATAGCCCTTGGGACTCATGCCACCGACGATTCCGCCGCCGCCTACCGCGATATTGGCGTCCTTGTGGGCAATGAGGATCGTGGGGCTGATTCCCTGATATCCACCACCCGCCGGATTCGTACCATATATACCGGCGATGACCGGCACGCCCAATTTTTCGAGTTCCGCATGACGATAAAAGGTCGTGCCATTTCCCCGACGGTTCGCATAGACCTCTTCCTGTTCCGTCAGTTTCACACCGCTGCAGTTAACGACCCAGACGAGAGGGACATGGAGTCTCTTGGCCATGTCGGTAGCTCGAAGCTGGTTGTCAGCCTGCCCGGCAATCCATGCACCAGCCATCACCTTGTTGTCAAAGCCGATGAGGACGCACCATTTTCCGTTTACCTTTGCAAGGCCGTCAATCACGCCGGTTGTGCCTTCTTCATTAGAAAGTGGGTTGTACAGCGTGTGAAGGGGGCTCCAGGTTCCGGGATCGACAAGGTATTCGATCCTCTCCCAAATAGTCGTCTGGCCTCTCTGTTTAATTTTTTCCGCGGGAATTCCGGCGTTTTTTACGGCATCTACAGCCGCTGCAACATCTTTCTCTACCGCCGCAATTTCATCCCTGTTTTCCTTGGCTTCTGCAATCTGTTTTTCCGTCAGCGCTTTACCAATGGGTTCCATATTTTGAAAATAAGGGTGCATCGATCTGCTCATTATTTCCTCCTCAACTCTTTCCTAATGAAAGTAACCCTCTCTTGCATGCGAAATAAAGGCGATGAGAGAGGGCGTTTACTAAGATTTGACTCTTTACCTGTTTGCTTTCCTGATGCCAAGCTGATCGGTTGCCACGATCATCTTACATACATTGGTGGATCCCTCGACCATAAAGTAGGGAGGCGCATCGCGATAGTAACGGGCAACCGGATACTCAGTGGAGTATCCGTAGGCGCCAAGAATTCTCATGGCATATTCCGCTGCCTTCATAGCTACCTCGCCAGCTACGTATTTTGCCATGGCCACTTCCAGGTTGTTTCCAAGATTACCCTCATCCTTTTGCCAGGCGGCCTTGTAGACCATCAAACGGGCCGCCTCTAGTTGCGGCGCCAACGAACCAACCATTTCCTGGATCATCTGTAGTTTGCCGATAGGCTGACCGAACTGTTCCCTTTCCATGGCATATCCCAGGATGGAATCCATGCAGGCCTGCGCCAGACCAATACCGCCGGCAGCCGCAGACAGTCTCGACTGTGCCAATGATCCAAAGACGATCTTTGCACCGTCACCGGGTTTGCCAAGGATATTTTCTTTGGGAACCTTGGTATCTTCGCAATAAAGTTCACCTGTGGGCGTGGAACGGGTCCCCAGCTTATCCAGATCCGTGGTGGTAATCCCGTTGAAATTCTTGGGTTCGACCACAAAGGCGGAAAGTCCTCGTCCGCCTACATTTTTGTCCGTATATGCATAGTAAATAACAACATCGGCCGCACTGGCATTGGAGATCCATGTCTTGGATCCATTGATCACATAGTGGTCACCCTTATCGTCAGCCGTAGATTTCAGTGCCATGACATCGGAGCCGGCATTGGGTTCGGTGATACCGAAGCAGCCGACCAACTCACCGCTAACCAGTTTGGGAATATATTTTTTCTTGAGTTCGTCGCTACCATAGCGAAATATGGTGAAGGCACAGCCAAAACACTGCATGTTCATCTGGACGCGCATAGAGCTTGATGCCCGGGCGATCTCTTCCGTCAAAATAATGCCTGCCAGCCAGCCCATCATGTTGCCGCCGTATTCTTCGGGGATGACGGTGCCGAAGAATCCGAGTTCACCCATGGGTTTGAGCACTTCTTCATAGGGAAAATAGTGCTGTTCATCCCAATCATCCGCAAACGGGGCGATCTTTTCCGCTGCAAAATCGCGGGCCATGTCTTTCAACATCTGTAGTTCTTCGCTTAAACTAAAATCCATGAATCTTCCTCCTTCTTTATTTTTTTACCGGTGGTAGGGTAACCATGACGATCTTGATCCGCGGCAGTCTTTTCTGCCGGCTATTCATTGGGCCACAAAGAAATAATCTGCAACTTGTGGAAGAAGCCTTTTTCAATGCATTGAAGAGGCTTCGCGTTCATGTAAATCAACAGCTTTCTTTCAGGATTTCATGAAGATATATAACCGATTGATAAGTGAATAGCAACAAAAATATTTACATTATAGCTACAATTTAACTGTTTTATTTGCCTCCGTTAATGGATGAAAATGGCGCGAATGACCCATTTCAGGCAAAGAAATAATCGGTCCGCCGACGAAGCTCCTATGGGGCAAGGAGGGCCGTAATGAAAGATCGGAAAGTCGAACACATATGAAGTGGAAATGCAAGTTTTATTCAGAAAATTTTCAGATTTCTATTTGACTTTCACCGTTAAAACGGTTAATAATCCACGGTGATACAGACTCGCCCAATCAGGCTTCTCAGGGGCTATACCACCAAAGCAAGTTCAAAGACTCAACAAATCTCCTATTGTTTCCTGCTCATACAGGATGTGATGTCAATTTTAAGTGCCGAAAAGCAGCCGAAAGCACTGAGAATATCTCTTATATGACTATGTCATCGATGTGATGACCGCCAGCGTTGGAAGGCTCTTTAATCGAGGGCGTTCGGTAGCGTTGCCTGTAATGACACACACTCGTGTGTTCTCCTTTGGTGAGATTCGGAAAGCGGCCACTCTCTCATTCATTTCCAATCCACCCTTAAAGCAGCCATAGGGCCCTGAACCCTGCAGGAGACCGCCGAGGACCAAATCAATCGGTCGAACGGTGTATCCGATTTGCCTTCACTGATTAATTCAGTTCTAACAGATAGATAAAGGAGGTCATGAATGGAACCAGTCACCATAAACCCAAAAGAGAGCAAGCTCAGGGTTGATCCGGAGTGGGCGGATGTCTGCTTTACCTGCGGCACCTGCGCCGGAGGGTGCCCTGTAACGGGTGTCGACGGTCTTGACCCCAGGAAGGCCGTGAGAATGGCCGCCCTCGGGTTGGACCAGGAACTCATTGATTCCCGATTCCCTTGGGTATGCACCCTTTGCGGTCGGTGCGAATACGCCTGCCCCCAAGGCGTCGAAATATTGAAAATGATGCGCAGGGCCAGAACCCTTCGTGAAAGGGACAAAGTCCCGGGGCCCATTCATAAAGGCGTGGTCATGGATCTCGAAAGGGGAAATAACCTGGGCATTCCCAAAGACGATTTTCTTTTTCTCTTGGCGGATCTGAGCAAAGAAATGGAGGAAGATGAAGGTTTTCCCGGTTTCTATGCACCCGTTGACAAAAAGGGTGCCAATATTCTGGTGACTGTTAACTCCAAAGAGCCCTTTGGTGAACCGGATGACATGAAATCCTGGTGGCGTATTTTTTATGCGGCCAAAGAGGACTGGACCATACCATCGGAGAACTGGGAAGGTGTGAACTGGGGTCTTTTTTCCGGAGATGACGAGGCTATGAAGACGCTTGTCGGGAGGATCGTCGATCATCTTGAACGCCTGGAGTGCAAGACGCTCCTATTGCCTGAATGAGGCCACGCATATTATGCGACCAGGCTTGGTCTGCAAACGTGGTTTCCCGAAGTTTTTGATAAGTATAGGGTCGTTTCAGTACATGATCTCCTGAAGGAGTACCTTGAAACCGGACGAATAAAGGTTGATAAATCCATTCACAAGGAACTGACGACCATTCATGATCCCTGCAATTATGGACGGAAAAGCCAGAAGGCCTTCGGGCATGGATATTTTGAAGAACCCCGTTGGATTACGCAACAGTGCTGTGAGAATTTTGTCGAGATGTATCCCAATCGCATGAACAATTACTGTTGTGGGGGGGGTGGAGGCGCATGGGCTATGCCTTATGAGCAGGAAAGAATCTATTATGGGCGAGTGAAGGCCAAGCAAATAACGGATACCGGAGCGAAAGTGGTCATTGCCCCCTGCCACAACTGTAGAGATCAGATCATGAAAACCCTGACCAAGGAATACGGGTTGGGTATTGAGACGAAATACCTCTGGGAATTGGTCGCTGACTCGCTCATCGTTGAACCGTGGAGTGAAGAGGAAATCGAGAAAGCCCATAAACTGAGAGATGCCCAGTACGAGAGGGACGGTATCGACCTGGATGAGGAAGAGTGGTAGCGATTCCACCCGAAACACGGATTATTCGATAAAATACAAGCGCCCCGGTCATTGAGACCGGGGCGCTTTTTTTGATTTACCGTGTCCTCAGTGTTTATCTTTTAGTCACTTTCTCTCGCCCTTCGTGAACGCGTGCTACCCCTTTTTCATAAGCGCGGGCACTTCAAAACAGCCTTGTATGGTATTAATTGCGATTTGTATTTGTTCAGAGGGAACGATCCCTTTGATGGAAGCAATAGAACAGTTCAATGCCAATAGATCTACGCCCGCTCTCTCAAAAGATGTGAGGAGTTCACTGACAATCCCATACCGATCACCGAAGTGGGGGCCGGTCATGGAGAAGGTCGCGACCGGGAAAAGGTTTTCCACGTGCATTTGGGGTGCGATTTGCCGAATGACGGCTTTGTGGGATCGATCAAGCGTTCTGGACAGACAGAAAATAATCGTCCCGCTTCCTTTTTCTCTTCGGGGGCAGGTGCCCAAAAAACTCAAATATGACCCCGATTCCCCAAATTCTTTTAGGACAAAGCCGAATTGTCCGATGTTTCCTTGGCTAAATTTGATAGACAAGAGTTCCTGCTTTTCTCGATACCTCAGGCCGTAAACCTTCGGCCTGCTCTCCTGATAGGTCGCCACCACCTCTTTGAACAGGATCTCCCTACCCTTTTGGGCAAGTTTCCAATCATGGGGCGTACGGTAGGCACTGAAACTAAAGGGACCGAAAAGAGATTTACTGGCAATCGGCAATAGTTCACGCTTTAAGACCGCTGAGATGGCAGAAGGAGAACTTGTCAGTGCCTCTGGTTCCAAGCCGTGCTTTCCGAGTGCCTCAAGAAACAGCGCGGAAATACAAGGGTCGCCTTTGTGCGGGAAAATAGAGAGGATAGCGCTTTTGAATTTCTGCGTGATGACAGATCCGGTGGTGTGTTCGATCAGATTTAGCGTTTTTGCGGCATCGGCGGCATCTACCGCGAAGCTCAGTCTCCAAGTGGACCCATCGGGAATACAGGTCATGTAGGGCAGGTTGATCTTTTCCCAGGCAACGGATCGGAAGAATTTGGCAGGAAACAGCTTGTCTTTTGTTGTGTGAACCAAGGAGAAACAGTTGATATCTTTTAGTATTTTAAACCCGCCAAGCTTTGCGGAGGTCGCCATCAAAAATATTACTCCCAGGAATCTCTAAGATAGAAGTTTACTTACCACCTCCCAAAGGCCCTCTGTATCAATAGGTTTTGGGATATATTCGTCGGCCTCTGTAGCCATTCCGTCCGCATGGGAATAGCGGGTACTCGGGACCGCCTCACCTACTGCAGTCAAAAGGACGACGGGAATATCCTGGGTATCCTCCTGTGCCTTGAGTTCGGAGCAAAGAACGTAGCCATCCTTTCTGGGCATCATGATATCAAGGATAACGAGGTCCGGACGTCGTTCTCTTATGGATTCCTCCGCCTCAATACCGTCATATGCCATGCCGACTTCACAACCTTTGCTTTCCAGCATCATGGCAACGGTCTCTACGAGATCCGGATCATCGTCAACGACTAAGATGTATTTATCGGACATAATATAAACCTCCTCAAGGTATTATTTTGTGACAATTTCGATATGGAGCCTTTTGCGCAGGGGATCGAGAATGATCATATGAAAACGCGTCAGACACCATACTAATCTATTTGAGGTCTCGGGTAAAGGCCGCTTCTTTCCACAATCTCCGGCACCTTTTCTTCCCATTCGATCGCCATGACGTGAAAACCCTTCACGCCTTCCACCTCCTTGAGGCGCTGGATGGATTCAATACAGATATTGAGACCTTCTTCGGACTGTTTGTCCTTGGCAACGCCGGCCATCCGTTTGACGACCTCATCCGGAACGTCCATACCCGGAACCCGGTTCTTCATATATTTTGCCATACCGGCTGATTTAAACGGCGTGACGCCGGCCAGGATATAGACCTTCTCGTGCAGACCCCGGTCCCTGGCCTGCTTCATCCAAAGCTCAAATTTGTCAAGGTTGTAAATGCACTGGGTTTGAATGAACTCTGCACCGGCAGCAATTTTTTTCGCCAATCGAGGAACACGGATTTCAAAAGGATCCGCAAAAGGATTGGCTGCAGCGCCTACGAACATCCTGGGCGGTCTGTCTATTTCATCACCTCCGAGGAATCGTCCCTCATCTCTCATGAGCCGAACCGTCTGGAGCAACTGGATCGAATCGATATCAAAGACATTCTGACCTTTCGGGTTGTCGCCGAACACCTGATGGTCCCCGGAAAGACAAAGGATATTATGAATGTCGAAGGACGCCGCCCCGAGGATATCGCTTTGAAGGGCGATACGGTTTCTATCCCGGACAACCATCTGTAGCACCGGCTCAAGACCCATCATTTTAAGTCTGATACAAGCCGCAAGACTGCAAAGCCGGGTCACGGAAGTCTGGTTGTCGGTAATATTGATGACGTCCACATGGTTTTTGATCATTTCCGCTTTTTTGGTGATGTCATCCGGATTGGTCCCCCTGGGGGGACCACATTCCGACGTGACGGCCAAATATCCTGACGAGAGGATTTTTTCCAGTTTGCTGGGTGTCTTTGTCGTATTCATTGGCTGACATCCTCCCTAACAACTTTTCGCGGTCCTCCTGCGCGTTCGGTAGACCAATCTTTGATAGGAATAATCGTTTCATATTCTTCAAGCCTGCCCAATTCTTTAAGACGGTCGATGATCAATTGCCAGGCACAATCGAGGTCTTTGTTGATCTCGCACTTGCCATTGGTCGAGCCACCGCAGGGTCCGTTGAGCAGTCTCTTGGCACAACGAGAAATGGGGCAAATTCCGGCGGTTTTTCCCAGGATGCATTGGCCGCAGCCTTGACAGCGTTCACTCCAGACGCCTCTTTCTTCAGTCACGCCCATGAAAAGAGTGTTGACCCCCGGAAACACAGGGGTACTGACGTACTTCTCGGCCATAAACTGGACCCCCACGCCGCAAGCCAGAGAGATAACCCCGTCATATTGGTCAATGACGCCCCGAATTTCTTCAAGATAAGGGTGATCGCATTGACGTTCCAGGGTGATTTCGTCAATTTTCACGTCTTTCCCTTTCCGCATAAAATACATGCGAAGAGCCGAGGCAAGGATGCCTACTTCTTTTTTCCCCCCCGCCTCGCAAACGGTGACGCATTCATTGCAGCCCGCGATGAGTATTTTTTTTAAATCCTTTACCTGATCAATGATTTCTTCGATGGGTTTTTGATCTGCAACAATCATGAAATGGGACCTCCTCTTTGCTGATCAAATGTGATCATAACATTGAACCAATGTCGCACCGGTCTTGAAGGTGATTTACTGAAATATCGCGACGCTTCAGATCAAAGGCTCCTGACCCGGCACGACCCATTCTCAAACGCATGATCCCGCCCGGATCTTGCGTCTTATGCCGCAGCCCGGCTTTTGACCGTCTTAATGGGATTGGGTCCGAGATTACGGATTTTTTCGGTCATTTCCAAAGCAATTTCGACAAACCGAGAGGCCTCACTGGCCGAAAGATTGTACATCTGAAGCCTTTCCCCCTCGATGCCGATGCTGTTTAAGATATTCTGGGTCCTTTCCACTCTTTTCCGGGCCCTCAGGTTGCCGCTGTCAAAATGGCAATTGCCTTCCATACAGCCCACGAGATAGACACCGTCCGCTCCCTTTTCGAATGCCCTGAGGAGATGAATAATATCCACCTTGCCCGTGCAGGGAATCCTGATAATCCTGATGTTGTTGGGATATCTCAGTCGCATGGAACCTGCCAGGTCCGCGGCCGTATACCCTCAAAAATCACAACAAAAGGTAATAATGATCGGTTCAAATTCTCCCATCATAGCACCCCTTCCAATAAGGCATCCACTTTGCAGAGGATTTGATCGTCTTCGTACCAGTTCAGTTCAATAGCTTTGGCCGGACACTCCGCGGCACAAACCCCGCATCCCCGGCATAAGGCTTCGTCGATTTCACTCACCCCGTCTTTATTAATTTTGGGCACGCCGTAAGGGCAACACATGACACAGACCAGGCATGATGCACATTTCTTCTGATCGACTTTCGCCGTGACCGTTGACAGAGTGATTTCGGATCGGGAAAGTAACGTTGCGGCCCTTGACACCGCAGCCAATGCCTGAGAAATCGATTCCGAAATGAGCTTCGGACTGTGAGCCGTACCGCAGACAAAAATTCCGTCGGAAGCCATATCAACAGGTCGTAGTTTGACATGGGCTTCCATAAGGAATCCGTCTTCATCCACCCCCAGTTTCATAATAGAGGCCAGTTCCTCTGTCTCCTCGGCGCGCATGCCGGCACTCAATACAAGAATATCGGGAGAAATTCTCACATCCCGCTTGAGTCCGGAATCCCTTAGGCTTACGGTGATAGAACCGTCTTTGGTTTCCACCTTGGGTGGACGATCATCGGGATAGCGTAAAAAGAGGACACCGCATTCTCGGGCTTTTCTGTAATAATCCTCCAAAAGCCCATACATTCTCATGTCACGATAAAGAATGTATACATTGATCTCGGGATTGAGCTCTTTGATCCGAAGCGCATTCTTGACGGCGGACTGACAGCACACACGGGAACAGTTTGGAAAATCGGTGTTCCTTGAGCCCACACACTGGATCATGACCACATGGTGAAGGTCACCGGTCCCCTTATTCTCCAGCCTTTTCTCCAGTTCGAGCTGGGTCATGACCCGCTCGTCTTTTCCGTACAGGTATTCTTCGGGTCTGTATTCTCCGGCGCCTGTTGCCAGTATCACCACGCCATGCTGGATTTCCCTTTCATACATGCCCGGTCCGACGATAACTTCGGTCGTGAAATTTCCCTTGAATCCACCAAAGTTGACAATGAGCGATTCAGTCAGGACCTGGATGTTCTCATGATGCATAACCCGCTCGATCAGCCCGTTGAGATAGGCCGGTACGTCATCGCCTTCAATGGTACGATACAGTGACATGGCAAGCCCACCCAACTGGGCCGCCTTTTCAACGAGAACCACCTCGAAGCCCTGGTCTCCGAGCCCCAACGCAGCGTTCATTCCGGCCACGCCCCCGCCGATAACCAATGCGCGTTTGATGACAGGAATAATTTTTCCCTTTAAGGGTTTGAGAAGCGTGGCCCGGGCCACGGCCATCCTGACCAAGTCCTTGGCCTTTTCGGTGGCGACCTTGGAATCGTCTCCGTGAACCCAGGAGTCCTGGTTCCGGATATTAGCCATCTCAAAAAGAGATTTGTTCAAGCCGCAACCTTGCATCGTTTCCTGGAAGAGAGGTTCGTGGGTCCTGGGAGAACATGCGGCGACAACCACCCGGTTGATGTCGTGTTCCCTGATAACCTCCTTCATTTTGTCCTGGGTATCTTGGGCACAGGTAAAGAGGTTCTGTTCCACGTAATGGACATGGGGAAGGGTGGCGGCGTACTCAGCAACGGCCGGGACGTCTATCACCCCGCCTATGTTGGTGCCGCAGTTGCAGACAAAAACCCCTACTTTCGGTGTGAGTCCCTCGACGTCGATCTCTTTGGGCATGGCCTTTGTCTTGGTTAGCGACCATCTGGCCTCTTTGAGCTTTCCCCCCGCAACACCCGCAGCCGCACTCGCCTGCATAACAGAGGAGGGGATATCCTTCGGCCCCTCAAAGGCCCCGCAGACAAAAACCCCGCGTCTCGACGTCTCCATGGGGCTAAAGGTCGGCGTGCTCGCGAAGTGATACTTGTCCACATCCACACCGAGCTTTTCCGCAAGTTGCAGGGAATGAGCGGGTACACCGAGACCTACGGATAAGACCACCATGTCGAATTCTTCGTCAACCCGCTTGCCCGCATCATCCACGTAACGGATAAGTAATCTTCCTGTCTCGGGTAGAGAAACCACATGGGTCACCCGGGACTTGATAACCCTTATACCGAGTTCCTGTACGCCTCGGTTGTAGTATTTTTCGAAGTCTTTGCCATAGGTGCGGATGTCAATGCAGAATATTGCGGTATCGATCCCTGAACAGTGTTCCTTGGCCAGCATGGCCTCTTTGACGGCATAGGTGCAACATACGGACGAGCAGTAACCCCTGGCTCCGGCATGGACATCCCTGGAACCGATACATTGCAGCCAGGCAATTTTATCCGGTTCTTTTCCATCCGACGCTCTGACAAGATGCCCGCCCGATGGGCCGGAGGCGGAAAGAATTCGCTCAAATTCCAGGCTGGTCACAATATCGGGAGACCTCGTGTAGCCATATGGGTCATGGGATGCGGGATCGTAAACTTCAGAACCCGGAGACAGGATGACCGCTCCTACCCGGACATCCAGATTTTTTTTCTGATCAGAGAAATTGACGGCACCACTGGGACAGATCTTTTCGCAGGCCCTGCACTTTCCTTTTGTGAAATAGATGCAATTTTCCGGGTCGATTGCGTATTTTAGGGGAACGGCTTGGGGATACTTTATATAGATTGCTTTTCTCCTGCTGATCCCGCCGTCATATTCATTAGGGACCTTCTTGGGGCATTTTTCTGCACAGAGGCCGCATGCAATACATTTTTCGGGATCAACATATCGCGGCAGCAATGCCAGTTTGACCTCAAAATGGCCCTCCTCGCCGGAAACAGACTCAAATTCAGCAGGAGCAAGCACCTCGATGTTCAAATGCCGGCCGACCTCGACCAGTTTAGGTGAGATAATTCACATAGCGCAATCGTTGGTGGGAAAGGTCTTGTCCAACTGGGACATCATTCCACCGATAGAAGTGGATTTCTCCACAAGGTAGACGTAGTATCCCGACTCGGCAAGATCAAGGGAGGCCTGCATACCGGAGATACCGCCACCAACCACCATCACCGAGCCGATTGTTTGTTGTGACATCGTTGGCTCCTATGTTAAAAAGGCTTCAATGGCATTGCTGCCGTGTTGATCTGTTTGAATGCCCAATCGGCCGTTGCTTATTCCCATGGCAAGTCCGAGAAGCTGGGGAAAAAGAACGGGCGAGGGGGTCAGGATACCGACATCCTGAACATCCTTCGACTTCTGCACCGTTTCAAACTGCATCTGGCAATATGGGCAGGCCGTACAAAGATAGTCGGCCCCCGATTTCCTTCCATCAGACAGTTTTCTTATCGTCAGGTCTCTTGACAGTTCGTCGTTTATACCCAGGAGCGGCGCGCCGCAGCATTCAAGTTTTGTCGACCAGAAAATGCTTTCGGCCCCCGTGACCTCTACAAGGCTATCAAAAAGGCTCGGAGCTACGGGGTCGTCAAACTGTACGATCGGGCTGGGGCGCAGGGCATGGCAACCGTAATGCACGGCTATCTTGAGATCGCTGTATGGCCTGGTGATATTCTCTTTTATTTTTTTGATGCCGATGTCATGGTACATCACGGAAAGAAGATGCTTTATCTCGCTGTTGCCTTCGAATTTCAGTCCTTCTTCGGACAGTATCCTGTTGATTTCCTCCCTCAACGACATATCGTTTCGCAGGACATCATCTGCTTTTTTCAGACTGCCATAGCAGCACTTGCATAGCACCAGCATGTCAAGATGATGCCTGTTGGCCAGAGCAATATTCCTGGCGGAGGAGAGCAGAAATGCTTTGAAGTCGAAGTTTCGGATGGGATACCCGCAGCAGTTGAACTCCCGAATGTCCGTCAAATCCACCCCGAGTCTCCCGAGTACCGCTCGGGAGGACAAATCGTAATCTTGCAGGCGGGCCGGAATGTTACATCCAAGAAACAGCGCGAACCTCATGATGCCCCTTTCGTGCTTCCAGCTACCCTTGTCGCTGGGATGGAAGAAGTTGTGGGAACGGGAGTATTCTTGACGGCCTGATTCTTGAGTTCGTAAAGGATATCCGTAACATGAACCCCCTGAGGACAGTGTTCCTGACACTGATAACACGTGACACAATCCCACAGCATCCTGGAGCCCAGAGTCAGATCTTTAATCCCAAGACCGACCGATCGCATGATTTGATGAGGAAGCAATCCCAGGATCTCTTGGGGATTCTCGTAATTGCCCACAACGGGGCAGACGGTTGTGCAGTTCTCACAGGCAAAGCAGTATGAAAAACTTTTTTCGGTGGAAGATCGAGATAATGCCTCTCTGTATTCGGCGTTGCCGTCCGTCAAATCAAAAACTTTATCTTTTCGGATTTCATATTTTCCGGATATCGCCGCACGGGCCGACTCCAGAGGTTTGGAATAATCCTCAGAAGAAATTTTGTTCCTATTTAGCCCGCGATAGAAGGAATAGGGGGAGAGCGCGAGAGGTTCAGGGTACCCCTTTTGGATAAAAAATTCCCTGACATTGAACCACAATTCTCTCAGGTTGATCCCCACAGGACAAACGACGGTGCAACGATCACAGTTCGTACACAGATAAATTCCTTCCTGTATGGCTCGCACATCGATTTCCGTGAGTTGATTTCCTGCGGCGAGCCCTTTAATCGCTATCATTCGTTCCGAGGGAAGAATGTTGACGTTCCCTAGGGTTTTGGATGCAATGGCGGTTGAGCAATGGAAACTGCAGGTTCCGCAATGTGTACAGGCATCCATTTCCAGGATCTGCCTGGTCAAGATAGAGGCCGGATGAGACCGTTCGGGAACCATGACGGCATTGGTCAGAAGACTCAGCGGACTGGCGATGATATGAAACATTTTACTGAAAGGGAGATAGGCCAGCGCAAAAAATGAAGCCAGAATATGGATATACCACAGAGCCGTAGTTACCTTGAACCGATCAAGGCTGATGGCGAAGGGGCCGGTCAGCTTTGCCACCGTGTATCCGGCAAAGGCCCATTGCGGGGATGAATGACAGCCGGCGCAATTATCCTCATGTACTTCTTTTCCAAGTGTCAGGATTTCCTTTTGAAAGGGGGGAGACACTTCTGGCGAAACAAGCCCGTAGTCTTCCACCCAGAAGCTTTCCAGGGCTGTAAGCTCCTGCTCGTCATCGGTCGACGCGTAGTCCTCGATCATCTGTACGTAGGCGGTGCGCGATGTGATCTTTGTCCCTTCAAGAAAAAATCCACTGATAAGGATCAGGCCCAGGATGCCGAGTGCGTAATAATCGACGGCGCGGGTTTTGACGTATCTTTTTTTAAGAATAATGCGTCGATATGCGGCCATAATCAGGCCCAAAAGGACAAGAATGCCCATAAGATCCCTGATACATAAAAAAGGGTTAATTGAGGAATAATATTCTGAAAAGAGATGGATCGTGACAATATTGCCCAACGCGTGCATGAGCAGAAGCACCGTAAAACCTCCAGAAATAAGGAGGTGCATGACCCACCGAAAACGGTCCTCCTTCATCGTCCTGGTCTGGAAAAGCACTTCAAGGAGTAAGACCTTCAGTAAGATGAAAAGTTTAAGGCTGCAAACGCTCCCGACGATCCCTCTCAGAGCCTTGTTAAACCGGAAACCGGGGGATGCGTGATGTGCTCCGTCCACGAAATCATGACGGAACCATCCGGAAGCCTTATAGACCACACCCGACGCGAAAATAACAAGGCTTAGATACAAACTGATTTCGAAAAACATGACGCCTTTCTCCCGATGGTTTGATTCTTTTCTCCGTTGGATTCCGGTGAATTTTTTCCAGAGAAAACGACCCTTATACCGAAAGGGTTATTTGTGTTCGCAGACAATTGGGAAGAAATCGGCAACAGGTGTTTCAAAGCTCTATAACTCAGCTTCGTCCAGGACTTGGGGAAGTTTGTCCTCCCAGCCCTTGGTGGATATCATGACCCCGGCCATTCCCATTTCTTTGACTTGAGTTATGATTTCGCCGGCGATTTTGATACATTCCCGTATTCTATCGGGGGATTTTTGAATGGAGGTAATCATATCGGGCGGAATAGAAATTCCCCTGATATTTCGATCAATGTAACGTGCCATTCCGGCCGACTTTAAGACCAAAACGGTAGGAATGATGGCGATTTTATCGGTGTCTATTCTCTTAGCGATTTGCTCGAAACGACGGAGATCGAATACAGGGCTGGTGACGACGTATTTGACCCCCAGGGCGATCTGCTTTTCAAGATTTTCGAGCTCAAGGTTGAGAAGACCCCCGGAGGCACCGGTATCAAGCGTCGAACCAACACAGAATCGGGGTGCATCCTTCAACTCGATGCCTGCCTGGTCCTTGCCCCTTTGGAGCGCTTCAACGGTTTCGAGAAGTCCTATCAGATTCAAATCGTTGACGGCTCTGGCTTGGGGATGATCACCGAACTTAATATCATCACCGGTCACGGCCATAAGATTATCTATACCCAAAGCTCCGGCAGAGAGAATATCGGCCTGAATCGCCAACCTGTTACGGTCACGGCAGCAAATTTGAAAGACAGCTTCTATGCCCTGGGTTTGCAAAAAGGCACTGGCACCGAGAGAACTGGCCTTGAGCACGGCATTGGCCATTTCAGGTATGACGACGGCGTCAACCCGGCCTCTTACAAGATTGGCATTTCCAATGAGAGAGGAGAAATCGGCCCCCTTTGGGGGTTCGAATTCTCCAAGTACCACAAAATTCGCCGAATGAATTTTATCCTTGAGCGGCATAGAACTGACCTCCAAAATGATGGAAGATGATTTAGAATGTCCCTGCGAAGCATTCTTGGCCTTTCTTTACTTAATATCTACTTAATATTCAATAATATTTTGAAATTATAAGGCCTTCCGAGTTGGCAACAGGATCTGAAAAGTCGTGCCCTTGTTCGGGATACTCTCTACATTAATCGTACCTTGAAGGGATTCCACAACTTTTTTGACGATAGAAAGTCCCAAACCCGTTCCGGTCACATCACGGGTCCCGGGATGTTTGATACGGTAAAATTTGTTGAAAACTTTAGGGAGTTCTTCCGGGGGAATCCCGACACCCGTGTCTTTTACCGTGATCTCTAAACGGTCGCCCTGTGCTTTGGCGGTCACAATGATCTGCCCCCCCTCGGGGGAATAGTTTATCGCATTGCTCACGAGATTGTTGAAAATCTCTTCGATGCTTTTTGGATCCGCTTCAACGGGATCCAGATCTTCACAGAAATGGGTCAGCACAACACCCCTTTCCTTTGCCCTGGATTCCATTAAAACACAAGTATCCTCGATCACTTGACGAATGTCCAGGGGAACCACCTCCTTAAGAGGCCACCCTTCTTCAAGTTTTGCAACATTGAGCAGGTCATTGATCAGATCAAGGAGGGCGTCTATTTTTTTTAATCCCCTTCCCACAAAATCTTTTTGCTTGCCCTGGAGGGGACCCGCCAAGCCTTCAAAGAGGACATGGTTGAGTTGTCTGATAGATACCAGTGGGCTTCGAAGCTCGTGGGCGACCAGGTTGACGAAGTCTGTTTTCATCCGATCCAGTTGTTTGAAAACCGTGATGTCTTCTATCACCGTAACCGTCCCCACAACACGGAGGAAAACATTTCGGTCAATCCCCATTGCGGGTGCCGAAATGGCCCTCAAAACACTGTTTCCAACACAAAGTTCCTGTGAAATGAATTCGTTTTCAGCGATTTCACCGCTCTGAATTTTTTCCAAAGTGCTAATCAGGGATTCGTCATCAATGACCTTTTTAAGTGGTGCGGGATCTTCAGTTTCTTCGGAGATGTCCATGAGTCTCTTGAGAGCAGGATTATACAGGACGATTTCCATATTGAGATTGGTGACCATAACGCCGTTCGCCATACAATTAATAATGGTCCCGAGGCGGCTCTTTTCCAGGCTGAGATCATAGAGATTCCGAATGTTTTCCTGCTGAAACTGTCTGGCCTTCTGTTCGAGTCGCCGCTTATCTGCCGCGCGATTGATTGTAATGAGAAACTGGTCAACCTGAAAAGGTTTGGTGATGAAATCGTAGGCGCCTTTTTTCATGCATTCTACGGCCGTATCCACCGTTCCATGTCCGGTGATGATAATGACCGGAATATCCGGATATCGGGCACCGATAATCTCCAACGCCTCTTCTCCACTCATGACCGGCATCTTCAGATCCAGAAGAACGATGTCCATGGGCGTCTGTGCGAGTGCATCAAGGGCTTTCTCCCCGTTTTCGGCTGTTTCAACGTAATAACCTTTGCCGCTCAGGAGACGCTGGCAACCTTTCCGAATGGCCCTTTCATCGTCGACCACCATGATTTTGATATCTTCATTCATGCGTCATCCATTCCGAAGAAAACCGATTCTTCACCCGGTGGAGCAGCATACTCCAGGGGCAGTTCAATGATGAAGACCGTGCCTTCTCCGGGCGGGCATTCAAAACTGATATTCCCCCCATGCAGCTTTATGATGTTCTGGGAGATGCTTAACCCCAACCCTGTTCCTCGGCCTACAGGTTTGGAGGTAAAGAAAATATCAAAGATTTTATCCTTGAATTTTTCTGGAATTCCGGGACCCGTATCCGAAACCCTGACGATAAACTTTGATTGTTCGTGGTCGAAGCGAGTGGTAATATTCAGTAGGCCTTTCCCTTCCATGGCATCTGCCGCATTGATGAAAAGGTTTGTGAAGACCTGCTGTATCTGGCTGATGTCCCCCATCATCAGGGGCATGTCGGGTTCGATGTTCGTCGTCACCGTGATGTTCTGGAAATTGGCCTTGCTTGTCAGGAGACTCAGGCATTTATTAATGGTTTCTTCCAGGCCGAAAGATGCAGACTTGCCTGCGGATTTTCGGCTGAATTCCAGAAGCTCGGATACGATTTTTTTACAGCGCATGGTCTGATCGACGATTTCCTGGAGATCCTTCAGCCCCTGGAGGTCCTTCCCCAGGGCATCTTTGAGCAACTCCGTGTAAATAAGAATAGCTGAAAGGGGGTTGTTGATCTCATGGGCGACACCTGCGGCCATTCTGCCTACGGAGGCGATTTTTTGAGACTGTACAAGCTGTATATTGGCTTCTTCCAGCTCCTTGCGCATCTTGAGAAACTCTCTCATGTCCGTGAAAATGCCTACACTACCGATTTCTTTCCCGTCGATGGCAATGATGGAAGCCGATAGGGTCACGGGTATTTCTTTGCCATCATGGGAGGTGATGGACATGCCGATAGGATTGAGTTTGCCCGGAGGGCCGTAGGCCTCACTTCGCATTTTCTTCATGTTTTCTCTGGCAGTTTCTATATTATAGAAACTGCTCAAATGGCCCCTGTCTATGATTTCATTCGCAGAATAGCCCGTAAGTCGCTCCATACCCTCATTAAAGATCAGGACATTGCCCCTGATATCCACGACAACGATGCCGTCTACGCTGCTCTGAATGACTTTTTCAAAAAATCCCCTGGACTTCTGAACCTCTTTTTCAAGTTTGACCCGCTCGGTCACATCCCTCGATGCTTCCAATATCTGAACAAAATTCCCATGCTCGTCATATATGGGTGCCAGGGTCACCACATCAAAACACGTATTGCCCTTATCATCGACGACTTCCTCGAACGTGCTGAAAATTCCCTTCTCTCTGATTTCCTCCAGATGCTCCTCCAGAAAACAACCTATGCCGCCGTTTTTACACGGCCTGTTTTTTCCAGACTTCACATCATAACAGTGCTTTCCTATGACCTGATCCCACGAATAATGAAACTCCTTCAGAAAGGTGCGATTTACCGTCGTTATCGTTTTATCCAAGCCGACGACCATGATTCGATAAGGGAGGGAGTCCAGGATGATTTGAATGTGTTTTTGCTCTTGCTCTTGAAACCCGGAGTGGCCTTTTTCACACGGTGTTTTGCCTTCTTCGGTGTAACCGAGTTTCCAGATCAGTGCGGCGGTCCGATGGTCAATGACAGAGATGTGAGACGGTGTTTTTCTTTGGAGTTCGGAAAGCGATTCAGGCAATCCGGTGAGTTCGATAATAAGATTCAATCCCTCGAGCACAAAAATGTTTTCCAGGCTGTTTGTCGTCCCGATGCCCAGAGTTTTTGCATAGCGCAGGCCGGGTGAATCGGGATCTTTGCCGTATATTCCCAGTATCTTCATTTTCAGTCTTGCAAGGTGACCTTTTTCCAGCATTGTGAGGAGGTCATAGCATGCCCGACCGCCGCCCACCAAGGCGACATTCAGTGGTGCGTCATAGTGTCCGGCGATGTCCGGGCGAATGTTTTTTTTCTTTCCACCGGTTAAGCCGTCCAGAGGTTTACGTGGAAGATTTGACATCAGAGATCTATCGCCTTTTCCTGATAGTTCTGGATGAAAACTGGTTAGTTTTCATCCAGAAATGACCCTTTTCCGCAATTTCGGCAGCTCTAAAATTTATTCAAAATTGTTTCAGAATGCTTCAACAGAGATTGTCTGTTGATGAAACGGGACTTGCATGCAATGCCTGAAGATAGCGCACTGGTAGGTGCCAATAAATTTGAAAAGGCCGGCAGCCATGGCTTTCCGAGAGAAATTTACGATGAGTTCCGAACGCTCCCCTTCAAGTTCTTCATACCTTATTGGGCGAATGGATGACGTTTTTCGTCAGTTTGTTGCGCAGTCGTAAGGAGCAGGCTTTTCATGGTAGGCGTAACATAGTCTAATATCTTAACGGATTGGCATGAAAAAATTCAAGAGAAAACCGACCAAGCCGGTCGTATTTAAATTGTCGATGCCGTTTCAAACGGCCATTCAGCAAAATGTCCTTTGATTCCTTCAGACGGGATAGGCGGGGTCCGGCGGAGAGGTTGCGGTTCTTCAGACCAGGACCTTTTTCGGATGGATGGGGAGCAATATGGTGAAGGTCGTCCCTCGGTCCGGGTAGCTCTCAACCCTAATGGTTCCCTGATGGGCTTCAATGATCCCTTTAACGATGGGAAGGCCCAGTCCGGTGCCTGTCACATGTCTGGTTTTGGGATGTTTGACCCTATAGAATTTGTCAAAAATTTTCGGGAGTTCTTCCGGCGGAATCCCGACTCCGGCATCCTCAACCTTTATCTCAACGTGATCTCCGGTACCCCGGGCATTTACCATAACACGTCCACCTTCAGGTGAATAATTGATGGCATTACTGATCAGGTTGCTGAAAATTTCTTCGATATTTTTGGGGTCTGCCTGTAAAGGTTCAAGGTTTTCGACAAAATAGGCGAGGGTGATACCCTGTTCCTTGGCCCGCGAATCCATCAGGTTTACGGTTTCCATAATGATTTTTTCAATATCCGTGGGTTCCTGGTTATGAATCAGCTTGCTTTCTTCAATCTTGGCCACATCAAGGAGATCGTTGATCAACGCAAGAAGGGCATCGATCTTTATCAGTCCCCTGTTGACAAAATCCTTTTGCTTTTCCTGAAGCGCCCCTGCAAGACCTTCGAGAAGAACGCTGTTGATCTGCCTGATAGAAACCAGCGGGCTTCGAAGTTCATGAGCGACCATATTTACAAAATCGGATTTCAGTTTGTCCAATTGTTTGAAGGCCGTGATGTCCTCAAGTACGGTTACAGTCCCTTCGATACACAGAAAGACATTTCGGTCAATTCCAAGGGCTGGGGCCGAAATAGCCCTTAATATATTGTTCTCAACATATAGTTCCTGAGAAATGACCTCCGTTTCCGAATAGGCTCGCCCTAAAATTTCATCGAGGGTTTTGATGAGGGAAGGGCCATTGATCACTTCGCTTATGGGAATAGGGGGGGATATGTCCTGTGGCAGGTCCATCAGCCTTGTGAATGCGGGATTGAACAGCACGACTTCCTGATTTCGATTCGTGACCATGACGCCGTTGGCCATACAATTGATGATCGTCTTAAGGCGGCTCTTTTCGAGGCTCAGGTCATAGAGGTTTCGGATATTTTCTTCTTGATATCTAAGGCTTTCCTTTTCCAGTTCATCCTTTTCTTCTTCCGTCTGAATGAGGTCCCAGAGGAGTCTTGCGGCCCTGTGATCAATGATGGATATTTCCGGGGGTCGTATTCTATAGACTTCACCCAGGATTTTTGTGGAGCCCGTCAGTTCGATGATGACATTCAAGTCCTTGAGCTTGAAGAGTTCTTCAAGATCGGTAGTGGTTTCGAGGTTCAGGGACCTGGCATACCGGACCCCGGGTGCTTCGGGGTCAATGTCGGATACACCCAGGATTCTGATTTTCATTCTGGAAAGGCGTCCTTCATCAAGAAGCCGAATAAGATTGAAACAGGCTCTCCCTCCACCCACGATCGCAGCGTTCAGGATCTTTTCCGCCTGATCTCCACGTTGTATGTGGCGAGATCGTTGATCGCCTTCAGTGAAAGATTCCAGTGGGGTGTTTTTCGATAAATTTTGGCCCTTGAGCCGGTGTATGAGTTTTTTTTCCAGATCTTTACGGATGGCCATTAGTGCTCGGCCTTCACTGATCGGGCCCAAATTGTTCCAACCTTTGCTGAGGGCTTTATTCTTTTCCTCCCTGAATTCCTGAAGACTCCGGGCCATGGACTTCCATAGGAAGAGCTTTTGCAGGACATGGCGTTCAGGAGCCGAAAGGTCTCTGTCAGTGTCAAATGATTGGCCGTCTTTCGTCGTGATGATCATAAATCAATATTTGATTTTGATTGTACATCGAGATGATTAAACCAAAATAGAATGTTAATGGAATGTTGAATGTGATTTCAAGAAAAAAACCCGACCGTCCGGGTGTATTCCGGTACGGGCGGGTTTTATATCATCGGTTTTGGTCCTGAATTTTGTGTGATTGCAGCCTTAAACCGTCGGCCTGGGAAGGACTCCTGCTCTTTTGGCAATTTCAGGGACCCGATGCTCCCATTCAATGGCCATGAGGTGAATGCCGCTAATTCCCTCCATTTCTTTGAATTCCTCGATTTGCTCAATCGCGAATTTAATCCCTTCTTCCGCCACCTTACCCTTACCCGCACCACGCAGCCTTGTAATCAGGGATTCAGGAACGTCCATGCCGGGCACCGATTTGGCCATGTACTGGGCCATACCAACGCTTTTCATCGGTGTAACTCCGGCCAAAATATAACATTTCTCATGGAGCCCCATATCAACGGCTTTTTTCATGAACTCCCGGAACTTGTCCATATTGTAAATACACTGGGTTTGAATAAAATCGGCGCCTGCGGCGATTTTTGCGGCCAAACGATACACGCGGTACTCAAAGGGATCCGCAAAGGGGTTAGATGCCGCACCAATAAAAAGTCTGGGGGGAACGTCAATCTCTTCATCATTTAAAAATTTACCTTCATCGCACATCTTCCTTACAAGGGCTATCAACTGCATGGAGTCTATATCGTATACGTTCTTGGCCTGAGGATGATTCCCGAATGACTGATGATCGCCGGAAAGACAAAGCATATTGCGGATGCCCATGGCATAGACACCCAAGACATCGCTTTGGATGGCCAAACGATTCCTGTCACGACAGACCATTTGAAAATTAGGCTCAACCCCTTCCTCAACGAGGATTGCTGAGGCCGCCCAGCTGGACATCCTGACGACGGCGGTCTGGTTGTCGGTAATATTGACCGCGTCCACGACCCCTTTGAGGTGGGAAATTTTTTCCTTGAGATGATCGACATTGGCACCCTTTGGGGGACCGCACTCACCGGTGAAGGCAAAATGACCGGCCCTCAGAATTTTTTCCAGGTTGCTTCCAGGTTTCAGATCGTTCATTGAACCAACTCCTCCCTTATACTCTTCCGGGGACCGCCGTCTCTCGCGGTACGCCAGTCTTTAGCTGGCTTTATTTCCACCAAGTCGTCCAGGCGTCCCTGTTCCATTTTTTTTCTCACGATCATGTCCCAAATACAGTCCACTTCTTTTGAAATTTCACATTTGCCGTTTGCCGATCCTCCGCAGGGTCCGTTGAGAAGGCTTTTCGAGCAACGGGCAACCGGACACAGGCCGTCATAATAGTGAATTACGCATGTACCGCACCCCGCACACCTTTCGGCCCAAATACCATGCTGAAGGGCTCCACCGAAAAAGGTCGTATTGACGGCCGGGAAAAAACGCTGTTCCGGATAGGCTTCTGAAAGGAATTGCGGTCCCACCCCGCAGGCCATGGAAATGACTGCATCATATTGCCCGACCAGATCTTTGAGCTGTTCCACGTACTCCGGGTCACACTGTCTTTCTATGGTTTTTTCATCAACTTCCAAAGGCCTGCCTTCTTTTTTTCGGGCGATCTTGAGGATGGATGCTAAAATGCCCACCTCTTTGCTTCCCCCTACGTTGCACACCGTGACGCAGCCTTTGCAACCAACGATCAGGATCTTGTTGCAACGCTTGACCATATCCAGGATCTCATTAATCGGTTTTCTGTCAGCAACTATCATTTTTCACCTCATTAAGCGGCACCTTTGATCCTCAGGGGGCTGGGACCAAGTTCCTTGATTCGATTGAACATCTCATTGGCGATTTCGGCAAACCTGTTTCCCTCACCTGCGGAGAGGTTGAACATTTCCACCCTTCCCGGCGCCATGCCCACTTCTTCGAGGACCTTCTTGACATACTGTACTCTTTTTTTAGCCTTTAAATTTCCGCTGATAAAATGACATTCTCCCTCTAAACAACCGGCCACATAGACACCGTCGGCGCCATCCTCGATCGCCTTGAGGAGATGGACAATATCGACACGTCCGGTGCAGGGAACCTGTATGACTTTAATGCTGCTCGGATACGTGAGTCTCATCGAACCTGCCAGGTCCGCAGCCGAGTAAGCTCAATGTTGGCAACAGTACGCAAGTATCTGTGGTTCAAAGTCCGACATACCTCCTCCTGTATTTGAATATCTTTTGTCTTATGAAACGCATTCAGCCATGGGTAGGTTATGAAAACAGATTGAAATGACCAACGATCCGTGTTTTTTCATGGGGGTAAACCGATACAATGGCATTGATAGCTAAGAAGATGCCTGGAAGAGGGCATCTGTCTTGGCAATAATTTGTTCATCGGTGAAATGCTGGAGTGTTATGGCTTTGCCCGGGCATTCTGCGACACAGGCACCGCAACCCCGGCATTCCGCGGGATCAATGACCGCATGACCCTCTTCGCCGATACTCGGTGCGCCATAGGGGCAAGTTCGAACGCATGTGAGACAGACCGCACATAGATCCGGATTCACCGTTGCGACGACACCGCCGACCATGATGCCCTCTTTGGAAAGGATGGTCATGGATCTCGCCACCGCGGCCTTGGCCTGGGTAATGGTCTCATCAATGGGTTTTGGGTAGTGGGCCAGTCCGGCCATAAAAATTCCCTCGGAGGAAAAATCGACCGGTCGCAACTTCATATGGGCTTCGATCAGGAAGCCTTCATTGTTTATGGGTACTTTAAATAATTCATATAAAGATTTGTTTTCGTTAGGAAGAATTGCCGATGCAAGGACCAGGATATCCAGCGAGATAACAATGGGACGTCCAAGAACGTGATCTGTGACCGTGAGAGAAAGATGCTTTTTGTCGTCCGCAAGAATTTCAGGAAGATTTTCAAGGTCGTATCGGATAAAGATAACCCCTTTTTCGCGGGCCTCCCGGTAGAGGTCCTCTCGAAATCCATAGGAACGCAGATCGCGGTAGAGGATATAGACGTTGGCATCGGGATTCCTGTCTTTCAAGGTCAAGGCGCTTTCCAGACTGTGGGTGCAGCAAATTTTGCTGCAGTAAGGTCTCTCAGGGATTCGTGAACCGACACATTGGATAAAGGCAAAGCTTCTGGCGGCCTTTATCCTTTCATCGTCGTTTAAGAGTGCCTCATCGAGGTCCAGATGAGTGAGGACATTTGGATGCTTCCCATAGAGATACTCAGTCGGCTTGTATTCCCTGCCGCCCGTGGCCAGGATGGTTGCTCCATGTTCAACCACGGTCGTGCTCCCCTTGCCGTTGTGCGATACAAGGGTGGTCGTGAAATGACCGATAATGCCTGATGTATCTTTGACGGTTGTCTCAAGGAAAACCTGTACTTTTGGATGGGCTTCGACCTTGCCGACGAGGTCCTCCAGGTATTGCCCGATCTTTTCTCCCGTCCAGGTCGATCGCAATTTCTTTGCGACCCCCCCCAGTGTTCCCGTTTGTTCGACAAGATAGGCCTGATACCCCTGTTCCGCCGCCCCAAGGGCAGCTTCCAGTCCGGCCACACCGCCGCCGACCACGAGAAGGGCAGGTCTCACCTCCAACATGATTTGCTGGAGCGGTTCAATGAGCGCGGCCTTGGCCACGGCCATGCGAACCAGGTCCTTTGCTTTTTCTGTGGCCTTTTCGGGATCATTCATATGGACCCAGGTGTTCTGGTCCCTGATATTGGCCATCTCGAAGAGATATTTATTGAGTCCTGCGTCTCGAATGGTCTCCTGAAAGAGGGGCTCATGTGTCCTTGGCGAGCAGGATGCCACCACGACCCGATTGATTTCTTTCTCCTTAATGACCTCCTTCATCTTGTCCTGTGTATCCTGGGAACAGGTGAAGAGGTTATCCTCGACATGGATGACGTTGGGTAGGGTGCTTGCATATTCTCTGACAGCGCCGACATCGGCGATTCCCCCGATATTGATGCCACAGTTGCAGACAAACACGCCCACCCGGGGTTTCTGATCTGATACATCCAGTTCCGGAGGCAGTTCTTTTGTTCGGGTCATCGTATTACGGGCGCTTGCAAGGTTCTGAGTTGCGGCAGCGGCAGAGGCGGATGCCTCCATGACCGATTGGGGAATATCTTTGGGTGCCTGAAAGGCACCACAGACGTAAATGCCCTCTCGTGTCGTATCAACCGGTGTAAAGCTACTGGTCCGTGCATACTGATGGGCGTTCAATTCGATACCCAGGCGTTCTGCAAGTTCCTTGACGTCTTTTGACGGTGACAACCCAACCGAGAGGACGACCATATCAAAGGTCTCTTCCTTGATCTCTCCTGTAGATAAGGCATACTGGAGGGTCAGGGCGCCGTTTTCGGCCTCGCTGACGGAATGAATCCTTGATTGAATGAACCGAACCCCGTTTTCCTCTTCGGCCCGATTGTAATACTTTTCAAAATCCTTGCCGTATGTCCTCATATCCATATAGAAGATAGCGGCATCCAGATCCTTCGGGCTGTGCTCCTTGGCAATCACCGCCTCTTTGATGGCGTACATGCAGCATACCGCTGAACAGTAACCATGGTCACAACGGTTGATATCCCTAGATCCCACACATTGGATCCAGGCAATTCTTTCCGGTTCCTTGTGATCGGAAGGTCTCACAAGATGCCCCTCATAGGGTCCCGAGGCGGATAGGATGCGTTCGAATTCCATGCTGGTCACCACATTGGGGTGTTCGGCATAGCGGTAGGTATCGTATTGGGTCGGATCAAAAGGGGTAAACCCGGAGGCGAGCACTATGGCACCCACCTCCAGTATTCGCTCACGCGGCATCATGGAGTGATCCACAGCTCCGGCAAGGCAGGCGGACACGCACTGATAACATTCCGAGCAGATGCCGCATTTAAGGCAGCGTTGGGCTTCATTCCGGGCTTCCTCCTCGCTGAACCCCAGGGCGACTTCCCTGAAATTCCCCACACGTTCTTCCGGGGATATCTTGCGCAGGGGAATTCTGGGATCGTGAGGTTCCCCGGAAATGTCCGGTTTCTCGTAAGTCCATTCCTGTTCTCTCCCCTCGGCGAGATCGAGACCATTGATATAGCGATCGATGCTAATTGCGGCTTCTTTACCACAGGCCACGGCCTCGACAACGGATTTCGGTCCGTAAAGGACATCTCCCCCGGCAAAGACCCATTCCAATGGGGTTTGAAGTGTCACAGGATCTGCTTTAAGCCCGCCTCTGTCCGTGGTGGAAATCCCTTCCTTATCGGTGAATGAAAGGTCTGCAGCCTGTCCGATGGCAATGATCACGGATCCGGTTTCCATGGTGGTGAGGTCATTTTCATCATACTGGGGATTAAAGGCTCCCTGGTCATCAAACACGGCGGTGCATCGCTTGAATTCAACGCCCAATGCCTTTCCCTCTTTTTCGAGAAAACGGTTCGGACCGAGGCTGTTCACAATCTTCACGCCTTCTTCGAGAGCCTCTTCTATTTCATAGTCCCATGCAGGCATCTCTTCCCGTTTTTCGAGGCAGACCAGCATCACATCTTCAGCCCCAAGGCGTTTGGCCGTAAGGGACACATCAACAGCCACATTTCCACCACCAATAACTATGACCTCCTTCTCAAGGGAAATTTGTTTTCCCAGGGCCGCATCCCTGAGGAATTCAACCCCTTCGATGATACCGGGAAGTTGTTCACCCTCGACATTCAGTTTTCGACTGAGATGGAGTCCTGTGGCCAGAAAAACGGCCTTGAAACCGTCGGTCTTGAGGCCCTGTAGGGTGATATCTTCCCCAAAGGTCACTCCGGTTTTGATTTCGACGCCCATATCTTCAATAACCTTGACCTCTGCAGCAATGATGTCGCGGGGCAGGCGGTATTCAGGAATGCCCACGGCCATCATTCCGCCGGCGACCGGCAGTCTCTCAAAAACAGTGACCTGATAACCCTCACGTGCAAGATAATAGGCAACCGTCAGACCGCCCGGGCCTGCGCCGATAATTGCGATCTTCTCTTCCCTTTTCTCCGGAGTTTCCGGTACGTACCGGGTTTGGTCGGAGAGGTCCAGATCCGCCAGGAACCGATGAAGATACTGGATGGCTATGGGTTCATCCAAATCGCTGCGCGTGCAGACGCCCTCACAAGGGTGATGGCACACACGTCCGCAGATGGCGGGGAAGGGGTGGGCTTCCTTGAAGAGTTCAAGGGCTTCGCGATATTTCCCCTGATTGATCAGGGCAATATAACCCTGTACGCTGACGTGGGCGGGGCAGGTGGCTTTGCAGGGGGCCGTCCCCCTTTTGTCGATGGCAAAGGCACTTGGCATGGCCTGCGGATAGAGCTTGAAGGCCGCCTGGCGATCCCGCAGTCCTTCATCAAAAAGGTTCGGGACGTCGATGGGGCAGACCTTTGCACACTCCCCACAGGCCGTACATTTGGCCAGATCGACATACCTCGGGCGTTCGAGGAGTCTGACTTTAAAATTTCCCGGTTCACCCGTGACATCAAGGACGTCCGTCATCGTCAGAAGATCAATATTTAAATGTCTTCCGCATTCAACCAGTTTAGGCGAAATGATACACATCGAACAATCATTGGTGGGAAAGGTCTTGTCCAACTGGGACATCACGCCGCCGATAGCGGACTTTTTTTCAACCAGATAGACTAGGTAGCCTGAGTCAGCCAGGTCCAATGACGCCTGTATACCGGCTATGCCGGCTCCCACTACCATGACTGAGCCGTTTGGAGTAGCTTTTTTCATAGAATTCGTTATCTCCTCAAGGAATGATTGCTTTGGGGGGATGAATCCCGGGCCCGGCTATAAACACACTGAGTGCAAAATACAGAACTCCCATCATATAGAAAGCCGACGCGGTATTTCACAAATGATTAAAGCTTGATGCCCGAGATCGGGAAGCCCCTTTTTTTAGATCGTCTCGCTGTTGAAGGCAAAGGTTGGATGAATCGGAGACGATTCATTGAGCACAATCCCGGCCTAGCTTTTTGGAAAGAAAGATCAGGCCGAAGCAGCTCGAAGCGTTGCGCTTGGGGAATAATCAGCATGATAACATGTCGCGATTTAAATGCCGAGATGGAGGATGAAAGTTTAAACTTAACCGGCCTGCTGCTGAGCCCACAAATGACTCTCTCAGCCCCCTAGAGGCGGACTCCAAATAATCGTTGATTCAAAAAATAAAATGTAATGCCTTTTCCGGATTAGGTCGCACCACCCTGATTTGAGGATGAAGGCTGACATTACAAAAAGGGGGGAAATCCCGGTGAGAATCCCAACCGGATATTTTTTAGAGAGATATTAATTAGGCCACATTTTAACTCGGACTGTCAAGAAAATTAGTCAAGAAATCAGACATTAATGAGGAAGATGAACCCTGAATGTTCATCAGGTTTTTACAAGGGAGCGGGGTCTGTCTTTCTGAGGGTGAAGGAAATCAAGGGGGTCGTTGATCCACCGTGGTATGCAAAATCATGTGGACATGAAAATTTGATCCACCATGAGATCTCAGACATGATATGTAAATGAGGCGATGGATTTAGGCACCTGGAAAGGGTTGCTTTTTCATGATGCCAAGTGTTATCTTCCTGCGATTATCCTTACATCAAGGAAGAAATGGACACGAAAATGCTTTTAGAATTTTCCGCACAAACTGAGATTATCCGTGTAAGTATGGAACGGCTCGAAACAGGTTCAGATGGTCCTTTTTCAATGAGCTATGCCTTTGATCCAAGCCCGTTGTCGCTTTCCATAAATAAGGTCGGACTCATCAATCCGCCCATTATACGCGAAGGCGAGCAAAGTCAACTGGATATCGTTGCAGGATATCGACGGATCGAGGCCTTAAAATCCTTAGGTCGGCAGGAGGTTCCCTGTAAAATACTTCCGGCATCCACACCCCCGCTGGAGTGTCTCCTTTTGAACCTGTACGATAACCTCGTAGCAAGAACATTTAATGATGTCGAAAAGGGTATGGTTTTGAATCGACTGAAACGCTTCATTTCTCAAGACAGTTTGGTGGGACACTATATGCCTCTTCTGGATTTACCCCCACGCATATCTATTCTGACTTATTATACCGCACTTGAGAAACTCGAATCCCCTCTAAAACGAGGGGTCGCTGAAAAACGTCTTTCGACCCAAACCGTGAGAGCGCTTCAAGGTAGGGATCACAGCACGAGGATCGCTTTGGTGGAATGGATAGACATGTTAAACCTAAACTTTAATCAACAAAGACAATTTATTGAATATATAGACGATATAAGAGTTAAAGATGAATTAAGTGTTCCGGGTTTACTGGGGCAGGAAGAGATTTTGAAAATTATGCAGGAGGGAAAAATCAACCCCCCCCAAAAGGCGAAAATGGTACTCGAATATCTCAGGCACAGACGATTTCCCCGCCTTTCGCAAGCCGAGAAGAATTTCCTGGAACGCGTATCCCGCTTGAGACTTCCAAAGGGATGCGGCATTCGCCACCCTCCATACTTTGAAGGCTCGGATTACCTTCTTGAGATTGTGTTTAAAGATGGCCGGACTTTGATGCAAAAAATCGATGAATTAGCTCTAACCGGTGGGCTACGAAACATTTGCGACCCTGATGAGATCAATGGACCTGGATAAACAAATACGAAGAATTCTGATTGAAGAGGGTGCTGAAAAATTCCCGTTGACTTCAAGGATCTTGAGACGATCGGCGGGTGGGGGCGCCGCTGAAAGTATTTTACCAAAAGACGACGGCCGAGAGGGTTTCGGGGACCTGGACATGGATAAGGAAACCCTCAGACTGCTCTCCTTTCCCGGCGAGATGCTCAAGCCTTGCCCCGGGACCAATAATTACATTTGTTGCGGATATCAGATTCTTAACGTAGGGACCAATTGCCCGCTTGATTGCAGCTATTGCATCCTTCAGGCCTATTTCAATCAGCCGTCCCTCAGAGTTTTCGTAAACCTGGAACGGGAACTTCAATCCATTATAGAATATATCGACAGCCATCCGGATCGCATTTTCCGAATCGGCACGGGTGAATTTACCGACAGTCTGGCCCTGGATCCCATCGTGGGTTGGAGTCATATGCTGCCGCCACTTTTTGCGGAGCGAAAAAATGCCGTCCTTGAACTCAAGACAAAGACCGACCATATAGACGGGCTTCTGGCATCATCTGTCAGAAACAGAATGATCATTTCATGGTCTCTAAACAGCACGCACATTTCTTCGAGGGAAGAACATCGCGCCCCCTCAATCAAAAGAAGGCTGGAAGCCGCGAAAAAATGCCAGGAAGAGGGCTATGTCTTAGGATTTCATTTCGATCCTTTGATAGAGCATCCCGGATGGAAGGATGACTACAAGAGAACCCTGGATTTAATGGCTGATTTCATCGATCCCAAGGGAATTATCTGGATAAGCATGGGTACGATTAGATACATGCCGGGGCTCAAAAAAATCATCAGAAGGCGGCATCCGGACACCCATATTCTGGATGGTGAATTTGTTCCGGGGCTTGATGGAAAAATGCGCTATCTTCAATCGATTCGGATAGATATGTATGGGCATATGAGAGAATTACTCAATGAATGGTCAGAGGACTTAGGTGTTTATCTCTGTATGGAAAGCGACGAAGTATGGCAGCAGGGAATGGGATGGACGGTAAAGACATCTGATGGACTTTCTCAGTATCTTGATGAGAGAGTAATGAGGTTTTTTAGTGAGTCTTCTGTTTAAAACGGTCACATTACTTATTGTATTGTTGCAGGTGTTATGCTAATGATAACCGACTTAAAAAAGATTGGAGGTCAGTTCAATGTTAAAAGAAAAGGTTGAGGCTGCCCTGAATAAGGTCAGACCTTCATTGCAGGCGGATGGGGGCGATGTCCAGCTTATCGATGTGGACGAAAACGGCGTCGTTAAAGTCAAATTGCAAGGTGCATGCGCCGGATGCCCCATGTCTCAGATGACATTGAAGATGGGGATAGAAAAAATTCTTAAACAAAATGTGCCGGAAGTCAGTAAAGTGGAATCTATATAGCTCAACATCATAAAACATCGGAGGAGAAAAATGGAAGTCAAAACGATAGGTGTTCTCGGTGCTGGAACAATGGGTAATGGTATTGCACAAGTGGCAGCTCAAACGGGCTACAATGTTATCATGAGAGATATCAAGGATGAATTTGTCGCGAACGGACTGAAAAACATCGACAAGTTTCTTTCTAAGAGTGTTGAAAAGGGTAAAATTGAGGCTTCTGAAAAAGATGCCGTCCTGGGGAGAATCAAAGGCACCACCGAGATGAGCGAACTCAAAGACGTTGATCTGGTCATTGAAGTCGTCCTAGAGGATCTGGCACTAAAAAAGACCGTATTCAAGGAACTGGATGAAATATGCCGCCCGGATGTCATCCTGGCTTCCAATACATCATCCATGTCCATAACGGAAATCGCGGCAGCAACGAATCGACCGGAAAAGGTCTGTGGTATGCATTTTTTTAATCCCGTTCCCCTTATGAAGCTGGTTGAGATCATTCGGGGTGTCGGCAGCAGCGATGAAACGATTGCAGCGTGCACGGAAATGGCAAAGAAAATGGGGAAAATCACCGTCGAAGTCAAAAAAGACTGCCCGGGTTTCATCGTGAACAGATGCATGATCCCCCATATGATCGAAGCCATCAGGATCGTGGAAGAGGGCGTAGCCAGCATAGAGGATGTGGATACGGCGGTCAAAAACGGTCTGAATTATCCCATGGGACCATTTCAATTGATGGATCTTACGGGTATCGATATCGCCTATTTTGTGACCGAGTATTTTTTCGGTGAATTAAACAAAGAATTGAAGTGGGCTCCTCCAACGCTTCTCAAGAATATGATTCGCGCCAACAAGCTTGGGCGAAAAACGGGAGCAGGTTGGTATGATTACAGCAAATAAGACATACTCGTGTCTTATATAACATAAGAAAAACGACAATAAAAAAGGGTAGCCCACCCAGAGTGGGCTACCCTTTTTATGTGCTTGAGATTGCCGGATATAAGATGATGCCCTGTGGCAAGGGGCTTCTACTTATTCTTATGTCGCATCTGTTTTTTTAGTTTGCGATATTTATGTTTTCTGATCTTTTTACGACGTTTCTTAACGACACTTCCCATTTAAATGCAACCTCCGATTCAAAAGACAATCTAATTTTTTTACACTCTTTGATCATTATGTGTCAATAGAATATTCAAAAAATCTAAATTTCTTTATGAATAAGCTACTTTTTGTTTATCAGGACATGCCCTCGGCAAGGTTGAGGGTTGATTAGGCGAGGGGGTGATACGAGATCATTTAGTTTACATAATATATATTATCAGAACTCATATTGTAGGCTGCCGTCTCGGTGGGTTTTGCTGGCGTAAAGGTTCTCGTCAGCTTTCGCGACAAGGTCTTTTATGGACATGGTGTCCTTGAATTTGGTAAAGCCGACGCTGGCGGTAATGTCGCCGTTTTCTCTGAACGAATCCCCTATACGTTTGACAATTTCTTCTGCCACTGAAAGATCCGCACCCACGAGGATGATAGCAAACTCATCTCCCCCATATCGATACGCTGAATCAACACCCTCACGAATGCTTTGGTTAATGAGCATTCCTGCATTCCTTAGAGCTTCGTCGCCGGCAAGATGTCCGTAAGTGTCATTGTAAGTTTTGAAATTATCAAGGTCCAGGAGAATGAGTGCCAGCGGAAGCTGTTGTCGTTTTGCCCTGAGGATCTCATCCTTCAAGCGTGAATAAAAATGACGCTGATTATAAAGACCCGTGAGGGAATCGGTGATGGAAAGCCTGCTCAATTCCCTCCTCATGTCTCTTTCGGTGATGACCCTCCTTATTTTCGCTTCCAGTTCTTCGAGATCGAAAGGTTTTTTGATAAAATCACTCGCTCCCGCATTGATCACATCGACGTAACGGTATCCCTCGGAAAAGCCGGTCATGGCAATGATGCTGATTTCAGGATACGCCTTTGCAACCTTTCCGATCAATTCCATACCGTCCATCTCGGGCATTTTCATGTCTGTTAAGAGAAAGGTACATGGTTGTGTTTTGAGCATGTTCAGGGCTTCATGGCCATTCGATGCAGAAACAACGGAAAAATCGAGAGCTTCCAAAAGATCCTCAAATACATCTCTTAATTGATCGTCATCGTCTACAATTAAGATCGATTCTTCAGAATATTTGATTTTATTATTCATATTTCATTAAAATCGCAATGTATGCTGGCTTAAATTCGTTTGTTTGGAGTGCCCCTCAGGGAATTCACAAACGCATCTTCAATCATTACGTTAACTAGATCACCTGGTTCATTGGAATGTGATACGAAATTAACAACTTTGTTTGTATCAGTCCTGCCTGTTAATTGGGTTTTTCTCTTGCTGAGGCCTTCAACCAGAACTTCGACTTCATGCCCCGCCAAAAGCTTGTTCTTCGCCAAAGTGATGCCCTGTTGCGTCTTTTGGAGAAGGGCCAGACGGGAAGATTTTTCCTCGTCGTCAAGCTTATCCGCCATTCGCGCAGCGGCGGTACCCATTCTGTCTGAATAAATGAATGAAAACAAATTATCAAACCCTATTTTTTGAATAAGGTCAAGGGTCATTTGAAAATCCTTAATGGTCTCACCGGGAAAACCAACAATCACGTCGCTCGTTACGGCCACATTCTCTTGGACTTCTCTGAGTCTCTGTATGAGCCCTATATATTTTTCCCGGGTATACCCTCTATTCATGCGTTTCAGGATCCTGTCGGACCCGGACTGGAAAGGAAGGTGAATATGCGGACACAGTTTTTCCAGTTCACCGAAGCACCGAATCAGTTTTTCGGACAAATCTTTTGGGTGTGAAGTCGTAAACCGGATTCGCTTGAGGCCGTCAATTCGATTTACACGGCGCAGAAGGCCGGGAAAGTCAACACCGGATTCCTGTTCCGAATAATAGGAGTTTACATTCTGCCCGAGAAGCGTGATTTCTTTTACACCCTGAGAGACGAGATTTTCGGCCTCACTGATAATCTTACCGGGAGGAAGGCTGAACTCCCTGCCTCGGACGTAGGGGACGATGCAATAGCTGCAAAAATTGTTGCAGCCTTGCATGATTGAGATATAGCCTTTCACCCTTCCTTTGAAGTAGCCTTCATGGTGATAAGAAAGCAGGGGTTTGGTATCAAGATCTGTCGCGATGATGCGTTCCCCTGTGGTCTCTTTCGTTTCCAGTATTTCATGGATTCTTTCAATTTCTCGGGTTCCCATGACGAAGTCCAGATCCGGAAAACGCTTGAATAGACCTGCCCCGTCCTTTTGGGCAATACAACCCATCATTCCGATAATCAAATGGGGATTTTTCCTTTTGAGGATGACCAGCCGGCCAAGGAGACTGAAGGCCTTCTGCTCGGCCTTTTCACGCACCGCGCAGGTATTGACGATGATCAAGTCCGCCCCTAGCGGATCAGAAGTATTCACATAACCCGATGCTAGAAGGAGTTGTCCCAGATAATCGGAATCATATTCATTCATCTGGCAGCCCATGGTGGCAATATAATAGCGTCGTGACAACAGGGGGTTAACCTCCAATTTTTGTAGGTCTGAAAATATCACAGGGACTGGATGGGAATTTTCTCTTTATATTTCAGGTCATCGAGCAAGGCGTCGATGATTCCCTCACATCCCGGAGCACCTTGTATTTCAAGGACAGCCTCACGGGGATCAATGGTCCTTACGACAGCCATGCCGTCATAGGATTCGATGGTATACCGCAGGTAGACGATTTCCCGACGATCTACCCTGATATGTCGCTTAATGGTCTCCATGCTTATTATTATATGTAGCGCCACCCCACATCAGCTTTGCTCTGAGGATTTCAAAATAGGTCTGATCAGGGGATTTAATCAGTTTTATTCTTTTTTCCGATTTATAGATCATGACGCGATCGCCGTACATCAAATCGAATCCCACCTGTCCGTCGATCGTAAGGGTGACTTTTTCCTCGCTTTCTTTTCTCATGCTGATATGGACAGTGTCCGAATCGGGCAGGATGATCGGCCTGTTTGTGAGGGTGAATGGACAGATAGGCGTCAGGATAAAATTTGACATGGTGGGATAGAGTATCGGTCCACCGGCGGAAAGATTGTAGGCCGTGGAGCCCGTGGGTGTTGAGACGATGAGACCGTCAGCCCTGAAGGTTGTCAGGAACTGGTCGTTGATATGCACATCTAGATCCAGGATTCTTGCCAGTGCCCCTTTATTGATGACGACATCGTTGAGGACGAGAAAACACCCCATCTCCTTTCTATCTCTTAAAATTTTTGCCTCAAGCATGATCCTGCTTTCGACTTCGAGCTCGCCTTTAAGCAACATCTCCATAGCCGGAAAGAGACGTTTCAAAGGGATTTCGGTTAGAAACCCTAAACTCCCCAAATTAACCCCCAGAATGGGGACACCGTATTTGCCCATCTTTCTGGCCGCGCCCAGTAAGGTCCCGTCCCCTCCAAGAACGACCACACAGTTCACGTTGTGGGGAATCGAGGAAGGTTCCTCGACGCATCCGTTTGCAGCGCTTTTGGTGTCCATGGAATCTTGGAAAACAGAGATGCCTTTCTCCGCAATCCATGCTGCAAGCTTTTGCGCTTCGATCCGAGCCGGTTCGAAATGATGCTTATAAATGATCCCGACTGATGAAAGAGGCATGGGGATGGACCTTTCATTCTTTATTGGCGATCAGCGTTTATGTTATGCCACCGCCTTTATAGATATTTATATTACAGTGTGTTGCGTTGATGTGTTAAATTAATTTATTAAGCTATTATCCCGGATCAACGTGTCTCCTTTCCGATAACAGCCCATTCTTTCCCATTATCGGAAGTGGTGTCCACGACGAGATGGGTAATCCGGAGTTCCGGATACCGTTTGTGCAGGTCATCCAGATCTATTGCTTCAAATTTATTTTTGTTGTTCAGGTATGCCTGTTCCGTCAAGGCATTGGATTCGTAGTTTTCTTTGGTTCTCTTCAAAATCCTGCCGATGGAGGTCTCCTGGGGGCAACTGGTTTGTTGAATGACGAAATCTCTATGGTTCTTAGCGGCGATTTCTGCCGCACGGGCACGGAGCGTCTGGGTCACAAATGTGGCATCGAGAATAATGCCCTCCCCTTTGGCGGCAAGTTCATCGGCCAATCTGAACATCTCGTCGTAAACGAGTGTGCGTTTGTTCATATTGGCGGCGACCTTCTCATCAAAGATATCCTCGTTTTTGAGCACCTCGAGGCGAATCATGTCCGTTCTCAATATGCGATAGCCCTTAAGTTGCGCAATGACCTCCGTCGTCTCCGTCTTGTAGGAGGCAGGTAATCCGCATGCGATAAGGACAGTTGCCGGCTTCAATGTTTCGCTCATAAACTTCTTGAAAGGCTCTTTCATCAAAGTACTCCTTTAAAACAGCCTGCTATCATCCTTGAATATAGGATCGGGCAAGAATAAAATATTTGGAGGCCGCCTCTATGGCCTTTTCCTTTTCTTTTGGGCCGATGTTTTCATCGTCCAGTTGAAAACTGATGACCTTCCCGCGTACGTAGGCGCGATAGACCTTATAAAAGGTCAGGAGTTCATCCATGCCGATATCCCCGGTTTCCTCCACGTAGTCATTCCACAGTCGATCCGCATAATCCGCGCCGCCTTGATACTCCAGATCCATTATGAGAAAGGCAATATCAGCGATGGTGTCGCTGTAACGAAAACGGTCATTGAATTCTATACAATCGATAATCGCAAGCTTATCAGTCAGGCAGACGTGCTCCATGTGAAGGTCACCATGGCAGTTTCTGATTTTTTTGCAAAAAATACGATCCAAAAACAATGAGATCTTGTCTTTGTAAAACTTATCCGTCCAGGAAAATAGTTGATCGAAAGCGTCTTTGGTAATGGTCCTCCCTATGTACTTTCGTGTTTGATCAAAGTTTTCATCCGTGTTCACTCTGAACACTTCAGGTCGTCCAAAGTGTTCGATCTCAGAGGTATGTTCGGCATTTTGGTGAAATTTCGCCAGGACCCGCGCAATTTCTTTCAAGTGTCCTTCCCTCAATTCCCCGCGATGAAAAAGGGCACGCATGAGCCGGTCGTCCGGGATCCTTTTCATCTTGACGGCATATTCTACCGTCTCTCCGCCAGGAATGCCTATCTTGTGCATCATACCATTGAAGGTGACAGGTAGGACCTCAATGTAGACGTCCTCAGCCAGTCGCTGATTGAGACTTATTTCCTGATGACAATAATGCTCCCTCTTTTTAAGGCTCGTAAAGTCCAGAAATCCGAAATCGACCGGCTTTTTAATTTTGTAGACATATTCGTCCGCGATAAAAACGAGTGAGATATGGGTCTGAACGAGAGAAACCGCTTTTGTTCGATCAGGAAGGGCTGCCGGGTTCAAAAGATCCTGTATCAGGGAAGGCATATTTATTCACCCCGCTCAAGCATCATATGAAAAGTCATTGAATAAGCTCCCACCCTATTGCTCATGGCGGGCAAAGCCGAATTGTTCCGCAACATTTTCAGGTACATTTGTGGTTCCCATGATAATCGGTTGCTGGTGGCAGTCCGACCCTCCCGAAACCCCCAACCCATGGATTTTTGCAAATTGCAGATACGAGCGACTCGTCTCCTCGTCATAGCTGGAGTGCCAGCATTCAATACCATCGATGAAATCAAGCATATTCTCTTTGATGATTTTCTGCTGCTCATCCAAGGAGGATGTAAAGGACACCATGGATGTTCCCCGGGGATGTCCGGGATGTGCAAAGAATAGTTGCCCCCCTGCCCCGTGAATGAGAGATGAGGCATCAGCTAAGGAAAGCGGCATCTTGGGGACATTGCATTTGACCAGGTATTGGTCAAAGGCCGCCTGCTTATTATTTACAATACCTTTTTTGATAAGGTAATCCGCGATGTGGGGGCGACCGAAGGACCCATCGACAGCGGCCTGAATCGACCGAAGATCATCCGTCGTAAAGGGTTCAATATTTTTCTTTTCAAACTCCCGGTTCAGGTTCTGCAGGATTTTCTCCGCACGTCTTTCCCGGTATTCTCTGAGTTCGCGCAATTTCTCCACCAAGGGGAGATAGTGAATATCGTAATGATATCCAAGAAAATCAAGAGAAATTGATTTCCCCTTTTTATAATCAGGGTGGGAATAGGTCACATTAAGCTCTATACCACACAGATAATCAATCTTGAACTGATGCGAGGCTCTCAAAGCAGATTCCTGAGAATCCAGAGAATCATGATCAGTGATAGAAATCAAATCAATATTCCTTCGACGAGCCTCTTGAAAAATTTCTTCGACGCTCATTTTACCGTCAGAAGCCTTGGAATGGATATGGAGATCAATTTTCATGTTTTCCTGCATTCCTCCTTGCCGCGTCGGATCATACGGCGAAAGGTCCCCACCTGTGATGCCGCAGCAGACAGGGATTATGGTCTCTTATATGCGTCTGGTGATCGATCGGTCAAGGACAAAAGGCGGCCCCGATCTACCATCAAGGCATCATCTGTTGCGTCGCCTTCCCGCCTGAGGGCAAGCGTTCGTTCCTCCCTCCGGGCCGGAGGCCTTGCGACGTATATAATATAGGTCATATGACTCAATCGTTACCCCTCCCGCACACTGCAGCGGGATCTACGATGCGGTGAGCGGGTTTCGCAGGCTCAACTTGCAGACATCTGATACCTTTCCGGTGATTAGACATGACATTAAAACCCCTAATTTCAGACATGGTATAAAAATTAGGCGATAAATTTGGGGTAGGAGCGAATACCGTCGGGTCAAGCCGATCACTTTTCATGAAGCTATACCCGGTTACTTTTACCGCGCCTCTCGCCTTTGTAACATCGATAGTATTCAAGGACTTTTTTCACGTAATACCGAGTTGCCCTATAGGGTGGTATCCCTTCATACTTCCTTACGTTACCGATCCCTGCGTTATAAGCCGCTATCGCCAATACGAGGTTCCCCTCGAATCGATCCAATAGCTGTTTCAGATACTTCACACCACCTTGGATATTGAGTTCCGGATCGAAAAGGTCCTTGATGCCCAGGTCGTTTGCCGTGGCAGGCATTAGCTGCATGAGCCCCACAGCCCCTTTCTCGGAGACGGCGACAGGGTTGTATCCCGACTCCGCTTTGATAATTGCCTTTACAAGAGCCGGCTCAACCTGATGTTTGGTCGATGCCAATAGGATAATGGGATGATAACGTGTTTCCCTGGAAGGGGTTTTTATCGGAGGAGGATCCTTAAGAACTGAGGCAGGGACGAGGTCAAGCTTATATAAAACCGGTACGTTCGAGACGACCGGTGTGGGTATGGAGGAAGATTCTTTGACTTGCGCGGGGAAAAAAGGTGTGACGATCAGAACAAAGAGCAGCAAACACAACCGCCCTGCACTTCGGGCAGGCGGGCATATGGGTATTTCACTATCCATTTCCAGAAATCCTCAAATTGTTTCCATCCAGAAATGGTGGCCTTTCCAGTACTCATGGAATCCACTGTACCCTTAGAATAAAAGGTTATGCTCGGCAGCCCTGTTGTATCAAATCAGTTATGGAGAACACATTCTTTGGCCGAATGGTTTCAAACCGTATTTTTAAAAGTTCTGCTGATCAGTGAGAATCGTGACGGTTCCATGTTCCAATGCAGTGTCCTTTGCCATTTCTGAATGTAAAATCGTATAAACGTGTATTTGCTGGACGGTCACTGCCAGGTATAAGTGCGCCTTTGCTAGTCCAGTTTTCTGATTTTGTCAAGCACCTATCGTCATGAACCGTCCCCTGTAGCCGATTTGATATGGAGTTAAGGGTTAAAATTTTCGATGTTTTGTGTTAACAACCTATTATTTCCCGATATCCAGGAGGTACGCGTTATGCTGAGAAAAATTGAAGAGACGGCGAATTTTCTGTCCTCCAGGATCGAGCATCCGCCCAAGATAGGGATGATCACCGGAACCGGTCTTGGGATTTTGACGGAAAAAATCGCAGTCGATTTACGATTCCCCTATAGCGATATTCCCCATTTTCGGACATCCACAATTACCGGTCACAAAGGCGTCCTTGCATGCGGAACGCTGGCGGGAAAGCCGATCATGGCCATGGACGGGCGTTTCCATCCTTACGAAGGCTATACCTATCAACAGATTACTTTCCCCATTAGAGTCATGTCGAGGCTTGGCGTTGAGGTGTTACTCATTTCCAGCGCCGCAGGAGGCCTTAACCCCCTTTTTCATCCGAGCGAACTCATGATCGTGACCGATCATATCAACCTCACAGGAGGCAATCCCCTGACCGGTCCCAATCTTGACGAATTCGGACCGCGTTTTCCGGATATGTCCAATGTCTATGACCCTGGTTTAATACGCCTTGCCAGAGAAAAGGCCCTGGAGTCCGGCACACTGCTCAGAGAAGGTGTATATGTGGGTATTAGCGGTCCGAGTCTCGAAACGCCTGCGGAAACACGGTTCCTGAGAATGATAGGTGCTGACGCCGTAGGCATGTCCACCGTTTCCGAAGTTATTGTCGGTGTTCATTGCGGCCTAAGCATTATGGCCATCATGGCTATTACCAACGTCAATCTACCCGACAGCATGCAGGAAACATCCATTGAGGAGGTCATCGCCAATGCGAATCTGGCCGGCCGCCACCTTGCAGGGTTATGGGAGGCCATCATCCGGGATCTGCCTGCGTGAATACGGAACCTGTTTCTAATTCGGGATATAATACAAGCGTCAATCTTTTTTGAAAGGGAGCGATTGCCATGAAATACTATGATATCCTTATTAAAAACGGGATAATTCTAAAAATGGATGCAGCAAATAGCGTAATCGAAAACGGTTATATCGGGATCAGCGGGGATACCATTTCAACCGTTGGCTCCGGCTACCCCGAGACGAGTAAGGCAAAAAAAGAGATTGATGCGCAGGGCGGCATCATTCTCCCCGGTCTCATCAACGCGCACACACACGCAGCCATGACGCTCTTCAGGGGTCTGGCAGATGATCTGCCCTTAATGGAATGGCTCAATCATTATATCTTTCCCGTTGAAAGCAGGATGGACGCAGACTTTGTCTATACCGGCAGCCTTCTGGCCTGTGCAGAGATGATTATGTCGGGCACGACCTGTTTTTGTGATATGTACCTCTTCGAAGAATCCGCAGCAAGGGCTGCAAAGGAAGCAAGTATGAGAGCGATTGTGGGCGAGGTCCTTTATGATTTTGATTCCCCGAATTACGGAAGCATTGAAAACGGACTGGCCTATACCGAATCCCTAATCAGAAATTGGCAAGACGACCCGCTTGTATCCATCGCGGTCGAGCCGCATTCCCTGTTCACCTGCAGTCCTGAACTTTTAACCGCCGCCAATAATTTGGCGACAAAATTCGGTATCCCTCTGGTTCTCCATTTGGCTGAAACAATGGCCGAACTGGATGAAGTGAAAAAGCGCTACGGTCATTCGCCGGTCAAGCATCTTGAAAGCTTGGGGATATTGGGTCCGCACCTCATCGCGGATCATTGTGTGCACCTAAGTGATAAGGATATCGATGTCCTTGCTGAAAATGGCGTCAGCAGTGTGCACAATCCTGAAAGCAATATGAAACTGGCCTCAGGAATTGCCCCTGTGCCTGAAATGATTGCAAAGAAAATCGCCGTCGGGCTCGGGACGGACGGATGCGCTTCTAACAACAACCTCGACCTTCTCGCTGAGATGGACACGGCAGCCAAACTCCACAAAATCAATACGATGGACACCACGGTAATGGATTCCCTGACCGTGATGCGCATGGCCACGATTGAGGGAGCAAAAGCTCTAGGGATGGAAAGGGAAATCGGATCGCTGGAAACGGGGAAAAAGGCGGATATCATTATCGTTGATATCAATAAACCACATCTCACGCCGCTCTATAATCCCCTTTCCCATCTCGTATACGCCGCAAGAGGAAACGACGTGAGTTGCTCCATTATCAATGGAACCCTGGTCATGGAGGAGAGGCAATTGCTCACAATGGACCTGCAAGATGTGATGGACAGAGCAAGGGTGAAGGCATCGGATGTCCGAAAATGGATTGCGGAGTCCTGAAATAGTGTGTTCGGGCGGTCGGTTAATGCGTTTATTGGGGGGGCATGCGTATGATTAGGGTCTTAAACAAGGATGATGACAAGAGTGTGCGGCCAAGAGGTGGATTTACAGTTCTATTTCCATTCCATCACGGGCAAAAAAACATTCAATGTCTCCAGTAAAATCAGGATGAAAGTATTTGGAGGCCAGTTCGTCAATCTGGCTGTCCGTGCGCATGGGTTCATGGTGAAAGAGGGCCATTTTTTTCACATTGGCGCGCTTGGCGGCTGCGATCGCATGCTCGAACGATGTATGGCCCCAACCCGTTTTCGATGTCGCATATTCCTCCTGAGTGTATTGCGTGTCGTGGATGAGTAGGTCGGCCCCTTTAAAGAATTGCTCTATCCTCTGATTTTCTTCTCTTGCAACTTCTTCGCCCTCCTGTGCCATGGTTTCGTCATAGGAGGGATCTTCAGGATCGGTACAAAAGACGTTTTGGAACGGTTCGGTATCGAACGCGGTACAAAAGACTTTGCCTTGATATTCAAAACGATAGCCCAGGCAAAGTATGGGGTGATTGAGATACTTCGTCGTAAGCTTGATCCCGTCTCCGATTTCAAGGGTCTCCTCCTTGAGATCTACATATTCAATACTTGAAGCCAGCTCTGCCTGACGAACGGGAAAATAACGATAAGTGAGTTGCCCTCCCAAAACGTCTTCAAGAGTATCGTCTTCATAGGTCACAGGACCATAGATTTTGAGCTTTGTTCCGGGAACGTAGATTGGAGTAAAAAACGGGAAACCCATGATGTGATCCCAATGGGTATGCGACAGATAGATTTCGGTGTTAATCGGTCCGTTGGGCAAATCGTTAGCCATCAAGTAGTTACCGAGTTCACGAATGCCGGAACCTGCGTCGATGATAATCAGCCGGTTATCACTTCTGAATCGCAGTTCAATGCAGGGTGTATTCCCGCCGTATTTTACGGTGCTGGGCCCGGGGCAAGGGATGGAACCTCTAACCCCCCAGAATTTTATTTTCATAGACGCAACCTTAATTTGTGACTTGTATGAAAATCTTTGCCTTTTCGACTTCCTCGGCAACCGTTTCCTGAAGATCCAGCAAGGTGTCCAAATCAACGCCCGTCGCTTTTAAGAGCTTGGATACCATTGGATTTTCTGATAATTGGGCGTTTTCAACATTTTTTTCGATCAACTTACTGTATACATCGGCAAGTGTCACAGAAAGAGTTAGCAGACGATTTTCCTCCCCAGACTGTTGCGGGTGGTGATGGTGAGACAGAGAATCCATCATCGTATTACTGAGTTTCCATTTCTCAGCAATCATTTTCCCGACAATACAATGATTGATACCGAAAACCGAACTCTCTGCTTGATAAAGCGTCACCCGATCGTCTTCCGTCAGTTCGAGCGCTTTTTTGTATTCGCCGGGGAATCGGTTGTTCAGGGGTATCTTTCCTAGATCATGTAACAGACCTGCCACAAAATACTCCTCCCGTTCGGCGACCGGTATCCTTTTCGCCGCAGCCAAACGCTTTGCGGTCACACCCACGGTGATGGAATGGGTCCAGAAATCTTCCATGGAGAGGGCCTGAAAAGAGTCCTTACTTCCCAGATTTTGCAGAACAGCTGCGCTCAGGGCAAGGTTTTTTACGGTGTTGAGCCCCACCATGATGATCGCTCTCGTCAAAGATGTCACCTGGTTGGGCAGTGAATAGTAGGCGGAATTGACAAGCTTAAGCACCTGGCCGGTCAGAACCGGGTCGAGGGATATGACCCGGTTGAGATCGTTGGGCGAAGTATCCGGTTTATTGCAAATTTCCATGACCTTCGTGACGGTCGTAGAAAGACTTGGCATTTTTGAGATGTAATTCTGAATTGCCCTCAGGCGCATTTCGGGGGTCATTGAGACATCATTCATGAGTGGAACACCGCCTCTTATTTCTTCCGAGCCGTTCAGGATAAATCAGCACCGGGGAATGTCTATGATTTTTCTGGTAGTGATCATAACTTATGAGCTTTGTAGGGTCAAGGTGTGTATGAATTTAATGTAAATTCGTCCTTCTTATTTTCTTAAGGTGTTAAAGCTTGGCAAAGTAATATACATGCACTAGAATGAATTCTCAATTTCCAATAGGGCACCGCCCATTATCACGGAGACCAGAATTCGTGAAAAATGAGAACCGGTCTTTTGTTGCCATGGGCAGCAGGTTAAAAGGCGTTCCTGAGGTGCTTACCCTCGGGGTGAGGCCGAACTTCAGGGACTATTCTGAAGATGAAAGAAAGTTGATGGCTCAATCACCCATGATCCTCTACCCCACCCTGAACTATGCTCAGTTTTTTACAACCCTGGGGAAAAAAATTTTCCCCAGTCTGGAGACCTATCTCTACGCAGATGAGAAAATTAAGCAAACGACCCTGTTTTACATGCTCGGGGTACCGCACCCTCGAACCAAAATCTACTACAAGCGGCATCACCCGCAAATTTTAGAAGATTTTAAATTCCCCTTTATCGCTAAAGTGCCCAGGGCCTCGGCTCAGGGAAGAGGCGTTTTTAAGATAAACAGCTATAGCGACCTGGAAGAATACCTGGACACGACTCAGATAGCCTACATCCAAGAATACCTGCCCCATGAGCGTGACTTGAGGGTGGTTTTAATCAACTGGCAGCCTGTCCTCGCCTATTGGAGAATCCGTCCGCTCGACAATTTCAAGACAAATCTCTTCCAGGGAGGAACCATGGAATTCGACGGCATCCCTGAAGATGCGGTACACCTCGCTCGCAAAACGGCTCGGAGTTGCAACTTTAACGATGTGGGCCTTGACCTGATCTGGAGTAAGGGCAAATGGTACCTCATTGAAGCAAACATGAAGTATGGGCGAAAAGGACTCCGGATGAGAGGCATGGACCTCAAGACGATTATGAGAGAAAAGCTTGTATCCGGAGAACTGACGGCCGATCTCGTGTCACCGCCTTTTGATGAAAACGCATTTGGTCAGGTGTTCACCCCTGTATGAATCATCCATCTAAAACACGTTATCGAATGAGATTCTATCCAATGAAAAAAAAGTTCATCCGAATCTTTTTGATCTTGATCCTTATAGGTTTTTTTTCTGCTGTGGGTTTCCTGGCTCTGGTTTATCACAGCGTGTCCAAAGAGGCGGCCACTCGAATTCAGCGAGGCGTCATAGACAAGATTATTTTTTCAGAAAGTCCTGTTTATTACGATGACGGTAAAAATGTCATCGGCGTCTTCTTCGATAAGACCCATCGTCAATATATCCATTACGATGATATTCCTCCCTACTTTATCAAGGCACTGGTCGCCTCAGAGGATAAGCATTTTTTTCATCACCCCGGCTTCGATATCAAGGCCATTCTGAGGGCTATGATTGCGAATATCAGGGCGGGTCATGTCGTTCAAGGAGGGAGCACATTATCTCAACAAACCGCCAAGAATGTATTTGAAAGGCAGAGAAGATCTTTAAAGGCCAAAGTCAAAGAACTGATGCAGGCGTTGCTTTTGGAAAGAGAATACACAAAAGAAGAGATACTCGAAATGTACGTCAATCAGTTTTTTGTAACCGGTTTCGGACGTGGCCTTGAAATAGCGGCCCAGTACTTCTTCGACAAGGAGGCGGAAGATCTTGACTTAGTTGAATGTGCCTTTATCGCAGGCTGTGTTAAAAGTCCCAATGCCTACAATCCTTTCATTAAGAAGACCGAGTCCCAAAAACAGGAAGCCTTGAAAAAGGCCAAGACAAGAAAAGCCTATGTCCTTTCCAATATGCTCATGCTTAAATTCATTACAGAGGAAACCTTCGATGAGGCCATAAAACGACCGGTTCCCTTCAAGGAGGGTAGAGTCACCTATAGACTAAACGTTATTCTTGACTATGTTCGCGAACGTCTCGAGTCCGATTATTTTAGATCCATCCTAGAAGAACAGGGCGTGGAGAATATCGCCACATCCGGGATTAAGATCTATACATCTGTGAATAAGACCACTCAGGAGGGTGCCCTCGCGAGCCTTAGACGACATCTTCCCGTAATGGACGTGAAACTCAACGGATACGAAAGATCGACTTTACAGGACAAATACAGACAAGCGTCCGGTGATTCGTTGAAAAAGCGAAATTCGGATCTTCCCTTTCTTTGTCGTATCACGCATATCAACAAAGATAAAAAGAACCCCTATATCCTTGTAGCCTGGGAAAACGGCGGGGGGATCGTTGATTACGAAGGGATGAAATCGATTGGTCAGGCCTGGTTGCAAGGGGTAAGAGATAGTCGAGGCCCCTTTTCCAGGGATCACATATCCGGTTTTTTGAGTCTGTTCAAGGAGGGAGATTATTTGGCCATCCGGTCCGTGGAAAACGGACATGAAGGCAGTCAGAGAAATTTGGTGCTTTCGGTGATTCCCGAGTTGGAAGGCGGCATTATTGTTCTCCGAAAAGGGATGATAAAGGCTATGGTGGGTGGATTCCATGATCGATTTTTCAATCGCGCCGTAGATGCAAAAAGGCAATTGGGATCGATATTTAAACCTATTGTGTATGCGGCGGCCCTGCAGCTCAAATGGAATATCCTCGATCCGCTTAACAATGTAAGGGATCTATTTCGGTTTGAAGGCACCCGTTATCTCCCAAATCCGGACCACAAGCCTCAATCGGACAGGGTTTCCATGATCTGGGCCGGCGCAAAATCAGAAAATCTCGCCACCGTTTGGCTCCTATATCATTTGACGGACCGCCTGAATGTCGGTGAATTCGCCAGACTCGTTGAAAAGGTTGGGCTGGCAAGAGGCACAATGGAGTCCTATGAGGATTATGTCAAAAAGATTCGTGATACACAGGGTGTCGTCGTGGACAGGCAGAGCCTCATGGAGTCTGCCTTTGAAAAGGCCCGGAAAGAGATAGTGAGCGATTTGATCTTTGGCGGCCAGGAAAATGTCCTCCCCTTTTTGGAACGCCTCCATTTCGATATCGATCCCACAAAATTAGATCCTAAAAAACCTGATGAGTTCAATATCTATCGCCTCAGTTTTAAAAGGCTTCAGGGTTTAAACACCGAGATGAAAAATATATTCAAACGGATCGAAATCCTGCTTCATGACTACGAAAATACCGAAAATCCGGATCTACAGGAGAATCTGCGGAATATACTTCTCAATTTTTATGTTTCCCGAGAGGGGAAAATACCTTATAGAGTTATTTACAAAGAGGATGTTCACCCGACAGTAAACATCGATCTGTCTCCCATGACGCCCCGATGGCTCCTTGATCATTTTAAAGAAATCAATCCCGAGGATATCTGGGTTGACAATTTTGTGACATCAAAGGCCATAGAATTGCTTCAGACACACATGAAGGATATTTACAATCAATTCATGGGCTTCAAACGTTATGACAGGGAAATTTTGTACAACATTCGGGATTTCAAGACGCTTGTAAGTTTGGTCTATGTGAAACAATTAGGAGAGGAACTCGGCATCTCCACCCCGCTTGCCCCCGTCCTTTCTTTCCCTCTGGGAGCAAGCGCCGTTAGTATTATGGAAGCCGCTGTAGCCTACCACACGCTCATGACGGGGCAGATCGATTCTTTTCCCGACAGGACGGAATCAGGAATGACCCCGGTCATTGCAAGAATCGAGGACCGGACCGGGGAGACTATTTGGCAGCATCATCCGCAACGCGAAAAGATCCTCTCGGAACGAACTTCGGGATTGATTTCAGAACTTCTTCGAATGGTCATGGAAAGAGGCACCGGACAGAAAGCGAAAGACGCCGTTCAATTAGCCCTTGAGGTGGGTGAAAGTCAAACAAGTATCCCTCTCCCTTCCTTTGGAAAAACAGGAACCGCCAATAGGTATACAAATTCGAGTTTCGTAGGATTCATCCCAGGTCCTGATAAGGCATCCGGTGAACTCGACATCAAGGAAGGATATGTCGTTGCAAGTTATGTAGGTTACGACGATAATCGCCCGATGAAGGGCAAATATGTCACCATATACGGTTCCTCCGGGGCCTTGCCGTTATGGATCGATACGGTCAACACCATCGTAAACAGCAAGGACTACACAAGATCTCTACAGGTTGCGGACCTTGCCTTTGGCGGTAAACAGGTCCCGTTTTACGTTCAGGACCAGGGAGCGCTTCAGGAACTCGCCGTCTCCCCAAGGACCGGACTCCCCCTCAATGAAGAGGAAATCAAATTGCAGGGACCTTCTGTTCGCCTATTCGCAGATGTCCAGAAAGAAAACCAGAACACCTTAAAATACAACCGAGTCTTTGAACTTATTCGTGGAGACGATAATGAACCAACAAATCCAAACTAGGTGGCTTGTAATGAGTATCCTCATTATTGGCGTCTTTACATTCGGCTGCATCACGCCTGCCCAACGGGGACCCTCCCTCACTGAAACGCCCCCTGCCCCGCAGTTGATCGCTCCCGAAGATCTCGAAATGAGAATTGCCGACCTCAATCGGATGTTGGCTTCGAATGACTTGGATGAACATCAAAGGGAAATCGCATATCATTTCTTAGCCCTCTACGAAAAAATCCGACAAACGCAAATGGACTGTCCTGACACACTAACGCTTGTTCTTGATCATTTGAATGACATTAATGATACATTTTTAAAGAATGCAAAAACAAGCGACAGTCTTCGTCGGCACATTATCCAGCAGTTTTTAGGAAAGCGAAGACAAATCTTTGATGATTACCTCTACGGGAATTTTCAAGGAGTTATCGATGGGGCCGTTGAATTGGAAACCTCTTTTGGCGCTGACGCGTTGACTCCTGAAATCGGACTTGTGTTTGCCGTCTCTCTTGCAAAAAAAGGCATGCTGGAAGAGGCCCTGAGTATTGCGGCGAAAATCCTCGGAAAACTGCAGGGAAAACCTGATATGGTTCATTTGCGGGCCTATATGATCGAGTGGCAGTTAGGAATCGGCAAAAGGGAAAAGGCCTTGCAGATTTATGAAAAACTCCTGGATGATCTCGATGAAAGAAATGGGCTCTTAAGTAAAGCTCAAAGGAATCTGGCATTAAAAACAAACGGCGTGGCCTCACGGCCCGATATACCGATCACCGAAAAGTCCAATACCGGCGAGGTAGGTGCGGAGATCCTCTCCATTGATCAGTTGATCGGAGAAGTAGAGCGTCTCCTTGTCAAAAATGAATATCAACAGGCAAAAATTCTTCTTGTTCGACGCCGATTAAAGACCCAGGATGACGCTGAAATCGTTCTCCTGGACCAGGCTTTTCAACGCGTAGAGCGCGCTGAGGCAGACTTTCGGGTTCAAGGTCAGGGAGACACTCTGAAGAAAGATCCCCTGAGGGTTGCAAAAACCCTCATTGATGTAGAAGAATTCGAAAAAGCGATTGATACCATTAATGCCCTTGAGACGAATGCGATCGTCTCCCCTGAAGCAACCAAACTGAAGACACTCGCTACCGAGGGGCTCATAAGCCGCGAAAGAAACAGTGCCGCGAAACTCTTTTTGATGGCCAAGAACACTCAGGACCCGTTAAAAAAGAAGGACTATCTGCTATCAGCCCATGCCATACTTAAACATTTAGATGAAAAATATCCACTATCTATCTTAAATAAAAAGATAAAAAACAACATAGAAACAGTAGAAAACGAGATGATAGTCCTCGGCATTTTCCCCGAATAGCATCTTTTTTACGTTCAAATCGAACAGGATTTGCAGCGTCCCGATTATTCAAACGATAAAACCCGTTCAAAGAGAAAATTGGGGGCCGATAGGCCTATGGCGGTAGATCTCTCACATGTTCAGGTTGTCGGCCTTGGTCAGGCCAGTCTGGATTATCTTGGAAGAATCCCGGTGTTTCCCGTGGAGGATGCAAAGGTTGAGCTGGACGACCTGCAACCTCAGTGCGGCGGACCGGCCTCAACCGCTCTCGTGACCCTATCCCGACTGGGTGTCAAAACCTCCTTTTTAGGAAGTGTGTCCGACGACAATATGGGCATGGATATTCAAAACGGCCTCGAGGCAGAGGGGGTAGACGCCACTTTTCTAAAAATCACCCCGGGATACACGTCGCAGTATGCATTTATTGCCATCACGAGGGATTCGGGAAAGCGGACCATCTTTTGGCACCGTGGAACCGTCCCGCCTTTAGGCCCCGGCGAGATCGACATGAAACCCTATTCAGGTGCCAGGATCCTTCATCTTGACGGGCTCATGATTGAGGCCTCACTAGAGGCCGCACGTCAGGCAAAAAATCAAGGCCTCAAGGTTGTGATGGATGCCGGAACCATGCGGGAAGGTTCCCTGAAGCTGGTCTCCATGGTGGACGTGCTCATTGCTTCAGAACGTTTTGCGGCACCCCTTACAGGTGAAAAAACCTCTGTGGAAAATGCCCTTGCTGCAATTTCCAAATTCGCTCCCGGCGAAGTAGTGATTACCCGCGGGAAGAAAGGGAGTATCGGCTTGAGGAACAATCGGATGACCCGGCAAAGAGCGTATCCCGTCAATGAGTTGGATACTACGGGGGCAGGAGATGTCTATCACGGGGCTTATATTTACGGCCTTCTTAAAAAATGGGATATGAAGGATTGCATGAGGTTCGCCTCCGCGGCCTCCGCGATCAAATGCACGGAAATCGGAGCTCGAAAAGGCATCCCGAATCTTGATCAAGTCAAAGATTTCATTGCACGACATGCCGATATTTAACCCCGGTGCTGGGGAGTCAAGTGGGTCACCATCGCTCACAATTTTCCTCCTCCCTCATTTATTCGCTGTCAAAAACCTGGTCCCTAGAGCGAGTTGAAGATCCTGTTTTGCGGGGATCAGGGACAGTTGACTCTGCCGGTATAGATTGATCGGGAATATTGGAATGCAACCATGTAATGTGGGCATCACCCCTATGGGGTGCAACCAAAGCCCGGTTCTCCTCCCGCCCAATGGGCCGGGGATCTAGGATGCGTCAGGATTCCTTCCTTCACTTCCGGAAGCTGAAAAAAATAGATTCCAAAGCCCTTTACAACCCTCTTTCCAGACTTATATTTGGGTTAAATAAAATCGTTAAAGTTCCGGTAAAATATTACCGATAATATAATCAAGGTCGGAAGATTGGAGGGACGAGGCATTTGGATATTTGGCTCTATTTTACGATGCTAAGATCCTTCCACCATGAAGTGGCACCCTACTTCAACACAAACATGATAAACCGCGAGATGGCCTTCATGGCCTCTAAGGGTTAAAATAAAAAAGGGAGTATGAGGTGACGCTTTTATCGCTTCTCGGATGTGCGTGAATCTTTTCCTCCGGGCATCTTCAATAATTTCTAATATAAGATGGCTACCGGGGATAATAACGGCATCTAGGGAAGCAAACGTTTTCGATAACCAAGTTGGATTGTTAACTGACAGCTTAACCCTAAACGCTTATCTAATTAACCATCTTCATAAAAAAACAAAAAGGCCCGCAGATTCTATGTCTGCGGGCCTTTTATGTTTTGGGCTTTGGCTCATCTATTCTGTTTCCGTGTCGCAATTCCCTGAATCAGTTAGAAGTCCGCCTCTCTTAATCGCATTGGCAAGATTCGCGGGCAGGCGGGCCGTGAAGTCTTTCTAATGCAGACAAAATCACGGTGTAAACTGTTTAAAGATAAGCCCTTTCAGGTGGTTGAGGTTTTTTTCAATCTCTGAAGGCTGCAATTCAAAGGTCATGGTTCCCGTGTAGCCTTTTTTCCACAATTCTCCCAGGATGGCCTCGAAGTCAATGATTCCCTCCCCCGGTGGGAGATGAAGGTCGTCCGCCTGGGAGTGCCCTCCCCTGTTGTCGTGGACATGGATATGCTTAATCCTCTCTGAGAATTGTTCGATAAGTCCAAAACTAGTGTTTTTTTCAGAGAGAAGCTGAGCATGACCAAGGTCCAAAGTCATGAAAAGTTCAGGAAATTCCGCAAATGGCACCATAAAGTCATCGGCGTTTTCGCTCAGGTTTTCGATGCAAAGTGTGATGCCGGTTTGCCTGGTTTTTTCCAGGATCCTGCCGAGCATTGAAATCTTAAAGACGATAACGTCCTTTCTGACGAAACGGGGATCCAACCAGAGATGAATGGTCAAAAGAGGCATCTGCAGACTTTCCATTAAAGGAAGAATCGCCATAATTTTAGGGAGGTAAACGTTTTCCAGTGAAAATGTATCATTTGGATCCCCTTCGAGCGGACCGTGACAGAGATAGGATATTCCCAGCTTTGTCTTGAGGCTTAGATATCCACTCACACGGCCGGTGAATTCCGCGGGATCTTTGATTGGGATTTCAGCAAACTCGAGCCCTAAGTCATGGATTTTTTTTACGTCCTCCAGACTTTTTGCCGTGCCGCCTAACATCATGTGGTGTTGTTGTTTCATCATTGAAAAGGCCCGAATCCATCTTTCGTGGGAACAGACAAAGAAAGTCTATTTCAGCGCAAACATTCCATTTTCATACACGACAATTTGTTTGCCGTTTTGAAGATGGGCGGTCACCCTTTTCTTTTCAGTATTCACAAGGTCCCAGTGAAGTGCGGAATCGTTGAATCCGAGTTTTTCTTTCCGTTCTTTTGTGAGTTTTCGTGGATCCCCGTCAAAGGTGTCGGAGTACGAGGATCCCAAGGCCAAATGACAATTCCCATAACGGCCCCCATAATTTTCGTCATAGAGAGTATTGGCCATAAAACGATCAATTCGTGAAAATCGTTTATCTGTCAGGGAAAATTCACCCACCCTTTTGGCACCCTTGTCCATGGCAACCTGACCCGAAATGAAGTCTTTTCCTTTACGGGCTTCAATATTGACAACAACGCCCTTTTTGAAAGTCAGCCTGACACCCTCCACATAGTTCCCGCTCCTGAAGGACGGTTGGTCGGCATAATACACGCCTTCCGTTCCTCGCCAGTCAGGAGACAGGAACATCTCGAAACTTGGGATATTGTGACCGGAAATCCCCACCCATCTCCTCATTTTTCCCGGTTTTATCAGGAGATCCATGTTTTCCGATTCAACATGAAAATGGGATACGTCCATGCTGCCCAGCCATTTTTTGATGGCCAGAGCCCTACGGAAAATATTTTTCCAGGCCTGGACTGGGTCTCGTTTGTCAAGATAGCAGGCCTTTATGACCTGGGCGCCATATTGTTTCAAAGACAGCCCCGCCTGCTTTGCAAGCTCATCCGTGGGAATCATGCAGAGTGTCCAACCAAAATTTCCCTCTTCCTCTCTCTTATCCAGGATATCCCGTAAGGGTTTTCGGGCAAGAGCCGCTTTTCCGATTTTTTTGGGGTCTATGCCCTTGAGGTGAGTGAGGGATTCGGGCGCATAAAGGTAAATACTCCCATGAAGGGCGGAATACATTTCCCTGTCTCCCGGAGCCTCAAATACAAGCTGTTTCGTATTTGACTTGTCAAAAAAATTGCGTTCCATGTCCGGCGTCAGCCCCGCACGAAGCAAGGGATGCAATCCCATATCAAGGAGTTTTCCCTGCAGGATTTCAGCGAGCTTTTGGCCTGCGGGGTCATATCGTATCAAGACAATATCGTTTTTTTTATATCTCCCTTTTCTTGCGGACTTCAGCGCCCAAATCAGAACATTCGCGTATTTTTCAAGTTTGTTGGCGGTAAACATCAACTACTCCTTTCATCTTTCATTGCAGGTTCTTCAAATTATGAAGTTTTTATTCAAATATGCAATCTTTTTTCAGGGTGTGCCCATGCAGGATGGAAACCGGGTATTTCATTTTTCTTTGCACTCATCGAGCAGTTGAATATGCCGGTGTTCCTCTTCGATAATCTCATCAAGGTGTTTCAGGGTTTCGGGGTCGGATACGGCGCTCCGGATCATTTCAAAGAAGAGGATCGTATCCTTTTCAAATTCTTGGGCAAGGGCGATCAAATCCTCGCTATGATGAAACTCGGAAAGGTCGGCCTCATCCAGGGAAAAGGTCTGGTCACCAACGATCGAGGCCAAAATAGCGCTTTCCTCTTCCTGTAAAGACAGGCCCGATTTTTCCGCAGGCAGTTTTTCACGGTTCTTCATGAACCATTCCCTGTGTTTGACCTCCTCATCCGCCAGCCAGCCGAATAGGTCTCGGAGCCGGGTATCGGAGATCCCGGTCAGGGCATTCCGATAGAAACGTTCTCCGTTTTCTTCTATCTTTACGGCAAGGTCGAATATTTCTTTTGCAGAAAACATTTTTTCCTCTAAAAAACGGTCATCGATCTCCGGCATAGCCGGAGGCTTGTAATATGTGAACCGCTCAAAGCGATTGTAAAACTGTGAGCCACCTCAAAGGTGGCGGCTATTTATCTGATAGAAATTTGATGAATTCGTAAAAAGTCTATTTATTGAAAATTTAGGCATGATGGTGACTTCTTACGTGACCATCAAACTTTGTCTTGGGCCGAAAGAGGTATTCATGATCCGTTTATACTCGACTTGACACGAGCTTATTTACACTTATTATCATTATAATACATTTTTAACAAATCTTATTAAAGTCGAAACAGGTTCATCATTCCGGCAAGGAGAAGGAGTCGCAAGGAAAATGCTGAGAAAACTGGCCGTTGGTTCTTATCAAGCCAATTGTTATATCCTTGGCTGCAAGAAAACAGGTGAGGGGGTCGTGATCGACCCGGGTGATGAGGTGTTTCGCATCGTCAAAGAGATCACACGCTATAAACTGAACATTCGTCACATTCTTCTCACGCATGGTCATTTCGATCATGCAGGGGGTGCGGCGGAACTGCGGAAAATCACGAAAGCACCTTTACTCATTCATACCCTGGATGCGCCCGCGCTGAACATAAAGCCGGACGGGCAACTATATGATGGCCAGGAAATCCGCGTCGGGACTTATTCAATGAAGGTCATCCATACTCCCGGCCATTCTCCGGGTGGGGTCTGCCTGCATGCGCCGGGCGCTGTTTTTACCGGGGACACGCTCTTCGCCGGATCCATCGGCCGAACCGATTTCGCCGGAGGAGATCACTATGCGCTGCTGGACGGGGTCATCAAAAGAATTTTTCCTCTTGGTGACCAGCTGCGTGTGTATCCGGGACACGGCCCCGCAAGTACGATCGGTAGGGAGCGCCTGACCAATCCGTTCTTTCGCCATGCACAAACCGGCTGATCTTCGTTTTCACAATATTTCCCATATTAATGAAATCTTCCGGCTTCAATGCGTTTTGAAACAAGAATCCTGTTGATCCCGTTTATCCTGTCAAAAAAATAGAAATGGCTCCTCATGCTTTTTTTGGGGGAGCTTTCTCATACCATCGGTCCTACCGATAGTCGACTATTTCGACGTTTAATTCTCATATCATGCCTGAAATCAGCGGATCAGGGCTTGGCTTGACGCTACGTCCTTTCATACCCTATAGTATACACAAAACACCGTTCCATGCTTTTTACAGGTCATACAGCACGACTCTTCAGGCGACATGGGGCCGTTAATGCGTGGGTTTCAACTCATCTGATCACGAGGACAAGGGAGTGAAAGACATGAATGGACATCCGGATCAACTCATCAACAAAGGGGCGGAGATGATAGTCCAGGCCCGCAGAATCCTGGTTTTCACAGGCGCGGGAATGAGCACCGAGTCAGGTATACCTGATTTCAGGAGCCCTGGTGGTCTTTGGGAAAAATACGATCCGTCGGATTTTTACTTTCAGAAGATCATTTCCGATGAAGGTGTGAGAGAGAGATACTGGGAAATGAGCGTCGAATCCTATGCTGCGATGAAGGACGCACGTCCCAACCGTGCCCATCTCGCCGTTAGGGAAATCGAGGACACGGGCAAATTACTTGCCGTCGTAACTCAAAATATTGATTCCCTGCACCAAAAAGCCGGCAGTTCCCCGGGAAAAATCATTGAGATTCACGGAACCGTATTTTCAGTATCGTGCTTAAAGTGCGGCAAAAAGTACGATCGGGACGAGATTGAGACGCGTCTCAAGTCAGGGACCAAAGTTCCCTATTGCGATGATTGTTCTGGAATATTGAAGCCGGACACGATCTCGTTCGGTCAGGCCATGCCTGAAGATAAAATGAGGGAAGCCATTGAGTATGCGGAAATCTGTGATCTCTGCATCGTGCTGGGTTCATCCCTGGTCGTATATCCCGCGGCTTCGGTTCCCGAGCATGCCTCAGGCAGCGGCGCAAAACTCATGATCATCAACAGAGACGAAACACCCCAGGATAACAGGGCGGACCTGGTCATTAACCGTTCACTGGGGGAGACCCTGGGAGACATGATGGAAAAGGTTAACCGGGGATAAAATCGGCTCTTTTTTGCTTGAGAAATTTTATGGCATTATTTATAATTAAGGGTTAAAATATATAATTCGAACCTTTCCCGGGAATCGGATTTCGGTGCAGCCTCTATCTGTAAATGTTGAGATGTGAATACACTTAGATTGTGTTAAGGAGGATTATATACGAATGCTTAAAATCGGTTTTATAGGGTGGAGAGGCATGGTCGGTTCCGTGCTGATGGGCCGGATGGAAGAAGAAAAGGATTTCAAGGGTTTTGAACCGGTCTTTTTCACCACATCCAATATCGGAGGAAACGGCCCCGACATCGGCTTGGACATTCCTCCTCTGAAAGATGCTTACGATACGACACTCCTTGGAGAACTGGATATCATTGTAACCTGCCAGGGGGGAGATTATACGAAAAAGGTATACGGAGAACTCCGCAAAAACGGCTGGAACGGATACTGGATCGACTCGGCGTCAACCCTTCGCATGGTGGATGAGAGTATTATCGTTCTTGATCCCGTCAATCGGGACGTCATCGACAAGGGACTGGCGTCCGGCATCAAGACCTATGTCGGGGGCAACTGTACGGTCAGCCTGATGCTCATGGCCCTTTCCGGGCTCTTTAAAGGGAATCTTGTGGAATGGATTTCATCCATGACATATCAGGCCGCGTCGGGTGGGGGAGCCAACAACATGAAAGAGCTGGTCTCTCAGATGGCCTTCCTTGGGGATGCTTCCAGGGAGTTTCTTGGCGACCCGGCTTCTTCCGCGATTGAAATCGACGCCCTGCTCACTCAAGAGCTTAGAGGCGCCGCTTTCCCTACGGACTTTTTTGGGGCGCCTTTGGCAGCCAGCCTGATCCCATGGATCGATAGCCCCATGGAATCCGGGCAGACCAGAGAAGAGTGGAAGGGTTTTGTAGAGTCCAATAAGATTTTAGGCACCACACAACCCATCCCCATCGACGGCATCTGCGTAAGGGTGGGGGCCATGCGCTGTCACAGCCAGGCATTCACCGTCAAGCTGAATCGGGACGTGCCCATTAGTGAGCTATCCGAGATGATCGAAAAGGACAATCAGTGGGTCCAATTTGTGCCCAATGACAAGGATTCCACACTTAAATACCTTACACCGGCTGCGGTAAGCGGAACACTCACAGTCCCGGTGGGAAGGCTTCGAAAGATGCTTCTCGGTCCTGATTATTTGGCGGCTTTCAGCTGTGGGGATCAACTACTTTGGGGTGCCGCCGAGCCCATTCGAAGGATTCTGAATATCGTCATCGAACATCTTTAATCGTCTTCGAGGCTAATTATTTTTTGAAATATCGGATGTTGGATGCGAAACTCGTCGTTATTCTTGATGGTGAACCATCAGTTTGAAAAATGAATTCATCACAATTGACATAAGAACATGTCAAGGATAAGATACCTGAATTCGGAAGTGGAAAGCTCACTGGTGGGGCTCCCGGACTTCAAATCCGGTGTACCGGGCTAAAACCCTGGTAGGTGGGTTCGATTCCCATGCACTTCCGCCATAACTTATTGATATATAAACAGCAATTTTGTGCCCGTTTTATGAAGAGAGTTTGGTTGATATCCAGACTCTCTTTTTTTAGCCAACCAGGGAAGCCTTGTCCTTTCTGTTTTTCCGGGTCTTAATAATTCTTTTGACGGAGACCCCGTCTCTTTTTTATAGTGTAGCCGGTTTGAGTTCATGAGGATTAATCCTCTCCTCCACGTTCTTTTATTGATGCAGCCATGTTTAGAGAATCAGTTTTGTTTCTTCCCCTGCAAGCTCCGGGTGTCATGCAACTCAAGACCAGCTGAGAAACTTGTTCAAATTTTCGAAGCCCCCGCGAAACCTGGAACAAGGCACGGCATGCCTGATAAAAGACAGGAGGATTGAAGGTGAGCGCAGATATGGACAGAAGCTTCATGTCAAAGGTGTTCCTCGTGGTTCTTCTCGGATTTCTCATCCTCCTCTTTCGCCTTTTCTGGACCTACATCTCCGCCATAGTCCTTGGACTCCTTATCGCCAGCGCTTTTTACCCCCTATATTTATGGATCAAAAAGCCCCTCAAGGGCAACGAACAGTCCGCCTCCCTCATCATGTGCGTATTCATCCTCCTTATTCTGGTTATTCCGGTGGGAGGATTTATAGGAACTCTTTCCAACGAAGCTTATGACTTCTATAATAGAACCCGTAGTTCCGTCTCTTTGAAAATGATCCAGGAAGGCCTCCAGGGTGATTCTCTATGGGCGCAGCGGTTCAGAAAGGCTGGCCGATTGGTGGGTATCGAATTGGATCCTGAAACCGTCCACAACCTGGCGGCCTCCATCGGCAAGAATGTGGGCCTGTTTCTTTCCAAACAGCTTAGCTCCATTGCATCCAACCTTATGAGCTTTCTTGTACATTTCTTTCTCATGTTGCTCGTCATCTATTACATCTTAAAGGACGGGGCTCGCCTGAAGGATTATATTTCCGGGCTTCTGCCCTTCCCTGCCCCCCAACAGGAACTCGTCGCAAATAAGTTCAGGGAAATGGGAAGAGCGGTTATCTTCGGCAATGGCCTGTCCGGTATTATTCAGGGCGTGCTGGGGGGGGTCGGTTTTTATTTCTTTCCTCTTGGCTCCCCCTTTTTATGGGGAACGGTGATCGGTATAATGGCCTTTTTACCTATAATCGGCGCTTCCATTGTATTTATCCCCGCCACTCTGATATTGCTTATTCAGGGTAAGGGGGCAGTGGCCCTGGGATACCTTGCCTACAATTTGTTTTATAGTTCGATCATTGAATACTTCATTAAGCCACGGCTTATCGGAAAAGGCATGCAGATGAACCCGCTTCTTGTGTTTATCGGTATACTGGGTGGGCTCAAACTTTTTGGCATTCTGGGTATTGTATATGGCCCTCTGATCGTTACGATCTTCCTCACATTGGCTGAGATTTACAAGCTGGAATATAAAGAAACGATTTGTTAGACAACCTCGCATACTGATCTGATACCTTGACTATTTACACGATGAACTTATAATGAAGCATTATAACTTTTCATTTCATAAGGAGAATGGAAAATGGATCCTCACAAAATACTTATAGGTAAAAGGGTTCTCGTCGTGGACGATGAGGAAGATATCCTCCAACTGTTGACCGATCTGCTGGATATGTGCAAGATCGATACTGCCTCCTCTTTTGAACAGGCCAAGGGACTCCTTGAAAACAATTATTACGACATTGCTGTGTTGGATATTATGGGCGTCAAGGGCTATGATCTCTTAAAAATCGCAAATGAGAAAGAGATCCCCGCTCTCATGCTCACAGCTCATGCTCTTTCCAAGGAGGATCTCAAAAAATCCGCCGAGGAAGGGGCTTCTTTTTATGCTCCGAAAGACGAAATCAACAAAATTGACGTATTTGTGGCCGATGTCCTTGAAGCCAAAGATAAGAATAAAAACGCATGGGCCAAATGGTACGAAAGGCTTGCCGGATTCTGCGACAAGAGATTCGGACCGAACTGGCGAGAACAGGACCGCGAATTCTGGGATTCGATAATCAAATACTGAGATGGGAAAATCGGAGCCTTTTCCAGAAGAACCGAACGACATTCCCCAAAAGCTCTTTTAACATATTGATCTCCTCTCGTCCGTCCTCTCCGGGGCGGATGATGAGGAGAGATTTTTTCTATTCATGAGGTACTGATATGCCTAAGCGTGTAGGGATTACGATCACGGAACACATTTTGAAACAGCAGCGGGTGAATCCGGAGGCAACCGGTGCCTTTACCCATCTCCTCAGTGAACTCATCGTGGCTGCAAAGGTCATATCCAGGGAAGTGAACAAAGCGGGATTAACCGATATTCTCGGTGCAACGGGAGACACCAATGTCCAGGATGAGCAGGTACAGAAGCTGGATATCTTTGCTAATCGATTGGTCATTGAGCGTATGCGTCATATCGGTCAACTGTGCTGCATGGGGTCCGAGGAACTTGCAGACCTCATCGAGATTCCGCCTGAATACCCGAAGGGTCAATATATTCTACTTTTTGATCCCCTCGACGGCTCTTCCAACATCGATGTGAATGTCAGCATCGGCACTATTTTCGGTATATTCAAGCGGGTCAGTGCGGAGGATGAGGACGTCAAGCTCAGCGACGTCCTTCAGCCCGGTATCAGACAGGTGGGCGCGGGATACTTCATCTACGGATCGAGCACCATCATGGTCTATACCACGGGAAACGGCGTGCATGGCTTTACGCTTTATCCCAGTGTGGGTGAATTTCTTCTATCCCACGAAAATATCCGCATTCCGGAAAGAGGCAGGATTTACAGCGTCAATGAAGGAAACTATAATCACTGGGATGAAAAAACCAGAGCTGTCGTTGATTATTTTAAAACCAAGGACAAATCTACGGAACGTCCATACACCTCGAGGTATGTGGGCAGTCTGGTGGCCGACTTTCACCGGAATCTGTTGAAAGGCGGGATATTCATGTATCCTGCGGACCTTAAGGACCCAAAGAAACCCAGCGGAAAACTCAGGCTCATGGTTGAAGCCAATCCCCTCGCCATGGTGGTCGAACAGGCGGGCGGATACGCCAGTGACGGCAGCGGCCCGATATTGGCAATCCAGCCCGAAGCCTTGCACCAGAGAGTGCCGTTGTATATCGGAAGTAAAGAGGATGTTAAAATGGCGGAAAGCATGCTCAGCGGTCGGTAAGGGTATGGGAAATCGCGGGTAGTTGCTTTTTGAATTGTGCAAAACCCAAAAGGGCTAACCGGTCTTATAGGGGAGATCGCGAATTGAAGCGACCCTAGGAGGCACCTCATAAACGGGTCTCCCCATGATCATAAACCGTCTGCAAATCGCCGCTGAATCGCGGCCATAAACCTCTCAGTATCCTGCCTTCCGATCCTTCAATATCTCGACAAAAGTCTCGATTCTCAGGCCTGTTCTGCTGTCTAACGGGCCGGGGCGATCTCCCTCGAGTGTAAGCATGGGTATCTGGAGAGTCTCTCTCAGGATAATGTCGTAGATCTGACGGTAACAAAACGTCTGAGTATAGTGTATCAGTCCATCCAGCCGTCTTTCCTCAATAGCCCTTTTGATATCATCTATCCTGCCCTGGATATCATAGGGATAGGTATAAGCAAGATACTGTTCAACGAGTTTGCCGTTCGCAAACGGCATACTGAATTGCCTCTGGGTCTCATTATAAACGACCCTCGCCCCAAAGGATTCGATCAATTCGTAGAAACTGCTGAAGATAGGAGGGACACCCAGAAACCCGATCCTTATTTTCTCCGTTCGGGGTTTCCTTAAAGCCGCCTCTGCAAGAAAACGGTCTAGTTCCTGCTCATAGGCATCCACATCGGAATTGAAGTCGGAACTACTCACCAGGAAGAGGTGGTTTTCAAAACCGGTGACCACATTTTTTTCGTAAGTCAACAAATCCAGTTCCTTCAGTTTTTTTCTCACGGTGGAAAGTCTGGTTCTTACCCGCTCGACATCCGGCCATGACACGTTAAAGGTGCGCATCAACTTTTCCATCTGAGATTGCAGGAAGTCTCCGCTTCTGTCCAGTGGATAATCAAAATGAATAACCTCCACACCTCTCCGGGCAAGGATCTCGCCTAATGCAATGGTATTGCTGCAGTCCCCTCCGGTTACAGCAATGACTCGCGTGATGTTTCGGTTCAAAGTCGTGGAATAGATCCCTTTAATCCAGGAACAAATATTATGGGCGAATCCCGCAGATTCGGCCTGATTGATGAGTTTTTCCGGAGATGGAGAATTGATAAAGACATTGTTCAGGTCGACCGGTTTGAGGCCGGCGGCAAGGACAATTTCTACGGGAATCGTAGACGTCAGACCGACAACAGAGTTAAGGTTTGCAATATCAGACAAGGATTCAAGCCTCCACAAAATGAAATTTAACCGCCGGCAATTCAAGGCATGTCAGTTTGTTGCCGTAAACAGCGCCGGTGTCCAGGCCAATCTTATTTTCCATCAATAGGGGCTTGTAAAATGGTGTATGCCCAAAGATGACCTTTTTCCCAAAATCGTAATCAGAAAATATGAACGCGTTCCGGATCCAGATAAGATCTTCGAATGATTGCCTCTCCAAATCCACACCCGGCCTGAATCCGGCATGAACCACATAATAATCGTCCAGTTCAATCCAGTGCTCAAGGGATCTTAAAAAGGCTATGTGCTCTTGAGGTATATCGACTTCGCTGCCGGAAGATTCGGCAGTCCGATAGCTTTCCAATGTGGCATCGCCGCCGTTTAAAATGAATCCCATAATACGTCCGGTATTCAAATATTCAAGAAAGATATTTTCATGATTCCCTATCAAAAATTGCACCAGAGAGGAACTCTTTGAAATTTCGAGCAATAAATCAAGGACCCCTTTAGAATTTTTACCTCTGTCTATGTAGTCACCCAGAAAGATCAGGCGATCATTCGCCGGATTCCAGTCGATTTTATCCAGCAGCCTCTTGAGCATTTCGAGACACCCGTGAACATCTCCGATAATGTATGTCTTATCAACATCCATCATAAACCAAAAACAATCCTGCTGCGATTTCTGGGATCAAGACGCTTCAAGCCAGCGTGCCTTGCCGCATCGATAGCCTCCCTGAATTCGTGAGCGGTGAGCCGTCTGTTGATAAGGGCATCTTTGTGAGCATGTCCACAGGGCCGATACTGGTCCATGACATTTACGTAAGTGTCGGGGGAGATCTCATCGGCAAGGAAAGCCATAATCGGCTCCGTACCCGCGGTGTTGTTGGGCATGACCAAATGCCGAACGAGCAAACCTCTGGTGGCAACCCCGTTTTCATCGAGAACGAGGTCACCTACCTGACGGTGCATTTCCCTGATTGCGGCAACGGCAACTTCTCCGTAGTCAGGGGCTTGACAGAATTTATCCGCCCATTCGGCCTCCCAAAATTTAAAATCCGGCATATAGATATCAAAAATACCGTCCAGAATCGCCAGGGTCTCCTTTAAATCATAGCCGCCGGAGTTATAGACTAGAGGAATCCTCAGGCCCTCTTCAATGGCAAAAGGAAGGGCCTCCAGAATCTGTGGAACCATGTGTGTAGGGGTCACGAAATTGATGTTGTGGCAACCTCTTTTGTCAAGATCCACCATCATCGCAGCTAACTGTTCCGGTGTCACATCGACCCCTTCTCTTTGATGGCTGATCTCAAAATTTTGGCAGAAACTGCAGAGCAAATTACACGAACTCATGAAGATCGTCCCCGAACCGTATCTTCCGACCAAAGGGGTCTCCTCACCGAAATGGGCGTTATAACTGGCCACCCGAGCCTTGCGGCCGGTTTTGCAGAATCCCTTCTCTCCTTCAAGACGGTTCACTCCACAGGCCCTGGGGCAGATCCTGCAGGATTCCATCAGCGCCACTCCGCGCTCAATTCTCTCGCTGAGCCTTCCTTCGCGTTCAAGTTTTATGTAAGACGGCTCCATAAGTTACAGGATTACTCGTGAAAATTAAAGAAAGATGAATTTGCCGAGAAATTGGCAGCTCTTGATTCAGGTTTGAGCAAGGATGTCGGCGTCCTAATCCCTGCTCGAACCGAAAATTCTGAGGAGCATGAGGAAGAGATTGATAAAATCGAGATAGAGAGAAAGGGCGCCGAGGATAGCCCCTTTTCTGACGACTTCCCCATCCAGATCTGCAGGTTGCGTAGAGGCCATATTTTTGAGTTTCTGAGTGTCATAGGCGGTCAGTCCTACAAACACGATCACGCCGATGTAACTCACGATTCTACTGACAGCACTGCTGAGGAAGAACATATTTGCGAATGAGGCAATGATAATGCCGATCAACCCCATTGTCAGGAATCCCCCCAGAGATGTCAGATCTCTTTTAGTCACCCAGCCGTAGATACTGCAGGCCAGGAAGGTCGCCGAACAGATGAAAAAGGTACTCGCAATGGATTCGCTGGTGTATATCCTGAAAATCATTGAGAGGGTGGCACCGTTCAGGGCCGAGTAAAGAACAAAAAGGGCTGAGGCTGTGGCCCCACTTATCCTGTTGACCATGCCGCTGATGGAAAAAACCAACGCGAGTTCACCCAGAATAAGCCCAAAGAATATGAGTCGATTTTGAAAGATCAAATTGAAGAGAGCATCACTGCTCGATACGTAAAGGGCAACAACTGCGGTCAGGGCAAGACCGATACACATCCAGTTATAGACGCTTCTCACAAAATCATTGACCCGTACTTCCGCCCTTCTTTTCGGGATAGGAAATGTTTGCATTTTCCGTAAAACCTCCTTTTGGTAGGGATGGATCTCCCTCTTTTCTTAAGTTGAGCACATGTAGTTTATTTTAATGATTATTTCAAGCCAGTCAAATCTTCCCTTTGCAGACGGCCTATCCTTTGGACCAGTGGGGGGTGGGAATAATTTAAAAGGACATAAAGGGGATGAGGTCGAAGGTTTGATAAATTGTCCAGGGCCATTTTTTTAAGCGCCTTTATGAGGGGTACAGAGGTCCCTTGAATTTTAGAGGAATACAAATCCGCCTCTCTTTCATGTCTTCGGGAAAGGGCCATTGTCAAAGGGCCGAAGAAAAAACCGACCGGTTGCCACAGCATGGCCACCAGAAAAAGTCCGGCATAGAGAGATGTCGTTTCAAATCCGAAACTCCTGTACATCAACTCCCATGACATCAAGTTTGAAGCCAGGAACAGGAGGATAAAAGACGTGATGCCGATCATGATCAACTGTTTTGTGATGTGATGTCTTTTCAGGTGGCCGATTTCGTGTGACAGGACCGCCAGGATCTCATCGTCTTCGTGAGATTCGATGAGAGTATCAAAAAGCACGATACGCTTTGCTTTACCTAAACCCGATAAATAGGCATTGGTGTGGTGACTCCTCCTGGTTGCATCCATCTGATATATCCCTCTGAGCGTGAGCCCCTCCTTTGCCGCCAACTGCTGGATTTTGTCCGCCAGGATCCTGTCTTCAATGGGGGTGAATGCGTTGAAAATGGGCGCGATAACGGAGGGGTACAGAATCGAAACCAATACCTGAAAGGCCGAGAAGATGAGCCAGGCCCAGACCCACCAGATTCTTCCCCCGTATTTCACCATGATTAAAATACCCGACAATATCATTCCACCCAAAACAAGGCCGACCAGGGAGGCCTTTAGCATATCAAGAAGCCAGATCTTCAACGTCCTGGTATTGAAACCGAAATTTTCTTCGATAACAAAGATGCGGTAGTAATCAAAGGGTATGCTTACGAGTCCGGCTGCAAGCCCGGGCAGTGCAAAAAAGAGCAGGCCGGCAAATAAAAAGGAAAAGCCCCATAATGATTTTTCCAGCCAAGGCAAGAGGCCTGAAAGGATAATAATAAGAAACAGGATATGCTCCATGCTGCCTTTGATAATGTTCAGTCTGGATTTTTCTATGGTATAGGTGTTAATCTTACGTAATTTTGTCTGATTGATTTCCGATTGAAAAATTTCAGGGATCTTTTGTCCGTGATTTCTTAGATGTCGGAGATTTATTATCTCTGCGACCAAATCAGCTGCAGCTGACAGGACGTATAGACCGAGATAGATACCTAAAAATCCGTTGATTGCGATCATTGTTTTATCCTATCATAACCCAAACGACCTATCAGTATAACATCTGGCGCCAAGCGACATTCTTTTTGCCGATGCCCCTTTAGCGCCTGCTTCACTGCAACGTTATAAAAAGATTGTAAAATCCGGTCAAGATGTTAGTTGGTGTCCATCCAGAAATCAGAGATTTCGGGATGAAGTGGTCAGCCGTCAGCGATCAGCTAAATGGCCTTTTTCTTAAAGCTTTTTGCTGACGGCTGAAAGCTGATCGCTGATAGCGCGAGTCCGGGAATGGTCATTGCCGGATGATCACTATTTGACGTCCTTTCATTGACCTGATGAAACTCCTGTTTACAGACCTATTGGATGTCGGATTATGAGAACTAGAAAGTTGTATATTGCAATGGTAGGACTTCCTGCTCGCGGAAAGTCCACAGTCGCTTTGAAACTCAGAGAAAGTCTGAAGCATGATGCACTGCGCGTGAGGATATTTAATAACGGCGACCTCAGGCGGAAGATGATTCCTGTAAATACCTCTTATGCCCGCTTTTTCGATCCGGATAACCGGGAAGGGGTTGCACTCAGGGAGAAAATCGGGCTGATCAACATGCAGCGTGCCAGAAAATACCTCAATGACAGGGGGAATATTGCCATACTGGATGCGACAAATGCGAGCCGGGAAAGAAGAAAGATAATCGGAGCCATGTTGGGAGATCATCACATTCTTTTTGTTGAGTGTGTGAATGAGGATAGGGAAATTCTAGAGGCAAGCATTCTTCAAAAACTTGATCTTGAGGAATTCGGCCATTTGACACAGGAAGAGGCCATTGAAAGTTTCAAATTGAGAATTGCCTATTATCAATCCATTTACGAACCCCTCGACCAGGAATCAAACTTTATCAAGTTGGATTCACTGAACAATCGTATCCTGTCAGAAGAAATAAGCGAGGATATCCCTTATGTAGAACAGGTCAGAGACTTTCTTCTCACGGATATGGTAAAAAACCTTTTTCTAATTCGCCATGGTGAGACCCATTTCAATATTGAAGACCGTATTGGCGGAGATTCCAGTCTGAGTCCGGCAGGTGAAGAACAGGCAAAGGCTCTGGCCGACTACTTCGGGAATAAAAAGATTCCTCTGATCTTCACCAGTCAAAAGAAAAGGACGATTCAAACGGCAGAACCCATCAGGGCCTTCCAGAAAAAATGTGAGATCATTCCACTGCCGGAGTTTAATGAGATAGATAGCGGCATCTGTGAAAAAATGAGCTACGATGAAATAAAGAAAGGTCTCCCCCACGTGTACGGAGAAAGAAAGAAGGATAAATATAATTATATATATCCGGAAGGCGAGGGATATGTCACGATGCAGGACAGGATCTACAGGGGGATCAAAAAAACGCTATATTTAAGTAACCCCTCCCTGAATATCATGATAGTCGGCCACCGGGCCGTCAACAGAATGATCCTTTCGCACTTTCTCTTTCGTCGCCGGGAAGATGTCCCATATATCTATATCCCTCAAGACAGATTTTATTATATCTCCTCCACTCACAACAAGAAGCTCTTCCAATTAAAGGGATATCAGTAACGGCCATATTTTTTCATCTCCCGAAATTTGGCATATTTAAAGAAGGAACCGCCAGCATTCATGATGGAGATGACAAACCCATCGAATCCGTCAAGGGCTCCCAGCTCCAGGATAAATGTCCTCAGGAACATCCAACATCCATGGGAAATCGGTGTAAGGGCGTGTGAATGGTTTTTTTTATGACAAAGCTCTGATGCCCCGAGATTGGAGTAGCGTTCCATTTTCTCAACCAGTTCAGAGTAATTCCTGAAACTCAAATGCTCTATGGCCACGTCAAACGCTTGAATGGAACCCTCAGTCAGCCATCTTTCATGCACAGGCCTGCCGTCAAAGGCCCCGCTTGTCCTGTCCACCAGACGAACCACTGGATCGGGCCACCAACCGCAGTGTCTTATCCATCGGCCGTGCAAAAAATTTTTTCGTTTGAAACTGTACGCCGTGATGTTTTGATTCTCATCGTTCATTGCGAGATGAATGGCCGCCGCCGTTTCTTGCGGAATCCTTTCATCCGCATCCAGAATCAGGACCCAATCGTTCGCACACTGGTCGACGGCATATTGTTTCTGCCCTGAAAATCCCCTCCAGGGTTCAATGAGTACACGGGCGCCGAATGACTTCGCAATCTCCCTTGTCCTATCCGTACTGTTATCGTCCACCACAAGGACCTCTTGAGCAAAATGAACGCTTTTGAGACAGTCCGACAATCGTTCTTCTTCGTTTTTCGTGATGATGGCCACAGATAGCGGTATAGGTGCTTGATTTTTCATGATCATTTCCCATAAGATCCTTAAAACATTCAAAGAAAAACACTTTCTTTTTTGCAGTTAGGGTCAGAAATTTGAAAAACATGGAAAAAATTCATTTTAATTTCAATCCCATTTATTTGCAAAGAGAATAAGGAATAGTTATAAAGAGAACTGTGACAATACGAACCCCGCAGGGCCATGTGATTGAACTGAATCTTGTTAAGGGAGGGTGTTTGAATGGTGAGGTCAAAGGTATCCTCAGGCACCAAGATATCAGAGGCTATAATAGATTTTCTGTTTAATATCCCCATGTTTGATACGCTGAAGGGGGATGAGTTACGCATCGTTGCAAAGTACATGAACTTTATCGATCTTGGCAAGGCTGAAATCCTCTTTAAAGAGGGAGAAAGAGGGGATTATGTGTGTTTCGTAGTGGAAGGTTCGGTGGATGTACTAAAGGCCACAGGCGGCGGCGAATATGTCGTCCTCGCAAGCCTGCCTAAAGGTCGATCCATAGGAGAAATGGCCGTCATTGACGATTTTCCACGGTCAGCCACGGTCAGGGCTCGAAATAGCGCGACTTTGGTTATCCTGACAAGGAAAGGTTTTGACCTGATCCTGGAAAAACACCCCCATGTAGGTGTGAAAATTCTGAAAGGGATTGCACGACTTTTGAGCCAGAATTTACGCCAGACATCCAGCCGGCTGGTAGATCACCTATTACCCTTGAGTTGAGGTTTCGAACGAAAGCAATATGACTGAATCCTCTGATTATCAAAAAACAGCATGTGCTGTATTATTCATTGTCAGAAAAGTAAAAAAATGAAAAAAGCATTTATATTCAGCCTGTTATTTGTCATTGTTTTAGCTGTTTCTGCGATTGCTGAACCCACCGTTCAATATGAGATCAAAAAGATCAGGCAGCATGATCTTTTAGTGACCTTTTTATGGAAGGTCACGGTGGTTTCGGATAAAATCCATGACGCTTGTGATCTGAGGATCTCATTTAAAGACGACCGTGGACGGGAGATTTACTTGGTTAGAGAGACGTTGAAAATCAAGGTGGGGTCAAATGCTTTTGGGGGTCACGAAATCTGCAATTCGGAAGTATGGGAGCGTATAACCAAATCGGTTGCAACGCTTGATTGTATATTTTGATTAATTTTATTTAGATTTACTCCCCTTGTTTTGGCTGCCTCCGGCACCCAAAGACCTTATGCCTCATGTCTTGCATCCCGCCGTTCTGTTGGCTCTTTCAAGTCTATCGAGAAAGGCCTGCCACCACCCCTTCCCTTTACGACGGTTGTCGATTTTCTTTGTGCGTTTTTCTCCACCCATCGGCAATGGCAAATTTATATCTCCTGAATTTCGTATTTTGAAATAAGCCGGGAAAGATAAGTGCGCTGTATTCCCATGACCTTGGCCGCCTTACTCCTGTTCCCCCGAGTGTGTTTTAAATTTATCAGAATAAACTCTTTTTTAAACCTGTCCAGGGCCTCCTTGAGTGTCAAACCCACTTCCAGGGCCGGATCGTTTTTCGTGGGGCTGAAAATAGGGAGGTCTTCCGGTATAATTTCTTTGCCGTTGCCCATCACGACGGCACGTTCCAGTGCATTACGGAGTTCTCTCACGTTCCCGGGCCAATTATAGGTAAACATCTTTTCCATGGCCTTCTCTGAGATACCCAGGTGTTTTACACCTCTTTCCTGTTTGAAAATATTGATAAAATAACTGGACAACACCGGGATATCCTCTTTCCTCTCCCTCAAGGTGGGCATACGAATCTGGACTACATTTAGACGGTAGAAGAGGTCTTCACGAAATCTTCCCTCTGAGACCTCCTTGGTGATGTCTCTGTTTGTCGCGGAAATAACCCGAACATCCACTGTAATAGAGGAGCTTCCTCCGACCCGATAAAAGATGCCTTCCTGAAGCACGCGTAGCAACTTGGCCTGCATCCCCAGGGACATCTCACCGATCTCGTCCAGGAACAAAGTGCCCTCGTCGGCCAGTTCAAATTTCCCCACCTTTCGTGCCATGGCCCCTGTAAAGGCCCCTTTTTCATATCCGAAGAGTTCCGATTCGAGCAGGGTCTCAGGCAAAGCAGCACAATTCAGGATGATCATCGGCTTCTCTTTCCGTGGACCGGCCTGATGAATCAACCTCGCCAGGAGCTCCTTTCCTGTCCCACTCTCCCCCAGGATAAGCGTACTGGTTTTCGAGTTCGCCACCTTAAAGGAATCGGATATGACTTTTTGAAGGATTGGGCTTTCACCGATGATCTGGTATTTTTTTCCCAACTCCTCCCTGAGATCCTCGTTTTCTCTTTTGACCTTATTGATCTTTCGGGCGTTACCGATCGCCGTTGCGGCCAATTCGGTGAATACAGTCAAGAGTTGCATATCCTCTTGATAAAGAGGGCTCCCGTCTTCCTTGTCAATGATTTCTACGACCCCGATGGTTTCGCCGTCGACTTTCATGGGGACACAGGCAATGGATCGCGTTTCAAAACCGATGGACTCACTGATTTCCTTGTACCATCTTGGATCCTTGGATACTTCAGGAATCAGAAGGGGCTCTCCTTTTTCAGCAACGAAACCCGCTATCCCCTGCCCCACATCGAGTTCGTATTGACGCACTTCCTCTTCTCGTTCCCCTATGGCAACCTTGAAATAAAGCTTTCGGCTTTTGGGGTCCAACAGCAGGAGTGAACTGGCTTTTGCCTGCAACATCCGCGTTGCGGTATCGATAATGAGTTCGAGAAGGTGATCCAGGTCCAGGACGGAGGACACCCATGCGGAGATTTCCTTCAAGCGATCAATGTTCGAATTTGGGACTGATAGTTTAGTATTCATGGTTTTCTCGGAAAAGGGAAAAATTGGCAATTATTGCTGTGAAGTATACCAGACATTGGAAAATATGTATATTTTTTTTGTTTCTTTCACTCTCGGAGCTCACCCGTGTTGCCGAATTTCTCTTGAATACACAAAAATTTCCATTGGTGTATTAATTTGTACTCATCCGGAAATGGTCATTTCCGGATTCGGGCTATCAGCGAAAACCCTGAAGAAACAATTCATTAAGCTAATCGCTGAAGGCTGATGGCTGAGCGCTCCATACTGAAATCTCTGATTTCTGGATGAAAACGAATAACGATACACTCCAGGATACCACAGGACAAGATGGCATTCCCCAAAACGGGCTTTTACCTTCTGATCCGGGCCGTTTTGGCACACAGGATCAACCCCTACAGTAGGCATGCAACTTGCATGTATTATTTGACAATTAAAACTACTTTCTGGGGGAAAGAAAATCAAAATGTCGACCCAAACGTCGTTAAGATCTCTTGTGAGAGAGGCAGAGCTTTACAGAATTCAAGGACTTCTGGCCCAGTCCAGAGAAAAATATGTCAAGGTTTTGGAACTTGCAAAAAAGAGTCGAGCATCTGTAAAGCGTCAGAAAGTTATCAATGCAGTGACGGACAGGATCAAGACCGTTGACAGGGAACTCGTCGAGTTCAGCAAGGAAACGGAAACTCCGAACCTACCAAACAAGGTTCAGGGTCTCATCAAAAAATTATTTGCGTTTTCAAAAACCGAGGAAACCGCCGCCCTTGAAGGCGCCATTGCACTGGCGAAGTTCGGACAGTACAAGCAAGCCTTGGAAGAATTTAACCTATTGTTAACACAAAAGAATCTTGTGCTTATCGTGGCAAAGAATATCCTTCGCTGTCATCTTTCTCTGGCGTCACCCCAAGCGGCCATTGATCAGTTCACAGAATGGACAAAAGCTAAGGGTCCACTGAAAACAGGAGATCTCAGGAAGACCCGTGAATTTTTAAAGAGCCTATTGGAAAGCGTCGGTATCTCATCGAAGCTCCCGGAAGTGTCTGATCCTGGAAAGGCATTGGCAGCACCTGAAGAAGGGAAGGTCGAAGAGGATATCGCTGAATTGATACCGGATGTCGCGGAATCCGATTTATCAAATGACGCCTCGACACCTTCGGGGCAGGGTAAAGTTGAATCGGTGGATGATTTTTCCGACATCTCCGGACTCGGAGAGGACTCAGTTCAACCGGAAGGTCTTTGGGAATCGGATGATCCAGAGGGAAGTGAACTGGATGAAATTCTAGACATCTCCTCAATCAAAGTTCATTTCAACAAGGATAGCTTAAAGGGAAAGGTGCTGGAATTCAAGGTCACCTTTCAAGTCGGCAACGTGATAAGCGTGATCCTTCCTTCCAGAAAAAGACCACTTCTGGCATATTTTCGCCCTGAAACCGAATTACCTACTATCCGGGTCTTTTCGCCTATGACGGATTTTGAGGCGAGTGGAAAGGTATTGGGAAAAACGGATGTGACAAGCGGACCTAATAAAGGCGATACCATGTTGGATATCATTGTCTACGCCTCCTAGCATGAAAACCAACGATTAAAGTCGGCATCGCACCTTTTTCAAATAACGAAACGAAAATCTCGTGAGTCATCTGACTCCGAAGAATGGTGATCATCAAATCGTGGCAAATTTCAATCCGAAAGACAGGATCATTGAATGTAAGATCGTCTACTACGGTCCGGGCCGTGGTGGAAAGACGACAAATCTTGAATATATTTTCAAGGCCTTTAATAAAAACACAACAGCGGAGATGGTCTCCATCAATACCAAGGGCGACCGGACCCTCTTTTTCGATTTTCTTCCTATGGGATTGGGCAAAATCCGCGGTTGTGATGTAAAGGTGCAACTTTATACGGTACCGGGACAAACTAGATACAGCTCCACTCGAAAGCTGGTCCTCAAGGGGGTGGACGGCGTGGTTTTTGTGGCGGATTCCTTGAAGATCCGTCAAAAGGCGAACCTTTTATCCCTGAAAGATCTCCAGCAGAACCTTGCGCAACAAAATATGAGCATCTTCAAGATTCCCCTCATTCTTCAATACAACAAACGGGACCTCGGGAAAGAGGGAATTCCTCTGGTACCCCTTGAGATCCTGAATCGAAATCTGAACAGCAAGCTGAAGGTCCCATCATTTCCTGCAAGCGCCCTGAAAGGTTCAGGTGTGGGCACCAGCCTCAAACAATGCCTGCTTTTGACGCTACGACAGCTTCAAAGGGAATTGAAGTGGACAAAATGATAAACGCTCATCCCATCCAAAACGGGTTATTGTTAGAAGGCGAGCTGAATTTTATTAGTCTCGCTGATGTATTTCAGATTTTGGGCGGTAACAACAGTACCGGGGTATTGCACCTTTCGAGTCCCTATGCCGAGGCCCCGGCAGAAGTCTATTTCATGGATGGCAATCCAATCAATGCAGCCTTCGGTTCTCTCAACGGTCTCGATGCGATATACGCCCTATTCGGTTGGACGGAAGGGGATTTTGAATTTCGTCAGGAGGAAAAAAATCCCGGACATGCCTTTGATCACAGCCGAATGCAAATTGTCCTGGATGCGCTGCGGATGTTGGATGACGGTCTGATAAAAATAGTGGGACCTCCCCATTTCGTCGATCCTTCATCTTCCCCATTAAATAAAACAGGCGCAGGGGCGGAGGGTTCGCGTCTGGTGATCAAAGGGCCATTAGTCGATTACATGTACATCGTTCAGGAGGAATATCTTTCCGACGGCGACAGGATCGTGACCGAGGGTGCCTATGGGAACTGGGTCTGGGTCATCTTGGAAGGCCGGGTCAAAATAACCAGAGACACTCGGAGAGGTCCCCTGTCATTGGCACAACTCGGTGATGGGTGTTTTATTGGAACCTTCACATCCTTCCTCTTCAGCGACTATGTGAGAACCGCCACCGTCACAGCGATCGGTGACGTCCATTTAGGATTGTTGGACACCCAGCGGCTTGCAGGAGAGTTTGCATCTCTTTCAAGCGATTTCAAAAAATTTCTCCTCGCCCTCTCCGCCAAACTGAAAACGATATCAAATAAGACTATCTATCTGATTGGAGAAGGCGCTCACGATCAAGAGATGGATACCGCCAGACACCTTGCCTCGGAGGGCTCACTATCTAATGAAGAAATCATGTTTTACGATAAGGCTATCCGGTCCCCATTCGCCGATAAACCCGAAGATGCCTTATTACCGATGACGCCCCTTCACAAGGAAGATATTCTAAAGTCCTTTCTCTTCAATCCGTTGCAGTCCGATACGGGCACCCTCTCGGAAACCCATTCAGAAGGACATGGTTTAGATCCCATCAACATGGAAAAAATGAGAAAGGAATATGAAGGTCTTTCCAGGACTTTTAAAAACATAATGGATTATCTTGCAGGCTGTATTGCCACAACCACGAACCTGGCCTGCCAATTGGACAGGGATAGAAAGTTGCTCACAGAAAAGTCCGGCAAACCTCTAACGTGAGACAGCATGGCCTTCCGATTAAGGAAAACCCACCCCAAAAAAAAAGGACTTAAGCAATAACGCTTAAGTCCTTGATCTTTCTGGTGCGCCTGCGGTGATTCGAACACCGGGCCTGCGGATTAGAAGTCCGCTGCTCTATCCAGCTGAGCTACAGGCGCATTGTTTCTCTTTTAGCCCATTTGTCATAAGAATGGTCTTATTATCAAATGAAGTTCCAATAGTCCAGTATTTACTTTATCCTTTCAGGTGTTCAGCAGGCGGCCTTGTCTTTTGCCCTGAAAGGTTTTTCTCGATTCTGCTTTGTCGAGATCCTGTTCAAAATTTTCTTTATTTCTTCATTTTCAACACCATTGAGGACCTGGCGCAAGAGGAAATTGGTGTTGCGTTCAAGCTGGTTCATCGTATCGGCAAGGGCCTTTAGTTGGATCAGTATTTTCCTGGATCTTTTCTGTGACGGGATATTCAGACTGCGACGCGAAAGAATTTCAATCAGACGTTCCAGGGTGGCTGCATTGTAACGGTCGTAGTTCTTGTAAATGAGTTCGACCCACTCCTTCGTAAGATTTTGAGGCATTTTATCATATTTGCCGATAATGTTCGGGGCTTTCCCAAAACGAAGCGATTCCTTTAATTTGACGATAACCTCCCATACCCTTTCGGTTTTTGCTTCATCCATGGGGCATTGATTCAGCAACCCCTTCCAACGCTCCTCTATCTGCATGACGACCCAATGCTCTCCTTTATCCGGCGGCAGTCTAAGTTCAAGAAACCTGTTTTGCACATTAACCAGGTCATCAATCAGATGTCGATAGAGTGTGTTCTCACCCGGGAGTAATTCATTCAATTCGTCGATGGCCTCCCGTTTGGCATTTTTCTCCTTTCGTTCCTTGAGTAGCATATCCTCCCACTGCTCTCTCAAATTTCCAATTTCCGTTTTGATAAGAGAAAAGATCAACCCCGATTTTGCAATGGCATTTCTGAGTGAATCCGACAGGATATTGCATGCATTCAACCGGTCTTTTGCTAATTGCTGCATGGCGGTCACGGAATCCTGGCGCAACTGATAGGACAATAATTCGGTTCCAAGGGATCTTGAAAGTCTTTTGATCACCTTGGTCTCCGGGCTTCCGATGTGAATGGTATAAGGATGAAAGTGTATTTTTATGACCGCTACAACCACATAGTCACTGTCTTTCCAGAGGATGTTTCCCTTGTGATCTCGAGGGAATACAGACGAAGAATAAACATCAAAGTTAAGATCCGATTTGTGGACGAGCACGGGTTCCATATGATGGAAGTCCTCATGCACCCCTTCAACTTGCAGCCTGACGCTCCGCTTATCGTGGATCGGATCTTCGGCGGTCCAGCATTTCTGCTTTTCCACGCACCAACCCATGGCCTCCAGGGGCCGATTGTCTTCGTCACTGTAATCGATAAAGGGTCTTCCGGGAGGATTGTATTCGGACTTTTCAGGCAGGCCCCAGGAAATCGTGTTTCGTTCAGGGTCAATGACTCCCGAGGTGATTCTTTTCGCCGTGAGGTTGGGGGGTCTTCCAATACGATAAATAGAACCTTTATAAGCGTTGGGAAGGCAGAAAAGCATGGTTTCAATCATTTCTCTACAGGCCTTTTCCAGTGCAGCCCCTTCTATCTCAATAGACAATACTTTTTGCCCTCCGATATTCTTTGCGGCGGTCCCATATAAGCCGTTTTTAAGAAATGATACTTTAGGCCTTTTGTAAATTTTGTCAATAAAAATAAGAAACTAGCTCTTGACAATCTCAGGGACCGATGTCAGACTCTGTCTATGTCTAATAATCCTCTAAAAATCGAATACCTACCTCAACTTGAAAACCCCCTTTTCATCGCCGGGTTCGAGGGGTGGGGAAATGCCCTTGATATATCGAGGGGCATGGTTGACTACCTCATCCAGAAATTGAAAGCCGAGCGTTTCGGAAATATCAATCCTGATCTTTTCTATAGATTTGATGAGAATCGACCGATCGTGGAGATAAAAAACGGTCGATTGGAAAGCATCAAACCGCCGGAGGGTGCCTTCCACGTGGTTCAGTCGAATTTTTCCGGAAGAGATATGATTATCTTTAAAGCTGTGGAGCCCAATCTTCATTGGTTTCAGTTCGTCGACACCGTTCTTTCTCTATGCGATCAAATCGGAGTGAAAACGATCATCAGCCTCGGCAGCATGTATGACAACGTCCTGCACACGGATAGGTCTGTCTCTGCATTTACCTCTAGCGAGGTGCTTCTGGCGACCCTCAAACAGAAAAAAGTCAAGCCCGTAAATTTCACCGGGCCGAGTGCCATTCATTCCACGATACATTCGGAGGCTCAGAATAGAGGATTCGAATGCATCAGTCTATGGTGCCATTGCCCGTATTACCTGCAGGGAACAACACATTTTGGTCTTTTATCTCATTTGGGATCCCTTCTCTCTTCGTGGGGAGGCTTTGATCTCGATACGGATGAACTGGAAATCACGTGGCAAGATCTTAGCAAACAGATCCAGGGACTTATCGACAAAAACCCCGAACTTCAGAGCATGATCGACGATCTCCGAAAGGCCAAGATCAAAGGGTCTTGGAATGGCACGAAAAAAAGCGAGAAGGTTATTCACCTGGAGGATTTTTTTAAGCCCAAGCCATAGGGATCAAGGCCTTGGTTTTATGGGGTTGATCAGAGCTATCCGCTTAAAATGGCGGTGTTTTTAACACGCTCTACAAGGGATGAGATGATTTCACCGGCGCTTCCCTGGAGGAAGATATCCGTTATAGTATCCGTCAAATGGGTCTTCTCCTTGTTGATTTCTATGATCTTTGCTCCCGCCCTTTTCGCTGTCGCTGGAATGGTATTGGCCGGAGAGACAACAGCGGATGTTCCAATAATAAGAAGGGCCTGGGCCGTTGCGGCCAGTTGAAAGGACCGATTCAGCGCATCCGGAGGAATCGTCTCACCGAAAAAGACCACATTGGGCTTAAGGACCTTGCTGCATTCACACTTGGGCGTAGGCTCGCCGCGTTTTTCCTCAGCCGTATACTTCTTTCCGCACCAAAGACATGAAAGCGTGCTGGAATTTCCATGATATTCAATCACATTTTTAGCTCCCCCCGCCTGGTGGAGATTATCTATATTCTGAGTGATGATGTAATGCAGGAAACCCAGTTTCTCCAATTCCCCCATGCCGAGGTGTGCCTTATTGGGTTCCGCATGGGCCAGCAACGCATCCATTTCTCGAAGCATGTTCCACACTTTTTCCGGATTATGTCTGAATGAAACGATACTCGCATACTCTGCAGGGTCGTATTTTGCCCATAGCCCGTCCGCGCTACGAAAATCGGGAATGCCGGATTCCACGGATATCCCCGCACCGGTGAGAGCCAGTGTAAGTCGAGAATTACAAACAATCTGTGTAGCGCGATCAATCAGTTCTTCCATTTCAAAACCCCTTCTTAAATACCTAGGACTCCAGCGCTTTCAAGGCATTCTTCAAACACGCCGTAGTTTTGTCGGTCAGGGTAATCATCTCCCGAATATGTTCGGCACTTGCCTTCTTTCTTTCGTTCTCCAATTCTTCCGCAAATTGCACATAATCCTCCCGGTGATGCTCGTTGTGGCCGATCCAGTGTTCCAGCCTTATTTTGGCCTTTTCGTTGAATTTCATGTGGGACACCTCCTTCAGTTAAAAGGGATAAAAAGGATATTACACTTAACAATAACAAAAGGGCGTATTTTTGGCGAGCGCAAATACTATATCGATAATTGTGTTGACTCAAAAGTGATCTGACGTTAGTATTTAACGATCCTCCAGACAGATACGGTGTCAAAGCCGAGTGCATGAAATATCCCGATTAAAATTTATCGATTAACGCCTTGAAATTGAGAGAATAATCGGGAAAAGTAACCCTATATTTGTCTGCACAACCTCATTTCCATCCGGATTTAGATGACGTTCGCCCAAGTCCCATGCCTTTTAACAACATTTGTTCATACGTGTTTTCTCTTGTCACCGCCTTCATGCATCCCTATCATTGGATTCACGACTAACACTATGGGTCCTGATGAAAGGAGGAATTTTAATGCAAGACGACATCCTGAAAGGTAAAAAGATTCTCATCGTGGACGACGAACCCGACATTCTTGAGACCCTTGAAGACCTCTTAAGTATGTGTCTGATCGACAAGGCGCCGAGCTTCGAGACGGGAAAGAAATTTTTAGATAAGAATACGTACGATCTGGCTGTTTTTGATATTATGGGAGTGAAGGGATACGACCTGCTTCGAATTGCAAACAAGAAAGGCATTCCCGCACTCATGCTGACGGCCCATGCCCTGAGCCCTGAAAATCTTGTCAAATCGATCAAAGAAGGCGCACAGTCATATGTTCCCAAAGACAAATTGCCCGAAATTGCATTATTCATTAGGGATGTCCTGGAGGAACGACAGAAGAGTGGGGATAAGCACAGCCGCTGGTTTACACGGCTTAAGCCTTTTTTCGACAAGCAATTTGGTGATGGATGGCGAGAAAAGGACAAGGAATTCTGGGTGAAATTTGAGAGCAAATCCGTGGTCACCAAAAAGGATTTGGAAGAGATGATGTGACTCTCATTGCATCCGCTTCTCGTTCGTGTTGGAAGACCGGATTTCTTTCCGCATCGACCCTGTCACCGCCCTTAAAGCATTAGAGGGGGATCCGAATAGAAAAGGTCGCCCCTTTCCCCGCGTCACTATCGAGAAAGAGTTCTCCTCCCATATCTTCAACCAGGACCAATACACCGGCAAGACCCAGACCATGCCCTCTGACACAGTGATCCGATCTCATATCCATTTGAAAATAACACTCAAAAATCTTTTGGTGATAACTTGCCGGTATCCCTTCACCATCGTCTTTTACAGATACAAAAAGAAAATCATCACCATCATTAACCGTCAATTGGATTTCTTTCTTCCGATATTTAAGGGCATTGTTCAGTAGATTTCTGAAGATCTGTTTGACTTTGCTTTCATCCATCGATACCTGCCGACACCATAAATTCTCGTTAATATGCAGGATAATTCCCCGGTTTTGCATCGTTTCCTTCAGGTCAGGGAGGTTCGTGCATTTCTTAATCTGCTCGGCGGTATCGTGATCCGTAAGATCAAATATTTCGACCATTGTCTGTTCAATGAAATCAGACACGGAAAATTCCTTCTTACTGATAATACCCTTTGCGGATCTACCTAATTCAAGAGCGTCATTCACCAGGGTTCTCGTCACAATGGCGTTTCTTAAGACCCTTTGGAGCACCTTCTCCTGTTTTTCGGTGAGAGAGCCGTATTTACCCTTTCTCTGCATCAAAGAGAGTACGCCGGCCTCAATGACTGCGAGAGGGACTTTCAAGTCGTGGATTAAGAAATCGAATTTTATTCTTTTTTTGCTCATTTCTTTTCCAATCTACTAGCTCGTCAACTGAAACGGATGAAACCGGAGGATAGCCCTTTTATGAAAATACGATTCCCACATAGCCCACAAAGCTGCTGTCAGGCCTGATGTCATAACTCGTGGTATAAACAAGTTCATGGGCATGTTTGGCGCCCATTTTTTTGACGCCGGCAATAGCTGTCGCCGCAGCCCCGGAACAGCATGCATTGCCGTTTTTCAATGATTCCCTGATCACCTCTCCCGCATCCATTTGCAGCATCAGGTCGACAACGGCTCTGTCATTTTGAGTTTTTACCCACTCAACGGCATCCTTGCCGACCCCTTTCGGGGTAAATCCATAATTATAACCGTAATGGGTGAGATCGGTTGATCCAATAATCAATGTTTTTGTGGCCCTTGCCCGGGACAGTTCGCCCACTCTTTCACCAATTTTCAAAGAAGCGGCGACGGGCGGTACGCCCAGGGGTAATATTTTTGCCTCTGGAAAAAAATATTTAATAAAAGGTAATTGAACCTCGACAGTATTGTCAGGCTCATAATCGGAAGCGGTCTCCACCCTGAAAGGAAATTCCGATACGAGAGTTTCTCCGAGTTCTCGGTCTATTTCCAATTCCCCAAGGGGAGTCGCCCACTTTCCCTCCTTCATGATAAAATTAGCACTTCCGGAATGCAGGTGCCGCCCGAATACGACCACGGTGTCCGGCTGAGTATCATCTCTAAGGCAACTTATCACACTGCACGCAATTCTGCCCGAATAAAACCATCCGGCATGAGGGACTATGCCGCCAAGCCCTGCGCCTTCCGGCAAAATACGCGGAACACGATCCTTTTCGAATTCCTCTATAGCCTCCCGGCAATCCGAAGCACTTCCGGGATACCAACTCCCTGCAAAATCAGATTTTCTAACAGACATCTCCTTTGCCCTCCATCGCAACCTTTTCCCGGGATGCCTTGAGGACCTTTCCCTGTTTTGATTCCTGCGTTCCGAGGTCTTGACTCAATGGGGCGATTATATCGGATGCGTGTATTGAATATTTTTTTAAAGACTTTTTCCTTAATTCAGCCTATAGGGTTCTTTTAAGAAATACAAATTTTTTCTGTTATGGAAATGGAAAATTTCAAATATTGCCATTGCCAATACAATGAGGGATGCATATGACATTTGATATCGCAGAATGGGTCGTACGGATACCCGTCCTTTTGTTCGCCATCACGATTCATGAATATTCCCATGGTAAGGCGGCCTTTTCTCTTGGTGATCCCACTGCAAAGAATGCGGGAAGGCTCTCTCTCAATCCCATCATTCATATTGATCCCATCGGGGCCATCTGCCTTTTCCTTTTTAATTTTGGTTGGGCAAAACCCGTTCCCGTGGATATCCGCTATTTCAAAAATACAAGACGTGATACGATTCTCATGGCCCTGAGCGGACCCGTGGCCAATCTTGCGGCCGCTTTTGTCACGGGTCTTTTCATTCGCCACTTTATCCTGCCATTTGAGATTTACATCAAGGTCCTTCTTTATATGATGTTGATGAACATAGGCCTTGGGATCTTTAATCTTCTGCCCTTGCCCCCCCTGGACGGTTCCCATGTCCTGGAAAACCTCCTTCGCGGTGATGCGGCGAGGAAATATCGAAAGTTCGGCCGGTATGGCCCTCTTGCACTCTTTGGTATTATCATGCTGGATAATTTCGCACACACCGGTATCTTGAATAAAGTACTCATGATGCCCATGCTGTACCTGGCGCACTTTTTCGGAGGGGATAATTTTTTTAGACTTTTGGGGATATTAAGATAGTTTTCAGGGAATTCAATAAAAGGCCCCTGAGGCCTAGCCCTCAATAAAAGATTTTTATAAGATCGGGCTGGACAGGGGCCAGACCAGGAATAGGTCATTCGCCTTATTCCCAGAGAATGCCTACATACAGAAGTGATGAGGGCAGGTCAAGATTTTTTCGTTTCGCCTTTATTTTTTTTCGCCTGAGTCAATCCTTAGCAGTTCTTCAGCGACCTTCAGTTCGTCGGGCAGGACATCCAGGATCTCATTTACGTGTTCCTGTTTCAACCCGAATTGAAAAAGGATGGCTTGATTGATCTGGCAAATGATGCCTTCATGATGAAGGCTGAATTCATGGGCAAGAGAGACATAGTACGCGAGGTTACTCAACCTCACCCAGGATTCCATATTGGGAATTATCTTTCCGGACATACTGGCATGGTGATTACGAATGGAGTTAACCAGGGATAAAGGGAAATTCCAGGCCTCCGCGATCAAACCTCCAAGTTCGGCGTGATCAATGCCGAAGACCTCTTTTTCCGCCTGAGTAAAAGTCAACCCATCCTTTCGGATCAACTGGGCCAATTCAGCCGGGTTTTCTGCGATGTATTTGTCCAGTACCAACTTTCCGACATCGTGCAAAAGGGCTGCCGTGAAGAGTACGGCATCGTCCTTTAATCCGACTTTTTTGACGAGCATCTGCGAAATGGTCGCTGAAGCGACACTGTGGCGCCATAGCTCTCCCGGATGAAGGCCATACCCTTCCTGGGCCTTCAGGTAGGGAGATAAGCCTTTACAGTTTGCCAAGACAATTTTGACAATATTTTGCAGACCCAGCAAGGCAACGGCCTGCTCCACGGTGAAAATCTTCACGGGTAAACTGAAATAGCTGGAATTGCAAAGTTTCAAGCAATTGGCCGTGATGGCCTGATCATATTGGATGACCTCCAGGATGTCAGAGGCTCCTACCTCGGGCGTGTCTGCCAGTTCGAGGATGCGCCTGGCCGCCTCCGGGAAAGGCGGAAGACTCTCGATGGAGTTGACTATTTTTTCGAGTTGCTTACTCATGGCTGGGGCAAACTCCCTCTTGTTTCATTTCCTGTGTCCAGGGGAAAGCGGTTATAGATCACCAAGGACAAAGGTTCTTGATGGTATTATCGGGAAAATAGCCGGAAATCTTGAAGGGTAATTGTTCGGATAACAGGGATATTCAATCTTCCTGAGATACGGGAAAATCGAAAGCTTTAAAATACCAGATAATTTAATAAATTATCGTATATAGTTAAAGTAGAGGTAGTGCGTTTTGGCAAAATGGCATACGGCCTCAAAGCTCGCGTCAATCTCGGAGGCTATTTCGCTGAGTGTCTTTGCATTCCACATTTTTCGGATAGAACGGATTTGATCAGGAGAAAGTTTCCCGGGTCTCGCAGGATACTTTTCATATACGCCGTATTCCGTGTCAGGCATTTTCGACTCCTAGCATTCTATTTTTCTTTCACATCGGTCTCCGGGTAAAAAACATAAAGGAAAATCAAAAATCAAATAACTTTTGGTGCTGAATAGGCGAGCCGCTTATAGATTTTTTTAGTTTCACGGGAGATCGAAACATTAAGGAGTCGGTGAAAATTTTCCTGACACAGGCGATAGACCTTGGCGGCATCGGCATAGCGACCGAGTTTTTCTTGGCAAATCATGAGACGCTGATAAAAAATCTCCTCGAGATTGTCCGTCGTCAATCCCTTTTCGTAAAGCTCGATCGCCTTTTCGAATTCACCTTCCTCTTCCCAAATCTTTCCCAGGCCGAGGAGGGTATGAAGGTATCGCAAGGCCAGGCGTTCACGAAGCGGGACCATCCAATGTTGTAAGGGCTCATCGGCAAGAAAATGCCCCTTGTAAATGGAAAGAGCCTTTTGATAAGCAGCCGTAGCGCCTTCCCTGTCTTCCTTGTCCCACGTGATCCTCGCCTCTTCAAGTCGCGCCTCTAAGGCCCATGTGTCCAGCCAGCAATATTTCCGATTCAATGTCAATCTGCCGTCAAGATGCCGAATCGCCTCCTTTTTTTCCAGGATCCGGCGAAGTCGGTTCAGATTAGTGGAAAATGCGCTGTGGGCCATATCCCCTTCCGCCTCCGGCCAGAGGTCGTCCATAATCTTTTCTGTTTCGACTTCCACACCTCCGCGGGCGATCAGAGACTTAAGAAGTTCCAGCGGTCTCCTGTGTCCCTTTGCTGAAAACCGGATCGGCTTTTCGTCAATTATGATTTCGAATCGAGAAAGGGTCCGGATTTTCACGACCCAGGGCCAATTGTCCGGACCCTTAGAAAAATCCTCCGGTGCAAGGTCATGTGCCCTGATGAGATTTCTACAATAATCCACCTCAATGCCTTCCGAGAGCGCCTTGGTACATAAGCGGGACATGGATTTTGGATGCCACCACCATATCATGCTTTGAAATCCGTAATTTCTCCCAAAACGCATGGCCGTTTGGAGATGACGGCTCCCCTCTTCTCCTCCTTCCTGGTTCAAGGCCAGCAAAGCCTTCCCCATCAGGCACATGAATTCCAATATAGCACTATGGGTCTCAAGGGACTCTGATAACGCAACCTCGATTTCTTTTCCCGCCCGGTCGAATTCCTCCTTTTCGATCAAGATCTGCGCCAGGCAGTAACGGCAGACGATTGTGGCGAAAACATACCCGGTCTCGTTTGAAATTTTTATGGCGATTCGCGCATGCTCCAGCGCTTGGTTCAAATCCCCAGTGAGCAGATTGTAAAGAGCGGCACAATGATGGAAGATCCCATGCCCATGGTAACGGGAAGGTGAAAGGATAGGCTCCAACCGCTTTAGAAATTCACCTGCCTTTGACAAATCCCCGAGAATCAGGGAGAGAAAAACTCCATTAAAGAGGAACATGTGTTCCCACATTTTCAAGCCTGTCTTTTCTACGATTTGGAGTGCTTCCAGTACGTCTTCAAGGGCGCTATCATCCGGAATTTCATAGAATAGACGTGTGGATATATCCAGCCATTTCCAGTGAAGTATCCCGGGAGGATGCGCCTTATATGCCTTCATGAGCTTTTCCGCCGCAGCTTTGATGATTTTGGCCCTGTTGAAATTCCCGGCCCACGAAAAATAGGTGATAGCCCAGTCCGCCGCCTCAATGCGCAGGTTTTGATCGCCGTATTTTCGGGACAGTAAGAGCGCCCGCTCCACCCACCGGATCATATCGGGGTGGTGGGGCCTGCGAAACATCAGGGCACACATCATGGAAACCGCGACCCTGGCCTCAATCTCGGGTGTTGGACATGTGTTTCCTTCGCGCAGATCGTTTTCCAACCATTCAATCCACGGATCAAGGGCGGTGAAATAACCCCACTCATACAATGTGCTGCCTACGATGCCGGCCCATGAGAGGTAAAGACCGCGCCTCTCATTTGCCGTATCAAATAAGCGGAAGGCATTTTTATAGTGATCTCTCGCCTCGGAAGGCGACGCATGTTGGCAGCTTACACCGAGCCAGTAATGCATCCACGGGTTCTTTTGGATGCTGTCGTCTTCAGGGATTCTGGTGATCCATTGTTGAAGGGTTCTATTCCTGCCCTGGCTGATGAGTTCGCCCGCCTGATGCTCGATAAGGGAAACCAGACCTGTTGTCTCCCCTGCCGCCGCGAGTAGGTCCACGGCCTCATCATAGAAATTCGAAGCAACCAGGATTTCGGCCGCCTTCAGGCGCAGCCCACGGATCACCTCTCGTGACAGTGTCTCCTTCGCCCTTGAAAACAAAAATTCATGAAACAAAGGGTGGAACTGATAAACGGTCGTCCGGGAATGGAACCTCTCAATAAACAGGTACTCCCGTTCCAGCGATTTAAGGATACGTGAGGCATCAGCCCTGCCTGTCAGGGTTCCTGCCATTGAAGGGGACATTCTTGGTAGGAAGGAGGTCTTAAGCAGGAAATCCTTCATGGGTGCTTTCATCCCGGTGAACAGTTCCCCTGCAAAGTAGGAAAAAACTTCTTCCGGCGTGAACGCATTTAGTTCTTCAGGTGATGCTTCCTTCCCTCCGATGTTTTTTGCCATGAGAATGAGTCCCGCCGCCCACCCCTGGGTTTTGGCGTAGATTGTTTCCACAATTGTCTTTGGCAAGCGCTTGCCGGAGGTCATTTCGGCAATTTGCCTTGATTCCGAAAGGCTCAGCATCAGGTCCCTTGATCCGATGCACCGCATAAGATTATTGGCCTGCATTCTGGCAAATGCGGGTGGAGGTTCCGTCCTACTCATAATGATCGTATGAATATCAGGCGGGATCATGGAAATCCCGTCTTGAAACGACTCATGAAGGGTTGACGAAGAAATTTTCTGGTAATCGTCGAAAACAAGAAATATGGGAGGTTCAAGATTTCGGCATAATGCTTCGAAATACCGTCTGGAAAACACCTTGACGTTTTGGAGATATTCGGGCGTCAACAAAGGAAGCACGGATCGCATTCCGGGACCGACTCTCTGTGCCGCAAGACCCAGGTAGAAAAAGAAGGAGGCAGGATCATCATCCCCCTCATCGAGGTTATACCACAGGCAGGGAATTTCCTGTTGGGCCAGGTAACTTGCTACGAGCGTGGTTTTCCCCGATCCTGCCATGCCGGAAACCCAGGTGGTACTGTAATGCCCTCTTCTTTCCAGCTTCTTAAAAAGTTTCTTGCGAAGCACAATCCGAGGAAGCACAGGAGATGTAATTTTTTTTATCGCAAATTGATTTGGTTTCATCACTGGAGGGAAGCTGATACTAAGGTACGAATGCTAGGACTACCGTTATATTATCTTTTCCGCCTTCGGTTTTTGCAGTTTCAATAAGCGTTTCAGACTTCTGGCCAACATCCTTATCGGAGTTCAGAATGGTCTGAATCTGATGATCGCGAAGCATGTCGGTGAGCCCGTCGGAACAAAGAAGAAAAAGATCACCGGGAACCGTTTTTCCTTTGAGAAGGTCAAGGGCCAACTCCGGATCCAGGCCGACCGCGCGAAGGATGACATTTCTCAACGGGTGGGTTCTTATACTGGTTGACCTTATCAGGCCTTCCGCAACCTGCTCCTGGACAAGAGTATGATCCTGCGAAAGCTGTCTGAGCAGGCCGTTTCTGAAGAGGTAGGTTCGACTGTCCCCTATATGACCAAGAACAAAGCCGTTGTCATGAAAAGCCAGCAATTCCGCCGTGCATCCCATGCCTTTGTGGGCCGGGTTTTGTTTGATGTGTCCCAGGATCCTTTTGTTTGCAAGGCTGAAGGCCATTTTGACCCGGTATGTCATCTCCTTCTCGGATCGATCGTTCGCGCTCTCAAAAGCCTCCATGGCCGCTATAGTAAATATTTTACTGGCAAGTTCGCCGGCGGCCGCACCACCCATGCCGTCAGCGACCGCGCCTACCCTGAGGTCGTGACTTATCGCGAATGCATCTTCGTTATTCGAGCGTTTAAGACCGATATCCGTTCTACCTGCAAATATCATGTGTTGCATCCGAATGTGATAACTTTATTGAGCCTTAGGTCTCCATGGCTACGGTACAATCCGATTGGCTATTTATCATCATAAAATCCGCAAGATCCGATGAATCAAATGTTATTGCGAGGCCTTTTCTGAGCGCTGATAGATCAGCGTAGATCTCCGCGACACTTTGATATCGAAGATTTTTGTCTTTCTCCAAGCACTTCATCACAATGCGGTTCAATTCCTCTGAGATCTCAGGCCTCACATTGATCAGCGGCTGAATCTCCATCTTTGGAATGGATCGAATCGCTTCAACATCACTCTTAAATTTGTACACTCTTTCTCCGGTAATCGTTTCATAGAAAACAAGCCCCAGGGCATAAATATCCGCCCTGCCATCCACAGGCTCTCCCAGTGCCTGCTCTATGGACAGATAGGCGAGTTTTCCCTTTATGACACCGGCCTGTGTCAAACTGGGTTCGGATCTTGCCTTTGAAATCCCAAAGTCGCTAATCTTGACCTCTCCCTGGCATGAGATCAACATATTTTGAGGGCTGATATCCCTGTGTACGATGTTTAGGGGTTCTTTGGTCGTGTCGTCCTTTCTGGAATGAGAATAATCCAGGCCCTTACAGATTTCGGAGAAGATAAAGACGGCGAGTTCAACGGGCAAACCCTGTTTTTGGGTCGAAAGGATCTCGCCCAGGTTCATCCCGTCAATAAATTCCATGGCAATGAAATACGCGTTGTCAATTTTGCCGTAGTCAACGATCTGCACAATGTTCGGGTGCTGCAGAAGTGCGGCGAGCCTGGCCTCCCGCGTGAACATTTGGATGAAATCCTCATTCTCTGCAAGGCTGGGCAATATTTTTTTGACGGCAACCCTTCTGCGAAACCCGTCTTGTCGCACATAATCTGCAAGGTACAACTCAGCCATTCCACCTTGGGCGACTTTTCTTTGGAGTATGTATGGCCCAATGCGTTTCATCGTCTCAAGGTCCTGCCTGACTTTTTGAGCTTTGTTTTTAGCAGAACGATCGAGCAGGAATAACACAAAAGCCAGCAAAATCGTGGTGGCAATCATGCCGGAATAACACACTAATTTTACCCGATCAATGGATTGGGCCAAATCCGTTTCGGAAAAATCCAGATAGGCCTTCCCGATTTCCACGTTCGCGAATGTAATGCTTCTCCAGAATCCGATGAATTTCGTTTTGTCGAGAGAGATTTTTTCCGTTATGCTGACATTTTCAAGCTGTTTAATCTCCTTTTGATTCTTGAAAGGTTCAAACTCACGATTAATCATCCCGGGGTCCGAATGTGCGAGGATCATATTCCTGTGATCCAGCACCGCCAGTTCCTTCAAGTCCTTCAAGCTCTCGAATTCCTTGATGGCGACATTGAGCGCCAAGATATCCTTTTCTAAAACAAAAGGCCCGCTTTTCGTCGCAAGGTTTTCGGCTGCGACCACCCCGTGCTGATAAAACGAATCGTTCAGGCGGGAAATCGTTGAACCATAATAGAAATAGCCGAATGCCATGGCGACGAGCCAGAGGAGGGTACAAAAAACGACACCTCTTCGGTTCCGGCGAATAAAGCCGATCTTAAATATCTTCCTTGAAAATTTTTCGGATATGCTGGTTGAAATTTCTTTCACTCTTACCATCGTCATCGAGGCGATTCCGCCGACAGTCATGGAACACCCCCTTTTATGATTTTCAAATCATTACTGGGAAAGCTTCATAATTATTTCGCTGCATCGAATGATCACCTGGCGTTTGAGCCAGGAAAGATCTTCTCTTTTTCCTAATTCCCTCAACTGAATCCCTCCCGAATCGGTGTGGATTCCGGTATCCGGATCTTTACCCGGAACCTTGAAGAGAAACACATCTTCAAGGTCAGAGTGACGGAATACATCGGAGGAGAAAGCCTTCCGGCTGCCACACAAGGGACAGGTCACAAACGCGTCCGTCATGACGGGGTCAATATCGGTCAGCTTATCCGGTCTCTGCCGATGGACGCCTCTAAGCTTCGTCAATCCCGATGAGATATTTGGATAACGCAGAGCAACGACAAAGACTATCAGGAGGAGGAAAACCGAAAAAATCGCGATTTTAAATTGATTTCGGATCTTTGATTTTTCGGCGCCCGGAATTTCCATATAGAGTTCACCGATCTTTGTGCCGGCATAAGTAATATCCGTCGAAAAACTGACCATGTTTTTTCGATTGGTGAGATCACTCTCCCAGATCAACACCTGACTGATGGATTGCCCCTCGTCTTTCGTATAAGGCAGGCTTTCCCCGGCGCCGACGCGGGCAACGATCTCATTGCGATGGTCGAACACTGATACGGTGGTGATGTCTTTGTTTTCGGCGACGTAAGAGAGGAGACTTTGAATGGACTGGGCATTTTCCCCCAAAAGAGGGAGGCTGACCGACCGCGACAATTCTTTGGCAATCTCGATACCGGATTCCCGGATTTTTCCATTATCGATTTCGATCCGGATGATGGTCAAAAAATATGCCGTAACAATGAGCGCGAGACAGATGCCAATGAGCAGAAACAGGCGGCGATTCATTGAAGACAAACTGTACCGCACCCGTGAAAATCCTGAAAAATGGAGTTTATTCAAATTTTGAATCATGAAGGTCCTCCGCGAAACAACAACGGACTAATTTGGAAAAAACCGGCCTAAAAATAGTAAAGTGTTCCGAGTTTATTAAGCCGTGAGACTATTGTCAAGCAAATTGACCTTTTACCTATTGAATGTTTTATATACAAATCATGTTTTTTTATATTATATAACGCTCCATTACATATATACATTTAACTTGTGCTATATTCAAATTGACAAAAACAATTATTACATTTAAAGATAACGCTAAAGAATTCGCGCCGATTACGAAGATGCAATCATTGCCTAAAGGGCACATAAGCTCCACTGAACCTCCCTGAAAAAATTCCATCACGAGATTTTCAAAATGCGATATTTTTTAAATTTTTTTATTTTATTCGGAAGTTTGGCCCTTTGCCCTTTTTTTGTCTCGTGCGTAACAACCAAGCCTGCTGTAGCGCCCACCAAAGAAATCTTTTTTCAGTCAAAAGACTACGTTGTGTACAGCCTCCAGGGCGGTGAAACACCGGAACAACTGGCCGAGCGATTTTTGGGGAACCGAAAGATGGCATGGGTTGTGGAGGAAGCGAATCCGGATACCATCTTCAACCGAGGTCAAGTTGTTGTCATTCCTCTAAAAGACAAAAATAAAGGCGGAGTGAACGCCAAGGGTTATCAGACGATACCTGTGCTCACCTATCATCGGTTTGCAGACGCCTGCAAGTCAAAACTCTGTGCCCCAGTGAATGTCTTTGATCGCCAGATGAAATATCTGAAGGAAAACGGCTATAGGACTATTACGCCGGCGGAACTTGCTGCTTTTCTGCAGTATCGAAGGTCTCTTCCCAAAAAATCCGTGTGGATTACCATGGACGACGGCTATCGTTCCGTCTATGATTTTGCTTACCCGGTCCTAAAAAAATATGGTTTCACCGCAACGCTCTTTGTGTATACGGATTTTGTCGGTGTTTCGAGAACAGCCATTACCTGGGAACAACTTAAAGAGTTGAAGGCGGAGGGTTTCACGGTTGGTTCCCACACGCTGTCCCATTGCGATCTCACCAAACAAAAGGATGACGAAAGCGACAGTGCGATGTCTGAGAGGATCACAGAGGAGCTCAAGCGATCCAAAGCAATCATCGACAAAAAATTGAACCAGGACACTGTCTTACTGTCTTATCCCTTCGGCAATTTCGATCCAAGGGTCGTGAAGCTTTCGATAGAGGCCGGATACAAAATCGCCGTCTCAGTAAAAAGAGGCGGTAACCCCTTTTTTGCAAACCCTCTCACCCTTAAAAGGGATCAAATATTGAGCAGGGATTTGGATACGTTTGCATCAAGATTGAAGACATTCAACAATTTTCCATTGGAGTAAGGAACAATGAGAAATACTGCTGCAATCATTGGAATTATTCTGCTCGTTATCCTGGTAATGGGGTGTGAAAAGCGTGAGGCCCAGACTCCGCCTCCGGTTCCTCTTTCCGATCAATATCTCATAAAGGCACAGGAGTTTGAATCCGACGGTAAGCTTGTTGAGGCCCTCGAACAGTATAAGCTGGCTCTTACGGTGGAACCGCAGAATCCACTGGCCCTCGAAAAAACATCACAGATCAAATCCCATTTGGATGGTCTGGCTGAAGAGCACTACCGGACCGGATTGTCCTTCCAAAAAAGGGGGGAATACGCCCGGGCGCAACAGGAATTTCTGACGGCCCTGAGGTACAATCCCGGGCATGCCGAAGCGGCAAATATTCTTAAAGAGCATGAACTGGAAGGGAAACATGTCAAAGGGTATTTAGTCCATACGATACAGCCTGATGAGAGCATTTCCATGTTGGCCCAAAGGTATTACGGTGATTATCGAAAATTTCATATCATCGCCGAATACAATGGGCTGGAAGATGCCACAAGGGTCACTGTCGGGCAGCGCCTCAAAATCCCCGTCGTTGAAAATCTGCCGTTTTACGCGCGCCCTGAAGATATCAAGAGACCCTCCGAGGATGTTTCAGGGTCGACGCTTCCGGAGGTCCTTCCCGTCAAGGGGCACATCGTGCATACTGTAAAGCCTGATGAAAGCCTCTCTAAACTAGCCATACGCTATTATGGGGATTACAAGAAATATACGATCATCGCCCAATACAATCAAATAGACGAAAACGTCGGTCTGAAGGTCGGTCAGAAGATCAAAATCCCTAAAGTCGAAGGGCTCTCAATAGCTGCGCCGCCTTCGGAAGAGGAACCGAAATCACCGGAGGCTCCCGCGCCGGCCGCAGTAGAGGGTCCCAAGCAACCGGAAGCCCCGGCGCCTGCCACTGAAGAGGAACCGAAACAACCGGAGACTCCGGCCCCGGCCCCTGAAGTGCAGAAGCCTCAGGAAGAAATACCGGCCGAACCCTCAACGCCTCCCGGGGATCAGGTTGCCAACTACCGGGAACTTGGCATTGAATTGTTCAATGAAAAGAATTATCCGGAGGCCATCATTGAATTCAAAAAAATACTGGGTTTGTATTCAAACGATCAGATGGCTGTTGAATACCTTTCTCGCTCCCGTTTTGAACTGGGTAAATTGTCATTCGAAAAAGGAGAGTACAGCGAGGCCATAACGCAATTCGAAACCGCCCTAGAATACGACAGTGCGTGCCGTGAGTGCCACGCCTATATCAATGACTGTTTGAATAAACAGCGAGATGCGGCCAGAAGCCGTGCTATGGCACTTTTTGAAAAAAAACAATATGGAAAGGCCATTACCGAATTCGAAAAAGTTCTGCAACAATACCCTGATGATACCGCGGCTCTCGAGTATGCGTCTGCGGCCCATTTCCAGCAGGGACTGGTTCTCTTCGGGCAAGAAGATTATTTGAGCGCAAGGGATGAATTCAAAAATTCATTTCAATATAATGATAAGTGCGATAAGTGTGCAGAGTACATCAGAAAATGTGAAGACACTTACAAGGAAATCCATTACAACAGGGGGCTGACCTATTTCGGCAAAGAGAGATTGAATGACGCAGTGCGGGAATGGGAACTGGTCTACGATCTTGATTCCGAATACAAAGATGTCTCCGGTAACCTGAAAAAAGCCAAAGAATTGCTGGAACGTCTTGAAAGCATAAAGCGAAGTAAAATGAAAGAGTAAATATAAAGGCTGAAAAATGGTTGATAAACCGTCTATCCTTGTGACGCTCGTCCACATAGAGGGACCTTTGAAAGGGGAAATTCAGGAGTTGAGGGAGGATGAGATTTCCATCGGCCGTCACCCCTCGTGCCATGTGCTATTCCCTAAGGATTTCCGTATCATCTCACGGAATCATGCCCATATCCTCAGGGAGGGAAATCGTTTCAAGCTTCTCGATCAAAGTTCAAACGGCACCTTCGTGAACGGGGAGCGTATTAAAGAGACTTATTTGGGGTCCGGGGATGTCCTCGTGTTTGCCGAAGGCGGTCCAAAGGTGAGCTTCTTGACCACCATTGAAGAAGGTTCTCCGCCCGCGGAGCCCGCTGCAAAAGCCGGTAGAGAGTTTCCTCCGGCAGTCGAAGAAACGATCCGGGAAATCCCCCCTGCCCCCCAACCGCCTCCACCCCGGCCAAGTGCCGTTCCGCCACCGGCACCAGGAAAGGCCCAAGTGCCCCTTGTGATTCAGTATGGGGTCACGCTCAGGTCCTTCAAAGAGCTTCCCGTTTCTCTCGGAAGCAACCCGACGTGTGATTTCGGACTGGAGCATCCCGGAATCCTGGATCGCCACGCGACTCTTTTTTTCGATCAGGGCCAATACTGGGTCAAGGATCTGACCGGACAAGGGCTGGTCTCAATTAACGGCCAGACCGTCGGTGTTCAAGCGCCCTTGCACCCGGACAGCCTCTTATCCCTCAGTCCGAGCGGCCCGACTTTTCGATTCCTGGGCGGCGGTCGTCTGGCGGAATACGAGGATCCCTCGCCCGAGTAAAGAACCCGGGTCCAGAAGGTCCGACTTTGGGCTAAAACGTAAGGGGTTTATTGAGTCTGAATTTCAAGACTCCCGGAGTATTGGAATGATGGAGTGATGGAAAAGACAGCTAACGGCTGAGACACCATGCCATAAACACCATTCTAAACATCCCACGGCCGCCTGTCACTTCCCCAATACTCCAACACTCCAAGTCATTTTTCCGGCATGGGTTAGATCCAGCAATTCGGGCGAGATGAGCCCACAAGATGCTTCTCAGACCTCTGTTCAGGGCTCCGCCTCTTCCATTTGAATCATCTCGATCGCCTTACCTGCAATCACTTCCAGCCGCGACCCCTCTTCCTGTTCCTCCACGAACGCTGCAAGGGCGGGCAAGGCTCCGGATGCCTTCGGCCCAAAGGCGGCAAGCGCTATACCGGCATTTGCCCGAACGTCCTCTTCAGGGTCCACAAGCAATCCCGCGAGGGCATCCACCACTTCCGGTTCTTCCTTTCTTATCCTGCCCAGGGTCAGGGTGGCTTCGGCACGAATCTCTCCGGACGGATCCTTGAGGCATTCAAGAAGCCCGGGGACGCCGTCACCTGAAAGGGGTCCCAGGGTGCCGATTCGTTCGATGCAGGCCTTTCGTATCTGCGCATCTCCCTGCTCCAGTGTGGACAGCAACACGGGCAGACCCAGAGAGGGGTCTCCTGAGATCTTGATCATGGCCGAGCAGCAGGCGAGCTGAAGCATCGGCGATGCATTCACGGAGAGTTTTTGGATGGGGTCCAGGGCCTCTTCGGCATCCCGGCCCATCCACTCCAGGGTGTTGACGGCCGCAGTGACGACCTTCGGGTCTTCGGCTCTCATCAACTTCTTCACCGGGGGTAAGGCCTCGCGGCCGATCTTACCGAGGGTAAACCCGGCATGCCAGCGCAATAGATCGTTGTCACTTTTCAGGCACGTGCAAAGCGCATTGATGGATGAGGCCGCTTCCGGACCCACCCTGCCGAGAGCCGATGCGGCTGATATCCGAACAGGATCCGGCTGCCCCTCCGCCAGGGCCTCGGTCAGATGAGGACCAGCAGGCGCCCCCAGTTGTCCGAGAACCTCCACAACCAGTTTTCGGACGTCTTCCCGCTCATCTTCCAGACAATGGGCGACATCCTCCATGGCGGGCAATGATTCGTCTCCGGACAGAAACAACGCCGCCAGGGTCTCCTGGCGAATCATCGGGTCGGGATTCTTGAGCCTTGCAGCAAAATCATTCTCAGAGTCTGTAGAATCTTCTGGTATCATAAGATATTCCCCGCACCGGGCGTGTAACTTGACGATACGACAGACGTCGCCATAAGGGTCGCACATTGGACCACACCCGAGACCTGCAGCATACCCGTGTTAAGCGAAATAACACCCGCCGTAATCGTAATGCTGGGGGCATTGATGGTCACCGATCCACCCGTATTGATGGTCATGCCCGAGCCGAAGGTAATGGTGGCGCTTTGGGGGCAGTCGATTTTCACGGAGCCGGTGACGGTCACAGACTTATTCCCGGTCACTTTCTCCTCGTGATTTGCCAGCACAGTTACGGTACGATCAGATGTCACATCCAAGCTCTGCTTTCCCCCTACTGTGATGGTGTCGTCATTATCCACGGTAGTGGTCCGGTTGTTGCGGACGACACAACTCTGATCATTTTCAACCTCATCATCTCTATCCCACTGGGCGTGGATATAGATCTGTTCCTCTCCCCCCTTGTCCTCGAATCGAATTTCATTGAAGCCGTCCCCTCCGGGCCAAGTGCTGGATTTGATCGTGCTCTTGGTCTGTTCATCAGGAAGATTGTATGGCGGTTTATTATTGCCGTGGTAGACCCTTCCGATAATAATAGGTCGATCCGGATCCCCTTCGAGGAAATCAACGATCACCTCATGGCCGATGCGCGGAATGAACATGCTCCCCCAGCCTGCACCTGCCCATAACTGGCTGACCCTGATCCAACAGGAACTATTCTCGTCGCTTTTCTCCTTACGGTCCCAGTGAAACTTGACCTTCACCCTTCCGTGCTCGTCCGTATAAATCTCATCGCCTTCGGGTCCTGTGACGATGGCGGTCTGAACGCCGGTGATGACCGGCTTCGGGGTGACCAGCGGCGGACGGTAGGGAACACTGTGCGGGATGCAGGAAAAATTGTTATTGTAATGGGCCCCGTCGCCTTCGGCATCCGAACCTCCCGTGGGTTCGAAAGCAGCATGCGAAACGGAGGTGAGGACAAAGTCCTTGTCTTTCATGTCTTCCCGGTGATGCTCCGTGAGCCTGAACCGATATCCACTACCAAAGGACCGGCAATCGCCGGACCCAATGAGGGTCGTAATCTTGGCCTCCTCCATCTGCATACGGATGTTTGCCAACCTGTCCCCTTCGGTTCGATTATTGAATTCGGCAGGATATTCGTATATGCGCCGTTCGCCAGGACCCAGAGGTTGCCTGGTCGCCACTTCGACGGTTAAATCGGTCGCAGGGGTTTTGAAATTAAAATCTTTCACCGCATATTTACCGATCCGGATTTCCTGCATTTTGTGCATCCGGCTGATAACATCTCCCTCCCGGACGCCTCCCTGACCAGGATGGAACCTTGCCTCTTCCTGGTTCGGGCACGGCTGGTGTTCATTCGGAGAATCGGCCAACACCATGGTGTGCGTTCCGTCCTCATGGGTGAAGAAATAGTAGATACCCTCTTGTTCGAGAATGCGAGAGATAAAGTTTAAGTCGGTTTCCTGGTACTGGACGCAATAGTCCTTCTTCTCGTAGGGGGCGGCGGGCAATCTATTGTCGAAATCTCTGAAACCATTTTCGGCAAAGATCTTCTCCACGATATCCGGCACGGTAAGATTCTGAAAGATACGGGAGTTCGAAGTTCGGGACAACAACCAGAACCAGGGAACCAATGTGGCGGAGTAATTCGTCATGCCCTCTCCCCCGCTTTCACCGGCATCTCTTTCCAGCCCGAACCTGGCAACGATACCGTTAAAGTAGCGTAACTCTCCATTTTCCCGCGTAATGGCGATCGTGAGGTTCTGGCCAATGATTTCATCAAAGGCGATATTGTTGTTCTCAGATACCAGGTCGAGCTCGAATGAGAAAAGAGTGGACAGGCCTTCCGTTCCCTCGAACCCTCGCAAAAAAAACCTCTCATTCCATGGAGCAGTGATGATCCGCAGCATACGGTTTTCCTGGATAGACGTCATGGTCTCAACCTCCTAATCGGGCCGTTTTAAAATATCGGGGCCTCAAGAACGCTCTTAGAGTTAACCGGAAGTTAGTCAAACGCATTGAAATGCACCGTTCTGATTATTTCTGCAATATAATTCAGAAAGGCGATAAAAAAAATTTCTAAATGATAATTTTTTAACTGTATGTTGACCAAGACTTCCTTAATGTGACCAACTCTACGCGGCTTTTTAAAGATTGTCAACCACATGGGACCGGGGTTATATTCATAAAGGCAACCTTGACAACTGAACCCGGGAAGTCATATACAAGAAGTTCTTCGGTCATTAGATTCCACATCCAGGGCACGTTTCACACGAACCGAGAGAAGACATACCTACCTCTAAGATGAAACCGAAATGAATGCCACTTTCGGTCGTTTTTCTCCTTCCACCATGGAGACCCATATGACGGAAACCCGTTCACTGCTTTGGAATATTCCGGTCAGCGGCAGCTATGAAGACTTTGTCCGTGAAATTCGCCGACGTGTTGCAGCAAGGGTCATGTCTCGCACGCGCGGGAGCGACGGGCAACCGGTACAAAGGGAAATCGAACTCACCCAGGGCAACGAGAGCCTGAGAGAAACGTGGCGAATCATCCAGGCGTACCGTCCTGCTCTGCGCAGTGCAACCGTTCAGGCACGCTTCCACGCTTCCGGTGGCAGAGTCGAAAGGATTACTTTTTCCGCAGGGCACTTGCGCCCGCCACCTTTCAGGCGTGACCGGGTCGATCCTGAAGTCGCCCTGGAACGTCCCTCCCCGCAACCAACCCGGCCCCGACGGCCTCCCTCCGAGAGACCACCGCGAGAAACGCCCCGGCCGAGTCGAGGGTGGGAGCAGGAGGACGAGTATTTCGGTGTTCCCAGCATTTTCGATTATGGCAGATATTTTCGAGGAATGCATAATACCCATCGAAATACGATCTGCTGGGGGAACTACGACAACGACACGGACATCTGTTCACCTGGATTCGAGACACGAAACGAGCGCTCGTTTTTTCTTCATTATGACCGAGGGTACCGGGATTACAGGAACGAAATGTTATATGGCCGCAGGGAAATCAATCGGACAAGATATCGGCTTGGCGCACGACCGGATGCACGCGAGACTGACAGAGTCTACCGGCAAGGCGTTCTGGATGCCAGGAGAGAGCATCTGGCGGCCCTGGGCATTAGAAACCCGGGCCCTGCCCAGCTGGCTCCTCCGCTTTAGACCGGCATTTGGTCGCCCCGGTCCCGGTCAAGCCGCCGATCATTCTGTATGGCCGATAGCCTGCGTTTTTTCTCACTTCCCCAGGACTCAATATATTGCCGGCCGTTTCTTATCCCCATCTCCCCGCCAGACGGGTCATAGGCTCAACAACGGCCTGAAACCGCACGAGGCGGGCATGGTCCTGGTTGACGAAAGAAAGCAGGGGCATGATCCCTGTTTCGAGAATCCTTTCAGCGGCCCGCTCGCTTAGCAATGTCTCGGCACAGGGCTTGATACGGGATTCACCCTTATCCTTAATGATGTGCAGTGGTAAATTGTCCACATCCAGGGTGTTGCCCGGCGTGAATCGCCAACCCTCAAGGCTGTAAGCCTTTCCCAAGAGCAGGGCACAGGCGAAGCAGGCATTACCCCACAGATAATCTTCATGGCCGCACCGGGAAGGCATTTCTTCAAAATCAAGGGCATCCAATGGGTCGGTGTCCTTGCCATAGGGCAGCCTGAGCAGAAACCTGGGCAGGACAAGGCCCAGATAGGCTGCTTCCGAAAGCTGCCGAAGCACCTGCCATGCCGCAGAGGACTCCGGGTCTTCCAACGGTCGCCAGTCTTCCGGGTCGGGGGTTTCCGCAGCCCGTTTCTGTGGGGTCTGTTTGTTCCATAACCAATTCCAAAAATCATCCGTTCCATCCGGCAGTTAAATAAGAACCCTGGCGGTATGTGATATGGCGGAGCAGATGGGTATGCGCTGAGTATAATAAAAAGTCCACTGATTACCCTTTTTTACCATCAGGCCGCCCCAATACAGTACGCTGAACAACCTTTTCAGCATTTCGGCTTTCCACGCCACCCCCGGTCTGTATATGGCGCCATACCACAAGGCCACATCTCGCTTGAACTAAGCATGAGCGTCCAGCCCGTCCAAATAGAGTGACGTCCGTTTTTTCAACCCAGACGGAAGGGTATCCCACATGTTGTGATTGTTTACCAGTTCCTGCATATTTGTCAGTTCACAGTACTCACATTCGGCATGTATTCCACCTGGCATGTCAAGCCTCCCCGGTTTCAATGAGTAATCACTTAGAACCTAGAAAGCGCATTTTCTTTCCTATTTTTCGGAATAAATATGAGCTGAGCTTATCTGCCCGACAACCTCGTGGCTATCCCCGACCAGGAAAAGAATAGCTAGATGATATCAAAAGTGAATCCCTCCCCGTCAACGGCCACCTTGACCACTCTGATCTGCTCGCCCTTCGCCATCCTGGAAAGCAACTCCTTTGACATCTCGGGAAGCAGAGTATTGGTCAGAATGTGGTCCACGTTCCTGGCGCCACTCGCCACCTCGGTACATCGATTGGCAATAGATTCAACCAAGTCCTCGCCGTAGGAAAAGGTGACCTGCCGGTTCTCCAGCATGCGATTGGCAATGCGGTTCAGTTTGAGTTTCACGATAAGCTGCATGTTCTTGTCGGTGATCGGGAAATAGGGGACCACCTTGAGCCGCCCCATGAAGGCGGGTTTGAAGTGTTCCACCAGTTCGGGCCGGATCAGTTCGCCGAGAGCCGGCGGGTCGGGCATGGTCTCCTCGTCTGCGCAGACCTTCATGATGGTGTCGGTACAGAGATTTGAGGTCAGAATAATCAGGGTGTTCTTGAAATCGATCCTTCTGCCCTCGCCGTCCTCCAGTGTCCCCTTGTCAAAGACCTGGTAGAAGAGCTCCATCACATCCGGGTGGGCCTTTTCCACCTCGTCGAGCAGAACCACGCTGTAAGGCCTTCTACGGACCGCTTCGGTCAGCACCCCCCCTTCACCGTAACCCACATAGCCGGGAGGTGAGCCCTTGAGTCCGGAGACCGTGTGGGCCTCCTGATACTCACTCATGTTGATGGTAATGACGTTTTCTTCGCCACCATAGAGCAGTTCGGAGAGGGCCAAGGCGGTTTCGGTCTTCCCGACGCCGCTAGGTCCCACGAACATGAAAACCGCGGTCGGTTTCGAGGGGTCATCGATCCCGGCATGGGCGGTCTGGATCATCTGGGCCACGGCCGCCAGCGCGTGATCCTGGCCGATGATACGCTCACCGAGCAACGGTCCCATGTTGAGGACCGTCTGGATCTCATCGGCCAGCATCCGGCCGGTGGGAATACCGGTCCAGCCCGATATCACCTCGGAGATGGTCTGGCCGTCCACCGCGATTTGGACAAGGGGATCGTCGCCCTGGGCCTCGGCAAACTCTGACTCGAGTCTCTTCAGGTTTTTCCTCTTGTCCTTTAGGGTAGGGTCATCGGGATTCTGTTCGTAGATTTCCTGCATCAACTGCCGGGCCTCGGTGATCCTGGTGGCGAATTCCATTTCTTTTTGCCATTTTGCATGCAGTGCTTCCTGCCGCTTCTCCACCTCCTCCTTTTCCCCGGCCAGGGCCGTTAACCGTTCCTGGTGGTCCGCACCCATGAGGGTTTCTTTTTCAAGGATCTTTGTCTCTCGTTCAATCTGGCCGATTCGCCTTGACACTTCTTCAAGGGCCGGCGGGCTGGTGGCCAAACCAATGGCCACCCGGGCGCAGGCCGTGTCCAGGACACTGACCGACTTGTCCGGCAGTTGTCTTGCCGGCAGATACCGATGGGACAGCCGAACCGAATCCATGAGGGCCTCATCGGTGATCATGACGTGATGATGCTTTTCGATAAACGGCCCGATGGCCCGCATCATGACCATGGCCGTCTCCTCATCCGGTTCCTCGACCTTGACCACCTGAAAGCGCCTCGCCAGGGCGGCATCCTTTTCAAAGTATTTCTTATACTCCGACCAGGTCGTGGCCGCGATGGTGCGAAGCTCTCCACGGGCCAGGGCCGGTTTGAGCAGATTCGCTGCGTCTCCGGAACCGGCGGCACCCCCCGCGCCGATCATGGTGTGGGCCTCGTCGATAAAAAGGATAATGGGGATGGGTGAAGATTTGACCTCTTCGATCACGGATTTCAACCGGTTTTCGAATTCACCTTTGATGCCGGCTCCGGCCTGCAAAAGACCCAGATCCAGCGTATGGATGGCCACGCCTTTGAGAGGCGCGGGCACATCACCTTCCGCGATCCTTAGCGCAAACCCCTCCACCACAGCGGTCTTTCCCACGCCGGCCTCACCTGTAAGGATCGGATTGTTCTGGCGGCGGCGGATCAGAATATCCACCATCTGTCGAATCTCAAAATCACGGCCCAACACCGGGTCGATCTCGCCCTTTGCGGCCTTTTCCGTCAGGTTGATGGTAAACTGCGCCAGCGCCTCGCCCTTTCCGCCGGGTGAGGTCGGGGCCCCGGTCGGTGAAGGTGCACGTGCTCCACCTGCATCTTTTTCTTCAATAGACCCGGCGACTATATCTGCAAAGTTTTCGTTCAGGGTTTCGACGGAAATCTGTTTTAAACGATTTGAACTCGATTTGAGCATGCGCGCCGTCTCATCGTTTGCCATCAGTGCGAGGATGATATGCCCCGATCGAACGATCGTGGATTGGAAATCGACGGAAGCCGTCATCCAGGCATCTTGAATCATTTTTGGGATCCGGGGCGACAGTGCCGGCGTTCGGGAATTTCCTGTCTTGAAACCTTCCATGATACCGGTAATGTCGGATGTGAGTTGCGTTTCATTGATCTCAAAGTAGCGAAGGATTTTCAGGATATCCGTATCCGGCATTTCAAGGAGCTTCATGAGGAAGTGCTCCAGTTCAACGTCATAATGGGTTTGTGAAAGGCACAGTCCTGCTGCGGATTCCAGGGCGTTCCTACATGTTTTGTTCAGTTTTCCAATCAAAGATTTGAGATTCGATACGGCCATGGATTTGCTCCTTTATATAATTCGAATAAAAAATAATAACTCTTCAGGTTGTTTAGGCTGTAGGCTAAAGGCTATTAGTTTCTGAACCCTTAGCTTATTTTTTCTTTGGGGAATTCCCTGGTTGCTCGATATGTGATCACGCATATTCCCTTCCTGCGGTACCTTACAGCCTATCTAGCTGAATAGTTACTAAAAAATGACAAAACCGCGACCACGCGTTTTCACAAGATCAGGGCATCACGCATCCTTCTCCTCGAAGGTGATAAAAGGGTCTTCGGACTGGCGCATCCCGGCGCTCTTCACCCAGGTCGTCCATCCAAGCTGCGGGGCTTCGGGGCCGGTCGCGCCAAGAATACATGGGGGTATTTCCTCGCGCTCGAGAATCACCCGGATATCGAACTCGAATTCCACTCCGACCATATAGGCGACCAGGGAAAAAATCGGGCGCAGGAGATCACCCGAAGGTAAAAACCTTAAAAAATCCTCATAGGGCATGGGTCCCAGGTGAATTCCGAATTTTGACTGGCTTTCCCAGACGTAACTCCCGCAAACCGTGTCCAGGCCAAGCCGGCTGTTGGCCATGCCGATCGACGTCTGATCTTCGGGACTCAGGGGCAGCATCCGGTCGATGAACTGCTCAACCAGCACGTTGGTCCCTGAAAAATAGGCGATGGATACCTCAAGTGCGGAGGCAGACGGGACCTGTCGCGACAGCAATCCACTAAAAAACAATAGCGATTCTTCAGCGAAACCGATCCTGTCCGTCAGGCTCGGCATACCGAGGCCGATAAGGCTCTTCAGATACATTGAAAGGCGATCTCTGGCTCCCGGCAGGTAGTTGACAGGAAATTGATTTTTTTTCCAGGCCAGATAGAACAGGGATATCAGGCGATGGTGAAAAATATCCAGAAAATGGGCAAGGCTGTTGTCTTTTTTGCGAACCCTTGCCACAGCCAGATCATTGTACCAATAGGGCAGCACACCGGATGGGCCGATCAGCCCCATGAAGGCCACATCCATTTCTGCAATCTCTCCATCCTCACCCCTTTGGAGGCCCGCAATTTCGCTCGCCGGAAATGAAAAACCCGGTTTGACCGCGAAACGCACCGGTTCCTTGTCAGGCGTCAGGGCCTCTCCAAGCGTTTTTTTCTCAGGATGCATCGCTTCGAGGAGGCGTACGGCCTCAAAGAATGAGAACCTGTAATATTCCTCAAAAAGACGATCTTTCAGAGGAGTATTCGATTGCCGTTCCTGGGTGGCCATATGCATAAAGCCTCTTTTTGCTGGATGGTCTTTGCTATCAGTTGTGAAAAGGAATTGATGGACACGTACTGTCCGAGGAATCTTTCTAGAATGCAGGCGAACAGGAAGAGCCCTGTCCCGACATATTTATTTTCATCAAAGGTGACGGTCACCTCTACGCCCCGGCAGAATGACTGTCCCACCCTTTTCGTGATATGCCGCGAATTCAGGGATGTGATGCCCTGGATCTGTTGCCTGGTGGTGGGTGAATTTTCAAAATCATACAAGGTCAGGATCTCTTGCAAGGCTTCCTTTCCTCCCTCAACGATAGAGAGGTGATTGAGGGACAGATGCGATATCAGACGCCATTGCAGGGCGGCTCCCGTGGATGGCCTGAGACTGGGGGTCGGTTTCATAAGGCACGTGATCCGACTGACCGGTGCCGCAACCTCGAGAAAAAAGTCCCCTCCGGAATCGCCGAAGGGCAGGCGCGAGGGCAGGTCACGATTGGTGCAGGTCGTGTGCAACGTGACGACTTCCACCCCGGGATCGGCAGGATTGAAGTTGAGATCTGTAAAGGAAAGAAAGACTTCGGTCCCGTTATCGTCTTTTTTACCTGAGGCTCGGCGCCGCATGTGCCAGAAGGCCTGTTTTTTTTGAAGATCCTCCTCCTCGAGGTGATGGCGCAGGGAGTAAAAGGCCTTGAAATCGAAAGGTTTGTCAGGGGATCCCGCCGAGGAGGCGAAAACCCGGTCTATGCTGAAGACCTCGGTGGTATCCTGTCGTCTCATGTCAGGGATGACCCGGTATTCCCACTGCTCCTGTTCGATCCTTATGGGTTCGGCGATCCGTTCAAAGAGATTGACGGCCGGGGTGGTATTGAGGCAGAGGGTATCCTTATTGACGACCAGGTTCGATTTGGCGATTCTATCCAGGTAGATCAGGATCTCCAGGGTGTCTTCACCCTCTATTTCATTCAATTTTTCCAACCCGGAAAGATCAAAGAAGAGAAACTTCTCCGGAAAGCAGAAATATTCGAACAACCGCAGGTAGCCGGGAAAAGATCTTCTGGAGTAGGGCATCATGCCCTCCTCCACGCCGAAACCCACAGACTCGATGTTCTCGGGACTCAAAGAAACCGTTTTCCTTCCGCCCTGCTTACCTGGCACCTCACATTCAACATGGCAGATATTGTTGAAGATGAGTTCGTATAGGTGGTAGACGTACTGCGAGGGGGCATTGAGGAAGAAACGCAATTTCTGCCATTCCAACTGGGAAACCTTCAAATTGTTGTAGGTCTTGAGCCGAATGGCAATAATCTGCTGTGCGCCTTTCACGAGCCTCGGCGGCTCCCGGAGTTCGGCCGACACCACCTCAATCGGCCACAAGTTGACCGGGTAGCAGGTACTGAACCGGCAGGGTGTGCCGTTGACCGGTTTAGAAAATAAAGAGGTGTCTTCTTCTATCCGGTACCCGCTCGGTGTGATATTCTGCCGGATAGGTTCGAAAGTCACCACCGACATGGATGGTATGGGATTGACATAGTGGGGGTAGGTGATACCGAGGATCGATTCGGTGATCTCGGGAAAGTCATCATCGATCTTTTTGTGAATCCGCCCGCTGATCAAGGCAAAGGCTTCGATCAGGCGCTCGGTGTGTGGGTCTTCACACTTATCAGGCTCCAGCAGCAATCGGCCCGCTATTTTGGGATACTTTCGGGCAAATTCCGCCCCCATCTCGCGGATAAATGTCAGCTCACGTTCGTAGTATTTAAGAAGACTGTCTTCCATAGCTATTCTGCTTGGCGGCTATTTCTGTATAACATACCGGCCCCTGTCGGGGTCAAAGTAGGTGTCAAATATTACAGGCTCGGTTTCAGATTCAACGACCAGCATACCGGTGATTCTTAACCTGACATTTCGGCCCCTTTCAGCTTCAGTCTCGAAGCGCACCGTTACGTTTTTCAACCTGGGTTCAAACCTTGAAATCGTCTTTTCAATATCCTGCCGTAACCGCTGCCTGATGGACGGATTTTGGGGATTTTCGGACGTAAAATCTCCCAGTCCGTACATGAAGACGGAATTATGTATATCCCTATATGAAACCGGGACCGGTGATATCAGACGTCTGGTGTTGAGGAGGTTTTCCAGATCCCTTATGACCATGGCCTTTATTTGCCTGATATCGAATAAGCGGTTCTGGACAGACTCCCGTCCGACCTCCGGTTCGTCGTCCAGAAGCCTGTCCAAAATGGATGCCCGGCTGTTTTGGCGGTCTTGCATGTCAGGCCAGGAAAGGATTATATCGGTATATTTTTCGTAAGATCCCAGCCGGCGGGAACCCTCCCCTGGGCAATTCCATCGCGGTCAAATGGCGTGTAGGTCTGTGTGATCTTACCATAATTGAATGTAACGGCCTCTGTGGCTTCACCGCCGCCGCCGCCGCCCGTGCTTACGGAACTGATAATAACCTTTTCCAATCTATATTCCATATATATCGATTTGTTGCCCGCGGCACGGCATAATTCAAGCGTGACCTCTTTAATCGGATCCCCTTTGGCACAGGCCTTCATCAACAAGGGTGATGATTTATCCATCTGTTTGGTAATGCTAAAATCCTGAAAATTAGCCCGTTCGCCCGCCGCCGATGATGTTGCGCTCACACCTGCAGCGGACGCATTTTGAGAAACACCCCAGTCGTAGGACATCACCTCAATCCAGTCCTTGTGTTTGTCATCAGTGCTTTCTCCCTTGATACCTTCGATTTTCAAAAAATTGTCAGTAGCCATAGTCCTTTCTCCTTTTTGAGTAGTTTGTTTTCATTCTCTTTCTCAAACTGGTTACGCTTGGTTTAAGTAGTTCTCCGACTCATCCCTCTTCCTGCTTATGACCAATCTGACGTTTACGCTGATGTTCGACAAATTCATAAGAACAACAATGCTGTCATCTTATTTTTTAAAATTGCGCTCGTCCAATGTTTCCTTAGCTGAGTAGAAGGATCTTTCATCACTCCATCACTCCAATACTCCGTGGGCCTTGAAATCCCGGTCTCTTTAGTGTGATCGTTTTCCTGATGAAGGTCGCGGAGCGACACTGCAACTTTAGTCACTCGACACTTTAGTCACTTGTAACTCTTATCTCCCTCCGGGGTTAAGCCAAAGCCAGTACTTCTTGATCCGGTTCCATACACTATCCCTGTGCCGGAGGCGGCAGCTCCGCAACCAGCCTTAGCGAAATAGCCAGTTCGTCCAATTGATAATGGGGTTTCAAGAATGAAACGGCCCGATAGGCGCCCGGTTTGCCGGGAATCTCGCTGACATCGATTCTCGCTTCCCGCAAAGGGTATTTGGCCTTCATGTCCTGACCGGCGTTGTCATCCAGGAGAACGTAATTGCTGATCCACCTGTTCAGGAAGTCTTCGGCATTTTTACGCGTCATAAAACTGCCGATCTTGTCCCTCATCATAGACTTCAGGTAATGGGCAAATCTTGCTGTGGCAAGGATGTACTGCAGTTGTGAAGACAGTCTTGCACTGGCATTGGCCGAATCCGAGTCATAGACCTTTGGCTTATTGGCTGTCTGGGTACTGAAAAAGGCCGCATAGTCGGTTCCCTTGCAGTGTACAAGCGGCACAAAGCCCAGATCGGCAAGCTCCTTTTCCCTCCTGTCGGTGATGGCAATCTCGGTGGGACACTTGAGGGCGACATCTCCTTCGTCGGTCTTAAAGGTATGGACCGGGAGGTCCTGCACCAGACCGCCGCCTTCCACACCCCGAATGGCGGCGCACCAGTGGTACTTTGCAAAGGCCTCGGTCAGCCGGGTGCCGAGGGCGTAGGCCGCATTACCCCACAGATATTGCTTGTGGCTGGTGCCGTCCACCTGTTCCTCAAAATCAAAGGACTCTACGGGCACATTGTCCCTGCCGTATGGGAGGCGCATGAGGATATGGGGCATGGCCAGGGCAACATATCGTGAATCCTCCGATTCCCGGAAGGATTTCCATTTGGCATATTCCACGCTTTGAAAGATTTTGGCCATATCCCTCGGCTCACCCAGTTCGGTGAAGCTGTCAAAGTTGAGAAGCTGCGGGGCCGCAGCTGAAAGAAAGGGCGCATGGGCCGCGGCGGCCACCTGTGAAATCTTCTCCAGCAGGGCCATGTCCTGAGGATGGTTACTGAATTCATAGTCTCCAATCATGGCGCCATAGGAGGCTCCGCCGAACATGCCGAACTCTTCTTCGTAGATTTTTTTGAATAGAGCGGACTGATCAAACTCGCTGGCCTTTTCCATGTCCTTGAGCAGGTCCTTTTTGGACACGTTCATGACCCTGATTTTGAGTTTCTCCCCGGTCTCGCTCTTGTTGACCAGGTAATGCAGCCCACGCCAGGAACCCTCCAGCTTCTGGAAATCTTCGTGGTGCATGACTTCATTGAGCTGGGCGGATATAAGTTTGTCGATATCGCTGATTCTGGCATTGATCATGGCCTCCGTATTCTTCGAGACCGTGATGGCGCCCTCCATGATTTGGGATACGAATTCTCCAATGATGTCCTTTGCCCATTCCTTCTGGGTGTCTTCCCGGGCAAGGCGGCCGTCCGCGATGATCTGGTCCAGGAGGCTTTCTTCTACCTGTTCTTCAGTCGGTTTTGCAGCTTCAGGCTGGCCCTGTTTCTTCTTCTCAGCCATCTGTTTACCCCCCTTTATTCTTTATTGGTTTCGTCTTCCTCATTCTTGACCCCGGCTTCCTGTCCTAATTTTTCCAGGGACTCCGTGCTTGAAATAACGTCCTGGAGCAGTTCGTCCAGCTTGTCGTTACCGTCCAGCTTTCCCAGGAGTTCGGACAGCTTTTGCCTGGCCTCCACCAGTTTTTTCACCGGTGTGACCTGTTCCGCCACATGCTCCGGATGGAAATCGTCCAGGGATTTAAAACGAAGTTCAACCGCCATCTTGGTGTCGTCGTCGGTCAGCTTATTGTCCACTCTATAGGCAAGTCTCGGTTTCATGCCGGCCAGTACATTGTTAAAGTTGTCCCGGTCGATCTCGATAAATTTCCTATCCTTGAGCTTTGGCAGTGGTTCATCCGGCTTGCCGGATAAATCCCCCAACACACCGACAACAAAAGGGATTTCCTTCATCTCAATGGCATCCCCCACCTCCACGTCATAGGTGATCTGGACTCTGGGGGATCTCACCCGGTCAAGGGTATGCTGCAAGCTTTCTTTGGCCATGTTCGTCCTCCTTTTCTAAATTTTATAGAGATTCTATATACCTAAAGAACCGAAGCATCGTTTTCCGTTCTGCATTTTCCTGTCATCTTGCTGGCTGTCTTTGGCTATCTGTTATGTTCCATCGCCCTTGTAACATCCAGGGTGCAGATTTTGGTCAACAAGTCCCTGGCCTGGTAAAGGTCTTCATCCGCCGCGCCTTCCGCCGTGAGACATTGATAGAGGGTGTCGAGCACTTCTGCGATCCAGATGGGAGACTCCCATCGATCGAGCTGCAATTCTCCAATCATGGTATTGAGCTCTTCTGCAATAGGTCGGGCCAGGTCGGGCCGCTCAGCCTCCAGGCAAAGCTTCGCCGTGAGGAGCCTGTAATTCGTTTTTTCCCGTATGGACTGAGCACTGCAGGAGGCGCCCAGCAATTGTTCCAGGGCCTGCTTGATGCCTGCGGACTTCAATTTGGCAAGGGCATCCTGCCACACCGCTTCTTCAATCCCGGCGGAGCCAAGCAGTCGGTTGACACGGTAAGTCCCCACGGAAAACGTTGATTGAGCCTCGGCAACCGAGGTCTCCACCTGGAGCCGTGGCGCCTCGGTGACAGATGTTTCTTCTGCAGGTTCTGTTTCGGGCGCTTCCTCCAGGGCTTCGGGGAGGGCATCCGGCTCCTTTTCTCTTTTTTCTTTCAGGATTCTCGATATGACATGCTCGCAGTCTTCGAGTGATGTCTTCAATTCCGCGAGCCTGGGGGCATCCCTGCCGAACCTTTCGTCCACTGTTTTGTCGAACTCTTCGAACTCTTCCAAACATCGGGTCAGGCTTTCCGCCAGAGAGACATAATAGGCCTTGGAAGAGAAGGCCACAGCAGAATCAAATTCCTCGGCCGTCGGTTTCCCTTCGGCAATCAATTCATCCCGGGCATTTTTCTTGCCGTCATCCACGTCGCCATATTGATTATGGGTATCGGATTCATAGCCCACTTGACGCGACTCCTGCCACCTCAGCCAGGAATATCCGGGGCCCACGCTGCTGTCTGTGAGAGGGATCTGTTTGATCGTAGCCCAAAGTTTGTCGTTCATGAATTCAATGGGGGCGGCCCTGAAATCGAGATCCTCTTCCTCGAGCTCGGGATAGAGGTGCTCCCAGTGATCCTGCAAAAATCCGTTCAGGATCTTGAGGCCTGTATGAAATCCTTCGAACCCGCTGGTATGGGTCAATGCCTCGTTGAGCCACACGGCGATCTGCAGGTCCTTGGTTTTCTCGCTGAGGGCCTCGACGGCCAAAGTGACGACCTTGTCCCAGTCCGACGTCTTGATTTCACGTTCCCACTCCCCCCGGTCAAGGGGATCGTCCGCCCTTCTCGCTTCCTTGATTTCATCATAGGTAGGCGTATAGCGAAGATCTTCCCCTGCCGGATTGTCCCCCGGAATCGGCGTCAGTATCGCATCGATATCAATTTTGCGCTTCATTGTCTTCCCCGGTGTCAAAGGGTTCGAACAGAATCTCCTGGATTTCCAGGATGGCCATATCCTCGTCTCCTATCTCAAAGACATGTTGGCCCATGCCTTTTGCATAAGGCCCCCCAAGAGGGGTCCAGTCCGTCATCCTGCCCAGCTTCACGCGATCGTCTTCATGGAGACAGGAGTTCGGGTAAAGCACGGGCAGATAGCAGTTCAGAGTGAGCCCTTTCCAGGAGGTTATCCGGGCCGAGGTCCAGAGAAGATCGAAGAGCGTTTTGGGAGGAGAAATGACGAGCTCCCGAATGGCTTCAAGAGGAATCCAGACATACCGCTCATGGACGACGCCTTCCAAAAAAATGGACAGAAAGGCATCCGTGTCCCTGAACCCGGTGAAAGGTTTCCCGTTGACGGTTCCGGACAGGGTCGGACGGTTGGCGTCAATTTCCCGGAAGAGGTCCTCAGCTTCCTGAAGCTTTTTCTCCATCAGCTTTTCCCATGCCATGAAGTAGCGCTCCACATAGGATGGGGTTTTCGGAATAAATGAAGGTCGACGTTTGAGGTCAAATACCTCCCCTCGCTCCCTTTCCCCCTGGAGCAGGTTCTTAAAACCCTGCACTCCGGTTTCCCTGCTTGAATCCTGGGCGCCAATCATATCCAGATGACGTTCCGCCTTGTCCCATTCTCCATAGAATGCGAGGATCTGGAACAGCAGCGTTCGCTTGCCCATATCCCCCGGTGCAGACTTGACCTCTTCGACAAGTTGTTTTCGAGCTTCCGGCAGCTTACCTGCCTTTATGAGATCTATCGAACTGATCATGAATTAGACCCTTTCGCTTCATTTTCTCCCGCAGAGGCGCAGAGACGCAGGGAAGAAATTTTTTTTCTTCTCTGAGGCCCTGCCTCCCATTCCCGGGATCGTTCCATACTTTTTATAACTTTTCCTGATTCTTTCCTCTCGCAGTGGAGCTGTGATGCACAGATAATTTTTTTGTCCTTCTCTGCGCCTCTGCGCCTCTGCGGGAGATATTTGTCTTCGGGTGTCAGCTTTTATATGAAACCGCACTACTCTAAAAATTCAAACAGACCAGAGTCTCACGAAATCCGCCGATGCCAGTGCCCTGGTGAAAAAAGCCAGATAGGCCTGATTCGGTCCCCCGCCCACGAAGACCGCGTTGGGAACGGCACCGAGCTCCGATCTAAGGCGGAAATGCCACAAATTGATCAAAGCCATTTGATCCTGTAAGGTTTTTGCTTCGAGTTTAACAAAGAGGTTACCCTGTTGTTTCAGTCGATCCGCCCCGCTTTCCAACTCTCGAATGACGGCATCCCGCGCATCCCCTTCCCCGACCGCCCCGCCCCGTCGCGTGGCGCTTTCCGACATCTCCCAATCGGACCATCGGGCGGCAGGAGGTTTCAACAACTGCAAACCCTCCTTCACGGCCTTAAAATCCTTGTGTCTCTTGGCCGCGAAATATTCAATGCTGCCCCATAACTCTTCAAGGGCACAGGGCAGGAGGTTCCACTGATCCTCCCATCCGGGAAGTGATCCGATGCCGATGCTGAGAAACGGATAGGGTCGACCCAGGCCGTCACTGCTGTCTCTGCCTATGCCGCAGGCAATATGGCCTTTTTTGTCTCCCCTGGCCCAAAAGCGCCAGGAATGAAATCCGGTTCCATTATATCCTGAGGACAAAAATTGCCGATACCCTTTGTCGACCCATCCCTTGAAGGCGTTCACCAGCGGCGCACCCGATCCCAGTTGAAAATAGTCCATTGCCGCAGGATGCTTACCCAAAGCGGTCCAATGCCAGGATGTTTTGCGTCTTATTGACCCCAACACGTCACAATTTCCCGTGGAACCTGTCCGGGGCCCCTCCGGAGAATATCGAGAACCGGCCGATGCCCCTTGAAACGGTATTTCGCCGTGATGAAACGAATGCCCAACTGTGCCAGTTCACCTTCCTCATAGGGGAATTCTTTTGGATAAAAGGTCCGGGAACCATTTTTGAAATCCCTCAAGAAATGCGCGAATGCCATAGGCCCGGTGTACTTTTTGGTAAGCGCGAGATTGCCGACAAGAATTTTGAATGTCACATCCCCGCACGTTTTAGGTGACCAGTTGAACCTTTTTCTCACCGGAAAATTTTGATTGGTCAACTGAAGGTTTTCATGACCGCATTGCATTTCCAGCGTGGTCGCGTGGGGTATCACCCCGGCCTCTTTGTTCGCGCTTGTCGGTTCGCCCCGCAAGGTGACAGTATAGTTGGCCTTGACCGGCCTTGCCACTTCAACCCCTTTATTGAGGAAGGTAAAGAAATCTTTTTCAAAGGGGATGTGTTTTTCAAGCACTTCTTTCGGGTGAAACCCCTTTTTCAGGTTTCGGTCAATGAAAGGCCCCGCCGGTCCCTTGAGGAACTTCAGGGCGTACCCGCCCTGCCCCAGCAGGAGCTGAATCATTTCAGTCCTGTCCGGTACCCCCTGCACTTCCATCAGGACATCAGCTTCCCACATTTTCTGGAGGCGGCAAGCGGCCTCCCTGGATACAAAGGACAAAAGGAAATCCAGAGGGCCTTCCACCAGTTTCCAGAAGGTCTCCTCTTCAGCGGGTTTGGGACTGCTCATGGCCGAACGCAGTTGTTTAAAGCCTCTCCACCCAGAAAAATAGGGGCACTGACCCGCAGCCGGATCTTCTTTGTAGATATTCACGGCCATCTGATAGGCCGACTCTCTGGATGCGGAGCTTAGCGCAACTTCCATCAGGGCCTTCTTGTAATCTCTCAAGGCCCCCGCAGCCACGAGCCGGGATTCGATGTCGAGCATTTCCCCGGCCCTCACGCCAAGTCTGCTCTCCTGTTTAAGGATACCCGTTTTGACCTTCTGGGTTGCCTTCCGGAGGATCCCCGCCTTTGCTCCTTCTCCTGCCTTGAGTTTCGACGCCTCGATTTCAACAACCTTGAAAGGGTAGACACGTTGCATCCAGGGGGGCAATTGCGGGTCCTTTGAGAAGGGTTTCATCTCATCAAAGAGGCGATGCAGAAAGACAAAATAGGGGTCTTTATCGGAGCCCATCGCTGAGGCGGCTCTTTGCCATTCTTCCTTGCCTTTCAGGGTGTTGACACCGTTTAAAAATCCCGTCCCAAAATCATTCCAGGCAGTGAAATAGGCCTGATGGTACCAGGCCTGAAAATCCGCTTTTCGGCCTGCTATGATCAGGGGATCGAAAAGTGCCCTTTCGATCTCTTCCACAGAGGCATCCACGGCCGCTTTGCCCTTTTGAGTAAAAGCAGGATCCACCCTCACCTCATCCACCGTTTCAAGGCTTCCTCCCCAGAAATCCTGCAGTGTCACCGGAAACAGCTCGGGGTCTGTGTTGATCCAGGCTACGAGCCAATTCAGATTGGAGTCTTTCAAGGTCAAAACGTGTTTCAGCCAGGTCTGCAGGAAGTTCAGCTCTTCGTTCAGGAGCTGGGTGTCACCCGTGAAAACAACGTGATATAGGTATAGTTCCGAGAGCTTTGTATCGATCTCAGGAATAACGCCTGTCCCCTGCGGTTGCAGGGTTCCGGCGTAGGAAGGCTGGGGCATGGACTCGAGCCGGCCGAGGTCGTCACCTTCCAGCCTGGCTCGTAACAGGTTGAGTCGCCTCACCAGATGGGCCACGTGTTCCCCCATGGGCCTATCGGGAGTGGTGGCAGAAAAATTCGTCATCGTCTTGGATAGGTGTTCATCGAATTTGACGAGGAATCCTTTTTTGAATCGCTCGCAGTACTTGGCCTTGAGATCATTTTCGACGTCTTCACTCGCGGTCAAACCGAATTTTGGAATCCACCAGTCTCTATTGCGTTTCTCCAGGAGCAAAATGGCATTTAGAAATCGTTCCATATTGACGACGTCCGCCACCAAGTCCTCTTGTAACACCACCGGCTTGGAGATTTCCTGAGAGGCGTCCCTGAGAATTTTAAGGTTTTTCGCAAAGGAAAAGCTCAATAGGCCGCAGAGGGCAACGGCGACGGCGAACCATGCCGCAAGTCCCAGATTCTGGGTCAGCCTGCTCCATTCCAGGGTGCGTCGCGTCGGAGTGAAAAGGCTCCGGTCAGAGGGCATGATGCGTGAGAAGAAGTCGTGCAGGAAGAGTCCCTTGCTTGTCCCGGGCAGCATTTCCCCTTCATCGATCAATCCGAGGTCTTTCAAAAAATGGGAATAGGGACTCCCCTCCTGCTTTCCGCTACTGAAAAAAAGCCCCCTCAGAATGGGTGTTTCCTGATAGGAACTCTCCTGAAAAGCGGCCTTCATGAAAACATCGATGCCCGATTTTATCCTTTCGAATTCCTCAGGAAAAAGAAGGAGACCGGGATCATTGGCCCTGGATCGGGATTTGTGAAAAAGGAGCAACCGGATATCTCGCAGCCGTTCGCTGATGGAGTGAATGGCGCGGGCGGTAAACCCCTCTGCATCAGTTGTAAGGTCGCCATTGATCATCCCCATGGCCTGGGCTTGTGTTTCCTCTGAAAGGGCATCGCAGAACCGGGTCATGCCCTGGATCAGATCACACTTCGTCACCAGGACATATACGGGAAATTTTACGCCAAGCGCCCGCATCAATTCATCTATGCGGCGGCGGATGCTCCTGCCTTCTTCCTCCAGTTCCTCCGGGCTGGCAGATGCCATCTTGTCGGCAGGCACCGTGACCACAAGGCCGTTCAGGGGTTCCTTCTTCCTGAATTTGGCCAGCAGACTGAGAAACTTCTGCCATTCATCTTTATCTCGCCCTTCATCGACGGGAATGGCGTACCTTCCTGCCGTATCGATAATGACGGCCTGTTCAAAGAACCACCAGTCGCAATTTCGCGTCCCTGAGATACCGGACGTTCGGGTCACTTCGACAAAGGGTGAAGACAGCCGTGCGCTTTGGATCGCCGTCGTTTTCCCCGACCCGCTCTCTCCGATCACGATATACCAGGGCAGGACGTATAGGGGGTTTCCCTGTTTCTTGAGGTGGGATTTTCTGAGAGCCGTGACGGCTTCCTTCCATCTTGCCTGAAGCTCCTGCAGATCCTCTTTATCATGATCCGTAAGGTTCTTTTGGGAGGATTCGTCCTGTTCTATGACCTCCTGCACAAACCGTTTCTCGCGCCCACGGAGCATGACCCGCCTCAAAATATAGAGCCCGATGCCTATACCCAGGAGCCCAATGAGGATAAAGATCCCGACCCACCACTTCCACTGCAGATAGAAGACAAGGGCGAAAACAAGGGCGACAAGGAAAACGATCAAAAAGATAAGAACGGCAACCTTAAGGATTTTTAGAAGAATCTGCTTCATTTATGCCACCGTACTCAGAAGGTTTTCAGTAATGTTGCTCAGTACAAACCGATAAATAAAAAACAGAAGCCCAAAGAGGACCACGGGAAAGCCGATGCCCAACAACATCATCGAGGAGAGGTTCCAACGGGAACGACTCGGGACAGCGGAATCAGATGGTTGAGGATAGGCTTCAGGGAAAAGATCTCCTTTTTCAAGGGAAGGGACCCCCAAAGAGCTGCCCAAGAGCACTTTTAAATTGGATGACTTGAGTTGCTCTAAGAGGAAATCATCCCCCTCGTTGATATACCTTCCGGTGAAGCCCATGGCCATGCAAAGGTAGAACACCTCACGCACGTCCCTCTGATGGGACCCGAGGCCGTTCAATCGCTCATAAAACAATTCTCCCGCATCCGTCGTTTGAAAATGGATACGCTGCAACTGCTGTCTCTGCCATTGCTCCCTTTCATTCCATTCGGAATTCAACATGCCTTCATCGATCCAGGCGAAAATGGCAAATCGGGCGGTGTCGTAATCTTCCCGGGATATGTTGCCCGCATCGGCCCGTTTGTCGCAATTCGTCACGAGACGATCGATATCCGCCCTTACCTGATCGAAGGAAGGTTGCCGGGTCTGCACGGATTTTAAAAAGTAGGTCACATAGGCCAGTAATTCCATGAAACAGTCGATTACTCGCATCGTTACGTTCTCCCTACGACCATCAATTCAACTTTGAGATCCTCAGGCGCCGCATCCCAGTAAAGCGCGATGTTACGGTCCTTTTGCACCTGATCCCATTGATCGTGATGATGGTCGATTTGGCAATAGATGGCACGAGCCCTTCGGGGGAGTTCCCGGGGCGGTGTCGTAAGATGCTCGATGCCTATGCCCGGAAGAGACCGGGCGATAAGGATCGGGAGCTGCTGCCGTGAACTCAGCTTGGAAATATTCTCCAGGGCTTGAAGGACGGGCTTGGGGTCCGCTTCCGTTTCAAAGACCAAATAATACCGGTTCCGCCCCTCAAAAAGAGTCGGAGGCAGTTCGGTGGAATAATAGGTCCCGTCGTAGAGAAGAGGCAGGGTGTATTCCGGTCCCGCCGTGATCTCATCCAGAAGCAAAGTGATCGTTGCTTTCGCGTTTTCAAAGCACTTACACAGATCACCGTGACCATAGTCAAGGGCGCCTTGCCCCCCTTCTGCCGTCGCCCCCATGACATCGACCTGTTCGGAAAAGGAAGAAAGCTCTCCAATCATCTGTCTAAGTATTCCAAACGCATGCCATGGATGGAGGTTACCCGAGGCCAGCAGGTGTTCAAAGAGCGGGATATAGCGGTTAAGGGACCGTAACGCCAGGAGATAGACCATGTCCCGTGCTCCGAATTCAGCCGTTTGAATCCCTCTCTCCTTTTTGTAGGATTCAAGCTGACGGCCCCGGGATGCGATTTGATCCCTGATATCCGCCATCAATCTGAACAAGGGCTCGGAGGATTTAACGGTGAGACAGGGCGGGATGAACCTCTCTGAAAGGACGACCTTTTCGCCCATCCTTTCCAGCCGGGCAACGGGCAACAGGTAGTAATCACCGACCTGTTCCTTTTCGGTCTCCCAAAAGACCTTCAGAACATATTGCAGCCGCTTGACCTGGGCCGGGGGACCATTCTGATGAAAATCCTTGACCTCCTCGGGGTCATCTGTGGTCACAAAACGGGTATGAACTTCGGTGAGTGTCGACAATCCGGGCAGAACGGTCACGTTTTCACCGAGATCATTCCACTTTTTCAATCCGATATAGACGTTCAAGGGTTGGCCGTCTTCAGGCCAGGCCCCTTCAAATGAGCGGGCTTCTATGACGGCGTTGTCCGGCAAAACGACATAGGTCATATCCGGGAATAAGAAATCGCCCTTCAACACATTGAAAGAGCTGTTCTCCAGGGCGGCTTCCTGAATTTGCATCCCTCCAATACCCCACGGGAAGGAATATTGGTAGTCGTAAATCGGTGTGAGCAGGGCCTGAGAATGCAAGTCCGCCAATTGGAAGTGCTGGGGTTGCAGAAAAAGGCCTTGATGCCAGAAAAGCGGTCGCTCCATAGTTGATTCCTCGTACCTGGTGTTCATCCGGAAATGTCTGATTTATTCACTAATCAATCTGCTGAGGTCCCAGATTGAGATTGATCTCCAGGATATCCAACTTCTGCTTTTTGGTTCCTGAAAAACCCTTTTTTTCGATAACGACGGGGATATCATACAGCCGAACCATTTTATCTTTTTCCAGCAGATAGTAGCCTGCGACAACCCCAACATACCGAACCCCCTGGCCGCGGTCCAGGTTGAATGTCATTTCTGTTCCCGGCTGGACAAAGAGCTTTTTGGATGCGGCCACGCTTGCATCGAAGGGTTTGCATTCCAACAACTGATAGAGCCCGTCCTGATCACCCGTAAATTGGTTGAAGGCATTCGGGTCTCTGAGCTGATAAACACAGACCAGGAGCGTGTGGGGTCTCCCCGCACTCAGGTTCAATTGAGGGTCCGCCTTGACATGAATCTTGACGGCGTTCTCCTCGTAAACCAATTCAGGGGGCGCAAGGGGTTGGGATGCACATGAACAAAGCCCAAAGGCAAGAAATAATGAAATGATGAGCGTTGTATATCTTTTCAATTGAACACCTCCCCTATTTTAAGAATAATTTTTGTGAATTTTTCTCGAATTCTCTCATAAGTTCTTCCATAAAACGTCCGGATTCGATCCACTTTTGCAATGCCTTGTAGCGCTCGGCATAGAGATCGAAGGATTCCGCCTTACGGAAGCGGCCGAACTTAAAAGTCCCGTCGACGGCGCCCTTGAGGCGTTCGGGACTCATTTCGTCCAGGATCTCAATAATCTTTGTCTCGGCGGCAACTTTAAAGGCCTTCTGCGCCGTTAAAAAGGCCTTGCTGATCTGTCCGAGGTAACTCTCCAGAGAGCTTGACCGGTCCTCTCCCTCCAAACGAAACCCGATGACCTGCCGTATCGTCTCAAGACCGTTTTGCTGGCCGAGAAAGGTCGTGTTGATGACACCGACGAGTTGGTTCAGGGAATCGAAAATCGTATTGAGTGAGTCCGCGAGCCGATTTAACATTTCCGATGATGACATGTCCTCGGTCGTGACCTTCTTTCCCAAAAGAAAGGAAAAGATCCGCGTTAAGATCGTCTGATCCACGCCTATTTCTTCGGTGTCCGGGACATTCTTTTTTCCGAATTCCCGCATCAGTTTTTTGAGAACACCGAGCTTGTCATCGGGATTCATTCCCGCAAGTTCCCCTTCAAGAAACCCTTCCACCAGATCCCGGGCCTGTGAAGGATGAGAGAAATAGACACGCCGTATTCCGTCAGCAAGTATTTCAATGTTGTCGGCAGTCATTTGCCTGCGTTTCCTTACCCTCGATTTTTGCAACGCTAGGGCTTACCGTTGCCGGGTTTTATAATAATAGTTTCCGGTACGGCGTCAGGGTCCTCTTCCGCTTCGCCGGACGCCTGCCCGTGACCGGAACGCGTTTTTTCGTTGGAGGCTTCTTTTTCCCGTGCCTCGGCATCGTCTTGGTCTCCGGGTTGAATGCCGCCGCCTGCACCGGCACGTGCCATCGAGACTTTTTCAGGAGAGACTATCATCGTTTCCGGCACCTCGTTCTCGGCAGAGTCCGGGCTTTGTGATTCTTCTTCTCGAATGGCCCCTGGCGTCACGATGACGGTTTCCGGCAAATCGTCCGTCTCTATTGATTCGGGTTCAACGCTTGTGGACCTCTGAGGCGGCGCCGCAGTCGACGTAATATTTTCCGAGATCTCCATTTCCGGGTCTTTCCGATCAAAGATCTCATCTTTGAACTCCCCCGGTGTGAGTATCACGGTCTCCTGAACAATGTCATCCAAAAGATCTTCATCTTCCGGAGGAATTTCGGTGTGCGGTTTTTCCTCCTGAGGCGAGACCGTCTGCGGAGCAAGACGCCATTTGTCGTATATCTCGGAGAGGATGTCGTGAATGCCCTGATCCGTTTCAACCGGCGTTGTGCCCTTAACAGGCTCGGGCATGAAAAGGGCCTTTTTGGCATTTTCCCGGAGACCCTCCAGTTCTTTTTCAAAGTCGTCCTCAGAAAACTTTGACACTTCGGCCCTGCTGCCGGCAAGCAAACGGAACCCCAGATCAAGGGCATTCGACCAAAGCGTATTCCAGACAGGAGGAACGATCTTACCCTCCGAATCCCAAAAAATATTTACCGGTTCAAAAACATCCTCGAAATTTTCTTTCCATGGGCTGTGCAGGGCGTCACCCGTTCCTGATGCCATCCTTTCAAACGCTTCAGCCACTTTCTCGTTGATCACCGGGGCTGGATTTCGCTTGTTGAAAAGGAGTACATAAAACCAGATGAAACCCAACACGTAAAGGCCGTAGTTGGATGGCTGCTTTGGTAAATAAGGGCCTTTGGCATGATCAAGACCGACCCCCAGAGGCCTGAGGTTGAAATTCCAGAAAAACGGCAACATGGGGTTCTGTTTCGCCACGCTCACCCAGAATCGCTCAAGCGACAAGCCAAAATCCGGATATCTCAGTTTTCCGAGGCCGTCAAAAACGATCCGGCTGATTTCCGCCAAGAGCGAAAGTTTGAGGTAGAGGACCTCTGGGAAGAATCGCTCGTCCTTATCAAAAAAGAATAAGGATCTTCGGAAGCACGTCCGCTCGAAATCCGTCAGGCATGTCCATCGCCCCTCCTGCCCCTTGGCCTTCAAGGCGCTTTTTTGATCTTCAAAGGCGGCACCGGAGATCAGGGGTAAGAAATCCAACAAATGAAGGGTCGGGGCTCTATGAAGCAGCATATAAAACGGATAAAAAGACACAGAAACGATTCTCGAAAGGGCCTGATCGCCGGTCCCGTAACATGCTTTATGTTCGGAGCACCCGGTGCATGGAAGGCTTCCTTCATTGTCTCGATTCGATTCGGGTTGCCCGAAACTTTTTATGAGTTCTTTCCGGTCCTTCACGGTCTCCGGATCTGAGAGATCCTTCGAGTGCACGTAGAATTCCGATTCATTTTCGCTCGTGAGGCATTGAGGGCAACAGAGGTATCGTTTGAGCGACGTGGAATAGGGTTGAAGGCCGGCTTGAATCAACCGTTCGTCATCCAAACAGATATCAAGTAAAGATCCGCATCTCGGGCAGGATGGGTGGAAGAAAGCCTGCCTTTTCAGACAATAGAACAGGGGACGCCAGCGCACCGGATTTTTTTGCTCGTCGACCTGATCTTTCAAGACAATGATAGAGTCGTCCGGATGATTCGTTTTCAGAAAGGAGTAAGAATTCTGCCAGGCCTGATCGATATCATGGTTGTTTACGGGCCAGAGCGCATCATCGGGGAATCCGGGTTCATCCTTTTGAATCATAAGGAACGCGTTTTGGATAGCGCAATCTTCATCGATGACGATCGCGGCCTCAAGAATTACGGCAAAGGGATCGGCGCCACTGATAACGGAAAAAGGTAAAAGGTTCCCATCCGAATCCGCGTTTGGTCTGTTTGTCGATAATTTCAATGAAATTTTATTATCAGTGGTCGTCAGGTACGAAATCAGGCTTGCTTTGGAAGAGATGTGATTCACAAAAAAACCTCTGGATGAATTTTACTTGTAGGTGATAAGGCCTTCAAAGAGTAACTGGTTTTTCTTGAAGCAGCAAAATTCTAAGATAGGACGATTCAAAAAAATATCAAACTTAAGCATTCTATTTAGAGTAATGATATTTTGATCATATTAAGCTATTTTTTCTTACATCGCATTTTCTATTGTTTTTATATGAAAATTTCTTATATTTTGTCAATAATATTGTGAAGCTATTCTCTTTAAAAAACCGCACCGGGTATGTGAATCAAGGGCGTTTTTGATATAAGTTTGGTGCATCCCTCCCCGAAATATGCATCTCGGCCTGGGTTCCATCCGGCGATAAACTACAGGCGCGAGTAGATTTTCAAAATCTGTGACCTATCTGTGACCTTTTCCATACTATAAATCAATATAGCTGGATATTCCGTGGGACGAGATCCTTTTCGCGTCTCCGGCTTCGTCAGTACTTCGACGCAACAGGTCGGATCAGTTCGCCCTACCATTCGTATCGTGCCCGGATTCCGGCGCAGGTGACTAAAAACCTTGGGAAAACAAACAGGATAAACATGGACAGTTATCTCGTTCGCATTTACCGCCGTGATAAAAACAATCCCGGGGAAATCACGGGAACCGTGGAAAAAATCGGAACTGAAAAAAGTCACGGATTCAAAAGCCTCGCAGAACTGGGAAGGATCATCACAGGGAAACGGCAAGACAAAGGTGCAGGTAAAAAGTCCGGACCGCGAAAGATATCCCGTGATTGACCGTTAGAATAGATTAGCTTTACAGATCTTCCGTTGAGGCCCGAATCCTCTATTTCTTGCAGGAATCCGGAGTCGTATGTTGCTTTTACAGACGGAAACTTCTATTATGCAGCGGGAGTTCGGGATTTTCCAAATTATCCTGTCAAAAAATATTGAAAGGGTTCGACATGGTCCCTTTTAGTGCCTTCCTCACACCATCAATTACACTGAGGGTCGCTATTCAGGGCCGTTTCAGGATGCAAATCAACTTGAATAGTCACCAACAGTTACAGGAGGAGATGATGAAACGCAAAAGACTTCCCGGTTTCGTGATCGCATTGGCCGTCGTTTTCACCGTCATTTTTTCTTTCACACCTGCCCCGGCCGCCGAGTTCACGGCCGATATCGTCATCACAGGGCCCGGGGATAACTATACTTTTAAGCTGTATGTCCAAGACAACATGTATCGTCTCCAGAAAGTCAAAGGCCCTATGAATATGCCGCCCTATCCCACCATCGTCAACCGGGATACGGCCGTGACCTGGGGCCTCAATCCCCAGATGCGCCAGTACGTGGAAATGACCGACATCGAGAAAACCATCATGATGAACCCGCTGGTCGGTTGGGCCGCGACTCGAAATAACTTCCCCAAAAAGGCGGGGCCTACGGAGACCTTGAACGGGTACGAATGCAAGACATGGATCTATACGGAGTCCGGAAAATCGGAGACCGCAGCCAAGGTGTGGTTCTCTGAAAAATTAGGTCATATTGTGCGGGAAGAGCGTTTCGGTTTGAACAAAAATCCGGTCCTGGAACTCCAGGATATCCAGGAAGGCCCCGTGGACCCGGCCCTTTTTGAGATTCCAGAGGGATACACTAAGCTGGACATGGACGTAGCACGAGGGGCTAAACCTTCGGGTGATGCTCCTAAAAAAATCGACACCGTTTCCGCGGGCCCCATGAAACCGAAGGTGGAGACCATTGAAGTCAAGAAGGGGTCGGGACGGGGACGCTCCCTGAGACCGGATCGCCGCATCGTAATTACGGCGACTGGAGACAATCCCGCAGGCACCATTTCAAAAGCAGGACTCACGGTTAAGGACAAGAGTCAAAATACCATCGAATCGGCCCGTTTTGCCCTGAAAAACAACCAGAGCCGATCCTGGGAGATCCCGCCCGAGATGGAACCCTGGACCCTTTCATTGAACGGGGAAGAAGGTCGGATTGTTTTCAAGGTGGAGCAGTTTGCCGCGGAAACACAAACCGCACCTGCTCAGACCCAGACCGCCGGGGCTCAAGCAACCCCAAACCCCGCACCCGTTCCCGCTCCTGCGTCATCATCCGCTCAAGCACCCACCAATGCGACTCCGGCACAGGCCTCTTCCGGGAATCTCATGTTCATCCTGGATGCCTCGGGCTCCATGTGGGGACAGGTGGAGGGCAAGGCCAAGATCGCCATTGCCAAGGAGGTCCTGACCGGCCTCATCAAGGATCTCCCGGATGATGCGGTCGTGGGCCTGGTGGCCTACGGGCACCGCCGCAAGGGGGACTGCAACGACGTGGAGGAACTGGACCCTTTAGGCAAAATAGACAAAAATAAACTGACCAAAACCATCCAGGGCCTGAGTCCCAAGGGCAAGACCCCGATCTCCCGATCGGTTCGGATGACGGCCGAGCGGATCAAACACCTGGAGGACGAAACCACCATTATCCTGGTCTCGGACGGCAAGGAGACCTGTGACCCGGACCCCTGCGGCCTGGTCAAGGACCTCAAGGCGGCCGGGATCAAATTCGTGATGCATGTCATCGGCTTTGACGTCACCGAAGAGGAAAAGGCCCAACTGGAATGCATGGCCCAGGCCGGGGGCGGTGAGTATTTTACGGCCAAAAACGCCAAAGACTTTCAAATGGCGGCCAAAGAGGTGGTGAAGAAAGCGTCTGAAAAGCCGCCTGTCAGCCTTGAGGTGACCTGCATCAAAGACGAAAAGCCCATTAAGGCCTATGTGCAGGTCCTGACACAGGGAGGGGAAAAGCAGGTTGCTGACGGCTGGAGCAGCACGGAAAAACCCGCCCTGTTCCGACTTCCTCCGGGGATGTATGATATTCGCGCCCAGGATCAAGGCGTCATCCAAAGACCCACGGTGGATATCAATGACGTGGAAATCGTCGAGGGTCAAACAACCGAGAGGATTGCCAATTTTGCCACGGAAGGCATCCTGCATGTGAAGGCGATCAAGGAGAACGCGCCGATGAAGGCCTTTGTCCAGGTGCACCGCCAGGAAGACAACAAACACATGCGCGACAGCTGGACGCGCGAAGACGGCACGCCGGCCGAGTTCAAGCTCCTGCCCGGTCTGTACAAGATCCGGCTTCAGGACCAG
>Ga0272441_10000081_pt1 | contig 200523 bp, 191 predicted proteins | sample SSMProp6N_FD_193582 | JGI IMG/M metagenome (GOLD analysis project Ga0272441, IMG submission 193582) | Marine sediment archaeal communities from Little Sippewissett salt marsh, Falmouth, MA, United States - SSM-Prop-6N | ecosystem: Environmental > Aquatic > Marine > Wetlands > Sediment ...
AAGGTGGATTCGGAAAAATATGTCTATTCTTCCAGGTGGTCTGAAAGACATATGGCCCATGCCTGCGGGCTTGGGACCTTCGGCCTTTGTGACGGCCTCATCACCCCTCTGGGCAAGGCAGTACGCTTTGGTTCCGTTGTGGTCGACATGGATCTGCCTTTTGCTACCCGGCCTTTTAAACTTTATTACGAGTATTGCCCTTTCCTGATGGAAGGGAAGTGCGGAGCCTGTATAGCTCGATGTCCAGCCGGAGCGATCAGCGAAAAGGGGCATGATAAAAGGCTCTGTAACGAATATTACAGACAGGTGGTTGCCTGTTATGCCAAAGAAAAATGGGATCTTGAAGGAGACATAGGCTGCGGCCTCTGCCAGGCGGGTATTCCCTGTGAATCATGTATCCCTGAGCTACTCTAAGAACACCCCTCTGAGTATTAAACTCCCATCTTTAAATTGATTCTTCATCTGATGCAATTTACTTAATCGATTATGCCCTTTTGCAATATCGAGGTTCCTGTCTGTGGAGTATTTTCATAGTCCAAGGAATCAGAGTGTCCTATAGATAGTCTTCATTGATCAAGGGCAATTTCGAGTTGACAGAAAATTTAAAAAGGACTAAACTCTACAACAAATAAAATACCTCAGGTAAAATATATTGTACACAAAGGGGGAAATTATGCCTATCTTGACGGTTTTTGAGCATGTTCTGGAGCACCTTAGAACAAAGATACTATCTGGCGAGCTCAAATCAGGGGACAAGATAGTGATCGAAGAAGTTGCTTCAAATATCTCTGTCAGTGTTACACCTGTACGTGAAGCGTTGAAATGTTTGGCAAAGGAAGGACTAGTCAAGTGGATGCCAAGAAAAGGATGGGAAATATCTGTCCTTTCCAAGGAGGAAGTACTGCAGATTTTTGATATCCAGGAAATGTCTGAAAGACACGTGCTAAATCGTCTTGTTAAAGACAACTATGAATTTGATTTTGAAAAACTCAACGAAATTAATCAAAACATTGCTCAATTGATCAACCAAGAACGCTGGCAAGATATCGCAGAGGAAAACTCATTTTTCCATCTTAGCCTTTATGAAGGCTATCCCAATGATCTTCTCCTGGATTACATGACTGAATTATGGAACAGAGCAGGACTCTATCGTCAAAGCATGTATAGAAATGGTGCTTTCAACAAACATGCAGTGGAAGAACATATGAAACTTTTGTCTGCATTGAAAAACAGGGATTTGGAATTTCTCAATGTTGCTATTGATGAGCATTGGAGTAGCGGTCGCCGTTTCATGAGGGATCTTTAACTTACTATATATCAATTTACTTTTTTGAAAGGGGCGAGCTTTATTTGACATTGATCAAACTATATATCAAAACGGTTTCTTCATTGAATGAATGGATAGGGAAGATCATTAGTATTTTGGTCTATCCCATGATGCTTGCTTTGGTTTATGAAGTGGTCAAGCGTTATGGATTCAATCATCCCACTATATGGGCTCATGAATTCAGTTCATTTCTTTATGCCGTCTTTTTCCTCCTTGGTGGTTCTTATGCTTTGAAGTGGGAGTCACATATATCTGTAGAGATCTTATATGTTCGACTTCCTAGAAGAGTTAGAGCCTTGCTCGATCTGATTACATGGAATCTTTTTTATCTTTTTGTGGGCATCATTTTCTGGCAGGGAATCCATTTTGCCTTCAAATCGATGAGTCGTCTGGAGGTTTCCAGCAGTGTCTGGGGGCCGCCGGTCTGGCCTATCAAACTCTGTATACCTATTGCAGCATTGTTAATGCTGCTTCAAGGATCGACCAAGACGATTCAGGACATTTATGTATTGGTCAAGGGTAAAGAATTAGTGCTCGAAGGTGTAAAGGAGGAATCAGAATGAGTATTGGTTTTCTGACGTTGTTGATGTTTGGTTCCATGTTACTCCTTCTTGCTACTGGGTTGCCTATGGTCTTTGTGTTGGGTGGAACTTCTGCTCTTTTTGGAGTTCTGGCCTGGGGCCCTGCATCAATGCATACCATAATTGCAAATGCCAGTAATCTTATGAGATCCACAATACTGGTGGCGGTTCCCCTTTTCGTATTTATGGCTTATATGCTTGAAAACTCAGGAATTGCTGAAGAACTTTATGAAGTTATGTACAGATGGCTGGGTGCTCTTCACGGTGGGCTTGCTGCAGCAACAGTCCTTTGCTGTACTGTGGTAGCTGCCATGAGCGGTATCAGTACTACCGGCGTTTTGCTGATGGGGATTATAGGTCTCCCTGCCATGTTAAGAAGAAAATATGATGTTCGTATAGCCATGGGAAGCATTATGGCCGGAGGAGCTCTGGGACCACTGATTCCACCCAGTGTAGTACTTATTCTTTACTCTTTGATATCCGGAGAATCAGTAGGTAAGCTCTTTCTTGGGGCAGTTTTTCCAGGTTTTGTGCTTTCGGGGCTTTTCGTAGCCTATATTTTGATCCGATCCCATCTTAATCCTTCGTTGGGGCCGGCCTTACCGGAAGAAGAAAGGTACAATTTCAAGGAAAAGATAGTAGCTCTCAAGGGTGTTATCCTTCCTCTTCTTTTAGTCCTAGGTGTATTAGGATCCATATTCTTCGGTATAGCTACTCCTACCGAAGCCGCATCAGTGGGTGCTTTTGGTTCGGTCATATCTTCCCTGATACACAAAAAACTGTCACTTCAAGTCCTCAAAGATGCTGCTCTTCAAACACTTAAAACAGTAGCAATGGTCATGTGGGTAATTTTTGGGGCCGGTTGTTTTGTCACAATCTATCAGGGTTTAGGTGCCTCAGATTTTATCCAGAATATGCTTCAGGCATGGCCTGTCAATCGTTGGGTCATTCTTGTCCTGATGCAGGTGACCTGGATCATACTTGGCTGCTTAATGGACGCTATCAGTATTTTAATGATCACTAGCCCTGTCTTTGTCCCTCTTGCCCAATTTCTTGGTTTTGATCTTCTATGGTTCGGGATCCTGTTTGCAGTGAATACTGAAATGGGTTACCTTACACCGCCCTTTGGAGTGAACCTGATCGTTATGAAGGGAATAGTACAGGACAAGGGCATCCCGATGTCAGAAATTTACAAGGCTGTTTGGCCCTTTGTAACTCTCCAGTTAGTTGGCCTGGTCATTTTAATGGTATTTCCTCACCTGGCTACCTGGTTACCTGATCTGGTTTTTAGTTGGTAAGTCTTTTAGCTGATATTTTTCATACTAATCAAATTAATGATGAAAGAGGGAGATATTGTGAAAAATACTGTTTTGACGAACTTGACTTTGATAGATTGCACGGGAAAAGAACCTGAAGCTGACGTATCAGTAAGAATTGAAGGAAATTTCATCAAGGAAATTACAAAGGGGAAACCAGGAAATCTTTCTTCATCAACAGAAATAATTGACTGCAAAAAGGGGTATCTCCTTCCAGGCCTTATTGATGCTCATGTTCATGCTGGTCTTGTTGATAATGATCTTGCAGCCCAACAGCGTGATAATTTCCCTTCCATGCTTGTTATCAAAGGGGTAAGGATGCTTCAGGAAACATTAATGCAGGGTTTTACGACTGCTCGCGATGCTGGCGGGGTTGACCCGGGTTTCCGACAGGCCATAGATGCTGGAATGATCCAGGGTCCGAGATTACTTGTTTCAGGAGCATGTATATCTCAAACCGGTGGGCATGGTGATCTCCGATTGCCGACAGAATCAAGACCACCATCAGTGGATATGGCTGGTTTTGAAACCAGGATATGTGATGGTGTAGATGCTGTCAGGAGAGAGGTTCGGGAACAGCTTAGAACAGGAGTTGACCAGATAAAGGTTATGGCAAGCGGTGGTGCCGGGACACCCAGCGATGAACTGGAAACTTCCCAGTATTCTCTTGATGAGCTTAAAGCTGCTGTAGAAGAGGCTGAGGCAGCGGGTAAGTATGTAATGGCTCACTGTTATTCCAATAGAGGTGCTGTTCTTTGTGTTGATGCCGGGATCCGTAGCATCGAACATGGGAATCTGCTTAACCAGAATTCTGCCAAGAGGATAAAAGAGGCAGGATCATATCTAGTTCCCACACTTGCGACTTATGAAATGCTTCATTTCATGGGGCCTGAAAAGGGAATACCTGCATATTTTCAGAAAAAGATCGATATCTTATGGGAAAGGTCTTTTGAAGCTCTTGATATTGCTTACAAAGAAGGCGTCAAAATTGCTTCAGGTTCAGACGTGATAGGAGATATGCAGGCATTTAAAGGTATTGAACTTGCTTTAAAAGCAAGAGTGATGGGGGCTATGCCAGCTCTTGAAGCTTCCACGAAAGTCAATGCGGAGCTGCTGAAAATGAGTGAAAAGGTTGGCACAGTGGAGGTAGGAAAGTTGGCCGACTTGATCGTCGTAAATCAGGATCCGTTGAAAGATATGAATGTGTTCAAGAATTACCAGGAAAATATCCAGCTTATTATGCAGGACGGAGTCCTCGTCAAGAATATTTTGTAGAGGACTTATGCATTTCACTTGAGTTGCTTTATGTCATCTTCAAACAGGAGGTGGTGTTGCTGTTTAAAGAACAAGGTTCAAAAGGGCCAAAGTTTAGCATTTTGGGGAATTATCAAAAAGGAGGGCAATTTAGAATGAAAAGAAACGTTTTTATCGCAACCCTATGTATTTTTGCGTTGTTTTTGGCATGTTTTGTGACTTTTATTGTAAACGATTCTGCATTTGCTGCAGATAAACAAAAGGTCTATAAATGGAGAATGCAGAGTGTTGATGCTCCTGCAATGATAGGTCCTTCAATCACCCAAAAGGCATTTTGCGAAAGAGTGGCAAAGATGTCTGGCGGAAGGCTTCAAATTAAACTATTTACGGCAGGCCAGTTAACTCCTTCAAAAGAAATCGTGGATAGTCTTGGAAGCGGCGCAGTGGATATTGCTTATACCACAGGCTGTTATTATACAGGAGAAGTTCCTGAAGCAAGTCTGGAAGTGCCTTCTCTGCCTCCATTACTTATTACTTCTTTTGGCGAAGCAGTGCAGCTTTATTGGTATAAAGGTCTTGATGAGATCATTAGAGAAGGTTACGCGGAACATGGTGTCTATTACCTAGGAAGTTTGATCTGGGAAGAGCCCATTGCTTTCTGGAGCAAGGAACCAATGGAAGGTGTGGAAGATTTAAAGGGTTACAAGCCGAGATCCTTCGGATATGTTGCAAAAACTCTAGCTAAACTGGGAGCTTCTCCTACTTTCGTTCCTCATGAAGAAGTGTATCTTTCACTTGCACAGGGAATTATTAATGGTTCTATGACAGCGGGCAGTTACTACAAAAGGATGAAGTATTACGAAGTAGCCCCCTATTATTACCTTCCAGGTGTGGATGACGTTCAGGCTATGTGCGTGCTTGTCTCAATGGAATCCTGGAATGAACTTCCTGAGGATCTGCAGAATGTTCTCAGTGAGGCCTTTATCCACTTCACCTTGGATCATGGCCATAGACTTTGGTGGGGACACGAAGAAATGTTAAGGGACTTCGATTCTCTTGGGGCTACGTTGATCAAATGGACTGACGAAGATCAGGCTACCATGAGAAAAGCAGGACTTGAGTTCCTTCCTGAAATTGCTGCGAAAAATGAAAGGTGTGCAAAGGGTATCAAGATGATAGTTGAATACCTTATGGATACTGGTTATTTGAGCGACGAAGATATTAAAACCGCCAATCTGGAGTCATTGATTCAGTAAAGTCATTCTATGCAAAGAATAACGTGCAATTACTATTCCCCGAATAAGAGGGACTGTCCAAAGTGGACAGTCCCTCTTCAATATTTTCCATATCGGATCTATGAACAAATTAGAGCAGTACCAAGGTGGTAAGTTACTAGTAGCTTGTCAAGTATAAAGTTGTAAGATTCTAATTTCTCTTAGTGTAAATCTCCAGAATTAACTAATCTCAAATTCTTGGTTCAATGCTACACTTATTATATCAGTGATCGTTTCTGGATTTTGGGTCATCGATATATATAAGTTTTTTCGGCCGGGGAGGTTGTATCAATAATGAGGATAATCGGGGTCATTCCGTCCCGTTACGGTTCTACGAGATTACCGGGAAAACCTTTGAAGGATATCTGCGGCAAGTCCATGGTTCAGAGGGTCTACGAAGCTGTTCAGGAAGCATCCCTGGTGGATGAAGTTATAGTGGCCACCGATGATAACAGTATTCTGGAAGAGGTGGGGCGTTTTGGCGGAAAGGCGGTCATGACTTCTCCGGAACACCCCAACGGAACTTCCAGGATCGCCGAGGCAGTTAGCGACATGGACGCGGACCTGGTAGTCAACATCCAGGGGGACGAACCCTTTATCCGGGGGGTAATGATAGATGAACTTGTGCAGGTTATGGTATCGGATCCGGAGATCAGTATGGCCACCCTTTGCTATGAGATCAGGAATGAAGCTGACTTTTCAAACCAGAACGTGGTGAAAGTGGTTTCGGATCTTTCGGGTTATGCCCTTTATTTCAGCCGTTCCATGATACCCTTTCCCCGGAGGAGTCAGGGGCTGAAAGTATATGAACATCTGGGGATTTACGGATATCGAAAGGATTTTCTGGAGAGGTACATTACCCTGGAGGATACACCCCTTGCCAGGACGGAGTCCCTGGAACAGCTGAAGGTGCTTGAACATGGATACAGGATATTCGTTGTGGAGTCAAAACACGATTACCAGGCCCTGAGCATAGATACTCCTGAGGATCTTGAGGAAGCCCGGAGGATACTGAAAGAAAGGTCTCTTTAGGCAGGAGCATTATCAAGAGTATCGGAATATTATCACCTCTCGAGTTTTCCAGGGGTTTTGTCTTGTCCGGTTTCATGGTACATACCAAAATTATACTTATCCATCTAAATGGTTTATTATTAAAGTGTCATGATATTGTTCTGAAGGGGGGATAGATGTGATCAAGAAGCTTGTTAAAGGTAGTGTAGTTTTTGAAGTTAACAAAAAACCCAGAGGAGAAGGGGCAGAGCATTTTTCCGAGGAAGGTTCAGTGCAATCCATTTTTGAGACAAGTGAAAAATTCAAGATAGTCTTTGAAAAGGAAACGGTCCTCCAGATAATCCATCCTGATTACGTTCTCTATTTCCCTCCCCAGGAGGTAGAAGAGGGAAGGCCTCATTTCGCCTGACCCGAGCGATAGGATCTGCAAAGAAATATAAGAGGAGGAGGGATATTCCCTCCTCCTCTTGTTGTTTATAGAAACTTATGGACAGGCTATGTGATCACGCCAGGTTTTCCCGGTACCATTTGAGGGTGCTTCTTGCCAGGGCCCTTTCGTTGGTGAAGTCACTTTCTACGGAGATGTTCTCCGGCCCTTTTTCGAAAAGGACCCTGAGGAAGGGTACCATCTGGCTTTCGTAGATCTTCATGCATTTCCTGGGGGCGAAACTTGGCCAGGCGTTGCATCCCACGTAAAGCCTGCGGTTTGTGGTATCCACAAAGTCGGGTATCTCGTCGTAGAGAGGGTCATTCACATCTATGACATATTTTTTCAGCGTACCATAGGGCAGACCCTCAAGGGCTTTTACGGTGGGCGGCTTTGCACTCGGGTCATAGGGATCTGCTGTGATGTCAAGTATCACTGCGTGTTCCGGGAGATAACCCAGCTGTTTGTTATCCAGGATGTACTGGGAGCAATCCTTTCTCTTGGTGGAATCTGCAAGGATGTCTGTGTGAGAGAGGATGTCCTTTAGAGCCTCATCGTCGGCCAGGATGGACCGGCAAAGGAGGGTGACCACCATTCCGGGAAGTCCTTTTCTATAGAACTCCGCATCGCCTGCCTTCTGGAATGCCCTTATGGCGGTCTGGCCCACGGGGCCGCATCCCAGGATGGATGCCCTCAGGGGTTTCCTGTCAGGGGAGTAGAAATGGGGGCACCGTTTTTTCAGCTCCTCAAATGCAGTTTTGACTGCAGGATTGGAGGTTCCTTCGTAATAGACAAAGAGTCTTTTCCATTCATCGTCCATGATGCCGTCCATGGAGAAGGGATAGATCCCGGCTTTTTCGATGACCTTGTTCCTTACGGGTCTTGCCTCGTAGTGGAGCATGGAGAAAAGGATGGAGCCCACGCGCATTTTACGGATGGTGGATTCTGTAGGGGCCCTTACGACTATGACCATGTCTTTGCGGTAGAGCTCGTCCAGGGATTCCAGAAAGGTGATATTGGGGTTTTCCTCCAGGTAGTCCTGATGGGTCAAGCCCATCCCACTTCCGTATCCCTCCTCGACAAAGATCTCAGCATCGGTTATCCTTCCCAGTTTCCCGAAAAGAGAAGGGAGAAAGTCCCTTTTCTCTTCCTCTTCCTTGTGCATCCGGGGAAAAGATATAGAACGAATATACATAGACCATCTCTCCTTGTCTGATATTTGATATTTATCCGTTAAAGATACAAGGTAAGAAGGATCTGATCCCTGGTGGGACCTGAGCACTTCCATGAGCCAATCAGTTTTCCGGCAAAGGGTAAGGGAGAAGTTCTTTAATGGAAAACCCTGCAAATTTTCCATAAAAGGGGTATTATCGATTGTAACATATAAAATATTGGTTAAATTCCCCTTTTTCAGATAAAAATACATTTTCAATGATCAAAAATGGAAGGTCCCCTGAATTTCCTGAAAAATTCTCTGAATCCAGGGAGATTTCATTGATATAATAATGACTGTTTATCCGGACATTGACCTTAACGGTTTTGTATAAACAATCTTCCGCGAAGAAGGTGACCCAATACACAATGACAGAACAGGTACAGAAAAACAGTAATTTTATCGAGCAGATCATCCAGGAAGATCTCGATGCGGGGAAGGTGGACAGCATCATAACAAGGTTCCCTCCCGAACCTAACGGCTATCTCCACATAGGTCATGCCAAGTCCATATGCCTTAATTTCGGTATGGCGGAACAGTTCGGCGGGAAATGCAACCTGAGATTCGATGATACCAACCCCTCGAAAGAGGAGACGGAATACGTGGAATCCATAAAGAAAGATGTCCAGTGGCTTGGCTTCAGGTGGGCCAACCTGCGTTATGCTTCGGATTATTTTGACCAGTTCTACGGCTGGGCCCTGGAACTTATAAATGCAGGCAAGGCTTACGTTGATCACCAGACAGCGGAGGAGATCCGCCAGACCAGGGGAACCCTTACCGAACCGGGAAAAGAATCCCCCTACCGAAACAGGTCAGTGGAGGAGAACCTGGCTTTGTTCGAGCAGATGAAGAATGGCGAGCTGGCAGAAGGGGAGTGTGTGCTGAGAGCGAAGATCGACATGGCCCACCCCAACCTCAATATGAGGGACCCGGTCATGTACCGTATCCTCCACCAGTCCCACCACAACACGGGGGATAAATGGTGTATCTATCCCATGTACGATTACGCCCACGGTTACGAGGATGCCATAGAGGGTGTGACCCATTCCATCTGCACCCTTGAATTCGAGGATCACAGACCCCTTTATGACTGGTTCATCGATAATGTGAGCGTTCCACATCGACCCCATCAGTACGAGTTTGCCCGCCTTAACCTTACCTACACGGTGATGAGCAAGAGAAAACTGCTGGAACTGGTGACTAAAAAATATGTATCAGGATGGGATGACCCGCGGATGCCTACCATCAGCGGGGTTCGCCGAAGAGGGTATACTCCTTCGTCCTTACGAAGGTTCTGCCGGGACATAGGGGTGTCCAAGGCCAACAGCATGGTGGATATAGAATTTCTTCAGTATTGCATCCGTGAAGAGCTGAACAAGACAACGGACAGGGTAATGGCTGTTCTCAAGCCCCTGAAGGTGGTAATAGACAACTATCCTGAAGGTCAGGTGGAGGAAGTGGATGCCCTGAACAATCCGGAAGATCCAAAGGCCACCTACAGAAAACTGCCATTCACAAGGGAGATATATATCGAAAAGGACGACTTTATGGAAGATCCCCCTCGTAAGTTCTTCCGCCTTGCCCCGGGTCGTGAAGTCCGGCTTAAACACGCCTATTTCATTACCTGCAACGAAGTTATCAAGGATGAGAACGGAGAAGTGGTGGAGCTTCACTGCACCTATGATCCCGAGACAAGGGGAGGGGATGCACCGGACGGCAGGAGGGTCAAGGGAACCCTGCACTGGGTATCGACAGAGCATGCCCTCAAGGCAGAGGTGCGCCTCTATGACCATCTCTTCACCTTGAGGAACATGGATGATATGGAAGAGGGCAAGGATTATAAGGATTATCTTAACCCGGATTCCATGGAGATCCTCAGCGATTGTTACGTGGAACCTTCCCTGGCCGATGCAGGGATAATGGACAGGTTCCAGTTCCTGAGGCACGGTTATTTTTGCGTGGACTACGACAGCACCAGCGGGAAACCGGTTTTCAACAGGATAGTGTCCCTGAAGGATACCTGGGCCAAGATACAGAACAAACAGTAATTCCATAAACTGTCGCTGAAGCTGAACACAAGAGATCAGGAAAGCCCCCTTTAGGGGGCTTTCTGTTATTTTCTTCCATAACCCCGTTTGTGGGGTATCACTCCCCGGACACCGCCTTTTGGTCGTTCCATATCACCCTTGTATCTTGGGATGATATGTATATGGAGATGCATTATTGACTGTCCGGCTGCTTCTCCGATATTGACCCCGATATTGTAGCCATCAGGACGGTATTCCTTTTCGAGGAGTTCCTTTGTAGAAAAAAGAAGGGAATCCATGGCTTCCCGTTCTTCAGGAGTGGCCTGGAAATAAGAGGATATGTGCCTTTTGGGAATGATGAGCATATGGCCAGGGCTCACTGGAAAGGCATCCCGGATAACAAAGGCCAGCTCATTTTCGAAGATCTTTTCTTCTCGGGTTGAACAGAAAATACAGTTATCCATGGAAGTTACCTCCTACTGTATGGGGATGGAAGGCCTTGCCCGTTTCCTGGATACCATCAATATGGCCATAATTATGAAGATACCGCCCAGGATCTCCCGAGGTAAGGGCGGCTGATGAAGGAATATGGCGCTGAGGCTCATGGCAGTGACTATCTCTATGCAGGACACTATGCTTGCCGTGGCTGCTGTCACCTTTTGCAGCCCTATGAAATAGAGGGAGTAGCCCATGAGGCTCCCGATCAGGCTGATGTGGATTATCCAGATCAGCTGGTTCCACTGCAGGGTGGGAAGGTCTGCCCATCCGGTGGTGAGGCTTTTGATGATGACCATCCAGAATATCCCGAAGAACTGGATATAGAAGAACAGGGTGCCCTGTTTTACGAACCCGGTTTTTGCGGAAAGACGTCCCATGAGACTGTAGAGAGCCATAGCCGTAGCGGAAAAGATGCACCAGAAGAGGCCCCTGATATCGAATAGGGCCCCGTTGGTGAAACCGTTAACGGCAGTGATGCCCACCCCTATCACTGTAAGGGACGCAGCGATGAGCTGGAATCTCGTGGGTGGTTCTCTGGTTACAAGGGCAGAACCGATGGCTGTGATCAGGGGATGGCTGAAAAATATAACTATGGTCATGGAAACGGAAAGATACTGCAGGGCAAAGAAATATCCTGCGTAGATCCCGCAGATGGTGATCCCTGAAATGACCACCAGGAACAGGGATTGTTTCCGCGTTATCCTGAAAAGCTCTACTTTCCAGAACATCAGAAATAAGGCTACGGGGATGGTCATCAGGACGGTACGGAGGAAAGCTACAGTAAGCATGTCCGTGTTCAGAAGGGCCAGCTGCTTGCCGGCAGGGCTCATGGTACCCCAGAGGACCCCAGCGGCAAGGATGGGTATGAAATCAAGATTTGAGTTACTGTCCAAATGAATTTCCCCTCGTGTAGAAATTTACCCTCAGACAATCCTACAACAAGTTACGGTCCCTTGCATATGTTTTTTTTCGACTGAGCAGTCTGTTTTAATGGCAGCTGAAAATCTTCCGGAGAATAATCTGAGAACATGTTGACAAATAGTAAATATATCCTATAATTACACACAGTAAACATTAAGGAGGTCTGGCATATGTATAATTTACTTTTTGATGCTGATTTTGGTAACAGGCACAGGGTCTTTCGTTCATTTTTGAATCTGATCCCTCTTTACCTCCTGCATAAACTTTTCCGACAGGCATATTGAATTATGGTTTTCGGGTTGAACAAAGGAATATAAGGAAACCTGTCATCTGTAATTGTACGGTCTTCTCAGCTGGAAGAGCAGCCGCCCTTTTAGGTAAGGAAGGCTGCTCTTTTTCGGATCAGGTGCTGTCCCCGTTTTTTGAAAAATTCCCATTTTTCATGAGATTTATCCTTTTCACCAGGCAGGATCGGGTGTAGAATATTAAACACAGAAAAAAATTTCGGTTCCGGGTTTGACAAAAGCCCGGAACCGTCGTATATTTTAGTGTGAAGAAGTGTTTTACAAATACGAAAAGGCAAACTGTCCGAAAGGTCAGGGCGCAAAGCCACGGGTCTAAAGCTATTTGAGCTATGACAGCCGGGTTACCGAATTATAGGTTAGTTACAATGCCTTCGGTGATCCGAAGGCATTTTTTTAATTGAAAAACACGATCAGGATATTACTCTGGGGGTGACCTTCATGGCAGGATTGAGCAGTGCAGATATCTTTTCAATTCTTGAAGAGGAGATCGAAAAGAACACCTTTGATGACGACGAAGAGAATGATGTTAAAAGAGATGGGAATGTAATTTTACAAAACTCCGTCAATCCGGGTACAATTGTAAGGAATGATGGCGGTAACGAGGTGAAAAAGGAAAATGTTTCCGTACCCAGGGAGCCCCAGACAAAGGTAATAGAACATGATTTTACCAAGCCCTTGTCTGATAATTCCCAGGCACCCAAACCGAATACAACTCTATCTTCATACCGAAGCGAGTTTGCTGCTACCGGAACAGATGATGTTGAGCCTTACGAGCCACCGAAAAATGAGGAGACAGTCGAAGAGAATTCTATCGTACAAGAGAACCGGGGTGGGAATATGAAGAAAAATCTAAGGATACGCCAGATAGACGACCAGATCCATGTAAGGGTCTTCGTGGACGGAGAGGAACTATGCGGTATGGCTCTGACCAAGGAAGCGGGCAACAGCATTACTCTTGCAGGGGTAAGGCTTTTCATTGACGGAGAAGAGACAGTCCTGGAAGTTTAGCTTCAGGGAGTCATCCGTAGAAAGATCTCCACTAACCCCATGATCTCCGGATAGGGAAGATCTTTCTGTTACCTCCTGTCATCCCATGTATCTGATCTCAACATAAAAAGAGAGTCGGGAAAAATCCCGACTCTCTTTTTCTTTGAATTCTGTTCCTGTACCAGGAAAAAGATCAGATGCCTCAAGTATCGCAGGCTCCAGCTTCCTTTTCGCAGCAGCCGGCTTCCAGGGGAAGGTAGGTAAGGTCGCATTTCATACCGCCCTTTAGCGAACATGCATCATATCCGAGGATCCTGAGGAGGGAAACTACCTGTCCGGCTGACTGACCGGAATAACAGTAGACTATGACCTTTTTGTCTTTGGGGATCTCTTCCAGGTGGTCTCCAACCTCACTCCAGAAGAAATTCACCGCACCTTCAAGATGACTTTCCTCGAAATCTTCGGGTTTCCTGATATCCAGGATGTAGATATCCTTTTTCCCCATGATCTCTGTGAGCTGGTCACAACTGATCAGGTTGTTGCATCCGTTCTTGAGGTCCACAAAGTAACTTTCCACAGCTTCCTTAATTGCCTGCAAGTGTAAAACCCCCCTTGGGAATAGATAAGTAGATCGGTGAGTTCCTTTGATAACTCGTACCAATATTCCCCAATAAACCTGATTTTGTCAATAATGATTACACACTTACTGAATAATATAGATAAAAGAAACACACTGCTATTGAAGCCGGGCACTATAATAGTGGTGGATTTCATGAACCCTTTCACTTATATTTATTTCCGGGGAAGGGTATAGGGTAATTCTTATAATGAGGTAATCGTCCTTCCCTTTGCCCACAGGCCCTGGGATTTCCCGGACATCAGGGACCAGTGATATCAGAACTGAACGGAGGAGGTTTCCGAGATGATGGAAGAGATCCTGAAAAGAAGAAGTATTAGGAGATATACGGAAAAGGAAGTAAGTGAAGAGGTGGTGACGGAACTTCTGAAGGCCGCCATGAGCGCACCTTCTGCCCACAACCAGCAACCCTGGGAATTCGTGGTGATCGATGACAGGAAGACCCTGGATACCATTCCTTCCTTCCACCCATATTCCAGTATGCTTGCAAGTGCACCTTTAGCAATCCTGGTATGCGCTAACAGCAGCAGCCTGGCCGCAGAGGACTTCTGGCCACAGGACTGTGCGGCGGCTACAGAGAACATCCTTCTTGCTGCCACTTCCCTTGGGATCGGCTCGGTCTGGCTCGGAGTGTATCCCAAGGCGGAACTCATGAAGGGCCTTAAAGACCTTTTGTCTCTGCCTGGATATATAACGCCCTTTGCTCTTGTATCGCTGGGGTACCCGGCTGTAGAGAAGGGGCCTTCTGATCGTTATGACCCCGTAAGGGTCCACAGGAACAAATGGTAATTCATAGATGAGACACCACCTGACAAAGTCTATGGGGAGGTGAAGGCATTGAAGATAGGATGCATCCAGACCAGGGCTGCAGAAATATCGGATTTTGAAAATAGTGCAGCCATGATAATTCAGAAGATAGATGCTGCTGCTTCCCTGGGCTGTGACCTTGCGGTTTTCCCCGAATGTGTCTATCCATCCTATTATCCGGGCCTGGATGAGAAAACCTTTTCCGATGCCATGGAGAGGCTCCCCTTTCTGAAAAAAGAGATCTCTGAAAAATGCCTGGAACATGGAATATACGTGGCTGCCGGGTTGATGGAGGAGGCTTCGGGGAAGGTCCTGAACAAGGGTGTCCTGTGGGGACCGGATGGAGCTGTCCTGGGAGAAACTGCTAAATCGAATCTCTGGCATTTCGACCGGAAGTACGTGGAACCGGGAAAGGAATTTCCCGTTCTGGATACTTGCTTCGGGAAAGTGGGTCTCATAGTGTGTGCGGATGGAAGGGCACCGGAAATATGCAGGATCCTTGCTCTCAGGGGTGCCAGGATCATCATCGATATGGCGAATCTTGTCACGACCGGTAAAGATCTTTCCAGGGTCACCAACCCCCAGATCGAGTACATGCTTCCAGCCCGGGCAAGGGAGAACGGTGTATGGATAGTGCTGGCCGATAAGGTGGGTCTCGAGGCGGGTACAATCCTTAACAGTGGAGGTAGCTGCATAATCGATCCTTCGGGAAGGCTGCTGGCCCGTGCATCCTCGGATAAGGAGGAGATCCTGGTCCTGGAGATAGATCCTGATTCTGGATGGAAGGATCTGGATATCCCCGAGAGGAACCCTTCGGCTTATTCCCTGCTGGTCAGGCCCACCAGCTCTCTGCCCGTGGTGGAAGAAATGCTTATGAAGGGTTCCCCCTTTTCCCGGGAAGTCTTTACGTCCGTGGTGGATTTCCCTGTCCTGGAACAGGAGGACTATCTTGACAGGGCGTTTCATTTTCTTTCCATCCTGGAGGACCAGGATGTGTCCCTAATCTGTCTTCCCTCTTTTCCTGAGGAATGGGGAAGGGGGCAGTTACTTGAAGTTGCCGAGGAAGGCCTGCTAAAAGATGATACCCTGGTATTCGCTGCCCTTAATGGTCCTGATCACCGGGTCAAGGGAGCCTTTCTGTTCTCTCGAAAGGGGTTACTGGCAGAATATAGACCTGGAGATGGCACGGGAGACGTAAGATCTTCCGGCTCTGGACAGGCCCTTCCCATCTTTGATACTATCCACGGGAAGATCGGACTCTGTGTAGATAAGGAAGCTTTTATCCCTGAGCTGATCAGGTGCATGATGCTCGATGGGGTCCACCTGGTGATCTGGGCTGATTCTTCCCGGGAAGCCATGACAGAGAGTATTGCCCGAAGCAGGGCATCGGAGAACAGGATCTTTCTTGCCAGGACCAGGGGCTCCGGGGAAGGTGATACCAGTTTTCTGGTGAACCCGGGAGGACAGGTCGTGGCAAGTACGGCTGCGGGCCTTGAACAGGCCGCATCAGCTCTGCTGAACATGTCAGGGGCTCTTTCCAAAATGGTGGTACCCGGAACAGACGTGGTGTTCGGAAGAAGGCCGGAACTTTACGGTGATCTTGTAAGACCGGATACGGGACGGTTGAAATAATCCCCTGATGCCGGATCGGAAGAGAGGTTGCCTTTGTCGTTGAAGCAGGATATGAAATATATGAAAGAAGCTTTGAAGGAAGCTGCCCATGCCGCCGAGGAAGGTAATGTCCCGGTTGGTGCTGTGATAGTGCGAGAAGGAGAGATCATCGGCAGGGGGCACAACAGGAAGGACATCGATCCTACAGAGCATGCCGAAATAGTGGCCATCAGGGATGCCTGCAGGCAACAGGGTCACTGGAACCTGAGAGGGTGTACCCTCTATGTCACTGTTGAGCCCTGTCCCATGTGTTCCGGCGCCATTGTTCAGGCGAGGATCAGAAGGGTAGTCTTCGGAACCGGTGATCCCAAGGCAGGAGCATGTGGAACACTGTACAGTATCCCCAACGATCCCCGGCTGAATCACAGAAGTATGATCGAAGGCGGGATACTTGCCCCGGAATGTGCTAAAATCTTGCAGGATTATTTTCAAGACAGAAGAGTGAAGCAACCAGAACGGAGGGATGGCCGAGTGGTCGAAGGCGGTCGACTCGAAATCGATTAGGCAGTGAGAACTGCCTCGTGGGTTCGAATCCCACTCTCTCCGCCAGTTTTTTATAACCGTCCCGGATGAAATCGGGGCGGTTTGTTATTTTTGTGGTGTCTGCGGTGGGTCTGGAAAAAGCTGGTCCCATCAGAAGGGATACCGATGATATCTGCAGGTCTGATGGGGACTTAGAGGGTCTTTGGGTTATGCTATAATGCAAGTTGCGGTTTTTAAAATTGCCAGTAGATAAATTGTAAAGATATTGTTATAATACCGTCCGTTGTGATTGCGGAGAAGTGGCCGAGTGGTCGAAGGCGGGCGCTTGGAGAGCGTCTGAACCGCGAGGTTCCGTGGGTTCGAATCCCTCCTTCTCCGCCATTTTTTTTGGAAAATTCAAGGCAATTCCCTGCAGGAGGCTCAGTCCTGTGCGGCGAAGCCCCGTGAACCCCGTCAGGTCCGGAAGGAAGCAGCGGTATGCGGTGTGCTTCGGGTGCCACAGGGATACTGGGTCTCCTGCAGAGAATTGCCTTTATTATGATCTAAAGATCAGTGTGAAGAAAAGAAGGGGCTATAGATCGGTTTCGATGGCCGGAGATATGTCGATAAGTGCGCTGATAAGCTTTTCCAGATTTTCAAGATCCGGTTCTGAAGTTTCGGAAAGACAATCTGAAACGGAATGTTTCAATATTACTATGCAGGCTTTCTGCATGGCTTTCCTGGCAGCCGAAAGCTGAAGAAGGATATCATAACAGGCCTTATCCTCGATGATCATTCTCTGAATCCCCCGTAACTGACCCTCCACTCTTCGCAGCCTGTTCAACATTGCCTTCTTTTCCTTAGACAGGTTGTCAAGCTGATCGATCAATGAAGCTTTTGCCATGATTCTCGTTACCCCCCAGAAGTATGATTTAATATGCGAAAATACGTCCACTATAGTAATTCCTTGTAACTTGAAGGTCAAGTGATATTTGTGATATACTTTCCGGCGGCCCTAATCACACACACAGGCTGATGGATGTGGTAGTGCTGTTCTGAGTCCCGGAACAGTTCCAGGTCCAGGAGAGGTCTGTGGAGGGAAAACTTAATTGTATGGAGGGATTATTGTGGCAGTAGTAAGTATGAAACAGTTACTTGAATGCGGTGTTCACTTCGGACACCAGACACGGCGCTGGAACCCCAAGATGAAACCCTATATCTTCACCGAGAGGAACGGGGTTTACATCATTGACCTTCAGAAAACAGTCAAAGGCCTGGAAAAAGCCTACGACTACCTCAGAGAAGTTTCCCAGGAAGGCGGCACCGTCCTTTTCGTGGGTACCAAGAGACAGGCCCAGGAAACCATCAGGGAAGAAGCCCTCAGATCCGGCCAGTTCTATATTAACCATCGCTGGCTTGGTGGACTTCTGACCAATTTCCAGACCATCAGGAAAAGGGTCAGCAAGATGATGGAGCTTGAGAAGCAGGATGAGGACGGTACACTGGACAAGCTTACCAAGAAGGAAGCCATCACAGCCAGGAAGAAACTGGTCAAGCTTCAGAGATATCTTTCCGGGATAGCCAAGATGAAAGCCCTTCCGGATGCAGTATTTCTGATCGACCCCCGCAGAGAGGACATTGCTGTTCTCGAAGCCAGGAAACTGGGAATTCCTGTGATTGCCATTGTGGATACAAACTGTGACCCCGAGATGATCGATTTCCCCATTCCAGGTAATGACGATGCCATCAGAGCCATCAAGCTGGTCAGCAAGCTTATGGCGGATGCCGTGATAGAAGGAAGACAGGGTCTTGACGCTGGCATGGCAGAAGAGGAATCTTCTGAGGACGAAGCAGATACCGATATCATCGAGGTCAAGGAAAGGCTTCACGAGGTCTACGAAGCCGATAGTGAACCAACTACTGAAACAGAAGAATAAGTTCAGTTAACATAGATTAAGGAGGTCCACCAGTTATGTCTGTAGATGCCAAGACTGTAAAGGAACTAAGAGACCGTACCGGATGCGGCATGATGGATTGCAAGCAGGCCCTTGTGGCTACCGAGGGAGACATGGAGAAGGCCATAGACTTCCTCAGGGAGAAAGGTCTTGCCAAGGCTGCCAAAAAGGCTTCCAGAACTGCCTCTGACGGAAGGATCTTTACTTATATACATACAAACGCAAAGATTGGTGCCATGGTCGAGCTGAACTGCGAGACCGATTTTGTTGCTAAAACCGATGAATTCCAGCAGCTCGGACATGAGCTCACCATGCAGATCGCAGCAGCCTCTCCACTTTACGTGGGACCTGATAATGTACCGGAAGATGTGCTGGAAAAGGAAAAAGAGATCTACAGGCAGCAGGCCCTGGAAGAAGGTAAGCCGGAACATATCCTTGATAAAATTGCCGAGGGTAAGCTTCAGAAATTCTACGAAGTTAACTGTCTCCTTGAGCAGTCCTACATCAGGGATGGAGACAAAAAGGTCAGGGACCTCATCGTGGAGCAGATCGCAAAGCTTGGGGAGAACATAGTGGTAGGACGTTTTTCCCGTTTCGCCATTGGTGAATAGAAAGATTTTTTCTGAAGGACGAGACTTTTAACGGTCTCGTCCTTTTTTTTATACTATAATTCTTTGTTGGCAGGACAAAATTTTACAGGGAACGGGAGGAGACCGAATTGGGCTTGTATAAGAGAGTCCTCCTGAAGCTTTCGGGGGAGGTACTTGCGGGAAGCAGATCAGCAGGGCTTGATTTTCCAGCTATACGTTCTATCTGTGAAGAGATAGCCGAAGTTTCCAAGGCCGGCACAGAGATGGCAATGGTGGTTGGCGGAGGAAACATTCTCCGGGGAAAGGAAGCGGCGGAACAGGGCATAGAAAGATCCCAGGCAGATTACATGGGAATGCTTACCACAGTGATCAATGCCCTCTGTCTTCAGGATACCCTTGAGGACCTTGGCATTCCCACGAGGGTGCAGACAGCCGTAGAGATGAGACAGATCGCGGAGCCTTTCATACGGCGCAGGGCCCTGAGACATATCGAAAAGGGAAGGATAGTGATCTTCGCTGCAGGTACAGGTTCCCCCTATTTCTCTACTGACACAGCCGCTGCACTGCGTGCGGCGGAGATAGGTGCAGACTGTCTGTTGAAAGCTACAAAGGTAGATGGTATATATAATAAAGATCCTTTCCTCAATGAAGATGCCCAGAGACTTAGCCGGTTAACCTACATGGAGGCTCTCCAGAGACAGTTGACCGTCATGGATGCAGCTGCATTCTCCCTATGTATGGAAAACGCCATACCCATACTGGTGGTGAACATACTTAAAAAGGGAAATCTGGCTAAAGTTCTCCTGGAAGGTAAGGACATAGGGACTATCGTCACAATGGACAAGGAGTGATCGTAGAATGCCAAAGAACGAGATGAAAGATCTTCGGGACAAAATGCAGAAAGTGGTAGAGTATCTTGAGCATGAGTTTGTGGGTATAAGGACGGGAAGGGCCCATCCTGCTCTGGTCAGCGATATCAAGTTTGATTATTACGGGGCGCCAACTCCCATCAAGCAGCTTGCGACCATCAATATACCTGAAGCAAGGCAGATAGTTATCACACCTTTCGATAAAAGTGCCGTAAAGGCCATAGAAAAAGGTATCCTTGCATCCTCTCTCGGTGTTACGCCCCTGGTAGACGGAGATACCATCAGGATCAACCTGCCTGAACTAACCAACGAGAGAAGGATAGAACTCACAAAGGTGGTCCGGAAATATGCCGAGGAAGCAAAGGTATCGGTGAGAAACTACCGAAGAGATTCTAACGAAGCCTACAAGAAGATGGAGAAGGATTCCACCATCAGTGAGGATGAAATGCACAAGTATCTCAAGGAAGTTCAGGAGATCACGGATGATTTCATCAAGAAGATAGATGAGGTGGAGAAGCACAAGGAAGAGGAAATAATGACCGAATAGAAAAGATCACGAGGCGGCTGAAGCCGCCTCGTTTTTTGTCTCCATTTCATTATCGGACAGGCCGGATAATCTTCGTGGTGATCCGGCCTGTTCCGATTGATCACCCTGTTTAATCCAGCTGTCCGGGGGGGCAGCTGCAAGGATAATGCTGCCCCTGTTCTCAGGACAGTTCTGTCAGGAATTCCGAAAGCCTCTTCATGCCTTCCTTAATTTCTTCTTCAGAATTCGAGTAGGATATCCTGATATGACCCGGGCTCAGAAAAGCTGTACCCGGAACTGCTGCCACATATTTGTTCTCCAGCAGGGCAGTACAGAAAGAACTGTCATCGGTGATGGCCGTTCCATTAAAGGATCTGCCGAAGGTCTTACTGATGTCGATCCAGACATAGAAGGCACCTTCAGGTTTTTCAAAACTGATAAGGGGCATTGGTTCCAGAAGGTCCAGGAGGAGGTCCTTCCTTTTGGAGAAGATCTTTCTCATACGCTCGATATCTTCTTCTGCCTCCCTCATGGAGCCGAGAGCAGCCCACTGGGCTACAGAACAGGGATTTGAGGTGAGATGGCCCTGAAAAGAACCCATTCTGGAGATCAGTTCACCTGGACCCAGGGCATAGCCGATCCTCCATCCGGTCATGGCATAGGCTTTGCTGACGCCGTTTATTATCAGTGTTCTTTCATAGAGATCAGGACATAGCTGCACTATCTCATGATGCCTGGTGTCGCCGTAGATCAGCCTTTCATAAATGGAATCAAACAGGATGACCATGTCATTTTCGATGGCTATTTCACCCAGGCCCCTGAGGGTGCTTTCATCGTAAACTGCGCCGGTGGGATTGTTGGGAGAATTAATGATCATGCATCTTGTCTTTGGTGTAACCATGGACCTGGTCTTTTCCAGATCAGGGATATAGGCGTTATCGCTGGTATCCACAGAGATACCTTCGCCCCCAAAGAGTCTTACCTGTTCCAGGTAGCTGACCCAGGCCGGTGTAAAGAGCATAACTTCGTCTCCGGGGTCCACGAGGCACCCCAGTGCCTCATAGAGGAGTGGCTTTGCTCCTGCCCCGATGATCACCTGATCTGCACCGTACTGAAGATCGAATCTCTCAAAATAGTATTTGCAGACTTCTTCCTTTAGTTCTGGGATGCCGGTTCCTGGTGTATAATGAGTTTTCCCCTCCTGCATGGCTTTCCGGGCATATCTGAGGGCAGACTCGGGGGAATCAAAATCCGGCTCACCGGCACCAAATGAAATAACCGGTTTCCCCTCTCTTGCCAGAGCTTTTGCCTTGCCAACAACTGCAAGGGTGGCTGAGGGGAGGAGCCTTTGGGCTCTTGAAGATAGACGCAAGACCATCTCTCCTTCCATGGAGCTGAATTTATTAGGGCATATTATAACCGAGATGATGATCTTGTGAGCATGTCAGGGAAGAAATCCGGAGATGGAATTTCTTTAGAGGAATACAACGCAGTATTAGAATGATATTGCTATGATTTTATCAATGATGGTAAAATAAATCCATAGAATCATGGATTGGAGGGATATGAATGGACATACGCATAATGACAAGAAACGTGGAAATGAACGACCCGCTCAGGGACTACATGGAAGGGAAAATGTCCAAGCTGGAGAAGTTTTTCAGCAGGATCATGGACAGCCAGGTAGTCATATCTTTCCACAGAGGAAGATACATCGTCGAGGTTACCTCCAACGCAAATGGTGTGATAATGAGGGGAGAAGAAAGGGATTCGGACATCAGGAAGGCTTTTGACAAGGCTCTCAAGAACATTGAACGCCAGGTAAAGAAACACAAGGACTATCTCAAGGACAGGGCAAAGATGAAGACCCACGATGTTTCCTTCAATATTGAGGATTTCCTGACAGAGATCGAGCCTCATGCCTATGAGGAAGACAGGGAAATAGTCAAGACCAAGTCCTTCATGGTCAGGCCCATGACCCCTAAAGAGGCTACCATGCAGATGGATTTGCTGGGACATAAGTTCTTTCTTTTCAAAAACATGGAGAACGGAAGCCTGAATGTGGTGTATAAGAGGGATAAGGGCGGCTACGGGCTGCTTGAACCTACGGAATAGACCCACCATACATAAACTGCCAGTGAAAGGGCCCCGGAAGGGCCCTTTTTTTATGATCTTTTCCCGGTGTTTCGGCGGTTGAAGGGAAGGGGAAATTACGGTTATACTTATAGCCTTGCCAACGGAATAACAGCTGGATCTTGTCCAGGGAGGTACCTTTATGCACGAAATGTCTCTGGTGGAGGCGATCCTCGAATCCCTCGAGGAAATGCAGAAACAGAATCAGTGGAACCGTATCAGCAGGGTCACCCTTAACATAGGAAAAATGAGACAGGTCATTCCGGAAGTGATGGAATTTGCCTACAGAACAGCTACCCATGGCACCCCTCTCGAAGGGAGCACACTTGAGATAAATTCTGTGGATATGGAATTCAGGTGTTCTGCATGTTCCAGGGAATGGGGTGAGGACGAGATGAGCTTTGTATGTCCCTTCTGTGGCAGTACTGAAGTCAATATGGTCCACGGGATGGAACTTGAGATAAATACTCTGGAGGTTGAAGAAAATGTCTAAAGTCGTTGAAATTCGTGAGTCAGTAATGGCTGCAGATGAGGCTGTAGCTGAAAAAAACAGGAAGCTCTGCAGGGAAAAGGGTATCCTGATGATAAACCTTATCGGTTCTCCAGGTTCCGGTAAGACCACCATCCTGGAGTCTACGATCAGGGACACAGGCCTGAGATTTGCAGTTATAGAGGGAGATGTCGCCACTACCAGGGATGCCGACAGGATCTCTGCACTGGATGTTCCGGCAATTCAGATCAATACTCATGGCGGATGTCATCTTGAGGCCCACCTTGTGGCGAAGGCTCTTGAAGAAATACGCCTTGACGATCTGGATGTGATAGTTGTGGAGAACGTAGGTAACCTGGTATGCCCGGTGGAATTTGACCTGGGCGAGGACTTCAAGGTTGCCGTGAACAGTGTCCCCGAAGGTTCCGACAAGCCTCTCAAGTATCCCCATCTCTTTCACAAGGCTGGAGCCGTTCTTCTCACAAAGACGGATCTGTTGCCCTACATCGCTTTTGACCTGGAGCTCTTCGAAAAGGACGTAAAAAATCTCAATCCCCATGTGCCACTCATAAAAATGGTAGCTACTGAAGGTAAGGGGATCAGAGAGTGGGAGGATCTGCTCAAGGTCTGGCTGGAAGAGAAGCGCGGGCAATGAGGGAAGAGAATTCCATTCTGCAAAGCCTGAACCCCCGGCAGCAGGAAGCTGTCAAATACTGTGAAGGGCCTCTTCTGGTCCTTGCGGGGGCTGGAAGCGGGAAAACCAGGGTCCTTTCACACAAGATAGCCTACCTTATCCGGGAGAAGGGAGTTCTTCCGGGGGGGATACTGGCAGTTACCTTTACCAACAAGGCGGCCAGGGAAATGAAAGAAAGGGTGGAAAAGCTTCTGGGTGCACTTTCACAGCAGATGCAGGTATCCACCTTTCATTCCTATGGTCTCAATTTCCTTTTCAGGAACCGCGATCTTTTAGACAAAATGGGTTATCAGAAGAACCTTGTGGTCTTTGATCGCAATGATTCCAGGAACCTGGTCAGGGATATCCTGGATTCCCTTGATCTTGATCCCAAACAGATAGATCCGTCCTGGGTGCTTGACCAGATATCGAGGGCCAAGAACAGTGTGGACCCCGAGACCCTTAAACCGGTAGTTCTGGAGGATATGCTGGTAAAGGTCTACCAGCTTTACCAGGAGTCCCTTAAACAGCAGGGTGCAGTGGATTTTGACGATCTGCTTGTGCTGCCCCTGCATATACTGACCGTGGACAAGAATGCCCTGGAAAGGGAAAGGTCCCTTCTGGAGTGGGTTCTGGTGGATGAATACCAGGATGTGAACAGGAACCAGTATCTTTTACTCCGGCGTCTGGTGGACCTTTCAGGGAAGATCATGGTGGTGGGTGATCCCGATCAGTCTATCTACGGATGGCGTGGAGCCGATATGACCATGATCCTGAATTTCGAACATGATTTTCCAAAGGCGAAAGTAGTGGTGCTTTCCCAGAATTATCGATCCACAAGCAACATTCTGAGTGCTGCAAATTCCCTTATCATGAGCAACATGAAGAGGAAACACAAGGACCTGTGGACCGAAAAGGACGGAGGCGACAAGATCTATCACCTACTTTCCACTGACGAAAGAGAAGAGGCTCTTTCCCTGGCCATGGAAATCAAGCGACTGAAGATGCAGGGCTACAAGTACGGGGACATGGCCCTTCTTTACCGGATAAATGCCATGAGCAGGATATACGAGGAAACCTTCATAAGGATGAATATCCCCTATAAAGTAATACGTGGAACCTCTTTCTACGACAGAAAGGAGATCAAGGACGTGATCTCCTATATGAGGCTTGCGGTCAACCCCTTTGACAAGGCCTCCCTGGTCAGGGTGGGCAATTCCCCCTCCAGGGGACTGGGCAAGAAAAGCATGGAATCCCTTTATTTCTTTATTACCGGACACGGTGCCACCGGTGCCAGGGAGATATGGGAAAACATGCACAGCCTGAAAGGAAAGCTAAGCGGCAAGGCAGGGCAGGGAGCTGCTCAGCTGGCATCCCATATGCTGAGGATACTTGATCAATCCGAAAGTCCCATGTCGATACTGTTCTATATCCTCGATAATGTGGGTTATCAGGAACTTTTGAAAAAGGCTTATCCTGAGCAGTGGGAAGAAAAAGTGGAAAATGTGCGTGAACTGCTTTCCCTTGTCCCGGAAGGTGGAAATCTGGGAGAAGTGCTTGCCCAGGTGGCCCTTTTCACTGATCTCGAAACTGGCGGTATAGATGATATGGACAGCGTTAACCTTCTTACCCTCCATGCTGCAAAGGGGCTGGAGTTCCCGGTGGTATTCATGGTGGGGCTCGAAGAGGCTATTTTCCCTCACTTCAGGTGTCTGGAAGAACGGGACGACCTGGAGGAGGAGAGAAGATTGTGTTATGTTGGAATGACAAGGGCCCGGGAAAAACTGTTCATGGCCGCTTCGAGGAGCAGAAGGCTTTTCGGGAACTTCTACAGCAATGGTTTCTCCAGGTTCCTCTGGGAGATCCCTGAAAAATACAAGGTTATAGATGACAGGGCACGGGAGGAAAAGGTCCATGCTGGTTCTGGGAGTAACTGGAGACGTTGGAGCAGGTAAATCTACAGTTACATCTATACTGGAAGAATTCGGCGCGAAGGTTATCAACGCTGACCGAATAACCCATGATATCTGGCAGAGACCCGAAATACTTGAACAAGCTGTCCGGAAATGGGGAAGGGAGATCCTTCTTCCTGATGGGAAGATCAATGCTCCGGAGATCGCGGAAAGGGTCTTCTCAAAACAGGAGGACTATGACTGGCTATGTTCCTTACTGCACCCCCTGGTGCGGGCTGAAATGGAAAGACAGCTTTCTGGCCTCAAGGGATTTGTGGTTGCCGAGATTCCCCTTCTTTTCGAAAATGGTGTCCCCTCGTGGATAGATCTGACCTGTTACATCAGAACTCCCATGCAATTGCGGCTTTCCAGGAACTCTTCCCGTGGCTGGACTGAAAAGGAGATCCTGAGGAGGGAGAAGTTCCTCCTTCCGGGGAAGGAAAAAATGGAAAAGGCGGACATGGTTATCCATAATGACCGTGGTCTGGATGATTTAAGAAAAGGGCTAAAGGACTTTTCCGAAAAAATGGTACTCCTGGCTTCTCTTCGCGTGGTTGAGATAGGGTCCCTTTTCCCGCAGGATATAAGGACCGTCATGACAACTCTTTCTCATGACCCCGAAGTAATGGGAATGAGGACAAGCCCGGCCAGTAAGCCTCGAGATAGCCAGGAAGAGGAGAAAATACCCGGATCCCTGGCTTTCCTTACTACGGAGGAACACTATGCCGTGATCAGGGATGTTCTTAAAGATATGGACCTCCAGGGTAACTGGCATGTTAACCTTACAGAGATAAAAAGTCATGCGGGCCTTATGGAAGGCCTTTTATCGGATATGATGAGATCATGAAGGTCATAACTACCCATATAGGAAGTGATTTTGACTCCCTGGCGAGCATGGTGGCGGCTTCAAAACTCTACGAAGGGGCCGTTATGTGTTTTTCGGGCTCGGCCAGCAGGAATGTAAGGGAATTCCTGAGAAGATACCAGACCAGGTGGAAGGTTCTGACGCCAAGAAAGGTCAACCTGGACGAAGTGACCCATCTTATCGTTGTGGACACAAGATCCCGGGCCAGGATAGGTCCCTTTGCCGCTCTTGTGGGCAAGTCGGGTATCAAGATAGATATTTTCGATCATCATCCTCCCGGTTTCGATGACATTCCTGCTGATCTCTCCACCATAGAAGTTACTGGATCCACTACTTCCATTCTCGTGGAGCTTCTCATTCAGAAACAGATCCCTATTTCCTCCCACGAGGCTACGCTCTTTGCAATGGGCATCTATGAAGATACGGGGGGACTTACCTTCGGAGCTACCACCGAGAAGGACTTTCTCATGCTCTCCGCTTTACGGAACAAAGGTGCTGACCTGACCCTGATCCCTTCCCATGTGGAGATGTCCCTTAATGCTTCGGAGAGGAAACTCCTTGACCGGCTCATCGAAAATGCATGGGAAAGGTACATCAACGGAGCACGGGTGATACTTTCCTATGCTTCATCATCGGGTTATGTGGAAGGTCTTTCCCTTTTCGTCCACCGTTTGAGAGATTATTTCGATGCTGATGTGGCACTGGCTTCTGTAAAAATGGACAACCGTACATACCTGGTAGCCCGGAGTCGCGAATCAGTGCTGGATGTTGCCACATTCCTGACTCCTCTTGGAGGAGGCGGACATCCCCAGGCTGCGTCGGTTACCCTGCATAATCGGAAGCCCATACCCCTGCTGAAGGAACTGGAGAACAAGCTGGAAAAATCCATAGTCCCCATGATCACTGTTCAGGATGTGATGACCTCACCTGTAAAGGCGGTGGACTGTTCCACTTCCATCGATGATGCCTACAGGGCGATGATAAGATATGGCCATTCGTCCCTGCCTGTCATCCGGGAGGGTAACCCGGCGGGTATCATTACGAGGAAGGATCTGGATAAGGCCAGGCTTCACGGTTTTGGTCACGCCCTGGTGCAGGAGTTCATGACAGAGGGTATCATCACTATTCCCGAAAAGGCCTCCGTTTCGGAAGCTCATCACATAATGGTGGCCCATAACATTGGGCGCCTTCCTGTGATGGAGGGGAAGACCCTGGTAGGTATCGTAACCAGGACGGATCTGCTCAGGGCACTCTATCCTGCGTCTCTTCCTCCCGAAGACAGGCATCTGGCACCCGAGCTTCCCTGGACAGAGGATCTTTCCGGTCTTCTGGACAAAAACCTGGATAAATGGGTTTCCCGTCTCATCAGGAAAATAGGGCAGAGGGCAGACAGGATGCAGATCAAGGCGTATGTGGTGGGAGGTTTCGTTAGGGATCTGATCCTTGGAAGACCCACCCTGGATGTGGATATAGTGGTCGAAGGCGACGCAGTTCCTTTTATCAAGTCCTGGGAGCAGGACAACTGCAGGGTGGCAGTGCATGGCCGTTACAGAACCGGAACAGTGGTATTCCCCAACGACCGTAAGGTAGATATTGCCACTGCAAGAAGGGAATTTTACGAATACCCGGTTGCCCAGCCCACTGTGTCGAGTGACTCCCTCAAGCACGATCTTTATCGAAGGGATTTCACCATCAATGCCATGGCAGTATCCATCAATTCGGAGAGTTGGGGGAAACTCATAGACTATTTCGGGGGTAGAAGGGATATTCGTCGCCGTTCCATCAAGGTCCTCCATAACCTGAGTTTTGTGGAGGACCCCACCAGGATACTGAGGGCCATCAGACTGGAACAGCGTCTCGGTTTCGAAATAGAGGACAATACACAGAGGCTTCTGAACAGCTGCGTCAAGGGAGGGCTCCTTTCTCTCCTCTCTGGTTTCAGGCTCAGGAGTGAACTGGAACTGAACTTCATGGAGATTCATCCCTATCCCCTGGTTCGCCGGATGAGCCGGCTTGGGGTGTGGGAAGTTCTTTTCCCCGGACTGAGACTCGGTAGAGTGTCCCTGAGGACCCTGCGAAGGGTATCTGTCCTGCTCAAGAGAGTATCCAGGGACTTTCCTGATTTCGGGAAGAAGTTGTGGCTTGTATTTCTCAGTGCCCTTATCCTGGATTCTTCCGAAAGGGTTATATTTTCAGTAGAGGACAGACTTCATCTCAGCCCTTCGGAAAGACAGATAGTCCATGATTCCATCATGGAGCTTGGTCCTGCAGAACAGGAACTGGGAGGGAGCAATCCTGTATCGAACTCTGAAGTCTGGAAATATCTTTCTGATCATTCTTTCCTGACAGCGCTTTTCTGGTCGGCGGCAACGAACCGGTGGAGGGTGAGGAGAAGGATATTGCTCTTTCTCACCAGGCTCCAGAGGGTAGAACCCATGCTTACAGGCAGGGATATCCTTGAACTGGGTTATACTGAAGGTCCAGGGATAGGCAGGATGATCTATGACCTCAGGAAAGCCAGGCTGGACGGAGAAGTTGAAACCAGGGAAGATGAAGTGGACTGGTTAAGAAAAAACTATCAATTGCAAAGAGGAGAGTGAACGTCTTGTTCGGATTTCCATCACTTCCGATATTACTATTGAGCATACCTCCGGTCCTCTGGGCCATAACTTTCCATGAATTCTGTCATGGATATGCTTCCTACAGACTGGGGGACCCTACACCTGCCATGAGAGGCAGGCTGACCCTGAACCCCCTTGCACACCTGGATCCTATAGGAGCCCTGATGCTTCTCCTTTTCAGGTTCGGATGGGCCAAACCTGTTCCGGTGGATCCGAGATATTACAAGAATCCCAGAAGGGATATCCTTATCGTTTCTGCAGCAGGGGTTACGGGGAATCTTCTGACGGCCCTGGTCTGCGGGATACTGGCAAGGTTCCTGCCTCTTTTTCTGCTGAAGAACTTTGCCGTTCTCATGCTTTTACAGATGATGGTGATCATAAATATAGGACTGGCCGTTTTCAATCTCATTCCCATACCACCCCTTGATGGATCGAAGCTTATCTATCCCCTGCTGCCCAGGGTGCTTCTCCAGAAATACTTCTGGCTCGAGAGATACGGCATGTTCGTCCTTATGGCCCTTCTTTTCCTGGGAGCTATCCAGGCTATCATGGGGCCAGTAGTAAGGCTGATCTATCACCTGGTCATGCCGCCCTATCTCTGGATATTCTGAGATATTAAGAGAGGAGATCAAGTTGAAGATACTTCTTACGAACGATGACGGTGTGTTTGCCCCTGGTATTTCAGTAATGGCAACTTTTCTTGACCGGGAGAGCCATGAGTCCTTCGTGGTGGCTCCTAACAGGGAAAGGAGCAGTATTGGCCATGCCATTACCCTTCATCGTCCCCTGAGATTGTGGAGAGTGGAAAACGGTCCCTATCCTACGGGTTATACCAGTTATGCCTGTGATGGAACACCTTCCGACTCCGTGGTTCTTGGAGTGGAAGAACTGGCCCCTGATACCTCCATGGTTGTCTCGGGTATAAACAGGGGGCCGAATGTGGCGGATGATCTGACCTATTCAGGGACTGTTTCTGCAGCCATGGAAGGGGTCATACTGGGCTGTTCCGCCATAGCGGTATCGTTGAACTGGACCAGGAATGACCAGGAGGAGCATTACGAAACTGCTGCGCAGGTGGTCTGCAGTATCCTTAAATGGACCGAGGCTAACCCCCTTCCCAAAGGGGTGCTTCTCAATGTGAACGTCCCTAATGTGCCCCTGGAAGTTCTTAAGGGTATAAAAGTAGCGAGAAAAGGTATCAGGATCTACGAAGGAAAGGTCACAAAGCTTCAGGATCCCCATGGAAGATCATATTTCTGGATCTCCGGGAAACCGGAGGACAGGCTTGTGGAGGGGTATGATGTGTGGGCCCTGTCACTGGGCTATGCTTCAGTTACCCCGATCCATATGGACATGACCTGTTATGAATGCCTTAATGATCTTTCAGGAGGCGGTTTTGAAGAAATTGAACTTGGTTGAAGAAATCTAATTGACATTCGTTCACTCTTTTGTATAATACGTAACATTAGTTTATAACCCCGGAAATGATCTTTCCGGGCCTCTGGCGATGAAGGGGAAGAGTAGCCGATATCTGATTCAACAGAGAAGGAAGGTCACCGGCTGAAAGCCTTCCATGAAAAAGAACGGTGAATAGAGCCCCTGAGCGTGTTTCGAAGAAAGACGGCCTGGCCGTCAAGTAGAAACGTTACAGTTGTGAACAGCTGTATCCCGAGAGACTGGGACCTGGTCCCATTAACAAGGGTGGTACCGCGGGTATGTCAAGCCCGTCCCTTATAGAGGGATGGGCTTTTTTATTTGTAATAGGAAATAAATATGGAGGTATCAATGATGACGAAGAAGAACAAAGGTAAAGTAGTATTGGCCTATAGTGGTGGTCTGGATACTTCGGTAGCGGTGATCTGGCTTCAGGAACAGGGTTACGAGGTCATTACCTTTACTGCGGATGTGGGGCAAACGGTGGACCTTGAGGCAGCCAAGACCAAGGCGCTGAACATCGGGGCCTCAAAGGCCTATGTAATGGACCTGAAGGATGAATTCTACAAGGACTTCATTCTCCCAGCCCTTAAGTGCAATGCCATGTATCAGGGGACCTATCCGCTGACCTCTTCTCTTTCAAGGCCACTCATCACCAAGAAAATGGTGATGATCGCAAAGAAGGAAGGCGCTGTGGCAGTTGCCCACGGTTGTACCGGCAAAGGACAGGACCAGGTAAGGATCGAGGTGTGCTCCAATGCGCTGGACCCGTCCCTGGAAGTACTTGCTCCGGTAAGGGACTGGCATTTCAGCCGGGATGCGGAGCTGGAATATGCAAAAAAACATGGTGTACCAGTAAAAGCAACTGTCCACTCTCCCTACAGTATCGATGAGAACATGTGGGGCAGGGCGATCGAGTGCGGGGCATTGGAGGATCCATGGGTTGCTCCTCCAGCAGATGCTTTTGAGCTGACCGTGGAACCGTGGGATGCTCCGGATGAGCCGGAGACGGTGGAGATAACTTTCGTTATGGGTGAACCTGTTGAGCTCGACGGTGAATCCATGGATGGCAAGACCATGATCAAGAAACTGAACGAGATCGGTGGCAAACATGGTGTAGGCAGGATCGACATGCTCGAAGACCGACTGGTTGGCTTCAAGAGCCGTGAGTTATATGAATGTCCTGCGGCAGTTACCCTCATCACTGCCCACAAGGCCCTGGAGACCATGACCCTGCCCAAGCAGGTCACCACTGTCAAAAAGGATCTTGAGAAGGTCTATGCTGATCTTACATACGTGGGATACTGGTTCTCTCCTCTGAAGGACGCAGTAGATGCTTTCATGGATTCTACCCAGAAATTTGTCAGCGGTACCGTAAAGGTAAGATACTATAAGGGGCAGGCGACAGTGATGGGTATGAAATCAAAGGATTCCATCTATGACCTGGGTCTGGCAACCTATTCTGAAGGGGATGCCTTTGATCACAGTGCTGCAGTTGGATTCATCAAGATCTGGGGACTTCCTATCAAGACCTGGCGCCAGAAACATCCGAAGGAGGAAGATCTTCAGCTCACCGGCATTGAAATGCCCTGTGAATAGCACAGAAAGGATGAAGGCCTGATGTGGAAAGGCCGCTTTGAGGAAGAAGCATCTGACAAACTGATAGAGTTTACTCAATCCCTTGACCTGGACTGGACAATGGCTCTCCATGACATTGCAGGCAGTATGGCCCATGCAGTTATGCTTTACAGGGTAGGCCTTCTAAAGAAAGAGGAGGCTGCTCATATACTGGAAGGTCTCAGGCAGATCAGGGATGAGATCTCCGAGGGCCTGTTCAAGCCGGAAGAGTCCCTGGAAGATGTTCACATGAACATTGAAAAGAGGCTGATCGATCTTCTCGGTGACACGGGAGCGAGGCTGCATACAGGAAGGAGCAGGAACGACCAGACAGCTACTACCCTGAGGCTGTTTATGAGAGATGCCCTGGTTGATCTGGGTTATAAACTGGTGGACCTTCTCAAGGTGCTAACCTTTCTGGCTGAAAAGCACAAAGAAGTAGTCATCCCGGGATACACACACCTCCAGCAGGCTCAACCAATCAGCCTCGGCCATTACTGGATGAGTCACTATGCTGCCTTTAAAAGGGATGCCTTCAGGCTTCTGGATGTCCTTGAAGCTCTGAATGAGTGCCCCCTTGGTGCAGGTGCCCTGGCAGGTTCGACCCTGCCACTGGACAGAAACATTCCCGCGGAGCTGCTCAATTTTCAGGGTGTTACAGCGAACAGCCTGGATACGGTGGCAAGCAGGGATCACCTGCTGGATTACCATTATCTCGCATCTCGTTTTGTCCTTCACTGCAGCCGGCTTGCAGAGGATATGATAATCTACAACACTCGGGAATTCGGCTGGATAATTCTTCCTGACGCTTTCTGTACGGGTTCGAGCATGATGCCCCAGAAAAAGAACCCGGATGTGCTGGAACTGGTACGGGGTAAGACAGGGCAGGTACTGGGGTATTTCCTTGACCTGATGGTGAATCTCAAGGGGCTTCCCCTTACCTACAACAGGGATCTTCAGGAGGACAAAAGAGGGCTTCATGGGTCCTTCAAGGTTCTGGGAGATATCCTTGACATACTTCCGCATCTTCTTGCCCTGGTAGAAGTGGATGAGAAAAGAGCTTTATCTGGCCTGGCAAAAGGTATGTCCCTGGCCACTGACGTTGCGGAATACCTTGTAACCAAAGGAGTTCCCTTCAGGGAATCCCACTGGAAGGTGGGCAGCCTGGTGAAATGGTGTATCCACCATGGAAAAGCCCTTGAGGACCTTACGATCTCCGAATGGAAGGAACAGATACCGGAAGTGACAGAGGATATCCTTCCATTGATGGACCTCCATGCCTCTGTGGAAAGCCGTGCCACGGATGGAGGGACCTCCCCATCAAGGGTCCTGGGAAGAGTGGAGATGGCTAAAAAGGAAATTGAAGAATTTCTCCCCCTTCTCAAGGGTTTTGAATTTGATACGGCTGATTTTTACCCAACCCTGTAACAGGGGATGAAGGTATCATCAAGCTGGATGCATCGTGGCAAGGTCTGAAAAATTGTCTTACGGAGCCCTTTTATAAATGATACAATTCTTTTCAGGCCATAGCATGGCTCAGGTTGACTGACAAGGGGTGAATATGGCTTGGGAAGAAAAAAGCTTACTCCCAAAGGAATGGTCCTTGCGATACTGACACCTTTGGTCATAGTGGTGTTCGGGATGGTTGCTCTTCTGGGAAAGGAATCAGTGGCACCTCTTTTTTCGGGTTACCTGAAATTTTTCTGGATAGCCGTTCTCCTTGGTATCGGTGTATTTTCTACAAGGATAAGGTAGGTCCGGGGTTGTTATCCATAAGAAGAAGGCAGGGATATCCCTGCCTTCTTCTATTTTTTTCTCAGGACAGGACGTCTTCGGGGACGGCCGGAAGGCCTTCCAGCTCTTTTCTGGAATCCCTGACCTGTATTTTCTGAGCTTCAGTCCACGCCCTGATCTTTTTCGAGACCCCTTCGTTACCCAGGGCCAGTATCCTGGCAGCAAGGACGGCAGCATTTCTGGATCCGTTGATCCCAACTGTTGCTACAGGTACTCCCGGGGGCATCTGGGCTACGGAAAGGAGGGCGTCCATTCCTCCCAGCGTTCCTGATGCCACGGGTACACCAATGACAGGCAGGTCTGTATGTGCTGCGATCACACCCGGTAGTGCAGCAGAAAGGCCTGCCACGGCTATGATTACACAGATCCCTCTCTGGCGGCATGAGGATGAATAGGAAACCACATCTTCAGGGGTTCTGTGGGCGGAAGAGATGGTCACTTCATAGGCAACTTCAAGCTCTTCAAGGATCTTCCCCATCCTGAAGGCGTGTTCCTTATCAGATCTTGATCCCAGTACAATTCCAACAAGTGGTTTTTCCGACATTTTCATTCCTCCAGTTTTACTTAAAAGCCCGTGCTTTTGCTGCGATATCATTCCGATAATGCATTCCTTCGAAATGGATCTCTTTTACTCCGCTGTAGGCTTTCTGCACGGCTTCTTCGAGATCTTCTCCCAGGCCTACTACGCTCAATACCCTTCCTCCATTTGTGACATAGCCGCCCCTGGGGTTCTCTGACAGTCCTGCGTGGAAGACCAGGATATCCTCCCTGTCCTCCAGTTTCTCAAGTCCACTTACCGGTAGGCCTTTGGGATATTTGCCAGGATAACCTCCTGAAGCTACCACTACATCCACGGCGCATTTTTCGGCCTTTGGCCAATCAAGGTCCTTCAGCTTCTTTTCTGAGCAGGAGAGAAGAGCCCGTGCAAAGTCTCCCTGGAAAACCGGAAGGACTACCTGTGCTTCCGGGTCTCCAAGCCTGACGTTATATTCGATTACAGATGGTTCTTTCTGCTGATCGATCATAAGCCCTGCATAGATCACTCCGCAGAAAGGGATCTCATCCTTCTGAAGGCCTGAAAGGGTGGGTTCAAGTACCTTTTCCCTTATGCTCCGCATGAGGGCATCATCGGCCCAGGGTACGGGAGAGTAGGCACCCATTCCCCCTGTGTTGGGCCCCCTGTCATTATCGTAGACCCGTTTATGGTCCTGGCTCGGAGAAAGAGCACGGATGTTCTCTCCGTCAGTTATGGCAAGAACGGTCAATTCCACTCCCTGAAGGCAATCCTCTATGACCAGGGTCTTTCCTGCCTTTCCCAGTTTTTCCCCCGAAAGCAGTTCTTTTGCAGTTCCCAGGGCTTCATCAAGGTGGTCGATGATAAAGGCACCTTTACCTGCAGCAAGACCATCGGCCTTGACAACATAGGGAGGATTCCTTTTGGCCAGTGCTTTTTCGACCTGGTCCATCTCCGTACATACATCGAAAGGAGCCGTGGGGATAGAGTGTTTCTTCATGAAGTTTTTCGAAAAAGCCTTACTGCCTTCCAGAAGAGCACCTTTCCGACCCGGTCCAAATACCGGTATTCCTTGTGCCCTGCATGCATCAGCCACTCCAAGGACCAGGGGGGCTTCCGGACCGACCACGACGAGTTCAACTCTTTTTACCCTGACAAGGTCCAGTATTCCCTGGATGTCAGTGGGATCCAGGGAAACATTCTCTCCCAGTCGGGCGGTACCCGAATTTCCCGGGGCTATGGTCAGTTCAGAAACAAGAGGGGATCTTTTCAAGGCCCATGCCATGGCATGTTCCCTGGCACCGTTTCCGAGAAGTAGGACTTTCATGGGTTCTCCTCCTTTTTTTCGGCCTTTAGTGTCTGAAGGTCCTGTAATGACTTATAAACATGCTTATACCAAGTTCCTCTGCTCTCTGGTAGACCTTAAGGTCATTTACTGACCCTCCCGGCTGTATGATAGCAGAGACTCCAGCGTTGGCAGCTGCTTCAACTCCGTCAGGGAAGGGGAAGAAGGCATCAGATGCCATGACAGAACCCTTAGCTTTGTCACCGGCCTGACTTACGGCAAAATCAACAGCGAAGACCCTGCTGCAGAATCCCATGCCTATACCGGTGGCTCTGCCCTCCCTGACAAGGGCGACAGCATTGCTTTTGGAAAGATAGGCTATCTTCCAGGCAAGCAGCAGATCATCCCAGAGGTCCTCCCGGGGTTTTCCGATCCATTCCCCTTTTTCGGGTCTGGGAATAGGCGGTACCTGGTCTTCCTGAATAAGCATGCCGCTCCATGTACCTGTGAACTGGAAGGGTGAAACCCTTCCTCCCGTCCAGCGGAGTATCCGTAGAGAGGGTTTTTTCTCTGAAAGAAAAGCCAGGGCGTCTTCATCGTATGCAGGGGCGAGCAATACTTCTGTAAAGTTCTCCGAAATGGCAAGGGCCCCTTCCATATCGAGCTTCCTGGTAAGTCCCACTATTCCTCCAAAAGCTGAAAGGGGATCACATGAGAAAGCTCTCTGGTAGGCTTCCTTTACGGTATTGCCGTAGGCCATTCCGCAGGGTGTGGTATGTTTGATCACCAGTGATGCGGTCCGGTCCTGCATAAGGGCTGTCCCTCTGAGGGCACAGTCAAGATCGATAATGTTGTTATAGGAAAGAGGTTTCCCGGATAACTGTTCCCAGGGAATGTCAGAAAGGGGAGGGAGATATAGACCGGCCTGCTGGTTGGGGTTCTCCCCATACCTCAAAGACAGCTGATTTCTCAGGTTCAAAGGCATTCGGAGTTTCAGGCCCTCTTCTTTTTTCCCCAGATTTGCACCTACACCGGCATGGATCATGAAATCATATTCAGAAGTCAGGCTGAAAGCTTTCAACGCCAGATCCTGTCTTGTTTCAGTCTGGACATCGCCATGGTTCCGTATCTCATCGATCACCTGAGAATAATCTTCCGGATCAGTAAGTATGACTACCTGTCGGTAGTTCTTTGCGGCTGCCCTTATGAGTGTGACTCCGCCAATATCGATATTTTCAAGGAGTTCATCCAGGGAACTGCCGCTTCTGGCGGTTCTTTCAAAGGGGTAGAGATTGCATACTACCATGTCTATCAGGGGAACTTCGAATTTCTCTACATCCTCAAGGTCCGTTTCAAGATTCCTCCTGGCCAGTATCCCTCCAAATATCAGGGGGTGGAGGGTCTTGACCCTGCCGCCAAGCATATGCGGATAACCTGTCAGGTCGGAGACCTCGGTTACCTGTATTCCTGCTTCCTGCAGGTATCGGGCAGTACCCGAACTGGACACTATTTCCCAGCCCTGTTCCTGGAGTACGGCTGCCAGTTTTTCCACGTCTGTCTTGTCAAAAACTGATATTAGAGCCCGTCTATTTTTCAATTGTGGTTTTCCTCCCCAATAAAGTATTCTTCTTTTTATGGATAAATTCCCGGAGTGTCCTCCAGTAGAGTTCATGTTCCACCTTATGGATCTTATCCTCCAGGGTTTCCAGGGTGTCGGAGCCGTCTATATATACTGCTTCCTGGGCGAGGATGGGGCCATGATCAACCTTTTCATCCACCAGGTGAATGGTGACCCCTGTTACCTTGACGCCGTGGTCCCAGGCATCCTTTATCCCGTGTGCTCCCGGGAAAGAGGGGAGCAGGGAAGGATGGATGTTCAATATCCTTCCGGCATGGGCGGAAACAAAAGAGGGCGAGAGGACCTTCATGAAGCCTGCCAGCACAACCAGATCCACATTACGGGAACGAACAAGTTCTGCAAGTCTTTCCTCGGAAGAGGATCTTCCTTCTTCTCCGTAGGGCAGAAACTCCACTTCCAGACCTTTCTCCCTGGCGGTGTCTATCCCTGGTGCATCCGGCTGATCGGTGGCCACAAAAGCGATCTCTGCCTCCAGAGAACCTTCCAGCACACGGTCTGCGAGAACAGACATGTTGGATCCCCTTCCGGAGATCAGTATAGCCAGGCGGATCATTCTATATCACTTTTCCAATTACCAGGGGAGATTCACCCATGGCCGAAAGGGTCTGAGAAAGTTCCGGTTCATCTCCCTCCGAAACGATAAAAACATAACCTATACCCAGGTTGAAGACCTTTCGCATTTCCTCTTCATCTACACCGCTTCGGGAGATGAGTTCGAAAACTTCAGGTCTTTCCCAGAGATCAAAATCGATGGAAATGGAATGTCCCCCGGGTATTATCCTTGAAATGTTCTCTTCAAGACCTCCTCCGGTAATGTGGGCCATGCCCCTTACAGTACCTGAACGGACTGCCTGAAGAGCCTGCCTTGCATAAAGCCTTGTGGGTTCGAGAAGGATCTTCCAGAGAGGCTGGTCCATACCTTCAGGGGTCTCATGCAACAGTGAAGGCCCCTTATCTTCGAGAAGGGCTTTTCTGACGAGGGTGAATCCATTGCTATGCAGGCCAGAACTGCGGATCCCGAGTATAAGGTCTCCGGCAGATATTTTTTCGCCTGTTACCAGCTCTTCCCTTTCTACAAGACCTACAGAAAAACCGGCAAGGTCAAAGCCATCTTCCGGATATACATCCGGCATCTCCGCGGTTTCACCTCCGAGAAGGGCACAATCGGATCCGGAACAGGCACTGACAATACCCTCCACGATCTGGCTCATGACGGTTGTGTTCAGCTTGCCGCAGGCAATGTAATCGAGAAAGAAAAGAGGTTTTGCTCCACAGGTGACCAGATCGTTAACGTTCATGGCCACCAGATCCTGACCAAGTCCCTCGTACCATCCTGCCTGTCTGGCCACTTCCAGCTTGGTGCCAACCCCGTCACAGCATGCTGAAAGGTATTGTCTTTCATTGAGCATGTAGAGACCGCTGAAAGATCCCAGGCTTCCCACCACATTGCTGTTCAGACCTCTGGACGCCACTATCTGTTTGACCACGTCCACCCACTGGTTGCCTTTCTCTATGCTTACTCCGGCTTTTTCATAGTTCCATTTCATCGATCTGTTCGCCCTCCATGTAGGATCCTGAGAAACAGGCGGTACAGCAATGGGAAGCGGGGAGGCCAATGGCATGGATCAGATCTTTCTCTGTTATGTAGTCGAGAGAGTCTGCGCCTACCTGTTTTTCAAGCTGTTCTATATCCATTCGTGCCGCAGCCAGCTGTTCTCTGGTAGCCGTATCAATGCCGTAATAACAGGGGAAACGGACAGGCGGGGAGGATATCCTCACGTGGACTTCCCTTGCCCCGGCCTCCTTGATCATGGCTATCATTCTCTGACAGGTGGTTCCTCTTACGATGGAGTCATCCACAATGACGATCTTTTTATCTTTTATCATCTCGCGGATAGGATTGAGCTTTATCCTTACACCAAGTTCCCTGACCCTTTGAGTGGGTTCTATGAAGGTCCTACCTACGTATCTGTTCCTGACCACAACTTTTTCGTAGGGTAGACCCGAGGCTTCGGCAAATCCCATGGCGGCAATTGTTCCGCTGTCAGGCATACCAGTAACAAGATCAGCATCAGGACAGGGGGCCCGTTCGGCGAGTTTCCTGCCAAGGGCTTTCCTGACCTCGTAGACTGACTTTCCATCGATCACGCTGTCGGGACGGGCAAAATATACGAATTCGAAAGAACAGTTGAATTTTTTAGGTGCCTTTAAAGGTATCCGCAGGGACTGGATCCCCTTATCGCCGATCACTACGATCTCACCGGGTTCTACATCACGGAGATACTCCCCCCCGACGAGATCCAGGGCACAGCTTTCAGAGGCGATGTAATAGACATCATCCCTTTTCCCTATCACCAGGGGCCTGAAACCCCAGGGGTCTCTGGCTGCTACAAGTCTGTTTTCTATGATAAGGGCCAGAGAATAGGCGCCCTGTAATTTCCTGAGGGAATCCACAAAGGCATCCAGCCTTGTCTTGTGAGACTGGTGGGCCATGAGATGAAGGATCGCCTCCGTGTCCGTCTTGGACTGGAAAATAGCGCCCTTGCTCTCGAGAAAGTTCTTGATAGCTGATGCGTTGGTCAGGTTCCCGTTGTGGGCAATAGCCACCGCTCCCCGGGATGATGTGGCGGTAAGAGGCTGGGCATTGGTCAGCTCGGAACTTCCAGTGGTTGAATATCTGACATGACCGATCCCGCAACTAGAGTCAATGGAAGCCAGATGCTGCTGATTCAGGGCCAGATGGACAAGCCCCAGGCCTTTCAGGGCATGTACATTACCTCCGGAATTGACCCAGGCTACTCCGGCAGACTCCTGGCCCCGGTGCTGAAGGGCATAGAGCCCCAGATAGATGTCCTCAAGAACAGGCTTACCTTTTGGAGAAAAAGCACCGAAGATGCCGCACATTTAGTTGTGCCCCCAGACTTTTTTCAGTTTTTCCACGGGAATGTCCATGGCTTCCTGGATATTAAGGGAGTTTCCTTCCACCTTTGCCAGCATGATAAGGGGGAATCCCTCCCAGGTCTTTTTGAATTGCACCACCTTGTTGCTTGGTACTGCATAGACGGCTCTTGGACCTCCCTCACCGAAAAGGAAAACGTCCTTCCGGGTGGGTATGTTCAACTTCATTTTTATTCCAAGGCCGGAGGAGATACATTCTTTGGCTAGGGTTATCGCCAGCCCTCCACCCTTGATGGTCCTTCCCGAACGGGCAAGTCCCTTTCCTGCGGTCTCCAGAGCCCTGTCCCTGAAATCAGATTCTCCAGAGGCGTTGAAGGGAAGAGGTCGTCCCTTTACTGTTCCCGTTCTGTGTTTCTGGTAATGACTTCCTGAAAACACCGGATTAGGGGCACCGACATAGAAGAGATGGTCCCCTTCCTCCCATTGGCCGGAGGGAAGCAGATCCCCCTCTTTTTCCAGTAGACCCACTGTTCCCACAAGAGGAGTGGGAAGTATTCTGCCAGATGAGGTCTCGTTGTATAGACTCACATTGCCGGAGACCACAGGACAATCCAGTTCTCTGCAGCAATGAGCCATGCCCTTGACAGACTGGGCAAGTTCCCAGTATTGTTCCGGGATCTCGGGGGAAGGAAAATTGAGACAATTGGTAAGGCCCAGCGGCAAGGCACCTGATACGGCGAGAGAACGAATAGACCGTGCTACTATCTCTGCTCCTCCTCTGAAGGGGTCAAGATAACATTTCCATGGATCGGCCTCCATGGACAGGCCCACCATCCTGGAAGAGCCCTTGATCCTGAGGACACTGACATCACTATTTCCAGGTCCTATGGAGGTATTGATCTGTACCATCTGGTCATATTGTTCGAATATCCAGCTCTTGTCCGATAAAGAAGGATCCGCCAGAAGGTCCAGGAGATCCTTTTCGAGGTCCGGTGAGAGGGGAAGGTCCTCAAGTTCAAAATCCCATCGATCCTTGAGGTCTTCCGGTTCCCGGGTCTCCCAGGAAGGATCGGGGCATCCGTCACCTATAACGGCAGCGTTCAGGTTTGCCACTGTCTCATCTTTGTCCTTTATTACATACTCACTTCCGGGGACCACTTCTCCGATTACAGCACAATCGAGGTCCCATTTCCCCACGATAGAGGACACCTTTTCAAGTTTTTCCGGTTCGATGATCAACAGCATTCTTTCCTGTGATTCGGAAAGGGCTATTTCCCAGGGTTCCATACCTTCTTCCCTCAGTGGAACTTTGTCGAAATGCATTATCATTCCCACACCGCTCTTTGCGGCTATTTCACTTGAAGAGGAGGTAATTCCGGCAGCTCCCATGTCCTGCATGCTCACGATAAGTTGCTTTTCCTTGAGTTCAAGGCAGGCTTCAATGAGAAGCTTCTCCACGAAAGGGTCTCCTATCTGAATGTTCGGTCGGCTTGCCTTTGTGTCATCTGCCAGTTCTACCGAGGCAAAGGCTGCTCCCGCGATGCCGTCCCTTCCTGTTTTAGATCCCACAAGAACGGCTATATGTCCAGGCCTGGCGGTCTTGGAGCTGATAATACCTTCTACATCCACTAAACCTATACAGAAAGCATTTACCAGGGGATTGTCATTATATGACTTGTCGTAGAAGGTCTTTCCTCCCACGGTGGGCACACCTACTGCATTGCCGTATCCCCCTATACCCTTTACGATCCCCGAAGCAAGGTTCCTGGTCTTGACCGATCCTGGGCTCCCGAAGAAAAGACCGTCCATGGATGCTATGGGGCGGGCTCCAAGGGCAAGGATATCCCTTATGATGCCTCCCACACCTGTAGCTGCTCCCTGGTAGGGGGCAACAGCGGAAGGGTGATTGTGGCTTTCCACCTTGAAAGCCAGTCCCAGCCCATCACCTATGGACACTATTCCTGCATTTTCGCCTGGTCCCATAAGGACATATTCCCCTTTTACAGGGAATTCACCGAGGAGCTTTTTCGTGGATTTATAACTGCAGTGTTCAGACCACATGACTCCCATTATGAGCATTTCGGTATCATTGGGTTCTCTTCCGAGCTCTTCTACAAGGGATCTGTATTCCAGTTCTGTTAATCCGGCTTCACTGTAGTGCATGTCAGGCTCCTTCCTTTTCAAGCCATTTCCTGATGGATCGCCACATCCATGCGCCGTCAGATCCTCCGAGGATCTCCTCGCTGGCCCGTTCCGGGTGGGGCATGAGCCCAAGAATATTGCCCTGCTGGTTAGTTATCCCTGCAATATTGTTCAGAGCACCGTTGGGATTGGATCCCTGACCCACCTCTCCTTCCGGAGAACAGTATCGAAAAACCACCTGGCCCATTCCCTCAAGCTGTTGAAGTTCTTTTTCGGGAAGGAAATAAAGTCCCTCATGGTGGGCTATGGGGAACTGCACTACCTGACCTTCGCTGTAAAGAGAAGTGAAGGGGGTATCTGTTCTTTCCACTCTGATGTAGCACTTCCTGCAGATAAAGGTCAGGGTCTTGTTAGCAAGAAGGGAACCAGGCAAAAGCCGGCTTTCGGTTAGTACCTGGAAGCCGTTGCAGATACCCAGGAGAAGTCTGCCTGAAGCAGAATGGGACCTGACCGCTTTCATAATTGGAGAGGTAGCTGCCATGGCACCGCATCTTAGATAATCGCCATAGGAAAATCCTCCTGGGAGGATGACCAGATCCGTATCCGCAGGCAGGGAGTCTTCCTTATGCCATACCGCTACGACCGGTTCTCCGGTTATATCATTGACAGCATGGATCACGTCCCTGTCACAGTTGCTTCCGGGAAAGATCACGACTGCGGTTTTCATGGTCAGTTCTCGATCTCTATTTCATATTGCTCGATCAGCTTGTTCACGAGCAGGTCATCACACATCTTTTCGGCTTCCCTTAATGCTTCTTCACCGGATGAGGCATTTATCCAGAGCTGGATATACTTGCCAACCCTCACGTTAAGAAGATCGGAGTATCCACTGTCCGTGAGAGATCTGGCCACAGCTTTACCCTGGGTGTCCAGAACGCCGTCCTTAAGGTGGACCAGTATCTTCACATGGAAGGAATTCATCTTATTTCCCCCTCGAGGTTATTCTGGACCAGATCTCCTCGTATGCACCTAGCACATCGCCGAGATCTTTCCTGAAACGGTCCTTGTCAAGCTTCTGTCCACTGGTCTTGTCCCAGAAACGGCATGTATCCGGAGATATCTCGTCAGCCAGAATGAGATTGCCTTCCGCGTCCCTGCCGAATTCAAGTTTGAAATCCACCAGTATCACATTAAGCTCCTCGAAGTATTCCTTCAGGAGTCCGTTGACCTTGAGTGTGATTTCCTTTACCTGTGCCAGTTCTTCAGCAGTGGACCAGTTGAAAAGGACGGCATGCTCCTCCATGATAAGAGGATCTCCCAGTTCATCGCTTTTCAGGTAGTATTCAACGAGAGGATGTGGAAGGACCATGCCTTCCTCCACACCAAGTCTTCTGCAAAGGGTGCCGGTGGTAATATTCCTGGTAACAACTTCTACGGGGATGATCTTCACGTTTTTGACCAATTGACGGGTCTCATCTATCTTTCCGATGAAATGGGTTGGAATACCCTGAGAATTCAGATATTCAAAAAGTCTCGAACTGATAAGGTTGTTCAGTCGTCCCTTTCCCTCCATGTCTGCTTTTTTCTGGGCATTGAAAGCCGTAAGGGAATTCTTGTAATCTACGAGAAGTACCTGAGGATCTTCGGTGGCGTAGATCTTTTTCGCCTTTCCTTCATATAACATGGGACCTGTTTTCATACGGAGCACCTCCAGGGAAAATGTGCTTACATTATTTCTAAAAGGAGAGTAAAAGTCAATAATATATATGACTTATTTTTAAGATCAGATATAATTTGCAGGAAAACTCTGACTTTTGACAATAAGGGGCTTTCAGACAGGAATATCCTGTAATTACAGGCAGGGATGTCCTGAAAGGAGAGTTTACTTGACAGTGGCATGTGCCATATAATATTCATTCTGTGACAGGTTTTTGAAATTCCTGTCCCTTATCTGAAAATGGCCTGTTATCTTTAACGGGATCAATGTATAAGAAGATCGAATGGGGGATCTTGATGGAACTCGAAAGGATCCGTAATTTCTGTATCATCGCTCATATAGATCATGGTAAATCCACCCTGGCTGACAGACTTCTCGAAACGACCAGCACAGTGGATCACAGGGCCATGAGAGACCAGCTGCTGGATTCTCTGGAGCTTGAGAGAGAAAGGGGTATTACGATAAAGCTGGTTCCCGTCAGGATGAAATACGAAGCTCCTGATGGAAAGAAATACATCCTGAACCTTATCGATACTCCCGGACATGTGGATTTCGGCTACGAAGTCTCCAGGTCTCTGGCTGCCTGTGAAGGTGCACTGCTTGTGGTGGATGCGTCGCAGGGAGTGGAGGCCCAGACCCTGGCCAATGCATACCTGGCAGTGGATCAGGGCCTTGAGATCATCCCGGTGATAAACAAAATAGACCTTCCCTCGGCCAGACCTGAATATGTAAAGGGGGAGATCGAGGAACTGGTAGGACTGGACTCTTCGGATGCGGTCCTTGCAAGTGCGAAGGATGGAACAGGGATCGGGGAGATCCTTGACAAGATCATAGAGGTTGTACCTTCTCCCAAAGGAGATCCTGATGCACCTCTGCAGGCCCTGATCTTTGATTCCGTTTATGACAATTATCGCGGCGTGGTATGTTATATCCGTATACTCAACGGAACCATCAGGAAAGGCCAGGAGATCCTTTTCATGGCCACTGATCAGAAATATGCCGTGGAGGAAATAGGGGTATTCATCCCTGCACTTAAACCCATAGATTCTCTTGGTCCCGGGGAAGTGGGCTATCTTATCTCGAACATAAAGACCCTATCCGAGGCAAGGGTAGGGGATACGGTGACCAACAGCTCTAAGCCCGCATCAAGGCCCCTTCCGGGATATCGTAATCCCAAGCCAGTGGTCTTCTGTGGTTTCTACCCCGTTGAAAGGGATGAATATCCTCTTCTCAGGGAGTCACTGGAAAAACTTCAGCTGAATGATTCCGCCCTCTTTTTCGAGCCAGAGACTTCCGTTGCCCTGGGGTTTGGTTTCCGTTGCGGGTTCCTGGGATTGCTGCATATGGAAATAGCCAGGGAAAGGCTTAGAAGAGAATTCGGGGTGGAACTCGTGGCCACGGCACCTAACGTGGTATACGAGGTGGAAACGAAATCGGGGGATCATATAGAAGCCCACAGGCCTTCCGATTTTCCTGACATTGGGATGATACAGAAGGTGTCCGAACCAATGATCAGGCTTACCGTCCTGGTGCCTTCCGAGTATGTGGGGAAGGTCATGCAGTTATGCCAGGACAAGAGGGGGAATTACCTCTCTATGGATTACCTTTCCCCTGAAAGGGCCAGGGTGGTCTATGAACTTCCACTGGCGGAGTTCATCCTCGATTTTCATGACAAGATCAAATCCATGACAAGGGGTTTTGCGTCCATCGACTACGAACACACAGGAACGGTCGAATCAGACCTGGTCAGAGTGGATGTTCTGATCCAGGGAGAGGCGGCAGACGCTTTCTCCTTCATCTGCCACCAGGATGAATCCTACAGGCGGGGGCTGGCTGTCACGAGGAAGCTCAAGGAACTTATTCCAAGACAGCTTTATGAGATACCTATTCAGGCTTCCGTGGGGAAAAAGGTTATCGTCCGGCAGAATATCAAGGCCCTTCGAAAGGATGTTCTTGCCAAATGTTACGGCGGTGACATTACACGAAAAAGAAAACTGCTGGAAAAACAAAAAGAGGGCAAGCGGAAAATGAAGAAGATCGGAAAGGTTTCCATTCCCCAGGAGGCATTCCTTGCTTTCCTCAAAGTCGATGATGATGAGGAGAAATAACTCTCCTGACCCCTTTGATAATTTTCAGGACCTTAATGGACCATTATCAGTATATATCCATATACCCTTCTGTTTGAGGAAATGTCCCTATTGTGCCTTTTACAGCATTTCTCCTTCCGGAAAAGATATAGAGAAATACCTTCATTCCCTTGAAAGAGAAATGGAATGGTGGAGAGCAAAATGGGGCAGGCCCTTTCCGGAGGTCAAGACCCTCTACCTGGGAGGAGGCACCCCCTCTTTCCTTACCCTGGAGCACTGGCAGATAATCAAGGATATGATCAACAAGCATTTTACCTTCAGTGATGAAGCAGAGATCTCCGTAGAGGCCAACCCGGATTCTCTGACTTCACGACACCTGGTCTTCTGGAAAGGGATGGGTGTCAGCAGGGTAAGCCTGGGTATCCAGAGCCTCCTTGATGAAGAGCTCCAGACCCTTCAGCGGCCATATTCGAGAAAGGAGGCCCTCAGGGCCCTGGAGCTTGTCAAAGGTTCCGGGCTTCATCTGAGTGCGGACCTGATGTTCGCCTTTCCAGGCCATAACCTGAGAAGCTGGCACTATACCCTCCATGAACTGGTCCATAACTTTATCCCCCGGCACATTTCTGCCTATCAACTTGTACTGGAGCCCTCCACTCCATGGGAAGGGATGTCCCCATCAAGCCTTCCCGATGGTTATCCTCTTTACAGGTTCACCCAGTGGTATCTGGGCAGGAAGGGTTATGATCAGTACGAGATATCCAGTTTTGCGAGAGAAGGGAATTACTGCACACATAATCTTGCATACTGGAACCAGGATGACGTCCTCGGACTGGGTCCCTCTGCCTGGGGCTACCTTAACGGGACTCGTTATCAGAATTGCAGGGAACTGGGGTCATACATTACAGCAATGACAGCGGAGGAGAGCCCGGTTATCTACACCGAACATTTCACAGGATCAGGGAAAGCCAGGGAAGCAGCGGTGCTGGCCCTAAGGACAAAGTGGGGCTTTTCTCCAGATCTTTTCTCCAGACTTTACGGGAAGGAATTACTTGAGGAGATCCTTAACGATCTCAGGGAAGTTCCTCCTGAACTGTTACATATCACCCCCGAAGGAGTATCATTAACTGGGAAAGGTATGCGGGTGGGCAATGCCATCTGGGAAAAGATAATATAACAGTGACAGGGAGATTTTCAATGGAATACGGACTTATCGATTTTTCTGGTACAAGGGAAACTGTTCTTGAGGAGATACTTCTGTCTCTTGCACGTTATGAAGCCACGTGTCCTGCATCGGGATATTCCTTTACTGTGGAGGGATACCTCAAGGAGACCCTTTCCTACCTGGACATTCATGAGACAGATACAGATGAGAAGGGTAAATGCCCCCTTTACCGTGTCTATACAGAGGTTGTAGATGCCCCCGGGCAGGTCCTGGTGGTTGGAGATTCTCTTCGGGACTGGGGCAACAAGGCCGTGATAAGCCCCCCCCTGAAGGATCTGATCACCTACATCTATATCTCTTCAAAGTTTTCGAAAGATCTTGAATGGGGACTTATAGGGATAGCAACACCCGGTTGGGTGCTGCTATTTGATGAGGATTCGGTATACCTTAACAGGTCGGAGATCTCCAGGAACGTGAAAGTGGTTTACTGCCCTTCCGATGAGCTATTCCTTGACAGGCTTTCTCCCGAAGTCGATACCCATATCTCCCTGGAGATGATCATGAGAATGCTCCTTGAAAATGTGCCGCCAAGGCAAGACAGAGAGGATCCTTCCCTATATACTGAGGATCTTTGATGCGTCCAGAAGAGCTTCGGTAATATCGAACATGTTGGAGATAATTCCTACCCCTACCTCCCCGGTGAGACCGAAATGGTTGGAACAGGTTCCACAGACAAAGATCTCTACGCCCTTTTCTTCCAGCTCCTGAAGGTGTTCACATGAAGAAGAGCCCTTGAGGGCCAGCTTTATGCCTTCGTTCATGAGAGCTATGGTACGGGGCGGATCATCCATCTGGGCAAGGGTCCCGAGGAAAGATTTGACAAGCACTTCACCAAGTTCCATGTCATCTCCCCCGATGATGGGACGGGATATTAACACTGCAGCATCCTGTAATCTTTCAGTTTTGTTAGTATTGCCAGGGTCCTGAAGGACGGAAGAGGATATCGTCCGATGTCCTTCCACAACCAGGTCTTCTCCTGAACCGTGTCTGGTGGAGGTGAAGCCGATCTTTTCCAGAAACCGGCATACATTCTTCACAGCCACTTCATTATCCACCAGAACCCTTATCTCACTTACATTATCCCCTGCAGCCGCCCTGGTCATCATTACCGGCTGAGGGCATGCCTTGCCTCTGGCATCAACTATGTCCACTTATGTTACCTCCATTTCCCTATGAAATCTCAAAGAGAAAACACAGTATCTGAATTTGTCAGGGATGCCCCGGCCTTTTCCATTTCTTCAATGGCCATCCGTGAATCATCGGGCTGAAGGTTCACGCCCTTTACCGCATCCCTTATAAGATGGACCGAGAAACCTTCCTCAAGAGCATCCAGGACAGTATGTTTTACGCATACATCTGTAGCAAGGCCACATACGAAAAGAGAACTGACACCACGTTCTTTCAGTATCTCCGCGAGGCCGGTGTCCTGAAAAGCAGAGTAAGCGTCCTTTTCTTCTTCTACGGCCTTACTGATCAATTCGACCCTTTCCGGCAGATGCAGATCTTCTGGAAATCTTGCTCCCCTGGTACCTCTGATACAGTGAGGCGGCCAGGATCCTCCGAACTCCTTGAAACTGCAATGTTTTCCAGGATGCCAGTCTCTGGACATGAAGATATGCCAGCCCTTTTTGTCGAAAAATCCAAGAAGGTCGTTCACCACAGGTATTATGTTGTCTGCTTCGGCAACCGCGAGAGAGCCACCCGGACAGAAATCGTTCTGGAGATCTACAACGAGAAGAGCTTTTCCTCCGTCTTCAGACATAAAGATCTCCCCCTCAGGAATAAAATTTATAACATTATAGCATGATCAATCCCTGATTCCAGTTTGAACATGTTGCGCTGGCCGGAGTTTATGATATGTTAGGAAATACCGTTCCATGATCTCTCAAGGGACCAGTTCCCAGGCAGGAAGGTGAAAAGATTGAAAGAAAAGGTCAAGGCCAGATTACGGGATATACCATCCATGGATATTCTGCTGAATGAAAACTGGGTCCATGTTTACATGGAAGACCTGGGCAGGGAAACAGTGAAAAATATCCTTAAGGAAGTAATGGATTCCATCAGAAAGGATGTTCTTGAAGGAAAACTGGCGGAGATCAGGGCCGGGATGATCCGTGAAAGGGCAACGAACATGCTTCAGGGGAAAAAGGAGAGAAGCCTGAGGAGGGTGGTCAATGCTACAGGAGTGATCGTTCATACGAACCTGGGGCGTTCCTGTCTTGCCGATGATGCAGCAAAAGCTGTGGCCGAGGTCTCCTCTTTCTATAACACCCTTGAATATGATCTCGGACTTGGCCATCGAGGACAGAGAAACGATCATGTGGAGTGGCTTCTCTGTCAGGTAACAGGAGCTGAAGCTGCAGTTGTGGTTAATAACAATGCGGGAGCTGTAATGCTTTGTCTCGCTGCCCTTGCCAGGGACAGGGAAGTTATAGTGTCCAGGGGAGAGCTGGTTGAGATAGGTGGATCATTTCGGGTTCCGGAGATCATGGCCTTTTCAGGAGCACGCCTTGTGGAGGTGGGAGCCACCAACAGGACCCATTTAAGGGATTACAGTCAGGCTATCGATGCCGATACCGCCATGGTCATGAAGGTACACCCATCCAACTTCCGTATCCAGGGATTCAGTTCGGAGGTTCCCAGGGAAGAACTTGCATCACTGGCAAGGGAAAAGGGGCTTATTTTCATGGAAGACCTGGGAAGCGGAGTGCTTATAGATGTGGAAAATTTCGGACTTTCCGGAGAGCCTAAAGTTGGGGATTGTCTTGATGCAGGAGTGGACCTGGTCACCTTCTCAGGAGATAAGATGCTTGGAGGCCCTCAGATAGGTGGAGTGGTAGGCCGCAAGGAGATCATTGACAGTCTGAGGAAATATCCTCTTTTAAGAGCATTGAGGGTGGACAAGATGACCCTGGCAGCTTTTGAGTCTACCCTGAGACTTTATCTCCAGGGACGTTGGGACGAGATCCCGACCCTGCAGATGCTTTCAATGAAGCCTGAAATGATGAAGAAGAAGGCATCCAGTCTGGCCAGAAGACTCAGGAAAGCTGTCCCTGCTGCTGAAATAAAGGTTCTTGAAGTTGATGACGCAGTTGGGGGGGGAGCTTTTCCAGTTACCAGCCTGCCGGGCTATGGTGTGTCAGTAAGAGAGAAGACTCTGGGGAGTTCCGGGTCTCTTCTGGAAAAACTGAGGGATTTCCAGGTTCCGGTGATAGCGGGGGCCAGGGAGGATGCTGTAATAATTCATGTAAGGACCCTTCGTAAGGGAGACGAGGATATCATTACGGAGCATTTCCGGAAATTGACCCTGGAGAGGGGAGAATGATATGACCCAGAAAGAGATCTCCCTTGTCCTCGGTACAGCAGGACATATAGATCATGGAAAGACCTCCCTTATACGGGCAATTACAGGAGTGGATTGTGACAGGCTTCTGGAGGAGAAAAAGAGGGGTATCACCATTGAGTTGGGATTTGCCCCGATCAAACTTCCCAGCGAAAGGATCATCAGTGTGGTGGATGTTCCAGGGCATGAAAAGTTCATCAGGCAGATGGTTGCAGGTGCTTCAGGTATAGATGCGGTCCTTATGGTCATAGCGGCGGATGAAGGTGTAATGCCTCAGACAAGGGAGCACCTGGATATTCTTTCTCTTCTGGGGGTTCATGAAGGATTAGTGGTCCTTACCAAGTCGGATATGGTGGATGGGGAGCTTCTTGAACTTGCCGAGGAAGAGGTCAGGGACTTTCTCTCCGGTACTTTTCTCAGTGATTGTCCCGTCATACCTGTCTCATCAGTCACCGGAGATAACCTGGAAAAAGTGTTGGAAGAACTGGATAATCTTGTGAACAGGATAAAACCCCGGGAAAGGAAGGGGCCTTTCTTCCTGCCCATAGACCGGGCTTTTGCGGTGGCTGGGTTCGGGACGGTCATAACTGGTACTGCCTATTCGGGAGTGATAAAGCAGGGAAGCGAAGTAAGCCTGCTGCCCCAGGAGAGAAATGCAAGAGTCAGGTCCATCCAGGTCCACGGTTCAGATGTCCAGGAGGGATGGGCAGGACAGAGAGTGGCCATGAGCCTCTCCGGAGTTTCCCTGGACGACCTTGAACGAGGAGATGTGGTTTGTGAGAAAGGGGTCTATCACGGGACCCATTGTTTCGATGTTTCCCTCAGGCTTCTGTCATCTTCTCCCGGGAACGTGAAACACTGGCAGCGTGTCAGGCTGCATCTGGGAACTTCTGATGTGTTGGCCCGGATCTCTCTACTGGACAGGAAGACCCTTTCTCCGGGAGAGGACTGTTTTGCCCAGATCATAACTGAAGAAGAACTGGTCACGAGGGTATCAGAGCGTTTTATAGTGAGGCTTTACAGTCCCCTGATAACCATTGGGGGAGGAGAGGTGCTTTCTTCCTACGGGAGAAAAGCCCGTGGCAGAAGTGCAAGAGAGATATATCTGGAAAGACTTGAAAAGCTTGCCGGAGCGGATTCATCCCTTGAGAGAATGAAGGTCCTGATAAAAAGTCATGGGAGGTTATCGCTGGATCGGCTTCTTTTCATGGTGCAGGCAAAACGGGAGGACCTGATGAATTGGGTCAGCCAGTTAGCACAGAAGGAGGAAGCTCTTTTACTTGGTTCAACTGAAAAAATGGTCCTTTCCAGAGAACAGGACGATTCCTACAGGGATGAACTTGTTCATTTCCTGGGCGAGTGTCACGAGGAATACCCCCATCAGAGGGGACTGACCCCTGAGAAGATCACGGAGAACCTTGATCTTCAGATGGATCAGAAGTCCTTCAAGAGCTATCTTGCACATCTCGTTGACAAACAGGTCATCAAGTTTTCTGAAGGGTTAGTATCCCTATATGATTTCATTCCCAGGGATGAGACGGCCATAAGGGAACAGATGGAAAAGGTCCTTTCCTTCTGCAGGGGAAAGAAATACTCCTTTCCGAGCCTGACCGAACTGAGGGACCGTTTTGCCCTTGAAGACAAAGCCTTTACAGATCTGGTCTCTCACTTGAGGACCGAAGGAGAGATCTCCATCGTGGGGGGAGAGTATATTCTTATCCGTGAACTGGAAGAGGATATCATAGGTCAACTGGAGAAGATCCGGGACAATATTACCATCGGTACAGTCAGAGACCTGACGGGCAGTTCAAGGAAATATATCCTGCCCCTGCTGGAATTCCTCGACTCCAGGGGTTACACACGAAGAGTGGGGGATAAGAGGATCCTGCGAAAGCACGATTAGAAGGAAATATTATCTTTTAGGGCTTGATTTTTGGGCTCCATCTTAATATAATTTGAGCTTTATCCACTTTTTTGCTATAATTAGCGAAAACGCGTATTGAGGTGAATTGGCTTATGGCAGCCTGTCTGTCTGACATCAGGGAAAAAGTGGCCCTTTACAAAGGCTCGAAGATCAAGTACAGAACTTCAAAAGGTAGAAGGAAGGTCGAGGAGAACCAGGGCGTAATAGTGGAAACCTATCCGAATATCTTTACCTTATGGGTAGAATCACAAAAGAGCAAGATCTCATTCAGTTATGCAGAGATCCTCACTCATGAAGTGGAACTTGAATTGCTTCCTGTTAACAAGAGATCAGGATAATACTTTTTTTCCAGTAGGCTAGACCCCGGTGCATCTTTGTACCGGGGTTTTTCCTTTCGGGAACTGGAAGGCAGGTAATGAAATGGAATACGTGGTCCCGAGTTTCTCCAAGTTGAACCTGACCCTGAGGGCAATATCCAGACAGGATGATGGATTTCATCAGCTCATCTCCCTTTTTCTGAGGTTGCCCCCCACTGAATTGTTGACAATAAATGAATTAAGTCATCATAATGTTAAGGATATTGTCGAAACGGTCAATATTCAGATAGAGGGGGAGAATATCCTTTCAAAGGTCCTCGCCCACGGCAGAGATGAAAATAAGGACCTGCTGCCACTGCAGGTGCGTATATTCAAATCTATTCCTCCAGGGACAGGGCTGGGTGCAGGAAGCGGAAATGCTGCTGCCCTTATAGGTTTTCTGAGGACCAGGTATCAACTGGACCTTCCCGTTGAAGCTGTTAAAAATATAGGTTCAGATGTCCATTTCCTGCTGAATACAAAGGGGATCAGCCTTGTTGCCGGTCTTGGAGAAAGGATAGAGAACCTTTCCGGGAGATTGGAAAAAAGGATCTGTCTGTTCATTCCCCCTTGGCGATCCGTTACCTCAGTTGCCTATGAGAGACTGGACAGCCATTACGGAATAAAGGGTTATCCCCTCGGGGAAGTTGAGGCAAGAGAGGAAGCACTTGCTGTTTTCGGGGGACTCCTGAAGGGAGAACATCTGGGATTATTGCCAAATGACTTCCTCCCTGTATTGCTGAATGAGCACCCTGAATACGAGAGACTTTTCAACATATGTAAAGACCGTGGTGCCCAGGCCTGGGGGATCACCGGGAGCGGAAGTGCAGCTTTCGGAATATTCGATCCTCTTCAGGAGACAGGGCCCCTGGAAGGGAAAGGGTTAGAGAGGATGGACAAAATCTTTATCACTGGGGTGATGATCGATGAGAGGCGCCAGAACTGAGAGATTGATCAGAACGGTTTCACGTTTTCTTCGATCTCCGTCAAAACAGTTATCTCTTACTCAGTTGGCCGAGGCTTTCGGAGTTTCCAAAACAGTTATCAGTGACGATGTCTCCATAATCGACAGGGCCTTGAAGGAAGAGGGACTTGGAAGAATTGCCGTTGACAGGGGCAGGACCGGAGGGGCTTCATTTCTTCCGGGAATAACTCCTGAACTGAGAGACAGCCTGGTGGAGGAAATAGTCTCAAAACTTTCCAGCCTTGAAAGAGTTCTTCCCGGAGGTCTGGTCTATTACAGTGATATATTGTTCAATCCCAGCTATTCATACCCCCTGGGTATGATCATGGCCACCATCTTCAAGGAATCGGAACCGGACATAGTCCTGACCACCGAAGTCAAGGGGATCCCCCTTGGTATGTCCACTGCCCATGCCCTTGGAGTACCTCTTGCGGTCTGCAGGTTCCGGAACCGCGCAAGTGACGGATCTGCAGTGACCGTTCACTATCCGACACAAGGAGGAGATGTTAGGGCCATGTATCTGGGAACAAAGGTCCTTTCACCCGGAAAAAGGGTTCTTATCATAGATGATTTTATGCGGGGAGGCAGCACTGCCTCGGGCATGGCCCTTGTGGTCAAGGAATTTAATGCTCATGTAGCAGGTATGGGTTTCTTCATGGCCAGTTCTTCCCCAGAGACAAAAGCTATAGACGAATACAGGTCGCTTATTACCCTTGAGGGACTTGAACAGCGGAATCCCAGGGTCAGGATCTCGGACAGGCTGTGAAGTATGGTGTTGTTTGACTCCCCATCCCTCCTGAGATACAATCCTCCCTGTGAAGGAGGTGGGCGTTTCTATGCGCGTAACCATTGATGAAAATGAATGCATCGGATGTGGTGTCTGTGCCCAGATCTGTCCGGATGTGTTTATTCTGGATGAGGATGCAGGTGTTTCAAAGGTTATAAGACCAGAAGGCGCCGACTGTGCTCAAGAGGCAGCAGACAGCTGTCCGGTTTCTTGTATACATATAGAAGTAGAGTAGATGATCCGAAGAACAGGTTAAACTGGTGGTTATTTTTTTTTGCAGGGTCTTGCAATTTCAGGACAAAGAAGCTTATAATAGCCTTCGCTTCGGGCCTATAGCTCAAGTGGTCAGAGCCACCGGCTCATAACCGGAAGGTTCCTGGTTCGAGTCCAGGTAGGCCCACCAGACAGTATAGCCGCTTCCTTTGGAAGCGGCTTTTTTATTCTAACCCTTACAAGGCAAAAGAGATCCAGACAGTTTATCCTGTCTGAAGCAGGTATGATCTTTGCAGGGAAAGAAAAAACAAGGGAGGATGTCAGCAAATGCAGATCGGGGATTTTCTTCAAATCATGGATTCTCGGCTTCCCCTTTATTGGGCAGAGGAATGGGATAACTGCGGTCTTATGGCAGGGAACAGACAATGGGAGGTCTCAAGGGTCGCCCTTGCCCTCGATGCAACAGAAGAAGCTGTCCTGAAGGCGGAAATTAAGGGCTGCCAGCTGCTGGTGGTCCACCATCCACTGATATACAGCCCTCTCTCAAAGGTGGATCTTGACAACAGTGTTCCAAGAACTGCTTTTGCAGCAATTTCGAGAAATATGAGCATTGTGAGTTATCATACAAATTGGGATAAATCTCCAGAGGGTGTAAATTTCTCTCTTGGAGAGAGGATAGGACTCTGTGAAATGGATGTCCTGGTCCCCTCATCCGATGGGAGTTGGGGATTAGGTGCCATCGGTGACGTCAGCCAGAAGGATATTTCTCTCTATGATCTTGCCATGATGGCAAAAAAACAGTGGGACCTGGAATGGGCGAAAGTTTACGGAAATATGGAATCTCCAGTGGAGAGAGTGGCCCTTTGCGGGGGCTCAGGGGGGGATCTCTGGCCTGAAGCACTTTCAATGGGGGCAGACACTTTCATTACAGCTGATATGAAGTATCATCAGATCATGGCAGCCAGAGAGATGGGAATGAGAGTCATCTGTGTGGACCATGGTGAAATGGAATGGGTTTCCATTTCCGGACTCGGTACTGTCATTGCCGATCAGACAGGTCTGGAGACTGTTGTAATGGACAGAAGAAAAGATCTGGAGCCTGTTCATGGTGTTATCCTTTAAGAAGGGGGTTCCACTGGCGGAAACTGAAGGGATATCTATCAAGTCAGATTGAAAGGTAATGCTCTATTCCAATCATTATTTTTGAGGTGATCCGAAATGAAAAAGCGTGTTTTCAGCGGTATGCGACCCACGGGAAAACTCCATCTTGGCCATCTTGCAGGGGCCTTGAGCAACTGGGTAGGTATGCAGGAAGAATATGACTGTATCTATGGAGTAGTTGACTGGCACGCTCTGATGTCGGACTATGCTGATACCAGCCAGATAAGGCAGAATTGCAGGGAAGTTCTCCTGGACTGGCTTTCTGCAGGTCTGGACCCTGAAAAATGCACCATATGCATCCAGTCTCACGTTCCCCAGCATGCAGAACTGCACCTGGCCCTTTCCATGATAACTCCACTGGGCTGGCTTTACAGGTGTCCGACCTATAAAGAGCAGATATTGAACATTCAGAACAAGGATCTGAGCAACTATGCATTCCTGGGTTACCCTGTGCTGATGGCAGCGGATATACTGCTTTACAAGGCAGAACTGGTACCAGTGGGTGAAGACCAGTCCGCTCATCTTGAGATTGCCAGGGAAATAGTCAGGAGGTTCAATAATTTCTACGGAGAGGTCCTCGTAGAACCGCAGATCAAACTTACTCCAACTCCCAAAGTTCCCGGGACCGATGGCAGGAAAATGAGTAAATCCTACGGGAATGCCATCAATATCTCCGATACGCCGGAGGTCATTTGGGATAAATTAAGGACCATGATGACAGACCCCGCGAGAGAAAGAAGGACTGACCCGGGGGATCCGGAAAAATGTCCGGTCTGGGATATCCACAAGGTCTTCAACACTGATGAAGACCAGAAAAAGGAAATTGCCCAGGGATGCAGGACCGCCGGCATAGGTTGTGTGGACTGCAAGAAAAAGCTCAGGGAACATGTAGAAAAAGCCATGATACCCATTCGTGAAAGAAGGGCAAGATATGAGAACAATGATGCTCTTCTGCAGGAGATCATCAATGAAGGGGCAAGAAAAGCCCAGGTGATGGCCGGCCAGACCATGGAAGAAGTGGTAAATGCCATTGGATTCGCCCCAAGAAAGAAATGAGAACCACCAGTTTATAGATCACCTTTCAAAGCTTGAGGTCAATGTAGAGGGCTTTTCAGGCCCTCTCGACCTCTTGTGTTGCCTGGTGGAGAGCAGGGAGATCGAATTATCCAGGATCAGGCTTGGCGAGCTGGTCCGTGTTTATGGGGCTTACCTTTCAGGATCAGGTAAGGCCTCGATAAGTGTGATATCTGATTTTATAACAGCTGCAGCGGGTCTTCTGCTCAGGAAGGTTCTGACCCTTCTGCCTCAACAGGATACAGGAGAAGAAGAGGAAGGACCAGAGGAGAATGTGCTCAGCGAAGAAGAGGTTCTGAGGCTACTGGAAAGATACAGGCCTTACAGAAAAGCCAGAAAGATACTGGAGATCATGAAATCTCAGCAGGAAAGGCTCTATGTCAGAGAGATCATCCAAAGGGAGGATCCTCTATATGATCTGGGAGACCTTTATAATCTTGCGTCGATCTGGTGGAATACTATTTACCGTAAGGAGATAAGATCCAGCAGGGACGAGGATACCATGCTTCCCGAAGGGATACCTCTGGCTGTCCCGGAAGAGGAGCAGATAGAGAACCGTATCGGAGAGATCTCTATGGCCCTTCAGGGAAGGAAGGAAATATTTCTCAAAGATCTCGTAAATTCCTCCTTTTCCATACCTCTTCTTGTGGTAACTATCCTTGCCCTGCTTGAAATGGCAAGACTTAAACAGATTTCCCTTCAACAGGAGGAGATGTTCGGAGATGTCATCATTTCCCCAAGACCTTACCCTGTCACAGCTGGAGAGAAGCCTTGAGGCAATTCTTTTCGTTACCCAGGAACCCCTGGTGCCGTCTGAAGAGCTATGTTCTCTCCTGAAAGTATCCAGAAAAGAGATATTGAAATCCCTGGAATCTCTGCGTTCTCATTATGAAAGGGAGGATCATGGTCTCATACTGAAAGGGATATCCGGTGGGTGGAGGCTATATACCTCACCTGATCTTTCCGATCTTATTGAGACTTTCAGGGATTCCATTCAAAGACAGCATATCAGACTTTCCAAGGCGTCCATGGAAAGTCTTGCAGTAATAGCCTATAACCAGCCTGTTACCCGTTCCGAGATCGAGGAGATCAGGGGCGTCCGATGTGAAAGGGTTATCGATACGCTGCTTTCCCATGGGCTTATAAAGATCGCCGGCAGGGGTAAAGGGACGGGTTCTCCCCTCCTGTACAGGACAACTGAACATTTCCTGGAGATCTTCGGGCTGGATTCCATATCCGAGATGCCGTCCCTTGAGGAATTGACTGAGCTCACATCTTCTGAGGCTGTAAATGAAGGTCAGGAAGAGGTCCTATGAATAAAGACATGGGAAGTGAGGAGCCTCCTGTAAGACTCAACCGTTTTCTGGCCATGTGCGGCCTGGGTTCCCGCAGGAAGGTGGAGGACCTGATCAGTGCAGGCAGGGTTACCATTGATGGACAGAGAGCGCCTAACCCGGGTATACAGGTAAACAGGGACAATGTGGTCCTTGTTGACGCCAGGCGAGTGGTGCCTCTGGAAAAGATCTATCTGGTTATGAACAAACCCGAAGGTGTGGTCTGTGCAGTTACAGATAAATATTACAGGACCGTAGTAGACCTGCTTCCAGAAGGTCTGGCCTCTTCAGGGGTCTTCCCGGCAGGCAGGCTTGACAGAATGACCAGCGGAATGCTTATCCTGACCAATGATGGAGAATTTACCCAGAAAGTGATCCATCCTCGATACAATGTAAGCAGAAGTTATGAGGTTTTGTTGAACAGGCCTATCTCTGCAGGGGATATCCTCAAGTGGCGGAGAGGGTTACAGGTGAATGGCAAAAAGGTGACCCCCCTGTCCATTGAGCCTATTGCAATGGCACCCTCGGGATGCTGGTTGTTTCTTGTCCTTGGAGAAGGTATCAAGAGAGAAATAAGGATAATGGCGGAAATCATGGGATATTCAGTGAAGATGCTAAGGAGAACCAGAATTGGTAAAATGGAATTGCGAAATATCCCCAAAGGGAAGTATGTCAGAGTTAAAAAGGAAAAACTGATAGATATGATCCATAAGGGAGGGAGCCTTTAAGGGCCCCTGTATTTTTCTTTTCCAGCAGCAGGTGCAAGGGGGACCTGGAATGGGAGGACAAGTAATGACTGGAAATCCTGTTATCACAATAGACGGACCTTCAGGAGCGGGTAAAAGCACTGTGGCGAAAATGCTTGCCCGAAGGCTGGGTATAAGATACCTGGACAGTGGTTCGATCTACCGGGCCGTAGCCTATATTCTGGACAAACATGGCATAGCTGCGGAGGATGGAGTGGAATTGAGAGAGGCCCTGGAGGTTTTGACGGTACGGATGGAAGAGGGCAGGATCCTGGTCAACGATAAAGATGTAACCTCCAGGATCAGAACTCCCTATGTAAGTGCTATTGCTTCTAAATATTCTGCGCTGCCTGTGGTGAGACAAAGTCTTCTCAGAATTCAGAGAGAACAGGCCTCTTACCAGGGACTGGTGGCAGAGGGGCGTGACATGGGAACGGTGGTCTTCCCCGAGGCAGATCTGAAGATCTTCCTTACTGCCAGTGATCAGGTCAGAGCCCTCAGAAGATGGAAAGAGCTTAAGGAAAAAGGGGAGGATCTGGATCTTGAGGTAGTTCTTGATCAGATCAGACAGAGGGATAGAAACGATTCCACCAGGAAAACAGCTCCTCTCAAAGCGGCTGAGGATTCTGTGGTTTTCGATACTTCTGATCTGGGAATAGAAGAAGTACTGGATAATCTGGTAAGTATAGTCAATTCTCGAGTTAGTGGCGGCTGTCCTGGGTCAGATCGGAGTACACTGTCTTGAAGACCTTTTTCTATTACCTGACCAAGACCTTCTTTTATATCTGTCTCAAGGTCTATAATCGGTTCCGGATATCGGGGATTGAGAAAATTCCGAAAAACTCAAAGGTCATGGTCATTGCGAATCATTGCAGTAACCTTGATCCCATAGTAGTAGGTGTGGCTTTTCCAGGCAGGCTCAGATATCTTGCAAAGGCCGAGCTTTTTGTGAATCCGGTGATGAGCTTTCTAATTTCTACCCTTGGTGCTATTCCTGTGAGCAAACAAACCCAGCAGAGCGCGGGATCTGCTCTTAAAGCTTTTCTCTCCCTTCTTGAAAAAGGGGAGAACATTCTTATCTTCCCGGAGGGGGCAAGGTCATTTGATGGGAGGATCCAGCCCCTGGAGGGAGGAGCTTCGCTTATAGCATACAGGACTGGAGTACCTATCATACCTGCCTATGTGGGGGGAACCTTTGAATCCATGCCAAGAGGAGCTTCATTCGTCAAGCCCTCCAGGATCACAATTACCTTTGGTGAACCCATATATCCTGAAAACCTGGATTCCGGGCTTTCTCCAAGGGATGCAAGGCAGGAAATACTTCGAAGGATGGCCGAATCTTTGAAAAGCCTTGAAGAAATATCATCGTATAAGAGAGAACGTGGAATTTGAAAAGAATCAAAAAGGCCGTGATCCTTGCCATCGATACTCCAAGAACGGAATTTCTCGAGGATGTCCTTGATGAGCTATCGCTGCTCCTGGAGAATCTGGGAATAGAAGTAGTGGGGCAGATAGTCCAGAAGAGGGATACTCCTGACCCGGCCTTTATGGTGGGCAGTGGCAAAGCCCTGGAGGCAGGTCTTTTCTGCCGGAGCATGGGGGCAGATATTCTTGTGAGCGATGAAAGGCTCTCTCCAACCCAGAGGGCCAATCTTCAGCAGAAGACGGGTATTGAGATATGGGACCGGGCTTTCGTGATAATGAAGATCTTTGAAAGCAGGGCCTATACCGCAGAAGCCAAGCTTCAGGTGGAACTGGCAAGATGCAAATATGAAATACCTCATCTGAAGGGTTTGGGACAGCAGATGTCCAGGGCAGGCGGAGGAATTGGTACAAGGGGTCCCGGTGAGACGGAATTCGAGCGGCACAGGAGGAAACTCGAACGACGGGTAAGGGATATTCTTTCCAAGTTGAAGGCAATTCGAAAACGAAGAGAATATCAGAGAAAGAGGAGACATAAAGCAGGATTGCTGACAGTTTCACTTGCAGGTTATACCAATAGCGGGAAATCTACCATACTTAGAAGATGGAGTTCTGATCAGAATCTTGCGGTGGCAGACCAGCTTTTCTGCACTCTTGACACCTTTGTAAGAAGGGTCAGACTTCCGGGTGGGATGGAGATCCTGGTTGCAGATACTGTGGGTTTCATACGGAAGCTGCCGCCAGATCTTATAGCAGCCTTCAGGACCACCCTTGAGGAGATCACATCCTCGGACCTGGTGTTGCTGATCCTCGATATAAGTGCAGGGAATATGGTGGACACCTTTAACATTGTCCAGGAGACCCTATATGATATAGGTGCAGCTGCTCTTCCCAGGATGATTGTTCTGAACAAGATCGACAAGGTGGATAGCGATACAGTCCGTACATGGTCTACCCGTTTTCAAGAGATGGGTGAAAAAGTGATTTGTATGAATGCCCTGAATGGTCAGGGTTTGGAAGATCTCGGCCATATGGTCGAAGATCAGTTTTACCCCAGACTTATAAACAGGAAGTGAGATAATGGTATATAGCATGACAGGTTTCAGCAGGGTAAGCAGGGATTATGACTGGGGCAGTCTTGTTATGGAGCTTTCCACGGTGAATCACCGTTACCAGGAGAGCACCATAAGGCTTCCCAAGGAATTGAGTTCTTTTGAACCCATGTTGAACCAGCAGCTCAGAAAGTCTTTTGACAGAGGAAAGATAAGATTGCGGGTAGAACTTATCCTTGCCTCGACCATGAAAGCGGCAAGGATAGACCCTGCCATACTGGAAAGCTATTACAGGGAGATCAATACTGTAAAAAACAAACTGGACGTTCAGGGGGAGGTCAGTATCGAAGCACTGGTGGATCTTCCGGGAGTCCTGGATTCGCCTTCCCTCGGAGCAATTCTGGAATCGGAGGGAGAGAACGCTCTTTCTGAGATCCTCAAGGAAGCTGTTATTGCAGTCAGATCCATGAGGGAAACAGAGGGTAAACACCTTCTCGATGACATTTCAATGAATCTTGATCAATATACGGAACATATAAGTGGTATTGAGGCTTCATGGGCTAAAGCAAGGGAAGAAGCCCTCAGGGGTCTGAAAGACAGGATATCCGAGTTAATGGAAGGATCGGGTTATTCTGTGGATGAAGGAAGGCTGGCACAGGAGATAGCAATGATGTCCGACAAATGGGATGTTTCAGAGGAGCTCTCGCGAACCAGGAGTCACCTGAAGAAATTTAGGGATAGTTTGAAAGAGAAGGAACCTCTTGGGAGGAAACTGGATTTTCTCATCCAGGAAATGAACAGGGAGATAAATACCATAGCCTCCAAAATATCGGACGCTTCGATCAGATGGCTTGTAGTAGAGGGAAAATCCACCCTCGAAAAGATCAGGGAACAAGTACAGAATGTGGAGTGATGTGAATGTCTTATAAGCTGGTTCATATAGGATTCGGGAATATGCTGGTCACAGAAAGGATCATTGCTATAATTCATCCGACCTCTGCGCCTATCAAGAGACTCAAGGAAGAAGCCAAGGAATCAGGAAGGCTCATTGATGCTACCCAGGGAAGGAAGACCAGGGCCATTCTGATAACTGACAGCAATCATGTGGTCCTTTCTGCCATTCAACCTGAAACCATAGTGCACAGATTCGAAACAGAAGAAGATGAGGATGTCCAGTAGGAAGGGGATCCTTTTTGTCCTTTCCGGGCCTAGCGGTGCCGGTAAGGGCACATTGAGGGAAATACTGTTTCGAAAGGTCGATAATCTGGTATTTTCCATTTCGTGCACTACCAGGCCCCCTAGACAAGGGGAAGAGAACGGTGTAGATTATCGTTTTATTCAAGAGAGTTCTTTCGAGGAGCTTATAAGGAAAGAAAAGTTCCTGGAATGGGCTTTTGTACATGGCCATTATTACGGCACCCTGAAAGAGGATGTTTCAAGAGAACTTGAAAGCGGACGGGATGTGGTCCTTGAGATCGATGTCCAGGGAGCCCTTCAGGTTAAAAGGTCCTGCCCGGGAGCTGTAATGATATTTGTAACTCCCCCTTCCCTGGATGAACTGGAAAAACGGTTGAGACGCCGAGGTACAGAGAAGGAAGGGGATCTCGAGATCCGGTTGAGGAACGCCAGGGAAGAAATAGTAACATCTACCAACTACGATCACCTGATAATAAATGACGATGTTGATAGAGCATCTAAGGAACTATGTTCAATAATTGGAACTTACCAGGAAGGTCCTGGGAAGAAGTTTCAGGAGGTAAGAGAATGAGATTTTATGATATGGACAAACTTGCTTCAAAGATCGGTGTAACGAACAAGTATCTTTTCACGTCTCTTGTAGCGGCAAGAGCAAGGTTGATGAGTGACAGGAAGAGCAGGCTGATTGAAGAGGACAAGGAAAAATTCATTTCCATGGTCCTGGACGAGATGGATGCAGGCGGATTCCACCTCGGCAAGAATTCTGCCAGTCCAGTGGAAAGCCAGGAAGAAGTGACAACTAATGCTACCCTGGAAGAAGAATCGTAAGATCCTTCTTGCTGTCACTGGAGGAATATCTGCTTACAAGGCTCCGGAGATCCTGAGGGGCCTGATCAAGAGTGAGTGTGAGGTGGAAGTTGTCCTTACGGAAGAGGCGGAAAGATTTGTGAGCCCTCTTGTCCTGTCCACCCTGGCTGGGAAAAAGGTATGGAGACAGGAAGATTACCTGTCTGATGACAAGGGCTGGGGGATACCCCATATAGGTCTGGCCGAATGGCCTGATGCCATATTGATAATACCGGCCACGGCCGAAAGCATTTCAAAAGCGGCCAGGGGGGAAGCATGGAGCCTACTGGGAGGAATTCTTCTTGCGACCAGGGCTCCTGTGATGTTTTTCCCAGCTATGAACGTGAATATGTACGAACATCCGGCTACCGTAGACAATCTTCAGACCCTTAAAAAGCTGGGTTATTCTGTGATAGAGCCCGACTCCGGGTATCTGGCATGCGGTTACGAGGGCAAAGGACGCCTGCCCGAGCTCCAGGCTATATTGGAGGAATTATGGCGGGTATTATGTCCCTCAAGTAAACTCCAGGGTCGTAAAATACTGGTCACTGCAGGACCTACCTGGGAATTTCTCGATCCGGTCCGTTTTATCTCAAATCCAAGCAGTGGAAAGATGGGATACCAGATGGCCAGGACAGCCTGGTATCGCAAAGGCATGGTCACGCTCGTCCACGGGCCGGTCGAAACTCAATGTACCCATGGTCTGAATACAGTCCCTGTTACCTCTGCTCTTGAGATGCATGAGGAAGTTATGGGCAGGCTTTCTGAACAGGATATCATAGTGAAGGCAGCTGCGGTTGGAGATTTCCGCAGTAAAAAGGTGGCTGCAGAGAAAATAAAGCGTCATGGCGAAAGGGAACTGAACCTTTCACTGGTGCAGAACCCCGATATTGCCCTTGATGTAGGCAAGGAAAAGGGTAAGGATCAGTTGCTCATAGGTTTTGCTGCAGAGAGTAGCGACCTGCTGGAGAATGCGAGGAAAAAGCTTTCCGCGAAAAATATGGATTATATAATCCTGAATGATATTACTGCAGGAGAAGGATCAGGTTTTCAGTCAGATAACAACAGGGTTACTCTCATTTCCAGATCCGGAGAGGACCTTACCTTTTCCGGAAGCAAAGAAGAAGTTGCCTCCCATATCTGGGATGTTATCCTTTCCTCGAAGGAGAGACCAGGGATCTTTGGATAATTTTGTTGATGTTATAGTACCTGGTCCCTGGTGGAGTCCTCTTACTTACAGATCCGATAGAAGGATATCCGAGGCAACAAGAGTAATTGTACCTGTAGGCCGTTCAAAAAGGACAGGATTTGTTGTTTCCAACCTGGAATCGATCCAGGACAGGGAAATCTCAAAGGAAAATATCAGGGAAATCCTGTCACCCATAGACGAGGAGGTCCTGGTGCCTCTTGATCTTTGGAAACTCAGTGAATGGGCCGGCAGAAATTTCCTTTGCGGAAGAGGAGAGATACTCAAGGTAATTTTCCCAACTCCCCTTATACGGGGAGAAGAGATAGCGCCCACACCCGAAGCAGAGAGACAAGTCCTCCCTGGGCATTCCACCAGAACCTGCTTTATCCCTGAGGATAAAAGGAGATATGAAAACTATATTTCGGAAATGGAAGCATCCCGGACCGGCGGGATGGTCATATTTCCTGAATATTCCCAGGCCAGAAATTTCTTTGAATCCCTACCCCAAGAGGTGAAAGAAAAATGGAAACTCTGGCCAAAGGGAGGACAGAAGAAAAACTGGGAAGCCTGGCTGGAGGCAAGATCAGGAACCGTAAGAGGTATCGTGGGAAGCCTTTCCGCATCCTTTGCTCCTCTCCCGGGCATGGATCTGGTGATAATAGAAGATGAGAGCAACTGGGCTTATCGACAGATCCAGTATCCCTACCTGAATATAAGAAGTCTTCTTGCTCAAAGGGCAAAGCTCCTCTATGCCAGACTTATCGTGGGAGGAAGGGTCCCTTCTTCGAGGGTCTTTTCTACACTTAAACCCTCCAGTGAGGGTAACACACCCAGAAAAAGGCTGTTCATGGTGGACATGCATGATATGCCGCAACCCAGGATCTCAGGTGTTGAGCTGCCTTTCAGAATAAGCCAGAGAATGCTTCAGGAAACAGATAAGACCCTGAAGGATGGCAAGGTGGCCCTCTGGATCCTTGATAGAAAGGGTTATGCTGGTGATATCTTTTGTGGTGATTGCGGTTTTTCTCTCAATTGTCCAAAGTGCGGGAATATAATGTCATGGCGTGAGATCAGTAAGGAACTTATCTGCAGTCTTTGCGGGGAAAACATGCCTCTTCCCCGTTCATGTCCCAATTGCGGGGGGACCCTGCTGAAAGGGAAGAGACCCGGGCTGGAAGCATTAAGCGAACTTGCTGTAAACCTGTTAAATACGGATCTTCCAGTGATCGGCTGGCATGCGGATGATCCGAGAGGTGAAAAGGCTCGTCGGGAGAGGATCGGAAAGATATCAGCAGGAGGGCTTGTAACAGGATCCAGAAATGCGCTGGTCCTCTGTGATCAACTCTCCATAGGGACGATCTGCTGGATCGATGCGGACCTGGAAGCTCTTTCTTCGGGTTTTGAGTCAAATTTCAAGGCCTATTCAATGATCTGGGAATCGTGTTTTCGTGGTCTTTTACCGGAAGAAAGAACTGTCGTTCTGCAAAGTCGATACCCAGGGAAAAAATGGCAGAAAGGCCTGATAGCAGGATGGGATTTTTTCTGGCAGGATGAATTGAAGGAGCGGAAGGAATTTGAACTTCCTCCCTACTGTTATCTAATAGAATTCTTTATGAAAGAACCATTGAAGAGTGAGGTTGAAGCTTCACTGGAAAAGAAGGGATATGAAGTCATGGACCCCGGTGTTCCCGGTTCCTCTCTTTGGATCAAGGTAAGGGACCTTAAGGCACTGAAAAGGGATCTCGAACCCTTTTACGGGATCTCACGATCCAGAAAGGGTTTTCCAGAACTTCGGTTGTGGATGGACTGATATCCGGAAGGAGGAAACACTTTTATGGCAATTGTCACCATTGTTGGTCGTCCCAATGTAGGTAAATCCTCACTTTTCAACCGGCTGGTCGGTCGCCGTGAGGCAATTGTGGATGATATGCCCGGTGTCACCAGAGATCGGATATATGGCGAAGTGGAGTGGAGAGAACGCTCCTTCATGGTAGTAGATACAGGGGGCCTGATCGTGAACGATCAGCATCCTCTGATGGAGAATATGAAGAAACAGGTCAACCTGGCAGTTCAAGAGAGCAGTCTCATCCTTTTTGTGATCGATGGTGTGGATGGACCTACCTGGATGGACGAAGATCTTGCCGATTTTCTGCGCAAGGTGGACAAACCGGTGATAGTGGTGGTTAACAAACTCGATGACCCCAAGCATGAAGATCTGGTCTACGATGCCTATAGCCTGGGATTTGAATATGTAACAGGACTGAGTGCCATACATAAGAGGAACATATATGATCTTCTGGACCAGATCATAGAACATCTTCCCCCGGAAGATAACATTCCTGCAAGAAGTGACCAGATAAGGATATCAATTGTGGGAAGGCCTAACGTGGGTAAATCCAGCATTCTGAATTTCATTGCCGGAGAAGAAAGATCCATTGTGAGTGATATCCCTGGAACTACCCGGGATGCTGTGGATACAGTGGTCCAGCGAGATGGCTTCGATTTTCGGATCATCGATACAGCTGGTTTGAGACGACGCAGCCGAATGAAGGAAGACCTGGAATATTATTCCATGGTAAGGACTATAGAGGCCATAAGGAAAAGTGATATCTCTCTCCTGATAATGGATGGATCGGAACCAGTCACAGACCAGGATAAAAAACTGGCTGCCCAGGTAGTGGAAAAGGGAAGAGGGCTGGTCATTGTATTGAACAAATGGGATATCCTTCCAAAAACTCCAAAACTGGGAGACAGGTTGAAGGGGCTTATCCGTGAAGAGATGGTATTTGTGAATCACGCGCCACTGGTCTTTTCCTCTGCATTGACAGGGCGAGGACTTCATAAACTCCTACCTGAAGTGGTCAAGGTCTGGGAAAACCGACGAAAGAGGATAAACACCAATATGCTTAACAGGATGGTCAGGGATGTTCTTGCCTTTGAGAGGGTTCCCTCCAATGGTAAGGGGAAATTTCTGAAGATCCTCTATTGTACCCAGACAGGAGTGGAACCACCAACTTTTGTATTCTTTGTGAATGATCCAGAGATAGTAACAGTCCCTTTCAGGAACTATATGGAAAAGAAATTACGAGAAATGGAAGATTTCACTGGGTCGCCCATAAGGATTTTCTGGCGTCCTAAGGGCTAAAATACGTTTTGGGCCTTGACCAGCACTGGCTTTACTGGTAATAATAAGTAAGGCGCTGGTTAGACTTTAATTCAATGAAACACATATTTCAAAAGGAGGTGGCTTGAATTGACTAAAACCGATCTGGCTAATGCAGTCGCTAAAGCAACAGGTCTTAGCAAGAAAGCCTCAGGGGAAGCAGTGGGAGCAGTTTTTTCAGCGATCGAGGATTCTCTGGCCAAGGGAGAGAAAGTTCAGCTTGTTGGGTTCGGAACCTTTGAAGTTAGGGAAAGAGCTGCCCGCCAGGGTAGAAATCCCCAGGATCCCTCGAAGGTGATCAACATTCCTGCTAAGAAAGTACCAGTGTTCAGACCAGGCAAAGCTTTGAAGGAAAAAGTCTAACGGTTCTCTTCTTTCTTTTCGGTTTGATGTACCCGGCGGCTGGCAGGACCAGCCGCTTTTCCTGTATCAGAACCTATCCATCCGGGCCGTTCAATTCCATGTGCAGCTCCAGCCATTCCAGGGTAGTCAGCTGTTCTGCCCTGACATTTGAAGGGATACCAAATCCTGCAAGAGCCTTTAACAGCTCTTCTCTGGAATAGTCCATCCCACTTCTGCAGAGGTTATTGACCAGAGTCTTTCTTCTCTGAGCAAAAGAACATCTCAACAGGGTCCTCCATGAACTGGTTCTGGCCAGCTCTCGGTTATGTTCTAACACTATCTCGATCACTGATGATTCCACTCTGGGTACCGGTCTGAAAGCCCCTGGGGGGACATTGAAGACTTTCCTGGCAGACCCCATGGCCTCTATGGTTATTCCCAGGGGATATCTTTCCTTGGAAGAAGGGGGAGCACATAATCTCTGGGCTGATTCCTTCTGGACCATAAGTAGAAGGTGAACCAGTCCCGAGGGAACAACAGTCTCCAGGAGCTTCCAGATAAGAGGTGTGGTTATGTTATAGGGGATATTGGCTATGACCTTTTGGGGTAAAGGGTTCAGCTGGGTCTCATAATCCACGTTGAGAGCATCATCCCAAATGACCTTAAGCTGGGGATAGCATTGTTCCAGTTCAAGAAGAAAGGGTTCAAGCCTGGTATCAAGTTCAATTGCAAAAAGGGCTTTGCAGCCCGCTTCAAGGATCGCCCTGGTCAGGACCCCTTTTCCAGGACCTATCTCCAGAATTGAATCACCAGGCCCAACTTCAGCATGTTCCATGATCTTCCTCAGGATGTTTTTATCAACGAGGAAGTTCTGTCCGAACCTGGAGCTTGCGTGGAAAGACAGATCATTGTCCATCGATATCCTGCCCTTTTCATGATACTTGAGATAAAAGAAGCGGGAAGCCTGATAAGGCTTCCCGCTTGAAATTCTGGTCGGGACGAGAGGATTTGAACCTCCGACCACCTGCGCCCCATGCAGGTACGCTAACCAGGCTGCGCTACGTCCCGTGAACAGAGGGTATTGTATCGTTCATTAGAGCTATGGTCAAGTACTAATAGCTAACAGGTTATTCTGAAGGTTCCCAGGTCTCACCGCAACGTTCCAGGATATACTGCCAGTCCTTCTCGATATCGGCCTGGGCCTGCTCGAGAAGTTCTTTGGATCTCTCACCTTTGAAGAGGTGCGAGTAACGGCCCTGAGGCTTCAGGAACTCTTCTACGGGTACCCGTTTTTTGGGTTTGTAGGAGAGCTTCCATTCTCCATCGATAACCTCGTAAATGGGCCAGAACCTTGTATCCGCAGCCTTCTTGCAGATATCGCCCTGAAGGGCGGGATCAAGCCTCCAGAAGAGAACACAGGGCACGAGGATATTGACAAAGGCAGGTCCGGGAGTCTCTATTGCCCTCTTGACCTTGTTGGCCACATCCATGTGGTTGTAAAGGGTAGTCTGGGCCACATAGGGAACATGGTGGGCTGCTGCAATGCTTGTGAGATCCTTGGGCTTCTGCAGCTTACCGGGTATAACGCTTCCTGCTGGAGAGGTGGTGGCATTGGCACCTCTGGGGGTGGCACTGCTCCTCTGGGCTCCCGTGTTCATATATCCCTGATTGTTGTAGCAGATATAGGTGAAGTCATGACCTCTTTCCAGTGCTCCCGAGAGGGACTGAAGGCCTATATCGTAGGTTCCGCCATCTCCACCGAAGGCGACGAACTTGATTTCCCTGTCAATCTTGCCTCTCTTCTTCAACGCCTGATAGGCGGCCTCAACTCCAGCTGCACCGGCACCGGCATTTTCAAAGGCGGTGTGGATCCATGGTACACGCCAGGAGCTGAAGGGATATACGGTGGTTGAAACCTCAAGGCACCCAGTAGCATTGATTATGACCAGGGGGTGATCAACGCCCATGAGTCCCTGATGGACTGCTGTGGGAGCTCCGCATCCGGGACACATACGATGACCCTGGGTCATGGGACTCTGTTTATGAACAACATCCTTGATCTTTATACTCATCTTCATTCCCTCCCTACTCAAGAAGTCCTATGTAGTGCTCTTCGGGAGACATCTTGCCGTTTATGAGATCCATAAAGATGTCCTCGGCATACTGGGGGAAGAAATCCCTTCCTCCCAGACCGTAAATGCAACTGTTCACCGGGATATTCTCTCCGGTGTTGTACAGGGCACTTCTGATCTCGGCAACAAGTGGGGCAGTTCCGCCAATGCTAAGGCATCTGTCGAGAACTGCAATACCCTTTTTGCCCTTGAGTTCTGAGACAATTGCTTCTATGGGGAAGGGCCTGAACATGCGAACACGAAGGCATCCAACTTTCTTTCCCTTGTCACGCAGTTCGTCCACCACGTCCTTTACAGCACCGGAGGCTGAGGACATGACCACTGCCACATAGTCGGCATCCTCTGTCCTGTAGCAGTCGATCATGGGGTAGTAACGGCCAGATATCTTCTGGTATTCCCTTGCTATACCATCGTAAAGCTCAAGGGTCTTCTTATGGGCCTCTATCTGCTGGCGTTTGATCTCAAAGTAATATTCGGACATGGCAAATGAACCGTAACTGACAGGATTATCTACATCCAGAAGGGCGTTCTTCGGATGTCTTTCGCCAACAAACTTCTGTACAGCCTCATCGTCCAGGAACTCAACGGGCTCAAAACCATGGCTGGTAATAAATCCGTCCTGGCAGACGAAGACAGGTGTAAGGACGTCATCGTTCTCGCTCAGACGCACTGCTATCATAGCAGAATCATAGGCTTCCTGGGCATCTTCGCAATAAAGGTGGATCCATCCAAGGTCTCGCTGTCCCATGCTGTCACTGTGATCACAGTGAATATTTATGGGGGCGCCCACACTTCTGTTGACCAGGCCGAAGACAATGGGGGTCCTGAAACAACCTGCGATGGGAAAGATCTCGTGCATAAGGGCCACTCCATTTGCGCTCGAAGCGGTCATAACACGGGCTCCGGCTGCTGAGGCAGTAACACATGCAGTTATGGCGGAGTGCTCGCTCTCCACGGTTACGAAATTGGTGTCCACCTTGCCGTTGGCTACGAACTCAGCGAATTTCATGATTATATCAGTGGAAGGAGTTATGGGATAAGCTGCAACAACGTCCGGGTTTATCTGACGCATTGCTTCTGCAAAAGCCCAGTTTCCTGATGTAATTTCTTTGCGTGGCATCTTTTCTGCTCCCTTCTATGCGAAGTCGGCCTCAGGCCGCATCTCGATCGCCTTTTTGGGGCATACCTGGGCACAGATCCCGCAGCCCTTGCAGTAGAAGTAATCAATACCCGTAACTTTGCCGTTCTCATCTACGGTGATCGAACGGTCAGGGCACTGTACCCAGCAGAGCATGCATGAGATACATTCATCTCCATTCCATACAGGGCGAATGCTGCGCCACTGACCAGTTTCAACATTCTCAGCCGAGGCTCCATAGGCAATCCCGCCCATGGGAACATCCTGCCATTTTTTGGGCTTGCCTACGTCCTTCATCTCTTTCCAGTTCTTGCAGCCGCTCATCCTATCTGCACCTCCTCGTAACCTCTACGGATAGCCCGGAGATTTGCAGAAAGGATCTTTTCCGGAAGTTTGGCCATTTTGTGTGAGAAGTGCTCCACAAATGCCTGGATGGGGACTTCAGTAAAGATCTGGGCAAAGGTCCCGAGCATGGGAGCGTTTGGACGATTCTGCCCGAATTCCTCCAGGGTTATCCTGGTGGCATCGATGGTAATTACCTTGATATTTTCAGATAAACTAAGTTTCTTTTTAACTTCTGCAGGTGACATGGGCGTATTGATGAGATAGACGGTATTCTCATTACACCCCTCGGTTGGGCGTGCTGCATCCAGGAGAGTAGGGTCAATAACAGCAACTACATCAGGGTTCTGTACACCGCAGCGCTTGCGTATAGGTACATCAGAAACCCTGTTATAGGCTTTCATTGGAGCCCCCTGACGTTCTGCTCCGTATTCCGGGAAGGACTGGACGAATTTACCGGCTTCAAACAATACTTCAGACAGTATGGCAGAGCCTGATTTAGCACCCTGGCCTCCTCGTCCGTGCCACCGGATCTCGATGTTCTTGGACACTTGCTTACACTCCTTTCAAAGGGAAATGGTATGGATAGGGTATGGTTTTTAACACTCAGGAGATTGTAACACATAGGGGGGTATTTATCAGCGCCTGGCCAAGGCCTGATCCCAAAACAAATAAAAAAAGGCAGGGCGTTGAGCCCTGCCTTTAGATGGTAATTCTTACCTGCTGCCAGATCTTATGCCTCTACAGGCATTTTACCCATTTCAGCAAGTTCCTTGTAGGCTTCATACCTTTCCCTGGCGTCTTCAGCAGCCTTGTCAAAGAGAGCTTCGGCGGTATCAGGGAAGGTCTTGAGGAGTGATGAGTAACGCACTTCGCTCATAAGGAATTCCTTGAAATCGGCCTTGGGCTCCTTGGAATCCAGGCTGAAGGGGTTTTTGCCCTGTTCCTTCAATTCGGGATTGAACCTGAAAAGATGCCAGTATCCAGCTTCAACGGCTTTCTTTTCCTGTTCCTGGGATTTTCCCATACCGACCTTGATACCGTGGTTGATACAGGGAGCATAGCAGATGATCAGTGATGGTCCATCGTAGGCTTCTGCTTCGGTAACTGCCTTCATGAGCTGGTTCTTGTCCGCTCCCATGGAGACCTGGGCAACATATACATAACCGTAGGTCATGGCCATTCTGCCAAGGTCCTTTTTCTTGGTCTTTTTACCCGAAGCTGTGAACTTGGCTACAGCTGCGGTAGGAGTAGCCTTTGAAGACTGTCCACCAGTATTGGAATAGACCTCTGTATCGAATACCAGGACATTGACATTTTCTCCTGAAGCAAGTACGTGGTCCAGACCGCCGTAACCGATATCATAGGCCCAGCCGTCTCCACCAAGGATCCAGACTGACTTGTCAACAAGATAATCCTTGAAATCCTCAACCTTGGCAAGAAGATCATCGGCTTCCTTGCTTCCCATGGATTTCCCGAAAAGGGCTTTCACTTTTTCAGCGTTGACCTTTGATGCTTCCACGTCTTTTTTCTGATCGAACCATTCTTTCAGGGTACCCTTGGCATCTTCAGGGATATCCATTCCCAGGAGTTCTTCCACTGCAGCCTGAAGGGTATTGTTCTTATTGTTCACGGCCAGTCTCATGCCGTATCCGTACTCAGCATTGTCCTCGAAGAGTGAGTTGGCCCAGACGGGGCCCTTTCCCTTGCTGTTGGCAGTGTAAGGAGTGCCTGGAGCAGAGCCTCCCCAGATAGAGGAGCAGCCGGTAGCGTTGGCAACGATCATCCTGTCGCCGAACAGTTGGGTTACGAGCTTGGCATAGGGAGTTTCTCCGCAACCTGCACATGCACCGGAGAACTCAAGCAGTGGCTGACAGAACTGGCTTCCCTTGACGGTTTTCTTGTTTGCCAGATCTGATTTGTCTGTAACGCCAAGAGCATAATCCCAGTTGGGGATCTCCTTTTCGGTCTGTGAAGCAAGAGGTTTCATAACGAGAGCGTCTACCGGGCAGATGTCTGCACAGTTACCGCATCCGGTACAGTCAAGGGTGGAAACCTGCATGCGGAACCTGAGACCTGCAAATTCCTTTCCCTTTGCATCCACGGTCTCGAAGCTCTCGGGAGCGCTGGAAACCTCTTTCTCGTCCAGAAGGAAAGGTCTGACGACCGCATGGGGGCATACGAAGGCACACTGGTTACACTGGATGCATTTGTCAGCCAGCCATTCAGGAACATTAACGGCCACACCGCGTTTCTCAAATGCAGTGGTTCCATTGGGGAATCTTCCGTCTTCTCTTCCAGCAAAGGCGCTGACAGGAAGTTTATCTCCCTGCTGTCTGTTCATGGGGACACAAACGTTCTCGATGAAATCTGGAAGATCCACTTTCTCTTCTGACACTTCTTCTGTGGCATTAGCCCAGGAAGCGGGGATCTCGATCTTTTTCAGGTTCTCCATTCCCTTATCGACAGCTTCCCAGTTCATGGATACTATCTTATCGCCCTTCTTGCCGTAGGTTTTCTTGATAGCTTCCTTCATGAATCTGACAGCGTCATCGATGGGTATGACCTTGGCAAGTTTGAAGAAGGCTGACTGCATGATCATGTTGATCCTGTTTCCAAGTCCTATCTCCTGGCCAAGATCGGTACCGTTAATTACATAGAAATCTATCTCGTTCTCGGCAAGGAATCTCTTCATGTTGCCGGGTAGATGTTTCTCCAGTTCCGATACGTCCGTCCACTGGGTGTTAAGAAGGAAAGAACCACCTTTCTTCAGCCCTTCAAGGACATCATAGAGGTGGACATATTCCTGTTTGTGGCAGGCGATAAAATCGGCTTCATCGATGAGATAGGTGGATTTGATAGGCTTCTCTCCAAACCTGAGGTGAGAGATGGTGACACCTCCGGATTTCTTGGAGTCGTAGGCGAAATAACCCTGGGCGTACATGTCTGTGTTATCACCGATGATCTTGATGGAGTTCTTGTTGGCACCCACTGTACCGTCTGAACCAAGGCCCCAGAACTTGCAGCGAATGGTCCCTTCCGGAGCGGTGGAGACAACTTTTTCCGGCAGGGATGTAAAAGTTACGTCATCCACTATGCCGACAGTGAAATGGTCTTTGGGTTCAGGAAGCTTGAGGTTGTCGAATACTGCCACGAACTGGGAAGGTGTGGTGTCTTTCGAGCCAAGACCATAACGGCCTCCCACGATAAGAGGAGCATTCTCCATACCGTAGAACATGGACCTGATATCGAGGTAAAGAGGCTCACCCTGGGCGCCGGGTTCCTTGGTCCGGTCAAGGACTGCGATCCTCTTGACGCTCTTGGGAAGGGCGTCGAAGAAATACTTGGGTGAGAAAGGCCTGTAAAGGTGAACCTTGATGATCCCGACCTTTTCTCCCTTTGCAAGCAGGTAGTCCACTGTCTCTTCAGCTGTTTCGCATGCTGAGCCCATAAGGACGATGATATTTTCTGCATCCGGGGCACCGTAGTAGTTGAAGGGTTTGTAGTCTGTTCCGATAAGCTTGTTAACTTCTTCCATGTACTGGGCAACCACATCAGGAATGCCTGTGTAGAACCTGTTTGCAGATTCCTTGGCCTGGAAGTAGATGTCGGGGTTCTGGGCTGTACCTTTGGTGAAAGGATGTTCGGGGTTCATGGCTCTCTCCCTGAACTCTTTTACCTTGTCATAATCAACGAGCTTGCCAAGATCGTCATAATCCCAGATCTGGATCTTCTGGATCTCGTGAGAGGATCTGAAACCATCGAAGAAATGCACGAAGGGAACACTTCCCTTGATCGCGGTAAGGTGTGCTACGGCTCCGAGATCCATAGCTTCCTGAACGCTGCCTGAAGCCAGAAGGCCAAAGCCTGTGGCTCTTGCTGCCGTGACATCACTGTGATCACCGAAGATCGAGAGGGCGTGCCCTGCAACTGCCCTGGCGCTGACATGAAAGACACCAGGAAGGAGCTCACCGGAGATCTTGTACATATTGGGGATCATAAGCAAAAGCCCCTGGGATGCCGTGAAAGTACTGGTTAAGGCACCTGCAGAAAGGCATCCATGAACCGCACCGGAGGCTCCTGCTTCGGACTGGAGCTCGGCGACCTGAACAGGTTTCCCAAAGATGTTCTTTCTCCCGTGGGCTGCCCATTCGTCGATCATCTCTGCCATTGGGGAGGAAGGCGTAATGGGGTAGATGGCCGCAACCTCAGTAAAGGCATATGCCACGTAAGCTGCCGCGGTGTTACCATCCATGGTTTTCCATTCTCTTGTCATATACTTACCACCTCTTTAAGTGATTCCTGCCTGCCGCTGAAGAGATCAGGGATAGCAGGTTTGTAAATTCTCTGGTATGGACCACTTGCCACAAACTGATAATATTACAATGCACTGAAAAGTGTCAATTTGTAGAATAAAATATACAATAGACGAAAATATTAATAAAAGATCATTAAAGTACATAAGGATAGTTGTTATTATGTATATAATGTACAGTCATTATAAATGATATTCTTTGTGAATCAACAGTTAAGGGATATTCATATTGTATGATGGGAAGAAGTGTGTAAAATCACAGGGGATGGTACCATTAATCCCTTTTTGCATATTCAGAAAAGAAAGGAAACTCTGCGGATGAAACAACACAGATCTTTGAAAAAACACATACTTCAGCCCGAGAGGATGCCCCTTCCTGTAGATCTGGAAAAGGGGGGTTTTAGTTTCCATCGTCTCCTCCTGGAAATAGGTTTCGGGAATGGAGAATTTCCGGTGCATCTGGCAAAAAATAATCCGGAGGACATGGTCGTTGGTATAGAGGTTTCCCTTTCGTGTGTCCTTAAGGCTGCAGCCAGAATAGAGATGAACCAGCTGGACAATGTCCTTCTGGTCCACGGGGATGCACGTTTCCTGCTCAGAGAGGGTTTTGCCGGCAACAGTGTTGATATAGTGTATATGAACTTCCCCTGTCCATGGCCCAAGAAACGGCATATCAAGAGAAGGGTCACCAATCCTTCTTTTATTGATACCATTGCCTCGGTTCTGAAGGTTGGTGGATACTTCGAGGTCATGACGGATGAAGAATGGTATGCAGAGGAAATCGCAGGGTCCATGTCAATGCATAAATCGCTGGATCTGCTTGAGATGGCTGTAAACCCATCAAGAACTGTCAATACCAAGTATGAAAGAAAATGGCTGGAGATGGGGAAGAATATCTATATGATAAGGATAGGGAAATGCAGTGATTTTTCAGCGGCAAGATCCCTTAAGGAGGAGAATTCCGGGATGCATGTAAAAGAGGATAGCGGGAAGATAGTTCTGGCTGACCTGAAGAGACTGAATGGCAAAACACGGGGAGATGAGGATCATCGATGGGTCTTCAGGGATTCCTACACAGATGGGGACCATACCTTTCTGATCGAGGTCATCACATCGGACTCGGGTTTCGAACAGAAATTCTATCTCCGGATCATCAATATGCCGGAAGGCTATATCATAAAGATCGATGAAACAAGCATGCCCTTCAGAACACGGGCACTGAAGGACTCCATGCAGGATCTCCAGTCAAGGCTTAAGAGGGATGACCATGACAGATAATGGTCCTGGAAGGCTTAAACCTGTTGGTGTGGTGAGATCTTCCATAGTGCGGCCAATGGACCCGGACTATTTCCTGGGAAAAGAATCGAGGGTGATCATAGAACAGGAATATTCTGAAGCCCTTGATGGCCTGGCAGAAGAAGAATATATACTGATAGTTTTCAGGTTCCATCTTTCCAGTGAATGTCCCCTGAAGGTCCATCCCAGGGGTGATCTTAACAGACCTATGAAAGGTGTCTTTGCCACCTGTTCTCCTGCAAGACCCAATTTTATAGGTGTTACCAGGTGCAGGCTTCTGAATATAGAGGGGAATACCCTTTTCGTCAGAGATCTTGATGCTGTAGACGGAACTCCCGTTCTTGATATAAAACCCTATCGATTATGAAAAAAGCGGATAGTGACATAATATATATATAATATGACAGTGAAAGATAGATCATGGAAAGGTATGGGGCATCTCATGAAGGAGACAAAGGATAGATCCCGGGGTTTGGAAAAGTGAAAGAGGTCAGACCCACTTCCGGTAAAGTTCTGGCTGCTTTGTTCAATATCCTTGGTAATATGACGGGAAAATCCTTTCTGGACCTTTTTGCAGGAACCGGCAGAGTAGCCCTTGAAGCATCAATTCAGGGCGCCTCTTACGTGTATGCCGTTGAATGTATCAGGTCCCGATGTCATGAGATCAGGGATGCTTTTTCCGGGAAGGAAGGGCTCAATCTGCTTTGCAGGGATGTGAGAAGGGCTTTGCCCTGGCTTGTCAGCAGGGAGTTGTCCTTTGATGTGATCTTTGCAGATCCCCCATATTATCAAGGGTGGCCCATGGAGCTTCTGACGTTGCTCCACCAGAGACAAGAGATCATAAGACCGGGCGGGATAATAGTAATAGAGCATACAGTGAGAGAGACTTTGCCGGATGGCATTGAAGGATTCGAGTTATCCGATATACGGAGATACGGGGATACAGGCCTGGCTTTTTACCGTGGATCAGAACGGTCGGAAGATGTTTCCCCTGATAAAGAAAAGAGGTGAACCTCCTGAGATGAAAAGAACCATAAAGGCTGTTTATCCCGGTTCCTTTGATCCCATAACTAACGGGCATATTTATATAGCTGAGAGAGCAGCGGCCCTTTTCGATGAACTGATGGTATCGGTTCTTCTCAATCCGCAGAAAAAGGCCACCTTCAGCATTGAAGACAGACAGGCCATGGCCAGGGAAGCCCTCAGCCATCTGCCCAATGTCAGGGTCAATGCTTTCACAGGTCTTCTTGTGGATTTTCTGAGACAGGAACACAGCAGAATAATTATCAGGGGGTTAAGGGCTCTTTCCGATTTCGAATATGAATTTCAGCTTGCCCTTATGAACAGACAACTGGCACCGGATATAGAGACCCTATTCATCGTTACCGATGCGAAGTATTCCTACTTGTCAAGCAGTGTGGTCAAGGAGATATTCCATTTTGGAGGCCCTGTACATGAAATGGTCCCACCAGGTGTCTACAGGAGATTAAGGGAGAGGTTTGCCAGGCCATCCATACAGAACTGATCAAAACATCAGTGGAGGGGTGTTCTTTTCCTTTTCCTTTTCAGGTTTTTCCACCAGTAGTTCCCATATTCTCGACGACCTGTGTTCGTGGTCCATCATAAGACTGGCAAGATTTGAAAAAGGAGCAGAAGCTTTCGTTGTTACAGGGATGCCTGCTTTCTGCCGCATGAGTCGCAGGAGAACCCTGCCTTTTTCTGTGGCACCAAGCACTCTGATATAGAGAGGGCCTGTTCTCTGAAAAGCCCTGTTATCCCAGTGATCAAGGCCCATTAGCACATGAATGATCGCTCTCTGGATCCTGCCCCTGGGGAACCGTTTTGTTACTGCAGATCCCACAAGATCTTCCAGGGATTCAGCTCTCCTGGAAAGCCTTATCAGTCTGTTCCCTAAGCCTTCAGACATTTCGGAAAAGCTGTTAAGACTGTCCCGGGTTGCTCTGGCCAGCATTATCTGTACCAGGGGCCACAGGGATTCCTGATCCTGTACCCATCTTCCCATGGAGATAGATTCCCCAAGAACTCTCATTACAGGCGGTTCCATGGCATTAGTCAGTCCGGAGAGGTCATTTTTTTTCAAATAGGTCCTTATGGCTGTTGCACTTGGGAAGGGTTGATCTGTTTCCGTTGCATGATAGTCCTGGCCTATCCTCTGCACAGTCACAGGTTCTATGGCATAATTCCCTTTTTTGATAGCCATCAGGTAACACAGGGCCAGGGTGTTGTTCGAGCCCAGCAGAAGATCCCACGAGCCAGGCAATATCTTTTCCAGGGCTAAAGAGCGGGCTTTTACGAAAGAATGGCCCTCTTTAAGAAAAGACTTGAGATATTGCTTGAAAGGTTCGGGTTCCTGAATTAAAATGTCGGAGATCGTGTTTAAAAGAGGAGAAGGGGTCTCCATACCGAAAGAGATATGATCTACCACCCCTGAACGGGCAAGAATATCCACTGATGCCTTGCCGAAAACACCGGCATTATGACAGGAGAACACTACTGGCAATTCAAGGACCAGGTCAACCCCTGACAGCAACGCCATCCTTGTTCTTGTCCATTTATCCACCAGGCAAGCCTGTCCCCGCTGAACGAAATGTGAGGAAAGTACAGCGACGATAAACTCGGATCCGGTAATTTCCCGTGATCTGGTGATATGATAAACGTGCCCTTTATGCAGGGGGTTATATTCGGCAACGATACCTGTAACTGAAAGTTTCATGATCCAAGATAGTCCTCTCGATGGTATAGGTTAAACTTACCCCCGGGAGAATATAAAGGTCAAGTATAGGGAGGCAGAAAAATGAAGGTATTAGTACTTAACTGCGGAAGTTCATCTGTGAAATACCAGCTTTTTGACATGGAAAAGGAGATCGCCCAGGCCAAAGGGCTGGTGGAGAGAATAGGGATAGACGGATCCAGGATCAAGCATACAAAAGAGGGAGACGAACCGGTCGTCAGAAATGCTGATATCCCGAACCACAAAGTGGCGATCAAATTTGTCCTTGAAGCTCTTCTTGACAAGGATCATGGTGTACTTGGATCTCTGGACGAGCTTACTGCAGTAGGCCATAGAGTGGTCCATGCTGGAGAGAAATTCGCCTGTTCGGTCCATATCACCAAGGAGGTCATCGATGCCCTTGAAGAGTGTGTGCCTCTGGCTCCCCTTCATAATCCTGCTAACCTTTCGGGTATAGAAGCCATGATGGAAGTTCTTCCCGAGATCCCCCAGGTGGGAGTCTTTGACACAGCTTTCCATCAGACCATGCCTGATTACGCATATACCTATGGTGTTCCCTATCATTACTATGAGAACTACCGGGTAAGGAGATACGGTTTCCACGGAACCAGCCATTTCTATGTTTCTCACAGGGCTGCCGAGATCCTGGGGAAACCGGTGGAAGAGTTAAAGATAGTTACCTGTCACATGGGTAACGGCAGTTCCATCGCCGCGGTCAAGGGAGGAAAATCCATTGATACTAGCATGGGTTTCACCCCTGTCCCAGGCGTGATCATGGGCACCAGGTCCGGTGATCTGGATCCACAGTTGATCACTTTCCTTGCAGAGCAGGATGGAATAGATCCCAAGGCAATGAACCATATTCTCAACAAGGAAAGCGGGATCCTCGGCATTTCCGGTGTAAGCAGTGACCTTCGTGATGTGGAAGAGGCAGCTAATAATGGCAACAAGAGAGCTCTGCTTGCGGAGAACATGCTGTATTACGCTGTGAGAAAATATATTGGAGCCTATGCCGCCGCCATGGGTGGTGTCGATGCAATTGTCTTCACTGCGGGTATCGGAGAGAACAGCATTTCCGCAAGGGAAAGGATCTGTGAAGGACTTTCCTTCCTCGGTGCTACCATTGACCCTGAAAAGAATAATATCAGGGGCAAGGAGGCTGTGATAAGTACCGATGACTCTTCCGTAAAGGTCCTTGTGGTACCTACCAACGAGGAACTGGTGATCGCAAGGGATACCAAGACAAAGATCCTGGAGCTCCAGTAGAATTAAACCCGGAGCAGGGAGGGAACCTGAATGGCAATAAAGGATATTCCTTCACAGTGGAACCTGAGGCTGGCACTGCCTGACAAGGATGATCCAAGGGAGATCACAGAAGCCTGGGATCTTGTCCTTGATGGCCCTATTGAATATGTGGCTCAGGAGTATTCCTTCAAAGGGCCCATATCTGTGAAGGTCAGGGGACACTGGGTAAAACCAGAATTCTACCTTGAGATAGGCCTGGAAGCTCTGGTTGAAGTTCCCTGTTCCAGATGTCTTGAACCAGTAAGTGTTGCATTAAATGATAAATTCGGTTATCTTTATGGTCTGTCAAATAAAAACGAGGAGGATACCCCTGATAGCGGGGATCAGAATTATATAAAGTTGCCCTTTATGGGGGCTCTTCTGGATGTTACCCAGCAGGTTTGGGATTCGTTGATCCTCACCCTCCCCGCGAACGTATTGTGCAGTGAAGACTGTCAGGGATTGTGTCCAGTATGTGGTCAGAACCTGAATTACGGAAAGTGTGAATGCAGACAGGATAACATGGACCCGAGACTTGAAATATTTCGGGATATGAAAACAGATATTGATAAAGATCAGAAGTAAAGGAGGGAAATGATATGGCTGTACCAAAAAGCAGGGTGTCTCATGCCCGTTCACATAAAAGGAAATCTCAATGGCTTTCTTCCGCGAAAGCATCGGAAATGAACGCATGCCCTAATTGTGGGGAAATCGTTATGAATTATCATGCCTGTCCTGAATGTGGTCACTATAAAGGACGCAAAGTGGTCGCCAAAGAAGAGGAAGCTGAAGAGTAGGTTTTTTCGGAGAAAACCCTTCAGAGCTATCTGGAAACCATCCTGAGAGAGGCTTGAAAAAGCCTCTCTCTTTTTATTTCATTCTGTCTTGACCCTCCAGGAAAAAAGTTTTATACTTCCTGTCATTAGTAGTAGATATTAATAGCAGGTCTTAAGATTAAGGAGGTCAACTCCATCAGATCTACAAACAAGAGGACCCGCCAGCAAAAACTCAGAAAACTTCTCAAGCTGAACCCTCTTCTTACCGACAAGGAACTGGCCGACAGGCTCGATGCCAGCATAGGTACTGTCAGGCTGGACAGAGCCCTTCTGGGTATCCCCGAACTCCGGGAGAGAATGAAGATCATGGCCCAGGAGGCCACCAGCAAATTGAGATCCCTCAAACAGGAAGAAGTAATAGGAGATCTTCTTGAGCTTGAGCCGGACAGGTGGGCTTTGTCGATGCTTCAGACCAGAAAGGATATGGCTTTCAGGCATACCGACCTGGTCTGGGATCATTATATTTATTCCCAGGCAAGCTCAGTGGCCATCGCAGTGGTACAGGCGGACATGGTTATCGTAAGCTCCATGCGATGTAACTACAAAGCCCACGCCAGGGTGGGAGATGTTCTGACTGCAAGGGCAAAAGTGGGTATCCACAAAGGGGACAAATACATCGTAAGTGTCAGGACCAGAGTGGCAAGTGAGGAGATCTTCGTAGGGCGATTTATTGTAAGCGCCATTGATGCCGGGGAAAGAATGTTTCCAGAGAGGAGTGCTTCCCTTTGATTTTAGCCCTTGATGCCATGGGTGGTGACCTTGCACCGGTTGAAACCTGCAAGGGGGCTGTGAAGGCCTGTTCCATGTATCAAGACATGGAAATAGTCCTTGTGGGAGATCAGGAGAGAATAAAAAAAGAAATGGAGACCGTATCTTCCGGAATACGGTCAAGACTTCACATATGTCATGCTGAAGAAGCGATCGGCATGGAAGAGATGCCGGCAGTGGCAATAAGAAAAAAGAGGCAGTCCAGCCTTAGACTGGCCATGCAGATGGTCCATTCGGGAGAAGCACAGGGATGTGTTTCTGCAGGTAATACAGGAGCTATTGTGGCAGGCGGTGTCCTTGTGGTAGGTCGTATATCGGGTATCGACAGACCTGCCCTTGGTGTTGCACTGCCTACCCCTAACAGGACCACTTTCCTTCTTGATGTCGGGGCTACGGTAAGATGTAAACCCATCAATCTTTACCAGTTCGCTCTCCTGGGAGACTTTTACTCCAGACATATCCTTGGAGTTTCAAACCCCGAGATATCCCTCCTTTCTAACGGTTCGGAGGAAATAAAGGGAGATGAAGTGGTACTGGCTGCCAGGAACTTCATTAGGGAAAGCCATATTAATTACACGGGATATATCGAGGGAGATGATATTCCCTACGGCAGAACTGACGTGGTAGTGTGCGACGGTTTTACAGGTAATGCTGTCCTGAAGTTCGCAGAGGGTCTTGGCCAGGCCATCTATTCCATGATCAAGGAGGAGATGGGGCATCGGTTCCTGCCTAAAGTGGGGATGGCATTTCTACTTCCCATGCTGAAGGATCTGTGGAAGAGGCTTGATTATGAGAAACATGGAGGGACGCCGCTTCTCGGAGTAAATGGTGCTGTTATAAAAGCTCACGGGAGGTCGAAGTCTCCCGCTATAACGAGTGCCCTCTCCGTGGCACGGAATTTTGTAAGGCAAAGAGGTGTAGAACTGATCAAGAGAGAATTAGAGCAAGGAGGAGGTATCTGATGGCTTTATTTCAAGGGAGGGAAGTTGCTATCCTGGGTACAGGTGCCTATGTGCCGTCCAGGGTCCTTACAAATGATGAACTTTCCCAAATGGTAGAGACAAGTGATGAATGGATATTGGCAAGAACAGGGATCAGGGAAAGACATATCGCGGAACCAGGAGAGCTTACGACTGACCTTGCCGAGAAGGCTTCTCTCCAGGCTCTGGAAAACGCCGGTGTGGAAGCTGATGAGATCGATATGATAATCGTGGCGACCAACACTCCTGATACTGTCTTCCCGGGTGTAGGGCCTAAACTCCAGGGGCGACTCAACGCTCCAGAGGCTGGTGCCTTCGACCTTCAGGCAGGTTGTACAAGCTGCATCTATGCCTTGTCTGTAGGTGCAGCAGGTATAGCATCAGGCTTATGGACCAAGGTCCTTGTCATAGGAGCGGAAGTATTGTCCAGGGTCATCAACTGGGAGGACAGGAATACCTGTGTTCTCTTCGGAGATGGAGCAGGGGCAGTCCTACTGGGACCATCTGACGGGTCCAGCGGAAGGCTCCTTTCGGCCGAACTCAGAGCCGACGGGACGAAGCATGATTACATTACTCTTCCGGGAGGCCTGGTAGAGAATCCGGCCTCGGAACAGACCCTCGCCGATGGGCTCCACTATGTTCACATGAAAGGTAATGAGGTTTTCAAGTTCGTCAACCGGATATTACCCGATTTCCTTAAGGAGCTTTGCCGTGAATCGGGATTCAGTCCTGACAATATTGACTGGTGGATCTTCCATCAGGCAAACCTGAGGATCATAGAAGGAGTAACAAAAAGGCTCGAGGTATCAACTGAAAAAGCTGTGATCAATCTTGATCATTATGGAAATACTTCTGCTGCATCAACCCTCATAGCTCTTCATGAGGCTAGATCAGACGGCAGGATCCGTAGAGAAGACAAGGTCCTCCTGACAAGCTTTGGTGCCGGGATGACCTTTGGAGCTGTGCTTTATAAAGCGTGAGGTGAAGTTTATGTGGAATAACCGGATCAATGCGTTGTTGAATACCACCTATCCCCTTATCCAGGGCGGTATGGCCTGGGTGGCGGATGCCCAGCTTGCGTCAGCTGTGAGCAATGCCGGAGGGCTTGGGGTGATCGCTGCAGCGAACATGCCCCCTGATCTTCTTGAAAAGGAGATATGTAAAGCCAGGGAAATGACTGATAAGCCCTTTGGCCTGAACATAATGCTCATGTCTTCCACTGCTGAAGATGCTATTGAACTTGCGGCCAATTACAGGGTTCCGGTGGTCACAACTGGAGCTGGAACTCCCGGCAAAGTCATAGAAAGGCTGAAGCCCCTCGGTACCACTGTTATACCGGTAGTTGCATCCGTGGCACTTGCAAGAAGAGTGGAGAGACAGGGTGCTGATGCTATCATCGCAGAAGGAACGGAAGCGGGAGGTCATATCGGAGAGATAACCACTATGGTCCTGGTCCCCCAGGTAGCTGAATCCGTAACTATCCCCGTCATAGCTGCTGGTGGTGTGGCGGATGGGAGAGGTATTGCAGCAGCATTTGCCCTTGGTGCGGAGGGTGTTCAGGTGGGTACCAGGCTGGTGTGCTGCAGGGAGTCATCTGTCCATCAGGCCTACAAGGATTCCATTCTCAAGGCAAAGGATAGAAGTACTGTGGTCACAGGAAAATATACGGGTCATCCAGTCCGGTGTCTGAGCAACAAGCTAACTGCCGAGTTCGCAAAAATGGAGAGGGATAATATTCCTGTAGAAGAATTCGAAAAGTTTGGATCAGGCAGGTTGAGATCAGCGGTAGTCGAGGGAGATATGGAGTGGGGTTCAGTGATGGCTGGACAGTGTGCAGGTCTTGTCAGAACCATTGAACCTGCAAGGGACATTATCTTGCAGATGTTCAGGGAAGCAGAAGAAGTGTTGAGCCGCCTTAGCAGAAGCTCTGTGGATCTCTTTCCCGGAGGTGATGACAATTGAGCTATGCCTTGATCTTTCCGGGTCAGGGTGCCCAGGAAGTAGGAATGGGGAAAGACCTGTTCGACAACTTCAGGGTCGCAAAAGAGACCTTTCTTTCAGCAGATGAAGCCCTGGGCTTCAAGTTGAGCCAGACTATTTTTCAGGGTCCTGAACAGGAACTTCAGAAAACTGCTTTTACCCAGCCTGCCATATTGACAATGAGCATAGCGGCTTACAGGGTACTGGTGGAGATGATGGGCAAAACCCCTGAACCAGCTTTTGTAGCAGGACACAGCCTGGGCGAATATACTTCCCTGGTAGCCTCAGGATCCATTTCACTTGAAGAAGGCGTGAGGCTTGTACATCTGAGGGGAGAACTGATGCAGGAAGCCGTCCCCATCGGCGAAGGTTCCATGGCTGCAATACTTGGTCTGGACAAGGATTCAGTTATCTCTATCTGTGAGGAAGTCTCGGGAGAAAGGGTCTGCGACGCAGCCAATTTCAATTCTCCCGGCCAGGTAGTGATCTCCGGTCATACAGATATGGTAGAGGAGGCAGTTAGACTGGCATCTGAAAAGGGGGCAAAACGGGCGGTAAAGCTCAAAGTGAGTGCTCCATTTCACAGTTCTCTCATGAAAAGCGTAAGCATGAAACTGAGAGAGGCAGCCCTTCTTTGTCAATGGCGGGAACCTTACTGTCCTGTGGTCGCCAATGCTACAGCCCGGCCCGAGCATGAGGTGGAGACCATAATCGAAGCCCTCGTGGAACAGACCTATAAACCTGTACTCTGGTCAGGATCAGTTGAATACATGGGGCTTCAGGGTGTAGATACTTTTTACGAGATCGGGCCAGGGAGAGTTCTGTCCGGACTGGTCAGGAAATGCCTCAAAGGTGTTAATGTCCATGCAGCAGGAGATATTAGCGGACTGGAACAGATGGTTCAACTTATGGAAGGGAATGACGGATAATGGCAGGATCTGGCAAGCTTGCCCTTGTTACGGGTGGCGGAAGAGGAATAGGTAAAGCAATTTCCATGGAACTTGCAAAAAGAGGTTATGACCTGGCCATAAACTATTCGAGAAGCGAAGAGGCTGCCCGGATAACCTGTGAGGAGATCAGGTCTCTTGGAAGGAATGTCAAGGCCTTTCAGGCTGATGTTTCAGACCCCGATCAGGTGAGAGGATTATTCAAAGCGATACAGGACACCATGGGTAATGTGGATATTCTGGTTAATAACGCAGGTATAACAAGGGATAACCTCCTCATCAGGATGAAAGATGACGAGTGGGAGAAGGTCATTTCCGCGAATCTTTCCTCGGTGTATTACTGTTCCAGGGAAGCCATTAAGAAAATGGTAAAGGCCAGGTGGGGAAGGATCATAAATCTGTCCTCAGTGGTTGCTCTCATAGGAAATGCTGGACAGGCGAACTATGTGGCTTCAAAATCAGGTATTATTGGTCTGACAAAGACCATAGCCCGCGAATATGGAGCCAGGGGTATTACTGTAAATGCGGTTGCCCCAGGTTTCATTGAAACGGATATGACAAGTGTTCTTTCCGAAGAAGTAAGGAAAGCCATGCTTTCCCAGATACCTCTGGGAAGGCCTGGAAAACCAGAAGATATCGCAAGGGTGGTAGCTTTCCTTTCTTCGGATGATGCAGCCTATATCACAGGACAGGTCATCGCCATTGACGGCGGTATGACCATGTGCTGATAATCCCAGAAGGGAGGTGAAGTTAATGAAAAAGGAAGAACTGCTTTCCCGTCTCAAGGAGATCATTGTTGACAGACTCGATGTGGAAGATGAGCAGATAGTACCGGAAGCATCATTTGTGGAAGATCTCGGAGCTGACTCTCTTGATATCGTTGAACTTATCATGGGTATCGAGGAGGAATTTGATATTGAGATCCCTGACGAGGATGCTGAAAAGCTTACCACCGTTGGTGAGGCAATGAATTACACCTTCAGCAAGCTCGATATCGAAGAATAGTAATACTGATGCAGTTATAAACAAATAAACGGGGAAGGGGTACCCCCCCTCCCCGTATTCTGAGGGTTGAAGAGAATCAGAGGATTGAGACAGCCCTTGACAGAGGAGTGAACACAATTTGAGAAGGGTCGTAATTACAGGGCTTGGACCAGTAAGCCCCATAGGTCACGGGAAGGAAGAATTCTGGAAGGCCCTGAAAGAGGGACGCAATGGGGTTGCTACCATAGAACAGTTCGATGTGACCGGATATCCTGTTACATTCGGGGCTGAGATCAAAGGCTTTGACCCCACTCTCTGGATGGATAAAAAAGAAGCCAGAAGATCTGATAAGGTTATCCAGTTTGCTCTGGCTGCAGCTTCCATGGCTGTCGAGGATGCTGCCCTCTGTCTGGAAGATGTGGACCCCCACAGGTTTGGTGTTTATATCGGCAGTGGCCAGGGTGGCATTGAAACAAGTTTCAATAACTTTCATATCCTCATGGAAAAGGGACCAAACAGGGTCAGCCCTTTCTTCATTCCCATGATGATAAGCAACATGTCTGCTGCCTATGTGGCTATAAAGTTCAAGGCCAAAGGGCCCTGTATGTGTATAGTCACAGCCTGTGCCACCTCAACGGATACCATAGGCCAGGCTTTTCATACCATTCTCAGGGATGATGCTGATATCATTCTGGCTGGTGGTTCAGAGTCGGCTTTAAGATCCATAGGGATCGCCGGTTTTGCAGCTATGAAGGCACTCTCCACGAGGAATGATGAACCCCAGAGGGCTTCCCGTCCCTTTGATAGAGACAGGGATGGTTTCATAATGGGGGACGGAGCAGGCATTCTTGTCCTGGAAGAACTTCAACATGCCCTTGACAGGGGGGCTCATATCTATGCAGAACTGGTGGGATATGGTTCGACCTGTGATGCCAGTCATATTACTGCTCCTGATGCAGAGGGAGAAGGTGCAGTAAGAGCAATGAAACAGGCCATGGCAAGAGCCAAATGGAGGATAGAGGACGTGGACCTTGTGAATGCCCATGGAACTTCGACGGTCCTGAATGATAAGATGGAATCTGCTGCAATAAGGTCCCTTTTCGGTGAGCACACGGATTCACTTATGGTAAATTCAACCAAATCAATGATAGGTCACTGCCTTGGGGCAGCCGGCGCTCTTGAAACCATTGCCGCTATCCAGGCCCTGGAAGAAGGATTTGTGCATCCTACCATAAACTATGAAAATCCTGATCCTGAATGTGACATTCCCGTGGTCGGTAAAGAGGGTATTATTGCTGACGTAAGCAGGATATTGATCAACAATTTCGGTTTTGGCGGTCATAACGGGGTTCTTGCTATTCAGAGATATTAACTATATAAGCCAAATGGACTAAAGGGAGATAAACCTTTTGGAGTCGGAAGTAAAAAAAAGATGGTGGTTAAAGGAACTGGAGCTTTTTCAGAAAAAAACGGGATATTTTTTCAATAACCCCCTTCTTCTTGAGGAAGCCCTGACGCATGCCTCTTTCTCGCATGAATCGGGGCTGCCTTTTTGCAATGAAAGACTTGAGTTCCTTGGAGATGCAGCGCTGGAGCTGTTAGTTTCAAAGCAGCTTTATACGGAATTTCCGGATCTTGATGAAGGTTCTCTGACGAGAATGAGAGCCAACCTGGTCTGTAGGGATTCATTGGCTGAATGGGCAGTTGAGCAGGGGGTCTCAAAACTGATCCGCCTGGGAAAAGGGCTTGAAAAGAAACGTAATCACGGGGATATGGAAGTGCTTTCCTCAGTTCTGGCTGATGGTGCGGAGGCTTTCTTCGGATCGGTCTTTCTTGACGGTGGACTCTCATCTCTGACCCCTGTGATCGAAACGTATATGGATTTCCAGATGGCCAGGAACAGGATGGACCCAGCGGCTGATCCTAAATCCAGACTTCAGATAAGAGCTCATCAACGCACACTGGGCCAGCCCTCCTATAAACTTGTATCAGTGGAAGGTCTTTCTCATGAGCCCATGTTCCATGTGGCCGTATTTCTGCAGGGAAAGGAATATGGGTCTGGCATGGGATCTTCCCGGAAAGCGGCTGAATTCAATGCTGCAGAAAAGGCCCTGCAGGAGCTTGAAAGATCAGATTGACCAGGGGCTGCCCAGGACCCTTTCAGAGGGGTCTGAGAAGGGGTCCTTTTTATCCCAATCTTCTGACAGGAGTGATCCAATGAATTCTTCCAGAAAACTTCCCCTTATCATAGCTCTTGATACCCCAACGGTCATGGATGCTGAAAAAATCCTTGAAAAGATCGAGGGGCATGTGTCTTATTTAAAAATAGGGCACAGACTTTATGCTCTTGGTGGTACCCCTTTCCTTGAAGGACTGGTGAAGAAGGGATTTAAAGTGTTCCTGGACCTTAAGCTCCATGACATTCCAAATACTGTAAGCATTGCCCTGGAACCTTTTTTGGATCTGGGTCTGTGGTCATTGACACTTCATACTGCAGGAGGAAGAGCCATGCTGGAAGAGGCGGTCAAAACGAAGGGGAAACACGGGTCTTCCACGCTTCTCCTTGGGGTTACCGTATTGACCAGCCATTCAGAATCCTCCTGGGAGGAGGTCAACCCGGGCTGTGACCTCTCCAGTGCACTTATGGAGAGGGCAACCCTGAGTGCGGAGGCAGGCCTGGACGGTATCGTATGTTCTCCTCTGGATCTTGAGGTGATCAAACGATCAGGAGGGAGGGATCTCCTGAGGATCGTTCCGGGCATAAGGTTCAGGGAGGGACAGGATGATCAGAAAAGGATCACCCGGCCCGGACAGGCCTTCAGGAACGGTGCGAGTTACATAGTCATGGGAAGGCCTGTGATCAATGCGTCAAATCCGGTGGATGTGATAGAAAAGGTTTGGGAAGAGTACAGGGAGGTTCAGAATGCAAGAGATGAAAGATCGTAACTTGCTTAAGGTCATGGAAGAGACCGGTGCTTTGCTCAGGGGACACTTCCTGTTGACCTCAGGGCTTCATAGTGAGTTCTATATGCAATGTGCCCTTCTGCTGCGTTTTCCTGAGCATGCTTTCGATGCAGGTCAGGAAATTGCCGAAAAAACAAGGCATCTTTCCCCCGATATGGTCGCAGCTCCGGCTGTAGGGGGTCTTATTATTGGGCATGAAGTCGCGAGAGCACTGGGGACACCGTTCATTTTCTGTGAAAGGGAATCAGGCATGATGGCGCTGAGACGTTTCCCTTTTCCTGAAGGAAAGCGGGTACTTGTGGTAGAGGATGTTATAACCACCGGAGGTTCAGTCCTTGAAGTGGGGACATTGATGCAGCAGAATGGATGTGACTGGGTGGGTTCCGCATGTATCGTCGACAGAAGCGGGGGAGAACATGTTCTTCCAGAAAATCCCCAGTCCCTCTGCAAGGTGGATTTCCCCCTTTATCAGCCCTCTGAGTGTCCTCTCTGCAAGAAGGGCCTGCAGCTTGTGAAGCCAGGAAGCAGAAAGTTTAAATGACCTTTTTCCGGGATCCAGTGGAGTACTTTAATGAATAGCTACGATCAGGTTCCCGGATCGAAGAGACCCGTTTCTTTCTTTGTAATCCTGCTTATTTGTTCTATTCTGGTCTTTACCTGTGCAGAACCTGCTACCCCACAAAACATCGAAGGAAAATGGGAGCTATGGTGTACAACTCCCTGGATAGGACTGGTAGCAGGCTTTGTTGGCGGTGTACATGTAGATGTCCATGTGATCATGGACTGGGATCAGGAGGGAGAACTTCAGGTCATGGAGGATCCTGGCAAGATCCCCAAGGGAGGAAAGGTTCTTGCCATGGACAAAGAAGATCCGTTCATCCCCTCCAGAGACCCAGGCAAAGCACTGGATATCTCATTTCTTTATACCTTTATACCAGTGGAGAGAACTCAACTGAACATTCTTTTTTCAGATCCGGCCTCTCTTCCTTTTATTGCTCAGAGGGTATTGACCTCCCTTTCCTATTTTGACCCCGTGCATTACTCCTACTATCAGAGAAGGCTTGCAGAATTCCAGAGTCGGCTTGAGAGTACAGTAATGGTGGGGACAAGACTTCTTAAAGGTGTTTCGGTCCTGGATATTTCTCTCTACAGTCAGAGGATCCTTCAGGCAGCCGGATGCAAGATCATCCAACCGCAGGCTGATTTCTGGGACTTTCTTGATTCTCCCGAGAGTGTGGACCTCTATACGGGAGAATTCAAAGATTACCTTGGAAAAGGTCTTGTGGTGGTGGCTGATTTCTGGACACCCCGTGCGATAAGGGATTTCATGATTGAGAACGATCTGGGTGTGGTCTTCCCAAAACCTGATTCCAAAGAAGACCTGTTCCTTTCGTGGCATATGAAATATCTTTCCATCTGGAATGAAACACACTAGCTTTATTCCCCGGAGAGCAGTGCGAAATCACTGCTCTCCGGGGAAGCAAAAGAGAAAAAAGAAGAGCCCCTATTTTAAAGATGATCGATCAATTCGATCTGACCTTTCCCCGAAGAGAAGTGACCTATTATTTCAGATCTTTCAAAACCGACCCCTTTCAGTGCCTGCAGAAATTCAGAACTTTTTGAAGGGTCAACAGCGAGAAGAAGCCCTCCAGATGTCTGTGCATCAAAGACCATATCCACCAGGGTCTCCTCATGTCTGTCCAGTCCAGTAACAGAATCTTCGTACTGGATACGGTTATTATATGTTCCTGCCGGGAGCATGCCCATTCCAGCGAGTTCCAAGGCTCCAGGAAGAAGGGGTATATTCTTCAGACCCAGCTGAAGGTTCACGTTTCCTGCAGAGATCATATCCAGAGCGTGACCTGCCAGGCCGAAGCCCGTTACATCTGTACAGGCATGTATTGCGTTAAGGAGTTCCTTCTCTATCTTCAGAGGGATGTCGTTAAGGGTGGACATCCATTTCACGGCTTCTTCAGGTCCTTTGGGATCTTCCACCATGTCCGCCTTTATCGCAGTGGATATTACACCAGTGCCAAGGGGTTTTGTAAGCAGCAGGTGGTCTCCAGGCATTGCACCCGTGATCTTCCATATTTCTCTGAGGGATACTTCACCATAGACGGCAAGACCGTATTTGGGTTCTTCGTCCTCCACGCTGTGTCCGCCGACAAGGAAAGCGCCTGCCTCTGTGACCTTCTGGTGTCCTCCGGAAAGTATCTTTTCAAGGATATCCAGTTCGAGGGTCTTTATTGGAAATCCAACTATATTCAGGGCTATGAAGGGTTTGCCCCCCATGGCGAAAACATCGCTTAAAGAGTTTGCTGCAGCGATCTGTCCCCAAATGAAGGGGTCGTCAACTATGGGGGTTATGAAATCCACAGTCATGACAGCGGCTCTTTCATGGTCCAGAGTCCATATGGCAGCATCTTCTCCAGAAGACCAGCTGGTTATGAGTCTTTCATGTTCAGGGAAAGGTATGTTACTCAGTGTTTTATCAAGGTCCCCCGGACCTATTTTGGCTGCTCACCCACTGGTTCTTGACATTTCAGTCAATCTCATCAAAAGTGCCTCCTAAATTCCATATCGTAATAGGGATTATAACAAAGAGGCCTGAATTGATAAAGGGTATGGCTTATTCATATGTGATTGGTGCATGGATTACATCTGCTGCAGAAAAACTCATGGAAAAACCGCCGAACTCGACAACCAGCTCTCCGGTTGTCCCGATCCTTCGGGCGATACCTTTCCGGCTACCATCATCGGTGATTATCTCTACGCCCCTGCCAAGGGTGGAACAGTTGGCAGAATATCTCTCCACCAGTTCTTCATCACCTTTTTCAATCAGAAGAGATATTTCTCCGTGAAGGGAGGAGATGATCCGTGCAGCGAGGAGGGAAAGGTCCAGTTTCTTCCCAAGGATAATCCTGAGGGAAGTGAACTTGTCCTGCAGTTCGGGGGGGACCTCTTCTTTTCCTATATTTCCGTTGATACCCATTCCCACAACGGCAAAATGGATCCTGTCCGGTTCCATAGATGCTTCTGAAAGGATACCCGCCACCTTCCTTTCTTTCCAGAGCACGTCGTTAGGCCACTTAAGGTCGAAAGAGCAGCCGGTAGTCCATAGCAGAGCTTCTTTTAACGCGAGAGCGGCAGCAAGGCTTACCATCTGAAGACTTGATGGGCTCAGGTCAGGTCTTAATACAATCGACATGTACAGCCCCCCGGGTGGAGAAAACCATTTCCTTTCCCTTCTTCCTCTGCCAGTCTTCTGGATAGAAGAAAGAAAGACAGTACCTTCGGGACATCCCTTTCGAGCCAGGTCCTTTGCATTGGTCTGAGTTGAACCGGTACTATCCAGGAGGATTATCTCATCACCCCAGGGACAACCATCGGAAATATTGGCACTGACCAATGTAGGGGAGAGATCTATTCCCCATCCTTTCCCCAGGCGATACCCTCTCTGGGGTACTGATTCAACTGGTATCCCTTCACTTCTGAGAGATTCCACGGCTTTCCAGATGGCCTGTCGGCTTACCTTTGATCTTGTTGCCAGTTCTCTCGAGGTAAGTATCTCATCCGGGTACTGAAGAAGAGATCTCAGCAACTGGCTTTTGGTAAATGTACTCCTTAGCATAGGTCTATCATCCCTTTTCGTTTTAGGGCTGCTAACGATGATATAATGAAAAACTTGAAGGAACAACGATCAAGTGGATTTTTTAGGAGGTTGGAATATGTCATCTATGGTGAACAATTCTCTCGTTATGGAGGGACTGCATTCGTCATTCAAGGAAATGCAGGACAGTCTTTGACCTTGATAACGACAGGCAAAAGGTTTCTGAACTTGAAAAAAAGATGTCGGGCCCTGATTTCTGGAAACTTGAGGATGCTCAGTCAATTACCAGGGAACTGGCTAATATAAAGAACAGACTGGAGGATCTTGAGGATATCAGGAGCGAGATCGAGGACCTGGATGCCCTTTTGGAGATCCTCGAGGAGGAAAGTGATACTGAACTTCAGGGAGAGTTTGAAGAAAGAGCCGGAAAACTTGAGGAAAAACTTGAAATAGAGAAACTTTCTCTGCTCCTCAATCAGGAACATGATGATGTCAATGCGATCGTGACAGTTCATGCAGGCGCAGGTGGTCTGGATTCACAGGACTGGGCCGAGATACTCTACAGAATGTACCTTAGATGGGCCGAGAAACGGGGATTTCGGGTTAAGGTCCTTGATCTTCTCCAGGATGAGGAAGCCGGGATCAAGAGTGTGACCTTCCTTGTGCAGGGTCTGAATGCTCACGGTTTTCTCAGATCTGAAATGGGAGTGCACCGGCTTGTAAGGATCTCCCCATTTGATACTGCCAAGCGGAGACATACCAGTTTTGCATCTGTGGATGTCTGTCCGGAGCTTCCTGATGACGTGGAGGTGGAGATCAGGTCCGAAGATCTCAGGGTGGATACTTTCCGCTCCAGTGGGGCGGGTGGTCAGCATGTAAATATGACTGATTCCGCCGTCAGGATCACGCATATTCCAACGGGAATAGTGGTGAGTTGTCAGAACGAGAGATCCCAGCATATGAACCGTCAGGTGGCCATGCAGATCCTGAGATCACGTCTTTATGAAAAGCTACTTCAGGAAAGGCAGGAAGCTCTTGATGTCATCCAGGGTGAAAAGAAGGAAATAAGCTGGGGAAGTCAGATCAGATCATATGTGCTGCATCCGTATACTCTTGTAAAGGATCATCGAACTGAGCACGAAACAGGTAACGTACAGGGTGTTCTGGATGGACAGATAGATGATTTCATCCTGGCTTATCTCAAGTGGAACAGTCATTCCCCAAGCCGGAAAGCCTAGGGAATGGGCGGTTAAGACCACAGAAAGGAAGATGGATAATATGCAGCGAGACCGAAGGGTGGCCTATCTACTGATCCTTGCATTTTTGACAGGTATGATGTGCTTTTCTCCCGCACCTTCGCTTGCCCAGGCATCTCCTTTTACACCACAGAGGAAGACAATGTCAGTGCAGGAGATCAAGCCGGGGATGAAAGGGGAAGCCTTTACCGTCATCAGAGGAAACAGACTTGTGTCTTTCCCTGTAGAGATCATAAGCATTCTTCCCCGAAAAGGTGTACCGGAAAACCTGATAATGATAAAGGCAGAAGGGCCCGTTATAGATGAAACAGGCGGTATAGCGGCCGGAATGAGCGGCAGTCCTGTCTACGTGGATAACAAGTTGATAGGAGCCATAGGCTATGGATGGAACTTTTCAGAACATGACCTTGGTCTTGTAACTCCTGTGGAAGATATGTCCGCTATATGGGAATTACCGGAGAGAGTGCCTTCCCTATCTCCTCCCGCCTCAAGAAAAAAGAGTGCCTCTGGAAGTGAGAAAGACGGCAATGGTCCTGTCTCAGATGACCTCCGGAAGGATGGGACCCTTCTGCTTCTTGAGGATCCCAAACCGGAACAGAGGGCTCCTTTCTTTGCTGACGGTATCAGTTCCAGGGCGGCCGAAAGGATATCCCTCAGCCTTGGAAATCCAATATCCCTTGTTGGAGGAGCTTCAATGGGGGAACTTCCGGTGGAATACAATGCTTCGATCAAACCTGGCGAAGCAGTCGGAGTTCTCCTGGCATGGGGTGATGTTTCCATGGGAGCTACGGGTACTCTGACCGCCCTTTCAAAGGATGGCCGTTTCATAGCTTTTGCCCACCCCTTCCTCAACCGGGGATATGGTGCCTACCCGTTGACGAGGTCGTGGATCCATAATGTAGTCCCCAGTGTTCAGGCACCCTTTAAAGTTGGTTCTCCCCTTGCAATAATCGGATCTGTTACACAGGACAGGTCTCAGGCCATTGGAGGAAGGATCGGTTTTTTCCTTCCATCGGTGGACGCATCCATAGGCCTGAAGGATCTTGATAATGACAGGAATTCATTCAAAAGGTTCCATATGGCTCAGGACCCTTTCCTGATATCGGAGATTTTACCGGACGTGACACTGGGAGTGATAGATGAATTGTGGGGTAGAAAGGGAGAAGGCACCGTCAAAATAAAGGTCCAGGTGGAAGGCAGGGGGCTTTCGGATGGCTGGGAAAGGACCAACTATCATTTCTCTGACAAGGATATAGCCAAGGAGACCATGAAGGAGATCCTGGAAATAACCCAGATCCTTTCGCTTAACCCCTTCAGGGAGATCATGCCTCTTGGGATTCACCTGGACCTGGAAATAACCACCACCCCCAGGATCCTTTTTATTGAAGGTCTTAAACTGAAGCAGAAGGAAGCCCGGCCTGGAGAGGAAATATTGGCGGAAGTACTTCTCAGGCCTTATCGGAAAGCCCAGGTCAGGAAGGAATTCAAACTCAGGGTACCTGAAGATATGATCGGTCCCTCAGAGGTTATAGTAAGAGGAGGAGGGATCGCTCCCCTGGAGCAGGAATCCATTGCAAGGGGATATGAAACGATCTCTTCCTTCGAGGAACTCCTTCAGGAAATGAGTGCCCAGGAAACGAACAATGAGGTGATCATAGAGCTTGTGGGTGGAAAGACCACTGATTTCCAGGAACCGGAAGACGATGATCAGGATGATCTGCTTAGCCAGGTAAAAAAGAAAAGGATAGAAGAGGGAACTCTAAGGATCTTCAAAGCTGATTACTATGTGGAAGGTCTACTTCGAAAGAATATCAAAATACTTCCTTCTTCAGCCCCTTCGAAGTAGTTCAAAGAGCATGTTCAGCCAGTCTGCTCAGCATATCCGGAGGTGCATTTCATGTTCATTACCATCGAAGGTATAGATGGAACAGGCAAAAGCACCCAGGCTTCCGCGATAGTAGATCGGCTTTCCGGGATCTATGGCAAAAACCAGATAATCTGGACCCGGGAACCTGGAGGTTGGAAGCAGGGTGATCTTGTAAGGGATCTTTTACTGCATACGGACCTGAAACATCTTCACAGCGAGCTTTATCTATTCCTTGTAGATCGATGCGAACATGTGGCTCAGGTGATAAAACCTGCCCTTGATTCAGGCAAGATAGTAGTATGCGAGAGATACACCGACTCAACCCTGGCCTATCAGGTATGGGGCAGGGGCCTTTCCCGGGAGAAAGTGGAGGATCTTTTTGCCTGGAGCACTTTCCCGGTTCCCGACGTTACTATCTGGCTGGATATGAACGTTCAGGATGCCCTGAAAAGAGTTACATCCAGGGGCAGTAGCGACAGGATCGAGTCGGATGGGGTAAACTTTCTGGAGAGGGTAAGAAAGGGGTATATGGCTCTTTGCGCGATAGAGCCTCATCGGATCCACAGGATCAATGCAGAAGGTAGCCAGGAGAACGTAAGGACCAGAGTCCTTGCATTCATTGACCAGAAATTGTCCTGCATGGATTGACAAGGTAGATATGTTTGTCATGTTAGCAAGCGGAGGAGCAGTTCCATGGATACAGGAGAGGTGATCATAAGATCGCAAGGCTGGAAAGATTTCAGCTATGCCTGCAGGGAGGGGCAAGTTCCCCATACTCTTGCTATTAGGGCAAAAAAAGAAATTCATTCTGAGAGTGTTTTGATGTTTGCCGAAAAACTGCTCTGTCTTAACGGAGTTGGAAATGATGAGTGCCCATCCTGTCGAGAATGGCATAACGGTGCTCATCCGGATCTCCTGGTCTATGGTAGTCTGGACAAGGCTCCAGGGATAGACATATGCAGGCAGATGATCCAGGAGATTCCTCTTAAACCTGTTGTATCCTCAAGGAGAGTGGCTGTAGTCTTTTCCGCAGATAAACTTTCCATTCCTGCTTCTAACAGTCTTCTGAAGTTGACCGAAGAACCTCCCGATCAGAGGGTTATTCTTTTAATGTTAGAAGAGGACAACCTGATCCCTACCCTGAAAAGTCGGTCCAGGACAATATTTATTCCCTTCGAAAAGCATTTTGAAACGATGGAGATCCCTGTGGGAGATGAACAATGGGTCCAGTGGATCCAGGATAATGCCGGAAAAGGCATTGACGAACTGATCGAAATACTTGACAGGTGGATAGACGATCGTGTAAATGAAAGGGATTTCGAAAAGGCTAAGGATCTTGAAACCATAAGACTACTTGCAAAAAGCCGTAAACTTTCAAAAAATATGGTCTTTGATATGATCTGCCTCTATTTCAAGGAGGGTATTATTCTTGACGATATATCTCGTGATATTTGGTAAGCCCAGGTATCTGGGAATAGTAGAGATCCCCGATATTGTGCCGGAGAAGGGAAGTTCCATAATTATCGATACCATGAGAGGTACTGAAATGGGGATCGTTGCCGGCCCAATAACGGAAGTGCAGGAGGAGAAATTCCGTGCTGCCTGTTCTGTGGAACCTCAGGAGGGTCAGGCAAAGGGAGGAGAACCTCTACTTCAGAACGTTACCTTCAATTCCCTTCCTGCCAGGGAGGATTTCCAGGCTATGGATGAAGAGAGACAGGAAGAGAAGGCAGTCCTTATAAAAGCCCGGGAATTATTGAGAGAACATGAGCTTCAGATGAAATTGGTCGATGTGGAATTCCTGCTGGACAGGAAAAAGCTGTTCTTTTATTTTACTTCGGAGCAAAGGGTCGATTTCAGAGCTTATGTCCGTGATCTTGCAAGGGAATTCAAAACCCGGATCGAACTCAGGCAAATTGGGGTCAGAGATGAAGCAAAAGCAGTAAAAGGGCTTGGACCTTGCGGTCAGCCCTGTTGCTGCAGTTACTGGCTCCATTCCTTTACGCCTATCTGTATCAAGATGGTGAAGGAGCAGAATCTTGCCCTTAATCCAACCAAGATATCCGGTATCTGTGGAAGGCTTATGTGCTGTATGAGCTACGAACACCAGAACTACAAGGAAATATGGAATTCCCTGCCCAACCCAGGCACCAAGATCAAATCGGCAAAGGGGAATTTTATCCTGACAGGAATAGAACTTTCAAAGAATTGTGCGAGGATAAGGAGTCCTGAAGGGGCAGAGTTGAATGTTCCCCTGGAAGACTTTGGAAGTTTCAGGGGCCGGGTTCTTCAGGGGGAGGAATGGGAAGACCTTCTATACAAGGCAAAACCGGTACCACCGCTGGAACAGGAAAAATTCCAGTTTCCATCAGCTGTTTCAGAGATTCCTGCAGAGGTTCGGAAAAAGAAAGAAGGAGGGCCCCGAAAGAAACCCCGCGGCAATGAATCCGGATCAAGATCAGAAACCAAAGAAACTCCCGTTAAAACAGAAAAAGGGAAACCCTCTCAGGGAAGGAAAAAGAAACGGAAAAAACCGGGTAAATCCGGGAAACCCGGAAAAACTCCGAAAACTGGAAGTCCCCTTGAGGAAGGAGTTAAAAAACCTCATCCCTCTCAGGGAAAGTTCAAGTCCCGAAAAGGTAAAAAGGGGAAACCGGGTAACAAAAATCGCAAACCTGGTCAGGGTTCTGCCCCGTCTGAAAAAGGCAAACCAAAGGACCAGGGCAATTGATCTTTTCTGAAATATCAGGATCCAAAAGGGGCTGAAATCATTAATGCTCAATTCTATTACAGGAAGACTCCGGGGGGTAAGGAATAACTGGAGTGGCGGTCTTTTATCCATATTCAGGAGTACCGAGATCAATGAAGATTTCTGGGAGGAACTGGAAGGCAACCTAATATCCGGAGATGTAAGTGTTGAGATAGTGGATGATCTGATCGATTCAATGAAAGATCTCTGCAGAAAAAAGAACTTTAAAACGCCTTCCCAGCTTCTCGAGGCATTTTCCAGCCTTATTGAAGAAAGACTTGCTTCAGTGGATGGAATGGGTCAGGGTCTGGCCCCCGGAGGTTCGCCATCAGTGATCATTCTGGTGGGTGTTAACGGATCAGGTAAGACCACTTCAGCTGGTAAACTGGCCTCTCATTTTGCGTCTGAAGGGAGAAAGGTCATATTTGCCGCATCAGACACCTTCAGGGCTGCGGCAGTGGACCAACTGAAGGTATGGGGTGCCAGGACGGGTGTACGTGTCATAGCCCAGGGACAGGGAAGTGATCCTGCAGCTGTGGCTTACGATGCTATCCAGGCTGCCAGGTCATCAGGTTCAGACCTGGTGATAGTGGATACTGCGGGTAGATTGCATTCAAAGCACAACCTCATGGAAGAGCTGTCCAAAATACACAGGATCATTTCCAGGGAAATACCTGAACAGGACCTGGAAGTACTTCTTGTGCTTGATGCCGTTATGGGACAGAACGGTTTCCGACAGGCCCAGGCATTTAACCAGGCCCTTCCTCTGACAGGTGTGATACTGGCTAAATATGATTCCACCGCAAAAGGTGGGATCATTCTTACTATTTCCGAACAGCTTAACCTGCCTATCCGCTATATCGGGCTTGGCGAGGGGGTAGAAGATCTGACATCTTTTAATACCGGGGATTTCGTGAAGGCCCTTTTGTATAATAATGACCAGGATCAGCAATGATAGCATGAGAGGAATGAAGGGACATGCCATTCACCGGGGTCAAGCTCATATGTGGTGTTCTTTTTCCGGATGATACCCTCTGGAAATGGACATTGAAAAAACTGACCTCCCTCTGGGGTGAGCCTCAGAGGTTAAGTGGTATTTTCCCTTTTGAACATACAGATTACTACAGGGATATCTCGCCGATCCTCTATCGGCGCTTTCTTTCCTTCGGGAGTCTCAGATATGCAGGAGACCTGGCTGACTGGAAGAAGCAGACCTGTGAAGTGGAACAGAAAAGCGGTGAGCAGAGGAAGGTAAATGTGGACCCGGGATATCTTGATGGAGCAAGGCTTGTCCTGGCATCAACTAAAGACCATGCTCACAGGATCTATCTGAGAGAGGGGATCTTTGCCGAAGTTACCTTGAGATACAGGTTTGGGAAATGGACGACCTTTGATTATACTTTTCCGGATTTTGCAACGGACAGATACTATTCTTTCCTGAGTGCGGTCAGACAGGACTGGCTGAAGGATGCAAGAGGAGGCGGGATCTTTGATAGACAGGTATCAGACGGAAAAAATGGCTGAAATATGGTCAGAAAGAAACAAATATCAGAAATGGCTTGATGTGGAGATCGCAGTATGCTGGGGATGGAACGAAGAGGGTGTGATAGCCAGTGATACCTGTGAAGAGATCGAGCAAAAGGCTTCTTTCAGTGTTGATAGGATCCAGGAGATAGAGGAGCAGGTCCATCATGATGTAATAGCCTTTGTAACCAATGTTGCTGAAAACGTCGGGCCCAGTGGAAGATATATTCATCTTGGTCTTACAAGCAGTGATGTTCTTGATACAGCGTCGTCTCTCCTGCTGAAAGAATCCCTGATGGTCATCCTGGAAAGACTTGATGCCATGTCAAAGAAACTTCATGTCCTTGCAAGGGAAAACAAGTACACTCCATGTGTGGGCCGTACGCACGGCATTCATGCAGAACCCACCACCTTCGGGTTGAAACTGCTGAACTGGTATGCTCAGATCCAGAGAGATCGTCAGCGCCTCGAGGATGCTATGAAAATTATAGCCTTCGGCAAGCTTTCCGGGGCTGTAGGTACTTATGCCCACTGTCCTCCTTCTCTGGAGAAAAGGGTCTGTTCCCGGCTTGGTCTTGAACCGGATCCTGTGGCCACTCAGGTAATACAGAGGGATAGACATGCCCAGGTGCTAAATGCGCTTGCGATTCTGGGGGCGTCCCTTGAAAGATTTGCAGTGGAGATCAGACATCTCCAGAGAACAGAGGTTCTCGAGGTAATGGAGCCTTTCGGAAAAAAACAGAAAGGTTCTTCAGCCATGCCTCACAAGAAGAACCCTATCATATCAGAGCGTATAACCGGAATGTCGCGCCTTCTCAGGAGCTATGCCCTGGCTGCTATGGAAAATGTGGCCCTCTGGCATGAAAGAGATATAAGTCATTCTTCCGTGGAAAGGGTCATATGGCCTGATGCCTTTCACCTGGCGGATTACATGCTTCTGAAATTTGATTATCTGATTTCAGACATGGTTATCAATAAAGAGAAAATGCTTGAAAACCTGGACTTTACCAAAGGTCTTATCTATAGCCAGAAAGTACTGCTTGAGCTGGTTGAGAAATACGGTCTGAAACGCGAGGAGGCCTATGCCCTGGTGCAGGAAAAGGCCATGCTTTGCTGGGAAGGGCAGGGTTCTTTCCTCGAGCTTTTGTGGAAAGACTCGAAGATAAATGAAAGGATGTCCAGGGAAGAACTGGAAAACCTTTTTGATTACACTTATTATTATAGGCATATAGATGAAATATTCAGTCGTTTCTTGACTGAATAAATATTTTCGGGATCAAGCCCGAAATATTCTGGAGGTATATTCATGGCTGCCCCTGACAGAAATATGGCCCTGGAAATGGTAAGAGCTACAGAAGCAGCTGCCATGGCAGCAGGTCGCTGGATGGGCAAGGGAGACAAGAATGCTACAGAAGCGGCAGCTGTCCATGCCATGTGGAACATGTTGAACAGCGTTGCCATGGATGGTCAGATAGTCATAGGAGAAGGAGAGAAGGGTAAAGCCCCATACCTATTTACCGGGGAAAAAGTGGGGACAGAAGATCCTCCTTCTGTAGATCTTGCAGTGGACCCCATCGACGGCACAAGGCTTACCTCTCTTGGGCTCCCTGGCGCGATCAGTGTGGTGGCTGTTTCAGACAGGGGAAGTATCTATACTCCGCCTCAACAGTTCTATATGAACAAGATAGTGGTAGGTCCCGAAGCTGCGGACGTTATAGATATCGAAGCTCCTGTGGAAGAGAACATCCAGAGGGTGGCGAAAAGGAAAGGAAAAGCTCTTGATGATATAACCGTGGTGGTTCTTGACAGGTCGAGACATGAGGATCTTATTTCCGAGATCCGAAGAGCTGGAGCCAGGATCAAGCTGATCCCCGACGGAGATATAGCTGGAGCCCTCCTTACATGCAAGACTCCCCAGGGCACTGACCTCCTTCTTGGCATTGGAGGTTCTGCAGAAGCTGTGATCATAGGATGCGCGATAAAGGCAATGGGAGGCAACATGCAGTGTCAGATATGGGCCAAGGACGCTCATGAAGCTGACCAGGCCAGGGAAATGGGGATAGACCTTGATAAGATAATGGGTCTCGACGATCTTGTAAAAAGTGAAAATGTCTTCTTCGCAGCTACAGGAATAACTGATGGAGAGTTCCTGGAGGGTGTCCGTTATGAAGGCAGATCCATAAGGACAAGCTCCATGGTCATTCGTTCCAGATCCGGTACTATTCGTTATGTGGAAGGTATCCACAAGCCTCAGAAACTGGCTCTTATCAGTGATGTAGACTATCTTAAGGGCATCTGATATCGTGACACAAACCTGATTTTCCTGTATCATGTCCCTATATATACCGTCACCATCTGGAATAGCAAAAGGGAAAAGCACATCTGCCTATATCAGATCTCTATGTTATTAGCCATGTGGTGAACAGAAACAGGGAGGAAAAGATTTAATGAAAGGTACTGTCAAATGGTTCAATGCAACAAAAGGATACGGGTTTATCACCAGTGAAGACGGCAACGATGTTTTTGTCCATTTCAGCGCTATCCAGATGGAAGGCTTCAAGACCCTCGAAGAGGGTCAGACCGTAAGCTTTGAAGTAGTTGAAGGAGATAAAGGGCCCCAGGCAGCTAACGTTACCAGGGACTGATCCAGGTTCAAAAATTAGGCTGATGTGAAAGGCGGGCAGGCAATGACCTGCCCCTTTTTTATGCTCCATAGATCCAATGAGCGGCTCCTACAGCTGCCTGACCTACTGAAACACATTCATCGTTCGGGGAAAGGGTTTGGTGAATAAGGGGTTTCAGACCCTTTTTTTTCAGAAGAAAGGTTGTAAGGTGAAGCAACCTCCTGTTCTGCCAGACACCACCTGAAAGGGCGACGTGTTCAACCCCGGATGCCTCAGCTATTTCTCCTGATATATCCGCGATCACGCTGGCCAGACCCTTATGAAAGGCTGCAGCAATTTCAGGCACTGGAACCAGACCTCTTTTCTGAATGGTCCAATCCACTGCCGGTCTCCAATCTACCCTGTACATTCCCTTCTCCCTGTATCTGCTGAAAGGCATGGTCCCTGATCCCCTTGAAAGGGACTCCAGCTCGATCGCAGCCTGGCCATCATAGGAGATCACACTGCAGATCCCGAGAAGAGCCGACATAGCATCAAAGAATCTCCCTGCAGAGGTAGTTACCGGAGAATCGGATATTATCCTCGTGATCTGTGAGATCCTTTTGATCTTATCCGGCCAGAGGGTCTCTGACAGTTCCAGCGCTCTCTTTTCGCCATAGGTATGGTAAAGAATGGAAAGGGCGTATCGCCATGGTTCCAATACAGACCTTTCTCCTCCGGGAAGAGTGGCAGGATGGAAAGACCCCTTCCTGGAGCTGGATCTGATATCCCCAAGAAGAAATTCACCACCCCAGATGGTCCCGTCTTCTCCATATCCTGTTCCATCAAAGATGATGCCCAGGGCTTTTCCACGGTGCCTGTTCTCCAGAAGACATGCGGCCAGGTGTGCATGGTGATGCTGGACTTTAAGCACCTTTTCGGGTGGAGGCGCTACTACATCCATGGCAAGCTGGTTGGATATATACTGAGGATGGGAATCATGGACAACAAAAGAGGGCTTGAGGTTATAGAGCTTCATGAAATGGGCAAGGGCCTTTTTGTAATAACCAGCGGTAGAGACCTGTTTGAGGTCTCCAAGATACTGGCTGGGGAAAAGGGTTCTCTCCTGGGTAAGGCTGAAGGTAGATTTCATTTCACCACCAGCTGCCAGTATGACTGGAGCAGGAGAGGGCAGGGAAAGTGGAGCGGGAACAAAACCCCTGGATCTTCTGAAAATGATATGGGTTTTCCCTGAGGAGGCTATGACCGAATCGTCGATAGCCATATGTATATCCCTGTCATGCATGAGGAAAACATCTGCCAGGCCTGATAATTTTGACAATGCTTCATCATTGTCAGAGATTATTGGCGAATCACTGAAATTGGCGCTGGTCATGACAAGAGCTTCAAAATATCCCATTAACAGATGGTGCAAGGGAGTGTAGGGCAGCATTATTCCGAGAGTATCCTGGCCTGGGGCTATCTCTTGGGAAATGCCGTTCCCCTCCCTCTTAGAACATAGCAGGATGGGTCTTTTGGCTGAAAGGAGAATCCTTTCGTTATCGGATGTAATATGGACCATTCTTCTGGCGGTTTCAAGGTCTCTCAACATAATGGCCAGGGGTTTTTTGGGTCTTTTCTTCCTTTCCCTCAAGGTTTGTACGGGAAGGTCTTCAAAGGGATCGCAGGCAAGATGGAAACCTCCAAGCCCCTTGACTGCACCTATCCTGCCATTCTTCAGTTCTTCGACGAAAATTGAAAGGGCTTGTTCCCCCTTTGCAGTGATCTTTTCCTGACCGCTATGTATAAGGAAAAGGCCAGGACCACAATCGAAACATGCGTTGGGTTGGGCATGATACCTTCTGTTGTGTACTGAACGATATTCTTCTGCGCATTTCCTGCACATATTGAAACTGGCCATGGTGGTCTTGGGCCTGTCGTAGGGAAGATCCTTAATGATAGTGTATCTGGGTCCGCAATTAGTACAATTAATAAAGGGGTACCTGTAGCGCCTGTCAGCAGGATCTAACATTTCCTTAAGACATTTATCACAAGTTGCAATATCTGGAGGGATGAGAACTCTCTGCTTCTCATGTCTTTCGCTCCTGCCTATAAGGAATTCTCCCGAGAAGGGTGTCTCTGAATCCCTTTCTGATATGATCTCCACTGAAGAAATTGCAGAGGCATCAGGATTCTCTGTCTGGAGCCTGGCAATATACAGGTTAATGGTGTTTTTTTCACCCTGAAGAATGATCTCCACACCCTGGGAAGTGTTTTTTACAGATCCAGACAGATCGAGTTCTTTTGCCAGCCTTGCACAGAATGGACGGAACCCTACACCCTGGACAATTCCTGTAACGAGAATTTTTATCTCTGAAAACATTGACAATCCTCCGATCTCAAGGCATTTTAATTCAAGTATGGTTACTTCTCAAGTAAGGGAGGGATTTTCATTGGGTTCTCTCTGGGTGATCACCGGGAACGGCAAGGGTAAAACCACTTTTGCCCTGGGAATGATTATCAAAAACGCCATGGAAGGGAAACGGGGTACTCTTATTCAATTCATGAAAGGATATCCCTATTCAGAGGTTTCTTTTCTGACAGGGCATCCGCTTATACGTGTATTCCAGACAGGGACCCCTGATTTTGTGAAAAAAGGGGCCCCCCTGCCTGTTGATGTTGAAGAAGCAAGGAGAGGTTTAGATATCTGGAGAGAGTTGATCGCTGAAGGAGAACAGGAATTGATAATCCTTGACGAGATAAATGTGGCCATTGATTATGGCCTGTTCCCCCTCGATGAAGTAATGGAAATACTTGACCTTCCATGCAGGACCTCATTAACACTATTTACAGGAAGGTATGCTCATGATGAAATATGCCACAGAGCTGCAAGGATCTTGGAAATATCAGAGATAAGACATCCTTTTTCCAAGGACATACTGGCACGAAAAGGCATTGACTACTGAAAAGAATTCTGAAAGGCGGAATCATTGTTGATTGAAAATCCTCATTCCATGTCAGCAAGGGAACTTGCATCCAACCTTCGAACGTCCACCGAAAGGGGACTTCCTGCTGATCAGGTGGAGCTACTGCAGCAAAAATACGGGAAAAATCTGCTCCAGGAACTCAGGAAAGACCCCTGGTGGAAAATTTTCCTTAGACAGTTCAATACATCCATGATATATCTCCTTTCCTTTGCTGCAGCCATAAGTTTCCTGATGGGAGAAGAACTGGATGGTTGGGCCATCATTATTGTCATTCTTATCAACGGGATCATCGGTTTTTTAACCGAATTCCGTGCCGAAAAAGCCTTGGAAGCCTTACGTTCCATGACTTCTCCTCATTCCAGGGTGATCAGGGACGGACAGACCATGCTCGTGAGCTCGGAAGATCTGGTCCCTGGTGACCTGATACTGCTTGAGGCCGGTGATATCATCCCTGCTGATGGCAGGATATCAGAACTACATAATCTGATGATCAATGAAGCCCCCCTCACAGGTGAATCCCTGCCGGTGGAGAAAACAATGGAAAATCTGAACAGGGAGACCCCTCTCCCGGACAGGACCAATTCTATATTTGCGGGTACATCGGTTGTTAAGGGAACAGGCCGGGCAATAGTCTATGCAACAGCAATGAAAACCCAGTTCGGGAAAATAGGCGAAATGCTCCAGACCATCCCAGATCAGGCGACACCTCTCGAGCAGAGGCTTGCAAGGTTCAGTCAGTTCCTGATCTATGTGACCATGGCCATTGCACTGGCGGTAATAGGTCTTGGGATACTTCAGGGTAGAGGCCTGCTGAAAATGATAGAGACTGGAATTGCCCTTGCCGTAGCAGCAGTTCCCGAAGGTCTTCCTTTCGTTGCCACCATGACCCTTGCCATTGGTGTGCACAGGATGGCTGGACTGAATGCCCTTGTGAGGAACCTGTCATCTGTGGAGACCCTGGGGTCCACCACAGTGATATGTACTGACAAGACAGGCACTCTGACCAGGAATGAAATGTCGGTCCGTGCTGTTCAACTTCCCCACAGTGATATGGAAGATCTTTTCATCAGGATAAGCGTACTCTGCAACGATGCGAGCTTTTCAGCAGAAGGGGAATTCATTGGGGATCCCATGGAAATAGCGCTCCTTAAACATGCCCTTGAAAGAGGGTATTCCCCAGGAGATATCAGGGAGAACAATACGAGGTTCCATGAGGAACCTTTTGATTCCGAAACAAAAATGATGGTCACCTGGCATCAGGAGGGAGTAGCTCTCAAGGGAGCACCCGAAAGGGTTATCCTGGAAACCGGAAAAATATTTACAGTAGAAGGAGAAACAAGGCCCTTCTCGGAGGAAGACAAGAAGGTCTGGTCTCAAAGGGTGACAGAAATGGCCTCAAAAGGAATGAGGACCCTCGCTTTCGCCTGGGGGAATGATCCAGACTCCATGACCTTTGCCGGAATTGCGGGTCTGGACGACCCGCCTCGACCGGAGGTAAGTTCCTCAGTGGCAAGATGTCACGAAGCAGGAATGCATGTGGTCATGATCACTGGAGATCACAGGGTCACAGCTGAAGCCATAGCAGAAGAGATCGGCATAATCCATGGAGAACATAATGAATCACTGACCGGAGTGGAACTTGAGGATATGTCAGAGGATGACATTGCAGATGAAGCAAGACGAGTTGCAGTAATTGCAAGAGTTGCTCCGGAAGACAAGTTGAAGATAGTCAGAGGTCTGCAGAAGGCCGGTGAAGTGGTGGCCATGACCGGAGACGGGGTCAATGATGCTGTGGCTCTAAGGCAGGCGGATGTGGGTGTTTCCATGGGAATTCAGGGTACTGAAGTCAGCAAGGAAGCTTCTGATATCATTCTTCAGGACGACAGGTTCTCAACCATTGTCCATGCTGTGTCTGAAGGAAGAAGGATCTTTGACAACATAAGAAAGGCCATCCTTTTCCTTCTGTGCTGTAATCTTAGCGAGGTCCTGACAGTGTTCCTGAGTATATTATTTCGACTTCCATCGATCCTGCTGCCTCTGCAGATATTGTGGATCAACCTTGCGACTGATGTAATACCTGCCCTGTCCCTGGCCCTCGACCCGGGGGAACCGGACCTTATGAGAAGGCCTCCCAAAAAGAGAGAAGAAGATGTAATAACCAGGGAGAACAGATACCAGATCCTGTTATACGGCATATTAATGGCCATGGGGGTATTTGGAGTCTACTTCTGGTCGCTTTGGCTTCATTCCAGCGAGATCTCCAGGGCGACAGAAATGGGTTTCCATACACTGGTCATATCCCAGTTGCTCTTTGTGATAAATGTAAGAAAGGGCAGTATCCTGAGAAACCCGGAACAGATCTGGTCCAATCCATGGCTCCTTGGAGGAGTTCTTGTTTCCATGATAATGCAGGTCTCCATTACTTTCATCCCTATATTCCAGGAGGTCCTTGACATAGTGCCTCTCTCTTTCGGCGAGTGGTCCGTAATCTATTGTGGAGCCCTTGTCCCTACGACCATTGCCCAGTTAAGAAAGATCCTTTCAGGGGATTAGAAAGGAGAGTTCTTCCATGGGAAAGAAAGTGATCCTTGGTATGAGTGGAGGGATAGACAGTGCAGTATCGGCCTATCTCCTGAGGGAGAAAGGTTACGTGGTGGAAGGGGTCTATCTTGCCATGACCGAGTCTTATGATCCTGTGCAGTTTACCAGGGTACAGGAGATATGCGATTCTCTGAACATAAGGTCCTACAAGGTTGATTGTAAGAAACTTTTTCAGGAAAGGGTGATAGGTCCCTTTATAAGGGAATATTTCAACGGAAACACCCCAAATCCATGCGTTATGTGCAATCCTGGATTCAAATTTCAGGTCCTCCTGCAACAGGCTGCCATCCATGAGGCTGATCTGGTGTCCACAGGTCACTATGCCAGGATCATCCCATCTAAAGGGAAAACCCATCTTGCAAGGGCCAAGGATACCTCAAAGGACCAGAGCTATATGCTCTATCGAATTAAGGAAGACATATTGGGGAAAATAATCCTCCCCCTTGGAGAATTGGAGAAAACAGAGGTCTTTTCCCTGGGAAGAGACCTTTTCGGCCACTCCATATCTTTTCAGGGAGAGAGCCAGGATATCTGTTTTCTCAGATCGGGAACGGTAAGGATTTTCCTTTCGGAAAAAGGAGATAGTGAGATATTTATGCCTGGGCCCATCTATGACGAGAAGGGTGTTGAAATTGGTCGTCATAAAGGGATTTTCGGTTATACTATTGGTCAGAGGAAAGGTCTTGGCCTGGCAGGTGGGCCATGGTTCGTCCATTCTCTTGATGTTCAGGGCAACGCATTGTATGTTGCAAGAGAAGAAAGTATATTGTTCAACGTGGTCAAATGTTCAGACCCTGTCTGGCAAATGGAGATCTCCGGAGGACAGGAGTTCCTTGCCCAGCACCGGTACAGGACCAGGCCCCTGAAGGTGAGGATCCGGGATATTAGCGACCATTCTTTTACAGTTGAAACTGATGATCTGTTCAAAGCTCCGGCTCCCGGACAGTCCCTTGTATTATATTGCGGAGACCTTGTCGCCGGAGGCGGGATTATAAACTTTTCCAAAAGGGAGGAATAGCCATGGCAGTGATCGAAGATCTAAAGTTACCTTTTGAAAGACTGAGGAAGACCACCCAGTGTGACAAACTTGGCTTTTCAAACACTGAAGAAATAGAAAAACTGAAGGATATCATAGGCCAGCAGAGGGCTGTTCAGGCCATTTCCTTCGGACTTGCCGTAAATTGCAAGGGCTATAACATTTTTGTAGTGGGAAATCCCGGAAGCGGGAGGACTACCTATTCCCTTGACAGGCTAAATGCCCAGGCGGAAAAAATGGAAGCCCCCCATGACTGGATATATGTTTACAATTTTTCTGATCCAGGTAAACCACTGGCCATAGATCTTGCAGCAGGTCAGGCTCGTGAACTGGACGAATCTTTCCAGAACCTGATAGAGGATCTCAAGGTCACCATCAGCAAGGCTTTTGAGAAAAGCCAGTACGAGGATGCCAAAGCCCAGCTGGTGAAGGCTTTTCAGGAAGAAGTCAATGAACTTATGGACGAGGTTAAGAACTGGGCGGCCGAGAAAGGATTTTCCCTGAAACGAACACCCCAGGGTTTTGTAAATATTCCTCTCAAAGAGGAAGAGGATGAAAAGGGAGAGGTTGTCAAAAGGGAGATCCAGCAGGAAGAATTCGAGAATCTTACCGAAGAGGAGCAGAAGGAACTTCAGAAAAATTCAGAGGAGGTTTCCCAGAAAACCCTTGAAGTCCTCAGGACAATAAGGGACAGGGAAAAGGCCCTGAAGGAAAAGATCACCAAACTTGAAGCAGAGATCTGCAGGGTGGCAGTAACGCCTTACCTGGAAGACATAAAGGAAAAATATTCGGATAACGAAGACCTGAAATCATGGATCAACGATCTTACAGAGGATGTGATAAGCAATTTCAGTGTTTTTGTGGCTGCTGCAAAGGATGAAAATGCTGAAGTGGATTTCGCGAGATACAGTATAAATGTTCTTGTTTCGAACGACCCGAAAAAAGGAGCCCCTGTCGTATGGGGTACCAACCCCACTTATTACAATCTTATAGGAAAGCTTGAGTATGAGAGCCGCCAGGGCTATCTTTACACGGATTTCAGGAAGATCATACCTGGCGATTTCCACAGGGCCAACGGAGGATTCCTTCTTCTGGATGCTGAAAAGGTGCTCCGGAATTTCATGTCCTGGGAAGCTCTGAAAAGAGTTATCCATACAGGTGAAATAATGATCGAAAATCTCGGGGAGACCTATGGAGCTATTCCAGTATCTTCCATACGTCCGTGTCCCATACCCCTGAATGTGAAAGTAGTAATGGTAGGAAGCAGGTACCTCTACCGTCTTCTACAGATATATGACCCTGAATTTCAGAAAATGTTCAAGATCAAGGCTGACTTCGATATAGACATGCCAAGGAACGAGGATACGGAGAAAGATCTGGCCAGGTTCGTTGCCAGTTTCCTTGCAAATGAAAAGGGTTTGAAACCTTTCACCTGTGAAGGAGTGGGCGAGGTAATAGACTGGGCTTCAAGACTGGCTGACCATCAGGAACGTATGTCCACTGAATTCAACAAACTTACAGAGGTCATTATAGAAGCTTCGGCATGGGCTGAAATGGAGGGTGCCGATCAGGTTTCTTCTGACCATGTGTATAAGGCTATACAGGAAAAAAGATTCAGATCCAATCTTATACAGGAAAGGATCGACAGGGCTTTTTATGAAGACCAGATCAGGATCGATACGTCCGGAAAGGTGACAGGCCAGATCAACGCCCTTTCAGTGGTAAGTCTTGGTGATTATATGTTCGGCCATCCATCCCGTATAACGGCAAATGTCTTCATGGGAAAAGAAGGTGTTGTCAACATTGAGAGAGAAGTCAAAATGGCGGGCCCGATCCATAACAAAGGCCTGCTCACACTGAGCAGCTATCTTGGCAAAAGATATGCACAGGACATGCCCCTGTCTCTTTCTGCAAAACTTGCTTTTGAGCAGAATTATGGCGGGATAGAGGGGGATAGTGCTTCATCTACTGAACTGTACTGTCTGCTCTCTGCTCTTTCAGAGATACCCTTGAAACAGACTATGGCAGTAACGGGATCAGTAGACCAGTTCGGCAATATTCAGCCCATTGGCGGGGTCAACGAAAAGATCGAGGGATTCTTCAGGTATTGCAATTCAAGGGGGCTCACAGGAGACCAGGGTGTGATAATACCAAGACAGAACATGATCAACCTGATGCTGAACAGGGAAGTCCTACAGGCAGTTCAGGAAGGGAATTTTCATATATGGTCTGTAAGCAGCATCGATGAAGGCATTGAACTTCTTACAGATGTTCCGGCAGGAGTCGAAGACTCTGAAGGGGATTTCCCTGCTGATTCTGTACATGGAAAGGTCAAGGCAAAGCTCAGGGACTGGATGGAAAAGTCCGCCAGACTTGCAAAAGAACTGGGCGGTTCAAATGGTTCCCGGGACAGGGATAATGACGAATAGTGAGGGTAGTTCCCTTTCGATAACCAGTAAACAGGAAAATGAACATATCAGAAAAAAGAACAGTGATGACGGAGATCCTTCCGTCATCACTGTTCTTGATGGACTTGAACGAACCTGGGCCATGGAGTCAGCCAACCCTGACCTTTCTCATGAAGACCCTCTTGATGGTCTGATCCTGACAATTCTTTCCCAGAATACCAACGACAGGAACAGAGACAGGGCCTTCGAGAGTCTGAAGAGGGATTTCCCCACATGGGAACAGGTTCTAAGGTCTGAACCATGGGAACTGCAGGATAGTATCAGGGTAGGAGGACTCTCCAGGGTTAAAGCAGCCAGAATACATCGAATCCTGAATATATTGAAAGAAAAGTTTGGCGAACCTACCATTCAGCCCCTCAGGTCCTTGCAGAGGAAAGAGATTGAAGATTTCCTGCGGACACTACCAGGCATCGGCGCCAAGACCATAGCATGTGTCCTTCTCTTTGAATTCTCCATACCGGTCTTTCCTGTGGATACTCATGTATCGAGAGTCTGTCAGAGGATCGGTTTCGTTCCGGAAGGGACTGGGGAACCATCCATACAGGTGGTCATGGAAAAGCTGATCCATCCTTCGAGATACCTTGGAGCACATCTGAATATGATCAGTCATGGAAGAAACATCTGTAAGGCCAGAAAACCACTTTGTGGGCAGTGTACTGTCAGGCATTGCTGCAGGTACTTCAAGTTCAATTCTGGAAAATATCTGTAGGGATATAAATAAAGACAGAAAAGGGAACCTCAGAAATGAGGTCCTTTCCTGTCTTGATCTCCGTGAAAGAGTGGAACTTTTTATCCTTTCCTGATCCTGTCAAGGACGATCTTGTAACCGTCCGCACCGAACTCAAGAAACTTTTTAACCCTGCTGATAGTGGCAGTACTGGCCCCTGTCTGTTGAGCTATCTGGGGATATGTAAAACCCTCATTAAGTAATCTTGCAACTTCCAGCCTCTGGGCGAGGGCCCGTATTTCTCCAATAGTGGCGATATCTTCAAGAAAGCAATAGACCTCTTCATTATCTTTGAGGGCCAGGACCGCCTCAGATAATTGGTCCGTAAGTCTATCTTTCCATTTCTCTGACATGCCATCTACCTCCCTATCTATTATATTAAACTGATAAAATACTTAAGAAGATTCTATCAGTAAAACTGTACCAATACAAGTAACTAAAGGACTAAACTATGGAAATTCAGATAGTTGTCATAGAGATACCGAAGGAACCTGGTGTCAACCCGGCTATTTGCCCAGGTTAGATATTGTATCCAGTAATCTCCGCATCTCGGCTTCCTTGCCGATACTGATCCTTATCCAGTTCCCCTCATAGCCGGGGAGGTCAGGGTATCTCAGATGGATCATGTTATCATCCATTGCCTTTTTTACCAGTGAAAGTTCGAGATCAGTTCTTGCAAGTACAAAATTGGAGTTGCTTTCAAAAGCCTGCCACCCCTTGACCGAGTTCAATGCGTGGATGAACCGGTCTCTCATAAACTTGATGCTGTAAACCCGGCTCTCCATCCATTCTCTGTAACTCAACATTATTCTTGCAACTTCCCCTGTAAGAATGTTTACATTGAAAGGGCTCCTGACGGAGTTGAACTTTTCAAAAAGTGGTTTCCCACACAGGCCGTATCCCAATCTGATACCTGCTAATCCCCAGGCTTTTGAAAAAGTCTTCAGAATGAAAAGATTATCGGGCATTTCCCTTTCCCTGAAATATCCCATGAGAGTGGAATCAGCAAATTCACCGTAGGCTTCATCTATTACTACGGGGCATGGAGCTTCATTTATCAAATCTATCAGTTCTCCATTATCCAGGCTTAGCCCGCTCGGGTTGTTGGGATTATCAATTATCACCAGGGAAGGCTTGTTGTCCCTGGTCATCTGGAGGAGTGTTTCCCTTTCAATGGAAAAACCTTTTTCTGAAAGGTCAAGGGGAACCTGAATATGCATTGATCTGAAAACATTGCAAAGATGATAATACTCCGAGAAACAAGGTGAAAGAGTAAGAACATGTCTTTCCGGTCCCGCAAAGGCTGCGAACAATATCCACAGTATTTCATCTCCTCCGTTTCCAAGGACGATCTTTTCGCTGTCATATCCGGTAAAATATGCAAGGGACTCCCGCAGGGCCCTGTAGGAAGGGTCTGGATACCGATTCATTTTTATTGACAGCAAAGACTCGCGGATATCTTCAAGAGGAGAAGGGGGGACTTCAAAAGGATTTTCATTGTTGTTGAGCTGGATAAGGTTGTCTTTATCATTGGGTATAAAATCGGGGAAAGAAGAATAGAGGGACTTCACTTTCAAATCATGACCTCCTAACGCGTCAGCGCATCATAGTGATGAATAAGATAATCTATGAGGCAGTTTACCATGGTAGTGTAATCGTGTCAATTCCAGGAATCCTTATCTGTTTCTGGATAATAACAAGTACTTTGAGAGGAGAAATACGGATGCCTATTGTCAAGATACATTTACTTGAGGGAAGGGAACAGGAAAAGAAAAAACGGCTTGTCAGGGAAGTTACCGAGGCTATCTGCCGATCCATTGACGTGAAACCCCAGCAGGTCCGGATAATTCTTGATGAAATGCCCAGGGATAACTACAGTGTTGGAGGAGAGCTTTATTCCGAGAGGACATAATAGGTAAACAGGTTCCCGGATTCTGGAGATCTAACCGGAGCTTTCGAAGAATCCTTTTTATTAGCGGTATATTGCTGTGATCTTCGGGTTGACGGATAGGGGTATCATCAATATAATATGTGAGCGCTGGCCGGGCTGGCGGAAGTGGTAGACGCACGGGACTTAAAATCCTGTGGACGAAAGTCCGTGCGGGTTCGAGTCCCGCGTCCGGCACCAAATACGAAGATAAGTCTTTTCCCATTACATCGCGGGGTGGAGCAGTCAGGCAGCTCGTCGGGCTCATAACCCGAAGGTCGCAGGTTCAAATCCTGCCCCCGCAACCAAACGGCGGTGTAGCTCAGTTGGCTAGAGCATACGGTTCATACCCGTAGTGTCACTGGTTCGATTCCAGTCACCGCCACCATTTATGTATAATCATAGCGGGGGGTATCCTCCCGCTATTTCTTTTTAAGGGAAAGAAGAATTGAAAAAAGATATTTCTACTTCTCATGATATACCATGGAAAATCAGTGATCACCTTCTCCGTAAACGTCTGGAAGAAGCGGGCAGGAAACAGGGCTGGTGGGATACAGAAAAGCCTGTCGTTCTTGCAGTCTCCGGAGGCAGTGATTCCATAGCCTTGTTATGGTTCTTCCGTTCTTTCTGGCAAGGACCTTTAGTGGTCGCTCACCTGGAACATGGCATAAGGGACAAGACATCTTTACGAGATGCTGCTTTTGTAGAAAAGCTCTGCAAAGTTTATAACCTTCCTTTCGAGATCGCCCATATTTCTGTCCCCAGGGAAAAGGAAAAGGGAGAATCCACTGAGGAAGCCGGAAGAAGGATCAGATATGCCTTCCTTTCTCAGGTTATGGAAAAGCACGGAGCATCTTTCGTTGCGACGGCTCATACAGCTGATGATGTGGCCGAAACTGTTTTCATGAACCTTGCGAGAGGTACAGGACCTTTTGGTCTTGCCGGCATCCCGGAAAAAAGGGATCATTATATCAGACCCCTTATCTCCTTTTACAGAGAAGAATTGAGAAATATCATAAGGTCAAGGGGTATTCAGTGGTGTGAGGACGAGACGAATGAAGATGTTTCATATCTCCGTAATCGCGTAAGGCTCGAAGCCTTGCCCTGGCTGGCAGAAAGGTTCAATCCACGTATCAAGGAACATCTGGTGGCTCTTTCTTCCCAAATGCATTCGGTCAAGGAGGGGGAAAAAGCCCTTGCTTCCGATCTTGTTAACTGGTCACTCCGGGATCTGCCTTTTTCCATGCTTACCCTTGATCATGGCAACCTGAAACAAATGGGACGGAATACCCTTTCCATGATGATAAGGGAATCCGGTGCAAGACTTGGATTATCATCTCTATCAAGGGTAAGGACAGATAACCTGCTTGATCTGGTCCTGAATTCCGGACGTTGGCGTTTTCAATGGCAAGGTTCAGTGGAAGTCTTTGCGGGACAGGGTCTTATATCTTTTGTCGACAGGGATGCCCTTCCTGGTACAGATGATCAATCCACTGTTCTGGATATGGGAAGTGAAATTAATGAACTCTGTTGGAACACCTGGAACTTTGATATCCGTCGACGATCCTATTCTTCAGAATATCAGGCATTGGGTTCAAGGTCGATGACCTTCCCTGCTGATGAAGAAAAGCTTTCCATATTTCCGGTGGAGGAACATTATCCCGGAAATGATGAGGCATCCTTTATCAAAATAGTCCCATGGTGGATCAGACAAGTCTGGCCTGTTTTCTGTTTAGGAAGTAAAATATCCTGGTTGCCTTTTTACGGTAGAATGAAGATCCATGATCAGGAAGACCTGCTCCAAAAGGGTGATCTCATTACGATCACACTGAAAAGCCATAGATGAAAGGGTGTTCAGCATGGGTTATACTCTTGGGCCCGAACTGATAAGTTCCAGGGAACTTAAAGTCAGGATATCGGAGATAGCAGAAAAGATAAGCAGAGAGTATCATGGCGAAGAGCTGGTCGTAGTGGGTATACTTAAAGGTGCGGTATTTTTCCTTTCCGACCTGGTCAGGGAACTTGCCCAGGATGTGAAAGTGGTGATAGATTTTATGGCGGTATCATCATATGGTGATTCCACCAAGACTACTGGTATCGTAAAGATCATAAAGGATCTCGATACCCATGTGCAGGGCAGGCATGTCCTTATCGTGGAAGATATAGTGGATACGGGTCTTACACTCTCCTACCTTGTTAAACTCCTCGAGGAACGTTCACCGAGGAGTGTTAAGGTGTGCGTGCTTCTGGATAAAACAGAGAGAAGACTTGTAGAAGTCCCCCTCGATTTCAAGGGTTTTGAAATCCCTGACAGGTTCGTGGTGGGATATGGACTTGACTGTGCTGGTCTCTGGAGGAATCTTCCAGATATCATGACTGTCGAGGAAAACTGAAACAAAATTTTAGGAGAGGTGGCGATCCTTTGCGTCGTTTAGCAAAAAATCTTGGTCTATACCTTATCCTGATCGTTCTTGTGGTAAGCCTGGTAAATGTTTTTCTGTCTCCAGCCCAAAGTCCCCAGGACCTTCAGGTCATAAGTTACAGTGAATTTCTTGAATCTGTGGAAAGCGGACAGATAAAGGATGTTCAAATAAATGAAAGCGTGGTTACCGGGGAGTTCACAAGCGGGGAACCATTTAAAACCTATATTGTTGGAGTAGGGGATCTTGCACAGAATCTTGTGACCAAAGGTGTTAATGTCGCTGTGGAACCTCCCCAGAGAACACCCTGGTGGGCCTCCATCCTGTCTTCGCTTTTTCCTACCCTTCTGCTGATCGGAGTATGGATATTCTTCCTTTATCACATGCAGGGTGGTGGAGGAAAAGTGATGAACTTTGCAAAAAGCAAGGCAAAACTGTTCCTCGATAATCGCCCGAAGGTCACTTTCAATGATGTGGCCGGATGTGATGAATCCAAGGAAGAGCTTTCGGAAGTAGTGCAATACCTCAAGGATCCCAGCAAGTTTACCGCCCTGGGAGCAAGGGTTCCCAGGGGAGTCCTTCTTCTGGGTCCTCCCGGTACCGGAAAGACCCTTCTCGCGCGGGCTGCAGCTGGCGAAGCTGATGTACCCTTCTTCAGCGTCAGTGGTTCAGATTTTGTTGAAATGTTCGTGGGTGTCGGTGCTGCAAGAGTGAGAGACCTTTTCGAGCAGGCCCGTAAATATCAACCATGCATAATATTTATCGATGAGATGGATGCAGTCGGCAGACATCGAGGTGCGGGTCTCGGAGGCGGACACGACGAAAGAGAACAGACCCTTAACCAACTTCTGGTAGAGCTTGACGGATTCGATGAATCTACCGGGATCATACTCATTGCCGCTACGAACAGACCGGATATTCTTGATCCAGCCCTTCTGAGGCCGGGAAGGTTCGACCGGCATATAGTAGTTGATCGACCGGATGTCAACGGCAGGGAAGGCATCCTTAAGGTCCACCTCAGAGACAAGAAGGTGGATGAGAATGTGGACCTGGGAGTTGTTGCAAGAAGGACACCCGGTTTTGTTGGTGCAGACCTGGCAAATCTTGTGAATGAAGCAGCCCTTCTCGCAGCCAGGGGTGGCAAGAAAAAGATCGAAATGTTAGATTTTGAAGAGGGTATTGACAGGGTCCTTGCCGGACCTGAGCGCAAGAGCCGTCTCATAAGCCCTGCAGAGAAGAGGATAATTGCCTTTCATGAGACAGGTCATGCGCTTGTGGCAAAGCATATTCCCGGTTGTGATCCTGTACATAAGATCTCAATTATTCCCCGCGGACATATGGCTCTTGGTTACACTCTCCAGTTGCCCGAGGAAGACCGCTTCCTCATGTCAAGACAGGAACTGGAGAACAAAATATGCGTTCTTCTTGGAGGAAGGGTATCAGAAGAACTGGTTTTTGGCGATGTAACTACCGGTGCAGGAAATGATCTGGAAAGAGCCACCCAGATAGCCAGGCAAATGGTCACTGAATTCGGGATGAGCGAACGTCTGGGCCTGGTGAAGCTTGGACATAAAAGGCAGGAGATCTTCCTTGGAAGGGATATTGCAGAAGAAAGAAACTACAGTGAGGAAATTGCATACGCCATAGACCAGGAAGTGAGAAGCATCATCGACACCTGCTATCATAAGGTTAAGGAAATACTCACAACGAACAGGGAAATGATGGATAAAGTGGCTGAAACCCTTCTGGTAAAAGAAGTTATCGAGGCTAAAGAACTGGATGTACTTCTTGGGTTTGCCCCGGAGAATGAAGAGGGGCAAGATGCCGAAGGGGTCCTAACCGAACAGGAGATCACGGGTGGTGTGGATACGAAGGCCAATGAAGCTGAAGATGTTGTTTTGAAGAAAGATCAAGGTAAACAGCTTGGTGGGGACAACCTCGATACTGTACCTATCTGAGCCGTTTCCCGGAGTTTTATAGCCAGCAGAGGATCGAGGGGCGCGGATAGATTTTCTGCGCTCCTCCTTTTTCTTTATTCCATCCCTTTGCGGAAGGCAGGGATGATACATGAGTTCAGATAGATTTGCCCTCAGAGCTGAATGGCCAGCTGCCGGTGATCAGCCTGAAGCTATCCGAAAACTTACTGAAGGTATCATAAGGGGAGAAAGATTCCAGACCCTTCTCGGAGTCACAGGCAGCGGGAAGACCTTTTCCATAGCCAATGTCATCGAGCAGGTTCAGAAACCTACCCTGGTACTTGCCCACAACAAGACCCTGGCCGCTCAGCTTTATAGCGAATTCAAATCCTTTTTTCCGGACAATTCTGTGAACTATTTTGTCAGTTACTATGATTATTACCAGCCGGAAGCCTATATTCCTGCAAGTGATGTATATATTGAAAAAGACGCATCCATCAACGAAAGGATAGAAAAACTGCGGCTTGCCACGACAAAGGCTCTCCTTGAGAGAAGGGATGTCATTGTAGTGGCCAGTGTTTCTTGTATTTACGGCCTTGGAAAAAGGAAGACCTATGAAGATGCGGTTTTCACCTTCTCACGAGGAGATATGCTGTGCAGAAGGACCTTTCTTGGAAAACTTGTTGAAAATTACTACACAAGGAACGATATGGTCATGGAGCCAGGAAATTTCCGAGCCAGGGGGGATATCGTGGAGATCTATCCTGCCTACAGTGATACGGCTCTTAGAGTATCTTTCTTTGATGACGAGATCGAGCTTATCCAGGAGATCGATCCCCTTTCAGGAAAAGAAGTATTGAGTAAGGAAAAGGCGTCTATCTTCCCGGCACAACATTACGTTACCTCCCGGGAAGCCATAGAAAGGTCCCTTGATCTTATTCGAGAAGAAATGGAAAGGGAGATAGAGAACTTTAAAAGACAGGGAAAGTACCTTGAAGCCCAGAGGATAGAGATGCGTACCCGCTATGATATGGAGATGCTTTCAGAGATGGGATATTGTTCGGGTATAGAGAATTATTCCCGGTATCTCGATGGAAGGGAAGAAGGAGAAACTCCAGGAACTCTCATGGATTTTTTCCCTGATGACTTTCTGCTTGTTATTGATGAATCTCATATTACTCTTCCACAGGTAAGAGGAATGTTCAATGGTGACCGTGCCAGAAAACTGACCCTCGTCCAGAATGGGTTCAGATTGCCTTCATGTCTTGATAACAGGCCCCTTGACTGGGAAGAGTTCCAGACTTTCATGAAACAGTCGATCTTCCTTTCTGCAACTCCTGGTGACTGGGAAAAGGATGCCAGTGCGGAGATAATTGAACAGATCGTAAGACCTACTGGTGTGGTTGATCCTGAAGTAATGGTCCTTCCTGCCATCGACCAGGTGGACGATCTGATATCCCGCCTCAGGGATCAGGTCTCCCGAAAGGAAAGGGCCCTGGTAACCACCCTGACGAAAAGAGCTTCCGAAGACCTGGCCCAATATCTTTCAGAACTTGGGTTCAAGGTCAAATATATTCATTCGGAACTTAATACATTTGAAAGAGCCGAGCTCCTTAGAGACCTCCGGAAAGGAGACATTTCTGTCCTTGTCGGGGTGAACCTCCTGAGGGAGGGGTTGGACCTTCCTGAAGTGACACTGGTGGCCATACTTGATGCTGACAAGGAAGGCTTCCTGAGATCTCAGAGATCCCTGATCCAGATGATGGGTCGTGCAGCAAGGAACACTTCAGGAAAGGTTATCCTCTATGCTGATGATATTACGGAGAGTATCTCCAGGGCTCTTGAGGAGACCAAAAGACGGAGGGATCGCCAGATAGAATTCAACCGGATAAATGGTATTTCACCTGTGAGCATAACTAAAAAAGTGGTAAGCCTTTTACCGGAGGAACTGATGAAGGAAGAACGCATAGGCAGGGTAGCACAGCCGGAAGAAGTTATGGAATACCCGGTTCAGTTGCTTGAGGAAATGATGTGGAAAGCAGTTGAAAAACTGGATTTTGAAACTGCTGCCAGGATAAGGGATATCCTTGCTGAAAAAACCGGAGAGGATGGGAAAGTTGGATCAGGTCATAAGGATCGAAGGAGCAAGAGAACACAATCTAAAGAACATTACCGTAGAAATACCAAAAAATAGACTGGTTGTAATAACCGGGCCTTCAGGTTCTGGAAAATCCTCTCTCGCTTTTGACACCCTTTATGCGGAAGGGCAGAGAAGATACGTGGAGTCTCTGTCAGCTTATGCTAGACAGTTCCTGGGAGTGCAGAACAAACCCGATGTGGATGACATTTCAGGTCTTTCCCCGGCCATTTCCATAGAACAGAAAGGGGTTTCCCATAATCCCCGCTCAACAGTGGGAACAGTTACCGAGATATACGATTATCTTCGCCTTCTTTTCGGAAGGCTTGGTGTTCCCTATTGCCCATCCTGTGGAAAACCAGTAGTCCGTTATTCTGTGGACGAGATCATAGATGAACTCTATCGTGAATACCCTGGTGAAAAGATCCAGGTGCTGGCACCACAGGTCATAGGCAAAAAGGGTGAGTTCAGGAACCTTTTCGCAAGAAATCGTGAACTGGGTTACATGAGGGTACGCGTGGATGGGACCATATACTGGCTTGAGGAAGATATACCCCTTGAAAAGACCCGGAAACATGATATCGAGGTTGTTGTTGACCGACTCAAGGTGGTTGAAGAAAGGCAATCCAGGTTATCCGAATCCCTCGAAAAGGCTCTTGAGATAAGCGGTGGATATGTACTGATCCTTACAGAAAAGGGTGTCGAAAGGATGATGACGGAGAACTTTGTCTGTCCCGATTGTCATATCACCTTTCCGGAGATCGAACCTCGACTTTTTTCCTTTAACAGCCCCTATGGAGCATGTCCTGACTGTTCTGGTCTTGGTAGCCACGAATATTTCTCCATGGAATCCTCTGTTGATCCGTCAAGGTCTGTCAGAGACGGAGCTTTGCTGCCATGGAAGAGACGGCATTATATGTTGAGCAAACTGGAAAGATTTGCTGATACAAACGGATGGGACCTGGAAAGACCTTTCAGGGATCTCTCTGAGGAGGTCAGAGATTTTATCCTGTATGGCTCTGAACAGCGAATACCACTGGTCTTTAGAGATAGTGGACGTTCCAGGACATACATGGGGAGATACGAAGGACTTATTCCCTGGCTGGAAAAACGCTGGCAAGAGACCGATTCGGAAAATGTGCTTGAAGAACTTGCGAGATACAGATTCGAAGATGTCTGCCAGTCATGTAGGGGACTGAGGTTGAGGCCTGAAGCCCTGATGGTCAGGGTGGGAGAACATGCGATCGGGGATATGGTCAGAATCCCTGTAAAAGAGCTGGAAAAAAGGATAGATGGTCTGAGTTTTTCCGAACAGTCCCGACATGTGGCCGAGCAGATAATCTCTGAGCTTAAAAAAAGACTGTCCTTTCTTGTTGATGTGGGGGTAGGATATCTTTCTCTCGAGAGGAGATCAGACACACTTAGTGGCGGTGAAAGCCAGAGGATCCGACTGGCGACACAGATAGGCTCGAAACTGAGCGGGGTAATGTATGTGCTGGATGAACCTACCATAGGGCTTCACCAGAGAGATACGAGGAGACTCCTGAGAACCCTTTTCTCCATAAGGGAACTTGGAAATACGGTTATCGTGGTTGAACATGACAGGGATACCATGATGGCAGCCGATCATATCATAGAAATGGGACCTGGTGCCGGAGAGTTTGGGGGAGAGATCGTTCAGACAGGCAACTCATCAAAGCTCATCCAGAGTGCTTCTCTCACTGCACCATTCCTGAATGCAAGGGCTTCCGGGATAGTCCCTTCCCCAAGGAAGGGAGAAAAACCTTTCGGATGGATCTCTGTCAGGGGAGCATCCCACAATAACCTCAAGGACATGGATGTGGATTTCCCTCTGGGTTGTTTTACCTGTATCAGCGGTGTTTCAGGTTCGGGCAAAAGCACTTTGACTCACGAGATACTCTTCAAAGGGCTTAAACGTTCCATGGACAGGGATTTTCGTGAAAGGCCAGGTAAACATGATTCCATTTCTGGCTGGGAGCAACTGAAAAATGTTATACTGGTAGACCAGTCACCAATAGGAAGAACCCCCAGGTCAAATCCTGCAACCTATACAGGTGTCTTCACCCTGATAAGAGAACTTTTTGCCCAGCTTCCCGAAGCCAGGATCAGGGGTTACACTCCCGGCAGATTCAGCTTCAATGTGCGGGGAGGTAGATGTGAGGCCTGTGGCGGTGCTGGATATGTCAAGGTCTCCATGTTATTCCTTCCTGATGTATATGTTCCATGTGAAGTCTGTGATGGAAAACGCTATAACAGGGAGACCCTGGAGATCCGTTTCAAGGGAAGGAACATTTCCGAAGTCCTTGACATGAGCATTGAGGAAGCCAGGGAGTTTTTTGCCGATATACCGAGGATCGCTTCGAAACTTTCCCTTTTACAGGAAGCTGGTTTGGGATATATGAAACTTGGTCAGTCCGCTTTGACCCTGAGTGGTGGTGAAGCCCAGAGAGTAAAGTTGGCTAAGGAGCTCAGCAAAAAGTTCACAGGCCATACTCTATACATTCTGGATGAGCCTACTACAGGTCTTTACTATACAGATATCAGGAAACTCCTGGTGATCCTCCATAAATTCGTGAACAGGGGCAACAGTGTCCTTGTGGTGGAACATAATCTTGATGTCCTTGCATCCTGTGACCACATAATCGATCTGGGTCCTGAAGGCGGTGACGAGGGGGGCAGGTTAGTGGTAACAGGATCTCCTATGGAAGTGGTGTCTTCAGGAAAAGGCCATACGTCCTTAGCCCTGAAAGAATATCTTAATGAACTGAACGGGTCCACTGGAGTTGAAGAATGAAGAGAAAATTCAATAATACAAATAATCAGCTTTTATGTTGGGGGAGGAATACTGTTCTTTCCATGCTGGAGGCACAACCTGATATCTGTAGCTCCATCCAGATCTCGTCCAGCGCCAGGGGTGAGGCCATCGAAAGGATCCGGGAGACCGCTGGCAGATATGCCATACCTGTTGAGATGGTCTCTTCGGAAAGACTTGAATTACTCTGTAATGACGACAATCACCAGGGTGTGGCGGGATTATTGAAAACTTCCCCTGTAAAATCGCTTGAAGAATTCCTGTCATGGCAGTTAAAAGACCAGGATAAATCCCTGCTTGTGATGCTTGACCATATTCAGGACCCTCATAATATGGGTGCTGTAATAAGGTCAGCTGAATCTGCAGGAGCTGAAGGGGTAATATACCCGGACCGCAGATCTGCTTCCATCAATGGCACGGTTCTCAAAGTAAGTGCTGGTGCTGCTTTCAGGATCCCTCTCCTTCAGGTGGTCAATCTGAGCAGAAGTCTGGATACCCTGAAGAAAAAGGGATACTGGATAATAGGCCTGGACCAGGCCGGACATGACACGATCTGGACCTCACCCTTACCGGCACGGATGGTTCTTGTCCTTGGTTCTGAAGGGAAAGGTCTCAGCAGGCTCGTAAGAGAAAACTGTGATGAACTTCGCAGGGTACCAATGAAAGGATCTACAGGTTCCCTTAACGTAAGCGTGGCTTCAGCCATAGGCATCTTCGAATGGCTGAGGTGCCATGGTTAAAACCTTTTTTAGACAGGCCTGACATCAGACAGGAAAGAGGTGTTCGAATTATGAAAGAAACAGAGTTGAGAGTTGCCATAATAGGAGCCGGAGTGATAGGCAGTGCTATAGCCAAGTGCATAGCACAGAATGGTTATGAGGTCCATGCGACCAGAAGAAAGCTGGAAAAAGCGAAATACCTTGAACAGTATGGGATCCGGCTTCATTCAGAGCTCAGTGAGACAGTTGAAAAATGTGATGTGGTCTTCTTTACCGTCAAACCCTATCAGGTCATTCCCATTTCCCTTGAACTGGGAGACCTTCTCCGGGAGAAGATCTGTATCTCCATGGCGGCTGGGCTTGAACTGTCTCTTCTTGAAAGGGTGACCCCGGCACTGAAGTGGATCAGGGGTATGACCAATACCTGTATCACTATAAAAAAAGGATTTACCGTCTATGCTCCATCAGGAATGGTAACACCCCAGGATCAGGATCTGGTGGAACATCTTTTTTCGACCATGGGACATGTGGAGAGGGTGGAGGAGCGTTTCATGGATCCTCTGACCGCTTTGTCCGGGTCCGGCCCCGCCTATTTCTATACAGTCATAGAGGCTCTGACCTACGGAGGTCTCCGTGTAGGCATACCCAGAGACCTTGCCTGCAAGGCCGCGGCCCATACGGCCATAGGGGCATCCGAGCTTCTTCTCTATTTTGATTCTCACCCGGCAGAACTCCGTGACCAGGTGGTAACGCCAGGAGGCACGACTATCGAAGGACTCTACGAACTGGAAGATGCCCAGATCAGGACGGCTTTTATGAAAGCCATTACTGCTGCGACGGATCGAGGTCACGAGCTGGCGGAACAGATAAGGAAGAACGTCCTCAACAATCTCGAAGAAGAATAAATATCCATTTCCAGCAACAGGCAGGCAATTCAAAAACTTTCCCTGCTGAAAAGAAGGCCCGGCCGTTTTTTTTGAATGGCCGGGCCTTCTTTTCAGCACCTTTTGGAGGGGACCCGTATCGCGATTCTTATGTTGACAATGGAGGGTACTATACAGACTGTTCACTGTTTTTTGACTTGTATATTTTTTAGAGAAATGTGATAATGGCTATTAGTGTTTACTTTCACGAACGGAAGGGGGGATCCATGAGAAGGGGTTGATAGCATATTCAGTTCCTTGCGCTTTGGTTTTTGGGGAAATTTTCAATCAGTTCTCAAGGTATAAGGAGGTATATCGTTTATGGCTGATGTTACTAAGGATGTAGGAAAGACCGAGTCTTGGGGGACTCGTTGGGGCCTTATTCTATCAGCAATCGGAATGGCGGTTGGTACAGGTAACATCTGGAGGTTCCCGCGTGTTGCCGCCGCTAACGGAGGGGGACCATTCATCGTTTTATGTATTCTTGCACTTTTCCTTTGGGGTATCCCTATTCTAATGGCAGAAGCTGTACTTGGTAAATCCACCCGATTTGGAGTCATTGGTTCGTTCAAGAAATTCATCGGAGAGAAATATACCTGGCTTGGTGGATGTGTAGCCTGGATATGTCTTTGTGTTACCTTTTATTATGCCGTGGTAGTGGGATACTGTCTCCGCTACGCGGTCTACGCTTTCAGCGGTGTGATCAAGACAGGTCTTGATACGGAACTTTTATGGACCACTTTCAGCAATAACCCGACTGACAAGATGACCTTCCATGTCATAGCCATGATCCTTTGTACCCTGGTTATCATGAAAGGAATCCAGGCTGGTATCGAGCGGGTCAACAAGATCCTGATCCCCTCTCTTTTCATCCTGCTGATCCTTCTGATGCTCAGGGCCATTACCCTTCCCGGAGCTATGGCTGGATTGGAGTACCTCTTCTCTCCGGCTAACATTAAGCTTTTTGCTAGCGGCAGGGTCTGGCTGGAAGCTTTCACCCAGATCGCATGGTCTACCGGAGCAGGCTGGGGACTCATGTTGACCTACTTCGTATATGTCAAGGACGAAGAAGATATTGCACTGAATGCTACCACTGTTTGTTTCGCCGATACCAGTGCAGGCCTTCTGGCTGCAATGGTGGTCCTTCCAACCATATTTGCCCTTTCTTCAGATCCTGGTCCTATTCTTGCAGCTGGTAACAGTGGTATTACTTTCATTCACCTTACAAAACTCTTTACCGTAATGCCTATGGGGCGACTTGCTGCTATTCTTTTCTTCATCGCTCTTTCGTTTGCAGCTCTTTCTTCACTGTTATCCATGGTGGAGCTGGGTGTAAGACTCCTTCTCGACATGGGTTGGTCACGTCAGAAAGCAGCCCTTTTCGCTGGAGTGGCCATAACGATTCTGGGTCTTCCTTCCTCCTACAGCATGGTCTTCCAGGATAACCAGGACTGGGTCTGGGGAGTGGGACTTCTCGTAAGCGGAGTTCTTATCACTTTCGCTATGATGAAGTATGGTATTGGAAAAGTCTATGACGAACATATTGCACCCACTTCGAATATTAATGCAAGATGGATGTGGAACTTCCTTTACGGTGTGCCCGTTATCTTTGTGATCATTACCGGCTGGTGGATCTGGCAGGCTGCAACCTGGTATCCAGGAGAATGGATGAAGTGGCTTCCAATGTCCAAATATGCCTTCTCGGTCGGAACCATTTTCTATCAGTGGATCCCAAGCTTTGTTGTGATCTATATCATGAATAAGTGGTTCAACAAGGTAATGAAATATCCCGCCATATTGGATTAATGGTGCTTTTCTTATCCAACAGAGAAGAGGAGGAATGATCATGTGGATCTTATGGATGCTGGCAGTACTGGCTCTTGTCTGGGGCGGAACCCTATGGTGCATCAAAAAGACCATGGAGGCCGAGGCTAAATAGGGTCATTCTAAGACAGACATAATAATATTCTGAAGGAGGGCTTCCTTGAGTTCCTTCTTCACAGCATAAACAAAACCCTCCGGAAAGGTATTTTCCGGAGGGTTTTGTTGTTTTGTTTTTCAATGCAGGCGGAAAGGATATCAGGCAGATCAGAAGCAGAGTTGTAGCAATGATAGATCTTCTGTGGTCATACTGCCGGTATTGTGATCATTTCGAAATCTACCAGTTACTGTGGAATACTCCTCACATTTTCACAGATGTCATGCTGTAAGTTTTCGTTCTCTCAAAAATACGTATTCAGGCTTAAACATATTGAATAAGTGATTAAACAGGGGATTGAAATATCCTGCTGAATTGGATCAGTATGAAATAGTGTATCCCATAGTGAAAGAAGGGATGGATCATTGCTGTGTTGTCGATGTCGGCGATCGTTGCTCCTGGTAGGCGAAGGGAACCTGTGTTGTGCCTGGAAAACCATGTAGGCCGAGAAAAAATACGATCATTTATCAATGGATAGTTGTAGGAAGGAAGAGTGATTAAAGATAGCACTTTCTTTTAATTGAAAAGTGGAAAGTTAGAATTAATTCGAATTCTTCTATACAAAGGACTTTTCCTGCTGAAAAAAAACTGATATATTAGTTATATATTTCAAAAGGATAATCCTTTCATCTTACTTGGAGATACTAACAAGTTCTCATTGCGGGGTTAAGGTCAGAAAGTTTAACCTAATAACAGAAATAAGGATTGGTATTTCCGGAGGCCTTATGGAGGGCTTCCCTATTCTGCTGGTTCCTATACAGGAACTCTGAAATATTGAACCAGTAAAGGGTTCATGTCTGACCCAATACCGCGGCACAATTCGAAGGTGGGCCTGTCGGATAAAAGGATTTAAGGACTAACAAAGATGCCTCATATTGAATGGGAGGGGATCGAGATGGAAGTTTCACGAGCAGTAGCGGTAGTAGATACCCATACCGGTGGAGAACCGACCAGAATAATCCTTGGTGGAGGACCCTATCTGAAAGGCAGAAGCATCGCGGAAAAATGGCTTGAGTTCAAAAATGAACATGATGATTTCAGAAATATGGTCATGAGGGAGCCTCACGGACACAATGATATGTTCGGTGCCCTTCTTACGTCGCCGGAAAGAGAGGGTTCTCACTATGGGGTTCTCTTTATGGATGCCTCCGGCAGCATTTCCATGTGCGGGCATGGTTCTATAGGTATTGCAAGAACTCTCGTGGATCTTGGAATGATAGGCAAAGAAGAGCCGGTTACCCATGTTCTGATAGATACTCCTGCAGGACTTGTGGATCTTGAAGTGGAAGTCTCAGGTACTTCAGTCGGGGATGTGACCATGAAGAATGTACCGGCCTTTCTTTATGAACAAAATGTGGAAATCGAGGTTCCCTCCCTGGGCAGAAAGATCAATCTTGATATATCCTTCGGCGGAAATTTCTTTGCCATTGTCCCGGCAGCACAGCTTGGTCTGGAGCTGACAAAGGAAGAATCTCCAAGACTTATCCATCTTGGCCTGGAGATAAGGGAGCTTTTGAACAGCAAAATGAAGATCCAGCATCCCGTAGAAACTCATATAAATAAAGTGGAGCTCACTGAATTCAGTCTGGAAAGGGAGGGGCTTCCTACCCGGAACGTGGTCATCTTTGGCGAGGGTGCTGTCGACAGGTCTCCGTGCGGTACAGGTACATGTGCAAAGATGGCTATCCTTGCAGAGAAGGGGAAACTGGCTCCTGGCAAAGAGTTTATTCATCAGGGTATAACAGGGAGTCTTTTCAGGGGATTCATTGAAAAAGGGCCAAAGGTGGGTCCCTTTGCAACAGTCATTCCATACATAAAGAGCCGTTCCTATGTAACGGGTTTCAATTTCCTGCTTAAGCAGAGTGAAGACGAGGTAGGTAAAGGTTTTTATCTTCCCCGATAAACTCTGAGGGGTTACTGGTTGTTACAGGAGGTGGTTGTCAGGGGGAACAGCCGAGGTATTTTTAGAAGCAGGTGTTCTTGCGGGGGGAAATATGGCATACAGGTTCATGTTTGAAAGGAGTGAGCAGCTTGGGATGGATCGATGAACATCCTATCCTGGAATTCAGTCACAAGAAGAAGGTGAAGTTCACTTTTGACGGCAAGGAAATTGAAGGCTTTGAGGGCGAACCTATCGCTTCGGCACTTCATGCAAATGGTGTTACCACGTATAGGGTGACGAAAAGGATGGAAAGAGATCGGGGCTTTTTCTGTGCCATCGGTAAATGTTCTTCCTGTTTTATGGTGGTGGACGGTGTCCCGAACGTGAGGACCTGTATCACACCACTGAAAGCCGGCATGAAAGTGGAAACCCAGCATGGGGATGGAAAAGTCCCTTTTGTGGATGAATAGAAAAGAAGGTGGATACCTTGCGTGAGACTGAAGTGCTCGTGATAGGGGGAGGCCCGGCTGGGCTTTCTGCTGCGATCGAAGCGGCCTCCAATGGATGTGATGTTGTTGTAGTGGACAGCGACCTGGCCCTGGGTGGACAGTTGATAAAACAGACCCACAAATTCTTTGGTTCAGAATCCGAAAGGGCAGGCACAAGGGGATTCGAAATAGCGGATATACTCCTGAATGAACTGGATGAAATGAAGGACAGGGTTACCGTATATTCCAACACCACTGCCGAAAGTTACTACAGGGATACAGGCATTGTTGGTTGCATGACCAATGAAGATGACTACTGGTGTATAAAACCAAAGAAGATAGTTAATGCTACCGGAGCTTCCGAAAAGATCCTGCCCTTCCATAACAATGACCTTCCGGGTGTTTATGGAGCAGGAGCTATCCAGACCCTGATGAATGTATATGGAGTGGTGCCTGGTAAGCGGGTTCTTATGGTCGGTGCAGGTAATATAGGTCTTGTTGTTAGCTATCAGCTCCTGCAGGCAGGTGTAGATGTGGCAGGGATCGTGGAATTCCTTCCCAATATAAGCGGTTACTGGGTTCATGCAGCAAAAGTGAGAAGACTGGGAGTGCCTGTGCTCTTGAGACATACCATAATCGAGGCAGTGGGAGAGCATCAGGTTGAAGGAGCCTATATCCAGGCTGTGGATGATAATAACCAGCTTGTTGGTGAACCTCGCAAAGTGGACTGCGACGTGATTTGTATGGCAGTCGGTCTTTCTCCTACAGTAGATCTTCTCTGGCAGGCCGGATGTGAAATGATATATGTGCCGGAACTATGTGGTTATGTCGCAAAAAGGGATAATCAGATGCGTACAAGTCATAGTGACATCTGGGCGGCAGGAGATGCCCATGGTATTGAAGAGGCTTCAGCGGCTATGGTGGAAGGCCGCATTGCAGGTCTGGGTGTTGCCCACTCCATGGACAGGATCGACAGGATGCAATTTGGCGAAAAGCTAGGCGAGTACTGGAAAAGGCTGGATAATCTCAGGGCAGGTGCGACAGGAGAAAAGATCAGATGTGGCGTAGGTAAATGTACCTGCAAGTGCTGGGAGGTAGAATAAAATGACCAGTGATGAAAGACTTTTTAACAGCGGCGTTCTGACAGAAAAACGTCCAGGAGCCATTCTTCCTCCTATGGAACTGTGGGAGAAGAAAAAGAACGGGCTCGTTATCATTGAATGTCCCCAGGAAATTCCCTGCAATCCCTGTTATTCCAGTTGTCCCACAGGAGCCATACTGCCCTTCGACAAGATCATCCACGTACCCAGGATCGATTATTCCAAATGTATTGGCTGTGGCCTGTGTGTTGCAACCTGTCCGGGACTGGCCTGTTTCGTGGTGGACCTGACATACGGTTCGCCCGAGGAAGCGCTGATGAAACTGCCCTATGAACTTCTTCCCCTTCCAGACAAAGGAGAGGAAGTTGATTGTCTCAACAGAGTAGGGGAGAAAGTCGCTACAGGCAAGGTAATAGATATTACCGAACCAAGAAAAGACAGGACCAGGGTCGTCCACGTAGTGGTCCCAAGAGATCTGGTGGATGATATCAGGGCGATCAAGGTGGTGAAATAGTTATGGCTGGTATTTTTACTGATAAGACAAAACTTGATGACGATGATGTGGTGGTCTGCCGATGCAAGGAGGTTACCCTCAAGGAGATCAGGGAATGGATCGATAGAGGCTATGACACTTTTGATGAATTGAAAAGGCTCACAGGCGTAGGGATGGGGCCCTGCCAGGGAAGAGGATGCAGGGACATCGTGATGAAGGAGATCGCCAGGCGGACCGGGAAAAACTTTGACGAGATCGGAACAGGTACTTTCAGGCCTCCTGTTAAACCTGTGAAACTTGGAACTCTCACAAAAGCCAACGAGGATGATCCCTGGCAAGGAAAGGTGGTGAGCCACTGATGGCCTGGAAAACTGCTGATGTAGTGATCGTAGGCGGAGGAGTACAGGGATGTGCCGCTGCCTATAACCTTGCTAAACTGGGTGTGAAAAAAGTTATCCTGGTGGAGAAGAAAACAATCTGCTCAGGGTCCTCAGGTCGATGCGGGGCAGGAATAAGGGCCCAGTGGGGTACGGAAATGAACTGCCGTTTCGGTAAAGCCTGCCTGGATATTTTCGAGAATCTTGAAGAAGAACTTGGCATGTCTGTAGGTCTTGATCAGGGCGGTTACCTGATGGTGGCATACCAGGAGAACGAATTTGACCAGCTCAAAGCTAACATCAAGCTTCAGAACAGCCTTGGTATTGAGTCTGGTGTAGTATCCAGGGATGAGGCTTACCAGATCTGCCCGGGTCTTTCGGCAGAAGATGCAATTGGATTTACCTTTCACCAGAGAGACGGTCATGCTGACCCCTTCCTGACCACCTTTGCATATATGGAAGCGGCAAAAAGGGAAGGAGTTGAATTTCTCAAGTTCACTGAAGTTACTGGTATCAAGGTGGATAAGGGACAGGTAAAGGGGGTCGTTACTGATAAAGGCGAGATAGAGACACCCATTGTCCTGAATACAGCCGGAGGTTTTTTCCAGGATGTAGCTGCCATGGCGGACCTGGAGCTTCCTATTCATTCCGAGAACCATGACATCATGGTTACAGAGCCTGTCGAACCGGGTGTATGCCCTCCCATGCTCATGAGTTTCAGCGGTAATTACTACCTGCAGCAGAGACCCGATGGAACTATAGTCGGCGGATGCAGTCCTCTGGGACATCCACGGGACAGTGATCTTAGAAGCCGCTTTGCCTTCCTCGAACATATGTCAAGTGTTTTCACCAGGCTTCTTCCGAGAGCAAAGGATATAAGGATCGTCAGACAATGGGCAGGGTTCTATAATATGAGTCCTGACTGTCAGCCTATCCTTGGCGAAGCCGATCATGTGAAGGGATTCTATCTAAGCGGAGCGTACTCAGGCCATGGTTTCATGTTCGCTCCTATCACAGGCAAACTTATGGCCCAGCTTATCGTCCGAGGAAACACCGATATGGCCATCGATATGCTTCATTACCGTCGTTTTGCCGAGGGTAAACTGATAATTGAACCTGCCGTGGTATAAGTAACAATATTACGGGAACAATGGAGAGCCCTGGAAGGCTCTCCATTGTTCCCTTGAGAGGAATTGATCTCTGGTATCATGCCAGGTGGACTTTGTCCGTCATTTCCCGGAGCCTGGTACAGCAAGGAGGTAATACCATGTATTCTGTCGAGCCCCTGCAATTCAATACTCTACGCCAGAAAGTCTACGATCACCTGAAAAGACAGATCAATGACGGGAAGATCCTTCCCGGTGCTTTTCTTGACCTCAACAGGCTCAGCGCTGATCTTGAAATCAGCAGGACTCCTTTGCGAGATGCCCTGATAAGGCTCGAGACAGAGGGATTTGTTACCTTTTTTCCTCGAAGGGGAGTTGTGCTCAATCCCATAACTCCGGAAGAGATAAGAAATATCTATCAGATCATTGGTTCCCTTGAATCATCAGTAATTTCCCAGGCCCGGAATGTAATAAATCCAGACCACATCAGACAAATGACATTTCATACCCAGGGAATGTATACTGCCCTTGAAAAGGATAATTTTGACGATTTTTATTCACATAACCTGTCTTTCCACAATGTCTATCTGGACCTGTCCGAAAATGTGGACCTTTTATTCATGGTGGGAAGACTGAAAGAGCGTCTTTATGATTTTCCCAGAAGAAAAACTTTCGTTAAGGAATGGGAGATCCTTTCAACAGGTGAGCATGAAAAGGTTATCTCTCTTCTGGAAAAAGGTGAGATCAGGGAGGCAGCTGATTATATCAGGGATACCCACTGGTCCTTTGAAGCCCAGGAGAATTACATCAGACAGTATTATTTCAGACTGAACTCCGGGTCCATAGCTTCAAGATAATATCAAGTTGCCCAGGAATCTCTTCAACAGATAATTAACCCTTTTCCATAAACAAGACTGGACTGATCTATAAAGATCCCACTGTTTTGAGGGGCAGCTAATATCGATCAGTCCACTCATGTTATAAAACCATTAGAATATCCCATTAATGCAATATCAGAAAAGGCCCTTTCAGTTTATGAAAGGGCCTTTCCCGTGCTTTATTTCTGGCAAATATACGCTAGAAATATCCTCCTATTCAAACTTGTCCTCAGGCCTGGCAACCCTGTTAACGAGTTCGACAAGTTCAGGAAGGTCCATGCCAATTTTCTTGAGGGTTTCGATGGTGGTAACACCACGTCTATCCCAGCCTCTTCTCTTGTAAACAGCATCCACGAGATCTTGCCACTGGGCTTCCCTGGCTTCCCTGAGTTTTTTGATCTTTTCCTCTACGGGCATTCCTTCCGGATCAATGCCGGTCTTTCTCAGTTCATCATCATAATACTCGGGTCTGGCATCCCATTCGTCCGGGAATACCGGTCCCATAGCCCTGTAGGGAATGGTGTGGAATTCCCTTGTGCCCTTACCAAGGCGGATCTGGAAAAGATGCTGGAAGTTATAGACTCTTTCAGACTGCCTGATAAGTTCTTCCTTGTCTATGTTCTTGCCGGTGACTCCATTGAAAATATCCACATAATTCTGTACATGTTCGGGGACCTTTGCCGCTTCCTGGGGGCTGTAGGCGGTCTTGTTGTCAGCCGGTTCGATATCGTTCCAGGGAAGCTTGCATCCTCCCACGAGAGAGAACCATGTCCTGAACAGAGGGAAATAATGAAGGGCCTCAGCCTTGTCCTCAAAGGTGGGTAGCTGTTTATTGACCCTATCCATGAAGATAAGCCAGGCTTCATCATGCTGGGGGCCCTTGAGGGTCAGGAAGAATCCGCCCCACTGGGCAATAGATTCCTTGCAGACATATTCCGATACCTCAACGCCCTGACCTTCCATTCCAAAGTCCTGCATTATCTCCAGGGGTGCACCATATTCTTCAGCAAAGATCTTTTTCATGCGCCTTATTCCCATGCCGACCTGTCTGGCGAACTTGTCTCCACCTGCGCCCATACGATGGATCAATTCCATGATGTCTGCCTTGCTTCCGAAATGCAGATCCAGACCATTCGTGATCTCCGTATTCAGATATCCCTTCTCGAAGCATTCACAAACAAAGGCGATGCCGGTTCCGAGGGATATGGTGTCAAGGCCGTAATGATCTGCGTAATAGTTGGCTTCAATCGTCCATACAGGATCGAAGATACCGATATTTGATCCAAGCCCGGCAGCAGTTTCATACTCGGGACCGTCCACTATAACTATTTCACCTTTACAGGGGCCTGTCTGGATCTCTACGTTATCTACAGCATGGGCACAGGAGAGAGTGCACCCATACCAGCACCCATCGGGTAAACCCTGGGTGTAATAGGTCTTGTACACCTCTGAGTGGATCTTCTCTGTATCCTTATGTTGCCCAAACCGGTAATTCATAACAGGAAGGAGATGATAATCGTTCATGACCTCGTTAAGGTGGGCTGTGCCGACGGTTCTCATCCTTTCCTGCTTGTCATCATATTTGAAGATCTCCTTGTGGATCTTGATCCCGACTTTTTTCATAGTCTCCAGGTCTGTTACACCTTCGGATGCCTTGGAGAAATCAGTGTTCTTGACTACAACGGCTGCTATCTTCTTGTCCCGGAGAATGGTCCCGCCGCCGCCTCTTCCAGCCTGTTTAAGCCTGGGTGCCTTCCTCCTGAAATCCCAGAAACTGCTGTTAAGACAGCCCCAGAAGCTGTTTTCGGCTCCTTTCCCTGACGATATGACCGAGATGGTATGTCTCAGGTCCTCCGAGTCGGCAAAATGCTCGTGAAGGGTTTCTGTCACAGAATAGGCGTTGATATCTTCAAAAGGAGATTCGAAGATGGTGACCTTGCCCTTGTCGCCATCGATAAAAACGATCACGTCTCTATCGGATTTCCCCTGAAGCTCAAGAGCATCCCAGCCTGCAAACTTCAGAAGTGGACCAAAATGTCCTCCGGAATTACTGTCATAGGTCTGATCCGAAAGTGGAGAGATAAATACTGCATAGAATTTCCCCAGACCCGGATATTGGGTAGTGCCGCACAAGGGGCCACCTGAAATGACGATCTCGTTCTCAGGGTCATCCCATCTGGTATCATCCTTAACAGAGTCCCACAGAAGCTTGAGACCGAATCCCCTGCCTCCAGTAAACTTTTCCTTGATTTCTTCGGTGATAGGTATTTCCGTGCAGGTCCTTTCACCCACATTGACCTTGAGAGCTCTGCTGTTGTAGCCTCCCGAGATCCTGGTCTTTTCGTAACTCCACTCCGAAAGAACTTTCATCTTTTCCATTGAGCCTTTCCCCCTTGATACAGTCTATTGATCGGATCCGGTCAGAAATGTTCTTCTCTGATCTGGATGCCTTAAAAAAACCGCTTTTAAATATACACTAAAGAGTAACAAGATTCTACCTTTGTACACAGGTTCACAAAGTCTCAAATACAAAGGTCTGATGCAGATTCCAAGTCCTCTCCGTACCCTGCTTCGGGATCAATCCGGTTATGAGGGAACCCCTTGCATTAGCAATAGAAGAGGGTGTAGAATGGTCTTATTGAATAATACTATGTATTGCTAAGTAATACAAGGTGGTATTTTATGTCAGATCTGAAAACCCAATATCATATCCAGTCCCTCCAGAGTGCCCTTGATGTTCTGGAAGCATTTACGCTCAAGGAGCGACAGCTGGGTATCAGTGACATCAGCAGAAAACTGGGGATGAACAAGAGCAGGGTTCACAGGATCCTGGTTACTCTTGAGAACTCCGGATATGTTAACAGGAACGAAGAAACCCAGAAATATCGTCTTGGCCTGAAGCTTTTCCAGCTTGGACATATAGTGGAGGAGCAGATGGAGGTAAGGCATTGTGCTTTGCCCGTAATGAAAGATCTTGCCATTGAAACAGAAGAGACTATCAACCTCAATGTGATACATGACGGTCACAGAATGAGCGTCGAGAAGATAGAAAGCCCCCATGAGATACGTCAGGCAGTGGAACTCGGGAAAACACTTCCGTTGTATTCTGGCGCACCAGGTAAAGTTCTTCTTGCAAACCTTCCTGAATCAAAACGTCACGAGATAATCAATCATGCGGTACTTCAACGCATGGGACCTAAGACTATAACCGACCCGGCAAAACTCCAGGCAGAACTTGAAAGGGTCAGGGAAGTGGGATATTCCGTAAGCTTCGAGGAGACATATCTCGGGGCGGTATCCATAGCCGCTCCGGTAAGGAACTTTTCCGGAATAGTGATAGCAGCCATAAGTATAACCGGGCCTGTATCCAGGTTCAGCAAGGAAAAGATAGATAAATTCATTCCCCTGGCAATAAGGGCCGGTAAGGTCATTTCAAAAGCTCTGGGGTTTGAGGATAAAGAGTAACTAAGTCAGTCCAGTCTTGGTAGTAAGAAAAAATTTAAAAGGGGATGACCGAACTTGGATGTTTCAGTAAAAACGTCACATGCAGGGACTCTGGAATCAGGGGATATCATGGTCACTATCGATCTGGGAGGGGCGCAACAGGGAATAGAGATCGAACTGGACAGCCCATCCATGGCAGTATACGGAAAACAGATACTTGAGACCATTACCAGAACGCTTGATGATCTGGGTATCAGCAGTGCCTATGTGAAGGCCCAGGACAGGGGGGCTCTTGACTGCACTATAAGTGCCAGGGTTGAAGCAGCAGCGATAAGGGCCCTTAAAGATCAGGGGGGTATTCTGAAATGAATAAAAGACTGAGAAGGACAGCCCTTTATATTCCGGGCAATGACCCCTCCATGATACTGAACTCAGGGATTTTCGGCCCGGATTCAGTCGTGCTGGACCTGGAGGATGCGGTTTCCATCAATGAGAAGGATTCTGCAAGAATACTGGTTCGGAATGCCCTCCGAACAGTCGATTTTGGCCCCTCAGAGGTAGTGGTCAGGATCAACGCTCTTTCCACTCCTTACGGCAGGGATGACCTGGAAGCTATCGTATGCCCGGAACTGGATGCTGTACGTCTTCCCAAGTGCGAACAGGAAGAGGATGTCAGGGAACTGGATGAGATACTGAATAAACTGGAGTCCGAAAGAGGAATGACAAGAGGGTCTGTCAAGATCATGCCTCTTATCGAGTCTGCCATGGGTTCATACAATGCGGTGGAGATTGCCAGGGCAAGCAGCAGGAATTCCGCCATCAATTTCGGTGGTGAGGATTACACTTCCGATATGGGTGCCCAGAGGACTCGGGAAGGTGCCGAGCTTCTGGACATACGGATGAGGATCCTTATGGCTGCAAGGATAGCAGGTATTGATGCGCTGGACACTGTTTTCGGCAACGTTAATGATGAAGAAGGTCTTGTAGCAGAAACCAGGTTGATCAAGCAGCTTGGTTTTGACGGTAAGTCCATCATCCATCCAAGACAGGTTAAACCGATCCACCAGGTGTTCACTCCCTCTGAAAAGGAAATTAACAAGGCCAAGAGAGTGATCCAGGCAATAGAGGAAGCCGAAAAGAGGAGTTCCGGAGTTGTTGCCCTTGATGGCAGGATGATCGATGCTCCGGTTGTCGCAAAGGCAAGAAGGGTTCTCGCTTTTGCTGAAGCCATGGGCCTGGTGTAAAGGAGGAGAGCCATGATAAAGAACAGTATCGGGAGATTTATCCCAGAATCCATAGAGGGACTTGGAAAGCTGCGTCCTTTCCAGGGAGCTTTTGAAAGAGTGCCGGATGGTTTAATGAAAGCTCCGAGAGTGCCATGTGTTCCAAGGGGTAACGATAAGCTGCTTCCTTCCCTCAAAGAGGCTATCAGGGAGGCCGGACTCCGGGACGGTATGACCCTTTCTTTTCACCATCATCTGAGAAATGGGGACTATGTCGTTTCCATGGTGCTTGACCTTATCGCTGAAATGGGATTTCGGGACATGACCATTGCTCCCACAGCTCTTTTCCCGGTCCATAAATCGATCATCAGGCATATTGAAAGTGGTGTGGTCAAAGCCATTCAGGGGAGCGTGAATGGTCCCATAGGACGTCTTGCCTCCAACGGCGGATTCGATGTGCCTGTTCTGCTTCGTTCCCATGGTGGCAGGGCCAGGGCCATCGAAGCTGGTGATCTGTCCATTGATATCGCCTTCATCGCTGCACCTGCCTGTGATGTGTATGGAAATATCAACGGTGTGGGAGGAACTTCATCCTGCGGGTCCCTGGGATATTGCGTGGCAGATGCCATGTATGCAGATAAGGTAATTGCAGTGACAGACAACCTTGTCCCCTATCCTCTCTATCCTGTGGCCATACCTCAGATCTATGTTGATCATGTAGTGGCTGTTGACCAGATCGGAGACCCCTCCGGGATCGTTTCAGGTACTCTCAAGATCACAAGGGATCCTCTACGTCTGCTGATCGCCGAACATGCGGCCGGAGTAATAGAAGCATCAGGTCTCCTGAAAGATGGTTTTTCCCTGCAGACAGGAGCTGGAGGTATTTCGCTGGCGGTAGCAGGTTTTGTGAAGGAAATGATGAAAGAAAAGAACATAAAGGGTAGCTTCGGTTCAGGAGGTATAACCGGGTTCTTTGTCCAGATGCTGGAGGAAGGAATGTTCGATGCTCTCCTGGACGTCCAGTCCTTTGACATGGACGCTGTACGTTCCCTGGCTGATAACCCTAATCATCTGGAGATGAGTGCATCCTACTATGCCAACCCTCACAACAAGGGTTGCGCGGTGAATATGCTTGATGCCGTGATACTGGGAGCCACCCAGGTGGACACCAAATTCAATGTGAACGTTAACACGGAATCAGATGGAGTCCTTCTTCATGGTGTAGGTGGACATATGGATACTGCAGCCGGTGCTAAGCTTACGATCATAACCACGCCTCTTCTGAGAGGACGGCTTCCTATGGTAGTGGATGATGTTATTACTGTTACGAGCCCCGGTGAAACAATAGATGTGATCGTGACGGAAAGAGGGATCGCCGTAAATCCGCTCAGGCCGGAGCTGGAGGAACGGATGAAATCATCCAGGCTTCCTGTGGTACCAATAGAGAAGCTCAGGGATGAAGCTTACAGGATCTCGGGCAAACCGGAGGAACCGGAATTTACGGACAAGATCATCGGTGTTGTGGAATACAGGGATGGTACCGTGATCGATGTTGTCAGACAGATAGCTTCCGGAAGCTGAGTTAAAGACATATTAACAATGCTGATGTCTTTTTTCGGAGAAAGGGAGAATGCCGGATCATCAATTGCAGCGAGTTTGCATGAAAAGGCATGGAATATCACCGATTGTGCCATAAAGGGAATGTTGCTTGAATTCTCCTGTACTCCTAAACCTGGACTTGTAGACCGTCAGAATTCAGGAGCGAATCAGGATATGGACCATGTGCTTTTCTGCCTGAGTTCGGCATCTCTGTGTTCAGGTTTCTGGGCTTTTTCCATGTTGGGATTGGGATCAGAGGATGACCTCTCTCTCCTGAAAAGATTGCGGGAAAAAGGGATCCAGGTTGAAAGAAAGATGTTCAGGACCACCGGAGGCGTGAACACCCAGAAAGGACTGATATTTCTTATGGGACTCGTCTGCGCCGCCTCAGGCAGCCTTGCAGGGGAAGGCCTTTCCCTGGAGCCAGAAAAGGTGGCAGAAAAGGTGGCTTCCATTACCAGAGGTATTTGTGAAAGGGAACTGGGTTCTTTTAAAAGGGGTTTTTCAGAATCATCAATGACTACTGGAGAAAGACTTTTCAGGCAATACGGAATGAGAGGAATACGAGGTGAGGTGGAAGACGCATTGCCTTCTGTGATCCATCAGGGATTGCCCGAACTGAAAACCTGTCTTGGGTCCGGAATGTCCATGAATGACGCCATGGTCAACTCATTGATGGCTATCATGTCAGTTTCTGATGATACCAATGTGGTAGCGCGTTCAGATCTCAAGACGCTCAAAGACAAAATACAGCCCATGGCAAAGGAAATCCTCAAGTTGGGAGGGATGCGAACAGAGGAAGGGAGAAGTGCCGTTCAGGATATGGACAGACAATTGATTGAAAGTAACATAAACCCTGGAGGCTCTGCCGATCTTTTGGCCGTGACCTGTGCCATGTTTTTTCTGGAAAATCTTGAAGACGTGCAATAAATCTGACAGGACTCCTGTGAGGGGTCTTTAAAACAAAAAGCGGAGGTAAAGAGAAATGGAAAAAAAGATCAGAGAAATGATGCCCGAGATCGAATGGATCAATGATAAGGAATTACAGGGAAAAGTAGTGGCTACAATTGAAGATGGTTTAAGGTCGGGAGGCTGGGAACCTGAAGATTTCGACAGGATACCCTTCACACTCCTGATCCAGGACTGCCCTGCTTCACTTCTTACTCATACCAGGTCCATCGTACAGATGTGCAGGGATATCTGGAAAGTCTACAATCCCATGTATGCAGGCCAGGGAGACTTTACCCTTGATCACGATGCTCTTATTGCCGGAGCCATCCTTCACGATGTAGGCAAGCTGGTTGAAGATGAATACAAGGATGGGAAATACATTAAATGCCAGTACGGGAAGGATCTGAGGCATCCCTTTTCAGGAGCGATCCTGGCTTCGAGGAACGGGATCTCCAGTGACATATGTCATATCATAGCTACCCATGCAGGAGAGGGAAATGGAAGACACAGGAGCCCTGAAGCTGTAGTGGTTCATCATGTGGATTTCATCAATTTCGAGAGTATCAAGTCGCATATGGGCCTGCTTTAGATCAGCGAAAAACAGAAGGTAATCAAATAAAGAAATTTCCGGGAGGGGTTTAAATGGGAAAGACCAGTATTGAAAAGATCATCGGAAGAGCTTCCGGTAAGGAAGTGAAGCCAGGTGACCGCGTATGGTGTGATATCGATATCTCTTCAGCAAGAGATTTTGCAGGCCCCAATTGCTGTCTCCAGTTCGATGATGTTACCGAGGGCAAGGGTAAAGTCTGGGATCCCGACAAAGTGGCTTTCACCTTTGATCTTCAGGCTCCTTCTCATACAGAGAAGGTTTCCAATAACCAGAAGATAATTCGAGAATTTGCCAAGAGACAGGGAATAAAGAAGGTCTTTGACATCAACTGGGGTATAGGCCAGCACGTTATGCTCGAGAACGGTGTGGTCAAACCTGGCCATGTGGTTCTGGGAACTGACAGCCACATGAACCTGCTTGGTGGAGCCGGAATATTTGCAACCGGGGTGGGAAATACGGATATAGTGGCTTCCTGGATACTTGGTAAACTATGGTTCCGTGTCCCTGAAACAATGAAGATAACCGTCAAGGGGACCTTCCAGAAAGGCGTATGCATGAGAGACTTCCTTACTCATCTTGTAGGGGAACTTCGAGCTGACGGAATGCTCTACAAGGCAGTAGAGTTCTATGGACCTGTCATAGAAAGAGCCAGCCTGGCTGAGAGGATCACCCTTTGTTCCATGGTAACGGAAATGAGCGGCAAGATAGGCCTGATCCTTCCCAACGGAGAGGTTCTGGACTGGCTTGTTGAGAGAGGTGGAGAAGAGGTAAGGGAAAATGTGGAGTACATGAAAGCTGATGCCGATGCAACATATCTGCAGGAACTGGAGTTCGATGTTACAGATCTTGAACCTCTGGTTTCCGCTCCCCATGCTCCCGACAATGTGAAAACTGTCAGAGAAGTAGCAGGGACCAAACTTGACCAGGTTCATATCGGTTCATGTTCCAACGGAAGGTTTGAGGATATCGCGGCAGCCTTTGAAGTGCTCAAAGCGGCAGGATACAAGGTAGACCCGGGCGTCCGGTGCATTATCACTCCAACAACCCGGGAAGTCATGGCCCAGTGTGCGAAAGCAGGGTTCATAGAGAAGTTCCTGGAGGCAGGTGTGGTATTTACGAATCCCACATGTAGCCTCTGTACCGCCCAGCATTACGGAGTTCTCCCTGCTGATGATGTAGGAATGTCCACTACGAACAGGAATTTTTTAGGCAAGGTAGGAAAGGGAAGCAGTACATTCCTTGCAAGTCCGATGACAGCCATGGCCTCAGCAGTGCGCGGAGAGGTCACTGATCCGAGAGACATCCTTGGTTAAGGGGGGAAATAGAATGAAATCCAATATGGTTAAGGGCAAAGCCTGGGTATTTGGAGATGATGTAGATACCGATCTGATCTATCACAACAAATACCTTGCCATTACAGATCCAAAGGAAATGCCCAAATATTCCTTCGAATATTACCCGGGTAAGGAAAACTTCGCCCAGGAGGTAAAAGAAGGAGACGTGGTAGTTGCCGGAAAGAACTTTGGATGCGGTTCAAGCCGGGAACATGCGGTCTACTGTCTGAAAGAGGGTGGGGTACCAGTAGTACTTGCCGAATCAGTAGCGAGGATCTATTACAGGAATGCCGTTAACAATGGATATCCTGTACTTATAGTTCCGGGTGTTTCATCCAAGTTCAGTGATGGTGATGAGATAGAGGTCAATCTGGAGAGCGGCGAAGTGGTCAACCTTACCACCGGGGAGAAGATGCACGGAGATGCGGTGACCGATCTCGAAAAAGATATCATGTCCCATGGAGGCCTGATCGAGTATCTCAAGGCTCAGGCGGCCAGGGAAGACTAAGGAGGAGTGGGAAAATGGGTAAGACCTTCGCGGAAAAGGTCCTTGGAAAAGCAGCCGGGATGGAAGTCTCTGCTGGTCAGATCGTGACAGTGGAACCCCATTTCTGCATGAGTCATGATAATGCAGCTCCCATCTCGAAGATCTTCAGCAAGATCGGTGTGAAAAAGGTCTGGGACAGCAGCAGACTGGTCTTTATCCTTGACCACGCAGTTCCTGCTCCTACCGATAAGCACGCCATGAATCACAAGGTGATCAGGGAATTCGTGGAAGATCAGGGTATCACGAATTTCTACGACGTTAATAGCCAGGGAGGCGTCTGCCACCAGGTGATGTGCGAAAAGGGATATGCTCTTCCCGGGCTGGTCATTGTAGGTAGTGACAGCCATACCTGTACCTATGGGGCCTTCGGAGCTTTTTCGACTGGTATCGGAAGAACTGAAATGGCTGCTACATGGGCAACCGGTCAGATCTGGTTCAAGGTCCCTGATTCCATGAAGATCGTGGTCAGGGGCGAGTTCCCTGAAGGGGTCAGTGCCAAAGACCTGATACTGAAGATCATGGGTGACATAAAATCCGATGGTGCTGACTACATGTCGGTGGAATTCCATGGTCCTGCTATAGAGCAAATGAGCCTGTCTTCAAGGATGACACTTTGCAATCTCGGTATCGAGATGGGAGCAAAGAATGCTGTATGCCCACCTGACCAGAAGGTTCTTGATTTCATCAGTGACAAGGCCAGGTCATCCGAGTGGGAGGCTATCTGGGCGGACGAGGATGCCCACTATGAAAAGGTGCTGGAATACGACCTTTCCACTATTGAGCCAGGTGTAGCCAAACCACACACAGTGGATAACTATGCTCCTGTGGCGGAAGTCAAGGGCACTGCCATAGAACAGGCCTTTATCGGAACCTGCACAAACGGAAGGATACAGGACCTTGAAGAGGCGGCAGAGGTGCTTAAAGATAAAAAAGTGGCTGTCAGAACGATAGTCATCCCCGCATCATGGGAAGTGTACAGAGAGGCTATGAAAATGGGCATACTCGACGTCCTTCTTGATGCAGGCTGTGTTGTGGGTAACCCTGGATGCGGTCCGTGTATGGGAAACCATGAGGGTATCCTCGCACCGGAGGAGACCTGTATATCCACTGCCAACAGGAATTTCAAGGGCAGGATGGGGAACAAGGAAAGCTTCATCTACCTGGCAAGTCCTGCAACGGTGGCCGCTTCTGCTCTCAAGGGCGAAATATCCGATCCCAGGGAGGTGCTTTGATAATGAAAGTCAGCGGAAAGGTCTGGAAATACGGGGATGATGTAAATACTGACGTGATCTTCCCCGGAAAGTATACCTATACTGTTCTCGATCCTGTCGAAATGGGTAAATATGCCCTGGAAGACCTGGATCCTGAATTTGCAAAGAAGGCTCAGCCTGGGGATATTATCGTGGCAGGAAAGAACTGGGGCTGTGGTTCCTCCCGTGAACAGGCAGCTACATGTCTTACCTCTCTCAAGGTGGGAGCAGTGGTGGCCAGGAGCTTTGCAAGGATCTTCTATCGCAATGCCATAAACCAGGGTCTGCCGGTGATCCAGTCTCCTGCTGCTGTAGAAGCTATCGAAGCTGGAGAGCATGTGGAGATAGATTTTGAAAAAGGTACCATCAAGACCGATTCAGGCAAGGAATTCACTTTTGCTCCCATCCCGGAATATGTACGGGGCATCCTCCAGGATGGTGGTCTGGTCGAGCACGTGAAGAAGTCCCTTGGGCTTGAGTAAGGATAAATGATACCCTGCTCATTATGTCAAAAGTATCCATATAAGGAGGTAAGGTCGTATGTGTGCCACAAGAAATGTTCTCAAGGTTAAGGACAGCAAAGACAGATACAAGGTAGCCTACATCCCGGGAGATGATTCCGGCTTTGACGTGATGGAAGCCTGCATGATAGTGATGGAAAAACTGAATCCCCCTATAGACTGGGTCAGGACTGATGCTGGCTGGTGTATGTGGGAAAAGCACGGTAATACAGTGCCCGAATCAACAAAGGAAGTACTCGGGAACACCGATGCTGCACTTATGGCGGCCATTACTTCCAAACCCGGTGTAAAGGGTTTCAAATCAGCCATTCTTCAGATGAGGCAGATCTTTGATCTTTACATTAATCTCAGGCCTGCTAAATCCATGCCGGGGATCCCTTCATACAGGGATGATATCGACATGGTCATGTTCAGGGAAAATACCGAAGGGCTATATTCAGCCGTGGAATGGCGCCCTCTTCCGGAAGAGCTCTTCGATATCCATCCTAACCTTGAAAGGTACAGGGGGAAAAAGGAAGTGGCAGCTTCCATGAGGGTCTTCTCCTATGAAGGATGTGAACGGATAATCAGGTCCGCCTTTGAGTATGCCAAAGTCACTGGTCGCAACAAGGTCACTGTGGTGGAAAAACCCAATGTGATCAGGGCAACCAGCGGAATGTTCATCGATGTTGCTGATGAAGTGGCAAAAGATTACCCGGAAGTTGAGTGGAACAAGGAGAACGTTGATGCCACTTGCATGTGGCTAATCAAGAACCCCCAGAACTACGAAGTAGTGGTGACCTCAAACATGTTCGGGGATATCGTCTCTGACGAGGCTTCCCAGCTTGTAGGAGGTATGGGAGTTACAGCCAGTGGGAACATCGGGGAGAATTACGCCCTCATGGAACCCTGTCATGGTTCTGCTCCAAAGTATGCAGGGCAGTACAAGCTTAATCCTGTAGCCATGCTCAACGCTGCAGGGATGCTCCTCGATTACCTGGGGCTTGAGGAATATACCCGTAAGATGGAAAAGGCCATGTTCCAGGTGCTCGGTGAAGGCAAGGTCATGACCTATGATCTTCTGAGGGATAAGGGTGTTGAGGACTGGGAGAGTAAGGCCTGTTCAACTCTGGATATGGCAAAGGAGATAGCAAAGAACCTGTAATATCCTGCAGGGAGCCAGGGAGGTCTCTGGCTCCCTGATTTTTAAGTTACAGTTTCCAGGGTCTGCGGATTTATATCGTATCTGATGCCCTCCCCGGACCTCTGGTTCTTACGGATCTTCTGTATTGCCGGGAAAATGGACCAGAAACCCGATTGTGTATTGAAAACCCTGAATATTGTAGACATGAATATGCTTTTGCACTTATAATCGGAACAGTGTTTTTTTGTGTTTCTGGCGCTTTGGTGTGTTATGGGGGGAACCGTGTAGTGCAAGAAAAAAAAGGAGGAGTTGAAAGTGGCTGAGGAAAAAATTGGTAAGAAACCGACTTTAGCACAAGCACTAGTAGTTCTTATCGTTATTGCGGTCGTAATAAGTTACAGTGTGCTCAAAATTGGTGTTGATGCGCACATACCCATTATGCTCTGTGCAATCTTCACAGCTTTTATGGGGATGGTGGTCCTTAAACAACCATGGAAACAGATAGAGAACGGAATGATCAACGGTATCGCCATAGCCCTGCAGGCTATTCTTATCCTTAGTATCGTTGGATGCATGATAGGGGCATGGGTACAGAGTGGAGTCGTTCCGTCCCTGATCTACTATGGACTGGATATCCTTTCACCGGCCTACTTCCTTCTGGCAACCCTTCTCGTTTGTTCAGTTGTCTCCCTTGCAACGGGGAGCTCCTGGACCACCACGGGGACAGTGGGTATTGCCATGATGGGGATAGGAGCCGGGCTCGGTATAGCAGCACCTGTTACAGCAGGGTTCGTTATTTCAGGTGCCTATTTCGGGGACAAGATGTCTCCTCTTTCTGATACCACAAACCTTGCTCCAGCGGTTGCTGGTAATGATCTTTTCGACCATATTGCAGCCATGCTCTGGACCACTGGTCCTACATACATTATCGTGGCGGTCATTGCAGGAGTAATGGGAATGAAATATGCAGGTGGAAGTATTGATGCCACGAAGATCACCCTGATCCAGCAGGTTATGCAGGCAGAGTTCAGCATCAGTCTTCTGGGATTCGTGCCTCCCCTCCTGGTCATTGTCCTGGCTGTAATGAAGACCCCTGCCATTCCGGGTTTGATCATTGGTGTTCTGACCGGGTCAGTCATGGCCCTTGCCCAGGGGAATGGACTGGGAGATGTTCTCGGAGCGCTTCATTATGGCTATGAAACCAGCATAGCCAATATGGTCGCTGACGCCGGAAGTATGGAGGCAGTGACAGAAGCCCTGCAAGGAGCTGCCCTTGTGGGTGAGAACATCAGCATGGAAATGGTCAATGAAGTCGGTGGCCTCCTTGCCGACCTGCTCACCCGTGGCGGACTTGATTCCATGATGTGGACCATCTCCCTGATACTCATTGCACTGGCTCTCGGAGGGATCATGGAAGGCTGCGGTTTCCTCGAAGTGCTCCTTGAGAAGATGCTTCTTGTAATCAGGAGTGTGGGCGGACTCGTCACAGCTGTTGTGGCCTCCTGTTTCTTCTGTAACCTTTTCCTGGGTGACCAGTATCTTTCAATAGTGATGCCAGGTCGTCTTTTCAAGCCCGGATTTGAAGAATTCGAAGCCAAGGGTAAGAAAGGACTCGCTCCAAGGATGCTTTCCCGTGCTCTTGAAGATGCGGGAACCCTTACATCAGCCCTGATCCCCTGGAATACATGCGGAGCCTATCAGTTCAGCGTTCTGGGAGTTTCAGCATTTGCCTATGCTCCCTATGCAATCCTGAACTGGCTTAACCCGCTCGTATCAATAGCGATCTCCTATATGGGAATTGGAGTGTTCTGGAAAGAAGACATGGAAGCAAAAGAGGAGAAATAATACAGTTCTGCACTTTTGATTTTGACTGTTGATTTCGAAACCTCTTGACGTATACCCCGGCCGGAAGTATTTATTCAAGACCGGCCGGGGATATTAAAGGATGAAGTGTTGATGTCAAGGATAATAGAATCACCATATGGTTCCCCCTTTTCGAAATGGTTCAAAGTTGCGTCAGTGATTGTTGGTTCAGCGTTTTTTGTGTTAGCTTTCCTGAAGTTTTCACACGGAAACAGTTCCAGTGTTTTTTCATATCTGCTGGTAGGAGCTCTGTGTTTTCTCTTCCTGACACACAGGAAGAGACTCTATCTGTGTGAAGAGGGGATCGTAAGAGAACAATCCCTTATGAGCAGGAAGCATGCGGAGCTTTTCCCATGGAACAAGGTCAAGGCAGTTTCGTTCATGTTCCAGGGAGACAATGTGATAGTTTTTTTTGAAAAAGGTTTTCAGGGTTGGCGCCTGGTCTTTTCAAGAAATGACGAGGCGAGACTCAGGGAATATATCACTTCCAAAAGGAGCGACCTCACCATCGAGACCATTACCAGGTGAGTCCAGGATATGGTGTTATGCCCTCTAATTAAGGTGATATAAGGTAAAAGTATCATGGTAATACGAAGGGGTTTGTAGCGTTTATCTCTAAGGAGGAAGGTAGAATGACTATTTCAGTTTCTGAGAGGTTTTCGGTTGCACCAAAGGATGTTTTTTCTTCAATTGCCCAGTGGATGCTCAGGGATGGATTCGACATCGTCATAGACATGGAGAAATCCAAGGGAAGCCATATTGTCGATACCGTTACTGGAGATGCTTGGCTGGACTTTTATACTTTCTTTGCGTCTGCTCCTTTTGGAATGAACCATCCCAAGGTGGCCAATGATGAGTTCAAGGAAAAGATCTTCAGATCCGCCATCAACAAAGTTGCCAATTCAGATATCTATACGCAGGAAATGGCCGAATTCGTAAAGACCTTTGGCGAAGTGGCAATGCCGGACGGGTTCAACCATCTGTTCCTTATCGATTACGGTACACTTGCTGTGGAGAATGCTCTCAAGGCAGCCATGGACTGGAAGGTCAGAAAGCTGCTTGCCGCCGGAAAGGTAAACAAGGGCGATGCGATCAGAGGTAAAAAGGGAACCAAGGTCATCTATTTCAATGAAGCTTTCCATGGCAGAAGCGGTTATACCCTCAGCTTGACAAATACCCACGATCCAAACAAACATCAGTATTTTGCAAAGTTCAACGACTGGATCAAGGTTCTTAACCCCAGAATATTCTGGCCTCTTGAAGAAAACCTCAATATGGTCAAATGGGCAGAGGTTCAGGCCCTTAAGCAGATCAACCAGGCTATTGACGATAATCCGGATGATATCTGCGCCCTTATCATTGAAACGATCCAGGGTGAAGGCGGAGACAACCAGTTCAGGAAGGAATTCTTCCAGAGCCTCAGAAAGATCTGTGATGAGAATGAAATACTGCTCATCTTCGACGAGGTCCAGTGTGGTATGGGAATTACAGGTAAGATGTGGGCATGGGAACATTATGGAGTCAAACCTGACATTTTCGCTTTCGGAAAGAAAGCCCAGATCTGCGGCATCGTTGCCGGACCGAGGATAGATGAAGTGGCAGGCAACTGCTGGGAGACATCAAGCCGGATCAATTCCACCTGGGGTGGAAGTGTGGTCGATATGGTAAGATCCCAGCGTTTCCTCGAGATATACAGGGATGACAATATCCTTGATTATGTGGCTAATACGGCAGGACCAGCCCTGTTCAATGGCCTGAAGGAACTCGAGAAGGAATTTCCTGTGATCCAGAACGTCAGGGGTAAGGGACTTATGTGTGCCTATGACCTTCCTGATACAGCAACCAGGGACAAGCTTCTCAAGATGATCCATGGAGAAAAGATGCTTATTCTCCCATGCGGGAACTATTCCATCAGGTACAGGCCGGCCCTGAACGTTCCTCTGGCTGATATTGAAAAGGGTATGGAAGTAACCCGCAAGTGCCTTAAGAAAATGTAGTTCTGCAGGGGGAAAAGGCCCTGCCGGGAGTTTCCATGAAACTGCCAAGTTGACAACTTATGACAGGGATTGTACAATTTCCCAGCGTTGGGTGGTTAGTTCAGAGGAAGAACGCTTCCTTGACGCGGAAGAGGTCACAGGTTCGAGTCCTGTACCACCCACCATTTAAAGAGAATGAAAGGGACGGTCGATGACCGTCCCTTTTGTTTTTTCCTCGGCCCTTCCTTCCTCATTGTTAACTCCCTCTTCCCAAGATGAACATTTTCAAATAAAGTTAATGGAAGAAGTGCAATACTTTCTGTCATTATTCGCTGCGGAGGGTGAAATTATGATCTTTGGAATCGGTGTGGATTTTTGCAGCCATTCAAGGATGAGAAGAATTCTTGAAAATGGACATTTCATGAAAAGGGTATTTCATGAAAAAGAGATGGAATATGCTTTCTCAAGACCCTTTCCGGAAAGATATCTGGCCTCTTCCTTTGCAGCAAGGGAGGCTTTTAAAAAAGCCAGCGGAGTACCTTTCTTCAAAGTGATCTTCAGAGGCATCTGGGTAGACAGAACAGACAGAGGTCCTTTCCTTCGTTATGATGAAAAGATCCTCCCTCCTGTTTTGGCAGAAGAGGATCTGAAAATTCACTTGAGTATCAGCCATGAAAAGGATATGGCACTTGCTATGGTAGTAATGGAGGTGTAAAAGATGGATCTTTTCTTTTCTTCCAGTGTAAGGGAAGCTGATCGTATTGCCATGGAGGATCTTGGGATCCCGGGGATCATTCTGATGGAAAATGCTGCGAATCGTATTCTGGAAGTGCTCCTGAGGGAATTCAAACCGGGTAAGATCTCTATTCTTACAGGTTCGGGTAATAATGGTGGCGATGGCCATGCGCTGGCAAGACTTCTGGCATCAAAAGGTATCAGCACCATTACTATCTCTGCGGTCAGAGAGGGTAGGCTCTCCGGAGATGGGAAGCTCAACTTTGAGTTATCCAAAAGAATCGGCTCTTCCATAGTTTTTTCAGAGACTATGAGTGACGATGCCATCACAGAAATGATAAGTTCATCCGATATTCTGGTGGATGCTCTTCTCGGTACAGGGAGTAAAGGGGAACCCAGGGGAGAGATCTCCCGTCTTATTAAGCTTGCAACAAGGTGTCAGACCCCCGTAATATCTGTAGACATCCCAAGCGGCATAGATCCGGATGGAGGACATGTATACTCTCCCTGCATAAGGGCAGTTGCGACAGTCTCCATGTTAGCCTGCAAGACTGGGCTGATGGTAATGCCTGCCGCGGAAATGGTGGGGAAACTCCATTTGGTGGACATTGGTGTTCCGGTTTCCCGGGTCCTGAAATCAGAAGCCCGTGCTTTTTCTGTGGAAAGGGATTTCTGTGCAGCGAAACTTCCATCCAGGAATTTGAACATACACAAGGGACAAAGAGGAGCGGTTCTGATCGCCGGAGGTTCCAGACAGTATAAAGGAGCCACTGCCCTTGTTGCACTGGGTGTTTTGAGATCAGGTTCGGGTCTTGTTTTCTCCCTGGCAGATGAAGAGGTGGAAGGGATGCTGGGAACTCTCCTGCCTGAGGCTATTTCATTGCCCCTTCCCGTTGAATCAGGCCGGAACTATGCAGAAATTCTCTGGGAGGAAACATGGAGAGTAAGGGATAGAACAGGCTGCTGTGTAATTGGCCCCGGTTACGGAAGGTTACCCGGGAAAATGGAAGCCCTTTCACTTTTCTGGGAGAACTGGACAGGGGGTCTTCTTGTGGATGGGGATGGGCTTTATTGTATGTCCTGTACAGAGCTTGATAAACTTGAGAGGCGTACAGATGCTATCATTACCCCCCATGAGGGGGAAGCGGCAAGGTTGCTTGGTATTTCAGCAGATGAAGTTCGATCTGACAGGTTGGGCTCAGCCAGACAATTGGCCACGAGGTGGGGAATCTGTGTGTTAAAAGGGGCTTATTCCATAATTGATGATGGTATAAGAACTGCGGTGATAACGGAAGGACATCCCTGTCTTTCCGTTGCTGGTTCCGGAGACGTACTTTCAGGGATCATTTCATCTTTCCTCGCAGCCGGATGTGAACCCTTCGAATCTGCCTGTCTCGGTTCATGGATCCATGCCAGATCAGGTACCCTGCTTGGGGAAAGAAGAGGTTATGACGGAGTGCTGGCAAGAGATATAGCAGAAATGGTCCCTGAGGTTCTGAAAGAGCTTAGAGAGAAAGACCTTTCCCGGAAAGAAGAAACAGAGAGTGAACATGACCAATGAAGAACCCGGAATTTGAAATAGTTACCACTTCTGAGAGAGACACTTATGAATTGGGAAAAAGGGCATCGGAATATGTCTATGCGGGGCTGATAGTTCTCCTTTCCGGAGATCTGGGAACCGGCAAGACAGTTTTTGTAAGAGGACTCGCGGAAGGTTTGGGGGCTCACGGGGTAAGGAGTCCTTCTTTTACGATCGTCAATGAATATTCAGGTAAAATTTCCATCGCCCATGTAGACCTCTATCGCCTTTCCACTAACCATTCCATGGAAGTTGATATGGAATTCTATATGGCCAACCAGTATCTTATTCTCGTCGAGTGGCCAGAGGCAATCCTCGAAGATCTTCGGGAAGATTACTGGCATATCAGGTTTGGTATGGCGACCGATCACGATCCTGAGAGGGAACCCGGGTCAATGGATCTCAGAAAGATCAGATTCACCGGAAGGGGACTTCAGGCAAGGGAAAGATTGAATGCACTCTTCAGGAAAATTACAGAGGATGGATAAAATGAAAAATATTCTTGGTATCGATTGTTCTTCCGGGTGGACAAATATTGGATTAATAAAAAAAGGTAAATTCCTTGGTGAATTGAATATAAACCTTGGCAGGCAGCAGTCTGCAGGCCTCCCGGGGATGGTGGAATTCCTTCTTGGTCAGTGCGGGTCCAGCCTGGAAGACCTGGATCTTATAGCGGTCACGACCGGTCCTGGATATTTTACAGGAATAAGAGTGGGCATGGCTTATGCTGTTTCACTGGCAGAGGGACTGGGCCTGGAAATTATACCCTTGTCTTCTCTTCATGCAACTGCGTATTCTTATCTGGCCCGTGATCATATCTGTATTTCCGTAATATGGAACAAAAAGGGTAAAGTCTATGCCGGTGCATATCTAAAGGGAATGGGGGGACTTATCGAGGACCTCCCTCACGGCGAATATTCCTTCGAAGAACTCGCAATGTACAGGAATAGAGTCAATATGCCCTGTATCTGTGTTACCCCTGACATTGAAAGGTTGCATCTCCCTCTGCAAGAGGCCGGTTTCCTGGATGTACGACATGATGTTATTCGAGGTTCCAGTATAACCCTTCTCGCGTCAAATTCTTTAGACCGATGCTGTCATCCTGAGGAGGTCAGGGCAAATTACCTTAGAGGTCCTGATATAGGTCCTTCGTGAGTTTCCCTTTTCCAGCATAAAAAGTATCAACAGGTCCCTTCCTTCGATTATTTGATGGAAGGGACCTGTTGATTTCTAACATGGAAAAACCACACTCTCGTTATTGCGGATTATTGTAAATATATATAGCGTAATAATTCTAAATATCAACAAAACTAAAAACTAAGAATTTTAGTAGTTGAAATTACGTATTTTTCAGTATATGCTTAACAGCGGTTTGCAAAACAATAGGACATAGAAAGATTAAAGTCTGAATTCTGGGAGAAAAATGGAGGCGACCATATGGCCAAGAAATTTAACGTGATTGTCAACTCCAGCTGGTGTAAGGGGTGTAATCTCTGTGTTCAGGTATGCCCAAAGAAAGTGCTTGAACTCAATGAGAGACAGGTCTCTTTTCCAGCTCGAGAGGACGATTGCATAGGATGCAGACAATGTGAGAATATCTGCCCGGATCTCGCGATCACGGTAACAGAGGTTCCAGATAGCGGGGAGGATGAAAAAAATGTCTGAAGTTGCATTCTGGCAGGGTAACCAGGCTATTGCTCAAGGAGCATTAGCTTCAGGCTGCAGGTTCTTTGCCGGGTATCCCATAACCCCTTCTTCAGATGTAATGGAGGAGATGGCAAAGGAGCTTCCGGCTGTTGGCGGCAGATTCATACAGATGGAAGACGAAATAGCAAGTATTGCCGCAGCCATAGGTGGTTCCATTGCAGGATTGAAATCCATGACAGCTTCCTCTGGCCCCGGGATTTCGCTGAAACAGGAAAACCTGGGACTGGCCTACATGGCAGAGATCCCTCTTGTACTGATCAATGTAATGCGAGGCGGACCTTCTACGGGTGTACCCACAAAGATAAGCCAGATGGATGTAATGCAGGCCCGTTGGGGATGCCATGGTGATCATGGTACTATTGCCTTTTCACCTTCATCAGTGCAGGAATGCTACGAGATCGCCATCAAAGCCTTTAACGCTGCCGAGAGGTACAGGCAGCCTGTAATGATACTGAGTGACGAGGTGCTTGGTCATATGAGAGAGAAGGTTTTTATCCCTCCAGCAGGTTCTTATGCAGTTAATGAAAGGAAAAGACCCTCAGTCAAGCCGGAAAAGTTCATTCCCTATCTTCCTGATCCAGAGGATGATATTCCTCCCATGGCATCTTTCGGTGACGGTTACAAATGGCATGTTACCGGTCTGGCACACAACGATTTCGGTTTCCCAAGCGCCAAGGAAGATGAAGTGGAAAAAAATATCACCAGACTTGTAAGGAAGATCGACAGGTTCAGGGATGAAATCGTGGAATATGATGCGTACGAAGTGGACGATGCCGATATAGTTGTCCTTTCCTATGGTACTGTAGCCCGTTCAAGCATCACGGCCGTTAAAGAGGGGCGTAAAAGGGGACTTAAAGTGGGGCATTTCAGGCCTATCACCCTCTGGCCTTTCCCGGACAAGGAAATATACCAGGTAGCCAAAAAGGCCAAAACCATTATTGTGCCAGAGCTGAATTGTGGTCAGATGGTGCTGGAAGTGGACAGGGCCGTTCATGGAAGAGCCAAAGTGATCAAGAAAGGCCTGGTAAATGGCGAAGTCTTCAGGCCTGAAGAGATCCTCAGCTTTGTTCAGGAGGTGGCCTGATCATGCCTAGACCCGAAGTTATCAAATGGATAAGGACCCAGTTCTTTCCTCATATGTGGTGCCCGGGCTGTGGACATGGGATAATTCTCCATGCCCTGCTAAGGGCCTTTGTCGATCTTGACAAGAAACCCGAAGAGACCGTAATAGCTTCCGGTATAGGCTGTTCCAGCAGAATGCCCGGATACATCAATGCCTGCACAGTCCATTCCACCCATGGAAGATCGCTTGCATTTGCAACAGGGATCAAGCTTTCCAAACCTGAACTGACCGTGGTTGATGTAATGGGTGATGGAGACTGTTCAGCTATTGGAGGCAACCATTTTATCCATGCCTGTCGAAGGAATATCGATATTACTGCTATAGTAATGAACAACAATATCTATGGTATGACCGGAGGTCAGGCTTCACCCACAACTCCCCAGGGAGCCAGGGCAACCACGGCCCCTTACGGAGTTATCGACCCATCCTTTGACCTCTGCAAGCTTGCAGAAGGTGCAGGAGCTACCTATGTGGCCCGTTCCACCATCGCTAATCCCAAACAGAGTGAAAAATACATTGTTGACGCCATCAAGCATAAGGGTTTTTCTGTTGTGGAGATAATTTCCAGCTGTCATACCCAGTTCGGCCGCAGAAACAAGTTCCGTTCTCCCATAGATAATCTCAACAGGATCAAGGATCTCACAGTTTCCCAGGCAAAGGCGAAAGATATGACGCCGGAAGAGCTTCAGGGCAAGTATGTTACAGGTTTGTTCGTCGATGTTAAGGCTCCCGAATATACTGACCAGTATTTTTCGCTAGTCGATAAGGTTAAGGGGGAGTGAACATGATAACCAGGTATGAGATCAGATTTGCCGGATCCGGAGGTCAGGGAAATATCCTGGCTGCCTTTGTCACAGCCAAGGCTGCAGCTTTATACGAAAAAGGGCTTTATGTTGCCCAGACGCAGAGTTATGGTGCAGAGGCGCGAGGAGGGAAGTCCCAGGCACAGGTGATAATTTCAACAGAAGAGATCGATTATCCCAAGGTTATCTCCCCTAACCTTCAGATCATTCTTACCCAGCAGGCCTGTGAATACGTAGGTGACACTCTTCTGAGCGGCAGAGTGTTATGTGATGACTATTATGTCCATACTCTTCCACGAGTGGATGCCAACCTTTATTCTCTTCCCATAGTGAGAACTGCCAGGGAAAAGCTCGGAAGGGAAATAGTGACCAACATGGTCGCTCTCGGTTGTACAGCTCGTGTCCTTGAACTTGACGAAGTGCTTAACCCCGAATCTATCAGAAAAGCTATTCTGGAAACTGTTCCCAAGGGAACAGAGGAACTGAATGCCAAGGCTTTCGAAGAAGGATACAATATGTTCAAGCACAGTCAGCATCTTTAATTTCCACTGGTGTTTATGAGAACAAGGGGAGCCGCTGAGGCTCCCCTTGATTTTTGCCTGGTGGTAGAATGTTCTTCTATCGTTCCTGAAAAAAATCAAACTATGCAAAGGTCCTGGAAAGCCATGTCAAAAAATAGAGAGTCTATTCTTGAGGTTGAAAAGATCAATAGCAAAGGACAGGGTATATCCCATCTGGCTGACGGACGGATAGCCTTTATCGATGATGTTTTGCCGGGAGAGAAGGTCAAAGCCCGGATTGTGTCGGAAAAAAAGAGTTATGCAGTCTGTGAGTGCAGTAAAATCCTTGAACATCACCCAGAAAGGGTAGAGCCTCCATGCAAATGGTTCGGCAAGTGTGGCGGATGCCAGCTGCAGCATTGTACATACGATCTTCAGTTGCAACTCAAAAGGAAGATCCTTGAAGATGCTCTCTCCCGTATCGGGAGGCTGGACCTACCGATCGAAGTAGAACCCTGCGTTCCCAGTCCAAGAATAACCGGATATCGTAATAAGGCTTCCTTTCCTCTACGTAGATCTGATGATCAGACCATGCCTGGTTTTTTCATGAAAGCTTCACACCAACTGGTCCAGGTTAGAACATGTACGGTCCTTGATGAAGATCTTGATGCTCTCTTCCGGGCTATGGATCCATTCTTTGCTGCCATGGGTTCACAAGGATACCAGGAGAAAGGGCATAAGGGTATCTTCAGACATCTGATCCTCCGCAAAGCTGTGTTCACCGGAGAGATGCTTCTGTGCCTTGTAGTAAAAAGACTTCCCGGGAAGACGTTGCTGGACTCGCTGGTCGGAGAATACGACCAGCTGAATGCATTATTTCCATCGTTAAAAGGTTTTATTCTTAATCACAATGCTTCTTTTACCAATGTTATCCTTGGCAAGTCGACTTCTCTTCTTGCCGGGAGATCTTATCTCCAGGAAAGGGTTGGAGATTATTCTTTCCGTTTTGACGGAACTTCCTTTTTCCAGGTGAATCCCCCCCAGGCCGAGAAGATGTTCACCCATGTTGCCAGTGAAGTTTTTCGTAGCGGGGGCAGGAAGATCATGGAACTATACAGCGGGGTAGGGACTATCACATCCTTTCTGGCCAGTAAGGCCAACTCTGTCACCGCTGTTGAAGAATGGCCTTCTGCCGTTGAGTTCATGAAGGTGAACCTCCTTAACAACGGGCTGGATAACGTGAGAATTCATGTCGGAAAAACCGAAACTGTTATCCCTGATCTCCGGGATGGGAACTTTGATACTGTAGTTCTGGATCCTCCCCGTGCCGGCTGTGGTAAAGAAGTCCTTGAAGAGATTACCGAAACCATAGTCCCCTCAACTATTGTATATGTTTCGTGTAACCCGGCCACTCTGGCAAGGGACCTTTCGATTCTCAAGGATGGGGGATATTCTATAAGAAGGATAAGCCCCTTTGATATGTTCCCACAGACCTTTCACGTGGAAACAGTGGTGACTCTGGAAAAAAGGATATAAGAAAGATGGGATTTTTCTGGCTTTATTCTTGAAAAAATAACTCTCCATGGATATAATTCCTTAAGATGCGGATATAGCTCAGCTGGTAGAGCATTAGCTTCCCAAGCTAAGGGTCGCGGGTTCGAATCCCGTTGTCCGCTCCATAAATAATAAAAATGAGGCCTCAGGCCTCATTTTTTACAATATCCTCTTTATCAGTATCACAGTATACTTCCCAATAAAGGCATTAAGCTGAAGCCGTTCTCATTCAAGTTTAATATTTTATTAAATTTTTAATTTAATTATGGAATGTTGAACACTTTGTTAAGTTTGACACAAATTTTTGTGAGTATTAGAATAGTTCAGGTTTTTCCCTCAAAAAAGTCCAGTTCCATCCATTATTAAATCTACGTATCGTCGGGAAGGAGGTGTGTCAGATGGCTACAAATCTCGCAGAAGAGATAAAACAGGTTGAAGCCCAGTCCAAGGAAATGATCAAGGAGGCCCGGGCGGAAGCCGCAAGTATTGTCTCTGAAGCCAGGAATGAATCAGAAAAACGCATCAAGGAAGCTAAACAGCAAGCCTTTCGTTCATACAAGGAAAAGCTTGCAAAGGCCGAAAAACAGGCAGAAGACAAGGCAGGAAATATTGTCGAGGAAGGAAGATCAGCAGCAGAATCCTTCAGACAAAGCCATCAGGGGGAAGTGGGTTCCACGGCCGCCTGGATTGCAGAAGAGGTGATGGCTAAGTATGCCCGTAGCGAAAATTAATAAACTGGAGTTATATGTTCACCGTTCTGTACTGGATGGAGTAGTAGAAGCTCTCCAGAAGACAGGGCGTTGTGAGATCATTACGCGGGAAGAGGAAGAAGAAAAGAATATCCCTTCAGGAAGACTCCAGGAGCTTGATGCCCTTCTCAGTGAAGCCAGATTCCTCTTAAGATTTCTCGAGCCCTATTTCACCGATCCCATCAGCCCTATAGCAAAGGCTTTTGGAGAAAAGCCCGCATGGAGTCTCAAGGACCTCGGAAACCTTTCAAGAGATACTGATATTAATGAAATATCCCAGGAAATGCGTAATCTTGAGCGGCGTCTTGTTGAGATCAGAGCAGAGATATCGCAGATAGAGGGATTTCAGGTCATGCTGGAGGAACTTCAGGAACTGCCATATCCTCTTGAACTGATCTCTTCCGGTACTTCCTCCACCAAGGGGATTCTCGGGACCGTGCCAATAGATCAGCTCGACTACCTTAAACTGGCCGCAGAGAATCAGCTCGGTGAAGACGGTGAACTTTTCGTAGCGGATTTCGGGGAAAAAGACAAAGAAACATGGGTTGCTCTTTTCTATCTGAAAATTATGGAGCCCACAGCCCTTGAGATATGTTCAAAGAATGGTATGTCCAGGGTGGAGATCCCGACCATTCTCAAGGGTAATGTAGGAGAGGAAAACCAGAGACTTTCAAAACGGAAAGCTCAGCTTAACAGGGAAGAAAAGATCATCCACAAGGCTGCAAGACAAGCTTCCGGTAAATATGTACCAATTATCAGATCCCTTAGCGATTACTGGACCGTCCTGAGGTCCAGGGATGAAATTCTGCTGGCAGGTTTTTATACAGATAAGGTGGTTGTGCTCAATGCCTGGGTTCCATCGGATTCAGTGGAATCAGTGAAAAATGAACTTTCAGGTTATCAGACGCTTACAGAGATAATCACCGCTGAGCCCCTCGAGGAAGAAGATCCTCCCACGATACTTGAAAATGCCAGGTGGTCTCTTCCTTTTGAGACTCTGACAAAACTGTATGGTTCTCCCAAATATGATGCTATTGATCCTACTCCTTTCCTGGCGCCCTTTTTCTTTATCTTTTTTGGAATGTGCCTTGGAGATGGAGGTTACGGTATCATCATGGTGGGATTTTTCCTTTACTTCCTTAAGAAGTTCAAGAAAATGCCTGGAGGTACAAAACAGTTCTTTGCTCTTTTTGTCCTTTCGGGAATAGCCGCCATAATTGTGGGTGCTTTGACCGGCAGCTGGATGGGAGACATGATAGAGGCCTTCCCTTTCCTGCATTTTCTCAAACCTGTCAAAGACATGCCTGTTGTCCTGAATCCAATGCAGGACCCCATGACTTTCCTGGGAATATCCCTTGCTTTCGGGGTGATCCAGATCCTTTTCGGTTTGTGCGTAGCCTTCTACGACTGTCTAAGGAAACAGGATTACATTGGTGCTATCGGTGATCAGGGAGGATGGCTGCTTCTGCTGGTCGGTCTCCTTCTCCTCGGCGGTACCATTAGCGGAAAGATCCCTGCCAGCCTTTCTTTACCTGGTAAGGCCCTTTCCGTAACAGGAGCTGTAATTCTGGTGCTTACCCAGGGCCGCGAAAAGGAAAGTGTCATACAGAAAGGCATTTCAGGTCTGCTGAGCCTTTACAATGTTACTGCTTATCTTGGTGATGTTCTCAGCTACAGCAGGCTCCTTGCTCTTGGGCTGGCCACGTCGGCCATAGCAATGATAATCAATATGCTTTCCACCCTTGCAAGTGCCATTCCTTATATAGGTTGGGTCCTTGCTATAGTGCTCTGTCTGGGCGGTCACCTTTTCAGCGTGGCGGTAAATGTACTTGGCGCCTTTGTGCACTCACTCAGGCTCCAGTATGTTGAGTTTTTCAGCAAGTTCTACACTGGTGGAGGAAGAGCATTGAAGCCTCTCACCTATGAAACCCGTTTCGTAAATATCGAGGAAAATATTCAAAGTTAGATCTCAAAGTATTAAAACAAAAATTCTTTCATTATTGAGGGGAGTGTTACACAGTATGGGTCTTCTCGGAATTATGTTAGCAGTTCTTGGTGCAGCTTTGGCAGCCGGTTTCGCTGGTTCTGGTTCGGCCATTGGTGTAGGTATCGCAGGTGAATCTGGTGCTGGTGTAATGACTGAGGATCCAGGGAAATTCGGTCTGGTGCTTCTGCTTCAGGCACTTCCTGGTACTCAGGGTATTTATGGACTTCTAATTGCATTCTTTGCAATTTTAAAAGTTGGTCTTCTTGGCGGCGGAGGAGCTTTAGAAGTAAGTGTATGGCAGGGCCTGGGTGTCCTTTTTGCCTGCCTTCCAATCGCAATAGCAGGATATTTCTCGGGTATTGCTCAGGGTAAGACATCGGCTGCATGTATCCAGATGATCGCCAAGAGACCTGAAGAAACAGGTAAAGCAGTTATCCTCCCGGCCATGGTCGAAACATATGCCGTTCTTGCACTTCTGATGAGCATAATCCTACTCAACGGCATCCAGATATAAAGGCCCTGTTGAGGTGAATTAGGATGTCTTTAGCGGACATAAAAAACAAGATCGAAGCTGATGCACGAAGAGAAGCCGAAGAGATCATAGAAAAAGCAAGGAGAACCGAGGAAGAGATTCTCCTGCAGGCAGATGGTGAAGTTCAGTCGATCAGAGATACATATGAAGAAAGGTTCAAAAAAGAAAAACCCCAAATAGCCAACCGAAGGGAAATCGTCGCTAAGCTGGATGTAGAAAAGATCGAGCTGGGTGTCAAACAGGAACTTGTGAAGGAATCCTTTGATGAAGCTGTGAAAACCCTTTCTTCTCTTCCTAAGCAGAAATACCTGGAGCTCGTTTCTGCTTTCCTTGCGAATGCAATAGAGACAGGCAAGGAGGAAGTTCTTGTTGGTGAGAATGAAAAAAACATCACTAAAACCTGGCTGGATTCTTATAATGAAGCCCAGAAAGTCAGTCTGATCTTGTCCAAGGAAAAGTTGCCTATCTCCGGAGGTTTTGTTCTGAGAAATGGTGATATCGATACCAATTGCTCCTTTGACATGCTCGTTAGCTGGGCCCGTGAAGACTTAGAGGCAGACGTTGTTAAACGGCTGTTCTCGGCTTAACGGAGGGGGTGGCAGCATGGTCCCGTCAGAGCGTTATGGATACACGGTTGCGCGACTGCGGGCGATGGAAAGTCGTATCCTGGACGAAAGCGTGCTGCAGAGGTTGTTTGATTCCGAAGACCTGGATAGCGCAATTAAAGTCCTGGGCGAAACCCCGTACTCGTCCTGGTTAGTGGAGCTGAAATCCAATTCCGATTTCGACAAGGCAATTGAAGCCGAGCTCAACTTTATCTACAAGGAGCTTGAGAAATTTGTTCCTGATACATCACTGGTGCAGGTGGCACGGCTTCCTTACGATTTTCACAATGTTAAGGTTCTTCTCAAAAGTCACATCCTTCAAAAAGAGGGGGGAGAAAGGCGGTTCGACCTTCTTACAAACCTTGGCAACATAGATACTGATGATCTTATCCTTGCCATGGAAAGTGAAGATTACCGTCTTCTGCCTTTCGGACTTCATTCAGCTGTTCCGAAGTGCATAATGCTCTTTGAACAGACCCATGATCTCCTGGAGATGGAAAGGTCGCTGGATGAACTCCTCTTTATGGAGATGAGGAAGATGGCCGAAGCTTCAGGTGTAGATGCAGTCTGGAAATGGCTTAAAGGCAAGATAGATGCAGAAAACCTGAGAAATGTAATTAGATTGAAAAGGATCGATATGGACCCGGGGACTATATCAACCTTCCTTCATGATGGAGGATACGTTTCCAAAGACCGTCTTCTGGGACTTCTTGGCGAACCGGTTGAAAGCTGGGCCAGGGATCTTTCCTTTGCAGATATCGGACTTACGCTCCATCATCTCCAGGAGGTTTCCGATCTCGGAACGTTAATTGTCCAGATCGAGAAAGTACTCGACGAATACATTGCCAGGATACTGTACAGTTCCAAGTATGGAGCCTTTTCTCCAGAAAGCGTACTCTATTTCCTCTGGCTGAAAGAGATGGAGACCAAGAACCTTCGGATCATCCTGGTTGCCATAGCCAATAACACGGATAAGGAGATCATTAGGGGGTTGTTGCGTCGTGGCTAAGAATACTCGATCCCAACCTATGGCAGCGGTGGGAGAATATGAAACAGTGCTGCCTTTTCAGGCAATTGGTGTAAAACCTTTTATTCTGGATAAGGAAGACTTTCTGTCATTCCCTGAATTGCTTCTGAAGCTCGCAAAACAGCAATATGCAGTAGTGTTCATTCAGGAGAGCCTTTTTGTGGATTTCAGGGACGATGTAAATCAGGTAAACGAAGAATATCCGGTCAGTGTAATCCCCATTCCGGGGATCAGGGGTTCTATGGGAACAGGTGTAGAAACCATCAGGAACAGTGTTGAGCGTGCTGTTGGCATGGATATCTTTTCGGTGAAATAAGAATTCTTTTGGTGGAGGCGATAGATTGTGGCCACGGAAAACTTAATCAAAGGGTATATTGAAAGAATATCCGGACCGCTCGTTGTCGCCAAGGGCATGCTTGGTGCTTGCATGTATGACGTGGTCAGGGTCGGTGAACTTGAGCTTGTCGGAGAGATTATCGAGCTTAAAGAAGATACTGCATCGATCCAGACCTATGAGGAGACTTCCGGCCTTATGCCGGGAGAGCCTGTCTACAGCACTGGAGCTCCCTTGAGCGTTGAACTTGGTCCCGGGTTGATCGAGCAGTTTTATGATGGTATCCAGAGACCCTTGCACCTTATTGAGGATGCTGCACAGAGTCATTTCATTTCAAGAGGGATATATGTTCCGGCTCTTGAAAGGAGCAGGAAATGGACTTTTGAACCCAGGGTAAAAAAGGGTGAAGAGGTCAATTCCGGAGATGTGCTAGGTGTCGTACAGGAATCCATTCTTGTAGAGCACAGGATAATGGTTCCCCCAGGTGTAAAGGGTAAGGTAAAACAGATCAAATCGGGAGATTTTACAGTTGAAGAGGTAGTGGCTGTTATCTCCGATGGGAAAAAGGATAATGAAATCACCATGCTTACCAGGTGGCCTGTCAGGAAATCGCGTCCTGTATCAAGAAGGCTTCCTCCTGTTATACCTCTTACCACCGGGCAGAGAGTAGTGGATACCTTCTTCCCCATAGCAATGGGAGGAACTGCCTGTGTTCCGGGTCCCTTCGGATCTGGAAAGACGGTTATCCAGCATCAGCTTGCCAAGTGGGCCCAGGCGGAGATCGTTGTTTATGTGGGTTGTGGAGAACGAGGCAACGAAATGACCGATGTTCTGCTGGAGTTCCCCGAACTGGAAGATCCAAAGTCTGGAGAGCCTCTGATGAAGAGGACAGTGTTGATAGCCAACACATCCAACATGCCGGTGGCTGCTCGTGAGGCAAGCATCTACACAGCCATTACCATGGCGGAGTACTACAGGGATATGGGATATTCCGTTGCCCTTATGGCGGACTCTACCAGCCGCTGGGCTGAGGCATTGAGAGAAATGTCAGGTCGACTGGAAGAAATGCCCGGAGAGGAAGGGTATCCGGCCTACCTTGGTACCAGGCTTGCTTCCTTCTATGAACGGGCAGGTCGGGCCATATGCCTCGGTAAGGATGAAAGGGAAGGATCTGTTACTGCCATTGGAGCAGTTTCCCCTCCAGGTGGAGACCTTTCGGAACCTGTCAGCCAGAATACACTGCGAGTCACCAAGGTGTTCTGGGGTCTTGATGCACAGCTTGCCTACCAGAGGCATTTCCCCGCTATCAACTGGCTGCTGAGTTATTCTCTGTATACTCAGAAACTTGATGAGTACTGGGATTCCCAGTTCGATGACGAGTGGACCAGCCTGCGGGTCGGGGCCATGACCCTCCTTGAGGAGGAAGATAAACTGAATGAGATCGTCAGACTGGTCGGTATCGATGCCCTTTCAAAAGGGGAAAGAATGGTCATGGAAACAGCCAAATCATTAAGGGAAGACTTCTTACATCAGAATGCTTTCCATGAGATCGATACTTATGCATCCATGAGCAAACAGTTCAAGATGCTGAAGACCATCATGAGATTCCATGAACTCGGGATGGATGCCCTCAAAAGGGGAGCGTCCATGAATGAGGTGTTCGGACTTCCCGTCAGGGAGAAGATCGCACGTATGAGATATCTGGAAGAAAAGAATATAGACCAGATCGATATGCTCGAGGAACAGATCAAGGAAGAGATCGATAATCTGATGCAGGTGGGGGTCGATACTGATGTTGCCTAAAGAATACAGGACTATTTCCGACCTTGCAGGCCCGCTCCTGGTAGTGAAGAAAACAAAGAATGTCAGATACGACGAGCTTGTGGAGATAGAACTTTCCACAGGAGAGATCAGAAGAGGAAGAGTCCTTGAAATATCATCTGACCAGGCTCTTGTACAGGTCTTTGAGGGCACAGACGGTATCGATATCGATAACACCAAGATACGTTTCCTCGGGAAGGTTCTCACGCTGCCAGTTGCCAGGGATATGCTGGGAAGGATATTCAATGGACGGGGTGAGCCGATTGACGGAGGAGCTCCCGTAATCTCTGAAAACAGGGTTGACATTAATGGTATGCCCATGAATCCCTATTCCAGGGATTTCCCATCTGAATTCATTCAGACAGGTGTTTCCACCATTGATGGTATGAACCCCATGGTAAGGGGACAGAAGCTTCCTATCTTCTCGGGAAGCGGACTTCCTCATAACAGAATGGCTGCACAGATCGCAAGACAGGCAACTGTCATCAGCGGACATGAAGATTTTGCCGTGGTCTTTGCCGCTATGGGTATCACCTTTGAGGAAGCATCTTTCTTCATGGAAGATTTCAGAAGGACCGGTGCCATCCAGAGAACTGTCATGTTCGTTAATCTGGCTGATGACCCTGCCATAGAACGTATCACCACACCCAGGCTTGCCCTGACAGCCGCAGAATACCTTGCCTTTGAACATGATATGCATGTGGTGGTAATCCTGACAGACCTGACAAACTACTGCGAGGCACTCAGGGAAATATCTGCTGCCCGTAAGGAGGTCCCCGGGCGCCGTGGATATCCTGGATACCTCTATACTGACCTTGCAACCATGTATGAAAGAGCAGGAAGACTGAAAGGCAAGAAAGGATCCATTACACAGATACCTATCCTTACAATGCCTGAGGATGACAAAACCCATCCCATTCCTGACCTCACCGGGTATATTACCGAAGGGCAGATAATTCTCAGCAGGGCCCTTCACAGAAAGGGGATCTATCCCCCTGTGGATGTCATGCCCTCCCTTTCCAGATTGAAAGATAAGGGTATAGGCAGGGAAAAGACAAGAGAAGACCATGCTGACCTTATGAACCAGCTCTTTGCCGCTTATGCCAGAGGCAAGGAAGCGAAAGAACTTGCGGTTATCCTGGGAGAAGGTGCCCTTACCGAAGATGATAAGGCCTTTGCTGCTTTTGCGGACAAGTTCGAGGATACCTATGTACGCCAGGGTGAATATGAGAACCGAACCGTAAAGGAAACTCTCGAAAAGGGTTGGGAACTTCTTACGATGATCCCTGTCAAAGAACTTAAGCGAGTCAGGGATGCCTATATCGAGAAATACCTGAAACCCATGCTGGAACAGGAAGAGGAGCAGGGACAGCAAGAGACAGAACCAGAGTTAGTCGAAAACGCCTAGGAGCTGATCAAAGATGGCCAGACTCAATGTCAATCCGAACCGAATGGAGTTGACCAGGCTTAAAAGAAGACTCGTCGTAGCTAAAAGAGGTCACAAACTACTCAAGGATAAACAGGATGCCCTGATAAAGGCTTTCCTCGATCGTGCACGTGAAGCAAAGGTGCTCCGGGAATCCCTTGAGGAAGAGTTGATGGACTGCTACAAAAGTTTTCTTATGGCCAGGGCACAGACCCTTCCCGTCATGCTTGAACAGGCTCTCATGATATCTGGAAGCAAGGTAAATCTTGATGTGACGACTCAGAATGTCATGAGCGTGGTAGTCCCTGAATATCATGTTAAGCAGGAAGGTTCCACCCTGAATTACGGTCTTGCCACTTCTCTGGGAAGTCTCGACGTTGCATTGGAACGTTTTTCTCTGATAATTCCCAAGCTTATCGACCTGGCCTCCAAGGAAAAAGCGATCAAGTTAATGGCAAAGGAGATCGAGAAAACCCGCAGAAGGGTCAACGCTCTTGAGCATGTAATGATACCGGCCTTTGTGGAGACAGTAAAATATATCACCATGAAGCTTGATGAACAGGAAAGAGCTAATACCAGCAGACTTATGAAGATCAAGGAGATCGTGCGCTCTCATTGATCCTGTAAGACTCGATCAAGAGGTCCCGGCAGGGGCCTCTTTTTTAATGTACAAAAACCGAGAAAGTGATAAAATTTCCCGGGGAGTATTTCAGGTAGTCGCTGTCCTGTATTGCAGGATAGAGGAAAGTCCGGGCTCCGCAGGGCAGGGTGCTGGGTAATACCCAGTTGGTGTGAACCAAAGGAAAGTGCCACAGAAATATACCGCCTAGTCCTATGGACGAGGTAAGGGTGAAAAGGTGAGGTAAGAGCTCACCGGACACCAGGTGACTGGTGTGCCAGGTAAACCCCGCTCGGAGCAAGGCCGAATAGGGGGGGATGAAGTGGCCCGCTGACCCCCGGGTACGGCCGCTTGAAATGGCCCGCAAGGACCGTTCCAGATAAATGACTACCCTTGACAGAACCCGGCTTATGAGATGCTCCCCGTACTTACCCATTGTCAATGCTGATGTGTTTCTGGTAATGCAGTGTTATCAAAAACGATTTAGTTCTTTAAAATATCATAAAAATAGGCCCCAAGACCTATAATTTTTTCGAAAAAATAGGTCGAAGGGCCTATTCTTTATATAAAAAGGGTGATAGTGTGGGAGAAAGTGGTAAAAATTGTCACAAAGTGGGAGATTTTTGCATGCTTGTGGGAACCTATGAACATAAGCTCGACACAAAAGGGAGAGTGGTCCTTCCTGCCAGGTTCAGACAGGAACTTGGTTCGGGTGTTGTTTGTACTCTTGGCATAGATAAATGTATCTCCCTATATGCGGCAGACAAGTGGGACAAGGTGCTTGAAAAACTGCAGCAGTTATCTTTTTCCAAGGGTAAATCCCGAGATCTTATGAGGCTTATGCTTTCTTCTGCCAGTGAACTTCAGGTAGATAATGCCGGCAGAATACTGGTCCCACCTTTTCTTCGTTCCCACGCAGAACTCGATCAGGATATAACTCTTATAGGAGTTAGTGATCATGTGGAGTTATGGGATAGCGGCAAGTGGAATTCCTACAGGGCAAAGGTCCTGGATGTCCTTCCTGAAATAGCTGAGGATGTTGAAGGTTTCTGACATGGAGCACTTACCGGTCCTTATTGACAGAGTAATTGAATTTCTTGATCTTCTGGAGAACCCTCGGTTCATAGTCGATGCGACCCTGGGCCTGGGAGGTTATACAGAAGCTATTCTATCGAAATATCCGGAGGTTTCTGTTCTGGGAATAGATCAGGATACCGTTGCAATAGATAAGGCAAGAGACCGCCTTAAGGATCTTGCATCCAGAGTCACATTCCACCATGGTAACTTCAGAGACCTTGAGCGTATCTTTCAGGAATGGGGAAAAGAAGCAGACTGTGTGATCTTTGACCTGGGTGTATCAAATATGCAACTCGTCGATGGGGATAGGGGTTTTTCATATATGAAGGAAGGACCTCTGGATATGAGAATGGACCGTAAATCCCCGGGTGATGCAGATCTTACTGCAGCTGAAGTAGTGAATTCCTACTCTGCAGAGGAAATGACAGATATATTCAGGACCCTTGGAGAAGAGCGTTATTCAAGACTTATCGCCAGAGGGATTGTTAAATACAGGCAACAGAATGGTGACATCCGGACAACTTCTGAACTGGTGAATGCCATAAGAACAACTCTACCTCAGCCTGTTCAGAGGAAAATGGGCAAACATCCTGCAAGAAGGGTCTTTCAGGCATTGAGGATCTATGTAAATCAAGAGCTGGAGGCACTCGAACAGGGGATAGACGGTTCAATCAAGGTTTGCGGTGATGGTGGCCTGATCATAGCTGTGAGCTACCATTCCCTGGAAGACAGGATTGTGAAGAAGACCTTCAGGGGATGGAGAGATCTGAAGAAGGGGAAAATATTGACAAAAAAACCTATTGAACCTTCGGAAGATGAAATAGAAAGGAATTACAAGTCCAGAAGTGCCAAAATGAGAGTTTTCAGGAAAACAGAAATGCCTTAAGAGGACATGAACAGGACAGGAGGTGGATTTCCTTGTATGCTACTCAAGACTTACGTCTAGACAACTGCACATATAACCGAAAAGCCAGCATTTGCCCAATCATTATGATATCTGTTATTATAGCCGGGATGTTCTTGCTTGGCCTTGGGGTGTTGCGATTTTATGCATTTCGTCTTGAATGTCACCTGGCCGAGATCAACCAACAGATCTATTCTCTTGAACTCGAAGAACTTTCATTGAACCAGAAGCTGGCATCCCTTCGTTCCCCCGAGAGGATATACACTATTGCTCAGAACAGACTTGGCATGCAGGGTGATTCAGACTTCCTGAAGGTGACCGTGGCTTCCAGGCCAACCCGTGATTCTGGCTCTACGATGCAGCTTGCGTCTGCTCCAAGGAATGATCTTTTCTCCACTCTGATGAATCTCTTTGCAAGTAAGGCCAGCGCCAGTAATTAGAGATATTCCAAACCTCCTTCTTTGAAAGGGGCCTTAACCTGAAATTGAGCAAAAAAATAATTTCAAGCCCCTGGCTTCTGGTAGCCTTTGTTTTTGTGGTCATAATTATCCGCCTCCTGTCCGTTCATTGCTGGCCGGACCCAAGGGTTGTATCCCAGGGTCAGACACAATACTGGACGACGATAAATATCAGTACCTCCAGAGGCCCTATTCTTGATAAACAAGATAGGGTGCTCGCTATTTCAACCCCGTCATACAGTTTTTTCATCGATCCCAAATTCTGGGATCCTGGAAATGCCAGACTTCTTCAAGGTATCCTTTCTGAAAAAAAAGTTGCCAGACTTGCTTCACCTTTATCTGGTCGATATTATCCGGTATCGAGAAAGATGGATATTTCTGATGGAGAAAAGATACTTGATCTTGGAATCCCGGGGATATACTCGATCCGGGAAAAAAAGAGGCTTTATTCAAATCGGTCTCTTCTTGCGCATGTTCTGGGGTTCTGTAATATCGACGACAGGGGATTGTCCGGATTGGAACTGGCATGGGACAGGATACTCTATTCTCCTCCAGAGCGTAAACCCCTTATAAGGGATGCATCAGGGGTAAAGCTTGATATCGCGGATCTTTCCAATGAAAAGGAACCTGATGCAAGGGGTCTTCTAAAGTTGACCATTGATTCCAGGATTCAATATATAGTTGAAAAAAGACTTGAAGAAGGAATAGGTAAACACAATGCCAGCTGGGGTTCTGCCATATGTCTGGACCCGAATACCGGAGCCGTATTAGCCATGGCCAGCTGGCCGACCTTTGATCCGAACATAAGATCTTCCCTCGCCAGGGAAGATTCGCTTCTGAATAATTCAGTGGGACGGGTTTATGAACCGGGGTCCACATTTAAACCTATCATTGTGGGAATAGCTCTTGAGGAAGGTCTTGTGGGGAAAGGTGAGAAGTTCACCTGCCCAAGGAAGATCAGAGTGGCAGACAAGTTTATTTCTGATCCGAAACCATATGGCAAGCTTGTTCTTGAGGATGTGATAGTCAAATCTTCCAATGTGGGAATGTCTCAGATAGGGATAAGGTTTGATCCTCACAGAACATATGAGACCCTTCTTTCATGGGGTTTCGGAAAACTGACAGGGATTGAGCTTAATGGAACCGAAGAAGGTCTGGTCCCTCCTCCAGATCAATGGAGGGGAGTGGTACCGGCCAATCTTGCGATAGGCCAGGGAATTGCAATTACTCCTTTACACCTGTTGATAGGTATATCGGCCATAGCCAATGGAGGAAGTCTTCTTCGCCCTTACCTGGTCAGTGAAGCTATAAACGAAAGAGGGGAACAAATATATTCGGGATCAACAAGCATAGTCGGCCAGGTCTTGTCAGAAGGAACTGCTGATTGGCTTAAAAAGGCTATGAGAAGGGTTGTAACAGAAGGTACCGGTAAAAGGGTTGACTCCGATCTCGTTGAGATAGCTGGTAAAACCGGAACTGCCCAGGTTGCTGTGAAGGGTCAATATAAAGAAGACCTCTGGGTTTCCTCTTTTGTCGGATTCTGGCCATGGGAAGAACCAGAATTTGCATTGATCGTCGTTATAGGAGAACCCACCCGGGGGGAATACTATGGTGGTACAGTTGCAGGTCCTGTCTTCAGGGATATAGTTGAAGATATGATCGGGGTAAGATCTTTTGACAATATATGAAGAATGACAAATAAAAGGAAATTAAGGGGAAAGAATCATGGTCACTCTTGAAGCAGTAGTGAAGTGTTTACAGGCAAGGGGCGAGAACCTGGAGATCTGGCTCCCTCAATCATCAGACCCGTCAAGTATCTTTCTGTCAGATATAACATCTGACAGCAGGAGAGTAAATGATGGGACCCTTTTCTGCTGTATCAGGGGTGTTAAAGATGACGGCCACAAATATGTGCAGGAAGCATTATTCCAGGGTGCCAAAGCGCTATTATGCGAGAGCAGGTTAGAAGCAAGGGTTCCCCAGATCATAGTGCCCTCTGTCAGAAAGGTCATGGGGTATCCTGCTGCGGAGATCTACAAGCATCCCTCACAAAACATGACCATGTATGCAATTACAGGGACCAATGGGAAAAGTACTACTGCCTACATGATCAGAAGTATTCTGAATGCATCCGGAGAGAAAACAGGTATCCTTGGGACGATCATATATTCCGACGGCAACAGGGAAATTAAAGCAGACAGGACCACACCTGAAAGTCCGGATATCCAGAGATGGCTTGCTGCAATGGTGAAGAATGGATGCCGATCATGTGTTATGGAAACTTCTTCCCACGGACTGGTACAGGGAAGGCTTGGAGGATGTCTTTTTGATAATGCTGTTTTCACCAATCTGACACCAGAGCACCTTGACTACCACGGCTCTATCAAAGATTATTTCGAGGCCAAGAAGAAGCTGTTCAGTGATTTTGCAAAAAAGTCCTTTAGCGGAGGGGTCAATGTTGATGATCCGTACGGAAGGGAATTGTATGAAATCTTGAGGCCCCATGTGATACCCTTCGGGCTGGAAAAAGTACCCGAGGAAGGTCTGTCCGCAGAACACATAAGGATGGACATGGAAGGGATATCCTTCGATCTCCTGCTTCCAGGCAGGCAAAAAGTCAAGGATATCTTCATACCCATGACTGGCAAATATAATATCTATAATGGGCTGGCTAGTATTGCGGCTACATACTCTATGGGTATATCGACGGATGCGGTAAGATCAGGGTTCGAATCATTGCCCAAAGTACCTGGCAGGCTCGAAAAATATCTTTTCTCAAATGATGTCTGCTGTATTATCGATTATGCTCATACCCCTGATGCACTCAGGAACGTACTCGTAACGCTGAGGGAGGTTACAGGGAACAAGCTCAAAGTAGTGTTCGGACTTGGTGGTAACAGATATCAGAAGAACCGACCTCTTATGGGACAGGTGGCTGCAAGGTATGCGGATGAGGTAACAGTGACCATGGATAACCCCAGAGATGAAGATCCTGCTGATATCGCATCCCAGATATTGGAAGGCATAACACAGACCGTTGACAGAAAGTGCCTGGAAAGGATCATCCTGGACAGGGAAGAAGCAGTTAGAAACACCCTGTCAGGAGCTGGCGCAGGGGATGTAGTCGTTGTTGCAGGGAAGGGCCCTGAAACACATATCATCTGGGGTAATAAAAGGATTCCCTATAATGACACCAAAACCGTACTTAAGTGGGGAAAGGAAAAGGGGCTGGAATGGCAATGAGCGATAATAAGGCCCTGAGTTTTAGCGAGATCGCAAGAGAACTGGGGGCTTTTCTCAGGGGGCCGGAAAGAAGGCTGCCTTTTAATGTATGTATAGATAGCAGGAAGATCAGGAAAGGGGACCTTTTTGTTGCCATCAAGGGAGAGAATACTGACGGACATCGGTATATTCCCCAGGCCGTCAGTGGTGGCGCAATTGCCGTAGTTGCTGAAAGAGCCCAGATCACAGAAGAACAACTGGATCTTATCGATCCAAAGGGAGAAACAACTTTCCTCCTGGTATCCGGAGATACGCTCAAGTTCCTGAGCAAAATGGCCGTTCTCTATCTCAAAAGGATTTCCCCACGGGAGATAATATCTGTTACAGGCAGTGTTGGAAAGACTACCACCAGAGAAATGCTGAAAAGAATCCTTTCCTGTAAATATCCAGTTCACTCTCCGGTTTCAAGCTACAATACTCTTCTTGGCTGTTCCCTTACTATCCTTGCTATGTCAAATGATACAGAGATACTCATTCTTGAGATGGGGACAAATTCCCCAGGTGAAATTCTTGAGATGGCTTCAGTGTTCAGGCCTACTATTGGCGTTATAACAGAAGTGACAGAAGCCCATCTTCAAGGACTGGAAACTATCCAGGGTGTATTGCAGGCCAAGCTCGAAATGCTCAGATCCGACAGGCTCCATTCACTTTTCTATAACTGGGATAATCTTTTGCTCAGAAATGAGTTGAGGAAGAGTTCCCTGCAAATCCACTATTATGGAGTAGGCCATGGCGGAGGGGATATCAGGATAGATGGGACTGAATTTATCCTCCAGGAAGGAAAGCCTCTCCTGACCTTTAAACTTGCCTTTCCAGGTTTTTGCCTGGATGTCCGGTCCGGTCTTTTCGGTCCTCATCAGGCTCTGTGTCTTTCCCTGGCCCTTGGTGTGGCAGACCGGCTTGGGGTAGCCCTTGTTGATTTGCCTTTTGAGGATCTTGGTATTGATGCCCTGCCTGGGAGGGGATGTCTCCATTTTCTTAAGAACAGTCAGATCCTTGTCATAGACGATTCATATAATGCTAATCCCAGCTCCATGAGAGCGGCCCTCAGGGTCATGGGAGACATTCCATGGGACGGGAGGAAGATTGCAGTTCTTGGAACCATGAAAGAACTTGGTAAAAACACACCCTTCTTTCACAGGCAGATCCTTCATCATTCGATGATGGCAGATATACTGCTCCTTGTGGGGGAGGAGTGGTCAGAAGTGGTTGATCAGTACAGGAAGGAAGAAGGATCCCCTCATGTTTACCTTGCCACAGATTACAGAGAAGCTATCGGGATTCTCGAGGACAAGTTATCAGCAGGGGATCTGATCCTCGTAAAGGGTTCACACAGTAATGAGCTTGAACAGGTAGTAAGTTTCGTGGTGGATGAAAGATGACCATTTCCCGCGTCTTCATCATAGCCCTTCTGTTTTTACTGACTTTTCTGGGTGAATTCCGGCTTCTATCCTTTTTCAGAGGAAGGAAAATGACTCAGGTCATAAAAGCGTATGGTCCTCAAAGCCACCTGCTCAAAAAACAGGGAACCCCTTCCATGGGTGGGAGTCTTTTTCCTGTAATAGCCTGTCTTTCCCTGATCCTCTTTTCTCTGACGTCAGATCTGTCTTTTAAAGAGGGGATCATTCTCTGGTTTCTTCCCTCAGGATGTGCCCTTATCGGACTTGCTGATGACTGGTTGAAATATATGAGGAGTTCCAGTGAGGGACTCAGCAGCTTTGAGAAGTTCACAGCCCAGCTTATGCTTACCATACCGTGGTCGATATGTTTTTTTAACTATCACGGTGTTGCCTGGTGGCCTGGATGGACGATAGGGTCTCCTTTTCTCGGTGTCTTTCTTCTTGTATTCGTCACTGTAGGTGTGATGAATGCTGTAAATGTTACAGATGGACTTGATGGCCTGGCGAGTGGCTGTGTAATTCTCAGCCTGTCCAGTTCCCTTCTGATGCTTCAAATGTCGGATGGACTGAGAACAGTAGTTATTTCAGGATTAATAATGGCCATTGTATTTCTCTGGTATAATGCTCATCCGGCCCTGATCTTTATGGGAGATGTAGGATCTCATTTCTTTGCGGGGGTTATCCTTGTCAGTGCACTCTATTCCGGATATCTGCTTGCTTTGATCCCCTTATGTTTCATTTTCGGACTGGAGATTCTTTCTGTCTGTGTGCAGCTGGTGGCCATCCATGGATTTGGGAAAAAGGTTTTCCTCATGAGTCCCTTCCATCATCATTTTGAGTTAAAGGGATGGAGTGAAAGCCAGATCGTCCACAGGTTCTGGATAATTCATGGGGTAGGAATCTTTTCATTAATGTCTTTACTCCATTTGGTCCTTTCGTAAAAGATATTACCGGGAAGAGAGGATGCGTCAATGAAAGACATGGAATATCCCCGGAAAATAACGGTAATTGGAGCAGGGGTAAGCGGTAAGGCCCTAGCAATAAAGGCCAGCCTGAAAGGTTACGAGGTTTTCGTTTCCGAGCTCAAAGAGAATATTCCTGAAGAAACACTGAAGGAATTTGACAGGCACCACATTCCTGTCGAGCTTGGCGGTCACACTGACAGGGCATGGCAGTCTGAACTTGTTCTGATCAGTTCCGGTATCTCACCCTCATCGGATGCGGTGACCCATGCCAGGGAGAAAGGCATCCCCGTAATGGGAGAGATAGATTTTGTAAGCCCATGGTTAAAAGGTAAAGTTGTTGGAGTTACAGGAAGTAATGGTAAAACTACAACAGCTTCAATGATAGGGCATGTTCTCCGAAAGAAGGGATTCCAGGTTGCTGTTGCCGGAAATATAGGGAACCCCGTATCCCTTGTCGCGGGGGAAGATCTTGATTATCTTGTTCTTGAACTTAGCAGTTTTCAGCTTTTCTGGACCGAGCTTCTCAGGCTGGATGTAGCTGTGGTAACAAACCTTGCCCCCGACCATATAGACTGGCATGGGAATTATGCCAGGTATGTGGCTTCCAAGTCCCGGATATGTGGATTAAGGAAAGATGATAGCTGGGCTATCGTGCAGGCAAAAGATATTTCGGTCCTGGGTATGGCCCAGAGAGACAAAGTCCTGTCCCTGACATGGGACAAGGATCTCTATGACTCTTCTTCAGCGGGCTTGTGGATGGACCAAAGGGAAAAAGCTTCTTTTATCTCTATGGCAGGGAAGCGGAAGAAACTTATGGATTTTTCAGAAGTACCCCTTCTTGGAACTCATAATCTTGAAAATGCTGCGATGGCTCTTGCGTCTGTAAAGCTCCTGGGTATGGAGGAACTGGAACTCTCTTCGTCTCTTTCGGATTTTGTGGTGCCTCCCCATCGTTGTGAATTTGTCGCAAGGGCAAAAGGGGTTACCTATGTGGATGATTCCAAAGGGACGAATGTTGCAGCCAGCAGGTCAGCTCTTTTATCTATCAGTGGTAAAAAGATCGTTATCCTTGGTGGTCAGGGCAAAGGAGAAGATTACTTCCCATTGGCCGAAGCGGTCAGGGATAACGCTGACGCCGCTATCCTGCTGGGGGAAGAGGCTGATGCTATTGCGATATCTCTTAAGGAAGCCGGTTTTTCCCGTTTCTTTCATGTAGCAGATATGGAGGAGGCCGTCCTTCTTTCAGCCAGACTTGCCAGACCGGGCATGACTGTACTCCTGTCACCTGCCTGTACGAGTTGGGATATGTATCCAAGTTATAAAGTCAGGGGAGAACATTTTCAGGATCTTGTGAAAAAGCTTTCAGGGAGTGTTCAAGATAGCTCAGAATAAAGAAATAGACCAGCAGAGACCTACAATTCTTAAAACAGCTCCATCACTTTGGGCTATCCCATTGTGTCTGAGCATGTTTGGACTTTTAAGTATCCTGTCCATTTCAACTCGAAGTGTCCATGCAGGAGATGGAGTTGCCTATGCACTTGTCTACAGGCAGGGACTCTGGCTGATTCTCGGTCTGGTGATAATGATGACAGCTTCAGCGATACCCACGGATTTCTGGAAAAGATCAAGCGGAATTCTATGGCTTTTTGCATTGATACTGACCTTCGCAACCATTTTTGACTTCTTTGGAGTGGAAGCGGGAGGAGCAAGAAGATGGATCAGAGTAGGCCCTTTGGGATTCCAGCCCATTGAATTATTGTCTTTTTCTCTGGTGATCCACTTATCCAAAATAATTTCCGGTGATGAGATCAGCAGGAGAAAAGCATTTCTGAAGACCATGGCTATTACCCTGATCTCGCTGGTACCTCTTTTCCTGCAGCCCGACATGGGGGGGACTATTCTTGTATTCCTGATCGCCATGGCCATTTATGTAGAGGCTCATGGCTGGTTCTATCCACTGATCACAGGGACAGTACTAACACCCCCTTTCCTCTATGTCCTCTTCATGGAAAGTTACAGAATAAGAAGGTACACGGCATTCATGGACCCATGGAAAGAACCTCTCGATTCCGGTTTCCAGGTTATCCAGGGTCTGATAGCTTTTGCCAATGGAGGTGTCCTGGGAGTGGGAATAGGCAAGGGGCTCCAGAAACTCAGTTACCTTCCGGCAGCTCATACTGATTTTATCTTTGCATCTATCGGAGAAGAGTTCGGTCTGATAGGGACTCTTTCAATAGTGATGCTTTTTGCACTCTGGTCTGCGAGGATTTTCAGATCCTATATCAATAACAAGATAATATTTGAACGGCTTCTACTCTGGGGAATGTGTATTTCTGTCCTTCTTCCCTTTTTCATCAATGTCGCTGGTGTGACAAGACTGCTTCCTCTGACAGGAATGCCCCTTCCTTTTATAAGCTACGGGGGTAGTTCGCTTGTTTCCACCTGGTTGAGGACCGGGTTGATAATAAGGATAGTATGGAATATGGAGATATCGGGATGATCTCTAAGCTGTTACTTGTTGCAGGAGGTACAGGTGGCCATATTTTCCCGGCAATCGCCCTTGGTCAGTGGCTCAGGGAGAAATGCCCGGATGTGGAAGTCAGATTCATGTGTGGAACACGTGAGATAGAACAGCAGATATACCGTGCCCTGGATGTGGAGCCTTTTGTATTGGCAGTTGAAGGTTCACCCCTGGGGAAAAAAGATCTTGGGAGTTTTATGAGTCGAACTGCAGCAATACTCCCTGCTTTTTTGAAGGTTCATGGTTTTCTCAAGAGTTGGAGACCTGATCTCTGTATGCTTTTTGGAGGTTATATCTCAATGGTTCCCATGATGGCATCAGATATGTTAAAGATCCCGCTCATTTTCCATGAACAGAACAGCAGAGCCGGTAAAATGACAAGGTACGGATACTGGCGGCGGAAACCTGTCCTTTCAGGCTGGGATGATTGTTCTCCACTAAAAAGAAACAGCTTCAGTCCTGTAGGTATTCCGGTAAGGAAGCTAAAGAGATTGCAAGACCAGGAAGCTTGGAATATACTACATATAGGGTCTCCCTATCCAGAGGGTCCTATCGTTGTGGTTATTGGTGGTTCTCTTGGGAGCCATGATCTGCTCAGATCTGTTCGTTATCTGGCAGAGATGGAGGACTTTAGAAATTGGACTTTTTTGGTCCTTGCAGAAGAAGGAGATTACCTTTATCCTTTGCCGGGGAACTTGAAATTTGTGGGGAAACAATGGGACATGAGTCCTCTTTTTACTTTGGCTGATGGGGCAGTTACAAGAGCAGGTGCTTCTACACTTGCTGAGTTGGGGACATACGGTGTGCCATCCGTGGTCGTTCCCTGGGGAAATGCTTCAGAATCCCATCAGTTGTTGAATGCTGAAGCCTTTCTAAGGAACTTTAAGGGTGAATTATGGGTTGAAGGAATAAACCCATTGGACTCTCTGGCAACAAAGCTTAAAAAGGTGGTTACCTGGAAAAGACACTTTCCCGATCACCAGAGTTTCTTGGAAAAGAAACAGGATATTATCTGTAATACCATCTGGGAAGAAATGCTTGTTCATGCTGGAAGGGAGAGTCTTTAATTGGACTTACTTGAGAAAGACCGGAATCAGGTATCCAAAGTCCATTTGATGGGCATAGGTGGCGCAGGAATGAGTGGTCTTGCGTTGCTTCTTAGCGAGTTGGGTTATGAAGTAAGCGGATGTGACGTTTCGCATACTTCTTATGTGGAAAGAATAACGCAAAAGGGCATAGATTTTGTTATCGGGCATAAGAAAGAACACCTTGAGTCTTACGTGCCGGATCTACTGATATACAGCAGTGCGATTCCTGAGGCCAACGAGGAACTTTTAAAGGCAAAGGAACTGGGAGTGCCTGTAGCGAAACGGGCAGAAGTCCTCAGCTGGCTTTTCAACAGAAAGTTCGGTATAGGAGTAGCCGGTACCCATGGAAAAACAACGACATCTTCAATGATCGCTATGATCCTTGAAGAGGCCGGCCTTCAGCCAACCGTGGCAATAGGTGGAGAGCTCTGTGACATAGGAGTGAATGCGAAACTTGGAAGGGGTCCCTACATGGTGGCCGAACTGGATGAAAGCGATGGATCCTTTGAGGAGTTCCATCCTGCCATTTCAATTGTTACAAATGCTGACTGGGACCACGTAGATCATTATCCTTCCCTTGATTCCGTAATAACTGCCTATAAAAGGTTCATTAACAAGACAAAACCGGGAGGGGTCTGTGTGCTCTGCGGAGAAGACCCGGGATTGAACAAACTCATAGGGGAGCTCTCCGAAAGCATAAATATGGAGACCTATGGTTTTGGAACCTCCTGGGATTGGGGAGCTTATGAAATCTCCCATCAGGCAGGGGGGGGTGTTACCTTTTCTGTCTGCCATAAGGGTAAACATGTCACAGACATGAGCCTTTCTGTTTCCGGAGACCATAACATTCTCAATGCCCTCGCTGCTACAGTGGTTGCGAGGAAACTGAATATTCCCTTCAGTTTTATAAATGACACTCTTGGGGATTTCAAGGGGGCAAAACGGCGCCTTCAGTATATGGGGCAAGCCGGAAGTGCTGATATATATGATGATTACGGGCATCATCCGCGAGAAGTTGCTGCAACTCTGAATACTCTCGACCAGATGTTCCCCTCAAGAAGACATGTGGTGGTCTTCCAGCCGCATAGATTCACCCGGACGGCTGCCATGTTCAAAGAGTTTTCCGAGGTTCTTACCATGGCTGACAGGCTTTTCCTGATGCCTGTATATCCGGCGGATGAAAAGCCTATAGAGGGTGTTTCTTCAAAACTGATATGTGACTGTCTCGATCGTTGCGGATACACAAGATATAACCTGTGTAAAGATTTCGAAGATGCCACATCCCATCTGTATAAGGAACTTCAGAAGGACGATGTGATCCTTACCATAGGTGCTGGCAACGTTTCAAAGATAGGAGAAATGATCAAGGAGAGATGGAGTGCCGGGAAAGCGAGGCTGCAAACTGATATCTGATCTTCTGGGAAAGCTATCGCTTCCATACCATGAATCATTTCCCCTCGGAAGTTCTACCACCATGGGTGTGGGAGGAAGAGCGGAGTTTCTGGTTTCCCCTTTTTCCCTGAAGGATCTTCTTTTGATACAGAGATACAGATCAGAGGAAGAACTTCCGGTTGTACTACTTGGTGGCGGTAGTAACATCATATTTACAGGGGAGAAAGTGGAAGGCCTTGTGGTATCCACTCTTAATCTTAATGAATTAAGAGTTACCCGTTCTTCGGGAAAAGTAAGAATAGTATGTGGCGCAGGCCTTTCGCTAAGACGGCTTCTTGGTGTAACGCTTTCAGGAGGCGTAGAAGGACTTGAGTTCAGTATTGGTATCCCTGGAACTCTGGGAGGAGCTCTATGTGGAAATGCCGGAGTTCGAGGCCATTCCATATCTGAAGTGATAGACTGGGTGGAACTGATAGAGCCCGGAGGAGAACTGAAAAAACTTTCCAGAGACCAGATCCGGTGGGGTTACAGGCATTCGGACCTTGGAGAAGGATCTTCCATAGTCTACAGGTGTGGAATGACACTGAAATCTGGGGATCCTGAAGTGATCAGGCATAACTGCCTGATCTGGTGGAATCGAAGGGGCACTCAACCTTATGACCATAAGAGCGCGGGTTGTATCTTCAAGAATCCAGTGGGCCATTCGGCAGGTCGTCTGCTTGATAGCTGTGGTTGTAAGGGTTTGAGAAAAGGAGATGCACTGGTCTCGGAAAAACACGCCAACTTTATTGTTAATATCGGCCATGCCAATTATGATGAAGTCCTATACCTGATTCGGGAATGTCGAAGAAGAGTGTATGAAAGAACAGGCATAATGCTTGAACTCGAGGTCAAGTTGATAGGTAATGAAGCTCTCTGATAGAAAAAACAGGCTTTATTTATTGATCTTTTTAGCTTTTATTGCAGGGGCCTTCTATTTCCTTGATTCAAGGTTCCAGTTTTTTAGAATGAGAAATGTTTCTTTGTTGCCTCAGAACCCACAGTTGGAAAACAGGGTATGGAGATCTTTAAAGGCCCGGCACATACGGTTCTGGCCGAGCCTGATAGCAGATAGAAAAAAGATATCATCAGAGATAGAGAGAGTTCTGCCAGTGTCAGTCACATTGAACTTATCGACCTTCGGTTCTCTGAAGGTTGAGGCAAGGCCACTCGAAGTCTGGTCCGTGATAGTATGGAAAGGGAAAGAATGGTTCCTTGAAAAAAATGGCATTGTCTGGCCAGCTGACCTTGAAGGAAATGTCCTTCTTGGGGAAATGAACAGAGAGTCCCTCCCTCTATGGGAGGTGGGAGGTTCGATCGAAAATCTTCTGATTGAGGATGGCCGGGAACATAATGAACTTTCCCCAGCCATAAGAAGATCCAATCTACCTGTTTCAGCCATGAATGATTGGTTGGGGCGACTTGAGGAACTTTCATGGTATGGACTGATAAAAAAGATCGAAATCAATAAAAGGGCAGCTGAGTATGTACTCACCCTATGTATCGTCGGTGGATCAACCAGGGTGTTTCTGACATTGAAAGCGGAAGAAAGAAATATTCTGGAGATAGAGGATGCAATCAAAGAAATAATGCCGGATTTCCCTTTTACAGAAGGAGATCTGGAGATAGATGCAACATTCAGGAAACGCATAGTGATAAGGGAAGATCAATAGTTAAATGACATAATGTTTCAGATGGTTTGTTGTGATATATAAAGATGAAAACGAAGGGGGCGAGAGTTATGGTCTACAGGGAGCCAGAAATTCTCGTAGGACTGGATCTTGGAACTACCAAAACCGCCGTTGTTGTTGCAGAACGAGATGAAAACCTCAGGGATCCTCAAATAATTGGAATAGGCCAGGCTCCTTCCCAGGGAATAAGAAAGGGAATGATCATAAATCTGGAACAGGCTGTTGCATCGGTCCGTTCGGCAGTTAATGATGCAGAAAGCATGGTTGGTTTTGATATAAACCAGGCGACAGTAGCTTTCAGTGGCATTGACGCAACAAGCATTACATCCAAAGGTATGATATCCCTTGGTAGAACCCCAAGACAGGTTACTATCCAGGATGTTGAAAGGGTAATAGAAGCTGCCCAGAGTGAATTGGCAGTGCCCCCAAATCGATGCACTCTCCATACGATCCCTGTTAAATATTCCATCGATGGAAATTCGGGGATAGATGATCCTTTAGGAATGACAGGTATCCGCCTTGAGATAGAATTGCAATCTGTGATCGTACCTTCATCAGTGGTTCAGAATGTTATCAATTGTGTTGAAAGAGCTGGAATACGTGTAAATGGATTGCTCGTCAAATCTCTTTCAAGTGCGATGGGTTCTCTCACAAATGAAGAAACTCTTGCTGGGGCTATCTCTCTTTCTCTTGGGGGCGGCACAACCTCAATTGCTCTTTTTGTTGATGGCAGACCAGTCAAGTTAAGTGTTATACCCATAGGAGGAGATCATATTACAAATGATCTGGCCTATGTCCTTAAGATACCCATAAGCAAGGCTGAGGAACTGAAAAAGGATCTATCCCTTGATCCGGATGATCTTGGGAACCATGAGCTTGAGATAGATCTCAGGGGGAAACAGAAGAAGATTGATGTCCAGGAAGCAATGGAAGTGATCAGGTACAGACTGGAAGAACTATTTGCGGAATATGTTTCCCACCAGCTTTCTGAATTCAGTGTCCATATGTTCCCTGCAGGTCTTGTTATCTCTGGAGGTGTCGCAAAGACACAGTCCCTTGAACCTTTCATTTCGGACCTTCTTGGTTTCCCGGTACGGATCGCCGACCCCCTAGACAGCTTTCAGATGCCTCCAGGAAGAAATGATTGTCAGTATAATTCAGCAGCAGGGATCATCAGGTACATGACCCACAAGGAAAGAAATCCTTACCGTTATATGGAAACACCGGTAAGCATGTTGCGTACCGGCCCATCGACAGTGACTGTAGCGGCAAGAAAGCCCAAGAATGAATTTAAAGCTAAACAGAAGAAGGAATCCTTAAGGGGATTTGTATCAGCCATCAAGAGATCTATCAAGGAATTGTTTTGACATTCTTCTAGCTCAGAGGAGGAATAGAAATGGAAAAGATGTTTAAAGTGGTCGAACATTCAAGGGCTCATCATGAAAACATAAAGGTAGTTGGTGTTGGCGGAGGCGGAGGAAATGCCCTGAATCATATTGTCAGGAGTGGGGTTAAGGGTGTGGAGTTCATTGCAGCCAACACTGACATGGCCTCTCTTGGCCTCTCAGAAGCCACTACAAAGCTTGTTCTTGGCCGGGAACTTACCAAGGGTCTGGGTGCTGGTGCAGATCCCGAGATAGGATATAACGCAGCGAAGGAATCCTTTGACGAGATCAGGGAAATAGTAGCCGGAGCCGACATGATCTTCCTGACAGCAGGAATGGGGGGAGGAACAGGAACCGGAGCAACTCCTGTTCTTGCTGAAATAGCAAAAGAGTCCGGTGCACTGGTTGTGGCTGTAGTGACCCATCCCTTTATGTTCGAAGGGAAGAAACGATACAGACAGGCCTCAGAAGGGACAGGTATTCTAAAGGAGAAAGTTGATGCTCTTATCATAATTGAAAACGATAAACTGCTGGAGATCTCCGATAAAAATACTGGTCTGACCGATGCTTTCCAGTTAGCGGATGAAGTGCTTCGTCAGGCAGTTCAGGGAGTAACAGATCTGATCCTTTGTCCAGGTCTCGTTAATGTGGACTTTGCTGATGTAAGGACAGTCATGAAAAATGCCGGAGCAGCTATTATGGGAATAGGTGAAGCCCAGGGAGATAACAGGGCTATTCTGGCCTCTCAGGCTGCGATAAACAGCCCCCTCATGTCCACGCCTATGGATGGAGCCAAAGGGGTCCTGTTCAATGTAACCGGTGGAAATGATGTAGGAATATATGAGATCCAGGAAGCAGCCCGGGTTATCAATGAAGCTGCTGATGAGGATGCCACGATCATATGGGGCCATACTATTGATCCGGAAATGGAAGAGAAGATAAAGATAACAGTTATCGCCACAGGTTTTAATGCTGCCATGAATTCAGGTAAATTCAAGAGTGCACCCAAAAGTGTAGCTACTCAGAAACTGAGACCCAGAGTGGAGCTGGAGGAGTCGGAAGTAATAACTCCTCAGGAGGAAGAGGACCTTTTCAAGATCAACGGGGTTCCTTCTAATAAATTCGATATCCCGACCTATATTCGTAAAACGGGCAAAAAATGACCAGAAACTGAAGGGGTCCCCGCCCAGGGGTATTCTGTCATCATGTTTAGCCAGTTATTCCACAGGAGATTTCAGGCGGGAATATGTTGTTAATGGGCGGAGATCACTCTGGTTGGGTCTCTGCCTGTTTAATTTTGGAGAAGATTGTCTTTCCTGCAGGGGGTGACAAGGATGATAAACCGGAAAAGCCGAAGACACAGAGACACTAATCCCATGTTTCCTTTCGGAGATATCATGCTTCCAGTCATTGGGCTGGTTGCCTTGGGTCTGCTGATCGTAGGCGTCAAGATGTTCTTCCTTCCGGAGGAAAGCAGAAAAAGCTATGAGCCTGTTCCAGAGCCCTCTCAAACTATAGAAAAGCAGGTCCAGCCTGTTGCTCCAGTGACAGAGAAAACAGAAACAGGATCTAAAGGGACAAAAGATCAGATCAAGGATCCTGATAGTGTTATCAAGAAAGCTCCTGAACCGGTAGTTCAGGTAAAGCCGGTTGCCCAGAATAACGACCGGACCGAAACCCAAAGAACAGGGGAAGACCAGAATGGAAATGCCGGTAAGGAAGCTGTTATAGCAAAGCCTGTGAAGGAAGAAGGATCTGTTTCTTCACCCAAAGTAACAGATGACAATGTTGGGGACCCACAGAGCAAGCCATCACCCACAGCAACATGGGGTGTACAGATTGGATCTTTCGGTAGCAGAAGTTCCGCTGATTCAGTTGCCGGAAAAGCTTCCTCATCAGGTTATCAGGTAAAGATCACAGAGGCCATGGTCAATGGCAAGAAATTTCATCGGGTCACCGTAATGGCAGGCGATACAAGAGACTCGGCTCTGAAACTTGAAAAGAAACTTCAAAAGGAAGGATATCCGACTTTTGTGACACCTGTGAAATAAGTGAGAACCTTTCACTGATTCCATTTGAATGTCAGGATAGCGATCGAAATGGCTGGATTAGTTAAAGAGCTTATCACAAGAGAAGAAGCCCTTCTGTATGTCTCGGAAAGGCTTCAGATGCCGTGGGAAGTACCGATGGAGGATCTTCACCTTGCCAATGTAAATTCAAGGATCCTCGCAAGACCTGTATTTTCACCCACCTGTCACCCACCTTTCAGTAGAAGCCTAAGAGATGGTTTTGCAGTGAGGAGCAGTGATACAAAAGGTTCTACCCAAACTTCTCCAGCATTTCTTGAAGTTTCAGGAGAAATTCCCATGGGTATGTCACCCGACCTGGTGATCCAGCCGTTACAGGCTGCTGTCATTCACACTGGGGGAATGATACCCGAGGGAGCGGATGCGGTCGTAATGATCGAAGACAGTTCCCTTGCGGGAAGATGGGTCGAGATCAAGAGGTCGGTACAGTCAGGAGAAAATATCATTCTTGAGGGTGAAGAGATCAGAAAGGGCCAGATGCTTCTTCCTAAAGGAGCACTTCTCGATTTTCGATGTACGGGTATTCTGGCTCATTCAGGTATCGCAAGCGTTCCAGTTGTATCTTTAAAAGTTGGTGTTATCAGCACAGGAGATGAAGTGGCCGACATTGATCAGAGATCACTTGCTCCCGGGTGTGTGAGAGATGTGAATAGCTGGATGATACAGAATCTCCTTTCCAGTCGGGGTTTTTCCTGCAAAAATTATGGGATAGTTCAAGATGATAAAGATCAATTGAGAACAACTCTTCAAAAGGCCTATGATGAGAACCAAGTAGTTATCCTTAGCGGAGGTTCTTCTGTCAGTGTAAGGGATCACTGTTCTGAACTTTTCGAAGAAATACCCTCACCAGGACTCATGGTTAGAGGTGTAAGAATAAAACCCGGAAAACCAACATTGATAGCAGGATGCTCCCGGGATTCCAAAATTGTTTTCGGATTACCTGGACATCCATTGTCCTGCATGGTTGTCACCCTTAATGTGGTTCTGCCCATTCTCAAAAGAATGATCAGCGAAGATATACATCGAGAGAAAATCTTCACCTTCCCATCTGCCGGGGATATTTTCGGGAGAACGGGTATCGAGGAATTCATCCCCTGCAGGATAGAAGCTCAGGGAGTGGTTCCCCTAATGGCAAAATCCGGATATATTGCAGCCCTTCAGGGAGCGGATGGTTTCATAAGACTGAGCGAGAATCAGGAAACCCTGAGAAAAAGTGAGATGGTGGAGGTTATCCTATGGTAAAGAACTGGAAGGAGCATATTGATCTTCAGGAAGCATGGTCCCTCTTAAGGGAAAGGATCTGTCCCTTAAGAAAAGAAATGGTATTCCTGGCATCGGACGATGAAAGACTTCCAGGCAGCATACTGGCAGAAGATATTGTTTCAAGGAGAAATATCCCTCATTTCAATGCTTCTGCCGTGGACGGATACGCACTTAACTCATCTTCCACATCTGGTGCGGCTCCAGCGACGCCCTGTATTCTTCAGGACGGGGCTTTTCAATGGGTCAATACCGGGGCTCCCGTGGAGGATGATTTCGATTGTGTGCTGATGGTTGAAGACTCTTCCTTTTCTGAAAATGGGGACCTGATTGTATTTCAGACCTTATCTTCCGGTGATAATGTGAGACCAGTAGGAGAAGATGTCTTCAACGGACAGATCATCGGGAGAAAAGGCGATATGATCAATCCTGCCATGTTCGCCCTCTTTCCTTCAGCAGGTATTGAAAGGATCGGGATCTTTCAGGGACTGAAAGTGATCTTTCTTCCAACCGGTGATGAAATAATCCCTATGGAAGAATGGCTTGCATCGGATAAAATGCCTAAAGGGACCGTCATGGAAAGCAATTCCCTGATGCTTCGATCATTTTTCTCCCGATGGGGGATATCTCTCGACATATCCGAAGTCCTTCCCGATGACCCAGGACTGATAAGAGAACAGGTCCTTAAGGCAGTTGATTCACATGATCTGATCCTTATAGGAGCTGGTTCTGCGAAAGGCAAAAAGGATCATATCGCTAATATCATAAACGAAGAAGGAGAGCTTCTTTTCCACTGGTTACTGATGAAACCAGGCAGACCTGCCATGGCAGGTCTAATCAAAGATGTCCCCGTCGTGGATATGCCCGGATTTCCCATGTCCACTGCTGTGGTGTCCTGGAGCATCGTTTATCCCATCATCAGACTTCTTCTTGAAGGGGATTTCGAAGAAGGGTCGGTCATACCTCGTGCTTTGGGAGCTGAGTCCATTCTCCAGAATGCATCTCTTCTGGTTCCTCATTCATCTCCTTCAGGGATGAGGGAATGGGTCAGGGTAAAGGTAGTAAGGATCGATGGCACTGAATGGGTGTTCCCTCTTGCAGGCGGGTCCAGTACCATGTGGTCCATGGCTGAATCTGATGGAATAACCCTCCTGGATCCAAAGATCCTTGAATGCCCGAAGGGGACCAGGATGACAGTCTGGTTGACCAGACATATCCCGTGGGAAAGACGGATCCTTTACCAGGGTTCCAATGATCCAGGTTTTGACCGTATCATAAGCTACGTAAGAGAAAATGGAGGAGACCTTGTAGCCCGATATGTGGGAAGTCTTGGAGGGCTTGCTGCATTAAGGAGGAAAGAGTGTCATATGGCTGCGGTACACCTGATCGATGCGGAGACAGGGGAGTACAACACTTCATACATAGATGAAATGTGCGGTGAATCGAGATGGTTCCGCAAGACCCTTTTCCACCGACAGCAGGGTATCATCATAGCACGGGGTAACCCCAAAAATATTTCTTCTGTCCGGGATCTATGTCGTGACAACCTTCAGATCGTGAACAGGCAAAATGGTGCAGGCACCAGGGTATTGCTCGATATGATTCTGCGCCATGAAAAGATCGATCCTGGCAATATACAGGGTTATGACAATATTTCATTGACTCATTTCGATGCGGCCAACCGTATCTCTGCAGGTCTTGCTGATGCTGCCATCGGAATCAAGGCTGCTGCTGATGCCCTTGACCTTGATTTTATCCCTCTAACAGAAGAACCTTTCGAAATTGTAATTCCTGAGGAATATCTTGAACTGGAAGGGATAAAGGCATTTCTTAAGGCCCTGGAAGAAGAGGAATGGAAAAAGCGGGTAATTAAGATGGGAGGTTACAGGTGGACCACTTAACGGATAAACACGGAAGGATCCTGAGTTATGTAAGGATCTCAGTTACTGACAGGTGCAATTTCAGATGCAGATATTGTATGCCTGAAGAAGGTATACCCTGGAATCCCCATAACAGGATAATGAAATATGAAGATATTCTTTTCCTTGTGGAGATCCTTCGGGAAATGGGAGTCAGGAAGATCCGTTTAACTGGTGGTGAACCTCTTGTAAGAAAGGGCTTTCCGGCATTTCTTAAGGAATTGAGAACCTCTTTCCCCGAACTGAGACTCGGTTTGACCACCAACGGCTCTCTCCTTTCAGTTTATGAGAAAGAGATAAAGGACGCATCCCTGGACAGCCTTAATATCAGTCTGGATACCCTGGACCCTGAAAAGTTTTCCTATATTTCAAGGATCGGAGACCTTTCTACAGTCCTGGAAGGTATTTCTCATTTTGCGGGTCAGAAAAGGCCTGAGCTAAAATTCAATACTGTTCTACTTAAAGATTTCAATGATAAGGAAATCCCTGATCTCCTGGAATTCGCAAGAACCAGTGGGGCCATTTTCAGGATGATAGAATTTATGCCTCTTGACGATCTTTGGGCCGAGAAAAGCTTCATTCCGGCAGACCAGATCCTTGAAAGACTTTTAAAGTTCGGGAACTGGGAGAACCTGGGTGGATCGAACGAACAAATGAATGGACCAGCCCAGTACTACAGAAATCCAGAAACAGGACAGATAATAGGTATCATCGCGGCCGTTTCGAATCATTTCTGTTCTTCCTGTAACCGACTTCGGGTAACCTCCATGGGGGAAATGAGACCCTGTCTGTTCAGTCAGGAGGGAGTTCAACTCCTGGACATCATACAACGTAAAGACAGGATCTCCCTTAAGGAAGGTATTTTAAAAGCAGTATCCATGAAACCTTCCGGTTGGATGAATGTTGTTCACAAGGGCTGTAAAATGTCCAGAATAGGGGGGTAAAGATGACAGAATTCTCTCATATAGATCATAATGGGCACCCTGTAATGGTTGATATAAGCGAGAAGAAAAAAACTGAAAGGATCGCCCGGGCAGAAGGCAAGGTAATATTGTCCAGAAAGATATATGATACCCTCCGGGAAGGTGAAAAGACCCGTAAAGGTGAAGTCTTTCACATTGCCGAACTGGCAGGTATAACTGCTGCTAAAAAGACATCAGACCTTATACCCCTTTGTCACAATATATGCCTGGATTCAATAAAAGTTCAGTGCATGCTGGAAGAGGCAGATCTGTCTGTAATGATAGTATCAGAAGTCAAAGCGAGAGATTGTACCGGTGTTGAGATGGAGGCCCTTACTGCCGTATCGGCGGCAGCGTTGACGGTTTATGACATGTGTAAGGCTCTGGGGAAAGAAATGACGATACATGGAATACGCCTTTTGTATAAAACGGGTGGTAAATCCGGGACTTTCAGAGCAGGAGACTTTCCTTCATGAGAGTGTTGAGGCTCTTTTCCAGAGATGAACAAAAGGACTTCAAGGTCTGTTATTGCTCCAGCAACAGCCAGGGTATGACCTTGGTCAATGGAGTTAAAGGGAAAATCGAAGCGACATTTCCTGGATACTCCCCGGGAGGATCTCAGGGATGGGAAATCATATTGTCCTCTGGTTGTGATATGCCTGAAACAGGATATTTCCTGTCCATCAATCAGGGAGAATCAATACTCAGGATAGAATGTCTGGACAAAAAGATCCTGGACCTGAGTGTTGTAAAACCGGGATTTCTTTCACTTTCGGACGAGTGCTGTTTGCTCAGGCCCTTGACTACAGGGATACTTACTGTAAGTGACAAGGGGAGTAGGGGAGAAAGGGAGGATACTTCCGGTCCGGCCCTGGAAGAAACAGTAAAGGGTATCGCATGTGAAGTATATAAGAAGAAAATAATCCCTGATGAAAAAGAAGAGATCAAGAAAGTGATCCTGTCCTGGTGTGAGAAAGAGGATCTGGATCTGATCCTTGTGACAGGAGGTACAGGTCTTTCCTCAAGGGATGTGACTCCTGAAGCATTACAGTCCATTGCTGAAAAAGAAGTGCCCGGTCTTGGAGAATACATGAGAATGCAAACATCGATCATCACACAGAGATCGATCCTTTCGAGAGCTACGGCAATCGTCCGATCAGAGACGCTTGTTATAGCTCTTCCGGGAAGCATGAAAGGTTCCACCCAGTGTTTTAATGCCATTGCACCGGTGGTGCGTCATGCAGTAGAGATAATCCGGGGATGGACCCACGAATGTGGTCATTCCCATTGATTGATGATCATGTTCAATGGAGGGGGGATGGAACATCGATATTTATTCTGGCAAGGTGACTAATTGTGTCATCATTACAGGTATGTCCGGAGCAGGTAAATCAGCAACCCTGAATATCCTGGAGGACCAGGGTATGTTCGCGATTGACAATATCCCACCATCTCTTATTCCCCAATTACTCAATGTCCTTTCAAAGCACCGTTCAGCTGTGACCCATGGGATGGTCGCGGTCGTTGATATACGAGGTGGGGATCTGCTTGAAGACCTCCTTTCAGTTCTGGGAAGCCTCAAAGAGCAACTTGAAAGTGTCAAGCTGATCTTCCTTGATTCTACCAACGATATCCTTGTAAGAAGATTCAATGAAACAAGAAGAAGACATCCTCTTGGTGGCCAGATAACGGTTCTGGAAGGAGTATGCCTTGAAAGGGATCTTCTTTCCCCCATAAGGGAGAATGCAGATATTGTTATCGACACTTCTGAACTTTCTCTTACCAGTCTTCGGGAAAAGCTTGTGAATGAACTTGGATATACAAAGGTACAGTCTACAGTGATCTTCACATCTTTCGGTTTCAAGTATGGCGCTCCCCAGGATTGCGATTTCATCATAGATGTAAGGTTCCTGCCCAACCCGCATTATGTCAGCGAGCTGCGGGCATTTTCTGGGAGAGATCTACAGGTGTTACGATATATAGAATCTTTTCCGGAAACGGAAGGATTTATGGAAAGGATATGTGAACTTCTGGAGTTTGTTCTTCCGATCTATTTCAATACGGGAAAACCCCAGATACATTTAGGTATAGGATGTACAGGTGGAAGACACAGATCTGTTGCAATCGCAGAAAAGCTGGGAGAGTATTTTTCTCACCCGTCACGACATTGTATCGTCAAGCACCGCGATATTGAAAGGGGTCAGGTGTTATAAAATGGATTGGCCTATGGGGTTCATCATGGGGGCCATCACTGTTTTCCTCCTGGGGTCATTATGGAAGAGCAACATCTTCCGTAAAAAACCTCCGAAAAGAAACAGATTCATCTCTTCGAGAAAGTCTTCAAGAAATGTAATGACTAATGCCGTGGAGCTCAGGTTATCCATGGGACCGTCAATTGTAGCTCTGGGTGGCGGTACCGGATTGTCCTCGCTCCTTTCAGGTTTGAAATGTTATACCAGGAATATTACTGCAGTTGTTACAGTTACCGATGAAGGTGGAAGCTCAGGCCGGCTGATGCACGACTGGGGGATGCTGCCTCCAGGCGATATACGTAACTGTGTAGTTGCCCTGGCCGAGAACGACAATGCACTTCGTCAGATACTGGATTTCAGGTTCGACAAAGGGGATCTTAAGGGACATAGCCTGGGTAACCTGATCCTCCTGGCAGTAACAGAAATGTCCGGAGATTTTCGCCTGGGCGTGGAAAAAATGAATAACCTTCTTGCCATAAGAGGCAAAGTCCTTCCTGTTACAACAGAATCAGTCTGTCTTCATGGAAGAATTTCCGAGGCAGAAGTCCTGAAAGGAGAATTAGAGATATCCCGTTACGGGAGTGAGATACAAGAGCTATGGCTTGAACCGAGAGATGCAAAACCCGTGAAAGAGGTTTACCGTGCCATTGATGGTGCAGATCTGATCGTGCTTGGGCCGGGAAGCCTTTTTACCAGTATACTTCCCAATATTCTGATAAGAGATCTTGCAAGGAAATTGAGAGAATCCCCGGTTCCCAAGGTTTATGTCAGTAATCTGATGACCCAGCCAGGAGAAACAGACGGTTTTGACATTTTACAACATGTGAAATGGGTTGAAAGATGCCTCGGGCAGAAACTTGACTACCTCCTGGTGAACAATGCCCCTTTCAGTGAAGAAATACTGGCTAATTATTCAGAACAGGGAGCAAAGGCCCTTTATCTGGATGAATCAGAGGCAAGGAAGATCGAATCGGAGGGCTGTAAAGTTATCTATGGTGGATTTGCCCGGTTATCTGAAGAAATGCTCCTGAGACATGACGGAGCTGCTGTATCTGAAATCCTAATGAAGATCTGCAGGGAAATGAGCGACGCGTGACCCATGAAAAAACTGAATCAGTTGATGTGGAACGAATGGACCCATTGTGTTCTTGCCGGGGCTGCAGAGGCCAATGCCGAATGTGCAGGCATCCTTGAAAGTCTTTATATGAGTTCATCAGAAAGCAGAATAAAGCTTGGCAGCCAGAGATTATGGGTCTTCAGAAGATTCTCCAGGATCTGGCCACAAACGAAATGGGGACAGGAGAATGATATTGGTACAATGCTGAAAGTCCCGCCTTCTATGCATGGTAAGGTGTTACTTGACATAGAGGGAGACTTATACGGGGACATAAAGCTTTCCATGGCTTCTTCCCGCCATTCAAAGCATGTATGGCACTGGCTGAGAGGCATATGGGGTAACAATGGTTCAATCTATCTTCCTAAAAGAGGCTATTACCTTGTTTTCAGAATGAGGACCAATGAATCTGCAAATCGTGTAAAAACAGCACTACAGAACATTCACCTCAAACCAGGCAGCAGGGAGAAAGGAGGGTACTTTGAGATACTTCTCAGAGATCAGGATGATATCGTTACCCTCTTTTCTAAATTCAAGCTTTATGAAACCTCTCTTTTTATTGAACAGCGGTCTATGGTACGAGCCATGCGAGAAAGGGCAAACAAGCTCGTCAATTGCGATGCTTCTAATATCAGAAAAAGCCTGGAAGCTGCACAAAAACAGATCAGACTGGCTTCTTACCTTCAACAGAGCGGTTTGTACAGGGATCTTCCATCGAGTTACCGTGAAGTAATCGATGCAAGGCTGAAACACCCCAGTGCGACTCTGAATGAGCTTGGTCAATTCCTTGATCATCCTGTAAGCAAATCGACTGTGAAATATCGCTGGAAAAAGCTGCATGACATGGCTGGAGAAAAAGTCTGACTTCCATAATAAAGTTCCTTTCCCTTATAACCTTTTCCTCAGATTACTTGTAAAATATCCTTGAGATAATAAAATACTTTCAACTGGAGATCACATACCCCTTGAAAGAATACCGGAATTAAATCCATAAGATCCGCGTTGCGGACAAGAAAGGATGGTTCAACATGGCCAAAATCAAAGTTGCTATCAATGGCTTCGGGAGAATCGGAAGACTGGTGCTCAGGGCATTGTACCAGTATGACAAGGAAGGTCTTTTTGACATTACAGTTACAAACAGCAGAACTACACCTGAACAAAGAGCCTACATGTTCAAATATGATTCTGTACACAGAAGATATCCAGGTGATGTGGGTTATGATGATGAAAATGTACTGATCGATGGTAAGCCGGTAAAGGTCATCTCTGTGATGAAAGTGGAAGATCTTCCATGGAAAGAGATGGGTATAGATATAGTGATAGAGTCCTCAGGCAAAGCCAGAACTTATGAAAAGGCCTCCGATCACCTGAAGGCAGGAGCCAAGAAGGTAATCATCTCTGCTCCTGGAAGTGGAGACGGAATAGCCACATTCGTTATGGGGGTCAACGAGGACCTATACAGACCTGAGGAGGACCACGTTCTTTCTAATGCATCCTGTACTACCAATTGCCTTGCTCCGGTAGTGAAAGTACTCAATGATGAGTTCGGTGTTGAAAAGGGCTTGATGACCACAACTCATTCCTACACTAATGATCAGAAAACCATAGATGCTTCCCACAAGAACCTTCACAGGGGAAGAGCAGCAGCTGTTTCCATGATACCCACCACAACTGGGGCGGCAAAAGCTCTTGGTCTGGTAATACCTGAAATGCAGGGCAGGTTCAACGGGATGGCCATAAGAGTACCTACACCTGATGTTTCTGCTGTTGATATGGTGGCTGAACTCAAGAGAAATGTTTCAGTGGAAGAAGTAAATCAGGCATTCAGAGCTCAGGCGCAGGGAAAACTTTCACCATATCTTTCCTATGAAGAAGAGGACCTGGTTTCAGTTGATTTTACCGGAGATGAACATTCTGCCATCTATGCAGCAAGACATACCATGGTCCTGAACAATATGGTAAAGGTTCTTGCATGGTACGATAACGAATGGGGTTATTCCTGCAGGATCATTGATCTTGTCAATCATGTGATAAGAAAAGGTCTGTAAGGATCATGAGATTCAGGACAATAACTCCGGAAACAGTAAGGGGCAAGAAAGTCCTCGTAAGAGTCGACTTTAATGTCCCCATGAAAAACGGAACTGTTACTGATGATACAAGGGTCAGGGCCCACAGGGAAACCATGGAGATCCTGGGGCAAGGTGCTGCCAGAGTGGTCCTTGTTTCTCACCTGGGAAGACCAAAGGGCATACCATCTGAAGATCTTTCCACTAAACAGCTTATCCCGGTCATAGAAAAAGTGTACGGGAAAAAAGTGCGCTTTTGTGAACAGGTCTTTGGGCCTGAAGTGGAACTGGCAATGGCAGAAATGGAAAAACAGGAACTCCTTCTTCTCGAAAATGTCAGGTTCTATCCTGAGGAGAAGAAAAATGATCAGGGTTTCGCACGCAAGCTTGCGAAACCCTTTGACCTGTTCGTCATGGATGCTTTCAGCGCTTCTCACAGAGCCCACGCGTCAACAAATGCGATACAGCGTGAACTTCCTTCCTATGCGGGCAAACTTATGGAGAAGGAAGTAACTACTCTGGGTTCGGTGAAAGAAAATCCTCAAAAACCTTTCATTCTGATACTTGGAGGGGCGAAGGTTTCAGACAAGATCGGTGTGCTTGAAACACTTTTGCCCAGAAGTTCTGCAGTACTCATTGGAGGTGGAATGGCATTTACATTTCTAAAGGCTAAAGGTTACGAGATAGGATCCTCCCTGCTTGAAGAAGACAAGCTTGACTTTGCTCGTGCGATGATCCGAAAAGCCGAGGATCTGAATGTGGATCTGGTACTTCCAAAGGATATCATTGTTGCGGATTCCCCGGACCCGACACAAGAACCTGTTCTTGTGGATGTGGACAGTATTCCTTCCAGCCTTATGGGGCTGGATATAGGTCCTGCATCAGTTGACCTGTTCTCCGACTATCTTTCCAGTGCAAGAACGGTTCTCTGGAATGGACCCATGGGAGTCTTCGAAAAAAGCTTTTTTGAAAAAGGTACCTCTCTTCTGGCTTCACGGGTGGCAGAAATGACCGATAAGGGTGCATTCACGGTTGTTGGTGGAGGAGATACGGCTGCAGCGGTAAAGAAGTTCGGCTTCCATGAATCAATGTCTCACATTTCAACTGGCGGTGGGGCCAGTCTTGAATTTTTCGAGAACAAGGTCCTTCCCGGGATCGAACCTTTACTGATAGAGTAGTGCTGTTTACATTTGAAGCCATCGGGACGGTGGGTCCATCCACCGTCCTTTTTTATCCACGTCTGCAAGAAGGAGGACAGGAAAATGAAAAAGATCTGGCTTTATGGCAACTGGAAAATGAATAAAACCATCAGCGAGACCAGGGACTTTATCACAAACCTTTCCACTCAATTTCAATCTGCTGAACGCTCCCTTTCAGGTCTACAGGACAGGGGGATGCTGGAAATGGCTGTATTCCCTTCTTTTACTGCCCTTTACAGCGCCAATCTTCTTGTAAGGAAGATGGGGGTGGACTTTCTCAAGATCGGTGCCCAAAACCTTTATTTTGAGGTCTCAGGGGCTTTTACAGGTGAAGTATCATGTTCAATGATAAGTGAAACAGGATCTGACAGGGTTCTGATCGGTCATAGTGAAAGAAGACATGTCTTTTGTGAACCTGATGATCTGATCGCTTCAAAGATGAAAGCATGCATTTCAAATAACCTGGTCCCCATACTCTGTTATGGAGAGGTCCTTGAAGAGAGAGATAAGGGGCTTACCCTGAATGTTGTAAAGCGTCAGATCGTCTCTGCACTGGAGGGTCTTGACATTTCAGGAATATCGGAAAAGGTAATCCTGGCTTATGAGCCTGTCTGGGCCATCGGGACTGGACGTTCAGCCCGGCCTGAAGATGCTCAGGAGGTATGCAGCTTTACCCGGGATCTGTTAGGTGAAATTATCGGCAAAGAAGAGGCCTCAAAGACCCCGATCCTTTACGGCGGAAGCGTAAAACCCTCGAATGGAAGGGAACTGCTGAGTCAGGAAGATGTGAACGGAGTGCTCGTTGGAGGAGCATCTCTAAAAGTTGACAGTTTTCTTGGCATTCTGGGAAGCTACCTTTCCTCCTGAGAAGGTTTTCAAGAGTATATTTCTGGAAGGTTCCCTGAATCCGTTCTGATCACATGAAGGACGACTCAGAAGAATAGAACAGAACCATCGACCTGGCCTTTTGCCGGAAAAGGGTCAGGTCGATGGTTATTCCAAGTCCCCGGTATTATCCGGAGAGGGATCGTTTATAGATAGAGATTCTCCGGTAAAAGCAAAGGCCATGTTATGAGGTATTATACTGTATACATTAATAGGATATATTCTGACCCTGGGTTGGTATGCTGATCATTTCAATATCACTGCGGGTTTGTATTTGACCGTATGATTCTATTGCTCCCCTTACAAGGGAAAAGAGCACTGTTATCTGTGATTTAGCTTGACGGGAATGACAATATTCCCTCGAACAGGAGCATACTGGTATAGGGGATGCCTGATTATTTCAATACCAACTGTGTTAGTAAACATAGGATGGGTCAGAAATGGAGGTATTTTCCGGTTATCTTCAAGGATCAGTTCATAAAGATATTCAGCATGGGATGAAAGTTCTTAACTGTCCGTAGTTCTGGAGAACTGGGGATTAGCTTCTTTCTTCTGGAAAACCCCAAAGAACAGGAAGAGGATCATGGAATGATCGTACAAAATAATTCTACGGATATCAAATGCAAGATAGCAACCTGAGAGATCAAAGGACTTCTGTCTGATGATATTTTCTTGTTAGGGTAATCAGTGGCAGAAGATGGCTGGATAAGAAGCCCGTGTTGGAATATGAATCATCAACTGTTTTATTTTTTCAGGCAATATTATGAGATAGTTTTGAAATACCCGGGAATAATGCCAGATGAACTGAATATTCATGAGTTTGGAATATAACGCAACATAAGATATATTATAAGACAC